>Ga0209676_1000033_pt1 | contig 463236 bp, 423 predicted proteins | sample AraplaCvi_mLB_r2_FD_184282 | JGI IMG/M metagenome (GOLD analysis project Ga0209676, IMG submission 184282) | Arabidopsis root microbial communities from North Carolina, USA - plate scrape MF_Cvi_mLB_r2 (SPAdes) (version 2) | ecosystem: Host-associated > Plants > Roots > Endosphere | place... | reverse complement strand
GCTAAACACTTGAAACGAATGGTGGGTGATGACGGGATCGAACCGCCGACATTCTGCTTGTAAGGCAGACGCTCTCCCAGCTGAGCTAATCACCCTTCGCTTCGGTGTGGCGCGCATTCTACGGAGCACCCCAACCTCTGGCAAGCACTTTTTTAAATAATTTTCCGAGGCCTTCCAAAGGCTTAGAGAAGGGTTGGCCTATGCCCCGGCGAAGACAATAATGCCCCCCTTTGTATAAAGGAGTGACTCACCCCATGTGGTTCAAGAACCTGCTGATCTATCGCCTGACCCAAGACCTGCCTGTCGATGCCGAGGCGCTGGAGACTGCACTGGCGACCAAACTGGCGCGGCCGTGTGCAAGCCAGGAGCTGACCACTTACGGTTTCGTCGCACCGTTCGGCAAGGGCGAAGATGCGCCATTGGTGCACGTCAGCGGGGATTTCCTGCTGATCTCTGCCCGAAAAGAAGAACGTATTCTGCCGGGCAGCGTTGTGCGTGACGCGGTCAAGGAAAAGGTCGAAGAGATCGAAGCCGAGCAGATGCGCAAGGTCTATAAAAAGGAACGCGATCAGATCAAGGATGAAATCATCCAGGCCTTCCTGCCGCGCGCGTTCATTCGTCGTTCGTCGACCTTCGCTGCCATCGCGCCGAAACAGGGCCTGATCCTGGTCAACTCGGCCAGCCCGAAACGCGCCGAGGATTTGCTGTCGACCCTGCGCGAAGTGATCGGCACCCTGCCCGTCCGTCCGCTGACCGTGAAAATGGCGCCGACTGCGGTGATGACCGATTGGGTCACCACACAGAAAGCCGCCGACGATTTCTATGTGCTGGACGAGTGCGAACTGCGCGACACCCATGAAGACGGCGGCATTGTCCGTTGCAAGCGTCAGGACCTGACCAGCGAAGAAATCCAGCTGCACCTGAGCACCGGCAAAGTCGTCACTCAGCTGTCGCTGGCCTGGCAGGACAAACTGTCGTTCATGCTCGACGACAAGATGACCGTCAAGCGCCTGAAGTTCGAGGATCTGCTGCAGGATCAGGCGGAACAGGACGGTGGCGATGAAGCGTTGGGTCAACTGGATGCCAGCTTCACCTTGATGATGCTGACCTTCGGCGACTTCCTGCCGGCGCTGGTTGAAGCGTTGGGCGGGGAAGAGATGCCGCAGGGGATCTAAAGCCCTGCGAGGTCCAAACTGTAGGAGTGAGCCTGCTCGCGATGAGGGACTGACATTCAACGAATATGTTGACTGATAGACCGCTATCGCGAGCAGGCTCACTCCTACATTTGTTTTGTGCTGTTCTTTTAATAACAAGGATCAAGCCATGCGCGCACTGGCTGCACTCAGCCGCTTTGTCGGCAATACCTTCGCTTACTGGGTTCTGATATTCGCCGTCGTGGCGTTCCTGCAACCGGCGTGGTTCATCGGCCTGAAAAGCGCGATCGTACCGCTGCTGGGTCTGGTGATGTTCGGCATGGGCCTGACCCTCAAACTCGACGACTTCGCCGCCGTCGCTCGCCATCCGTGGCGAGTGGCGCTGGGCGTGGTTGCGCATTTCGTGATCATGCCCGGTGTGGCGTGGTTGCTTTGCCAGGTGTTCCACCTGCCGCCGGAAATCGCCGTCGGGGTGATTCTGGTCGGCTGCTGCCCGAGCGGCACCTCGTCGAACGTGATGACCTGGCTGGCGCGCGGTGATCTGGCGCTTTCCGTGGCGATCGCCGCGGTCACCACCCTCCTCGCTCCGTTGCTGACTCCGGCGCTGATCTGGCTGCTGGCCTCAGCATGGCTGCCGGTGTCGTTCATGGAGCTGTTCTGGTCGATCCTGCAAGTGGTGCTGCTGCCGATCATTCTCGGCGTAGTTGCGCAACGTCTGCTTGGTGACAAGGTGCGGCATGCGGTGGATGTGCTGCCGCTGGTGTCGGTGGTCAGCATCGTGATTATCGTCACCGCTGTTGTGGCGGCGAGTCAGGCGAAAATCGCCGAGTCCGGGCTGTTGATCATGGCCGTGGTGATGCTGCACAACAGCTTCGGCTATCTGCTCGGCTACTTCACCGGGCGCTTGTTCGGTTTGCCTCTGGCTCAGCGCAAATCGCTGGCACTGGAAGTCGGCATGCAGAACTCGGGCCTCGGTGCGGCGCTGGCCAGTGCGCATTTCTCGCCGCTGGCGGCGGTGCCGAGCGCGTTGTTCAGCGTCTGGCACAATATTTCCGGGGCGCTGCTGTCGACGTACCTCCGGCGCATGAGTGAAAAGGAAGATCGCGACAATCTTACGTAACGGGCCGCGGACTGAGCTGAAAACTTGATCCTCGGGTTAATGCTCGTCACTATTGCGCAACGCGGGGACGACCCTGCGGCTCGATCGAGTCATTAACCTGGGGACGACCCCGTCAATCGATGGAGGTCCTGCATGTCCTGGATCATTCTGTTTTGCGCCGGCCTGTTCGAAGTCGGCTGGGCCGTCGGGCTGAAATACACCGACGGCTTCACCCGCCCGCTCCCCACCGCCCTGACCGTTGCCGCCATGGCTATCAGCCTGGGCCTACTGGGCCTGGCGATGAAGGAATTGCCATTGGGTACGGCTTATGCGATCTGGACCGGCGTCGGTGCCGTGGGTACGGTGATCGCCGGGATCATTCTGTTTGGTGAATCGATGGCGCTGATCAGGCTGGCCAGTGTGGCGTTGATCGTCACGGGTTTGATAGGCCTTAAAGTAAGCGCTTAAGCCACTACCGTCTTCGCGAACAGGCTCGCTCCCCACATTCAACCGCATTCCGTCATTGGAACACGGTCACCTGTGGGAGCGAGCCTGCTCGCGAAAGGGCCTTTTGATGCACCGACTATCTGACGGATCCGCGCAACTCCCCCACCAACCCTTGCAACTTCGCCGGTTCCGTCCCTTCGGTAATCGCCGGCCCCGCCACCAGCGTCACCCGCGACCACAAGCGGTGGAACAAGCCCTTGTTCGGATCGCGACTGAAGAAACTCCCCCACAATCCTTGCAACGCCAGCGGAATCACCGGCACCGGCGTCTCCTCGAGAATGCGCGTCACCCCACCTCGGAATTCATTGATCTCGCCATCAGCGGTCAACTTTCCTTCCGGGAAAATGCACACCAGCTCGCCCTCCTTCAGATACTGAGCAATGCGCGTGAAGGCTTTTTCGTAGATCTGGATGTCTTCCTGGCGTCCGGCGATAGGAATCGCGCCCGCCGTGCGGAAGATAAAGTTCAGCACCGGCAGGTTGTAGATCTTGTAGTACATGACAAAGCGAATCGGCCTACGCACTGCCCCGCCGATCAGCAAGGCGTCAACGAATGACACGTGATTGCACACCAGCAGCGCCGCTCCCTCGTCCGGGATCGCTTCAAGGTTGCGATGCTCGACGCGGTACATGGAATGACTGAGCAGCCAGATCATGAAGCGCATGCTGAATTCGGGGACGATCTTGAAGATGTAGGCGTTGACGCCGATGTTCAGCAGCGACACCACCAGGAACAGTTGCGGGATCGACAGCTTGGCGACGCTTAACAAAACGATCGAAACAATCGCCGACACCACCATAAACAGCGCGTTGAGAATATTGTTGGCGGCGATCACTCGCGCCCGTTCGTTTTCAGCCGTGCGCGACTGGATCAGCGCGTACAGCGGCACAATATAGAAGCCGCCAAAAATGCCCAGACCAAGAATATCGATCAACACCGCCCAGGTGTGAACGAAGCCCAATACGGCAATCCAGCTATGGCCGGTGACGCTGTCCGGGATTCCCCCGGAATGCCACCACAGCAACAGGCCAAACACGGTCAGGCCGAACGAGCCGAACGGCACCAGACCGATCTCGACTTTGCGCCCGGAGAGCTTTTCGCAGAGCATCGAACCCAGCGCGATCCCCACCGAGAACACCGTCAGAATAAGCGTCACCACTGTTTCGTCGCCGTGCATCCACTCCTTGGCGTAGGCCGGGATCTGCGTCAGGTAGATCGCCCCGACGAACCAGAACCACGAGTTGCCGACAATCGAGCGCGACACCGCTGGCGTCTGGCCCAGGCCGAGTTTCAGCGTCGCCCAGGACTGGCTGAAGATGTTCCAGTTCAGGCGCATTTCCGGCGACGATGCCGCCGCACGCGGAATGCTGCGGCTGGCCAGGTAACCCAGCACGGCAATGCCGACGATCGCTGCGGAGACCACCGGCGCGTAGTGCTCGGACGACATCATGATCCCGGCGCCGATGGTCCCGGCGAGAATCGCCAGAAACGTGCCCATTTCCACCAGACCGTTGCCGCCGACCAGTTCGTCATCGCGCAAGGCCTGCGGCAGGATCGAATACTTCACCGGGCCGAACAATGCCGAATGCGTGCCCATGGCGAACAGCGCGACCAGCATCAGTGACAGATGATCGAAGAGAAAACCGATCGATCCTACGGCCATGATGGCGATTTCTGCGAGCTTGATCAGACGGATCAGCGCATCCTTGGCGAATTTTTCCCCGAATTGCCCGGCCAGCGCCGAGAACAGGAAAAACGGCAAGATAAACAGCAGCGCGCAGAGGTTGACCCAGATCGAGCGGTCACCCTCGATGGTCAGCCGATAGAGGATGGCGAGGATCAACGACTGTTTAAATACGTTGTCGTTAAACGCGCCAAGCGACTGGGTAATAAAGAAGGGCAAAAAGCGCCGGGTACGCAACAGGTTGAACTGTGAGGGGTGACTCATCTTCCGTGTTTCCTGATGTTGGGTAGAGAGGCCTGGGTGCTTGTTATTGGAATGCCGCACCACGATCCAGGCCACACCTTACCTAAACTTTTCAGTTTATTTCTTCAAACCTGCGATACACGGCGAGACAAACAGCTCGCCACGCCACGCGCCCTGCACGGTGCGCTTGCCGACGATCAGCCACATCGCCGCCAACAAAATCACCAGCGCCGTACCGAACACGCTGAAAAACGTCAGGTTGAGGATGCTCGCCAGCTTCAGCGTCGCCAGGGAATACACGCCCAGCGGAAAGGTGAAGCCCCACCAGCCGAGGTTGAACGGAATGCCGTCACGCAGATAACGCACGGTGATCAGCAGCGCCATCAACATCCACCACAGACCAAAACCCCACAACGTCACTCCCGCCACCAGGCCCAGACCCGAGGCGATTTCGCCGACACCGGGCAGACCATTCGCGGTGAAAATTGCTGGGGCCTCACCGCCCAGCAGCAACATGCCCAGCGCACCGGTGCCGATCGGCCCGAGGGCCAGCCAGCTCGACGCAGCCATGTTTTCGTGGGGCAGTTTGTGCAAGGCCATGCGCAACAACAGGATGGTCAGAATGCTGAACGCTACCGGCAGGGAGAAGGCCCAGAGCACGTAGCTGGTGGTCAGTACGATGAGTTGCGCATGGGCGTCCTTCAGATGCGGGGCGAGCAAGCCGCCGCTGGCCGCAGCCACTTCCGCCGCCACTACCGGCAGCAACCATACCGCCGTCATCTGATCGATGCTGTGCTCCTGACGAGTAAACATCATGTAGGGAATCAGCACGCCGCAGGCCAGCGACATCGCCACATCGATCCACCACAACGCTTCAACCAGTTGGATTACACCGTCACCCCAGCGCGGCACGCCGAACAGCAGAAAACCGTTGATGATCGTCGCCAGGCCCATGGGAATGGTGCCGAAGAACATCGACACGGTTGAATGGCCGAAAATCCGTCGTGCTTCATCGAAGAACAACATCCAGCGGGCGGCATAGGCAGCACTAAACAGCGTGAACAAGACAATGTTGAACAGCCACAGCCCTTCAGCCACGGCGCGCAATCCGGGAACGGCCAGCGGCAACTGCGCCAGCGCCAATGCCAGCACACCTGTGCCCATGGTCGCTGCAAACCAGTTTGGCGTGAATTGACGAATCACTTCGCGGGGATGGTGAAGCTGGCTGAAAGGCTTGAAGCCGGGAGTGACACTGTTGGGGCAAATCATCATGAGCTCCTGTCCTCTGGTGAGGTTGAGTCCATGGTAGATCCGAATCGAATATCGATATAACGGGTAATATCTCTAACTGTTATCTGTTTTGCAGATACACGGCTAAACGCTACCCTCCGATTCGATTACCAGAATCCGCGCCTCGCCTTGCGGATGGGCGACGTGCTCGGTGCCGACCGAGGCATAGAAAATATCGCCTGTGTCCAACACAACCTGCCGCTCCTCGCCGCCTTCGCGGTAATGCATCTGCACCCGACCATCGAGCACTACGAACACTTCTTCTCCATCGTTGACGTGCCATTTGTACGGCTGATCGGTCCAGTGCAGGCGCGTGGTGATGCCGTTCATGTTGGCGATGTCCAAGGCACCCCAGGCGCGTTCGGCGGTAAACGATTTGCTGCGGATAATCTTCATGAGTCGATCCGTGAGAGAAGTTCGCCAAGCCTAACCGAAACCGCGGCGCTCACGGAGCGCGGCAAATTTTACCCACCTGTGGCCGCAGACTGAGCAGCAGCGCAGCCACGGCCAGCACGATCAGCACAACGCCGTAACCGTCGGTGGTCGCCAGCAATCCGAAGCTGCGCGCCAGATGCCCGGCCAACAGCGCCGGCAGACAGAACGCCAGATAACTGAGCACGTAATACGCAGACATCAACCCGGCTCGCTCGTGGGGCAACGCCAGCGGCACCAGAGTGCGCACCGCACCCAGAAAACCCGAGCCAAAACCACAACCGGCGATCACCGTGCCCAAGAAAAACAGCGACAGACTGGCGCCGTGTACCCCAAGCAAAATCAATATCAGCCCGACCGGCAGCAAGCTCGCGCCCAGCAGCAGCGCTTGAGCAGCCGGGCGGTTGCGCATGGTGAAGATCATCAACGCACCGGTCACGGTCAATGCCGCCACCGTCGCGCCGCCGATCAGGTTGGAGGTCGAGCCGGTGGCTGTGCGTACCAATGACGGTGCCAGCGAGGCATAAAAACCTCCGAGCGCCCAGGTTGCAGTATTCAATGGCAACACTCGCCACAATGTTGAACGCGCCTGCACCGGCACATGCAAGGTCGGCCGCAACGACGCCCACGCCCCGCTCTGTCGCGAAACACTTTCCGGCAAGCGCCACACATACACGCCCTGCAACACGAACAACGCCAGCAGCAACCAGTAGGTCAGCTGCAACGGCGCGGGTGCGAATTCAGCGAGCAAGCCACAGCCCAAACCGCCCAAAGCCATTCCGAGTAACGGCGCGACGCTGTTGATCAACGGCCCCTGCTGGCGATCGGTGTCGAGCAATGTTGCGCTCAAAACGGCGGTGGCCATGCCGGTGGCGAAACCCTGCAGCACCCGCGCGCCGATCAACCAGGCGACGCTGTCGGCATAAATGAACAGCAGCATCGCCAGGGCATTGAGCAGAACCGCGCTGAAAATCACCGGTTTGCGGCCCAAATGGTCGGAAAGCGAACCGACCGTCAGCAACGCCGCCAACAGACTCAAGGCGTAAACGGCGAAGATCAGCGTCAGCATCGCTGACGAGAAATGCAATTGGTCCTGATACAGGTGATACAACGGCGTCGGCGCGGTGGAAGCGGCGAGAAAACTGAGTAAGGTGATCGCCAGAAACCACAGGCTGAATCGATGGGAAGCAACTTTGTTCAAAGAGCTGGTCATAGGGACACTCCGCAAAAGCTAACTTTTTGCTTTTACGCAGTGTGCTACCGCCTCGCGCTTAAAGCAAATTCTTTGTGTTAAGGTCTGAACCATGGCTATTAAAGAAGGTTTACGCCCCGGTGGCCGCAGTGCCCGGGTGCAAGAGTCGATCCATTCGGCTGTCAATGCGCTGCTGCATGAGCAGGAACGTTCCACCGTGACCGTCCCGCAAATCGCCGCCCGCGCGGGGGTTACGCCGTCGACGATCTATCGGCGCTGGGGTGATCTGGCGGCGTTGCTGGCGGACGTCGCCCTCGCCCGCATGCGCCCGGACAGCGAACCGGCGGACACTGGAAGTCTGCGCGGCGATATCCGCGCGTGGGCCGAGCAGTATCTCGACGAGATGAGTTCGGAGGTCGGGCGCAACATGATGCGTGACGTGCAGGCGAGCGCTACGCCGGGCTATTGCGTGGCAATCATTGGTGCGCAGTTGCAGACCATTGTCGATCGCTATGCGCATGAGAAAACGCCGAGTGTCGATCGCTTGATCAATCTGGTGGTGGCGCCGGTGGTATTCCGGATTCTGTTTTCGGCGGCAGCGCTGGAGGTGGAGGAGCTCCATCGCCTGATCGATATCGCGCTGCGTCTGGACTGACGCCTTCGCGAGCAGGCTCGCTCCCACAAGGGAATGCATTCCAACTGTGGGAGCGAGCCTGCTCGCGAAGAGGCCCGCCCGGTTACCATAAAAACCACCCGGTACCCCGCCTGCGACACCCCGCCGCGCCACGACCTTGGTCGACACTGACTAACCGCCGCGCCCGTGCGAGACTGTTCGCCCGGGCAGGAGTGCCGGGGAGTCTTTTGTCGGGAGTGCTGCATGTCGTTGTCCACCGGGCTGATCGCCGTCGTTGCCCTGGCCTACATGGCCATCATGTTCGCCATCGCCTTCTACGGCGACCGTCGCAGCACGCCGTTGCCGCCGCGGGTGCGTGCCTGGGTGTACAGCCTGTCGCTGGCGGTTTACTGCACCAGTTGGACGTTCTTCGGCGCGGTGGGACAGGCGGCGGAACAACTGTGGTCGTTCCTGCCGATCTACCTTGGGCCGATCCTGCTGCTGGTAGGCGCCCCGTGGGTCCTGCAGAAAATGGTGATGATCAGCAAACAGGAGAACATCACCTCCATCGCCGACTTCATCGCCGCGCGCTACGGCAAATCGCAATCGCTGGCGGTGGTCGTGGCGCTGATCTGCCTGGTCGGCGTCTTGCCCTATATCGCCCTGCAACTCAAAGGCATCGTCCTCGGCGTGAACCTGCTGATCGGCGCCGGCGCCGATGCCATGGGCACCCGCGCTCAGGACACGGCGCTGATCGTGTCGCTGGTGCTGGCGTTGTTCACTATCGTCTTCGGCACGCGCAACCTTGATGCCACCGAACACCACCGTGGCATGGTGCTGGCGATCGCTTTCGAATCGCTGGTCAAGCTGTTCGCTTTTCTCGCCGTCGGCGCTTTCGTTACTTACGGCCTGTATGACGGGTTCGACGACCTGTTCAATCAGGCGATGCTCGCCCCGCGCCTTGAAGCCTATTGGAAGGAAACCATCAACTGGCCGTCGATGGTGGTGCAGACCGGCGTGGCGATGATGGCGATCATCTGCCTGCCGCGGCAATTTCACGTGACCGTGGTGGAGAACATCGACCCGCAGGATCTGCGGCTGGCGAAATGGGTGTTCCCGGCCTATCTGGCGTTGGCCGCACTGTTTGTAGTCCCGATCGCTCTCGCCGGTCAGATGCTGCTGCCCAGCCACGTGCTGCCCGACTCCTTCGTGATCAGCCTGCCGCTGGCCCAGGCGCATCCGGCGCTGGCCATGCTGGCGTTCATCGGTGGTGCATCGGCAGCGACCGGCATGGTGATTGTCGCCAGCGTCGCGCTGTCGACCATGGTCTCCAACGACATGCTGTTGCCGTGGCTGTTGCGCCGCAATAACGCCGAGCGCCCGTTCGAAGTGTTCCGCCAGTGGATGCTCTCGGTGCGCCGGGTCAGCATCGTGGTGATTCTGCTGCTGGCCTACGTCAGCTATCGCTTGCTCGGCTCGACCGCGAGCCTGGCGACCATCGGCCAGATCGCCTTCGCGGCGGTAACGCAACTGGCGCCAGCGATGCTCGGCGCGTTGTACTGGAAACAGGCCAACCGCCGTGGCGTGTTTGCCGGTCTCGCCACCGGCACTTTCCTGTGGTTCTACACGCTGGTGCTGCCGATTGCCGCGCACAGTCTCGGCTGGTCGCTGGCGAGCTTCCCCGGCTTGGCGTGGCTGCACAGCAATCCGCTGAACCTGCCGATCACGCCGCTGACCCAAGGCGTGGTGCTTTCGCTGGCGGGTAACTTCACCCTGTTTGCCTGGGTCTCGGTGCTGTCGCGCACGCGGGTTTCGGAACACTGGCAGGCCGGGCGTTTCATCGGCCAGGAAATCAGCGCGCGGCCCAATGGTCGCTCGATGCTGGCGGTGCAGATCGACGATCTGCTGCAATTGGCGGCGCGTTTTGTCGGCGAAGAACGGGCGCGACAGAGCTTCATTCGTTTCGCCTACCGCCAGGGCAAGGGCTTCAACCCCAACCAGAACGCCGACAGCGAATGGATTGCTCACACCGAACGCTTGCTCGCCGGTGTCCTCGGTGCCTCTTCGACGCGCGCCGTCGTAAAAGCCGCCATCGAAGGTCGGGAAATGCAGCTGGAGGACGTAGTCCGCATCGCCGACGAAGCCTCGGAGGTGCTGCAGTTCAACCGTGCGCTGCTGCAAGGCGCGATCGAGAACATCACGCAAGGCATCAGCGTGGTCGACCAATCGCTGAAACTGGTGGCGTGGAACCGCCGTTATCTGGAACTGTTCAACTACCCCGACGGTTTGATCAGCGTCGGCCGACCGATTGCCGACATCATTCGCTACAACGCCGAACGTGGCCTATGCGGCCCCGGCGAGGCCGAAGTGCACGTTGCGCGCCGCCTGCACTGGATGCGCCAGGGCCGCGCGCACACCTCCGAACGGCTGTTCCCCAATGGCCGGGTGATCGAGCTGATCGGCAACCCGATGCCCGGCGGCGGGTTCGTCATGAGTTTCACCGACATTACCGCGTTCCGCGAGGCCGAACAGGCGCTCACCGAGGCCAACGAAGGTCTCGAACAACGGGTCAGCGAGCGCACCCAGGAACTCTCGCAACTCAACGTCGCCCTCACCGAAGCCAAGGGCACCGCCGAGGCGGCGAACCAGTCGAAAACCCGCTTTCTTGCCGCCGTCAGCCATGACTTGATGCAGCCGCTGAACGCCGCACGGCTGTTCTCCGCTGCCCTCTCCCATCAAAACGAAGGCTTGAGCGCCGAGGCGCAACAACTGGTGCAACACCTCGACAGCTCGCTGCGTTCAGCCGAAGACCTGATCAGCGATCTGCTGGATATCTCGCGTCTGGAAAACGGCAAGATCAACCCGGATCGCAAGCCCTTCGCGGTCAATGAACTGTTCGACACCCTCGGTGCGGAATTCAAAGCGCTTGCCCAGGAGCAGAAGCTGACGTTCCGGGTGCGCGGCAGTCAATTGCGCATCGACAGCGACATCAAGCTGCTGCGGCGGATTCTGCAGAACTTCCTCACCAACGCTTTCCGCTACGCCAAGGGCCCGGTGCTGCTGGGCGTGCGCCGGCGTGACGGCGAGCTGTGTCTGGAGGTCTGGGATCGCGGGCCGGGCATTCCGGAAGACAAGCAGCAGGTGATCTTCGAAGAATTCAAGCGCCTCGACAGCCACCAGACCCGCGCGGAGAAAGGCCTGGGCCTGGGTCTGGCAATCGCCGACGGCTTGTGCCGGGTGCTCGGGCATACCTTGCGCGTTCGTTCGTGGCCGGGCCGTGGCAGCGTATTCAGCGTGACGGTGCCGCTGGCGCGCACACAAACGCCTCCCGCGAACGCAGCCGTGGAACTGAACGGTAAATTGCTTAGCGGCGCGCAGGTGCTGTGCATCGATAACGAAGACAGCATTTTGATTGGCATGAACAGCCTGCTCAGCCGCTGGGGCTGCCAGGTGTGGACGGCACGCAATCGCGACGAATGCGCCGCGATATTGAATGAGGGCGTACGGCCGCAACTCGCCCTGGTCGACTATCACCTCGATCACGGCGACACCGGTACGGAGCTGATGGCCTGGTTGCGTACGCGTCTGGGCGAACCGGTGCCCGGCGTGGTAATCAGTGCGGATGGACGCCCGGAGACGGTGGCGCAAGTGCACGCGGCGGGACTGGATTATCTGGCCAAACCGGTGAAGCCCGCGGCGTTGCGGGCCCTGTTGAGTCGTTATCTGCCGCTGTAGCCGGTGATTTCGCCGACGCCTTCGCGAGCAGGCTCGCTCCCACAGAAAAGCAAAGTCACAAGCACAGATCGCAGCCTTCGGCGGCTCCTACACAATGAGCGTTAGCTCGAGTGCTTTTGATCTTGATCCACGGGCGACGTCGGAAGGCTGAGCAGAGGGATTGATCCGGGGGTGGGAGCGCAGCGACCGTTTGGCGCAGCCAAACACAGCGAGTGTAGGTGCAGCGAAGCAAACCGGAGCCGCTGCGCCCGGATCAGTCCCGGAGCGAAGGAACCCGAGCCTGCGAGGGCCGAACGCAGGAGCAAGCCTTTTTGGGTACTTTTTTCTGGGCCGGCATTCCGGGCGTCTGGAAAAAGTGCCTCGCCGTAAGGGCGAAACCGCCAGCCGCCATCACCGCAGCAACGGATATGTACTCACAATCAGCCAAAAAAACGACGCCTACTCAGGCAACTCAACCAACCCATCAACATCAGTCATCGCCCGCTCCAGCAAATCCGCCGGCAAACTCTTGCTCGCCCGCGCACCGAGCAACTTCAACTGCTCACTGCGACTGACAAGATTGCCGCGCCCTTCTGTCAGCTTGTTACGCGCCGAGTTGTAGGCCTTGTCCAGTTGCTGCAGACGATTGCCGACTTCATCCAGATCCTGAATAAACAGCACGAACTTGTCATATAGCCACCCCGCGCGCTCGGCGATTTCCCGGGCGTTCTGGCTCTGGCGTTCCTGCTTCCACAGACTGTCGATCACCCGCAGCGTAGCCAACAGCGTGGTCGGGCTGACAATCACGATATTGCGGTCAAAGGCTTCCTGAAACAGCGCAGGCTCAGCCTGTAACGCAGCGGAAAACGCCGCTTCGATCGGCACGAACAGCAAAACGAAATCGAGGCTGTGCAAGCCTTCCAGGCGCTTGTAGTCCTTGCCGGCCAGGCCTTTGACGTGATTGCGCAGCGACAGCACGTGCTGCTTGATCGCGATCTGCCCCAACGTGTCATCGTCGGCCGCCACATATTGTTGATAGGCCGTGAGACTGACTTTCGAGTCGACCACGACTTGCTTGTCACCGGGCAGGTAAATGATCACATCGGGCTGGAAGCGCTCGCCGTCCGGCCCTTTGAGATTGACCTGGGTCTGGTACTCGCGGCCCTTTTCCAGACCTGCGTGTTCCAGAACGCGCTCGAGAATCAGCTCGCCCCAATTGCCCTGGGTTTTCTGGCCCTTGAGGGCGCGGGTCAGGTTGGTCGCTTCGTCGCTCAGACGCAGATTCAACGCCTGCAAACGCTCCAGTTCCTTGGCCAGCGAGAAACGCTCGCGGGCTTCGGCCTGATAGCTCTCTTCCACGCGTTTTTCGAAGGACTGGATGCGCTCTTTCAACGGGTCGAGCAACTGGCCGAGGCGTTGCTGGCTGGTCTCGGCAAAGCGCTGTTCACGCTCATCGAAGATCTTGCCGGCCAGCTCGGCGAATTGCGCACGCAATTCATCCCGCGAGCCTTGCAGGTCGTCGAGGCGTTGTTGATGGCTTTCCTGTTGCTCGCGCAACTCGGCACTCAACGAGGCGGCCTGGGCGTCGAGACGGCGCAATTCGGCGTCCTTGTTGGCGCGTTCGAGGTTCCAGGCGTGGGACGCATCGCGGGCGTCGTCGCGCTCGATCTGCAACAACTCGACTTCGCGGCGCAGCGCGGCGAGGTCTGCCTGTTTGGCGGCGTTGGCCTGGCCAAGGTCGGCGATCTCATCGCGGCTGGCTTCAAGCTGCGCGTTGAGGCCGTCCTGAGCCATTTGCGCCATGGCCAGGCGCTCTTCGAGCAAGGCCAGATCGGCCTGGGCGCCGCTGGCCCGGCGCTGCAGTTGCCAGGCCAGCGCCAGCAGCGGCAACCCTGCTGCCGCCAGACCAAGCAATAAGCTGGTCAAGTCCATAGCCATAGCGACTCCTGCCAATCGGATAAAGCCTGAAGGTTAACCAAGGTGTCAGGGCTTGGACAGCTCAGTCTTCGATCAGACCGAGTTCCTGCTGCGCGCGCCGGTCACCGGCACGGGCGGCCTGACGCAGCAGCTCCTGACCGATACGCCGGTCACGTGCGTTGCCGCATTCACGGCAGATCAGTTGGCCAAGACGGCTTTGCGCGGCGACCACGCCTTCACGGGCCGGTTGCTTGAGCAGACGGCCGGCGAGATGCTTGGCGCTGGGGCTATCGCTCAGGCGCGGGGCATCGAGCAACCATTCAGCCACGCGGACGGAGAAGCGCTTGGGCGGGGTAACAGGATTCGGCTTTGGGGTAACAGAGTCTGATACTGAGCGAAACTTCATAAAGCACTGCGGGACAGATCGGAAGGCGCGCCACTTTACTCTCTTTTTCTTACAGGTAAAGTCGAAAAAAACCCGGCACGCCCGTCCTAGAGCAAGCGCTAGGGACAATCCACAGAAGCTGTGGATAAGTCAGTGGACAACCCCTCTGTGATCCTCGCAAAGCCTTGTGGAATGGGGCTCGCAGTCAAACTGACGATTTTTTCACCAACAAAAAAAGGCGATATTTTTCATTGACTTAAACTTTTGATACAGGCAGCGGCTGGAGTCAGGATTGATGTGACAGTGACGTTACGGTCTGTGCAACTAATGTGCACAAGTACCTGTGAGACGGTTATATGCGTGCGCTTTTTCGGGTCGTTTTATGCAGCGGAAGAGGCCAAGCGTCTTTGCGAGAAAGCCCTCGCTCCGACGGATGGTCACGCGCAGCCACGTCCCTTCAGGCTTTTTTTCATTGCGGGGTTTGCTTCGTCTCGATGGATCCGTTACTATCCGCGGCGTTAGTACCAAGCTGAAAGTCAATTCCGGTCGAACATCTCCCACGGTCAATCTTCCAACAGGAAGAAATATCCGAAAAAAGCGGGACCGACCCCTCGATGGTTTCCAGGTAAATCTTGCGACGACGCTGCCTTTGAATGAAAGCAAAGGGCGTTGCGAAGAACACTTACTCTGACCGAACCAACCTGCAAATTGATCAGGATCTTCACCCCGGGCCCAGAACCTCTGCCCTCGCTGTGATGCCTGTCCTCCTAAGTACCTACCTGCCAGCCCAAGCGCGCTCATTTATCAGCGCTTCAAACTGGCTGCTTTGTTCCAGTCGGGTTCTTCGTTCGATCAATGGTGATCAACGTTACTGGAACGTTTTAACGTTGCACGGTTCTTATCCGTGTCATTTGTAGGAACACCTAATAACTATGTCTACTCAAATCCAGACTCAGGATGCCATTCGCACCCTAACCAACGCTTTTGCTCCAATGAACTGCCTGATCATGGCCGCTCGCAAAGGCTGCTTCAGCTTCACCGTGGTCAATGAACACGGCATCGCTCGTCACAGCGAGCGTTTGTACCCCGATCAATACTCCAGCGCCGAACCGCTGCAGGCCGTGATCGAGCGTACGCGTCAGGCACTGGTTGCCTGAAAGCCGACCAGGCTGCAAAAGCAAAGCCCTGCTGAAAAGCGGGGCTTTTTATTGCCTGATATTTCACTGTTAGCGCTGCTCTGCTAAGCATGTTCCGATCTAACGCTCGGGATGCGATGGCGGAAATATTTTAAAAACAGGCCTTTACACGCTGAATATGACACTACACTTCAACTCAAGCGGCGTGACCCGCTTGCGGCGAGCCTGAGTCGATCCACTGCTGCCAAAGCCCCCTTCAGGACTCGCCCTCCACAATAGGAAACGAGGGTGTTATGGGTATCGCTGCCAGCGAACTGTGCCGCTATGTGATCCGTCCTACACTGATCTATCTGGGACGCCACTGCGCAACCGCCGAATCCCTGCTGCTGGGCATCGCCGCCAGCCAGTCCGCCCTCGGGTCTGCCCTGCATGACCGCCGTGGCCACGGCCTCTACCGGATCGCCGAGCATCGGCATCAGGCGCTGTGGGACGATTATCTGGCGCTCGATCCGGAGCGCGCCAGCCTGGTGCGCGGCCTTGCCAGCCAGCACGCATTTCTCAGCGGCCCGCACCTGGAACTGACCGTCAACCTGCGTTACGCCACTGCCATTGCCTGGCTGCTGGTAGAAGAACAGAACCCCACCCTCCCCGCTCCGACCGACCTGCTCGGCATGGCGCGCATCTGGCGCCAGACCTTTCAACCGCAAGGTCGTCTGCGTGACTTCACCTATGCCTGGCAAACCTGTGTTTCACCGCTGAATCAGGTCGCTTGCTGACCGTGCGGTTCCACAAGTTCTCGCAACAGGCTGCCATTCTGGTCGGATTGTCCTACAAAACCGCTCTAACTCAAGGCATACGGGCTATAGCGCTGGGACGAAAATGTTGGTAATTTTCGCCCCGGTGATCACCAGGAGTTCTAATAATGAAAAAAGTCATGCTCAAAACCACCCTTAGCCTCGCCGTTACCCTTGCCTCCACGCAGATCTTCGCGGCAGGTTTTGCCCTCAACGAACAAAGCATCAGTGGGATGGGGACTGGTTTTGCCGGGCGATCTTCTTCTGCCGACGACGCAAGCACTGTTTATGGCAACCCGGCCGGCATGGCGCGCATCAAGCGCGAACAAGTCACCGGCGGCGTCGCCGTTGTCGATGCACACACCGATATCAGCAACGCCAGCTCCAGCCCGAACGGCGGCAGCAACAAAGGCGACATGGTGCCCTTCACCGCCGTACCTATGGGCTTCTATGTAAAACCGATCGATGACCATTGGGCCTTTGGTCTGGGTGTCTATGTGCCGTTCGGCCTGATCACGGATTACGAAAAAGGCTTCGCCGGCCGTTACTTCGGCAGCAAGTCCGAAGTACAGGTGATCACCTTCCAGCCAACCGTCAGCTACGCCTTCAACGACAAGGTATCGATCGGTTTCGGCCCGACGATCAACCGCATCGACGGCTCGCTGGAATCCAACCTCTCGATCACCCAGGCACTGCCGGACGGCAAGGTCAAGATCAAGGGTGACGACACCGCACTGGGCTACAACGTCGGCTTGCTGGTCCAGGCCACCGACACCACCCGCCTGGGCCTGACCTATCACTCCAAGGTCGACTACAAACTCGAAGGCAACACCAAGGTCAACTACGGCGCACTGGCGCTCGTGGGCGTAGGCGCCAATCAGAAGTACGACGCTTCGCTGAAGATCACCACGCCGGAATCCGTGGACTTCTCGGTCACCCAGGCGATCAACGATCGCTGGAACGTCTACGCCGGTACCACCTGGACTCGCTGGAGCCAGCTGGACAAGATCACCGTGAAGAACTCCGGCGTGCAGCCTCTGCTGGCCGGTCAGTTCGGTTCGATCAACGAAGACCAGAACTGGCATGACTCCTGGGCCTACGCGGTGGGTACCTCGTACCAGTTGAACAAGGAATGGGTACTGCGTACCGGTCTGACCTTCGACCAGTCGCCGACTAACAACGAAGACCGCTCGCCACGCATCCCGACTGGCGACCGCACCATCTTCAGTATCGGTGCCGGCTGGAGCCCGACCGACGACCTGACCATCGACGTCGCGTACTCGTACCTGAAAGAAGAGTCGGTCAAGATCCGCAACGAAAACGCGCGTGGCCAGAGCTACGATGCCAAGTATGAAAACTCGGCAAACGGCTTCGGTGTCGGCGCGACTTACCGCTTCTGATGCACCGTGGCGAGGCGCAATCCTCGACCACGAAAAAGCCCCGCTCTCTTTGCAGAGGCGGGGCTTTTTCCTGTCTGCAACTTTTCACTGAAACGACAAATTTCCATTGTGGGAGCGTGCCTGCTCGCGAAGGCGGTATGTCAGATGTTGATGTGCTGACCTGTCACACCGCTTCGCGAGCAGGCTCGCTCCCACAGGGAACAACGTTAATCAGGGCTTTAGCGGTTTGGAGGCAATCGCCTTTTCGATCGCTGCAATAAATTCCGGATCATCCGGTTTGGTCAAACTGGAAAAACTCGCTACAACCTTGCCCTGCCGATCAACCACGTACTTGTAGAAATTCCATTTCGGCGCATTGCTCTGCGCCGCCAGCACCTGGAACAGATGCGTGGCGTCATCACCGCGAACCTTCTGCGGTTCGGTCATGTTGAACGTCACGCCATAGTTGGCGTAGCAGACCTTGGCGGTTTCCGCGCTGTCCCTGGATTCTTGCTTGAAGTCGTTCGACGGCACGCCAAGCATCTCCAGCCCTTGCGCCTTGTAGCGCTTGTTGAGCGCTTCAAGTCCTTCGAACTGCGGAGCGAAACCGCAGAAGCTGGCAGTATTGACCACCACCAGCGGCTTGTCGGCGTACTGCTTGCACAGATCGATGGATTCCTTGGCGCGCAACTTCGGCAGCGAGCCTTGCAACAGGTCAGGACAATCGGCGGCCTGGGCCAGGCCAGTCAACGCCATCAGCAACGCGGGAACAGCACACCAGCGCATCAACATGTCGAACTTCCTTGGGCAGTCATCAGGTTTCGACGTTACTCGCCACGCTGCCATCTAGCAAATGCTCATGCCCAACTGCATCAGCGCCAGACCGCCGCGCTGCCAGCCCCACCACACCAGCGCCAACAGCGCCGCAGCCAGTGCGCTGACGACCAGGCGCGTGCAGATTCGGCTCATGCCGCGCTCGCAGCGGCTTGCAGGCGTGCCACCGGACGCTCGCGCACCGGCCAGTTAAGCGCCGCCGCCAACAGGCTCAAGAGAATCGCCACTTGCCAGATCAAGTCATAACTCCCGGTTCGGTCATACACCACCCCGCCCAGCCAGCCGCCAAGGAACGAGCCGAGTTGATGGAACAGAAAGACGATGCCACCGAGCATGGACAAATTGCGCACGCCGAACAAGGTCGCCACCGTACCGTTGGTCAACGGCACCGTCGACAGCCACAGAAAGCCCATGGCCATGCCGAACAGATAGGCCGATGTGGTCGTCACCGGCAGCCACAGGAACAGCACGATCACCACCGCGCGCAGCAGATACAGCGCAGTCAACAGACGCGGCTTGGACATGCGCCCACCGAGCCAGCCGGCAGTGTAAGTGCCGAAAATATTGAACAGTCCGATCAACGCCAGCACCGTAGTGCCGACGCTCGCGGGCAGATGCTGATCGACCAGATACGCCGGCAGATGCACGCCGATGAATACCACCTGAAAGCCGCAGACAAAAAAGCCGAATGCCAGCAGCCAGAACCCGGAATGCGAGCAGGCTTCGCGCAGTGCTTCGCCAAGGGATTGCTCGTGGCCGAGTACCGGCAATGGCTTGTCCTTGAGCATGCTCACCAGCGGCACGATCATCGCCACCAGCAAGCCCAGCACCAGCAGCGCAGCCGACCAGCCGAGCCAGCCTATCAACCCGAGGGTGCCCGGCAACATGGCAAACTGGCCGAACGAACCGGCGGCGCTGGCAATGCCCATGCCCATGCTGCGTTTGTCGGCCGGCACGGCGCGACCGACCACGCCGAGGATCACCGAGAACGAGGTGCCGGACAAACCGATACCGATCAACAGACCAGCGCTCAGTGACAGGGTCACCGGCGAATCGGACAAGCCCATGCACACCAGACCCAACGCGTAGAGCACACCGCCGACCAGCACCACCTTCGCCGCGCCGAAGCGGTCGGCCAGCGCGCCGGTGAACGGTTGAGCCAGGCCCCAGATCAGGTTCTGCAGGGCGATGGCGAAGGCAAACACCTCGCGCCCCCAGCCGAATTGCGCGCTCATCGGCGACAAAAACAGACCAAAACCGTGGCGCACGCCCAACGACAACGCCAGGATCAGCGCACTCCCCAGCAACACCCAACCGCACGTACGCCACATCGTTGTCATTGTTATTCTCCAGTCGCGGGTATATACCCGCTTGAGCTCGAAGAAACGGCCGTCAGGCCAGCTCGTCGAGCAATTTGAGCAAGGTTTCGCGCTTCTCGGCACCGAGACGGTCGATCAGCCGCTGTTGCGCCGCTTCCCACGCTGGCAAGGCCGCTGCCAGGCGTTGCACACCGGTTTCGGTGAGACGCACGATGCGGTTGCGCATGTCCTCGCCCTCCGCCAGCGTCACCAGACCCTCGCCCTCAAGCACACGCAAATTGCGCCCGAGGGTGCTGCGATCCAGGCCCATGGCTTCGGCCAGTTCGGAGATGCTCGGTTGCTCCAGTCGCTGCAGATTGCACAGCAGAGAATACTGGGCAACGTTGATCCCGAAGCCGTCGAGAGCGCCGTCGTAATGCCTGCTGACGCCACGCGCGGCGCGACGCAGGTTGGTGCACAAACACTGAGAAGGAAGCATGATGCGTGTATATACCCGCGAGTGTGTTAAATCAAGTTACAGATGAGTTGATTCTGAACATCATTGTTGCCGGTGAGGCCGCCTTCGCGAGCAGGCTCGCTCCCACAGGGGATAGCATTCCGAAGGTGGGAGCGAGCCCGCTCGCGAAGGGGCCGGCATCATCAACGCAAATCCTTCAGACCAACGCGAGGCCAACCAACACCGCCATCTCCAGCAATTCCAGCATCGCCCCCGCCGTATCGCCGGTGATTCCGCCCAACCGCCGCATCATCACCCGCCGCAGCCAGACAAACGCCCCCAGCGAAATCAGCACCGCACCAAACCCTGCGATCAACACGCAGCCCAGCGCACTCAGCCCCAGCACCCACCCACCCGCTTTACGTGGCAGATGATCGGCCAGCGCCTGGCCCAACCCACCCTTACGCACATACGGCGTGGTCAGAAACAACCCCAGCAACGCTGCCCGCCCGAGCACCGGAACGATGATCAGCGCCATACCCTGCCCTTGTTCGATCAACGCCAACAGCGCGGCGAATTTCAGCAGCAGCACTAACACCAGCGCGACCACCGCAATCGGCCCGCTGCGTGGATCTTTCATGATCGTCAGCGTCCGCTCGCGATCGCCGAAGCCGCCGAGCCAGGCATCAGCGCTGTCGGCCAGGCCATCGAGATGCAGCGCGCCGCTGAGCAGCACCCACACGCTCAACAACAGCGCCGCATGCAGCAACACTGGTGTGCCGCCAAGCAGTAGATTCGAGGCGTAGAGGATCAACCCGAACAGCAATCCCACCAGCGGATAAAACAGCAGCGAACGGCCGAGCTGTTGCGGCTCGGGCATGCCCGGCAAACGAATCGGCAGACTGCTGAGAAACTGCAAGGCAATCCACAGCGCCAGCATCTCAATGACCTTCCTTGAGCACGCCGTCAGCCTCGACCGTCAGCGCAAACAGCGCGCCGTGACCGACTTCGACGTTGAGCAATTGTTCACGGGGCAAACCTCGCGCCTGGGCCAGCAACAAGCGCATCACGCCGCCGTGGCTGACCAGCAGAATCCGTTCACTGGCGTAGGCGGCATGCAGGCGCGCGACTGCCGCCAGCACCCGCGCAGAAAATTCGCTGACCGGCTCACCCTGCGGTGGCGTAAATGCATACGGATCCGCCCAGAACAGCCCCAACGCCTCGGCATCCGTCTCCATCAACGCCGCCGCGCTCTGCCCTTCCCACGCGCCGAAATGCAGTTCCTGCAGATCCTGGTCGAGATGCACCGACAGCTTCAGTTGCTCGCCGAGTTCGGCGGCAAACCGCGCGCAGCGCTGCAATGGCGAGCTGACAATGCGATCCCAAGGCCCGCCTTCGACCACAGCCGCACGCATCTGCACCCAGCCGTTTTCGGTCAGTGCGTCGTCGAGGCTGCCGCGCAAGCCACCACCCAGTTCCGTTTCGCCGTGGCGCAGCAGGTCGAGGCGCAGGCTCATGCCGGGCGATCCGCCACGGCCGCTTCGGCGAACGTCGCCATTTGCCCGTGCAGGTCACAGGCCAGGCGCAACAATGGCACCGCCAACGCCGCGCCGCTGCCCTCGCCCAGGCGCAGGCCGAGTTCCAGCAATGGCTCGGCGCTCAGGGTTTCCAGCACATGGCGATGGCCCGGCTCGGCGCCGCGATGGCCGAACAACAGCCACTCGCGACACGCCGGATTCAAGCGCACCGCGACCAGCGCCGCGACCGTGCAGATAAAACCGTCGACCAGCACCGCGATGCCTTCCTGCGCGCAGGCCAGATAAGCGCCGACCAACGCGGCAATCTCGAAACCGCCGAGATTGAACAGCGTCTGCAATGCATCGCCGCGCTGCGCGGCATGCAGCGCCAGCGCACGTTCGATAACTTGCGCCTTGTGGCTGACGCCAGCGGCATTCAGCCCGGTGCCGGGTCCGGTCAGGTGCGCCACCGGGCAGTCGAGCAAGGCGCAGGCCAGCGCACTCGCCGCCGTGGTGTTGCCGATGCCCATTTCGCCGCCGATGAATAACCGCGCCCCGGCGGCTTTCGCGCGCAACACGCTGTCGCGACCGGCCTGCAAGGCCAGTTCGCCCTGAGCCTGAGTCATTGCCGCGCCCGCCACGAAATTCGCCGTGCCCGGGCCAATGTTCACATGGCGCACGCCGGGCAGATTCAGCGTCGGATTCACTGTGCCCAGATCGATCACTTCCAGTTGCGCGCCGAGCTGACGCGCCAGCACGCTGATCGCCGCGCCACCGCTGACGAAATTCAGCAGCATCTGCCCGGTGACTTCCTGCGGATAAGCCGAAACGCCCTCCGCCACCACACCATGATCGCCAGCGAAAATCGCGATCCAGATCTGATCGAGCGTCGGCTTGAGCTGACCTTGCAGACCGGCCAGTTGCACCGCCACCGATTCAAGACGCCCGAGCGAACCGGCCGGTTTGGTCAATTGCTGCTGGCGCTCGGTCGCTTGCGCAACGATGTCGGCATTCACGGCTTGGCACGGGTTCAGCCACCAGGTCGGGCTCATAATGCAGGTCCTTTCAAAGTCAGGGGCAGGCCGGCGACGGTCAGCACTACTCGCTGACAGCGCTCGGCCAGAGCTTGATGCAGCCAACCGGCTTCATCGACGTAGCGGCGAGTCAATTCGCCCAGCGGCACGACACCCATTCCGGTCTCGTTGCTGACAAAAATGATTTCACCCGGCAGCGCGGCCAGGCAGTCAAGCAGGGCTTCACGCTCGGCGGCGAGACGTTCGACGTCGTCGAGCATCAGCAGATTGGTCAGCCACAGGGTCAGGCAATCAACCAGCAGGCAGCGCTCGGCGTCGGCAGATTCGCGCAGCACGCGGGCCAGTTCCAGCGGTTCCTCGATCAACGCCCATTCGGCGGGTCGGCGCGCGCGGTGATGGGCGACGCGCTGGTTCATCTCGCCGTCGAGCGGCTGGCTGGTGGCGATGTAGGTCACGGCGAGATGGCTGTCGCTGGCGAGTTTTTCCGCCAGACGACTTTTGCCGGAGCGGGCGCCGCCGAGGATCAGTTGGAGCATGAGAACATCCTGAAAATTATGTATTGAGGCGACCGGCGCTATCGCGAGCAGGCTCACTCCTACAGGGGACCGCATTTCAAATGTGGGAGCGAGCCTGCTCGCGAAGAGGCCAGCCCGGACAACTCAAATCCCACAGAGCTGACGCAACAAATCGGTATCCAGATGATTCTCCACCAGATCCGCTAATCGTTCGATATCGCGCTCGCGCAAGCCGTGGTAATCGACCTCTTGCACATCACTCAACCCGGCCCAGCGCAACAACGCCGCACTCGCCTCGGGGGATTCGAACAAGCCGTGCAGGTAAGTGCCGAACACCTGGCCATCGGCACTTTGCGCACCATCGCAACGACCGTCGTCCAAATGTACCGCCGGGTTCTCCAGCGCCGGCCCGGTGGTCACGCCAGCATGAATTTCATAACCGCTGACCTCAGCGTTTTCCAGCGCCAGCCGGCCATGCACATTGCGCAGTTGTTTCTCGGCTTCAAGCTGCGTTTCAAACGCCAGCAGACCCAGACCCGCGCTGGAGCCGGCAATACCTTCAAGGCCGAGCGGGTCGTGCACCTGCTCACCGAGCATCTGCAGACCGCCGCAAATCCCCAGCACCTTGCCGCCGTAGCGCAGATGCCGATTGATCGCTGCGTCCCAGCCGTTGGCGCGCAGATAAGCCAGATCACTGCGCACGCTTTTCGAGCCCGGCAGGATGATCAGATCGGCAGGTGGAATCGCCTGCCCCGGGCCGACGAATTGCAGATCGACCTGCGGATGCAGACGCAGCGGGTCGAAGTCGGTGTGATTACTGATGCGCGGCAGCACCGGCACAACGACTTTCAAGACCTGCTCGGCCTTGTCGGTCTGGCGTTGGTCGATGCCGTCCTCGGCTTCAAGGTGCAGGTCCATCACGTAGGGCAACACGCCGACCACCGGTTTGCCGGTGCGCTGTTCGAGCCAGTCGAGGCCCGGTTGCAGCAAGGCGATGTCGCCGCGAAAGCGGTTGATGATGAAGCCTTTGACCCGCGCCTGTTCGCTTGGCGAAAGCAATTCCAGCGTGCCGACCAGATGCGCAAACACGCCACCGCGATTGATGTCGGCGATCAGCAGCACCGGGCAATCCACCGCTTCGGCAAAGCCCATGTTGGCAATGTCGCCGGCGCGCAGGTTGATCTCTGCTGGCGAACCCGCGCCTTCGACCATCACCAGCGGATACGTCGCGCTGAGCCGCGCGTGGGAAGCGAGCACCGCTTGCATCGCGATAGCTTTGTAATCGTGATAGGCAACGGCGTTCATCGTCGTCACGGCGCGGCCATGAATGATCACTTGTGCGCCGGTGTCGCTGTTGGGCTTGAGCAGTACCGGATTCATGTCAGTGTGCGGCTGAAGATGCGCCGCTTGCGCTTGCACCGCCTGCGCCCGGCCGATCTCGCCGCCGTCAGCCGTCACCGCGCTGTTGAGCGCCATGTTCTGCGGCTTGAACGGCACCACCGCCACGCCCTGGCGAGTGGCCCACCGACACAGCGCCGTCACCAGGGTGCTTTTACCGGCGTCGGAGGTGGTGCCTTGCACCATCAGCGTGGTCATGGTTTTTCCTTGGCGAAAGCTTGCAAAGCCTGTTCGAGGCGCAGTTCTTGCGCGGCATCGGCAGGCAGGCCGAAGCGCACACTGCTGTTGTGCGTGAAGAGGCGCAGGAGGATGCCGCGCCGGGCGAGGAACTCGTGCAGCGCTTCGGCGCGCTCGGTGATCAGCCACTGAAACAGCGCGCAGCCACCTTGCGGCGCGAAGCCACAACGGGTCAGCAACGCCGCCAAACGCTCGCTCGCTTGGTCACTGCGAATCCGCTGACGGGTGTGGCCCTCGGTGTCTTGCAGGCACGCCGTGCCGAGCACTCGCGTCGGCCCGCTCACCGCCCACGGCCCGACCTGTTCGGCGAGCAGTTTGAGCAACTTGCGCTCGGCCAGAACGAAACCGAGGCGCACCCCGGCCAGACCGAAAAACTTGCCGAACGAACGCAACACCACCAGCCCGACCTGATGCGCATAGGGCGCCAGGCTCAGTTGCGGGGTGTTGTCCATGAATGCTTCATCGACTACCAGCCAGCCGCCGCGTTGCGCCAGTCGCGCATGCCAGTCGAGCAGGCGCGCCGGGGTCAGGCTCAGGCCGGTCGGATTGTTCGGGTTGACCACCACCAGCACATCCAGGCTGTCGAGAAAGAACTCGACTTCCTGCTCCAGCACTTCACGGACGATATAACCGCTGCGCCGCCACGCTTCGGCATGCTCGGCATAGCACGGCGACAACACGCCGACCTTGCCGGCCCGGCGCAGACGCGGCAGCAACTGGATGGCCATTTGCGAACCAGCGACCGGCAACACCTGCGCGGCGCCGTAGTAATCGCAGGCTGCCTGTTCCAGGCCGTCGTCGGTTTCCGGCAGGCGGGCCCAGGCGCGCAGCGGGATCTCCGGGATCGCAAATGGCCACGGCGCGAGGCCGCTGGACAAGTCGAGCCAGTCAGCCTCGGCAATCCCGTAATCGAGTGCAGCCTTGCGCAGCCGGCCACCGTGCTCAAGCATAAAATTCCGCCCCCAGGCAAAGCATCAGCAGCCATAACCATACGCCGCGCTGGACCAATTGCCAGCCACGGTCGATGGAGTCGGCGTCCGCCGGGGCGCCCTCGCCCAGTTGCGGGCGCTCATGCAGTTCGCCGTGATAAATCGCCGGGCCACCCAGTTCGACGCCCAGCGCACCGGCACCTGCCGCCATCACCGGGCCGGCGTTGGGGCTATCCCACTGCGGCGCCTGGCTGCGCCAGCACTTGAGCGCGAGTGAGGTTTTGCCCAGTAGCGCGTAGGTCAATGCCACCAGACGCGCAGGAATGTAGTTCAACACGTCGTCGATCTTCGCCGCCGCCCAGCCGAAACGCTCGAAGCGTTCGTTGCGATAACCCCACATCGCATCGAGGGTATTGCTCAAGCGATACAGGACCACGCCCGGCGCACCGGCGACGACAAACCAGAACAGCGCAGCGAACACCGCATCGCTGCCGTTTTCCAGCACTGACTCCGTGGCGGCGCGGGCTACGGCAGTGCTGTCGAGTTCATCGGTCTGACGGCTGACCAGATAACCGACACGCTTGCGCGCCTCGTCCAGATCATCGGCGCGCAACGCCGCCGCGACCGGCGCGACATGCTCGCCGAGGCTGCGCATGCCCAGGGCGCAATACAGCGCGAGAATCTCGACAATCCAGCCCACATAGGGCGCCCAGGAAAATGCCGTGGCAAGCAAGGTCAGCGGCAGCACCGCGAGGACCCACGCGGTCACGCCATGGCTGCGCCAGCCACGACCGCCGGCGTTGAAGCGTTGCTCGATGCGCCCGGCGAAATTGCCGAACGCCACCAGCGGATGCCAGCGTTTCGGTTCACCGAGCAGCGCATCCAGCGCTACCGCAGCGACACTCAGCAACGCCACACTCATTGACTCACTCCCCAATAATTTTCATACAGCAACTCGTTCAGCGGCCGCGCCTGCGCCCAGCCTTCGAGCACCAGCATCGGCGCTGGATAGAATTCCTTTACCGGGCCCAGACACAGCACCGCCAGCGGCTTGGCACCGGCCGGCAACTTGAGTAAGTCCGCCAGGGCCTGCGGCTCGAACAGCGAGACCCAGCCCATGCCCAGGCCTTCGGCACGGGACGCCAGCCACAGATTCTGGATCGCGCAGGACAACGAGGCCATGTCCATTTCCGGCAACGTGCGCCGACCGAAGATGTGTTTTTCGCGATCGTCCATCAGTGCCGCGACCAGCACTTCGGCGCAATCGTTGATGCCTTCGACCTTGAGCTGCATGAACTCATCGCTGCGCTCGCCGAGGGCTTCGGCGGTGCGGATGCGTTCTGCTTCCACCAGATCGCGGATCTGCCCGCGCAGAGCGCGATCGCTGATACGAATGAAGCGCCAGGGCTGCATCAGGCCGACGCTTGGGGCTTGGTGGGCGGCTTCCAACAAACGTCGCAGCAGTTGCGGCTCGACGCTGCCACCGGTGAAGTGGCGCATGTCGCGGCGTTCGGCGATGGCCTTGTAGACCGCAGCGCGTTCGGCTTCGGAGAATGTGTTGTCGGTCATGGCCCTTTCGCGAGCAAGCTCGCTCCCACAGGGGATCTCATTTCTTCAGGAAGCTCACCATTCAATGTGGGAGCGAGCCTGCTCGCGAAGGCGACCTCACGATCTGGCGCAAACAATGCGGCCATCGCAGTCGGATTCGACGGAAAATAAAAGTGCACATAAGACGCCGTCATCCGCCCCTCACGATAAACCGCCTCGGCCCCGCGCCCGCCATTCGGGCTAAGTCCACGGGCAATCGGCGTCAGCTCGGTGGTGGTCAGCGAATGATGATAGGTATGCCCACGCAAAGAACCTTCCGGCAATTCAACCGCCTGCAACGCCAGCGCCGCGAGACGCTTCTGCATTACCGCATCGCCCTTGAGCAAACCGACCAGTTCAGCGCGGGTGCCTTCCACGTCAGTCAGCGAATCAAGCAGATAAAGCATTCCGCCGCATTCGGCGAGCAACGGTCTGCCCGCCGCATGGTGCGCGCGGATGGCTGCGAGCATTGAGGTGTTTTGCGCCAGCGCGACGTGGTGCAACTCCGGATAACCGCCCGGCAGATACAGGCTGTCGGCGGCGGGCAATTGCGTGTCGCGGATCGGCGAGAAGAACTGCAGCTCGGCACCCATCGCCCGCAGCAGATCGAGGCTGGCGCCATAGGTGAAGGCAAAAGCTTCGTCGCGGGCGACGGCGATGCGCACACCCTTTAATAGAGGCTCGGCAGCGATAACGTCAGGCGCGGCGAATTCCACGGCCGGTGGCAGCGCGACTTCGCAGCTGCTGGCCAGTGCATCGGCGGCCGCATCGAGGCGCAGATCCAGATCATTCAATTCGCTGGCCTGGACCAGGCCGAGGTGACGACTTGGCAATTCGATACCGGTCTCGCGGGACAACGCGCCGTACCAGCGCAGACCTTCGGTGAGGCTGCCTTCGAGCAATTGCGCATGGCGCAAGGTGCCGACGCGGTTGGCCAGCACACCGGCAAAGGGCAAGTCCGGCTGATACTTCGCCAGGCCCAGCGCCAAAGCGCCGAAGGTCTGCGCCATGGCAGTGCCGTCGATCACGCCAAGCACCGGCACGCCGAAGTGCCGCGCCAGATCAGCACTGGACGGCGTGCCGTCGAACAGGCCCATCACGCCCTCGATCAGAATCAGATCAGCCTCGGCGGCCGCTTCCCACAACAGCCGGCGACTTTCCTGCTCGCCGACCATCCACATGTCCAATTGATACACCGGGGCACCGCTGGCGCGCTCGAGAATCATCGGGTCGAGAAAGTCCGGGCCGCATTTGAACACCCGCACCTTGCGCCCCTGGTTGCGATGCAAACGGGCGAGCGCGGCGGTGACGGTGGTCTTGCCCTGACCGGAGGCCGGCGCGGCAATGAGTACCGCCGGGCAGTGACGTGGTTGCTTCAAAGTTCGACGCCTTTCTGCGCTTTGATCCCGGCCTGGAAAGCGTGCTTGAGCATGCCCATTTCGGTGACCGTATCGCCCATCTCGATCATTTCCGGCTTGGCGCCGCGACCGGTGACGACCACATGTTGCATCGGCGGGCGCGCCTGCAAATCGCTGAGCACCTGATCGAGGTCGAGGTAGCCGTGCTTGAGGGCGATGTTCAACTCGTCGAGCACCACCAGACCGATCGACGGATCACGCAACAATTCGCGGGAGACGTCCCAGGCCGCAGTCGCAGCGGCGATATCGCGCTGGCGATCCTGGGTTTCCCAAGTGAAGCCTTCACCCATGACGTGAAAACGCACCTGCTCGGGGAAGCGGCGGAAGAACAATTCCTCGCCGGTGCTGTTGCGGCCCTTGATGAACTGCACCACGCCGCACTGCATGCCGTGGCCCATGGCACGGGCGAGCATGCCGAACGCCGAACTGCTCTTGCCTTTGCCATTGCCGGTCAGCACCAGCACCAGGCCGCACTCGTCGGGCGAATTGGCGATGCGTTCGTCGATCACGGCTTTCTTGCGCTGCATGCGCGCCAGATGGCGCTCGTCGCGCTCGGGGGAATCAGTCATGGGGGAGCTCTCCGTTGAGGCTGGATAACGGCGGGCAGGCACAAGAATAGACGGCAAAAAGCCTGGCATCGCCCACCGTGATGCCGCTGAGATGGATCAGGCCGGTCTCCGGGCTCATGAGCGGCGTTTCGCCGGACTGCGCGCCTTCCCGCTTCTGTCGAGGCAGTGGCTCAAGGCGCAGTTTTCACTCATTTACCGTTGCGGGGGCAGCGCCGGGATCGTCGTGGCTTCGCTTGAAGTCCACCCTCACCGGCTTCCCTGTTTCACTCTGTCGACACTGGGCCACAGAGCACCTGAAACAAGCGGCGAAGGTTAGAGGGTTGGGGGTGGAGCGTCAATTGAAGAGGCGCTTTGCGCGCGAATAACTGCCGCTGATCCATTGTGCAGCGGCAATCTTGTGCCAGACTGTGACAAGTGATATCAAAGAGCCATGCTTTTCTCGACAATCTCACCACAACAATAAGGATGACGACGATGCAAGGCATGATCATCAGCAACCCGCGCCTGGAATTTCTGCGCCCAGTGCTGGAACGCTGGTTTGACTGTATCGATCGCTATAACAGCGTGCGCGGCGACAATGACGCGCCGTACTGGCACGACGAAAAAGCCAACCTCGGCTTGCTTTCAGCGGCGGCGTGGATGGCTGAAATGGTCACGCTAAACGACACGGCCACGCGTAAACAGAGCGAAGAAGGCGAGCGCAATGCCCGCGCCGATCTGCTGATTGCCGGCAGCGAAGACCGCGCGTACATTCAGGCCACGCAACGCTGGCCACGGGTCAACAACCTCAACCTGACCCAGGCGCTGCTCGACATCACCGTGGATGCCAGGCGCATCAGCTACGCCAGCGACCTGAAGCTCGGCTGCCTCTTCGTCGCCCCGCAAAAAGCCCAGCACAGCGCCAGCCCCGAAGAGCTGCAGGACATGGTCGACGACTTGCAAAAAGAGCACACCTGTGCCGTTGCCTGGTATTTCCCTTACGCCTATCGCAAATTGCACAGCGAAGCGGGCAACTATCATCCAGGCATCGCCGTGCTGTTCAAGGAAGCCCGCGGCTGAGCAGTTGAACCATCGGGCCTGCGCCCTCCTCTATGATTAGGAATGCATTCATAGGGAAGATCAGCAATGCGCAAGGCCCAACTCGCTCTTATCATCGCCGTCGCCGGCGGGCTCGCCGCCTGCGGTGAAACCTCCAGCCTGCAAGTCTCCGATGGCACCGGCCCGTCACCGAAACTGCCCGAACCGAACAAGACGCTGATCCCGACAGTGAACATCGCCCCGGCGGTGGGCTGGCCGGAAGGTGCGAAACCGACCGCAGCGGCCGGCACTCAGGTCGCCGCGTTTGCCGAAGGCCTCGATCACCCGCGCTGGCTGTATGTGCTGCCCAACGGCGATGTGCTGGTGGCGGAAACCAACGCGCCGCCCAAACCCGATGACAGCAAAGGCATTCGCGGCTGGGTCATGAAGAAAGTCATGGGCAAGGCCGGCGCTGGCGTGCCGAGCCCGAACCGCATCACCCTGCTGCGTGATGCCGACCACGATGGCGTCGCAGAAACCCGCACGGTGTTTCTGCAAAACCTCAACTCGCCGTTTGGCATGACGCTGGTCGGCAACGACCTGTATGTGGCCGACACCGATCGCCTGCTGCGCTTCAACTACGAGCCGGGCGCCACCGAGATCAAAACCCAACCGATCAAAGTCGTCGATCTGCCGGGTGGCACGCTCAATCACCACTGGACCAAAAACGTTATTGCGAGCAAAGACGGCAACAAGTTGTACGTCACGGTCGGCTCGAACAGCAACGTTGGCGAAAACGGTCTGGATCAGGAAGAAGGCCGCGCGGCGATCTGGGAAGTCGATCGCGCAACCGGCAATCACCGGATCTTCGCCTCGGGCATCCGCAACCCCAACGGCCTCGCTTGGGAACCCACCAGCGGCGCACTGTGGACGGCGGTCAACGAGCGTGACGAAATCGGCAGCGACCTGGTGCCGGACTACATCACCTCGGTCAAGGACGGCGGTTTCTATGGCTGGCCGTTCAGCTATTACGGACAGCACGTCGATGTGCGGGTCAAACCGCAGAACCTCGATCTGGTGGCCAAGGCCATCGCCCCGGATTACGCCGTCGGCCCGCACACCGCTTCGCTGGGCCTGACCTTCGCCGAGGGCAACAGCCTGCCGGCGCAATTCAAGGAAGGCGCGTTCATTGGCCAGCATGGCTCGTGGAACCGCAAACCGCACAGCGGCTACAAAGTGATTTTCGTGCCGTTCACTGGCGGCAAGCCGACCGGCCAACCGGTGGATGTGCTGACCGGGTTCCTCGACAAGGACGAAAACGCGCTCGGCCGCCCGGTGGGCGTGGTGATCGATCAGCAAGGTGGTTTGCTGGTGGCGGATGATGTGGGCAACAAGGTGTGGCGCGTTTCGGCCAGTAAATAAGCTGAGCGCAACGCAAAAATGTGGGAGCGAGCCTGCTCGCGAAAACGGTATATCAGTCAAATCATCGTCGACTGACACTCCGCCTTCGCGAGCAGGCTCGCTCCCACAGTTCGTTATGTGTGCGAGCTAGGGGTTATGCGCCAACTGCCCCGGCTGCAACACCCGCTTGGCACTCAGATACGCTTTCTGCCAGTAGGCCTTCGACAGGCTGTCGAGCTTGACCGTGCCGCCCGTGGCCGGTGCATGCACGAAGCGCCCCTCGCCCACGTAAATCCCCGCATGACTGACCTGCGAGCCGCCATTGGTGGCGAAGAAGATCAGGTCGCCGGTCTGCAAGCCTTCCTTGCCGACATTCGGCGCCTGCATGACGATCATTTCGCGGGTCGAGCGTGGCAGCGAAATCCCCGCCGCGTCGCGGTAGACGAAACCGATCAGGCCACTGCAATCAAAACCCGAATCCGGCGTATTGCCGCCCCAACGATACGGCGTACCGACCAGGCCGAGGGCACGGAACAGCACGTCTTCCGCGGCGGGAGAAAAGGCTTGTGAGGGAGCGAACACGATCGGCGCACGAACCACGGGGGCTGGCGGCGGTGTGCGGCTGGCGCAGGCGCTGAGCAGCGCGGCGCAAATAATCAAGGTGAGGCGGGCCGACATCGTCATAAGCAGAACATCCTGATCTGGCTGCGGCTTTCTCTGCCGAATGGACAGAAACAAAACCGCCTGCGTCATCACGCAGGCGGTTTGCCATCAATATAGATTCAGGATTCTAGCGGCTACGCGGCAAACTTCAAGTAAGACTTTAACTTCACCTTGTAAAGTTTACGTCTACTCCGTTGCCATGCCGTTTTGTCGCCGCAAACGCAGCGACATGCAGGTTACTTGCGAGCGGTGACCACAGTCGGCGCCATGGCGAGTGCACGCTTGGCTTCGATGAAGGTCTTGCTCCAGTAGCTGTCACCCAGGCTGTCGATGCGAACACCGCCGCTGCGACGACTGCTGGAGTGGATGAACTGATTGTCACCCAGGTAGATCCCGGCGTGACTGACACGACCGCGACGACCATTGGTGGCGAAGAACAGCAGATCCCCCGGTTCAAGGTTGCTGCGCGACACCAGCGGCGCATCAACGTTGATCATTTCGCGAGTGGAGCGCGGCAGGTTCATGCCCGCTTCTTCACGGAACAGGTAACCGATGAAACCGCTGCAATCGAAACCGGCTTCAGAAGTACCGCCGAAGCGGTAACGAGTACCGATCAGGGACATACCGCGTTCGAGGATGCTGTCAGCCAGTACAGGAAGCTGATAAGGCTTGCTGCCGTTGAACTGGGTGAGTTCTTTTTCGGTGTCCAGCTCTTCCTGGTAAATAACGGAAGACTGGGCAGTGGCAGAATTCTTGACCTGTTGCGGCGGCTCTTGAACCGGAGAATGAGCAGCACAACCGAATAACAGGGTAACGAGTGCGAGAGGCACGAGGGGTGCGAAGCGCTTTAGCATGGGCACGACCGTGGCTGATAGTTGTAAAGAAGCCGAGACTATGCCCGCTATCGTCCTCATTTGCAAATTCAATCGAACTTTATGTGACTTCCCGGTTTCGCGTTTACATCTAAGCGCTTAACTTGCCTGGCCGGCCAATCGCCGCTCGCAGGGGGATTTTCTGGCGCCTGAAAGCTGGCAAAAGCCCACCATCACCAGCCCAGAGTTTCCTTTAGGAATGGAATGGTCAGCTTGCGTTGCGCCTGCAGAGAGGCCTGATCGAGCTGCTCGAGCAGATCGAACAACGCGCTCATGCTGCGCGTGCCGCGAGTCAGAATGAAATGCCCGACTTCATCGGTCAGGTGCAGACCGCGACGCGAGGCGCGCAATTGCAGCGCACGCAATTTGTCTTCATCGGAAAGCGGGCGCATCTGAAAAATCAGCGCCAGGGTCAGGCGTGATTTCAGGTCAGCCAGCTTCACTGGCAATTCGCGTGGTGAAGTGGATGCAGCGATCAGCAGGCGCCGGCCGCTGTCCCGCAGACGGTTGAACAGATGAAACATCGCCTCTTCCCAGTCCGCCTTGCCGGCAATCACCTGCAAATCATCCAGGCAGACCAGTTCGTACTGTTCAAGGTTGTCGAGGATTTCCACGCCGCGGTCCATCAACTCGGCCAGCGGCAGATACACCGCCGGTTCGCCCATCTGCTCGAAGCGCAGGCACGCTGCCTGCAACAGATGCGTACGCCCGACACCGTGCTTGCCCCACAGGTAGATCAGGCTCTCCGTCCACCCGGCGTCGGCTTCGCAGAGACGCTCGACATAGCCGAGTGCAGCGGCATTGGCGCCTGGGTAGTAGTTGATGAAGGTGGCGTCGTCACGCAGACGCACACCTAGGGGCAGCTGAATCGGTTTCATGCTGACTGAACAGTTCTCAAAGGAACCGTTAGTGGCCTCTGTGTAAAGTTTGCGAAGTTTATACCCGTGAGGCTGAGCGCACAATGCGACAGACTCCAAGCAAAATCAAAGGTTTGCGTTGACGCACCGGTTTTGTGACGGATTCTCTGGCGCCCTCTCCCGTACGACACCGGGCAGCCCGGCCAAAGGCCCGGCCGCCCGCGACATCACAGCTCGGGTTCGTCGACGCCGCTGTAGATCTCGGAATCCTTGTACAGAACGTGGACATGCCGCACCAGCACCATGATCACCGCCGCCACCGGCAGCGCCAGCAGCACGCCGGTGAACCCGAACAGCTCGCCACCCGCGAGGATGGCAAAGATTACCGCCACCGGGTGCAGGCCGATTCGGTCCCCGACCAGCAGCGGCGTCAGCACCATGCCTTCCAGCGCCTGACCAACCATGAACACCGCGACAATCCCGACCATCGGGTAGAGATCGCCACCGAACTGGAACAACCCGGCGATCAATGCCGCGCCGATGCCGATGACAAAACCCATGTACGGCACGATCGCCGCGAGACCGGCAATCAGGCCGATCAACAGCCCCAGTTCCAGGCCAACGATCATCAGGCCGGCGGCATAAATCACCCCCAGCGCAACCATCACCAGCAACTGGCCACGCACGAATGCGCCGAGTACCTCGTGGCACTCACCCGCCAGCGCCACCACGCGTTCTTCGCGATCACGCGGCAGCAGGCTGCGGATCTTGCCCATCATCACGTCCCAGTCGCGCAACAGATAGAAGCTGACTACCGGGATGAGCACCAGATTCGCCAGCCAGCCGATCAGCGCCAGGCTCGAGGCCGTGGCCTGGCTCAGCACCACGCCGACGATGTCGGTGGTCTGGCCCATGTGTTCGCTGATTGCGGCTTTGACCTTGTCAAACTTCCAGAAACCGTCCGACAGGCCCAGTTTCGCCTGCGCCCATGGCACAGCGGTGTGCTGCAACCAGTCGAGCATCTGCGGCGCCAGTTCGTACAGACGCAGCAATTGCTTGGCGAGCATCGGCACCAGCACCAGCATCAACGCGGTGACGATCAGGGTGAACAAGGCAAACACGGCAATCACGCCCCAGGTTCGCGACAAACCGAGCCGCTCCAGGCGATCCACCAGCGGATCGAACAGATAAGCCAGCAACAACGCGACCAGAAACGGCGTGAGGATCGGGTGCAGCAACCATACAAACGCGCAAAGCAGGATTACCCCACCGAGCCAGAACCAACGCCGCGTATCGGCCATTTACCACTCCTGATGCTTCTATATAAGGAAAAGACTTACCAACGAAACCGCAACGACGGTGCCACCGCTGCCGGGGTTGGCGCTGCAACCGCCGGCGCACCCTCGACGGCTGGCTGCACAGGTGCCGCTGGAACCGGCGCCTCGGCAGGCAGCTCCTGCAACTTCGCCAGCGACAATTGCGCGCGCAACTGATCGGCGCTGCCATTGACCCGATAGACGATGCGATCGCCCTGCACGCTCTGCAGACGCACGCCGAACGGTTCGAGTAACCGCAGCAGCGCCGCATAATGCTCCAGATTCATGCCCTGCACTTCCAGGGTCTGTTGCCCCGACGCGCCGGGCTTGGCAACGAATCGCGGCGCCAGACGCTCGGCCACTGCCAGCATCACCGCATCGGCAACCGCAGCCTGGTCGGCGCCCTGCACGCTGCCGGCCTCTTTCTGATCGCCGAGCCACAGCCGCCATTTCGCCTGCCACTGCCCGCCCTCTTCACGGGCATGCACCGCGAGCAAGGCGTCAGCGTTGTAGCGTTCCGAAGCACTGCGCAGGGGCGCGGGATCAGCACTTTCCAGCGCCGGCGCAGTGGCGACGAGTTGTTCGCTGAGATCCGCCAGCGGCAAACGCAGTGGCAAACCGCGATGTTGCGCAGCCGTGCGCAACGTTGAGGCAGCGGCCTGACCGTCACCGACCAGACTCGCACCTTCAGTCGAATCGTTCAGCCACCAGCTCAAAATCGACGGCCGACTGACGCCCCACACCGGCAGCCCGGCGCGGCGCAACGCCTGCTCGGTGGTTGCCGGATCGAAATCGACTTTCAGCACTTCCGGGGGGCCGGCATCGAAACCGAACTGGCTGATGATCTGCTGCGGGTCCTTGCGGATCGGTGCCAGCCCCGGGCTCTGCGCGGCTTTCGGGTCGCCGGTCAGGCGCAGCACCAGGGTATCGAGCGCTGCCTGCGTGGCGCGATCGCGCTCTTGCGCAGCCTGGCCGTTGACCGGCTGACGCACCTGATAAAGGCCTTTGAGGTTTTCGGCATGGCTCGCCAGGCTGACCAGTGTCAGGCAGCCCACAAATAAAAATTTACAATAACGCATGGAAAATTCCCGTCGACAGGAGCGGCTGGAACACGCCGCGTGAACCGTTTGAGCAAGGCTGTGACCCCCTCCTCGGGCAAAACATTCACACGGTAGCGGTAAGTTTTTGCACAGTCCTAACGATAGACGGTTAATCGCCACACCTTATACAGGCAGTCATCCCCTGCGATTGCAAAAAATTTCCGCCGATATGGCCCTGCCCGTCGGTGCGAGGATGGCCGCTGCCCCTCAAGCCTGATAAAATCGCGCGCCTTCGCAGACCGGCAACAGCCGGGCCCCTCGAAACTCGCGTGAGGCGATCGCCCATCGAGTTCGACGTTCCCGCTGGACTCGGTCGTTACCCCCTGAATCCCCTCCCCTAAAGGCCTGGATCATGAGCAAGCAACCCTCCCTGAGCTACAAGGACGCCGGTGTAGACATCGACGCCGGTGAAGCATTGGTCGAACGCATCAAGAGCGTCGCCAAGCGCACTGCGCGCCCGGAAGTCATGGGCGGCCTGGGCGGTTTCGGCGCCCTCTGCGAAATCCCGGCCGGCTACAAGCAGCCGGTGCTGGTCTCCGGCACCGACGGCGTCGGCACCAAGCTGCGTCTGGCGCTGAACCTGAACAAGCACGACAGCATCGGCATCGACCTGGTCGCCATGTGCGTCAACGACCTGGTGGTCTGCGGCGCCGAGCCGCTGTTCTTCCTTGACTACTACGCCACCGGCAAACTCAACGTCGACACCGCTGCACAAGTAGTGACCGGCATCGGCGCTGGCTGCGAACTGTCGGGTTGCTCGCTGGTCGGCGGCGAAACCGCTGAAATGCCAGGCATGTACGAAGGCGAAGACTACGACCTGGCCGGCTTCTGCGTCGGCGTCGTGGAAAAAGCGGAAATCATCGACGGCTCGAAAGTCGCCACCGGTGACGCCCTGATCGCCCTGCCATCGTCCGGCCCGCACTCCAACGGCTACTCGCTGATCCGCAAGATCATCGAAGTCTCCGGCGCCGACATCGAGAACACCCAGCTCGACGGCAAACCGCTGACCGACCTGCTGATGGCCCCGACCCGCATCTACGTCAAGCCACTGCTCAAGCTGATCAAGGACACTGGCGCGGTCAAGGCCATGGCCCACATCACCGGTGGCGGCCTGCTCGACAACATCCCGCGCGTACTGCCAAAAGGCGCTCAGGCTGTAGTTGATGTGGCCAGCTGGACTCGCCCGGCCGTGTTCGACTGGCTGCAAGAGAAAGGCAATGTTGACGAAACCGAGATGCACCGCGTGCTCAACTGCGGCGTCGGCATGGTCATCTGCGTGGCTCAGGAGCACGTTGAAGTTGCCCTGAACACCCTGCGTGACGCCGGCGAGCAGCCTTGGGTCATCGGTCAGATCGCCGTGGCCGCCGAAGGCGCTGCGCAGGTCGAGCTGAAGAACCTCAAGGCTCACTGATGCCAAAGCCCTGTGATGTCGTGGTGCTGTTGTCCGGCACCGGCAGTAACTTGCAGGCTCTGATCGACAGCACGCGGACCGGCGACAGCCCGGTCCGCATCGCTGCGGTGATTTCCAACCGCGCCGACGCCTACGGCCTGCAACGCGCCCGCGACGCGGGTATCGCCACCCGCTCGCTGGATCACAAGGCATTCGAGGGCCGCGAGGCCTTCGATGCCGCGCTGATCGAACTGATCGACCAATTCAACCCGAAACTCGTGGTACTGGCCGGCTTCATGCGCATTCTCAGCGCTGATTTCGTTCGCCACTATCAGGGTCGCCTGCTCAACATCCACCCGTCGTTGCTGCCCAAATACAAAGGGTTACACACTCATCAGCGCGCGCTGGAGGCCGGCGACACGGAACATGGCTGCTCCGTACACTTTGTCACCGAGGAACTCGATGGCGGACCACTGGTCGTACAGGCAGTATTACCGGTAGAGTTGCACGACACGCCGCAGAGTCTGGCGCAACGAGTCCACGTTCAGGAACACCTGATCTATCCGATGGCGGTACGCTGGTTTGCCGAAGGCAGACTGACACTCGGAGACCAGGGTGCTTTACTCGACGGCCATCTACTCGCCGCCAGCGGCCACTTGATTCGAAACTAGGAGATATTATGCGTCGCGCCCTGCTCTTCGCCTGCGCTCTGCTCGCCCTGCCCTTCGCGCAGGCAGCGGACCTTCAACCGTTCTCCGCCAGCTACACCGCCGACTGGAAGCAGTTGCCCATGAGCGGCACCGCCGAACGCAGCCTGACCAAGGAAGCCAACGGCGTCTGGAAACTCAGCTTCAAGGCGTCGATGATGATCGCCAGCCTGACCGAAGAAAGCACCCTGAAGCTGGACAAGGACACCTTGCTGCCGCAGTCCTACCACTTCGAACGCGGCGGTCTGGGCAAAGCGAAAAAGGCTGATCTGGACTTCGACTGGGCCAACAAGCTGGTGACCGGTACCGACCGTGGCGACGCGGTGAAGATCCCGCTGAACCGTGGCATGGTCGACAAGTCGACCTACCAGCTGGCGCTGCAACATGACGTCGCCGCCGGCAAGAAAAGCATGAGCTATCAGGTCGTCGATGATGGCGAAGTCGATACCTACGACTTCCGCGTACTGGGTTCGGAAAAGGTCGACACCAAGGCCGGCCAGATCGACGCGATCAAGGTCGAACGCGTGCGCGACCCGACACAAAGCAAGCGCATCACCGTGCTGTGGTTCGCCAAGGATTGGGATTACCTGTTGGTGCGTCTGCAGCAGGTCGAGACTGACGGCAAGGAGTACAACATCATGCTCCAGGACGGCACGGTCAACGGCAAGACTGTCAAAGGCAGCTGATCCATAGCAGAACAAAGAGCCCCGCGAATGCGGGGCTTTTGTTTATCTGCTCAACGATACTGCGCGGCAGCCCTACCCCTCACCCCAGCCCTCTCCCGAGGGAGAGGGAGCCGAGCGAGGTATCTGCCGCTATCCATCGACCTGAGAAACCGAGTCGAATATGGATTGCAAAGCATCGCGCGGTCAGTCCCCTCTCCCTCCGGGAGAGGGTTAGGGTGAGGGGCTTTTGAAGGTCAAACTCACACCGAAAACCGCGCCACCATCCCGTTAAGATCCACCGCCAGGCGCGACAGGTCCTGACTCGCCGCACTGGTCTGATTGGCCCCCGCCGAGGTCTGCATCGCCAGATCCCGGATGTTCATCAGATTGCGATCCACCTCGCGCGCCACCGCGGCTTGTTCTTCCGAGGCACTGGCGATCACCAGGTTACGCTCGTTGATCAAGGTGAACGCCGAGGCAATTTCCTCCAGAGCAGAACCTGCGCTCTTCGCCAGCTCGAGGGTCGAACGCGCCCGTGCGTTGCTTTGCTGCATTGAGCTGACAGCCGAATCGGTGCCCTGCTGGATCCCGCCGATCATCTGCTCGATTTCCTGAGTCGACTGCTGAGTGCGATGAGCCAGCGCGCGCACTTCATCGGCAACCACCGCAAAGCCACGCCCGGCATCGCCGGCGCGCGCCGCTTCGATCGCGGCGTTGAGGGCGAGGAGATTGGTCTGTTCAGCAATCGAGCGAATCACGTCCAGCACTTTGCTGATGCCATGAACCTTTTGCGCCAACGCCTCGACCTGCGCCGCATTGTTGGTGACGTCACCGGCGAGAAACTCGATCGACGTCACCGTCTGCTGCACCTGCTCGCGCCCTTGCCGGGCGATGCGGTCGGATTCGCGGGAAGCTTCGGACGTGGCGACAGCGTTGTTCGCCACCTCTTCCACCGCAGCCGTCATCTGATTGACCGCCGTGGCGGCCTGCTCGATTTCCTGACTTTGCTGGTGCAGACCGCGCGTGGCGTCTTCAGTGACACTGCTCAACTCTTCGGCCGCCGAGGCCAACTGCGTGGACGACTCGGAGATGCGCCGGATCGTTTCGCGCAGATTGTGCTGCATGCTTTTCAGCGCTTGCAGCAAGCGCGCCGGTTCGTCTTTGCCTGCGATGTGAATATCACCGGTCAAATCCCCGCTGGCCACCACTTCAGCCACGCTGAGCGATTGCGACAATGGCACGACGATGCTGCGTGTCAGCAGCAATGCCAGGCCAATGGTGATCAGTGCGGCCATGGCGATCATCACCCCGACCCACACCCGCGATTGACTGAACACCAACCGTGCAGCCTCGGTGGCCAGGTTGGCGTTGTGTTTATTCATCTCGACCAGATCGCGCAGAGTCACGGCAATCTCATCGGCCAGTGGACTCATCTGATCATTGAGAATCGCGGACGCCTCAGCGACCCGATTCTGCGCTGACAGCTGTAGGACTTGTGCCTGCAGCTCGAGGTATTTGTGCTCGGCAACCTTGAAGCGATCAAACAGCGCGCGCTCTTCAGGCAAGGCGATCAACCGGTCATAGCGCTGCTGCGCTTCGCTCAAGCCACTGCGCAGTTCGTTGAGCTTGGCGACGTTCTGCTCCAGTGCCTTGGGGTCACGGTTGAGCAACAGGCGCATGGTCAATGCGCGCAGACGCAGCATGTCCTGACTCATTTCCCCGACCGCCATCACGCTTGGCAGCCAGTTGTTGTCGACTTCATCGGACTGCGCACGCATGTTCGACATTTGCAGCAAGGCGAACGCCCCAAGGGCGAACACCATCAAGGCCAGCAGGCCGAAACCCAGACCGGCGCGCGGGGCAATATTGAGACTACGGATATTCATGACACTGGCTCCTTCCAAAAAGCGCTGCATCAGCCTGCAGCGGGTTGCTTTAGAAGGTATCGGCATTGCAAGAAAATTGCGTAAGACGAAAAGGCGATAGGCAGACGAGCGGCTAGTTCGAACCCCTGGCCTTGACGTTTCAGCGCTGACCAGCGGTTCTGCCTGGATCGCGGGGCAGTATGGCCAAAAAGTTGTCTCTTGCGACTTTTCGTGCAACTGCCTCCGGCAGCGCATCGAGGAAAGGCTTGTAGCTGTGCATTTCCTTACCGAGCTTGTTGAATCGTCCTACCACGTCAGAGCCCAGCATGAAGCGCTCGGGGTATTTCTCCACCAGCGCCAGCCATTCCGCGCGCGGCTTGCCCTGCTCGTCCAGCAGGTACGGCGTGAGCATGCTCCACGACAGGTCGATAAACAGATTCGGATAGGCCTCTAGCATGCGCGTCAGGGTTGGCAACAAGAACGGCAACTGGGTTTGATGCCGATGAATCTCGGCGCTGGTACCGGCATGCGCCCAGATGAATCGTGTGTGCGGGTGATTGCGCAGCGGCTCTTCCACTTCCTTCAGGTACAGCGGATTTTTCTCACGCTTGGAGGTGATGTTGGAATGCAGCATCACCGGCAGATCGTTTTCAGCGGCGAGGTGATAGATCTTGGTCATTGCCTCGTTGTTGGCCCGGGGCGTGTCGCCGGAGGTCAGCGCCGTCAGGTCATCGTGCCGGGTGAACACTTCACCGATGCCCTGCCACAACCCCGGATACAGATCCAGCATGCGCTGGATGTGCGCAGCGGAATTCTTGTCATTGGGATTGAAGCCGGACAGGAACGGATGAAAGTACTGGCGCTGCTCCGGCGCGAGTTTTTGCACCGCGTCGGCGATGATCACGTCGGTGGCGCTGTACCAATAGGCATCGGCGTCATCACCGGCGTAGTAACGCGGGCGCTTGGGTTCGTCTTCATGCCATTTCTTCGCCACGGGAATGCCGGAAATCATCACGTGCTCGATGGAGTTTTCCTTCATGGCCGTAAGCAATTTCTGCATGCCGGCGCTTTCCTGGAAAAAATCCACGTAATGCAGGTGCGCATCGCTGTAGGTGTATTCGCGGGCGCCCGCGCTTCCAGCGAACAGCAGCAGACAGGCAATACTCAGACGAGACAAGGACACAAGTAATCTCCGGCAGATGGGCATAGCCTAGACCGCGCCCGAACGACATGGGTTCATCCCTGCCGAAAAGCGGAACGCCAACTGCCGGGAATGCTCTATAACTGCAAGGTCTGTTTTGATCGAACGATTTTTCCTGCCGCCTGTGAGGTTTCCATGACTGTCACCGTCAATACCGTCTCTGCCGAAGGTTTTCGTCATACCGTCCAGATCGACGATCACGAATTGTTTGCCGACGTACCGAAAACCGCCGGCGGTGAAGGCACCGCGCCGGAGCCGCACGACTACTTCGATGCCGCCCTCGGCGCCTGCAAAGCGCTGACCCTGAAGATGTACGCGAAGAAAAAAGACATCCCGCTCACCGGCGTGGGTGTCGAAGTCAAGCGCGACAACAGCGAAGAGCAGAAAGGCAAATACGCCCTGCACGTCACCCTGACGCTCAAAGGCGTACTGACCGACGCCCAGCGCGAGGAACTGCTGCGTGTGGCCGATCGCTGCCCGATTCACAAGCTGATGACCACCAGCGAAGTCAGCATCGAAACCCACGCGCCACAAGGCTTCGACAGCCAATAATCCTCCCGATGCCAGCGGCGGGTTATGCTTCTGGCATCACCCGCTCAGCCTGGAATGCACCATGGACATGCCACTCCTGATCATCCGCCCACGCGCCGAAGACGTCGAAGGCCAGCCGATCCTGCGCCCGCTGCCGTCAGCCAAATGCCGCAACGTCGGGCCTTTCGTGTTTTTCGACCACATGCTCGAAACGATTTATCCGACGGGCAAAGGGATGGACATCCGACAGCACCCGCACATCGGTCTGTCGACCCTGACCTATTTGTTCGAAGGGCAACTGCAGCACAAAGACAGTCTTGGCTCCGATCAGGTGGTCGGTGCTGGCGATGTCAGCTGGATGACCGCTGGCAGCGCCATCGCCCATGTCGAGCGCACCCCTGCGCCGCTGCTTGCCGAGACTTTCACCTTGCATGGCTTGCAAGTCTGGCTGGCCTCACCCAGGGAACACGAACAGGGCCCGGGGCATTACAGCCATCACCCGGCAGCGACACTTCCGGTCAGCGATAACCTTGGCGTGCAGATTCGGATGATTGCCGGGTCAGGTTTTTGCCTGGAATCGCCAGTGCCGGTGCTTTCTCCTACGCTGTATGCCGAAGTGAAAATGCAGACTGCGACCACACTGCTGATTCCGACCGAGCATCAAGAGCGCGCGGTGTATGTGTTGAGCGGCGATACGCAGTTGAATGGCGAGGCGGTTGAGCCGCATGCGCTGGTGGTGTTGCCGGTTGGCGAAGAAATGAGTCTGTTTGCTGAAAGCGATGTGCACGCGGTGGTGTTCGGCGGCGCGCCGCTGGACGGTCCGAGACGGATCAACTGGAATTTCGTCGCCAGTGATCCGGCGGCGATTGATGAAGCCAGGCGGAAGTGGGCGGCTAAGGACTGGCCGACGGTGCCGGGGGAAGTCGAGCGGATCGAACTACCGCGCTAGGCCGCTTACCCTCACCCCAGCCCTCTCCCAGAGGGAGAGGGAGCCGACCGAGGTGTCTTGCGTTATACATCGACCTGAAAAATCCCGGCGATTATGGATTCGCCTATTCACGTTCAGGTCGACGTCACTCCCGAGCACCCCCCAATCAGTCCCCTCTCCCAGAAGTAGAGGGAGCCGAACGAGCTGGCTTGCGTTATACATCGACCTGAAAAATCCCGGCGATTATGGATTCGCCTATTCACGTTCAGGTCGACGTCACTCCCGAGCATCCCCCAATCAGTCCCCTCTCGCAGAAGTAGAGGGAGCCGAACGAGCTGGCTTGCGTCATACAAAGACCTGAAAAGTCCTGGCGATTATGGATTCGCCTATTCACGTTCAGGTCGACGTCACTCCCGAGCATCCCCCAATCAGTCCCCTCTCCCTCCGGGAGAGGGCTAGGGTGAGGGGCTTTTCGCTTTTAGCCGTTGAACGCTTCATCCAGCAAATCATGCATCGACTTGAACGCGCGCTTGGCGGTCTTTGCGTCGTACATCATTTTGCCCGGCACGTTGGCGTGCGGATCGGTAAACGAGTGCACCGCACCGCCGTAGCTGAGCAGTTGCCAATCGACGTTCGCCGCGTTCATTTCATCTTCGAACGCCGGCAGTTGCTCCTTCGGCACCAACGGATCGGATGCGCCATGCAGCACCAGCACCGAGCCCTTGATGTTCTGCGCATCCGCCGGATTCGGCGAATCCAGCGTGCCGTGGAATGACACCGCCGCTTTCACAGGCGCGCCAGTGCGGGCCAGGTCCAGCGCGCAGCAACCACCGAAGCAGAAACCGAACACCGCCAGTTTCGACTTATCAACCGTTGCTTCGCCCTGGTTTTGCAATTGCTCGAAGGCCACTTGCAGGCGTTTGCGCAGCAGCGCACGGTCGTCCTTGAGCGGCATCATCGCTGCCAGCGCCTCATCAGCATTCTGCGGACGCACGGTCTGGCCGTAGACATCTGCGATCAGTACCACGTAACCCTCGGCTGCCACCGCTTTGGCGATGTCTTCGGCACCGGCGCTGACGCCCATCCAGTTTGGCGCCATCAGCAAACCCGGGCGCGCGGCCTTGTGCTCGGCGTCGAAGGCAAGGCGACCTTCATAGGCTTGGCCGTCGATCTGATAGACCACGGAACGTACAGTGACTTGGCTCATTTCTGACTCCTGATTGGGTAGACACCAGAACGAAAAAACCCGCCGAAGCGGGTTTTTCCTACAACGTGATCAAACCGACAGTTCAACCAGCAGCTTGTTCAGACGGCGCACATAAGCGGCCGGATCCTTCAAGCTGTCGCCCGCAGCCAGGGCGGCCTGATCGAAGAGGATGTGCGACAGATCGCCAAAACGCTCTTCGCTCTGCTCGCCATCGAGTTTCTCGATCAGCGGGTGGCTTGGGTTGAATTCGAAGATCGGCTTCGAATCCGGGACTTTCTGCCCGCTGGCTTCGAGGATCTGGCGCATTTGCAGGCCCAGGTCCTGTTCGCCGATGGCCAGAATGGCCGGCGAATCGGTCAGACGATGGGACACACGCACCTCAGCCACGGAATCGCCCAGTGCGGTTTTCAGACGCTCGACCAGACCTTCTTTGGACTTGGCGACTTCTTCTGCAGCTTTCTTGTCCTCTTCCGAGTCCAGGTTGCCCAGATCGAGGTCACCACGCGCCACGTCGACAAAGGTCTTGCCGTCGAACTCGCTGAGGTAGCTCATCAGCCACTCGTCGATGCGGTCGGTCAACAGCAGCACTTCGATGCCTTTCTTGCGGAAGACTTCCAGGTGCGGGCTGTTCTTGACCTGCGCGTAGGTTTCGCCGGTGAGGTAGTAGATCTTGTCCTGACCTTCCTTGGCGCGTGCCAGGTAGTCAGCCAGACCGACAACCTGCTCGCCGTCGTCGCCCTGGGTCGATGCGAAACGCAGCAGACCGGCAATTTTCTCTTTGTTGGCGAAGTCTTCTGCCGGGCCTTCTTTCATGACCTGACCGAAGTTCTTCCAGAAGCCCTTGTATTGCTCAGGCTCGTTCTTCGCCAGTTTTTCCAGCATGTCGAGCACACGCTTGGTCAGCGCGGTTTTCATCGAATCGATGATCGGGTCTTTCTGCAGGATTTCCCGCGACACGTTCAGCGACAGGTCATTGGAATCGACCACGCCTTTGATGAAGCGCAGATACAGCGGCAGGAACGACTCGGCCTGATCCATTACAAACACACGCTGCACGTACAGCTTCAGGCCCTTCGGCGCTTCACGCTGGTACAGGTCGAACGGCGCGCGGGCCGGCACGTACAGCAGCGAGCTGTACTCGAGCTTGCCTTCGACCTTGTTGTGGCTCCACGACAGCGGATTCTCGAAGTCGTGAGCGATGTGTTTGTAGAACTCCTGGTATTCCTCATCCTTCACATCAGTGCGCGGACGGGTCCACAAGGCGCTGGCGCGGTTGACGGTTTCCCATTCAACGGCAGGAGCCTCTTCGCCTTCGGCCGGGGTAACTTCCTTCGGCAGTTCGATCGGCAAAGCGATGTGATCGGAATACTTCTTGATGATATTGCGCAGACGCCAGCCATCAGCGAATTCATCTTCACCGGACTTCAGGTGCAGGACGATGCGGGTGCCGCGCTCTGGCTTGTCGATGGTGGCGACTTCAAACTCGCCCTCGCCTTTCGACGACCAGTGCACGCCTTCGCTGGCATCGGTGCCGGCGCGACGGCTGTAGACATCAACCTTGTCGGCAACGATGAAGGCCGAGTAGAAGCCAACACCGAACTGGCCGATCAGGTGCGAATCTTTTTTCTGATCGCCGGACAGGTTTTTCATGAAATCGGCGGTGCCGGATTTGGCGATGGTCCCCAGGTGGGTGATCACATCGTCACGGTTCATGCCGATACCGTTGTCTTCGAGGGTGACGGTCTTGGCGTCCTTGTCGAAGCTCACACGGATTTTCAGGTCAGCGCCACCTTCGAGCAACTCGGGCTTGGCCAGGGCTTCGAAGCGCAGCTTGTCGACAGCGTCAGAGGCGTTCGAGATCAATTCGCGCAGGAAAATTTCCTTATTCGAATACAGCGAATGGATCATGAGGTGCAGCAGCTGCTTTACCTCGGTCTGGAAGCCCAGGGTTTCCTTTTGAGTTTCCACACTCATGGTCATCAAACTCCAATCAGATGGCATTGGCCGCGACCCGAATGGTCTGCGGCGGGTTGTCATCTGAGTTGGGGGCGCTGTTCAGGATTTCAAGGGCTCATCGATTTTGAAGTGCGCGCGGGCGGTGGCGATCGGTTCGCCCTCGGTACTCTGCCACGCAGTGACCGCGACGTTGGCCACGCGCCGGCCCTGACGGCAGACCTGACACCTGGCCCAAGTGTCGCGAAACTGCCCGGCGCGCAGGTAATCGAGGGAAAAATCGATGATCTTCGGCACACCCGGCGTGCCGGTGAAAATCAGCAAATGCAGGGCTGCGGCCAGCTCCATGAAGCCGGCGATCACCCCGCCGTGGATGGCCGGCAATAAAGGGTTACCAATGTTGTCCTTGTTCGCCGGTAGCTTGAACAGCAGCTCATCGCCGACCCGCGAACATTCGATACCTATCAGCCCGGCATAAGGGATCAACGCCAGCAGCGGCGCGTAATCGCCCTGAGCGTGGGCCTGTTGCAGCTGCTCCCTGAGGTCATTGCTCATTTTCCGGCTCCCTTGATCGCGCCTGCGAAACCTTTGCTGCCTTTCAGGCCAGTGCCCATGCGCATGAATGTCCCGACGACGTGGGCAATCGGTTGCTCGGGATCGTCCTGGTAAGCGAAACCACGGGCAAAGATCACGTCGGTGGTGACGCGGTAGCACTGGGCAAAGCCATACACGGCTTTGTGCGGCTCGGCGGCGTGCATGTAGTCGATGCGCAGATCGAGGGTCGGACAGACTTCGAACTCCGGCAGTACGCACAAGGTCGACATACCGCAGGCGGTGTCCATCAACGACGTAATGGCGCCGCCATGGATGACTCCGGTTTCGGGATTACCAACGATTTTTTCGCTATAGGGCAGGATCACTGTCATGCCTTCGCTGGAGGCACTGTGTACCTGCAGACCCAAGACCTGACAGTGACGCAATGCCGATAAAAAACGCGTGGCGCGCTCAAAAACGGGGTTTTCGGCCATGTGATAATTACTCGCGTTTGGGCCTTGTGCCAGTAGTGAGAAAAGCGGCAAAAGTTCCGTGATAAAACAAACTTATATATCTGAAACAAATGAGGAACTTAACCCGTAGCGCCGAGTTCTTAAGGCCAGTAGTTATTTTCCATAAGGAGATACACCCCATGCGTAAGACTTTAGCTATTGCCTTGATGTTGACCGCTTCCCTCGGTCTCGCTGCCTGCGATAAAAAATCCGAGGACAAAGCTCAAGATGCCAACCAACATGCTGAGCAGGCTCAGCAAGACATGAACAAAGCTCAGGATAAAGTGAACGACGCAGCAAAAGAAAACGCCGAAGCTGCCAAAGCTCAGGCTGAATCGAACGCCGCTGCTCAAGAAGAAGCCGCCAAAAAGCAATAAGCTTTCTGGTGTGAAAAGAAAACCCGCCAAGTGCGGGTTTTCTTTTGCCTGCGATTTACCGGTTATAGCAACACGGTTCTAAAAGTCGGACTAATCATCAGCAACAACGAGCAGATGAAGCCAACTAGCCACATCAGGCTGCGTAACTTCGCCAGGTCGGCCAGATAGAACCACAGATAGAGGATTCGCGAGATCACGAAGATGATCGCCAGCGCATCGATCAGCCAGCCTGCGGTTTGCGTGGTGTGCGCCATCAGCACACCGACGGCGAACAGGATGAAGGCTTCGATGCTGTTCTGATGGGCCGCCAGCGCTCGCGCACCGAAGCCGGTCAACTGTGCCTGCTGCTGACGGGGCTGATGATTGTCATACCCACCCTGCTCTTTCATGGCCTTGGCCACCGGCATGCGCGCCACATAAATCAATAAAGCACTGATAAACACACACCAGAACGGAATACTCATCAAACAGCCTCTTTGTTTGCCTCAGGGACGGGCGCCTCTGTAGGGGTATAGACCATGACATCGAGAACGTCGGAATGAAACTCGCGGCGATACAGAACCACCACGACGCCCGCGCTCATGATCATGAATAACCACGGGCTGACGAACCACGCCAGCATGCTCATGCCGAAATAGTAAGAACGCAGGCCGAAGTTGAACTGGTTGGCCGCCATCGAGATCACCCGCGCCGCCCGCGATGCGAACGCCTTGCGCTCTTGCTCGGTGACCTGGCGCTCGCCGATCATCGGCGCCGAACCGACCAGAATCGCGGCGAAGTTGTACTGCCGCATGCACCAGCTGAACGTGAAGAACGCGTAGACGAACACCAATGCCAGACACAGCAATTTGATCTCCGACATGCCCTGCGACGCCTGCTGCACCATCGGAATATCCGCCAACAACGACACGGCCCGTTCGGACGCACCGAGCACGGTGAGGATACCGGCGAGGATGATCAGCGTGCTGGAAGCGAAGAACGAGGCGTTGCGTTCCAGATTGCCGATCACGCTGGCGTCGGCGATACGGTTGTCACGCAGGAGCATGCGACGCATCCAGTCTTCGCGGTACAGGTGCAACACGCTGGCCAGACACGCCGTGTCGCGGGCCTTCCAGGAGGCATAACGGGTGTAACCGCCCCAGCAGATGACAAACCAGACAGCGGCGAGCAGGTGGATCAGATTGGCTTGGATGAACGACATGCAATTCCCTGTGAGATGTAAACGCAGTACACCTGTAGGAGTGAGCCTGCTCGCGATAGCGGTTTGTCAGTCAGCATGGTGTTGGCTGACAAACCGCTATCGCGAGCAGGCTCACTCCTACATAAAAGCTAAGCAACCCTTCGACGTTAGCTCAGCAAAAAAGACACTGCCTCACGCGCATAAAAAATGCCCCGTATCGATTGATACGGGGCATTTCTGTTTAACCGTGCCTGACACGCTTGTGGCGGGTCATATCACGTCAGGCAGTGACTTCGCTGCGCTTGCCCAGCAGGCGATCGCACACCACGGCGACCACCAGGGTCATCACGCACGGCACCAGCCACGCCAGCCCCTGCTCGCTCAACGGCAGATGGGTAAGCTGAGTTGGCATCCAGTCGGCCAGACCGGCGCCTTTCAAGGCATCGATGGTGCCGAACAGGAACGACACCAGCATCACCGGGCCAAGAATGCGCGCGTGCTCATGCCAGAAATCCTTGCAGAAGCTCAGCGCAACAAGAACGATGCACGGCGGGTAGATCGCAGTGAGCACCGGAATCGAGAAGGCAATGAGCTTGGTCAGACCGAGGTTGGAGACCAGCAGCGAAAACGCCGCAAGGATAATCACCAGAGTCTTGTAGGACAGTGGCAGCACACGGCTGAAATACTCAGCGCAGGCGCAGGTCAGGCCGACCGCCGTGACCAGACACGCCAGCGAGATCAGTACCGCGAGGAAACCGCTGCCCAGCGAGCCGAAGGTGTGTTGCACGTAGGCATGCAACACCGCCGCACCGTTGGTGGCGCCGACCGCGACTTCATGACTGCCGGAACCGAGGCGGAACAGGCTGACGTAGACCAGCGCCAGACCGACACCGGCAATCAGCCCGGCGATGATCGCGTAACGGGTAATCAACGCCGGCGATTCGACGCCACGGGAGCGGATCGCGTTGACGATGACGATGCCGAATACCAGCGCGCCGAGGGTATCCATGGTCAGGTAACCATTGATGAAGCCCTGGGAGAACGGTGCCGCCACATATTCCGGCGTGCCGTGACCGATGTCACCCGCCGGCAGGACGAATGCGGCGATACCCAGCACTGCCAGCGCAATGATTTTCAGCGGCGCGAGGAAGCGGCCGACGGTATCCAGCAAACGCCCAGGGTAGAGCGAAACGAAGAACACCAGCAGGAAGTACACCGAGCTGTAGAGAAACAGCGCCAGCGGGCTTTCGCCGGTCAACGGCGCCAGACCCACCTCGAACGATACGGTCGCGGTACGCGGGGTGGCGAACAGTGGACCCACCGCCAGATAGCACGCCGCCGCGAGGATACCGCCAGCGATCTTGCCGATCGGACTGCTCAACGCATCCATGGCGCCGCCGACCTTGGCCAGCGCCACCACGGTGATCACCGGCAAACCTACCGCGGTGATCAGAAAGCCCAATGCAGCTATCCAGACGTGAGGTCCGGCCTGCAAGCCGACGATCGGCGGGAAGATGATGTTACCGGCCCCGACAAACAGGGCGAACGTCATAAAACCAAGTGCCAGGATGTCCTGACCTTTCAAAACTTTCATTAAGGTAATACCACACTACTGAAATCGGAATTTAGAGGGGGATTGCCCTGTTGGATTAGGGAAATGCTGTCGATCCGTATGGGACTGACCCTTAAAGCGCGTAGCTGCCTTGTGGGCGGCGGACGCAAAAATGGCTGCCAGCCTAACGAATTCAGCTGATAAACGCACTGTTAGAGGGCGAACTATCCGATACGCGACGTTTCAGTGTCGCGTTTACATAAGAAAAGCAGCAGCAGGCTACAAGTTTCAAGCTGCAAGCTTCTATCTTGCAGCTAGCCGCTTGAAGCTTGCTGCTGCTCTGAAACGACAAAGGCCACCCGAGGGTGGCCTTTGTTGCTGGAGCTAAAAAGTCAGCCGTGGCTTACTTCTTCACTTCCCAGCCAGTCAGCTCGGCCAGGGCCTTGCCGATGTCTGCCAGCGAACGCACGGTTTTCACGCCTGCGTCTTGCAGCGCAGCGAATTTCTCGTCTGCAGTGCCTTTGCCGCCAGAGATGATTGCGCCAGCATGGCCCATGCGCTTGCCCGGAGGAGCAGTCACACCAGCGATGTAGGAAACAACCGGCTTGGTTACGTTTGCCTTGATGTAGGCAGCCGCTTCTTCTTCAGCCGAACCGCCGATCTCGCCGATCATTACGATCGCTTCGGTCTTCGGGTCTTCCTGGAACAGTTTCAGGATGTCGATGAAGTTCGAACCCGGGATCGGGTCACCGCCGATGCCGACGCAAGTCGACTGACCGAAACCGGCGTCAGTGGTCTGCTTCACAGCTTCGTAGGTCAGGGTGCCGGAACGCGAAACGATACCGACCTTGCCTGGCAAGTGAATGTGACCTGGCATGATGCCGATCTTGCATTCGCCTGGGGTGATCACGCCTGGGCAGTTAGGGCCGATCAGGACTACGCCCAGTTCGTCGCACTTAACTTTCGCGTCCAGCATGTCCAGGGTAGGAATGCCTTCGGTGATGCAGACGATCAGCTTGATGCCGCCGAATGCCGCTTCCAGGATCGAGTCCTTGCAGAACGGAGCAGGAACGTAGATCACGCTGGCGGTAGCGCCGGTGGCAGCTACTGCGTCTTTGACGGTGTTGAACACTGGCAGACCCAGGTGCTCGGTGCCGCCTTTGCCAGGAGTTACGCCACCAACCATCTTGGTGCCGTATTCGATGGCTTGCTGGGTGTGGAAACTACCTTGCGAACCGGTAATACCCTGGCAGATAACTTTGGTGTCTTTATTGATCAGGACGCTCATTATTTGCCCTCCGCAGCTTTGACAACTTGTTGAGCAGCGTCGGTCAGGCTGGTAGCAGCGATGATGTTCAAACCGCTTTCTGCCAGTACTTTAGCGCCCAGCTCAGCGTTGTTGCCTTCAAGGCGAACAACAACCGGGATTTTCACGCCGACTTCTTTCACGGCGCCGATGATGCCTTCGGCAATCATGTCGCAGCGAACGATGCCGCCGAAGATGTTGACCAGTACTGCCGCGACGTTCTGGTCGGACAGGATGATCTTGAACGCTTCAGTAACGCGTTCCTTGGTTGCGCCACCACCTACGTCGAGGAAGTTGGCTGGCTTGCCGCCATGCAGGTTGACGATGTCCATGGTACCCATGGCCAGACCGGCACCGTTGACCATGCAGCCAATGTTGCCTTCCAGGGCTACGTAGTTCAGTTCGAACTTGGCAGCGTGCGCTTCGCGCGGATCGTCCTGCGACGGATCGTGGAAAGCCTTCAGCTTAGGCTGACGGTACATGGCGTTGGCGTCGATGTTGATCTTGGCGTCGAGGCAGTGCAGATCGCCGTCAGCCTTGATCACCAGCGGGTTCACTTCCAGCAGAGCCAGGTCGTGGTCTTTGAACAGTTTGGCCAGACCTACGAAGATCTTGGCGAACTGAGTGACCTGCTTGCCTTCCAGACCCAGCTGGAATGCCAGCTCGCGACCCTGGGATGGCTGAGCGCCAACCAGTGGATCGATAGTGGCCTTGAGAATTTTTTCTGGCGTGTCGTGAGCGATTTTCTCGATGTCCACGCCACCTTCGGTGGAAGCCATGAACACGATGCGACGGCTCGAACGGTCAACGACAGCGCCCAGGTACAGCTCTTTAGCGATATCAGTGCACGATTCAACCAGGATCTTGGTGACTGGCTGGCCATTGGCGTCAGTCTGGTAAGTCACCAGACGCTTGCCCAGCCACTGCTGTGCGAAGGCCTTGGCGTCTTCTTTGCTGCGAACCAGCTTTACGCCGCCCGCTTTACCGCGACCACCGGCGTGAACCTGGGCTTTGACGACCCACTCGTTGCCGCCGATCTTGTCGCAAGCTTCTGCTGCTGCTTCCGGGGTGTCTACTGCGTAACCAGTGGAAACTGGCAGGCCGTATTCAGCGAACAGCTGCTTACCCTGATACTCGTGAAGATTCATGCTTTTTACCGTCTTCGTTAGGTACTGCGCATTCGGCGCTGCGCTCGTTTGAGTGCCGCGCCACCTGTGACTGCTGCTTGCGTAGCTGGGCTACGCAAGACTGCGTCCGGCGGACATTCCGCGGTGAGTCTTGCTCGCAAGGCTCACGACGGGCCGCTACCGCCGTGGTTTCTTATTGTGTGTCTTAACGCTTCTTGCGGTTGGCAATGTGAATGGCGCCGCCATTCACTGCCAGAGCAGCTTCGTGCAAGGCTTCAGACAGGGTCGGATGGGAGAAAACCATCATGCCCAGGTCTTCAGCGCTGGTGCCGAATTCCATACCGATCGCGCCCTGCTGAACCAGTTCCGCAGCGCTCGGGCCAATCACGTGCACGCCCAATACGCGGTCGGTCTTGGCATCGGCGATGACCTTGACGAAACCACCGGTATCGTTGGCAGCCATGGCACGGCCGGAAGCGGCGAACGGGAAGGTGCCGACGTTGACTTCAACGCCTTCGGCCTTCAGCGCCTGCTCGGTTTTGCCAACCCACGCGATTTCCGGGTGAGTATAAATAACCGAAGGGATCAAATCATAGTTCATCTGAGCCTTGTGGCCTTTGATGCGCTCGACAACCATGATGCCTTCTTCCGAAGCCTTGTGGGCCAGCATCATGCCGCGAACCACGTCGCCAATGGCGAAGACGCCCGGTACGGCGGTGACGCAGTGGTCATCGACCGCGATGAAACCGCGCTCGTCGATTTCCACGCCGCAGTCGGCAGACAGCAGATCAGTGGTCACCGGACGGCGACCAACGGCAACGATCAGCTTGTCGAAAGTGATGGTCTGTTCGCCGTTGGCATCGGTGTAGTTGACGACAACTTCTTCACCGTTGACTTTCGAACCGGTAACACGAGCGCCCAGCTTGATGTCCAGGCCCTGTTTGGTCAGGGTTTTCAGCGCTTCCTTGGAAACAGCGGTGTCCGCTGCCATCAGGAAAGTGTCCAGCGCTTCCAGAACAACCACTTCGGAGCCCAGACGCGACCATACCGAACCCAGTTCCAGACCGATCACGCCAGCGCCGATCACGCCCAGACGCTTGGGTACGGACTGGAATTCCAGAGCGCCCGTCGAATCGACGATGACTTTCTGGTCAACCGGAGCCGGTGGGATGTCGATCGGACGCGAACCTGGCGCGAGGATGACGTTTTCCGCTTCGATGACTTCAACCGAACCGTCAGGCTTGGTGACTTCGACTTTCTTGCCGGCCAGCAGCTTGCCGTGGCCCTGGATCGAAGTAACGCCGTTGGCCTTGAACAGGGTGGCAACGCCGCCGGTCAGGTTCTTGACGATGCCAGCCTTGCGGCCAACCATCGCAGCGACGTCCATTTTGACTTCGCCGGTCGAGATACCGTGAACGTTGAAGCTCTCCTTGGCTTCCTTGTATTTCCACGAGCTGTCGAGCAGCGCCTTGGAAGGAATGCAACCCACGTTCAGGCAGGTACCGCCCAGGGCTTGCTTGCCCTCTGCGTCGGTGTACTTCTCGATGCAGGCAGTGGTCAGGCCCAACTGCGCAGCCTTGATGGCCGCTACATAGCCACCAGGGCCGGCACCGATCACTACTACGTCAAATTTCTGCGACATTCAAAAAATCCTCTTTAGCAATAAAGCTACAAGCCGCGAGCTTCAAGCTGCAAGCCCACCCGCTCGCCTTGAGCTTGAGGCTTGTAGCTGAAAGCTTGCAGCTGCTTTTTAGATATCCAGCAACAGACGAGCCGGATCTTCCAGCAGGTTCTTGATGGTCACCAGGAAGGTCACAGCTTCTTTGCCATCGATCAGACGGTGATCGTAGGACAGTGCCAGGTACATCATCGGACGGATCACGACCTGACCGTTGATGGCCATTGGACGCTGGATGATGTTGTGCATGCCCAGAATCGCTGCCTGCGGCGGGTTGACGATTGGCGTCGACATCATCGAACCGAAGGTACCACCGTTGGTGATGGTGAAGGTACCACCGGTCATCTCGTCCATCGACAGTTTGCCGTCACGGGCTTTCTTGCCGAAAGTGGCAATGCCGCCTTCGATTTCCGCCAGGCTCATCAGCTCGGCGTTACGCAGAACCGGTACCACCAGGCCACGGTCGCTGGAAACGGCAACGCCGATGTCCGCGTAGCCGTGGTAAACGATGTCGCCGCCGTCGATCGACGCGTTGACAGCCGGGAAGCGTTTCAGCGCTTCGGTGGCCGCTTTCACGAAGAACGACATGAAGCCCAGGCGTACGCCGTTGTGCGACTTCTCGAACAGGTCCTTGTACTTCGAACGCAAAGCCATGACTTCAGTCATGTCGACTTCGTTGAACGTGGTCAGCATCGCCATGTTCGACTGGGCTTCAACCAGACGCTTGGCCACGGTGGCACGTACGCGGGTCATCGGTACGCGCTTCTCGATGCGGTCGCCAGCAGCGAACACAGGCGCAGCAGCCGAAGGAGCAGCAGCCTTGGCAGGTGCGGCAGCCGGTGCGGCTTTCTTGGCAGCAACTGCTGCTACCACGTCTTCCTTGGTCACACGACCGCCCTTGCCGGTGCCGGCAACGGAAGCGATGTTGATGCCGTTTTCTTCAGCCAGTTTGCGTGCGGCCGGCGCTGCGATCGGGTCATCTTCGCCATCGGCAGCAGCTGGTGCGGCAGCGGCAGTAGCAGCCGGAGCAGCAGCGGCGGCAGGAGCGGCAGCAGCGGCGCCGCCCTCTTCGATCGAGCCCAGAACCTGGTTCGACAGAACGGTAGCGCCCTCTTCGGCAACGATTGCGCCCAGCACGCCGTCCGCTTCAGCCAACACTTCGAGCACGACCTTGTCGGTTTCGATGTCGACGATCAGGTCGTCACGCTTGACGGCCTCACCTGGTTTCTTGTGCCAGGTGGCAACGGTGCCATCGGCAACCGATTCCGGGAATGACGGGGCTTTGATTTCGATAGCCATTATCTGTGGGTCCTTAAAATTCGGTTTCAGTCAGCGCGAAGGCGTTAAACAGTGAAAGCATCTTGCAGCAGTTTTTCCTGCTGCTCGGCGTGCATCGATGCATAACCACAAGCTGGGGCAGCCGACGCCTCACGGCCCGCGTACTCGAGTACGAGAGTCTTGTCGAGGTTGGCGATGCTGCGACGCAAGTGATGCTGGCTGCAGTACCAGGCACCCTGGTTCATCGGCTCTTCCTGACACCAGACGGCATGCTTGACGTTGGTGTACGGAGCCAGGACTTCTTTCAAGTCGTCCTCAGGGAACGGATACAGCTGCTCGATACGCACGATGGCGATATCTTCGCGGCCTTCGGCACGGCGTTTTTCCAGCAGGTCGTAGTAGACCTTGCCGCTGCACAGAACCACACGCTCGACCTTTTTCGGGTCCAGTGCGTCGATTTCCGGGATCACGGTCTGGAACGAACCTTCGGCCAGATCTTCCAGCGTCGAGATGGCCAGCTTGTGGCGCAGCAGCGACTTCGGCGTCAGCACGACCAGCGGCTTGCGCAGCGGACGAATCACCTGACGACGCAGCAAGTGGTAGATCTGCGCCGGGGTAGTCGGCATGCACACCTGAATGTTGTGCTCGGCGCACAGCTGCAGGTAACGCTCAAGACGTGCCGAGCTGTGCTCAGGGCCCTGGCCTTCGTAACCGTGTGGCAGCAGCATGGTCAGACCGCAGAGACGGCCCCACTTGTGCTCGCCGCTAGTGATGAACTGGTCGATCACGACCTGTGCACCGTTGGCGAAGTCACCGAACTGGGCTTCCCAGATCACCAGCGCGTTTGGCGTGGTGGTCGAGTAACCGTATTCGAATGCCAGTACCGCTTCTTCCGAGAGGAACGAGTCGTACAGGTCGAAACGTGGCTGACCGTCGTACAGGTTCTGCAGCGGAATGTAGGTGCCCGCGTCTTTCTGGTTGTGCAACACAGCGTGACGGTGCGAGAACGTACCGCGGCCGATGTCCTGACCGGTCATGCGGATCGGGTGACCTTCGAACGCGAGGGTCGCGTACGCCATGGTTTCAGCGTAACCCCAGTTGATCGGCAGGCCGCCGGCTTGCATCTTCTGACGGTCTTCGTAGATCTTCGCGACCTGACGCTGAACCACGAAGCCTTCCGGAATTTCCAGCAGCTTGGCGGACAGTTCTTGCAGGGTCTTCAGATCGAAACGCGTGTCGTGACGCGCAGTCCAGGCGTGGCCCAGGTACGGACGCCAGTCGACGAACAGCTCTTTGTTCGGCTCCTTGACCAGCGATTTCACCACGTGCAGACCGTTGTCCAGCGCGTTGCGATATTCGTCGACCTTGGCCTGAACACGTTCAGCATCGAGCACACCGGCCTGGGTCAGGCGTTCGGCGTACAGCTCACGGGTGGTGCGCTGCTTGGTGATCTGCTGATACATCAGTGGCTGGGTGCCGCTTGGCTCGTCGGCCTCGTTGTGGCCGCGACGACGGTAGCAGACCAGATCGATCACCACGTCACGCTTGAACTGCATGCGGTAGTCGATGGCCAACTGGGTCACGAACAGCACGGCTTCCGGATCATCACCATTCACATGGAGGATCGGCGCCTGGATCATCTTGGCAACGTCGGTGGCGTACTCGGTGGAGCGCGAGTCCAGCGGGTTGCTGATGGTGAAACCGACCTGGTTGTTGATCACGATGTGCACGGTACCGCCGGTCTTGAAACCGCGGGTCTGCGACATCTGGAAGGTTTCCATGACCACGCCCTGACCGGCGAATGCCGCGTCACCGTGGATGGAGATCGGCAGGACTTTCTCACCGGTCAGGTCGTTGCGACGGTCCTGACGGGCGCGCACCGAACCTTCGACCACCGGGGAAACGATTTCCAGGTGGGACGGGTTGAACGCCATGGCGAGGTGAACTTCACCGCCGGTGGTCATCACGTTGGACGAGAAGCCCTGGTGATATTTCACGTCACCGGAACCGAGCTCGACCTTCTTCTTGCCTTCGAACTCGTCGAACAGCTCGCGCGGGTTCTTGCCGAAGGTGTTGACCAGCACGTTCAGACGGCCACGGTGGGCCATGCCGATGACGACTTCCTTGGTACCGTACGAGCCGGAACGCTGGATCAGTTCGTCGAGCATCGGAATCAGGCTTTCGCCGCCTTCCAGACCGAAACGCTTGGTGCCCGGGTATTTGGTGCCCAGGTATTTTTCCAGGCCTTCACCGGCAGTCACGCGCTCAAGCAGGTGGCTCTTGATGTCGGCGGAGTACGTCGGACGACCGCGCACGCTTTCCAGACGCTGCTGGAACCACTGGCGCTGCTCGGAATCGGTGATGTGCGTGAATTCAGCGCCGATGGTGCGGCAATATGTCTGCTGCAACGCTTCGTGAATTTCGCGTAGGCTCGCTTCCTCTTTGCCGATGAACAGGTCGCCGGCACGGAAGGTCGTATCAAGATCGGCATTGGTCAAGCCGTAATGATTGATCGACAGGTCTGCAGGTGCAGGACGCTGCCACAGCCCCAGCGGGTCAAGCTGGGCTGCCTGGTGGCCACGCATACGGTAGGCCTGGATCAATCGCAGCACTTCAACTTGCTTCTTCTCGTGCTCACTGCTCACGCTGCCGGCGGAAACCGGTTGGGCGCGGCGCTGGTTCTTTGCCAGCAGCACGAAATGATCGCGAATTGTGGAGTGCGAAACATCGGTGGCAGAGCTGCCGTCGGCAGGCAGCTTCTGAAAGTAGGTGCGCCACTCTTCTGGCACAGCGTTAGGGTCGTGCAGGTAGAGCTCGTAGAGCTCTTCCACATAGGCAGCGTTTCCACCTGAAAGGTAGGCGCTGTTCCACATGCGCTGCATCACGCTTTCTTGCATGCTTGGTCACCCTCGGTTAGGGGAACACCATCGGTGCCGACACCGAGCAAGCTTGCAGAAGTCCGAATGCAGCGACCAAAACAAGCCACTTAGGATCACACTGATAGTCCGGGTACCAGCCCGGATGCCCCTGCTTGTCTCATTTCTTCAAAATAAGAGCCGCAGCTTATGGCTGCTGCTCTGGTTATAGCCATGGCGCGGGTTGAAGCCCGCGCCTAAGCCCTCTGCGGGTACAGCGGTTACAGCAGCTGAATCACACGCCGCTCGAAAGCAGCATGTTACGGATGTGACCGATGGCCTTAGTCGGGTTCAGGCCTTTCGGACATACGTTGACGCAGTTCATGATGCCCCGGCAGCGGAAGACGCTGAACGGGTCATCGAGGGACGCCAGACGCTCGGACGTCTTGGTATCACGGCTGTCTGCCAGGAAGCGGTACGCTTGCAGCAGTGCAGCTGGACCCAGGAACTTGTCCGGGTTCCACCAGAAGGACGGGCAAGAGGTCGAGCAGCAGGCGCACAGGATGCACTCGTACAGACCGTCGAGCTTTTCACGCTCTTCAGGGGACTGCAGACGCTCGATGGCCGGAGCCGGCGTGTCGTTCTGCAGGAATGGCTTAACCTTCTCGTATTGCTTGTAGAAGATGCTCATATCGACAACCAGGTCACGGATAACCGGCAAACCTGGCAGCGGACGAACGATCAGCTTGTTACCTTTGACGACAGCGGACAGCGGCGTGATGCACGCCAGGCCGTTCTTGCCGTTGATGTTCATGCCGTCGGAGCCACAGACGCCTTCACGACAGGAGCGACGATAGGAGAAACCTTCGTCCTGCTCTTTGATCAGGGCCAGCACGTCCAGCACCATCAGGTCTTTACCACCGGTATCGACCTGGAATTCCTGCATGAACGGCGCAGCGTCCTGATCAGGGTTGTAACGATAAACACTGACTTGCAACATGGCGGTCACCCTTAATAAGTCCGGACTTTAGGTTCGAAAGTCGGAACAGTCTTCGGCGAGAAGTTCACGGCACGCTTGGCGACGCGTTTCTCACCCGGGAAGTACAGGGTGTGGCACAGCCAGTTTTCGTCGTCACGGTCTTCGAAGTCTTCACGGGCGTGAGCGCCGCGGGACTCTTTACGTACTTCGGCAGCGATGGCGGTAGCTTCAGCCACTTCCAGCAGGTTTTGCAGTTCCAGCGCTTCGATACGTGCAGTGTTGAACGCCTGCGACTTGTCGTTAATCTTCACATTGGCGATGCGCTTGCGCAGATCGGCCAGCTGGGCAATACCCTTCTGCATGTATTCGCCGGTACGGAATACACCGAAGTAGTTCTGCATGCAGCTTTGCAGCTCGCGACGCAGGGTAGCGACATCTTCACCGTCGGTACGGTTGTTCAGGGCGTTCAGACGCGCCAGGGCAGCGTCGATGTCGGCTTCGGTAGCGTCGTCGTATTCGATGCCGTCGGTCAGCGCCTTCTCCAGGTGCAGGCCGGCAGCGCGGCCGAATACCACCAGGTCGAGCAGCGAGTTGCCGCCCAGACGGTTGGCACCGTGAACCGATACGCAAGCCACTTCACCTACCGCGAACAGACCAGGAATGATCTGATCCACGCCTTCGGCGTCCTGGGTGATCGCCTGGCCGTGAATGTTGGTGGCAACGCCGCCCATCATGTAGTGGCAAGTCGGAACAACCGGAACCGGAGCAACCACCGGGTCAACGTGTGCGAAAGTCTTCGACAGTTCGCAGATGCCTGGCAGACGGCTGTGCAGCACTTCCTCGCCCAGGTGGTCGAGTTTGAGCATCACGTGGTCGCCATTCGGGCCGCAACCGTTGCCGGCGATGATTTCCTTAACCATCGAACGGGCAACAACGTCACGACCGGCAAGGTCTTTGGCGTTCGGAGCATAACGCTCCATGAAACGCTCGCCGTGCTTGTTGATCAGGTAACCACCTTCACCACGGCAACCTTCGGTAACCAGTACACCGGCGCCGGCGATGCCGGTCGGGTGGAACTGCCACATTTCGATGTCTTGTACCGGCACGCCAGCACGCAGAGCCATGCCGACGCCGTCACCGGTGTTGATCAGGGCGTTGGTGGTGGATGCATAGATACGACCTGCACCGCCGGTAGCCAGTACGGTGGCTTTGGCGCGGATGTAGGTGGTTTCACCGGTTTCGATGCAGATCGCGATCACACCGACGAATTCGCCTTCCTGGTTTTTCACCAGGTCGACAGCGTAGTACTCGTTCAGGAACGTGGTACCGGCTTTCAGGTTGCCCTGATAAAGGGTGTGCAGCAGCGCGTGACCGGTACGGTCGGAAGCGGCGCACGTACGGGCAGCCTGCCCGCCTTTACCGTAATCCTTCGACTGACCGCCGAACGGACGCTGGTAGATACGGCCTTGCTCGGTACGCGAGAACGGCAGACCCATGTGGTCCAGCTCGAAAACGGCAGCCGGGCCTTCCTGACACATGTATTCGATAGCGTCCTGGTCACCGATGTAGTCGGAACCCTTGACGGTATCGTACATGTGCCAGCGCCAGTCATCGTTCGGGTCGGCCGAAGCGATGGCGCAGGTGATCCCGCCCTGTGCGGACACAGTGTGCGAACGGGTCGGGAAAACCTTGGTGATCACGGCAGTCTTGTGACCGCCCTGTGCCAGTTGCAGCGCTGCGCGCATGCCGGCACCGCCGCCACCAATAATGATGGCGTCGAAAGAAATCGTTGGAATGTTAGCCATGAATCAGATACCCCAGAGAATCTGCACACCCCAGACGAAGTAAGCGAACATCGCGACGCCGCATACTGCCTGGAAAAGGAAACGTACTGCAGTCGCGGACTTGCCCAGCGCCATTGGCGTCAGGTAGTCGGTCGCGATGGTCCACATGCCGACCCAGGCGTGAGCGCCCAGGGCAACCAGTGCCAGCAGACTGAAGATACGCATTCCGTTGTGGGCGAACAGGCCGTGCCATTGGTCGTAGCCAATGCCCGGGTTCGCGGCGAGGTAGCCGATCAGGAATATGAAATAAGCCGCGAGAACGACCGCAGACACACGCTGTGCCATCCAGTCATAGAGGCCCGAACGCGAAAGGTTTGTAACGCTGGTTACCATATCCAAACTCCTGCCAGAACGATCAGCACCACGGAAACGGCGATGATCAGTTTCGAGCCCAGGCGGCCGCCTTCCAGCGTCTCACCGATGCCCATGTCCATGATCAAGTGGCGCACACCGGCAACCAGGTGATACAGAAGAGCGGACAGGAGGCCCCATGCTACGAACTTGGCCAGCGGGCTGGTCAAGCATGCCTTCACCTCGACATAACCTTCCTCGGAACCCAGGGATTTGCCCAATGCATAAAGCATGATGCCAAGGCCCAGGAAGAGAATGATGCCGGAAACACGGTGAAGAAACGACGTAACGCCGGTGATGGGGAGTTTGATGGTCCTTAGGTCTAGGTTTACAGGTCGTTGGCTTTTCACGGCTTTTTTTTCACACTGAAGAGCCCCTAACAATCAGGGCAAAGTTGTTGGGGAGTGCACTGGTCAGGTAACCACCACCCAGGGATGCGACCCCCAATGAAAGCAAGCCCAAAAGCCCTTGGCGGTCGGTGGCCGAGTATAGACAGTTAGGCTACTAATGACAACGCGTTCACCTACCCCCAATAGCGGATTGCACAAGTTGCATAAAAGGCGTAAATGGCAGGCAATTTCGAGGAAAAAGTCGGCTTAAAGCCTTCTGGAGCAAGACTTTAGGCAAATTGACATTCGAATTTATCTCACTATAGTGGTGCGGGCCCTGCGTGGGGGGTCTGTCTGATGGTTCAAGCATAAATAGGAGGCCACATGGCTGACAAAAAAGCGCAGTTGATCATCGAGGGCGCAGCCCCCGTCGAGCTGCCCATTTTAACCGGCACCGTTGGTCCCGATGTAATCGATGTTCGGGGCCTGACGGCCACGGGCCGCTTCACTTTCGACCCGGGTTTCATGTCGACCGCCTCGTGCGAATCGAAAATCACCTATATCGACGGCGACAACGGCATTCTGTTGCACCGCGGCTACCCGATCGAACAGCTGGCTGAAAAGTCGGACTACCTGGAAACCTGCTACCTGCTGCTCAACGGCGAACTGCCGACCGCAGAACAGAAGGCCCAGTTCGTCAGCACCGTGAAAAACCACACCATGGTTCACGAGCAGCTGAAAACCTTCTTCAACGGCTTCCGTCGCGACGCCCACCCGATGGCCGTCATGTGCGGTGTAGTCGGCGCCCTCTCGGCCTTCTACCACGACTCTCTGGACATCAATAACCCGCAGCATCGCGAAATCTCCGCGATCCGTCTGGTTGCGAAGATGCCGACCCTGGCAGCGATGGTTTACAAGTACTCCATGGGCCAACCCATGATGTACCCGCGCAACGATCTGACGTACGCGGAAAACTTCCTGCACATGATGTTCAATACCCCTTGCGAGATCAAACCGATTAGCCCGGTACTCGCCAAGGCCATGGACCGGATCTTCATCCTGCATGCCGACCACGAGCAGAACGCTTCGACCTCCACCGTGCGTCTGGCCGGCTCCTCGGGTGCCAACCCGTTCGCCTGTATCGCCGCCGGTATCGCCGCACTGTGGGGCCCTGCCCACGGCGGTGCGAACGAAGCCGTGTTGACCATGCTCGACGAGATTGGCGATGTGTCGAACATCGACAAGTTCATCGCCAAGGCCAAGGACAAGAACGATTCGTTCAAGCTGATGGGCTTCGGTCACCGCGTCTACAAGAACCGCGACCCGCGCGCGACTGTCATGAAGCAGACCTGCGACGAAGTGCTGAAGGAACTGGGCATCAACAACGATCCGCAACTCGAACTGGCCATGCGCCTGGAAGAGATCGCCCTGACCGACCCGTACTTCATCGAGCGCTCGCTGTACCCGAACGTCGACTTCTACTCGGGGATCATCCTCAAGGCGATCGGCATTCCGACCAGCATGTTCACTGTGATTTTCGCGCTGGCACGTACTGTCGGCTGGATTTCGCACTGGAAGGAAATGCTCTCGAGCCCGTACAAGATTGGCCGTCCGCGCCAGCTGTACACGGGTTACGAGTCGCGTGACATTACCTCGCTGGAAGATCGCAAATAAGGTTTTTTCTTTTTGTGATGGGTTAGTGGTGTGTCAGGAACGGCCTCTTATATAGAGGCCGTTTTTGTTTCTGTTGGTGTTTATTGGATTGGGGGCATATCCGTTGCTGCGGTAACGGCTTCTTATGGTTTCGCTCTTACAGCGACTCACTTTTTCAAACGCCAAAAAGTAAGCAAAAGGCTTTGCCCCGGCGTACGGCCCGCTCGCTAAAGCTCGGGGTACCTTCGTTACGGGATCGCTCCGGGCGCAGCGGCTCCGGTTGGCTTCGCTGCACCTACACTCGCTGTGTACGACTGCGTCGTACGGTCGCTGCGCTCCCACACCCGGATCGATCCCGTAACGAAGCCTGCCGAAGGGGCAAAAGATCAAGAGCCGGATCAAGAGCCCCTCACCCTAGCCCTCTCCCGGAGGGAGAGGGGACTGACCGTGGTGTTTGGACGAGGTACGGCGACTCGACATATCCAGTCGAATGCAAACTCTAAAATCCCGCAAGTCGGCCCCCTCTCCCTCGGGAGAGGGCTGGGGTGAGGGGCGAATCCACCGAAAATCTCAAGCCATGCGACGCTTCTAACCACTCAACAATGAGCGTCAGCTCGAGTGCTCTTGATCTTGATCCACAGGCGACGTCGGAAGGCTGAGCGGAGGGATTGATCGCAACGGATACACACACCAAACCAACCGATAACCGCCCACAAAAAAACGCCCCGATCTCTCAACCAGGGCGTTTTCTTGAAGCTTGAAGCTTGAAGCTTGAAGCTTGAAGCTTGAAGCTTGAAGCTTGCAGCTGATCTCTTAGTGCGAAACCGCCCCACTCGCCCCCAACCCGGTCTGCGAACGCACAAACTGCGGGAAGAACAGCGCCCGCTCGTTATCCGCAGCCGCCGACTTGTCAGTGATCGAGAAGAACCAGATCCCGATGAACGCAATGATCATCGAGAACAGCGCCGGATATTCGTAAGGGAAGATCGCCTTCTCGTGATGCAGAATCTGCACCCAGATGGTCGGGCCAAGGATCATCAGGCCCACGGCACTGATCAGCCCCAGCCAGCCGCCAATCATCGCGCCACGGGTAGTCAGCTTCTTCCAGTACATCGAAAGCAGCAGTACCGGGAAGTTGCAGCTCGCCGCGATCGAGAACGCCAGGCCCACCATGAACGCAATGTTCTGGCTTTCGAACAGAATGCCCAGACCAATCGCCAGCACTGCCAGGGCGATGGTGGTGATCTTCGACACGCGAATCTCATCCTTCTCGTTGGCCTTGCCCTTCTTGATCACACTGGCGTACAGGTCGTGGGATACCGCCGAGGCACCTGCCAGCGTCAGACCGGCTACCACCGCGAGAATGGTCGCGAACGCCACCGCCGAGATGAAGCCCAGGAAGATGCTGCCGCCGACCGCGTTGGCCAGGTGCACCGCCGCCATGTTGTTGCCGCCGAGCAAGGCCCCCGCTGCATCCTTGAAGGCCGGGTTGGTGCTGACCAGCAGGATCGCGCCGAAGCCGATGATGAAGGTCAGGATGTAGAAGTAGCCGATGAAACCGGTAGCGTACAGCACGCTCTTGCGCGCTTCCTTGGCGTCACTCACGGTGAAGAAGCGCATCAGAATGTGCGGCAGGCCAGCGGTACCGAACATCAGCGCCAGACCCAGCGAGAACGCCGAGATCGGATCCTTGACCAGACCGCCCGGGCTCATGATCGCTTCACCCTTGGCGTGCACCTTGATCGCCTCGGAGAACAGCGTGTTGAAGTCGAAGCCGACGTGCTTCATCACCATCAGCGCCATGAACGAAGCACCGGACAGCAGCAGCACTGCCTTGATGATCTGCACCCAAGTGGTCGCGAGCATGCCGCCGAACAGCACGTACATGCACATCAGTACGCCGACCAGAATCACCGCAACGTGGTAATCGAGGCCGAACAGCAACTGGATCAGCTTGCCGGCACCGACCATTTGCGCGATCAGGTAGAACGCCACCACCACCAGCGAACCGCAAGCGGACAGCGTGCGGATCTGGGTTTGCCCGAGGCGGTAGGACGCGACGTCGGCAAAGGTGTATTTACCCAGGTTGCGCAGGCGCTCGGCGATCAGGAACAGAATGATCGGCCAGCCAACGAGGAAACCGATCGAATAGATCAGGCCATCGTAGCCGGAGGTGAACACCAGCGCGGAAATGCCCAGGAAGGACGCCGCCGACATGTAGTCACCGGCAATCGCCAGGCCGTTCTGGAAACCGGTAATCTTGCCGCCCGCCGCGTAGTAGTCGGCGGCCGAGTTGTTTTTCTTCGACGCCCAGTAAGTGATGTACAGGGTCGCGCCGACGAAGGCCACGAACATCAGAATCGCCGGGATGTTCAGCGGTTGCTTGGCCACCGCACCGGTCAGGGCGTCAGCCGCCCAGGCGCCGGGTGCGAACGCGGCAACGCTCAGAAGAGCCAGTAGACGCCGGATCATTGCTGAGCCTCCTTGAGAATCGCATTGTTCAGGTCATCGAACTCGCCATTGGCGCGGCGCACGTAGATGCCAGTCAGGACGAAGGCCGAGAGAATCAGGCCGACACCGATCGGGATGCCCCAGGTGATTGACGATTCAGGACTGAGTTTCGCCCCGAGCACGTGCGGCCCGTAGGCGATCAGCAGGATGAATGCGGAGTAGAGCCCAAGCATGATTGCCGAGAGAATCCAGGCGAATCGTTCCCTTTTCTGAACCAGCTCCTTGAATCGGGGACTGTTTTGAATCGAGAGGTAAATGCTGTCGTTCATTGTTTTTATCCTCGCAGCACAAATTATTGTTGGAACGTAGCTAATGTATGCGGCTGTGAGAGAGGTTCCAGACGACCTTAGTAGTAGATGGCCATGATGTTCTGGCCATTTTCAAGCACACACAAAAACAACTGTGGGAGCGAGCCTGCTCGCGAAGGCGTCCTATCGGTCGATATCGCATCAACTGACAGATCGCATTCGCGAGCAGGCTCGCTCCCACAGGTTTAGCGGTGAAGCTGTTATTTGGTCCAGTCAGCCACGCGATCCGGGTGTTTGGCCACCCAGTCCTTGGCCGCTGCATCAGGCTTGGCGCCGTCCTGAATCGCCAGCATCACTTCGCCGATTTCGTCTTTCGAGGCCCACTGGAAGTTCTTCAGGAACTTGGCCACTTCCGGTGCCTTGGCTTCCAGGCCTTTGCTGCCGATGCTGTTGACGGTTTCAGCCTGGCCATACACGCCTTTCGGGTCGTCGAGGAAGCGCAGTTTCCACTTGGCGAACATCCAGTGCGGCACCCAACCGGTGACGGCGATGGATTCGTTTTTCTTCTCGGCGCGGGTCAGCTCGGCAATCATCCCGGCGCCGGAACTGGCCTTGAGGCTGTACTTGTCCAGACCATAATCCTTGATCGCCTGATCGGTCTTGAGCATCACGCCTGAACCGGCGTCGATGCCGACAATGCGGTTTTTGAAGGTGTCGTCGGTTTTCAGGTCTTCGATCGATTTGGCTTTGACGTACTCAGGCACGATCAGGCCGATTTTTGCGTCCTTGAAGTTCGGGCCGTAATCGACGACCTGATCCTTGTTTTTCGTCCAGTAGTCACCGTGGGTCACGGGCAGCCAGGCCGAAAGCATGGCGTCGAGTTTGCCGGTGGCTACGCCCTGCCACATGATCCCGGTGGCGACGGCTTGCAGCTTCACGTCATAACCGAGTTTCTGTTTGATCACTTCGGCCGCCACGTGGGTGGTCGCGACGCTGTCGGACCAGCCGTCAACGTAACCGATGTTCAGGGTCTGTTTTTCAGCGTTGGCGAAAGTGGAACTCATCGCAAGCACCAGAGCGGCACCTGCGCCTAAAAGTCGTCGCATCTTCATCGTTTACTTCCCCGAAATGCTGCGCCCGACGGATGCCGGGCATCGTCAACGTATTGTTATGGTGCACAGCGCCCCCATCACGCCGGACCTCACACACCGAACATCAGCCGATTTTTCAAAAAGGGTACTGATGGTTTGATCATCAACCTCAAGCAGCAAGCGACCTGCTCTGTCAGCGACCTCAAGGCAACGAGAAACGACATCAGAAAGCCATTAATCAACCAAGATTAATTGACGCCAGACAATCCGCCCGAACTTTGCATGTACAACGCCTGCAAGCCCCCTGCCCCTCTATAAATGCAGGTAACATGCGTCGCTTTGCAGCCACTCGGCCCGACCATGTCCGCTACGTTCCGATTTCCTTTTCTGCCTTATCTGTTCGCCTGCCTGCTCGGGCTGCTGGCCCTTGGCGGTTTCTGGTACGGCCTCGGCCAACCGGTGATCCTGCCGGACGCTGCAACGCCGACGCACAAGCTGCAATGCGCCTCCTACACACCGTTCGACAAGGACCAGTCGCCGTTCGACGTGCCGTTCAAATTGCGCCCGGAGCGCATGGACGCCGACCTCGCGCTCCTGGCCACACGCTTCGAATGTATCCGCACCTATTCGATGACCGGCCTCGACGCTCTGCCCGATCTGGCGCGCAAGCACGGTCTGAAGTTGATGATCGGCGCCTGGGTCAACAGCAACCCCGTGGATACCGAGCAGGAAGTCGAGCTGCTGATCAAATCCGCCAACGCCAACCCCGACGTGGTGACGGCGGTGATCGTCGGTAACGAGGCGCTGCTGCGCAAAGAGGTCACCGGCGCGCAACTGGCGCGACTGATCAACAAGGTCAAAAGCCAGGTCAAGCAACCGGTGACCTACGCCGACGTCTGGGAATTCTGGCTCAAGCACCCGGAAGTCGCGCCGGCTGTGGATTTCCTGACCATTCACCTGCTGCCGTACTGGGAAGACGATCCGTCGAACATCGACATGGCGCTGCGGCATGTGGCGGATGTGCGTCAGGTGTTCGGCAACAAGTTCGCGCCCAAAGACGTGATGATCGGTGAAACCGGCTGGCCGAGCGAAGGCCGTCAACGCGAAACCGCCGTACCGAGCCGGGTCAACGAGGCAAAATTCATTCGTGGATTCGTGGCGATGGCCGAGCAGGAAGGCTGGCGCTACAACCTGATCGAAGCCTTCGATCAACCGTGGAAGCGCGGCAGTGAAGGCGCGGTTGGCGGCTATTGGGGGCTGTTCGATGCCGATCGCCAGGACAAGGGTGTACTCGCCGGGCCGGTGAGCAATGTGCCGTACTGGAAAGAATGGCTGGCGGTCGGTGCTGTGATTCTGCTCGGCACGCTGATTCTCGGCGGTCGCGTTCGCAGCACACGTTCGGCGCTGCTGCTGCCGCTGCTGGGCGCCGTCGCTGCTTGCTCGATCGGAGCCTGGGGCGATCTGGCGCGGTTGACTACGAGGTTTGCCGGCGAATGGCTGTGGGTCGGTTTGCTGACCGGGTTGAATCTGTTGGTGCTTGCCCATGCCGGGCTGACGTTGAGTGCCCGTAGCGGATGGCGCGCGCGAGCCTTTAATTTCCTCGAGCATCGCGCCGGCTGGCTGGTCGCAGCGGCTGGTTTTGCGGCGGCGGTGATGATGCTGGAGATGGTCTTCGACCCGCGTTATCGCAGTTTTGCCAGCATGGCGTTTGTGCTGCCAGCGCTGGTTTACCTGAGCCGCCCGGTGAGTGTGCCGCGCCGGGAAATCGCTCTGCTGACCTTTATCGTCGGCGCGGGGATCGTGCCGCAGTTGTATCAGGAAGGATTGCAGAATCAGCAGGCGTGGGGATGGGCGCTGATCAGTGGATTGATGGTGGTGGCGTTGTGGCGCTGTCTGCGGGTTCGCAACGGCTGAGCTTCAGAGCGGTTCAGGCCTCTTCGCGAGCGGGCTCGCTCCCACATTGGATCTGTGGCGTTCACAAATCCCCTGTGGGAGCGAGCCTGCTCGCGAAGACTGATTGTCAGGCGCTGCGGGACTCGCGGACCAAGCGCAACCCGGCAATCACTACGGCAAACACCGCCAACGTCGTGTTGTACAAGGCCAGGGCCGGCAATCCGAATACCAGCGCCAGCACTGCCAGCCACCACCCTGCCCGTCCCGGCAATACAAACGCCAATACCGCCGCGCCCACCGCCGCCCAGCCCAGCACCTTGAAATGAATCATCAGCCCGAGGTTCGACCGCACCGCGCATTCCCAGCGACTGGCCTCATCTACGCAGATGCCTACCCACTGTCCGTCTTCCATGAAGCCGTAACGCGCGGCATAACTGGCGGCCAGCCACAGCGGCAACAAAACGAGCAGCACAATCACGGGCAAGCGGCGGGACATGGAGCACTCCAATCTGCGGAAATCGGCGGCCAGCTTAATCTGCCGGCCGGCATTCGCAAGCACTAACAACTGTTAACTGTTCAGCGAGCCCTCGCAACGTGTATCGTCCAGCTACTATTACCCCGAATTCCGCCTGTTTGGTGCCGCAGCATGGCACTTTGGCGCTTGGCCGGTGGTCATAGCCTGCGAACTTCAATCGGCACCTTCCTCTAAGGGATCTAGTCATGCTCCGTTCCTTGCGCTTCGCCGCGCTGTTCAGCGGCCTAATTTTGAGTGCGTCCGCGCTGGCGGTGGATATCGACGCCGCCAGTTATGGCTACCCGCTGACCAACCCGTTCGAGGCGACGATCGCCACGACACCACCGGACCTGCGTCCGGAGTTGCCGCTGGACGACGACATCACTCAGTCGGATCGCAGCCTTACCCTGCGCCCGGAGCGTGAATTCCAGCTGCCGGACAATTTCTGGGCAGTCAAAAAACTCACCTACCGCATTGCCACCCAGGACAAACCGGCGCCGCTGATCTTCCTGATCGCCGGCACCGGCGCGCGCTTTGACAGCACGCTCAACGAATACCTGAAGAAGTTGTATTACAAGGCCGGCTACCACGTCGTGCAGTTGTCTTCGCCGACCAGTTTCGACTTCATCAGCGCCGCTTCGCGTTTCGCCACCCCGGGCGTGACCAAGGAAGATGCCGAAGACATGTACCGGGTGATGCAGGCCGTGCGGGCGCAGAATCCGAAACTGCCGGTCACCGAGTACTACCTGACCGGTTACAGCCTCGGCGCCCTGGATGCCGCGTTCGTCGCGCATCTGGACGAGACCCGCCGCAGCTTCAACTTCAAGAAAGTCCTGCTGCTCAACCCGCCGGTCAATCTCTATACCTCGGTGACCAACCTCGACAAGCTGGTACAGACCGAGGTCAAGGGTATCAACAACAGCACCACTTTCTATGAGCTGGTGCTGGCCAAACTGACCCGCTACTTCCAGCAGAAAGGCTACATCGACCTCAACGATGCGCTGCTGTATGACTTCCAGCAGTCCAAGCAGCATCTGACCAACGAACAGATGGCCATGCTCATCGGCACGTCGTTCCGCTTCTCGGCCGCCGACATTGCCTACACCTCGGACCTGGTCAACCGTCGCGGCCTGATCACCCCGCCGAAATTCCCGATCACCGAAGGCACCAGCCTCACGCCGTTCCTCAAGCGTGCGCTGCAATGCGACTTCGACTGCTACATCACCGAACAGGTCATTCCGATGTGGCGCGCCCGCACCGACGGCGGCAGCCTGCTGCAATTGATCGATCAGGTCAGCCTGTATGCGCTCAAGGATTACCTGCACGACAGCCCGAAAATCGCCGTGATGCACAACGCCGACGACGTCATCCTCGGCCCTGGCGACCTGGGCTTCCTGCGTAAAACCTTCGGTGATCGCCTGACCGTTTATCCACTGGGCGGCCACTGCGGCAACCTTAACTACCGCGTCAACAGCGACGCCATGCTGGAGTTCTTCCGTGGCTAAATATCTCCTGCTGATTGCAGCGTTCCTCTGTGCAGGCGTGGCCCAGGCCGACAACAGTAAAGCCGACGCACCGGTGGTGGTCGACAGCGACGGTTTCAAGGAACCGCTGACCAAACTCAAATTCAACCCGGGCCTGGACCAGCGCGAGTTCGAGCGCTCGACGCTCAACGCGCTGAACGTCTATGACCCGCTGGAATCGTGGAACCGTCGGGTCTACCACTTCAACTACCGTTTCGACCAGTGGGTGTTCCTGCCGGTGGTCGATGGCTATCGCTACATCACGCCAAGCTTTGTGCGTACCGGGGTGAGCAACTTTTTCAACAACATTGGTGACGTGCCGAACCTGGTCAACAGCCTGCTGCAGTTCAAGGGCCAGCGCTCGATGGAAACCACCGCGCGCCTGCTGCTCAACACCACGATCGGCATCGCCGGCCTGTGGGACCCGGCAACCGCCATGGGCCTGCCGCGCCAGAATGAAGACTTCGGGCAGACCCTGGGCTTCTATGGCGTGCCGGGCGGCGCCTACTTCGTACTGCCGATCTTCGGCCCGTCGAACATTCGCGACACTGCAGGTCTTGCCGTGGATTACACCGCCGACACTGCGATCAACTTCCTCAATGTCGCGGAAGTCAGCTCCAACCATCCGGAAGTCTGGGCACTGCGTGCGATCGACAAGCGCTACCAGACCAGCTTCCGCTACGGTCAGATGAACTCGCCGTTCGAGTACGAGAAAGTGCGCTACGTCTACACCGAAGCGCGCAAGTTGCAGATCGCCGAGTAAATCGGCTGCCGCAAAACACTGTGGGAGCGAGCCTGCTCGCGAACGCGGAGTTTCAGTCAACATCGATATTGACTGAACTACCGCATTCGCGAGCAGGCTCGCTCCCACATTTGTTATGTGTTGCTGATCAACCCTTCAGCGCTTTCCAGAGCTTGCCCACGACAGTCACTACCGCCAGCACCACGGCGCCGGCAATAATCCCCGCAACACCATTGAGCAGCATCGGCACGGCGAACCCGGCGCTACCCGCCGCTGCGCCGACACCTTCGATCCAGTGATGCAGCACCGGCACGCCATGGGTGAGGATGCCGCCGCCGACCAGGAACATCGCCGCCGTGCCGACCACCGACAGGGTTTTCATCATGTACGGCGCGGCGCTGAGAATGCCGCCGCCGATTTTTTTCGCCATCTGCCCGGGCTTCTGCGTCAGCCACAGGCCCAGATCGTCGAGTTTGACGATGCCCGCCACCAAACCGTAAACGCCGACGGTCATGACAATGGCTATGCCGGACATGACAACCACTTGCTGGGTCAGCGAGGCATCTGCCACGGTGCCGAGGGTGATGGCGATGATTTCTGCCGAAAGAATGAAGTCGGTGCGGATCGCGCCTTTGATCTTGTCCTTTTCGTACGCCACCAGATCGGTGGTCGGGTCGGCGACGGCCTCGGTCAACTGCGCGTGCCCAGCTTCGTCTTCCTCTTTGCTGTGCAGGAACTTGTGCGCGAGCTTCTCGAAACCCTCGAAGCACAGGTACGCACCGCCGACCATCAACAGCGGGGTCACCAGCCATGGCACGAAGGCGCTGATTGCCAGCGCCGACGGCACGAGGATCAGTTTGTTGACGAACGAGCCCTTGGCCACCGCCCAGACCACGGGAATTTCCCGCTCGGCGCGCACGCCCGAGACCTGCTGGGCGTTGAGCGCCAGGTCGTCCCCAAGCACGCCGGCAGTCTTCTTGGCGGCCATTTTCGTCATCAATGCAACGTCATCCAGAACGGTGGCGATGTCATCGATCAGCACCAGCAAACTGCTTCCTGCCATGAATCCTGTTTCCTTCTGTGTATGAATGTTGCCAAGCATAACGCGACCGCCGGCCACAGGCTGCATTGTTGAGCGCCGCTCAAGGCCGGTGCTACCATGCGCCACCGCCAGAACAGGCAAGGAACCACCGGGTTTATGAGCACAATCCGCGAGCGTAACAAAGAACTGATCCTGCGCGCCGCCAGCGAAGAGTTTGCCGACAAGGGCTTTGCGGCGACCAAAACCAGCGACATCGCCGCCAAGGCGGGATTGCCCAAGCCCAACGTCTACTACTACTTCAAATCCAAGGAAAACCTCTACCGCGAGGTGCTGGAAAGCATCATCGAGCCGATTCTGCAGGCCTCGACCCCGTTCAACCCGGATGGCGTGCCGAGCGAAGTGCTGAGCGGCTACATCCGCTCGAAGATCCGCATCTCCCGCGACCTGCCCTACGCCTCCAAGGTATTCGCAAGCGAAATCATGCACGGCGCGCCGCACCTGAGCGCCGACCTGGTCGAGCAGCTCAACGCCCAGGCCAAGCACAACATCGCCTGCATCCAGAGCTGGATCGACCGCGGCCAGATCGCCCCGATCGACCCCAACCACCTGATGTTCAGCATCTGGGCCGCCACCCAGACCTACGCCGACTTCGACTGGCAGATATCTGCGGTGACCGGGAAAGACAAGCTCGACGAAGCCGATTATGAAGCGGCCGCGCAGACGATTATCCGGTTGGTGTTGAAGGGATGTGAGCCGGATCAGTGAGATCGGGGGAACCGCTTCGCGAGCAGGCTCGCTCTCACAGGGGTTGTGGTGTTCAGACATTTTGTGTCCAACCCAAATCCCCTGTGGGAGCGAGCCTGCTCGCGAATGGCGGCACCGCAGACCTCGACTCATAACCAGATCGAATCCCACAACGGATAGTCGCCAAGGCTTTTTACCAGCCCTGCCCGCAATGGGTTGGCAATGACATACCGAGCCATCTTCACCAGATTCTCCTCTTTACGCAGTGCCCGGTCATGGAAGCCAGGTTGCCAAAGGCTGGTCTTTCGACCGGTCGAAAGCTTTACCGCTTTGGTGCTGAGGGATTTGGTTCGCTGCATCAATTCGCCGAGCGAACCACTCTTCAATTCAATCAGCCAGTGAAAATGATCTGGCATTACGACCCAAGCCAGAGAATTGGCCAATCCCGTTTCCTCAGCTGCCCGGAATTGGCTTACAAGCAATCTGCCAAGGAAGAAATCGCTGAATAACGGTTCTCTCCCGGCGGTATTGGCGGTCAGAAGGTAAATGCGGTTGTGTTCTGAATAGCGTCCGATGCGCAAGCGATGTGAAGCAGATAAACCCGGCATTCCGTTGCCTTCTCATATGTTGATCATGAGAAGGCTAGCCGTGGAGATGGCAAAGAGAGTGCCAAGGTTTTAGCAAGATGTGTAGCGAGGATCATATTCGCGAGCAGGCTCGCTCCCACAGTGGACTTCAGGTGTTCAGACATTTTGTGTCCAACCCAAATCCCCTGTGGGAGCGAGCCTGCTCGCGAAAGCGGTTATTCAGACACTGACATTCAAGCAACCACCCCCCCATCCGCCCTCAGATCCAGCGCCTCCACCGCTCTGATCGCCACCTGCTCATCCACATCCGACAAATCTCCGCTGATCCCGATCGCGCCCAGCACTTCACCCGCCTGATTGCGAATCAACACACCACCCGGTGCCGGCACAACGCTGCCCTGCCCCATGCTGTTCAACGAAGAAAAAAAGGCCGGGCGTTGTTGGGCGTCCTGGGCGAGCAGGCGTGAGCCTTTGCCGAGGGCGATGGCGCCCCAGGCTTTGCCGATGGCGATGTCGGGGCGCAACAGGCTGGCGCCGTCTTCGCGTTGCAGGGCGATCAGGTGGCCGCCGGTGTCGAGTACCGCGATGGTCAGTGGCGCGGCGTTGATGCCGCGCCCCGCACTGATGGCTTCGCTGACCAGGTTGACTGCGACTTTCAAGGTTAAAGCGCTCATGGTGCCGTCCTCACTTTGTTATAGGGAAAGTCGTGGGACTGCGCGTTTCTGCCGCAGCCCGATGGCACAAATAGAACACAATGAATTATTTTTTTGTATACAATAATTATCGAAAAGCGCCACATGCGACGAAAAGCCACAGCACAAGCGGCTTTCGACGAATGAAACAGCCGCTTGAGAAAATGGATTGACCTGCGCCGTCCGCCGTGAATACACTCTGCGCAAAGCCACTTGTATACAATTACAAAACGTAAAGAGGCACAAAACCATGAGCAAAATGAGAGCAATCGAAGCCGCCGTTCTGGTGATGCGCCGCGAAGGGGTTGATACCGCTTTTGGCATCCCGGGCGCAGCGATCAACCCGCTGTACTCCGCCTTGCAAAAGGTCGGTGGCATCGATCACGTCCTTGCTCGCCACGTTGAAGGCGCCTCGCACATGGCCGAGGGCTACACCCGCACCAAGGCCGGCAACATCGGCGTGTGCATCGGCACGTCCGGCCCGGCCGGTACCGACATGGTCACCGGGCTCTACAGTGCCTCGGCCGACTCGATTCCAATTCTCTGCATCACAGGGCAAGCACCCCGCGCCCGGATGCACAAGGAAGACTTCCAGGCTGTCGACATCACCAGCATCGTCAAGCCAGTCACCAAGTGGGCGACCACGGTGCTCGAACCGGGCCAGGTGCCTTACGCCTTCCAGAAAGCTTTTTATGAAATGCGCTCCGGCCGTCCGGGCCCAGTGCTGATCGACCTGCCATTCGACGTGCAGATGGCCGAGATCGAATTCGATATTGACGCTTACCAACCGCTGCCCCTCGCCAAACCGACCGCGACCCGCGTGCAGGTCGAGAAGGCTCTGGCGCTGCTGGATCAGGCCGAGCGTCCGTTGCTGGTCGCCGGTGGCGGCATCATCAATGCCGACGCCAGCGATCTGTTGGTCGAGTTCGCCGAACTGACCGGCATCCCGGTCATCCCGACCCTGATGGGCTGGGGCACCATCCCTGACGATCACCCGCTGATGGTCGGCATGGTCGGTCTGCAGACGTCGCACCGTTACGGCAACGCGACGATGCTGAAATCCGACGTGGTATTGGGTATCGGTAACCGCTGGGCCAACCGTCACACCGGTTCGGTTGATGTGTACACCGAAGGTCGCAAGTTCATTCACGTCGACATCGAAGGCACGCAGATCGGCCGCGTGTTCACCCCGGATCTGGGCATCGTCTCCGACGCCGCCGCCGCGCTGACCGTGTTCATCGAAGTGGCGCGGGAATGGCAAGCGGCCGGCAAGCTGAAAAACCGCAGTGCCTGGCTGCAGGATTGCCAGCAGCGCAAAGCCAGCCTGCACCGCAAGACCCACTTCGACAACGTGCCGGTCAAACCGCAGCGCGTTTACGAGGAAATGAACCAGGTGTTCGGCAAGGACACCTGCTACGTCAGCACCATTGGTCTGTCGCAGATTGCCGGCGCGCAGTTCCTGCACGTCTACAAGCCGCGTCACTGGATCAACTGTGGCCAGGCCGGCCCGTTGGGCTGGACCATTCCGGCAGCGCTGGGCGTGGTCAAGGCCGATCCGAACCGTAAAGTCGTGGCCCTGTCGGGGGACTATGATTTCCAGTTCATGATCGAAGAGCTGGCGGTCGGCGCTCAGTTCAAACTGCCGTACATCCACGTCGTGGTGAACAACTCGTACCTGGGCCTGATCCGTCAGGCGCAGCGCGGATTCGAAATGGACTACTGCGTGCAGCTGTCCTTCGATAACCTGAATGCGCCGGAACTCAACGGTTACGGGGTTGACCACATCGCAGTCGCTGAAGGCCTCGGTTGCAAGGCGCTACGCGTGTTCGAACCATCGGAAATCGCCCCTGCCCTGCGCAAGGCCGAACAGATGATCGAAGAGTTCAAGGTGCCGGTGATCGTCGAGATCATCCTGGAGCGTGTGACCAACATCTCCATGGGTACCGAGATCAACGCGGTCAACGAATTCGAAGACCTGGCGCTGGTCGGCAACGACGCGCCGACGGCGATTTCGTTGCTTGATTGATTGCTTTTAGCCCCCTCTCCCTCTGGGAGAGGGCTGGGGTGAGGGAAAGGTTTTGCGGTGCTCGTACAATCGGGATCAGATTCAGGATCTCCCCTCACCCTAGCCCTCTCCCCAAGGAGAGGGGACTGATCGCGTTCAGTCTGATCTACCGTGCCTCATCAGTTTTTAGGAGACCACCATGCCGCGTTTCGCAGCCAACCTGTCCATGCTGTTCACCGAACAGGATTTCCTTGCCCGTTTCGACGCCGCCGCCAAGGCCGGTTTCAGTGGCGTGGAATACCTGTTCCCGTACGACTTCAGCTCCGCCGAAATCAAGGCAAGACTCGAGGCCAACGGTCTGACCCAAGTGCTGTTCAACCTGCCGGCCGGTGACTGGGCCAAGGGCGAGCGCGGTATCGCCTGCCTGCCGGATCGGGTCGAAGAATTCCGCGCCGGGGTCGATCTGGCGATTGCCTACGCGCAAGTGCTGGGCAACACCCAGGTCAACTGCCTGGCCGGTATTCGTCCGCAAGGCGTTGACGATGCCACGGTGGAAAAAACCTTCGTCGCCAACCTCAAATACGCCGCCGACAAGCTGCAAGCGGCGGGCATCAAACTGGTGATGGAAGCGATCAATACCCGCGACATTCCTGGTTTCTACCTGAACAACACGGCGCAAGCCCTGTCGATTCGCGAGCAGGTCGGCAGCGCCAATCTGTTCCTGCAATACGACATCTATCACATGCAGATCATGGAAGGCGATCTGGCCCGCACCCTGCAATCGCACCTGGACGAGATCAACCATGTGCAACTGGCGGACAACCCGGGGCGCAACGAGCCGGGCACCGGTGAGATCAACTACCGCTTCCTGTTCGAACACCTCGACCGCATCGGTTATCAGGGTTGGGTCGGCTGTGAATACAAGCCGTTGACCACCACCGAAGCTGGCCTCGGCTGGCTGAAAACCCACAACGCAATCTGAGAACACAGCAAATCCTTGTGGCGAGGGAGCTTGCTCCCGCTCGGCTGCGCAGCGGTCGCAAACCTGCAAACCGGTTTGCCTGATACACCGCGGTGACTGGTCTGGGGGTGCTTCGCACCCCAGCGGGAGCAAGCTCCCTCGCCACAGGTACCAGGCAGATTATTGGGCTCCCCAAAAACAAGAGGATTTTCTCATGGCTAAAATCGGATTCATCGGCACCGGCATCATGGGCCACCCAATGGCGGCGAACCTGCAGAAAGCCGGTCACAGCCTGTTCCTGTCGCAACACCACGACGCGGCCCCGGCCGATCTGGTCGCCGCTGGCGCCGTTGCCCTGGCGAACCCGCGCGAAGTGGCACAGGAAGCCGAATTCATCATCGTCATGGTCCCGGATACCCCGCAGGTCGATGACGTGCTGTTCCGCGCCGACGGCGTTGCCGCCGGCATCGGCAAGGGCAAAGTGGTCATCGACATGAGCTCGATCTCGCCGACCGCCACCAAAGCCTTCGCGGCGAAAATCAACGAGAAAGGCGCGCAATACCTCGACGCTCCCGTGTCCGGTGGTGAGGTCGGTGCCAAAGCCGCGACCCTGAGCATCATGGTCGGTGGCGACGCCGATGCCTTCGAACGCGCCCTGCCGCTGTTCCAGGCCATGGGCAAAAATATCACCCTGGTCGGTGGCAATGGCGACGGCCAGACCGCCAAGGTCGCCAACCAGATCATCGTCGCCCTGAACATCCAGGCCGTTGCCGAAGCGCTGCTGTTCGCCTCGAAAAACGGTGCCGATCCCGCCAAGGTGCGTGAAGCCCTGATGGGTGGTTTCGCCTCTTCGAAGATTCTCGAAGTGCACGGCGAGCGCATGATCAAAGGCACCTTCGACCCGGGCTTCCGCATCAGCCTGCACCAGAAGGACCTGAACCTGGCCCTGCAAGGCGCCAAGGAGCTGAACATCAATCTGCCGAACACCGCCAACGCCCAGCAAGTGTTCAGCACCTGCGCGGCCATCGGTGGTAGCAATTGGGATCACTCGGCGCTGATCAAGGGCCTTGAGCACATGGCCAATTTCTCGATCCGCGACAATAAATAAAGCCTGCACAAAACCCTGTGGGAGCGAGCCTGCTGGCGAAAGCGGCTTCACATTCAACATCCATGTTGGCTGACATACCGCGTTCGCGAGCAGGCTCGCTCCCACAAGGGATCTGAGTCGCCCATTCGAATAACAAGAATTCCGGGAGCCCGCCATGTCGGTCGATCCGCAACAACTGCTGCGCGAGCTGTTTGCCACAGCCATCGACGCGGCCCATCCGAACCAAGTCCTCGAAGCCCATCTGCCTGCCGATCGCAGCGGTCGAGTCATCGTCATCGGCGCCGGCAAAGCCGCTGCCGCCATGGCGCAAGTGGTCGAGCGTTGCTGGGAGGGTGAAGTCACCGGCCTGGTGGTGACCCGCTACGGTCACGGCGCTCCGTGCGAAAAAATCGAAGTGGTCGAAGCCGCGCACCCGGTGCCGGACGCGGCCGGTCTGGCCGTGGCCAAACGCGTACTCGAACTGGTCAGCAACCTCAGCGAAGACGACCGCGTCATCTTCCTGCTCTCCGGTGGTGGCTCTGCCCTGCTCGCCCTGCCGGCCGAAGGCATCACCCTCGCTGACAAACAAGCGATCAACAAAGCCTTGCTGAAATCCGGCGCGACCATCGGCGAGATGAACTGCGTGCGCAAACACCTCTCGGCGATCAAGGGCGGCCGCCTCGGCAAGGCCTGCTGGCCGGCGACGGTTTACACCTATGCGATTTCCGACGTACCGGGCGACCTCGCCACGGTCATCGCCTCCGGCCCGACCGTGGCCGACCCAAGCACCTCTGCCGAAGCATTGGCGATCATCAAGCGCTACGGCATCGACATCCCCGTCTCTGTGCGCACTTGGCTGCAGAACCCGGAATCGGAAACCGTAAAACCCGGCGACCCGAGTCTGGCGCGCAGCCATTTCCAATTGATCGCCCGGCCGCAGCAATCATTGGATGCGGCGGCGGTGAAGTGCCGTCAGGCCGGTTTCAGCACATTGATTCTCGGCGACCTCGAAGGCGAGTCCCGCGAAGTGGCGAAAGTCCACGCTGGCATCGCCCGGCAGATCATCCACCACGGCCAGCCGCTGGCGGCACCTTGCGTGATTCTCTCCGGCGGTGAAACCACGGTCACCGTGCGCGGCAACGGCCGGGGCGGACGTAACGCTGAATTCCTGCTCAGCCTCACCGACAGCCTCAAGGGCCAGCCCGGCGTCTACGCGCTGGCCGGCGACACCGATGGCATCGACGGTTCGGAAGACAACGCCGGCGCGATCATGACCCCGGACAGCTACGCCCGCGCCGCCGCCCTCGGTCTGAGCGCCAGCGACGAGCTGGATAACAACAACGGCTACGGCTACTTCCAGGTGCTCGATGCGCTGATCGTCACCGAGCCGACCCGCACCAACGTCAACGACTTCCGCGCCATTCTGATCCTTGAGAACTGCAAATCATGACGCCTGATAAAAAGGTCAAAATCCTCGCCACCCTCGGCCCTGCGGTCGATGGCATTGACGACATTCGCGAGCTGGTCGAGGCCGGAGTCAACATCTTCCGCCTGAACTTCAGTCACGGCGATCATGCCGACCACGCCAAGCGCTATCAGTGGATCCGTGAAGTCGAGCGCCAGCTCAACTACCCGCTGGGCATTCTGATGGATCTGCAGGGGCCGAAACTGCGCGTCGGCAAGTTCGCCGACGGCAAGGTGCAGTTGCATCGCGGTCAGGCGTTCCGTCTCGATCTCGATGCGACACCGGGCGATGAACGCCGGGTCAACCTGCCGCATCCAGAGATCATTGCTGCGCTGGAAGCCGGCATGGACCTGCTGCTCGACGACGGCAAACTGCGCCTGCGCGTGGTCACCAAGTACGCCGATGCAATCGACACCACGGTGCTCAACGGCGGCGAATTGTCTGATCGCAAAGGCGTGAATGTGCCGCAAGCGGTGCTCGACCTCAGCCCGCTGACCGCCAAGGATCGCCGCGACCTGAGCTTCGGTCTGGAGCTGGGCGTGGACTGGGTGGCGCTGTCGTTCGTGCAGCGTCCGCAAGACATCGTCGAAGCCCGCGCATTGATCGGCGACAAGGCGTTTCTGATGGCAAAAATCGAGAAGCCTTCGGCGGTCGAGCAATTGCGTGAAATCGCTGAGCTGAGCGACGCGATCATGGTCGCGCGCGGGGATCTTGGCGTGGAAGTGCCAGCGGAAAGCGTGCCGCAGATTCAGAAAAACATCATCACCACCTGCCGCGCACTGGGTAAACCGGTGGTGGTGGCGACGCAGATGCTCGAGTCGATGCGCTTCTCCCCTGCCCCAACCCGTGCCGAGGTGACTGACGTCGCCAACGCCGTGGCCGAAGGCGCCGATGCAGTGATGCTCTCGGCGGAAACCGCGTCCGGCGAATACCCGCTGGAAGCCGTGCAGATGATGAGCAAGATCATCCGCCAGGTGGAAAACGGCCCGGATTATCAGACCCAGCTCGACGTCAGCCGACCGAAAGCCGAGGCGACCGTTTCCGATGCGATCAGCTGCGCGATCCGCCGTATCAGCAACGTGCTGCCGGTGGCGGTGCTGGTCAATTACAGCGAGTCGGGCGCCTCGACGCTGCGTGCATCGCGGGAGAGGCCGAAAGCACCGATCCTCAATCTGACGCCCAACCTGCAAACCGCGCGGCGCTTGAGCGTGGCCTGGGGCATTCATTCGGTGGTCAACGATCGCCTGCGTCAGGTCGACGAAGTCTGCTCGACCGCGCTGGAGATTGCTCAGGCGCAAGGCATGGCCGAGCGTGGCGACACATTGCTGATCACCGCCGGTGTGCCGTTCGGCCAGCCGGGCTCGACCAATTCGCTGCGCATCGAGACGTTGATTTAGCGCTTGTACCGGCCTCTTCGCGAGCAGGCTCGCTCCCACATTGGTTCTGTGTCGATCACAGAACCGAGACTGGACGCAGATCCATGTGGGAGCGAGCCTGCTCGCGAAGCAGGCGCCTCGGTTTTCCCTGACTTTCAGAACTGCCATGCCTGCCAATCACTTCAACACCCACTGCCCCGACTGGGCCGAGGCTTTGCTCAACGGTTTCAGTCAGATTTTCTTCCAGCGCCATCCGATGTGCGGCCTGCTGTGTCTGTTGGCAATTCTGCTGACGGCGCCGGTGCTCTTTGCCGGGGCGTTGCTCGGTGGCGTCGCCGGTCTGCTCACCGCGCAGCGGCGCAACTACGCCAAGCCTGATCGCCAGGCCGGGCTGTTCAGCTACAACGGCGTATTGCTCGGTCTGCTGTTGAGCCTGTATTTCCCTTGGTCGCCGCTGCTGCCGCCGCTGATTCTCGCGGCTGGCGGTTTGAGCGCGATGCTCACTCAGCAATGGCTCAAACATGTGTATCGCAGCCGTTCCATACCGGCGTACACCTCGCCGTTCGTGGCGATAGGTTGGTTGCTGCTGGTGTTCGCCGAACCGTCCGCGCCGGCGGCGTCGATCGATCTGAACACGGCGAATGTGCTGGCCGCTGAACTGCGCGGCTTTGGCCAGGTGATGTTCCTCGACCATCCGTTGGCCGGGGCGTTGATCGCCAGCGGTTTGCTGCTCGCCGATCGCCGCGCTTTCTGCTGGGCGCTGTTGGCGTCGGCGATCGGCCTCGGCTCCAGTCTGCTGCACCACGAGACATCCGCCGCGCTGCTCGGCCTCGGTGGCTACAACGCCCTGCTCGCCGCCCTCGCCTTCAGCGCCCAACGGCAACATCCGTGGCTGCCACTGCTCGGGATTGTCCTGGCGCTGTTGGTGACGCCGCTGTTTGCTGCTGCGGGACTGGCGACGCTGACCGCGCCGTTCATCCTCGCCTGCTGGCTGATTCGCGTCGGCATCCAGATGCTGGGCAAAGCGTCGCTTGCGCATGAGTCTTGCGCTCACGAGGACAATCACCCTAGGCTGCGCTGATCTTCGATTCAGGCGTTATTCATGGACAGCAGCAACAATTGGCGCGAACGGCTCTACGTCATGATTTTCCAGAGCGACACCCCGGCCGGGCGTCGCTTCGACGGCATCCTGCTGTTGATCATCCTCGCCAGTCTGGTGATCGTGATGCTCGACAGTATCGACAGCATTCACCGCAATTACGCCGACGTACTGGCCTATATAGAGTGGGGCTTCACGGCGATCTTCCTCGGCGAGTACATCCTGCGTCTGTACTGCTCGCCCAAACCGCTGCGATATGCCTTCAGCTTTTACGGGCTGGTGGATCTGCTGGCGATCGTCCCGGGCATCCTCGCGCTGTATTACAGCGATGCGCAGTACCTGCTGATCATCCGCATCATCCGGATGCTGCGGATTTTCCGCGTGCTCAAACTCAGCCCCTATCTCAAGCAGGCCAACTACCTGATGTCGGCGCTGCGCGGCAGCAAGCAGAAAATCGTCGTGTTTCTGGTCAGCGTGTGCACGCTGGTGACAGTGTTCGGCACGCTGATGTACGTGATCGAAGGCCCGGAACATGGCTTCACCAGCATTCCCAAGGGCATCTATTGGGCGATCGTCACCCTGACCACCGTAGGTTTCGGCGACATCGTGCCGAAAACGCCGCTGGGCCAGGTGATTTCCTCGCTGGTGATGATCACCGGTTATTCGATCATCGCTGTGCCCACGGGGATTTTCACCGCTGAGCTGGCCAATGCCATGCGCGGCGAGCAGCTGCAACATGACTGCCCTGGGTGTCAGAAAAAGACCCACGAGCAGAGCGCGGCGTTCTGTTCGCGCTGCGGCAGTCAGCTGTTCAAGAAAGTGGAATAAGCACAGAGCTTTTTAATCTTTAAGCGCCTATGCGTGGCCCGTTATAGTCGCTGGCAATTGAACATCACCCCCTTGTAGGAGCTGCCGAAGGCTGCGATCTTTTTGACTTTGTTTTCAAGATCAAAAGATCGCAGCCTTCGGCAGCTCCTACATCGATAACCAACAAGGAATGCGCAGTGAAAAAACTCTTTGGCGCCTCACTTCTCGCCGCCGGCCTGGCCTTGGCCAACATCGCCCAGGCAGCACCGACGCTGCTTAACGTTTCCTACGACGTGATGCGCGATTTCTACAAGGACTACAACACTGCGTTCCAGAAACACTGGCAAGCCGAGCACAAGGAAAACATCACCGTACAGATGTCCTTCGGTGGCTCGAGCAAGCAGGCGCGCTCGGTGATCGATGGCCTGCCGGCTGACGTCATCACCATGAACATGGCCACCGACATCAACGCCCTCGCCGACAACGGCAAACTGGTGCCGGACAACTGGGTCACGCGCCTGCCGAACAACAGCGCGCCGTTCACATCAGCCACGGTGTTCATCGTTCGCAAGGGCAACCCGAAAGCGTTGAAAGACTGGCCGGACCTGCTCAAGGATGGCGTGCAAGTGATCGTGCCCAACCCGAAAACCTCGGGTAATGGCCGTTACACCTACCTGTCGGCCTGGGGTTATGTGCTGAAGAATGGCGGTGACGAGAACAAGGCCAAGGACTTCGTCGGCAAACTGTTCAAGCAGGCGCCAGTGCTGGATACCGGTGGCCGCGCCGCTACCACCACGTTCATGACCAACCAGATCGGCGACGTGCTGGTGACCTTCGAAAACGAAGCGGAAATGATCGCCCGCGAATTCGGTCGCGATCAGTTCGAAGTGATCTACCCAAGCGTCTCCGCCGAAGCCGAGCCGCCGGTTTCCGTGGTCGACAAAGTGGTCGACAAGAAAGGCTCGCGCGCTGCGGCGGATGAATATCTGAAGTACCTGTGGTCGCCGGAAGGTCAGGAAATCGCTGCAGCCAACTACCTGCGCCCACGTGACCCGGCGGTGCTGGCGAAGTACACCGACCGTTTCCCGAAAGTCGATTTCCTTTCGGTGGAGAAGACTTTTGGTGACTGGCGCACGGTGCAGAAGACTCACTTCAATGATGGTGGGGTGTTTGATCAGATTTATAGCGGGCAGTAAGGCTTGATCTGAAAAATCAAAAGGCGACCCACCAAGGTCGCCTTTTTGTTGAGCCAGAAGCCCCTCACCCCAGCCCTCTCCCAGAGGGAGAGGGGGCCGACCGAGGTGACTTACGTCAGACATCGACCTGAAGGACCGAGTGGATTATGGTTTGGAACGATCATGGATTCACTGTCGCACCTTCAGGTCGGCGCATATCCCAAGCATCCCCCAATCAGTGCCCTCTCCCTCCGGGAGAGGGCTAGGGTGAGGGGCTTTTGTTGAATGAACAAACACATCCAGCCTTCCCCCGTAACCATCCAGAAGTCATTACACAACGTAATAACAGTTATCATCCGAAAACGTCTTCTGCCCGTCCACGTTGTCCATTAGCCTCTCCGCTTTCCTGTGCCCGACCCGAGATCTCCTATGACCACCACTCCTCACGCAATGACCCGAGGCATGGTCCTGCTGTTCGCGTTCTGCTGCGGCGCCATCGTTGCCAACATCTACTACGCACAGCCGATCATCGGCCTGATCGCGCCGGACATCGGCCTCTCTGACACCATGGCCAGTTTCATCGTCTCGCTGACCCAGATCGGTTACGCGCTGGGCCTGTTCTTTCTTGTGCCGCTGGGCGATCTGCTGGAAAACCGGCGGCTGATGATCATCACCACGCTGGTGGCGATCGCCAGTCTGCTGGGCGCGGCGTTTACCGAGCAGCCCAACGTGTTTCTGCTGATCTCGCTGCTGGTCGGCTTCAGCTCGGTGTCGGTGCAGATCCTGATTCCGCTGGCCGCGCATCTGGCGCCGGAAGAATCCCGTGGCCGCGTGGTCGGCGGCATCATGGGCGGTCTGCTGCTGGGTATTCTGCTGGCGCGACCGGTGTCGAGCGTGGTCGCCGACCACCTCGGTTGGCGTGCGATGTTCATGATCGCCGCAGCGTTGATGGCGGCAATCAGCGTGGTGCTGGCACTGACCGTACCCAAGCGCCAGCCCGATCACAGCGCCACCTATGGCCAATTGATCGGCTCGCTGTGGACACTGCTGCGCCAACAACCCGTGCTGCGTCAGCGGGCGTTTTATCAGGGTTGCATGTTTGCCACGTTCAGCCTGTTCTGGACCGCCGTGCCGCTGGAACTGGCGCGCAACCATGGCCTGTCGCAAAGCGAGATCGCCATATTCGCCCTCGTGGGCGCCATCGGTGCCATCGCCGCGCCAATCAGTGGCCGCCTCGCCGATGCCGGCCACACACGCATCGCCTCGCTGCTGGCCATGCTCTTCGCCAGCCTGAGCTTCCTGCCCGCCTTCATCCACCCGGTCTACAGCGTCATCGGCCTGGCCGTGACCGGCGTGGTCCTCGACTTTTGCGTGCAGATGAACATGGTCCTCGGCCAGCGCGCGGTGTACTCGCTGGACGCGAAAAGTCGCGGCCGCTTGAACGCGCTGTACATGACCAGCATCTTCATCGGCGGCGCCTTCGGCTCGTCGGTAGCCAGCGCGGTGTACGAGCATGGCGGCTGGTTGTGGATCGTGATCGTCGGCAGCGTCTTTCCGTTGCTGGCGTTGTTGCGGTTTTTGAGTGCATCGCAAAACGCCTCTCTGGCGCAACGAAAAGTCGCGTCCTGAAACGTTGTTACAGTGGGAGCGAGCCTGCTCGCGAAGGCGGTGTGTCTGCCGCAGATCAGTGCCTGACCTGACGCCTTCGCGAGCAGGCTCGCTCCCACAATCGCGTAGACCCTCAATACCGAACCAGTTTCTCCATCGCCGCATCCGCCAGAAACGAGGAGCGGCTTTTGACGTTATGCTCGCGCACATAGCGATCAATACGCTGAATCACATAGCCAGGCAGCGTAACGTTGACCTTCTCGGTCTTGCCCAGATACGGCGAGATATCCAGCTCGAGCATGCCCCAGCCCATCCCGGCAAAATCCGGATGGCTGCGATGCGCCGCTGCCGAAGTCGGCATCGGAATCGCCTGCCCTGCCGCCGCGATCTCCTGCAGCATGAGATGCGCGACTTCCACAGCCGCATTATAAGCCTCCTCAAAGCTGTCCCCGGCCGTGACTGCGCCGGGAATATCGGGGATCTGAATACCGATGGCAGTGTTCTCGTCACCCCACTCGATGCAGATGGGATATTGCATTACGGATCTCTTTCATGACGGGTTGGCGGGCTGAACAACCCCGCGCGCCGCCTGATGCTTGTGACTGTCCCCAGTGGTAAATCCTTTTTCGGATGCGGGACGGCAATCGTGTTCGGGTTATAACGATGAGTGAAAATGTGATGACTGCCGGCAACCCGATCCAACGTCCAGCCAGCCTCCTCCAGCTCCTTCATCAATAGCCTGCTCTGCACCAACCGCCTCCACGGCCTGGCCCACTAAAAATAACTCTAGAGTTATCTTTACTCAAGCACAGAATGGGACGGGGTGATGGTGGGTTGTTTTACAAGGTGTGATTCAAACGGCAAAAAAACGGCGATCCCAGGATCGCCGTTTCTCTTACTGCCCGAACTGCTTGCCCAGCCCCGGCGGTACGCCGTGGATGTTGGTGTCTTCCCACGGGCCGTTGGGGCTGACCGAGCGGCTCCAGCCGTTGTTCCAGCGGTAGTAGGTGCGCTGGCGGTAGAAGGTGCTGGTCTGGTCGTCGAGGACGTAGACGCCGAGTTTCTGGTCCCAGTGGCTGTTGCCGCCCGGTGGCGGGGCGAAGCTGGCGGAGGTGCGTGGCACCGGCTTGGCGGGTTTGGCCGGGATGGTTTTGCCGGGGGTCGGCGAGGTCGACGGGGTCGGGCTCGGTTGCGACGGCGGAATCGGCGGCAGGCTGGTGGTCGGTTCCGGGCGTTGTACCGCACATGCACTCAAGCCCAGGGCCAGTGTGAGGACTGTGATGCGGGCGATGGTGTGCATGGCGGTGCTTTCCTGTTGGGTCCGGTTACTGGTCCGGGCTGTCGATGGTCAGTTTTTGTGGCGCAGTGGTGCTGCTGGCCAGGGGGCCGCTGCGACCGATCCACTCACCGGCAGTCGGTTGACCGGCCCGTGAGATGCGCGCAACCAGTTGGACTTCAGGGAAGTTGGACAGTTTCAACTGCGGCATCATTGCATCGGCGTCGCCCAGTTCGACGGTCACTGGCAGGTCGGCGACGGTCAGGCGTTTGGCCGCCAGCGGCGCCGGTGGGCCTGAGGTGGCGCGGGCGAAGATGAACACGCTGTCGCCCGGTTGCACCTTGCCTTTGAGTTCGCTGGCCAGATCAACGCTGACTTTCAGCAACGCAGCTTTCGGCGCCGGTGCCTCGGCAACCTGACCACCGCTGGCCTTCAGGCGTTCGGCGGCACGCTCGATGCCGCCTTGCAGCGCAGCGCGCGAGTTGTCTTCCGGCGGCAGTTGCGCGAGCAGGCGATTCCAGTAGTCGATTGCTTCTTGATACCGCTCGCCTTCGAACGCGGCGATGCCAAGCAGGCCGAGGCTGGTGACTTCTTTCGGGTCGGCCTTCAACGCCTCGTCGGTCAGTGCCTGAATCTTCTCTGACCATTTCTTACCGTCGGCGAAATACTGCGCCTGCGCCCACTGGCCAAGCAGTTCCGGCTGGCGACCGGCGAGGTTGGCGGCGCGTTCGAAGATCTTCGCCGCGTCCGCCGGGCGATCTTGAGCCATGTAGGTACGGCCAAGGAAATACAGGCCTTCGGCGGAATCCGGTTGTGCGGCGACCGCACGCTCCAGACGCTGGGTCATCTCTTCCATCGACTGTGGTGCCTGGGCGAATTCGCGGGTCAGTTCGACTTTGTCGGCGGCGCCGAAATGCAGGTACAGACCAAGGCCCAGCACCGGCACCAACACGGCGGCCAGCAGCGGCAACGGCTTGCCAAGGCGCGAGACACGCGGTGCGGTGACGCCTTCGGTGTCGGCGAGCAATTCACGTGCAGCTTCCGCGCGGCCACTGTCCAGTTGCGCGGCATCGAGCACGCCTTCGGCCTGCTGCGCTTGCAGTTCGGCAACCCGCTCCTGATACAGCGCGACGTTCAGCGCGGTGCGATCTTCTTCACGCTGGGCGCGGCGTTCGCGCAGCACCGGGATCAGCAGAAAACTCAGGGCGACCAGAAGCAACAGCCCTGCGGCGAGCCAGAAATCAATCATTCTTGGTTTTTATCCAACAGTTGGTCGAGGCGCTGACGTTCTTCGGCAGACAGCGATGACGGAGTTTCGGCACGTTGCCCGCGACGCCTGCGCACGATCAGCACGATCACTACGAAACCGCCGAGCAGCAGACCGGCCGGGCCGAACCACAACAGCGCGGTCTTCGCATTGAGCGCCGGTTTGTAGCGGACGAAATCACCGTAACGATCGACCATGAAGTCGATGATCTGCTGATTGTCCTTGCCCTCGCCGAGCATGCGGAAAATCTCTTTGCGCAGGTCGGCGGCGATCGGCGCGTTGGAGTCGGCGATATCCTGGTTCTGGCACTTGGGGCAGCGCAGTTCCTTGGTCAGTTCGCGGAAACGCTCGCGGTCGCCCTCGTTGGCGAACTCGTAGGTGTCGATGGCCGCTTGGGCGACACCGGCCAGGCTCAAGCCCAACAGCACTGCTGCGAGAAAACGCTTCATGGCGTGGCCTCATCGACCAGCGCCTGATACTTGGCCGCGAGTTTCTCGCGCCAGACCTGCTCGTCGATCACCCCGACGAACTTGTCGCGGATGACGCCTTTGGCATCGATGAAGAAGGTTTCCGGCGCGCCGTAGACACCGAGGTTGAGGCCCAGCGAGCCTTCGTCATCACGAATATCCAGCACGTACGGATTGTGGAACTCGGCCAGCCATTTCAAGGCATCGGCGTTGGTGTCCTTGTAGTTGATGCCGTAGATCACCACGCCGCGCTCGGCGAGTTTGTTCAGCACCGGATGCTCGACCCGGCAGGAAATGCACCAGGTGCCCCAGACATTGACCAGCGCCGGTTTGCCGAGGATGTCGGCCTTGGTCAGCGTCTTGTCACCCTGCACACTCGGCAGGGAAAACTCCGGGAATGGCTTGTTGATCATCGCCGACGGCAACTCCGCCGGATCGAGATACAGGCCACGATAAAGAAACACCGCCACCAGCAGAAAAATCGCCAGCGGCAATAACATCAACCAACGCCTCATGCCGCCGCTCCCGTCATGCCCAGCGCTTCGCGCACTTTGCTTTTCACCTTGACCCGATAACGCCGATCCAGCGCCGCCAGCAAACCACCCAATCCGGTGAGCAAGCCGCCGAACCAGATCCAGCGCACAAACGGTTTGACGTGTACGCGCACGGCCCAGGCGCCGTTATCCAGCGGCTCGCCGAGGGCGACGTAGAGATCGCGGGTGAAACCGGCATCGATGCCAGCTTCGGTCATCACCGAATTCTGCACCGTGTATAGACGTTTTTCCGGATGCAGCACGCTGATTTCCTGGCCGTCGCGAATGACGCGAATGGTGCCTTTGTCCGAGGTAAAGTTCGGCCCCTCGAAATGTTTGGCGCCTTCGAAGACGAACTGATAGCCGGCCAGGTCCATCGCCTCGCCCGGCGCCAGTCGCAGGTCGCGCTCGGCACTGTTCTGGCTCGACAACACCACACCCAGCGCGCACACAGCGATGCCGAGGTGGGCGATCTGCATGCCCCAATAGCTGCGGGTCAGCGTCGGCAAGCCTTTGATCAGGCCTTTGTGGCGGGTCTTGTCGAGCAGATCGCGCACGCCGGCAAGCAGCACCCACGCGGCGAGCAGGAACGTCGCGATCACCGCCCAGTTGAAATCGCCATAGGCCACGCCGGCCACCACGGCCAGTGCGACGCTGCCGAGCAGCACCGGGGTGAGCATGCTCGCCAGCCATTTCACCGGCGTGTCCTTCCAGCGCACGATCACACCGACCGCCATGACCAGCATCAGCAACGCCATCAACGGAATGAACAGCGCATTGAAATACGGTGGGCCGACCGACAGCTTCGCGCCGCTGATGGCATCGAGAATCAGCGGATATAAAGTGCCGAGCAGAATCATCGACGCCGCGACCACCAGCACCAGGTTATTGCCCAACAGCAAAGTTTCACGTGACCAGAGATTGAAGCCGACCTGACTTTTCACCACTGGCGCGCGCAGGGCGAAAAGGGTCAGCGAACCGCCCACCACGAACAGCAGGAAAATCAGAATGAACACGCCGCGCTCTGGGTCCGAGGCAAACGCGTGCACCGAGGTCAGCACGCCCGAGCGGACGAGGAAGGTGCCGAGCAGGCTCAACGAGAACGCGGCAATCGCCAGCAACACCGTCCAGCTCTTGAACACGCCGCGTTTTTCGGTGACCGCCAGCGAGTGGATCAACGCAGTGCCGACCAGCCATGGCATGAACGAGGCGTTTTCCACCGGGTCCCAGAACCACCAGCCGCCCCAGCCGAGTTCGTAATACGCCCACCACGAACCGAGGGTGATGCCGATGCCGAGGAACGCCCAGGCGACGATGGTCCATGGCCGCGACCACCGCGCCCAAGCCGCGTCGAGACGACCGCCGAGCAGCGCGGCGATGGCGAATGCGAAGGCCACGGAGAAACCGACATAACCCATGTACAACATCGGCGGATGCACGATCAAACCGATGTCCTGCAGCAACGGATTGAGGTCGCGGCCATCGGCGGGAATCTGCGGCAGGATCCGCGAGAACGGGTTCGAGGTAAGAATCAGGAACAGCAGGAAACCGGTGCTGATCATGCCCATCACCGCCAGCACGCGAGCGAGCATGACTTGCGGCAACTGCCGGGAAAACACCGACACGGCGAACGTCCAGCCGCCGAGGATCAGTGCCCACAGCAGCAGCGAGCCTTCGTGGGCGCCCCACACCGCGCTGAATTTGTAGTACCACGGCAGCGCGCTGTTGGAGTTCATCGCCACATAGCCGACGGAGAAGTCGTCGGTCATGAACGCGTAGGTCAGGCAGCCAAAGGCAAACAGCAGAAAGGCAAACTGACCCCACGCTGCCGGTTGCGCCAGGCTCATCCACAAACGGTCGCCGCGCCAAGCGCCGAGCATCGGCACCACCGCTTGGACCAGCGCAAAACACAGGGCGAGGATCATCGCCAGATGGCCCAGCTCAGGAATAAACAGTGCGGCTGCCATCGATCAACCCTCCTTCACAGGCGTTGGCGCGGATTGACCGCTGTCCTTTAGCGCTTTGGTCACTTCCGGCGGCATGTACTTCTCGTCGTGCTTGGCCAGCACTTCATCGGCCACCACCACGCCGTCGGCGTTGAGCTTGCCGAGGGCGACGATGCCCTGCCCTTCGCGGAACAGATCCGGAAGGATGCCGCGATAAGCGATGGTCACGGACTTGTTGAAATCGGTGACGACGAATTTGACGTCCAGCGAATCCTTGGATCGTTGCAGCGAACCGGCCTCGACCATGCCGCCGGCGCGGATGCGCGTGTCCTGCGGCGCTTCACCGTTGGCGATCTGCGTCGGCGTGTAAAACAGATTGATGTTTTCCTGCAGCGCGCTCAGGGCCAGGCCGACAGCAGCGCCCACTCCGACCAGAATCGCCAGAATGATGATCAGACGTTTTTTGCGCAGCGCATTCACTGGCCGTTCTCCCGGCGCAGACGACGCGCCTCTTGTTGCAGATAACGCTTGCGCGCCGCAATCGGCGCCACCACGTTGAGGGCCAGCACCGCCAGACAGATGCCGTAGGCCGACCAGACATACAGGCCGTGATGGCCCATGGCGAGGAAGTCGCCGAATGAAGCAAAACTCATCGCGCCGCCTCCAGACTCTGCTGCACTTCGGTTTTCACCCAACTGGCGCGGGCTTCGCGCTTGAGCACTTCAAGGCGCATGCGCAACAACAGCACAGCGCCGAAGAAGCAGTAGAAGCCCAGCACCGTCAGCAGCAACGGCAGCCACATTTCCACCGGCATCGCCGGCTTTTCGGTGAGGGTGAAGGTCGCGCCCTGGTGCAGGGTGTTCCACCACTCCACCGAGTATTTGATGATCGGAATGTTGATCACCCCAACGATCGCCAGCACCGCGCAGGCCTTGGCGGCGCTGTCGCGGTTGCTGATGGCATTGCCCAGCGCGATCACGCCGAAATACAGAAACAGCAGAATCAACATCGAGGTCAGGCGCGCGTCCCAGACCCACCACGAGCCCCAGGTAGGCTTGCCCCAGATAGCCCCGGTGACCAGCGCCACGGCAGTCATCCAAGCACCGATCGGTGCAGCACATTGCAGAGCGACGTCGGCCAGTTTCATCTTCCACACCAGCCCGACCACGCCGCACACCGCGAGCATCACGTAGATCGACTGGGCGAGCATCGCGGCAGGCACGTGAATGTAGATGATGCGGAAGCTGTTGCCTTGCTGATAATCCGGCGGCGCGAACGCCAGCCCCCAGACCACACCAACGCCAATCAGCAGCAACGCTGCGATGCTCAACCACGGCAGGAACTTGCCGCTGATGCCGTAGAACCACTTGGGCGAGCCGAGCTTGTGAAACCAGGTCCAGTTCATACTGTTTCCATCACGGTTGCCGCTCATCATCGCGAGCTGGCAGAGGGTCATGCCTTTCTTCTGGTAGAAGTGGTCAATTTTTGACCAGGCCTCATTATTATTCGCCGACGCTGATCTTCAGGCCAGCGGCTATTGCAAAGGGTGTCAGGGTGATCGCCAGCGCTGTGAGGCTGGCCATCCACAACAGGTATCCGGTCGCCGGCATGCCTTGCAGCGCGGCCTGCAACGCGCCGCTGCCAAGGATCAACACCGGGATGTACAACGGCAGAATCAGCAGCGCCAGCAACAGACCGCCGCGCTTGAGGCCGACCGTCAGCGCCGCGCCGACTGCGCCGAGCAGGCTCAGCACCGGCGTGCCCAGCAGCAACGACAGCAGCAGGACCGGCAGACAGGCGGCCGGCAAACCGAGCATCAACGCCAGCAATGGCGACAGCAGGACCAGTGCCAGACCGGAGAACAGCCAGTGTGCCAGCACCTTGGCCAGGACCAATAGCGGCAGCGGGTGCGACGAAAGGACCCACTGCTCCAGCGAGCCATCTTCGAAATCACTGCGAAACAATCCGTCCAGCGACAGCAGGACCGACAACAACGCCGCCACCCAGACTAACCCCGGGGACAGGTTTTGCAAGACTTGAGTTTCCGGGCCGACGGCCAGCGGGAACAGTGCAATGACGATGGCGAAGAAAATCAGCGGGTTGGCCAGCTCCGCCGGGCGGCGGAACAGCAGGCGCGATTCGCGGGCAAGCAGCAGGCCGAAGACACTCATACCGCCCATTTCCCCAGATCGATGTCGCGATAACCGGCCGGCATGCGGCTCAGCGTATGGTGCGTGGTCAGGACCACGAGACCGCCGCGCTCGCAATGCCCGGCCAGATGTTCTTCCAGTTGCGCGACGCCCTGCTTGTCCAGCGCCGTGAAAGGTTCGTCGAGAATCCACAACGGCGGGCTGTCCAGATACAACCGCGCCAGCGCTACGCGGCGCTGTTGACCGGCGGAAAGACTGTGGCAGGGAACGTCTTCGAAACCGCGCAATCCTACCGCTGCCAGTGCCTGCCAGATCGCCTCGCGCTCGGCGGGATGATGCAGGGCGCAGAGCCACGACAGGTTTTCTTCGGGAGTGAGCAGATCCTTGATCCCGGCGGCGTGGCCGATCCACAACAGATTGCGCGCCAGTTCGCTGCGCTGCTCGGCCAGCGGTTGCCCGTTGAGCAGCACCTGGCCATCGGTGGGTTGCATCAAACCGGCGAGCAGACGTAAAAGACTGGTCTTGCCGCTGCCGTTGGGACCGCTGATCTGCACCATGTCACCGCTGACCAGGCGCAATTCGAGGTGTTCGAACAGCAGCCGCAGATCGCGTTCACACGCCAGGGCAACGGTTTGCAGGACAGGACTGGTCAAGGGATCACGGGCCTTATACGGTTCAAGTCGGCTCTGGCGCGGCCGTTAAAGAGAAGCAGCATAGATGCTTTGATCGCTCGATCTGGCGAGCTGGATCAAACAATTGCTAGGTTTTTTGAACGAAGCGCACGACGCGCGGCATTATACATGCCGTGCCTTACTCTCAAGAGTGCAATTTCCTCAGGTTGTGTCCGCGTATGACAGGCGAAATGAACATCCTCCCGCTGCCGCCCACCGTGCCGGCGAGCGCTCGCCCGCAGATGGGTGAACTGCTCAAGCTGCTGACGCCGGTCGAGGGCTTGATAGGCGCGGGGCAAAGCGCCAAGGCCGAGGTGTTGTCGCTCAAGCAGGCCGATCAGACCTTTGAATTGCTGCTCAAAGTGACCCTCGACAGCGGTCGCCAGACCACCGTGCAGGCCAGCAGCAATCTGCCGTTGCCACAGGGCACCAACCTGGCGATCACCCAGCCATCGGCCGGGAATCTGGCGATCACAGTGCAGCAAGCGATTGCCAGCAGCGTCGCCACCCTCACCCGCATCGACACCGCGCAGTTGCCGGCCGGCACCCTGCTGCAAGGCAAAGTCGTGACCTCACAGGCTCTGCCGCAAACGCCGGGACAAGCGGCGGTGTTCCGTTCGATGGTGACCCTGCTCAACACTGCGTTGAGCGGCAGCACATTGACCGTCGACAGTCCGCAACCGCTGCGCATCGGCACCTTGTTGTCGGCGCAGGTGCAGGACGCGCAAACCCTCAAATTTGTGCCGTTGAGCAGCCGTCAGGAGCAACTGGCGGTCAGTCAGCAATTGCTCGGTCAGCAAAGTCGCCAGGGCTCGCTCGATGGTTTGCTGAAATTGCTGCAGAACCTGCCGCCGGCGACCGATCAGACCTCGGCCGATCTGCGCGCAGTGGTCGACAAGCTGCTCGCCAGCCTGCCGGACGTGCAGCAAATGAGCACGGCCAAAGGCGTGGCACTCGCCCTGGCCAACAGCGGCGCGTTCCTCGAAGCCAAATTGCTCGGCGGACAAAACCCGGCGCTTGCCCCGGACATGAAGGCCGATCTGCTCAAGCTGATCGCGCAACTGACCCCCGGCCTGCCGAGCAACACCAATTTCAACGCGATCATCGCCGCCAACACCCTGGCGCAGGCCTTGCCGAGTTTCGTTCGAAATGCCTTGGGCACCCTCGGTCAGGTCAGCGCCAAACCGCTGCCGAGCAGCTTTCCGTTACCCGAACGGCTGCTGGCGAAACTGGAAGGCGAAGGCGATCTCGAACAACTGCTGCGCCTCGCCGCCGCTGCGGTGTCGCGCCTGCAAAGCCATCAGTTGTCGAGCCTGGAACAGACTGGCGTCACCGACGATGGCCGCCTGCTCAGCACCTGGCAGCTGGAAATTCCCATGCGCAATTTGCAGGACATCGTGCCGCTGCAGGTCAAGTTTCAGCGTGAAGAAGCGCCGGAGCGCGAACCGCAACCCCACGAACGCCGCGACGAACGTGAAGCCAAACAGCATCTGTGGCGGGTCGATCTGGCCTTCGATCTGGAACCCCTCGGGCCGATGCAGATTCAGGCGCAACTGATTGCCGGCAGCCTGTCCAGTCAGCTGTGGGCCGAACGCCCGTACACCGCCGACCTGATCGAGAACAACCTGTTTGCACTGCGCCAGCGCTTGCTCGATTCCGGGCTCAACGTCGGCGACCTCGACTGCCACCACGGCACCCCGCCGCAAGGCAACCAAACCCGCCTCGAACACCGCTGGGTCGACGAAACCGCATGAACGATTCCACTGCCCCACGCCAGGCCATCGCCCTCAAATACGACGGCAACCACGCCCCGACCCTCACCGCCAAGGGCGACGATGAACTGGCCGAAGAAATCCTGCGCATCGCCCGCGATTACGAAGTGCCGATCTACGAAAACGCCGAACTGGTACGCCTGCTGGCGCGGATGGAACTGGGCGACAGCATCCCCGAAGAGCTCTACCGCACGATCGCCGAGATCATCGCGTTTGCGTGGAACCTGAAGGGCAAATTCCCCGAGGGGCAAGACCCGAACGCGCCGATGGTCGAGAAGGACATCACCGCGCGCGGGGACGATTATTGAGGTTTCAAAGACGTCTTCGCGAGCAGGCTCGCTCCCACATTCGACCGTGATCAAATGTGGGAGCGAGCCTGCTCGCGAATAGCGCTTTTGATCTTGCTTGAAGCTTGAAGCTTCTAGCTGCTCTTGTGAAGTTTGCGCATCAACTCCGCCTCAGCCTGGGTCAAGCCGCACGACTGAGTCAGTTCATCGACGCTCGCGCCCATGCCCACCAGTTTCGCCGCCTGGGCGAATGACAGGCTCGACGGGTCGCGTTGTTCCAGTGCAACGATCTTGTCCGGCAACGGGCTCACCACCGCGCGCAACTCGTGCAGGGCTTCGCCCATGCGCACGTTGCCGTTCTGGTAATCGTCGACGCGTTTGGCCAGTTCCTTGATGCGCTGATCACGCAGCGCATCGCCCTGGGCCTGCTGCGCAGCGATCACCCGCTGCGCCTTGATGTACGACACGAACATCGCCAGCGTGCCGGCCCAGAACAGGAACAGAACAATTACCGCAACCTCGAGAATCAAATCAGATGCTCTCCAGTTCCGACCATTCTTCTTCGCTCATCATCTTGTCCAGCTCGACCAGAATCAGCAGCTCGTTGTTCTTGTTGCACACGCCCTGGATGAACTTGGCCGACTCTTCGTTACCGACGTTCGGTGCGGTTTCGATTTCCGACTGACGCAGGTAAACCACTTCGGCGACGCTGTCGACCATGATGCCGACGACTTGCTTGTCGGCCTCAATGATGACGATACGGGTGTTGTCGCTGATCTCGCCGCTGTGCAGGCCGAAGCGCTGACGGGTGTCGATCACGGTGACCACGTTGCCGCGCAGGTTGATGATGCCCAGCACATAGCTCGGCGCACCCGGTACCGGGGCGATCTCGGTGTAGCGCAGCACTTCCTGCACGCGCATCACGTTGATGCCGTAGGTTTCGTTATCCAGTTTGAAGGTCACCCATTGCAGGATCGGATCTTCAGAACCTTTTGCATTCGACGCCTGACTACTCATACCCTGACCCCTCGAAAAAACCGCCCTGGGCGGTGTGTGTTCTGTGTGGTGGCATTGAAAAATGCCATCGCCTGATTGTTATGTCGGCTGCTATGTCGGTTTATGTAGCGGCTTGTTGCCGCTCAAGTGCTTTGCCCCGCCGCTGGCGATCAACTCGGCCAGCGCGGATACGTCAAGCAATGCACACATGTGCTCGATCACGGTGCCGGCGAGCCATGGCCGCTGACCCCGGTGACTTCTCCATTTGATTTCATTCGGGTCCAGGCGCAACGAGCGACTGACCTGATGCACCGCCAGCCCCCACTCGTAACCCTGAACCGAAATCACGTATTGCAGGCCCTGACGGAAATCATCGCGGTACCGATCCGGCATGACCCAGCGCGCGGTGTCCAGGACCTTCAGGTTGCCGGCCTGGCTCGGCAGAATCCCGAGGAACCACTCCGGCTGACCAAACAGCGGCGTCAGCTCGTGGCCGGCCAGCGAATAGATCGACCCCAGGCACACCAGCGGCACGGCCAGAGTCAGCCCGGCGACATCGAACAGCAAGCATTCGAAGGCTTCTGCAGCCCAGGCCGGACGGCCATCGGGCTCGACCGGTGGCGGCGGGTTGTTCGGTGGCAGATGCACTTCGACCAGCGGCGGAATCAGCACCTGCGGCTCCGCCACTGGCGGCGCCGGTTCTGGCTCCGGCTCTGGTTCTGGTTCCGGAACGGTCAATAACTGTGTTTGCAGCAGCGGCGCCAGCGTCGACAGCGGCGCGCGCGGTTCGTCGATCAGCGCCACCGGGGCCTTGGCTACAGGTGCAACAGCCGGGGCGGCAATTGGAGCGACAGACTTCTGCGCGTCGCGAGCCTGCTCTTCGAGCACCGCCGCCTGGAACTCGTCCATGGCCTCGGCGCTTTCCATCACTTCAGGCTGCGCCTGTTCGACGACTGGCGGCTGCGCTTCGACTGGTGGCGGCACGTCTTCGGGCAGGTCCAGCAGCAGGTCTTCCAGATAGGACTGCAAGGCCTGTTGCGGACGTGAAGTCAGCTTAACCGGCCGGTTCATGCGCGACTCCCTGTAGGAGCTGCCGAAGGCTGCGATCTTTTGATCTTTTCAGGAACACTCACAGGCCAGATCAAAAGATCGCAGCCTTCGGCAGCTCCTACAGGAATAAAGATCATGTTCAGGCCACCTGCGGAACAAGTTGCTGCGCGAGCAGGTGCTTGAGCAGCGCGCGGTAGGCCAGCACGCCACGGCTCTTGCCGTCGAATTGCGAAGGCGTGACACCGGCGCGGCTCGCATCGCGCAGGCGGGTATCGACCGGGATGTAGCCGTGCCAGATATCGTCGGGGAATTTGTCGCGCAGCACGCGCAGGGTGCCCATCGACGCCTGCGTACGGCGGTCGAACAGGGTCGGCACGATGCTGAACGGCAGTGGCTGTTTGCGCGAACGATTGATCATCGCCAGGGTGTTGACCATGCGCTCCAGACCTTTCACGGCCAGGTGCTCGGTCTGCACCGGGATCACCAGTTGCTGGCTCGCCGCGAGGGCGTTGACCATCAGCACACCGAGCAACGGCGGGCTGTCGATGATCGCGTAATCGAAGTCCTGCCACAGCTGCGCCAGACTCTTGGCGATCACCAGACCCAGGCCACTCTGCCCCGGCGACTGCCGCTCAAGGGTGGCCAGCGCAGTGCTCGACGGCAGCAGGGAAATGCGTTCGTCGCTGGTCGACAGCAGCAACTGCCCCGGCAGGCCTTGCGGCACGCTGCCCTTGTGCAGAAACAGGTCGTAGTTGCTGTGTTCCAGGCTGTCGGGGTCGTAACCGAAATAGCTGGTCATCGAGCCGTGCGGGTCGAGATCGACCACAACCACGCGCTTGCCCGCCTCGGCCAGCAATCCGGCTAAAGCGATGGAGGATGTGGTTTTACCGACACCACCCTTTTGATTGGCGACTGCCCAGACTCTCATTCAGTTCGTTCCTCCCGGCCAGGTTGATTGACCGAGACATGCTTCAGCGTGTTAATGCGGGCGACGGAGAATTGACGGCACTCTCGCGTCCCGGCGTCTTGACCGGGGTCGGTGCAGTTTGTGTGCCAGCGCGCTTCAACGCCGCGTCCGGTTGCGCATTGGCGGTTCCGGTACCGGTGAGGCTGCGGCGTACATCGAGGTTGCGCGACACCACCAGCACCACGCGACGGTTCTTCGCCCGGCCTTCGACCGTGGCGTTGTTGGCCACTGGCTGGAATTCGCCGTAGCCCACCGACGCCAGACGCCCAGGGTTGACACCCTGCATGGCGAGCATGCGCACGATGCTCGCCGAGCGCGCCGAGGACAGCTCCCAGTTGGTCGGGTACTGCGCGGTGCGGATCGGTTGATCGTCGGTAAAGCCTTCAACGTGGATCGGGTTGTCGAACGGTTTCAGGATCGCTGCGACCTTGTCGATGATGTTGAAGGCGATGTCGCTCGGCATCGCATCACCGCTGCCAAACAACAGGCTGGAGTTGAGTTCGATCTCGACCCACAACTCGTTACCGCGCACGGTCATCTGGTTGGAGCTGATCAAGTCACCGAACGCGGCGCTGATGTCATCGGCGATGCTTTTCAGCGGGTCGCTGGCCCCGGCGATACCGGCGTCGACCTGCTCGGCATCCTTGACCAGCGGCTTGGCCGGGGTCACGGTCTTCGGCCGCTCGTCGCCGATCGGAATCGGTTTGAGCGAGCGATCGGAGTCGGTGAACACGCCGATCAGCGCTTCTGAGATGACTTTATACTTGCCTTCGTTGATCGACGAGATCGAGTACATCACCACGAAAAACGCGAACAGCAAAGTGATGAAATCCGCGTAGGACACGAGCCAGCGCTCGTGATTAACGTGTTCTTCCTGATGCCTGCGACGAGCCATGATCCATATCCCCCATCAATCCATGAAGCCCTGAAGCTTCAGCTCGATAGAGCGCGGGTTTTCACCTTCGGCGATCGACAGAATTCCTTCCAGCAACATTTCGCGATAACGCGACTGCCGCAACGCGATGGACTTGAGCTTGGCCGCGACCGGCAAGAGGATCAGGTTGGCACTGGCCACGCCGTAGATCGTCGCGACGAAAGCCACGGCGATGCCATTACCCAGTTGCGACGGATCGGCGAGGTTGCCCATCACATGGATGAGGCCCATCACCGCACCGATGATGCCGATGGTCGGCGCGTAGCCGCCCATGCTTTCGAAGACCTTGGCCGCTTCGATATCACGGGATTCCTGGGTGTAGAAATCCACTTCGAGAATGCTCCGGATCGCTTCCGGCTCGGCGCCATCCACCAGCAGTTGCAGGCCCTTGCGCGAGTAGCTGTCGGGTTCGGCGTCGGCCACGCCTTCGAGACCGAGCAAGCCTTCCTTGCGCGCCGTCAGGCTCCAATTGACCACGCGGTCGATGCCGCCGGCCAGGTCGACACGCGGCGGAAAGAAGATCCACGCGAGAATCTGCATCGCGCGCTTGAACGCGCTCATCGGCGATTGCAGCAGCGCGGCGCCGACCGTGCCGCCCAGCACGATCAGCGCCGCCGGGCCGTTGGCCAGCGCGCCAAGGTGACCGCCTTCAAGGTAGTTGCCGCCAATGATGGCGACGAACGCCATGATGAGGCCGATAAGGCTGAGAACATCCATCAGATACACGCCTCGACGATGTGCTTGCCGATATCGTCCAGACCGTACACGGCGTCAGCCAGATCGGCTTTGACGATGGCCATCGGCATGCCGTAGATCACGCAGCTTGCCTCATCTTGCGCCCACACCGAGCTGCCGCCCTGCTTGAGCAGACGCGCGCCTTCGCGACCGTCGGCGCCCATGCCGGTGAGGACCACTGCCAGAACTTTGTCGCCGTAGGATTTCGCCGCCGAACCGAAGGTAATGTCCACGCACGGCTTGTAGTTCAGACGCTCGTCACCCGGCAGAATCTTCACCGCGCCACGGCCGTCGATCATCATTTGCTTGCCACCCGGCGCCAGCAGCGCCAGGCCCGGACGCAGAATGTCGCCATCCTCGGCTTCCTTGACGCTGATGCGGCAGAGCTTGTCGAGACGTTCGGCAAAGGCCTTGGTGAACGCTGCCGGCATGTGCTGGATCAGCACGATCGGCGCCGGGAAGTTCGCCGGCAGTTGCGTCAGTACACGTTGCAGCGCAACCGGGCCGCCCGTCGAGGTGCCGATGGCAACCAGTTTGTAGGCCTTGCGTTTCGGGGCCGACGACGAAGCGCTGGCAGCGGATGCACGAGCAGGCGCTGGCGCCGGACGCGCCGGCACAGGGCTGCTGTGGCTGCTGTAGCTCGACGCTGCCGGGGCAGGCGTCGGCGCTGGCGCAGCGGCGGGGGCCGGCGCGCTGTAGGCACTGAAACGACGATTGCTGCGCGAAATGCTGTGGACTTTTTCGCACAGCAGTTGCTTGACCTTCTCGGGGTTGCGCGAGATGTCTTCGAAATTCTTCGGCAGGAAATCCACCGCGCCGGCGTCCAGCGCATCCAGGGTGACCCGGGCGCCTTCGTGGGTCAGCGAGGAGAACATCAACACCGGGGTCGGGCAGCGCTGCATGATGTGCCGCACCGCCGTGATGCCGTCCATCATCGGCATCTCGTAGTCCATGGTGATCACGTCAGGCTTGAGGGCCATGGCCTGATCGATCGCCTCTTTACCGTTGGTGGCCGTGCCGACCACCTGGATGCTCGGATCCGCCGAAAGAATTTCCGAGACGCGGCGGCGGAAAAAACCCGAATCGTCCACCACCAGGACTTTGACTGCCATAAACACTCCATTAGGTGCAGCGGCGCGTCATCGCGCCGCCGTCCCGGATTCAAATACGCTTTGTGGCGTAACGCTTGAGCATGCTTGGAACATCGAGAATCAGCGCAATGCGGCCGTCACCGGTGATGGTGGCGCCGGACATGCCCGGAGTGCCCTGGAGCATTTTGCCCAATGGCTTGATGACCACTTCTTCCTGGCCGACCAGTTGATCGACGACGAAGCCGATCCGCTGAGTGCCCACCGAAAGAATCACCACATGGCCTTCGCGCTGCTCTTCGTGAGCGGCGGAGCTGACCAGCCAGCGCTTGAGGTAGAACAATGGCAGCGCCTTGTCGCGCACGATCACCACTTCCTGACCGTCGACGACATTGGTGGTCGACAGGTCGAGGTGGAAGATTTCGTTGACGTTGACCAGCGGGAACGCGAACGCCTGATTGCCGAGCATGACCATCAGCGTCGGCATGATCGCCAGCGTCAGCGGCACCTTGATAACGATCTTCGAGCCCTGGCCCTTGGTCGAGTAGATGTTGATCGAACCATTGAGCTGGGAAATCTTGGTCTTCACCACGTCCATGCCGACACCACGGCCGGACACGTCGGAGATCTCGGTCTTGGTCGAGAAACCCGGGGCGAAAATCAGGTTGTAGCACTCGGTATCGCTCAGGCGATCGGCTGCGTCCTTGTCCATCACACCGCGTTTTACCGCGATCGAACGCAGGACGTTCGGGTCCATGCCTTTGCCGTCGTCGGAGATCGACAGGAGGATGTGGTCGCCTTCCTGCTCGGCCGCCAGCACCACGCGACCGCCACGGGCCTTGCCCGACGCTTCACGTTCTTCCGGCGACTCGATGCCGTGGTCGACAGCGTTGCGCACCAAGTGGACCAGCGGGTCGGCCAGAGCCTCGACAAGGTTTTTGTCGAGGTCGGTTTCTTCACCCACCAGTTCCAGGTTGATCTCTTTCTTCAGTTGCCGCGCGAGGTCGCGAACCAGACGCGGGAAGCGCCCGAAGACCTTCTTGATCGGCTGCATCCGCGTCTTCATCACGGCGGTCTGCAGGTCAGCGGTGACCACGTCGAGGTTCGACACGGCCTTGGACATGGCTTCGTCGCCGCTGTTGAGACCCAAGCGCACCAGACGGTTACGCACCAGCACCAGCTCGCCGACCATGTTCATGATCTCGTCGAGCCGCGCGGTGTCGACGCGCACGGTGGTTTCTGCTTCGCTGGCCGGTTTTTCTGCCGGTGCAGCGGCTGGCGCGCGGGCCGGAGTCGGAGCAGCAGCGGCGGCCGGTTTCGGCGCCTCGGCTTTCGGTTCAGGCTTGGCCGCAGGTTTCGGCGCAGCAGCGGCAGCCGGAGCTTTCGCGGCTGGCGTGGCGACGCTTGATGCGGAGCCAGCAGTCGCCGCGGCGGCGTCAAACTTGCCTTTGCCGTGCAATTCGTCGAGCAGCGATTCGAATTCGTGATCGCTGATCAGGTCGCTACCGGCCGCAGCGGCGGCCGGTGCAGCAGGGGCTGCCGGCGCCGAAGCGATCGCCGATTCCAGCGCGTCAACGGCGAAGTTGCCCTTGCCGTGCAACTGATCGAGCAGCGCTTCGAATTCGTCGTCGGTGATGTCCGAGCTGTCGCCCGCAGCAGGCGCGGCCGGAGCCGCTGCTGCTGGCGCCGGAGCGACTGCATCGACAGCGAACTGGCCTTTGCCGTGCAGTTGATCGAGCAGCGATTCAAATTCGGCGTCGGTGATTTCATCGCTGGCCGCGGTGTCGGCAACCGGCGCGGATGCCACAGGAGCGGCCGGGGCCTCGGCTTGCGCCTTGACGGCATTCAGCGAGTCCAGCAGTTGTTCGAATTCGTTGTCGGTGATGTCTTCCGATGCGCTTTCGGCGACCGGTTCTTCGACCACTTCTACCGGTGCGGCCACGGCTTCATCCGCCGATTGCGGCTCGGCCAGACGCGCCAGCGCGGCCAGCAGTTCCGGCGTGGCGGCGGTGATCGGTGCACGCTCACGGACTTCGCTGAACATGCTGTTCACCGCGTCCAGTGCTTCGAGCACAACGTCCATCAGTTCTGCATCAACGCGACGCTCACCCTTACGGAGGATGTCGAACACGTTTTCGGCGATGTGACAGCACTCCACCAGCTCATTGAGCTGAAGGAAGCCGGCGCCCCCTTTTACAGTGTGGAAACCGCGAAAAATTGCATTGAGCAGATCTGCATCATCCGGGCGGCTTTCCAGCTCGACCAGTTGTTCGGACAGTTGCTCAAGAATCTCGCCGGCCTCAACCAGGAAATCCTGAAGGATCTCTTCATCGGCGCCGAAGCTCATTAATGGGGTGCTCCTAACAGGTCTAAAAACCTAACTTCAAAATCCAAGGCTGGATAGCAAATCGTCCACATCGTCCTGACCGGACACAACGTCTTCTCGTTTATCGGCATGAATCTGCGGACCTTCACCCTGCGAGAGATGTTTTTGTGGATCTTTTTCGGCGAGCATTGCGGCGCGGTCATGTTCGATGCCCGCAAAGCGGTCGACCTGACTGGCCATGAGCACGAGTTTGAGCAGATTGCTTTCGACTTCGGTGACCAGTTGGGTCACGCGCTTGATCACCTGACCGGTGAGGTCCTGGTAATCCTGAGCCAGCAGGATGTCGTTGAGGTTGCTCGACACCGCACGGTTGTCCGTGCTGCTGCGTGACAGAAAACCGTCGACCCGGCGCGCCAGTTCGCGGAACTCTTCAGCCCCGACCTCGCGACGCATGAAGCGACCCCAATCGGCACTCAACGTCTGCGCTTCATCAGCCAGACTGTTGACCACCGGCGTGGCGCTTTCCACCAGATCCATGGTGCGGTTGGCCGCGGCTTCCGTCAGCTTGACCACGTAGCCCAGGCGTTCGGTCGCGTCGGTGATTTGCGACACTTCCTCGGCCTGCGGCATGTGCGGATCGATCTGGAAATTGACGATCGCACTGTGCAGTTCACGTGTGAGCTTGCCCACTTCCTGATACAGGCCGCGGTCACGGGTCTGATTGAGCTCATGGATCAGTTGCACCGCGTCGCCGAACCTGCCTTTTTCAAGGCTTTCGACCAGTTCGACCGCGTGTTTTTTCAGGGTCGATTCGAAATCGCCCTGTGAAGATTCGTTATGCTCCATAGCTCCCCCGCGCATTCATCAGCCGATGCGTTCGAAAATCTTCTCGATTTTGTCTTTCAACGCTTGAGCCGTGAAAGGTTTGACCACGTAACCGTTCACACCGGCCTGGGCGGCCTCGATGATCTGCTCGCGCTTGGCCTCGGCAGTCACCATCAACACCGGGAGGTGCTTGAGTTTTTCATCGGCACGCACGTGACGCAGCAGGTCGATACCGGTCATGCCCGGCATGTTCCAGTCCGTTACCAGAAAGTCGATGCTGCCGCTGTTGAGCACCGGAATGGCAGTGGTGCCATCGTCGGCCTCGACGGTGTTGGTGAACCCAAGATCGCGCAGCAGGTTCTTGATGATCCGCCGCATCGTTGAGAAGTCATCAACGATGAGGATTTTCATGTCTTTGTTCAATTCGACCTCCAAGCAGTCTTAAACGCGCCCAGCACCTGGACGCGCCACTTCAATCAATCGGCGCAGCACTTAAAGTTTGTCTGGAGCACAACGGATCGAGACCGGCGCCGTTCATCACCGCACCAGCCTCGTTTCGCAGTGTCCCCACACTGCCTTCAGCGCGCTCGCCACTCCCCCAAACGCCCCCGCAAACGGGCCGCGCACTGGCTGTGTAACTGGCTGACCCGCGATTCACTGACGCCAAGGACCTCACCGATTTCCTTGAGGTTCAGCTCTTCGTCGTAGTACAGCGCCAACACCAGTCGCTCACGCTCCGGCAAATTGGCAATCGCGTCCGCCAGCGCCGCCTGGAAGCGTTCATCTTCCAGATCACGTGACGGCTCCATATGCGCACTGGCGCCATCCTCGTGCAGCCCTTCGTGTTCGCCGTCCTGCAACAGGTCGTCGAAACTGAACAGGCGACTGCCCAAGGTGTCATTCAGAATCCCGTAGTAATCGTCGAGACTCAATTGGAGTTCGGCCGCAACCTCGTGATCTTTAGCGTCACGGCCGGTTTTAGCTTCAATCGAGCGAATCGCGTCGCTGACCATCCGGGTATTGCGGTGAACCGAGCGTGGCGCCCAGTCCCCTTTGCGCACTTCATCGAGCATCGCGCCGCGGATACGAATGCCCGCGTACGTTTCGAAACTGGCGCCTTTGCTGGCGTCGTATTTGGTCGACACTTCGAGCAAACCGATCATCCCGGCCTGGATCAGGTCTTCGACCTGCACACTGGCCGGCAGGCGTGCCAGCAAGTGATAGGCAATGCGCTTGACCAGTGGCGCGTAGCGCTCGATCAATTCGTATTGCGCGTCACGCGCCGACTTTTTGTAAAGATTCATGCCACTGGCGGTCATATCACAGGCCCTGCGGTTTGCTGCACGAGACGCTCGACGAAAAATTCCAGATGACCGCGCGGGTTGGCGGGCAGCGGCCAGGTGTCGACCTTCTGGGCGATGGCCTTGAAGGCCAGCGCGCACTTGGAACGGGGAAAGGCTTCGTAGACGGCGCGCTGCTTCTGCACCGCCTTGCGCACGCTTTCGTCGTACGGAACGGCGCCGACGTATTGTAGGGCGACGTCGAGGAAGCGATCCGTGACCTTGGTCAACTTGGCGAACAGGTTGCGCCCTTCCTGCGGGCTCTGCGCCATGTTGGCCAGCACCCGGAAGCGGTTCATGCCGTAGTCGCGATTGAGCAACTTGATCAGCGCGTAAGCGTCGGTGATCGAAGTCGGCTCGTCGCAGACCACCAGCAACACCTCTTGCGCGGCGCGAACGAAACTGACTACCGAGTCACCAATGCCCGCAGCGGTGTCGATCACCAGCACGTCGAGATTGTCGCCGATGTCGCTGAACGCCTGGATCAGGCCGGCGTGTTGCGCCGGGCTCAGGTGCACCATGCTCTGCGTGCCGGAGGCCGCCGGCACGATGCGAATCCCGCCCGGGCCCTGCAACAGCACGTCGCGCAGTTCGCAACGGCCTTCGATCACGTCGGCCAGTGTGCGCTTGGGCGTCAGCCCCAGCAGAACGTCGACGTTGGCCAGGCCCAGGTCGGCGTCCAGCAGCATGACCCGACGGCCAAGCTCTGCCAGCGCCAGCGACAAGTTCACTGACACGTTAGTCTTGCCGACGCCACCTTTGCCGCCGGTCACCGCGATCACCTGTACGGGATGCATGCTGCCCATGTTATTTCTTTACCTTGTCTTGCATAGACGGAGGCCACATTACTGGCTGCGCGTTCCCGATCGGAACAATGCGTGGCAGACCATCGATGTAGGTACAAAAACTGTTCATGATTACCTCAGCCAACCTGCTTGGTCGGGCTGTGATAGATATCAGCGAACATGTCAGCCATGGCTTCTTCGCTGGGTTCTTCCTGCATTTGCACGCTGACGGCGCGGCTAACCAGTTGATGACGGCGCGGCAGATGCAGATCATCCGGAATCCGTGGGCCATCGGTCAGGTACGCGACCGGCAATTCATGACTGATCGCCAGGCTCAACACTTCGCCGAGACTGGCCGTTTCATCCAGTTTAGTCAGGATGCAACCGGCCAGCCCGCAACGCTTGTAACTGTGATAAGCGGCGGTTAGAACCTGTTTCTGGCTGGTGGTTGCCAGCACCAGATAATTTTTCGAGCGAATGCCACGCCCGGCCAGGCTCTCAAGCTGCATGCGCAACGCCGGATCACTGGCCTGCAGCCCGGCAGTATCGATCAAAACCACGCGTTTGCGTAGCAGTGGATCCAATGCCTGGACCAGCGACTGGCCCGGATCGACGTGGGTCACCGGCACGTTGAGAATGCGCCCGAGGGTTTTCAGTTGTTCCTGCGCGCCGATGCGGAAGCTGTCCATGCTCACCAGCGCAACGTTCTGCGCGCCGTACTTGAGCACATAACGCGCGGCAAGCTTGGCCAGCGTGGTGGTCTTGCCCATGCCGGCCGGGCCGACCATGGCAATCACACCGCCCTCTTCCAGCGGCTCGACTTCCGGTACGGCAATCATCCGTGCCAGATGCGCCAGCAGCATGCGCCAGGCCTGACGCGGCTCTTCGATATCGGTGATCAGCGCCAGCAGATCGCGCGACAGCGGACCGGACAGGCCGATGCGCTGCAAACGGCGATACAGATTGGCCTGGGCCGGACGGCTGCCTTGCAGCTGATTCCAGGCCAGGGTGCCGAGTTGCACTTCCATCAGCTCGCGCAGGCTGTTCAATTCAAAACGCATCGAATCCAGTGCTCGCGGATCGACACCCGCCGAGGCCTGCGCAGGCGCTGCGGCCGGACGCGCCGGGGCAGCGTAGGTTGGCTCGCTCAGCGGCTCGGCAGCGGTCAGCGGCAGGCCTGCGGTCAATGGCAGCCCGGCGAACAACTGCTGATTGGTGTTGCCGTCGGCTTCGCCACGCAGGCTCAGTTCGGCCTGGGCGGTGACGATGCGCGACTGAGTCTTGCGCAGTTCGTCTTCGAGCTCCATGTTCGGAACCCGCGGCGCCAGCGCCGACAACTTGTAATCCAGTGCCGCCGTCAACTCGACGCCGCCGGCGATGCGGCGGTTGCCGATGATGGCGGCATCAGCGCCCAGCTCATCGCGAACCAGCTTCATGGCCTGACGCATATCGGCGGCGAAAAAACGCTTAACTTGCATAAACCACTACCTCAGCCGTTGGGCCCTACTGTCGCAACGATGGTCACTTGCTTGTTGTCCGGTACTTCCTGGTAGGCCAGCACATGCAGCCCAGGGACTGCGAGGCGGCCAAAGCGCGAGAGCATCGCGCGAATCGGGCCTGCTACCAGCAGGATCACCGGTTGGCCTTGCATTTCCTGCCGCTGAGCCGCTTCGATCAACGAACGTTGCAGCTTCTCGGCCATGCTTGGCTCCAGCAGAACGCCCTCTTCCGAGCCTTGTCCTGCCTTCTGCAGACTATTGAGCAATATCTGTTCCAACCTTGGTTCCAATGTGATCACAGGCAGCTCGGACTCAGTGCCTACAATGCTTTGGACGATGGCGCGGGATACGCCGACCCGCACAGCGGCGACCAGAGCGGCGGTATCTTGACTCTTGGCGGCGTTGTTAGCGATCGCTTCGGCGATGCTGCGAATGTCGCGCACCGGCACGTGTTCGGCGAGCAGCGCTTGCAGGACCTTGAGCAACTGCGACAGCGAAACCACGCCCGGCACCAGCTCCTCAGCCAGTTTCGGCGAGCTCTTGGCCAGCAATTGCATGAGTTGCTGCACTTCTTCGTGGCCGATCAACTCGCTGGAGTGCTTGTACAGAATCTGGTTCAAGTGCGTGGCGACCACGGTGCTGGCGTCAACCACGGTGTAACCCAGCGATTGCGCCTGGGCGCGCTGGCTGATTTCGATCCACACCGCCTCAAGGCCGAAAGCCGGATCTTTGGCGTTGATACCGTTGAGCGAGCCGTAGACCTGGCCGGGGTTGATCGCCAGTTCGCGATCCGGGTAGATCTCGGCCTCGGCGAGAATCACTCCCATCAGGGTCAGGCGGTAAGCGCTCGGCGCCAGATCGAGGTTGTCGCGGATGTGCACGGTCGGCATCAGGAAGCCCAGATCCTGCGAGAGCTTCTTGCGCACGCCCTTGATCCGCGCGAGCAATTGCCCACCCTGATTGCGGTCCACCAACGGGATCAGGCGATAGCCGACTTCCAGACCGATCATGTCGATCGGCGTGACGTCGTCCCAGCCCAGTTCTTTGGTTTCCATGGCGCGGGCCGGCGACGGCAGCAGTTCCTGCTGACGCTTGACCTCTTCCAGCGCCACGACCTTGGCGACGTTCTGCTTCTTCCAGAACAGGTACGCGCCGCCCGCGGCCAGCGCTGCCATGGTCAGGAAGGAGAAGTGCGGCATGCCCGGCACCAGGCCCATCACCGCCATCAAACCAGCGGCCACGGCCAGCGCTTTCGGCGAAGCGAACATCTGGCGGTTGATCTGCTTGCCCATGTCTTCCGAGCCGGAAGCACGGGTCACCATGATCGCCGCCGCTGTCGATAACAACAGTGATGGCAATTGCGCCACCAAACCGTCACCGATGGTCAACAACGCGTAAACCCGGCCGGCGTCGCCAAAGCTCATGCCGTGCTGGAAGATACCAACGGCCATGCCGCCGATGAGGTTGATGAACAGAATCAGCAAACCGGCGATGGCGTCACCGCGGACGAACTTGCTGGCACCGTCCATCGAGCCATAGAACTCCGCCTCTTGGGCAACTTCCTGACGGCGCGCCTTGGCCTGGTTCTGGTCGATCAGGCCGGCGTTGAGGTCGGCGTCGATCGCCATTTGTTTGCCGGGCATCGCATCGAGGGTGAAACGCGCGCTCACCTCGGAAATCCGCCCGGCACCCTTGGTTACCACGACGAAGTTGATGATCATCAGGATCGCGAAGACCACGATACCGACCACGTAGTTACCACCGATCACCACCTCACCGAAGGCCTGAATCACCTTACCGGCCGCGGCGTGGCCGTCCTGACCGTGGAGCATCACCACCCGCGTCGAGGCCACGTTCAACGCCAGCCGCAGCAGCGTCGCCACCAGCAGAATGGTCGGGAACACCGCGAAATCCAGCGGCCGCAGCGCATACACGCAGACCAGCAGGACGACGATCGACAGGGCAATGTTGAAGGTAAAGAAGACGTCGAGCAGGAACGGCGGCACCGGCAACATCATCATCGCCAGCATGACCAGCAGCAACAACGGCACGCCCAGATTGCCTCGACTGAGGTCGGCAACGTTGGTGCGTGCTGTATTGAATAACTGAGTGCGATCCACCGGTTTTCCCCGTTCCTTTAAAGCAAACTTTTGACGCCCCGAACGGGCGCAGGGCGGCTACTGCAAGAAGCTTTCCAACTTTCGCGATTGATTGAAACAGACAGGGTGGTGAACGCGACCACTGTAGGAGTGAGCCTGCTCGCGATGAGGACTTTTCAGTCAATGCATTTACATCAGAAAGACCGCTATCGCGAGCAGGCTCACTCCTGCAGGGGACCGCATTCCAGATGTCAGATTGAAATGCCTTCCAGACTGTGGGAGCGAGCCTGCTCGCGAAGGGGCCAGTGAAATCAGCACAAAGTGCCCTTTAAACCGAGGAGTTTAAAAGACACTTCAGGACACGCCTTTGAGGCTACAAATCCTTGGCGCCATTGCCTACAGCCAAGCCAGAACCCGCCGGCTTGTGCGCCTTGGGGGCGGGTTCTATTGTTGTCCGGTCGCTGACCAATCAGCGATCGGGTCTCGCAGCCCGTCCATCTCCGGACGCACAACACCCGTTTTTTATGGCGGCTGTACGTGGGAGACCTTCGGGTCTGCCGGTTCTAGAGTCCCGGTCTGCGACCCGCGTATAGCTGCCCCTCGACCACTACCTCTACCCACCCGGCTCCACGCAACCACCGTTAAGCCCCTGGACTATGGACGTCGTTACCGCTGATAAGGCGCTTGCAACTGACGATGCTTTTTCGGGCGAGGCGTCCGCGAAGGTGACCGCTCGTCGGATATCACCGCACACCTGTCAAGTCTGACAGGTGTGCAATCACGCCAGTGCGCGTTAACTCGTTCCGTCACTTCCCGTCGGAGCCGTTTCCATGTCTACCCCCCAAAAACCCCTGCTACTCGCAGAACTCGGCATCCCTGGTCGCAGCAAGGACCCGGTGTCGAAGGATCCCGATGTCTGGGGTATCAACATCGCCGCCGCGCTGGACAACTTTCCGTATTTTGGCCTGCGGTGCGAGGCGGGGCCGTGGGGAAATATGGCGAGCGGCGACAGGCTGACGATATTTTGGGGCACCGGGCACAACGTGCTGACCCAGACCGTCCTCAAGGATGAGGTCGATACGCAACTGCGCATGTTCGTGCCTTCGCGGCACATGGTCGACGGCGAGTTTGCGGTTTCCTATTCCGTCAAGCCGCTGGGCGGCACAGATCAACCGTCCGAAGTCATGCAGGTGCTGGTCAAGCTGACGCGCCCGGGTGGCCACGATAACAACGGTGACGACGGCCATTCCAGGCTGATCATGATCATTGCGCAGGAGATTCTTGACGGCGGCATCCACAAGAACAACGTGGCCGCTGGCGTGGACATCAGCATTGGCAAGGCCGACGGCACACCCCCCTATCCCTTCGCCGCGGCCGGCGATATTTGCCGCGTGAGTTGGGGTGGAATCTTCGTGCTCAGTGCTCCACTGACCCAGGACCAGGCCGAAGGCACGGCGCCGATCATCGTGAAAATCAAAGAAGATATCATCCGTGAAGCGGGTGATGCCGGTGGTCCAGGGATCCCCGGAGTGGCCGTGGTGTTCGAGGTGTACGACAAGGTTTTCAACCGTTCCGAGGACTGGAGTCCTGAACAGCGTGTGGTGGTGGCCGTTCATGCGACCCGGCTGGGCGCGCCATTGCTCAAGGAGGCGCTAAACAACGTGCTGGACGTCGACCAATTGGGCGACGCCGATGGCACCGTGCAAGTGGTCGCCACAGACAATGCCCACTTCAAAATCGGTGACATCCCGTTCATCAAGATCAAGGGCACGCCGGTCGAAGGTCCACCGATTGATCTGGAAATAGAAGGCCTCCCGTTGATCAGCGTGCCGAGCGTTGTTGAAACCAAGGCCCCGAATGCCGTGCTGCGTCAGTTGGCCAAGTCCCAGATCACCGTGTCTTACCGCCTGAAAAAAGCCGATGGCTGCGCCGACCTGATATCCAACGGCCAATTCATCCGCGCCATCGGCGAAGTCCAGCGCCTGGCCGAACCGATCATGCTGGACGAGGATTCCGGTGCCCTGAACCCACCGCTGGACGTGGTACTCATGGACATTCCATTCGATACCTCCTTCGTCGAAGGCCTTGTCCTGCAGCCGATCATGCTCGGCACCACCTCCGGCCTGAAGCCGTACCTGCCTGCTCTGCCAACGCGCCCCATCACCCACAACGACATCGTCGCAGCCAAACCGCTGTCGTACAGTATTGACAGCAACCACCTGACCCCGGTCAACGGCGGCACGGCGGAGTTCTACTACCAACTCCTGATCCCGAGCGCGGCGTTCGCCAAGCTGGACGCTTACCTGGCCTCCCGCGCCATTCGCGAGTCGATCCACACCGACATCCTGCGAGTCGGCAAACCACGCCAGGAACTGCCCGAACCGGTGGTGGCCGGCGTGGTGGGCGGCGTCCTGCCCGCCGACACCCCCGGCACCACCGCGACGGTCGTCTACACGGAAACGGTCAAAGGCGATGAAGTGTTCATGTTCTGGGTCGGCTCGATCACCGGTGAGTATCCCGACTCGATCAAGCTGAACGAATTTACCGCCGGTAAGGAAGTACCGTTCCCCATCCCGGCCGCGATGATCAAGGGCAATGAAGGCGGGACGGTGGTGGCCAGGTACGAAATCAAGCGTGCGGATGGGAGGACCAGTTATGCCGAGCCGTTGAAGTTCGGTGTCGGCGTGGCGCTGGATCTGAACGAGCCAAAAATCAAGCAAGCCCCGAACGACACCAGCCTTGACCCGCTGGAGGCCCAGAACGCCCTGACCTCGGTGATCAACTATGACGGCATGCTCGTCGGCGACAAGATTATCGTCCGCTGGACCGGCGCCCCCGGAACGCCGGCTGCCGGTTCGCACACCACCGAGCCATGGCCCGTCACCAGCGTCGGCCCGCAGGAAATACCGCTGGCTGTCTCGGTGATCGCCTTCAACCTCGCCAAGTCCATCACGCTGGATTACACGGTTACGCGCGGCACCCAGGATCCGAAAGAGTCGCGGATTCGTGCGCTGGCGGTGTCGCCCATTGCGCAAAGCGATTTGCCCAGGCCGCTGATCGTGCAGGCCTCCGAACAAGGCGAAGGGCCGGAGTTGGACGTCAGTCAATTGACCACCAACGCCACCCTTCGCGCGAACAGTTACCCGCATATTGCGTTGAGACAATATGTCTGGCTGAAAGCGAAAGGGACATTGAAAGGCGGGGGCGACTACTTGAAAACCTTCTGGCAACCGCCGGGTTCGCAAACCAATGCGACGTGGATCGACCAGGGTTTTTACACTCACACATTTCCGCTGCCGGACTTGCAAAGCCTGGAAGATGGCAGAGACCTGGAACTGGAGTTCAAGGCAGGCTTTGGCGGTACTCAGGTTGAGAGTGAGGCCGTGACGTTTGCCCTACGGACTTACAGGATCAAGGCCTACGAAAACGTTGTGCCGACCCTCGGCTCGGTAACAGGCTCACCCAGCGGGGATGAAATCCCTCACGGCGGCCTTACGGTGGAAACTGCCGTCACTCTGAGCGGCGTCGCGGCCAAAGGCCAGAAGGTCGAAATCTTTGACGGCACGGTCTCCAAAGATCAGGCAACGGCACATGCCACAACCGGTGTCTGGACGCTGCTCGTCAGTGCCTTGGCTGTGGCAGCGCACAGCTTTACCGTCAAGGCTTTGTACGGCTCCGGCGCCGTGTCGGCAGCCAGAACACTGACCGTCACAGCCGCCACCGCCCCGACTTTGACATCGGTCAAAGGCTCTCCCAGCGGGGATGAAATCCCTCACGGCGGCCTTACGGTGGAAACTGCCGTGACCCTCAGCGGCGTTGCCGCCAAAGGCCAGAAGGTCGAAATTTTTGACGGCACGGTCTCCAAAGATCAGGCAACGGCACATGCCACAACCGGTGTCTGGACGCTGCTCGTCAGTGCCCTGGCTGTGGCAGCGCACAGCTTTACCGTCAAGGCTTTGTACGGCTCCGGCGCCGTGTCGGCAGCCAGAACACTGACCGTGACGGCGGTTGTCGTCCCTACGCTGAGCAACGTGCTTGACGACAAGAACGTTGAAATCCCTGAGGGACAAATTACCGTCAGCACCGCCCTGAAGCTCATAGGCACCGCGAGCAAGGGCCAGAGAGTCGAAATTTTTGAAGGAAACGGCCCGAGCCACACCTCCAAGGGGGTGGCCACCGCCTCGACAGCAACAGGCATGTGGGAGTTGCCTATTACTGTTGCAGTGGGTGCCCGGAGGTTATACGCAGGATCGCTGTATACATCGTCCCCGCAATGGTCAAATGTGCGCACACTGACTGTGACGGCGGCTACCGCGCCAACGTTGACATCGGTCAAAGGCTCTCCCAGCGATGACGAAATTCCCCAGAACGGCACCACGGTAGAAACCTCCGTAACGCTGTCTGGCGTCGCTGCCAAAGGCCAACAGGTCGAAATCTTTGACGGCACCGTCTCCAAAGATCAGGCAACGGCACATGCCACATCCGGTGTCTGGACGTTGCTCATCAGTGCCTTGGCTGTGGCAGCGCACAGCTTTACCGTCAAGGCTTTGTATGGCTCCGGCGCCGTGTCGGCAGCCAGAACACTGACCGTCACAGCCGCCACCGTCCCGACTTTGACATCGGTCAAAGGCTCTCCGAGCGATGACGAAATTCCCCAGAACGGCACCACGGGAGAAACCGCCGTAACACTGTCTGGCGTCGCTGCCAAAGGCCAGAAAGTGGAAATCTTTGACGGGACCATCTCTAAAGGTCCGGCAACTGCAGATCCCACAACCGGTGTCTGGACGTTGCTCATCAGTGCCTTGGCTGTGGCAGCACACAGCTTTACCGCCAAGGCGTTGTACGGTTCCGGCGCCGTGTCGGCCGCTCGCACCTTTACCGTAATTGCGGTAGGAGGGTATGAAAATTGGGATAGAGAACCCGCTCAACGCTTCCATGTAAACGTGACTAAAAAGTTAAATAGTGGACTGGAAGTAACCACTCTAGAAGATGATGAGCCAGGGGTATTGATAAGCGGGACCCCACCTGACTTTCCTGGCATTACTGGACAGATGATGAACATTAATTTTATTGCCAAGGTTCAATTCAAATGGGCAGGCACTGTAACTAGAATTTCATTAAATGTTGGGTACATCAATGAGCATGTTCATAAAATCCGTTTTTTTGATCTCAGTGGAACTCTTATAGAAGAACGTAATCTTCCGTTAAGCGGCTTCAGCTCTACATCATTCACCTACCAGGCCTCTTCCGGTAGGAAAATCTCATATTTCGAAATATTGACCGGATTCGACTCATATACCGGACGGATGGTTATCGACGAAATAAAGTGGTTTAACTAACAGCGCAACTTGGGGACGACTAACTTGGGTGACGCATTATTTAATCAGTGGTTTAAACAGCGGGGCTTGGACCACCGGAGGGACAGATTTATTTAACCATTGATTTAAACAGTGAGGCTTGACCGGAATTTTTCTGCTGACCGGGATGGCCCTTTCGCGAGCAAGCTCGCTTCCACAGGGAAACGCATTCCAAATGTGGAAGCGAGCTTGCTCGCGAAGGGGCCAGTGAAGTCAGCGCAAACCGCCTTTTAAACTCAGGTGTTTAAAAGACACCTCCAGACACGCCTTTCAGGCTACAAATTCTTGCGCCATTGCCTACAGCTACGCCAGAATCCGCCGGCTTGTGCGCCTTGGGGGCGGGTTCTATTGTGGTGCGGTCGCTGACGAATCAGCGATCGGGTTTAGCGACTCGAACTCAAGTCAAAGGTGCGTCGGCGTTCCAGGCTTCGTTGCGGATCTGTATTTTCGCGATTTCGTCATGGTGGCTGTATGCGGGAGACCTTCGGGTCTGCCGGGTGCCTTTGACCGGTTCGCTAACCTGCGTACAGCCGCCACCCTCCTGTTTAGCGACAGGTTGTAGCGGCTCCACTTCAAAGGAGCTTCACCATGATCAAACCAACACCCAACCCACCCGAAACCGACCCCACCTCCCCCTACGAATCCCTCGATTCAAAAAAGCTCCACCAAGCCGCCGACCGCGCCCTCGACCACTACCTCTGCCCACCCGGCTCCACCCCATCACCCTTCAGCCCCCGCGCCATGTACGCCGTCACCGCCGACACCAAAAACGAAGACTTGCTGGCCAACGCCTGTGAAACCCTCGCCTCGGCCAAAACCATCGCCCAGGAATTCGCCGGATTGGTGAAACCGTCGCAGCGCCGGACGCTGATGGGCATCGCGCAGTTGATCATGCTCGGCGAATTGGCGGTGAATCGGGTGCTGGATAATCTGGAGTTGCCGGGTTGACGCAGGCATTGGGGACACCAGTTGATTGATCCAGCGTCAATTCTGACGCCTTCGCGAGCAGGCTCGCTCCCACCGTTGAACGGCTTCCAAAGTGGGAGCGCGAATACTGGCTAAGGCGCAACACAAAACCTTGAGGCAGAAAAAGCCCGCTGCCCCCTTTCAATCGGGGCGGCGGGTTGCAGATCACTACGCCGTTAAAACCTGTTCAGGGGTAATCGGGCCGAAACCGAGATTCTTGCCGTTGATATAGCGCGCGCCCTTGAGCAGCTCCGTACCCTCGATAACGACGACCGCGTCCTGCGTGTACATAAACGTCACCACCGATACCGGCGTCGTACGCTCCGGCAGCCCCCAAGACACTTTTGTCCGCTGCTCTATGAGGGTCAGTGCCCAATCAAACCAAATGATGGGGAGGTCTTCGATCCTGATTTCGCGCTCCGGATCTTCCCAACGAAAGTCCTGCCGCGCCGTCATCAAAAGCGCACTTCCCTCAATGACGAATTCCGGCTTGCCAAATCGCCTCTCCATTTCATCGTTGATCCAGCCATCCAGGTACAAATCCGGATCGGTGAAGAGTTCGAAAAGCATCGCACTGTTGACGATTTTTCCTGCAGAACCGCCAATCACACTGTAGTGATTGTGGTACGCCAAACCTTCCAGCTCCGGCCGAATCGCGTTGCTCGACACATCCAGGTAATTGGCGCTGTAGGCGTTGGCCATCTGCTTGAAATGGGTGAAGTCCAGCATCAACTTGAAAGTCACGGTGTAACCGATTGCGCGATCGGCTGTACGTTGTTCCAACACTCCCGAGACGAATTCAACCTCCATACCTTGCAACTTTATGTAGGGCTGGTCTGCCATGATTGCTTCCTCTGAAACCCGCTGCAGGCGCCGCTCCCTGGTACTCGCATCAAATGATCAGAGCGACCAATGCAGGGAAATGCCGGGAGAATTCCCATGGCAATGAGAGCGCCGGCGGGCGCAGCCGTCTACTGTCAGACTTGACAGGTTGAGAGGTTTTCCAGACAGACGGTAACCGTCAGGAATCGCGCCGCAGATCCGGCGGAATCGGCAAATCATCCTTGAGCGGATCCGGCCGTTTACCCTTGCCCGCCTGGTGTTGGCGGATCTGGTAGACGTAAGCCAATACCTGCGCTACGGCCAGATACAGACCACCGGGGATTTCCTGCTCCAGTTCAGTGGAGTAGTAGATCGACCGGGCCAACGCCGGCGACTCGAGAAGCATGACGTTGTTGGCGACGGCGATTTCGCGGATTTTCAGGGCGATGAAGTCGCTGCCCTTGGCCAGCAGCACCGGCGCGCCGCCCTTCTCCGAGTCGTACTTGAGGGCGACGGCGTAGTGGGTCGGGTTGGTGATGACCACATCGGCTTCGGGGATCGCCGCCATCATCCGCCGCTGGGACATTTCGCGCTGGGTCTGGCGGATGCGCTGCTTGACCTCGGGACGGCCTTCCTGGTCCTTGTGTTCGTCGCGCACTTCCTGCTTGGTCATCAGCAGTTTCTTGTGCGCTTCCCAAAGCTGCACCGGCACGTCGACGGCGGCGATGATGATCAGGCCGCAGGCGAGCCACAGCGTGCTCCAGCCCACCAGCAAAACGCTGTGGATGATCGCCATGTCCAGTGGCTCGTGGGCGATGCGCAGAAAGTCATCGACGTCGGCGGACAACACCACCAACGCCACGCCCAGGGTAATCAGGAACTTCGCCAGTGCCTTGAGCAGTTCGACCACAGCCTTGAAAGAAAACATGCGCTTGAGGCCGGCGGCCGGGTTCATCCGGCTGAATTTGGGCGCCAGGGAGCTTGCGGCGAACAGCCAGCCACCGAGGGAGATCGGGCCGATCACCGCGGCGAGCAACAGGGTGATCATGACTGGCTGAATCGCCAGCAAGGCAATCAGCCCTGACTGCAACAGAAAACGGCCCATGGCGCCCTGGTCCATGACCACTTCACGGGACAGGGTGAAGTTCAGGCGCATCACGTCCATCAGTTCTTGCGCGAGCATGCCGCCAAAAATCAGCAGCGCAGCGGCACCGGCCATCATCACCGCAAGGGTGTTGAGCTCTTTGGAACGGGCAATCTCACCCTTCTCTCGGGCATCCTTTTTACGTTTGTCCGTGGGGTCTTCTGTTTTGTCCTGACCGCTTTCGCTCTCTGCCATGACTCAGCGCGCCCGTGCCAGTTCGCGTAGCAACTGCAAGGCCTCGCTGGCCAGCGGTTGATACTGGTTGAGAATGTCCGCCAGACCCACCCAGACGATGAACAGGCCGAGCACCATGGTCAGCGGAAAACCGATCGAGAAGATATTCAGTTGCGGCGCGGCGCGGGTCATCACGCCGAAGGCGATGTTGACCACAAGCAACGCGGTGATCGCTGGCAGCACCAGCAGCAACGCGGCGCCAAGCACCCAGCCGAGTTTGCCGGCCAGCTCCCAGTAATGCTCAACCATCAGACCGCCGCCGACCGGCAGCGTGGTGAAGCTTTCAGTCAGGACTTCGAACACCACCAGGTGGCCGTTCATCGACAGGAAGAGCAGCGTCACAAGCATGGTGAAGAACTGACCGATCACCGCCACCGAAACGCCGTTGGTAGGGTCGATCATCGAAGCGAAGCCCATACCCATCTGCACCGCGACAATCTGCCCGGCGACAGCAAAGGCCTGGAAAAACAGTTGCAGGGAAAATCCGAGCACGGCGCCGACCAGAATCTGCTCGCCGATCAACAGCAGGCCGCTGAGGTCAAGCGGGCTGACGGCGGGCATCGGCGGCAGCGCCGGGGTGATGACCACGGTGATCGCCACGGCGAAATACAGGCGCACGCGGCGCGGGATCAGGGTGGTGCCGAACACCGGCATGACCATCAGCATCGACGCCACGCGAAACAGCGGCAACATGAACGACGCCACCCAGGTGCTGATCTGGGTGTCGGTCAACTGAAGCAGCGATTGCATGGCTTAGCCGATGACCATCGGGATGTTTTTGTACAGCTGGATGATGTATTCCATGAACGTCTGCACGATCCACGGACCGCCGATGATCAGGGTCACCAGCATCACCAGAAGACGCGGCAGAAAGCTCAGGGTCTGTTCGTTGATCTGCGTGGCGGCCTGGAACATCGACACCAGCAGGCCGACCAAAAGGCTCGGCACCACCAGGATGGCGACCATCATGGTGGTCAGCCACAGCGCTTCACGAAAGATATCGACCGCGACTTCCGGCGTCATGGCGAAACACCTCCAAAACTGCTGGCCAGGGTGCCGATGATCAGCGCCCAGCCATCCACCAGCACGAACAGCATGATCTTGAACGGCAACGAGATGATCAGCGGCGAGAGCATCATCATACCCATGGCCATCAGCACGCTCGCCACGACGAGGTCGATGATCAGGAACGGGATGAAGATCATGAAGCCAATCTGGAACGCGGTTTTAAGTTCGGAAGTCACGAACGCCGGCACCAGGATGGTCAGCGGCGCCTGATCCGGGGTGGCGATGTCGGTGCGCTTGGACAGGCGCATGAACAGCTCCAGATCGCTGGTGCGGGTCTGCGCGAGCATGAAGTCCTTGATCGGCACCTGAGCCTTTTCCACCGCTTGCTGCGCAGTGAGGGTTTCCGCCAGATACGGTTGCAATGCGTCGTTGTTCACCCGGTCGAACACCGGCGCCATGATGAACAGCGTCAGGAACAGCGCCATGCCGGTGAGGATCTGGTTCGACGGCGTCTGTTGCAGACCGAGGGCCTGACGCAGGATCGAGAAGACGATGATGATCCGCGTGAAACTGGTCATCAGAATGACCGCCGCCGGAATAAAGCTCAGCGCAGTCATGATCAGCAGGATCTGCAGACTGACCGAATATTCCTGCGCGCCGTCGGCATTGGTGCCCAGCGTAATTGCCGGGATCGACAACGGATCGGCGGCCAACGCCAGCGGCGCGGCCAGCAACAGGACCAGCGTCAAGACGATGCGGAGCGCACCCATTACTTCGTATCCTTCTGATCCTTGCCGAGAATTTTCAGCAGATGCTGAGCAAATTCCGGCGTCGCTTTTTCACTGGCGGAGGGGACTTCGACCGGTTCCTTGAGCACATGCAGCGCGGTGATGGTGCCGGGGCTGAGGCCGAGCAGGATCTGCTCGTTGCCGACCTGTACCAGCATCAATCGGTCACGCGGGCCGAGCGCGCGTGAGCCGATCAACTCGATCACCTGGCCCTTGCCCGCCGGCCCTGCCTGCTGCACGCGGCGCAGCAGCCAGGCGAGGAAGAAGATCAAGCCCAGCACCAGCAGCAAACCGAACACCAGTTGCGTCAACTGCCCGGCCACGCCGCTGTTGACCATTGGCGCGGTGGCGGCAGGCGCAGCAGCGGTTGCGCCCGGCTCGGCAGCCAGCACGCTCAACGGCAATGCCAGCAGAACCCAGAGAAACCTTTTCACTCAGCGCAGCTTCTTGATGCGTTCGCTTGGGCTGATCACGTCGGTCAGGCGGATGCCGAACTTCTCGTTGACCACCACTACTTCGCCGTGGGCGATCAAGGTGCCGTTGACCAGCACGTCGAGCGGCTCACCGGCCAGACGATCGAGCTCGATCACCGAACCCTGGTTGAGTTGCAGCAGGTTGCGGATGTTGATGTCGGTACTGCCGACTTCCATGGAAATCGACACCGGAATGTCGAGGATCACGTCCAGGTTCGGACCGTCGAGGGTTACCGGATCGTTGTTCTTCGGCACGCTGCCGAACTCTTCCATCGGCAGACGGTTGGAGCTGGAAGTGCCGGCGTCGGCGGCCAGCAGTGCATCGATGTCAGCCTGGCCGGCGTCACCGGTTTCTTCCAGGGCCGCAGCCCATTCATCGGCCAGTGCCTGATCGTCCTGCGCGTTCATATCGTCGTTCATCATGTGTCCTCGGCGGGCAACAATTCGGTTAAATACGGGGGTGAAAGGCGCCGTCTCAGCGACGCTCGATCGGCTCGATCACTTGCAACGCGAGGTTGCCTTTGTGCGAGCCCATCTTGACCTTGAAGGCCGGCACGCCGTTGGCGCGCATGATCATGTCTTCCGGCATCTCGACCGGGATCACATCGCCCGGTTGCATGTGCAGGATGTCGCGCAGCTTCAACTGGCGGCGGGCCACGGTGGCACCGATGGGCACGTCGACATCGAGCACGTCCTGGCGCAGGGCATTGACCCAGCGCTCGTCCTGATCGTCGAGGTCGGACTGGAAACCGGCGTCGAGCATTTCCCGCACCGGCTCGATCATCGAGTACGGCATGGTCACGTGCAGGTCGCCGCCACCGCCATCGAGTTCGATGTGGAAGGTGGAGACGACAATCGCTTCGCTCGGGCCGACGATGTTGGCCATGGCCGGGTTCACTTCCGAGTTGATGTACTCGAAATTGACTTCCATGATCGCCTGCCAGGCTTCCTTCAGATCGACGAAGGCCTGCTCGAGCACCATGCGCACCACGCGCAGTTCGGTCGGGGTGAATTCACGCCCTTCGATCTTGGCGTGACGACCGTCGCCGCCGAAGAAGTTGTCCACCAGTTTGAACACCAGTTTGGCGTCGAGGATGAACAGCGCAGTGCCGCGCAGCGGTTTGATCTTGACCAGATTGAGGCTGGTCGGCACGTACAGCGAGTGCACGTATTCGCCGAACTTCATCACCTGCACGCCACCGACGGCAACGTCCGCCGAGCGGCGCAGCATGTTGAACATGCTGATGCGGGTGTAGCGGGCGAAACGCTCGTTGATCATTTCCAGCGTCGGCATGCGTCCACGGACGATGCGATCCTGGCTGGTCAGGTCGTAGCTTTTGACACTGCCGGGTTCGGCAGCATTATCGGTCTGTACCAGACCATCATCGACGCCATGCAACAGCGCATCGATTTCATCCTGGGACAGCAGATCCTGCACGGCCATGTCGTGTTCCTACTGCAGTACGAAATTAGTGAAAAGCAACTGTTCGATGACCACTTTGCCCAGTTCTTTCTGCGCCACTTCCTGGACGCTGGCGGTGGCCTTCTGGCGCAACATCTCCTGGCCGACCGGGGTCGCCAGTGTGGCGAAATCCTGACCGGAGAAGAGCATCACCAGGTTGTTGCGGATAACCGGCATGTGCACTTTGAGCGCGTCCAGATCGGCCTGGTTACGCGCCAGCATGGTGATGCTCACCTGCATGTAGCGCTGACGGCCGTTCTGGTTGTAGTTGGCAACGAAGGCTGGCGCCATCGGCTCGAAAATCGCTGCCTGCTTGCCGACCGGCGCTGCTTCAGCGGCCTCGGCAGGCTTGCTCTGGGCGCCGTGCATGAAGAACCAGGTCGCCCCGACGGATGCACCAATGGCCACCAGCAACGCCAGCACGATCACGATGATCAGCTTGAGTTTGCCTTTGGTTGCGGGGTCTTTTACTGCTGCAGCTTCGCTCTTCGCCATGCCAATAATCCGTCACTAATCGGGGGTTTCACAGTCGCACGGCAAGGCAAGAGCAAGTGTTATGCCAGAAGTGTCGGAGGCTGAAGGGAGGGCGACATAAAACAAATGTAGGAGTGAGCCTGCTCGCGATTGCGGTGTGTCAGTCAACGAGTCCGCTAACTGACACACCGCAATCGCGAGCAGGCTCACTCCTACAGGGGGGGGCTGTGCTATATCAGGCGTAATAGTCGACCGCGCTGGTACCGATGACGCTGGTGGTCTGCGCCGCGACTTCAGCCACAGTGGCCGGTGCCAAATCTTCATCCGCCGAATCCAGACGCCCGCCGGCGGCGCTGGTGCGTCCGGTGTGGCCCTGCTGCGCCTGTTCCTGGCCTTGCTGGCCCTGCCAGCCACGGTTCTGGTCGGAGACGTTGACGTCGACCTGGCCCATGCCCTGCTGGTTGAACATGTCGCGCAGGCGATGCATCTGGCTGTCGAGCGCTTCACGCACGCTCGGATGCGCGCTCATGAAGGTCACCTGGGTCTGCTGATCGGGAACCATGTTCACGCGGATATCCAGACGCCCCAGTTCAGCCGGTTGCAACTGAATATCGGCGGCCTTGAGGTTGACGCTGGACAGATACATGACGCGGTTGACCACTTCTTCGGTCCAGCCGCTCTGGTGCATGGCGATCGGCTGATTCACCGGCAGCGCATTCGCGGTTTTTGGCGTCGCGGCCTGAGTCAATGCCGCCAGACGGTTGGCGAAGTCGTCGACGCGGGTATCGCTGGTGGCTGATTTCAGATCCTTCAGACCATCATCGATCAGCCCGCTGAAGGCTTTTTCGCCACCTTGGCTGGTGCTGTCCTTGTCCGCCTGGACGTCGAGCATGCTGGCCATGCCGGCGGCAAAGTTCTGCGCAGCGGTCAGTTCGCCGTCGGCCTGAGCCTGAGCGGGAGAGGCTTTCGGTTGTGCCTGACTGGCGGCAGAAATATGCCCGCCCTGCTCCATCGCCATGCGCACGGCCGGCATCGAGTCGAGCGGGTCGGCCGAGGGATCGAAATCGCTGTCGGTAGCCGCCGGATCTTTGACCATGCCCGGCACAGCAGCCAATGCAGGTGTCTCAGTTTCCGGCTGGGCTGGCGCCGCGACTACCGGGGTTTGCACGACAGGCGCTGCGACCAATGGCTGGACGACTTGAGCCAGGGCTGGATCCAGCGCCGGGTCTACAGGCGCGGTATCGACCACAGGGGTTTGTACGGTTTCAGCGGTGTCATCGGCAGTGGCAGCTGCGTCGTCACTCGCCGCCGCTTTCTCCGCAGGCAACGCTTTGCCGCTATCGGCAACTGCTGGCTCGGGCGCGGCAGACTGATCTTTGCCGATATCCTTTTTGCCGCTGTTGTCAGCGACCTTGTCGCGTGCCGGTTTGACTGAATTATCGGCGCTGGCGGCAGGCTTGGCCGGCGCTTGATTGGCGAACACTTTGGCGAAGCTTGAAGCCTTGTCCCCGGCGTCTGCGGCCATTGCCGACGATTTGGCAGAGGCGGCTTGCGCCTTGGCCTGGGCGGCGGTCTGAAGAAGAATGTTGGGGGTCGCAGGCATGACACGGTCTCCGCTGCACTGGGATCGTAGGTACAGTTGAGCAAGATGACTGCAAGTGCCGGGCCAGTTTGGCCAGGCACTTGCGAAAAACGCCGGAAGGCGGCTTCAGTGGGTATGGGCGTGGTGCTTTTCGTCTTCGTACACGGGGCGTACGTCGGCGAACTCGGAATGGATGTCGGCAACCAGCTGAGCGAGTGCTTCCGGGCTTTTGTCCTTGGCATTCGACTCCAGGTCCTGGCACAACTCAGCGAGTCGAACCGCGCCCATGTTGCAGGCGCTGCCTTTGAAACTGTGGGCACAACTCATTAGCTGATCGGCGTCTTTGGTTGCGCGCAAGTTGCTCAAGCGCTCCTCAGAGTCATTCAGAAAAGTATCCAGAAGCTCTGGATAATCGCCCTCCATTACCTCGCGCAAGGTATCGAGAACGTCGCGATCTACATTTGGGTCAGTCACTTGCTCACTCCTTGATCAAGAATGGGCGGATTATGCCTCAATCTCCCAGAAAAACTCCACGCTGGCACTACGACCTTGGTCCGACCAGCTGGCGTTGTGTCCCAGTTGCCGGACCAGGCTGATGCCGCGTCCCGACAGGCGGACATTGTCCAGAGGCCGCTGCATGACCCGCGCCACATCGAAACCCTTGCCACTGTCCTCGACCCGGATGGCCAGACGCCCGCCCTCGCCTCGCGGTTGCACCTGCAGATGCACCCGCACGAAACCCTCCTGCAGCGCCTCCAGACGTGCCGCACGCATTTCGTAGTAGCGGGCAAACCCGGCCGCATCGCGCTTGAGGCTGGAATCGAGCCCGAGCACGCCATGCTCCAGCGCATTGGAATACAACTCGGCGAGTACGCTGTACATCGCCCCGCTTTGCGAGCGCAGGCCGTGCACCTCAAGCAACAACTGCAAGAGAAATGGCAGCGGATTAAAGCGCCTGAGCGTGGCACCGCGAAACTCGAAACTGGCCGACCAGTCCAGCGGGCACGACTGGCCGCTGTCCGAATACACCGGTGCCGCGCCGTGGGCCTGCGTCGACTCGAGCAGGCTGACCTCGACCATGCTCACGTCATCACGCGCCTGTCCGCGAAAATCGCGCAACGCCTGCTCGATGTCCTCGAACAGCCGATCCGGCTCGCTATTGGCGGCAAAGACCTGCTGCAAACGCTCGACACCGAACAACTGGTCATTGGCATCGCAGGTATCGATCACCCCGTCCGATAACAGAAACACCCGATCATCAACGGCCATCGGATACACATCCGTACGGTCATCGAAGGTCTGCGCACTGAGAATTCCCAACGGTAAATGCCGCGCTGGCAGCGGCACGCGCTCGCCACTCGCCATGCGGTGCAAGTAACCGTCGGGCATGCCGCCGTTCCACACCTCCACCGAGCGGCTCTGGAAACTCAGACAGAGCAACGTGGCGCAGCAGAACATGTCCACCGGCAGGATGCGCTTGAGCTTGGCGTTCATCTCGCGCAGGGTTTCGGCCAGACCGTAGCCCTTGGCGGTCATGCCGTAGAACACTTCGGCCAGAGGCATCGCGCCGACTGCCGCCGGCAAGCCATGCCCGGTGAAATCGCCGAGCATGACGTGCATGTCACCGGCCGGCGTGTAGGCCGCCAGCAACAAATCGCCGTTGAACAGTGCGTACGGCGATTGCAGGTAACGGATGTTCGGCGCACTCAGGCAGCCAGAATGCGCGACTTTGTCGAACACCGCTTTGGCCACGCGCTGTTCGTTGAGCAAATAGTCGTGATGTCTGGCGATCAAGTCGCGCTGCTGCAGAACCGTCGCCTGCAGCCGGCGCAAGCGATCCATCGCCTTGATTTTGGCGGCCAGGATCACCTGGTTGTACGGCTTCGCCAGAAAATCGTCGCCGCCGGCCTCAAGACAACGGGCCAGCGCTTCGCTCTCGGTCAGCGAGGTAAGAAAAATGATTGGCACCAGCGCTTCGCCCGCCAGCGCCTTGATCTGCCGCGCCGCTTCAAAGCCGTCCATCACCGGCATCAGCGCATCCATCAGCACCAGATCGGGTTGCTGCTTTTGGAACGTATCGACCGCTTCAGCACCGTTGGCGGCCGTCAGTACCTGATGGCCCTGACGACGGACGATGGTCGACAGCAGCAACCGGTCGGCGGCGCTGTCTTCGGCGATGAGAATGGTCAGCGGCTCTTGCGCCTGCATGGGCGTCAACTGATGTCGAAGAGTTTGTCGAAGTTGGAAATCGCGAGGATTTTCTTCACATCGGTGCTGCTGTTGACGACGCGGATATCCGACTCGTCGCCACCCGCGTGATCACGCAGCAGAAGCAGCATGCCCAGCGCGGAGCTGTCGAGGTAGGTGGCCTTCTTCAGATCCACCACTATGGATTCAGGCTTCTCGTTGAGTCGCTCATAGGACTCGCGAAATTCCTGATGCCGACCGAAATCGAATCGACCCTCGATCGAAATCGTGAGTTTTTTCCCATCTTGAGAGACTTCTGTAACGACTGACATTGACTGGCTTCCTTGTCATTGACGAACCTGTACAAGGTTTAGCAGCTGGATAGGGTTGGGGCAAGGCGCAACGCTGGAACAAGTGTGGGAGCGAGCCTGCTCGCGAATGCATTCTGTCTATTGACTACAGGGTTGACTGACATGGCGCTTTCGCGAGCAGGCTCACTCCCACAGGGGTTTGGCGGTGAGGTTTAGAAGGCATCACGCCGCGGCAAACGCTGCGACAGTTCATCCAGCAGCTTCTGCTCGCGTTTGTCTTCGAGGCGTTGCGCTTCTTCGCGATAGCGCTGCACCAGTTTGCGCAAACCTTCGACGCGGGCGAACGCCTGTTGCCATTCCTCACGCGCTTTGTCGAGCTTGTTCTGATGCCAGACCAGGCTCTGCCGTTGCTGATCGACGGCGGTGTCGAGTTGCGCCAGAAAGCCCTGAAAACCCAGCAGCCACTGCCCGGTCACGCCGGTGCTGCCGCGCACGATCCACTGCTGCGAGTAATCCAGACGAAAGGCATTGAGGTCGGCCAGTTTGCTTTCCGCAACTTTGACCTGACCCTGGAAATAGCCCAGTCGTTGCACGGCGGCTTTTTCGGCCTTCTCGGCCATTTCCACCACCGGCGCCAGGCGCGCTGCTCGGCTGACGGCCATGGCCGGTTACCCGCCCGCCGCTGGGGCGAACAGGGTTTCCAGGTAGGCCTGGCTTTCACCCATGGTGATTTTGTCGTTGAGGCCCTGGCGCTGATACCTGACCAGTTGCGGTTGCAGGGAAATCGCCAGATCGGTCTCGCGATCACCGCCGGCGACGTAAGCGCCGACGCTGATCAGATCGCGGCTCTGCTGATAGCGCGACCACAACTGCTTGAAGTACTGCGCACGCTGCATGTGTTCCGGCGAAACCACCGCCGGCATGACCCGGCTGATCGAGGCTTCGATGTCGATCGCCGGATAGTGACCTTCCTCAGCCAGGCGCCGCGACAGCACGATGTGGCCGTCGAGCACGCCCCGCGCCGAGTCGGCAATCGGATCCTGCTGGTCATCGCCTTCGGACAGAACGGTGTAGAACGCCGTGATCGAACCGCCGCCCTTCTCCGCGTTACCGGCGCGCTCCACCAGTTTCGGCAGTTTGGCGAACACCGAGGGCGGATAGCCTTTGGTCGCCGGCGGTTCGCCGATGGCCAGAGCGATTTCCCGCTGGGCCTGGGCGAAACGAGTCAGCGAGTCCATCAACAGCAGAACGTTCTTGCCCTTGTCGCGGAAATACTCAGCGATGCGCGTGCAATACATCGCCGCACGCATACGCATCAGCGGTGCATCGTCCGCTGGCGAGGCGACTACCACCGAACGCTTGAGGCCTTCTTCACCAAGGATGTGCTCGATGAATTCTTTAACTTCGCGACCACGTTCACCGATCAGGCCGACGACGATGATGTCTGCTTCGGTGAAGCGGGTCATCATGCCCAACAGCACGGATTTACCGACACCGGTACCGGCGAACAGACCGAGACGCTGGCCACGGCCGACGGTCAGCAAACCGTTGATGCAACGGATACCGACGTCCAGCGGCACGCTGATCGGGTCACGGTTGAGCGGGTTGATTGTCGGGCCGTCCATCGGCACCCAGTCTTCGGCTTTCATGCCGCCCTTGCCGTCCAGCGCGCGGCCGGCGCCGTCGAGCACTCGGCCGAGCATGCTCATGCCCATCGGCAGCCGACCGGTGTCGGCCAGCGGCACCACGCGGGCGCCCGGGGCGATGCCGGCGACGCTGCCGACCGGCATCAGAAAGACTTTGCTGCCGGAGAAACCCATGACTTCCGCTTCCACCTGGGACGGGTGATAGCTGTCGTCATTGATCACCATGCAGCGGGTGCCCATGGCGGCGCGCAGCCCTTCGGCTTCCAGGGTCAGACCGACCATGCGCAGCAGCCGACCTTCAAGGATCGGCGCGCCGGCAATCTCGGTGGCCTCGGCGTAGGTGCTCAGGCGCTTGGCGAAGCTGGTGCGTTCAAGGCGCATCGCTGGCGTCCGCTCGCGGCTCGTCGGAGTCGACAGGCGCTGGGGTGTCTTGAGGAATTTCCAGGCTCAGGTCAGGCGTCGCCGGGTGCAACGCTTGTTCGTGCAACTGGTCGAACAGTTTGGCCATGACCTGAGTCACCCGCGATTCGACGCTGGCATCGATGCGACTGTGCTCGGTTTCAACCCGGCAGCCGCCCGGCAACAGCGACTCGTCTTCGACGATGCGCCAGGTTTCTTCGTGGCGTTCGCGCAGGGCTTTGACCTGGGCGAAGTCCTGCGGATTGACGTACAGGCGCACGTTTTCCACGCCCAGCGGCAACAGCTTGAGGGCATCGCGCATGACGTGTTCGATCTGCGTCGAATCGATGGCCAGTTCGCGCTTGATCACCTGTCTGCTGATGTGCTGCACGAGGTCGACCAGCGACTTTTCAATCTGTGTGTCTTGCTCGGCGATCGGCTCGAACAGGTTGCCCATCAACAGCTCAAGGCTGGCGATTTTTGCCGCCAGCGCTGTTTCGGCTTCCTGACGCACCTTCAGCGTGGTGCTGTGAAAACCTTCCTTTTCGCCAATGGCAAAGCCCTCGTTGTAAGCCTCCTGACGGATGCTTTCGAGCTCTTCCAGAGTCAGTGGCTGGACTTCTTCCAGCGGCACTTCTTCCATTTCCGGCGGTTCGGGTTCCGGCTCAGGTTCGGGTTCCGGTTTTGGCGGATCGAAGCTGGGCATCGCCCAGGATTCGAAGCCACGAACATCGCGGGCGCGGATCAGATCCGTCACAGACTCGTCAGGCTTATCCATGGGCTTAGATCATTTCCTCGCCGCCCTTGCCACCGAGCACGATCTCGCCGGCTTCGGCCATACGACGGGCGATGGTGAGGATTTCCTTCTGCGCGGTTTCGACATCGCTGACGCGCACCGGGCCTTTCGCCTCGAGGTCGTCGCGCAACAGTTCGGCGGCACGCTTGGACATGTTCTTGAAGATCTTTTCCTTGACGCCTTCGTCCGAGCCCTTGAGGGCCAGTACCAGCACATCGGAAGACACTTCGCGCAACAGCGCCTGAATGCCACGGTCATCGACGTCGGCAAGGTTGTTGAAGACGAACATGAGGTCTTCGATCTGACCGGACAGGTCTTCGTCGACTTCGCGGATCGAGTCCATGAGCTGGCCTTCGATCGAGCTGTCGAGGAAGTTCATGATGTCGGCCGCACGCTTGATGCCACCCAGGGTGGTGCGCGAGGCGTTCGAGTTGCCGGAGAACTGTTTCTCGAGAATCTGGTTGAGTTCTTTCAAGGCTGCCGGCTGCACGGTGTTCAACGACGAAACGCGCAGGATGATGTCCAGACGCACCTTATGGTCGAAGTTGCCGAGCACTTCACCGGCCTGATCCGGGTCGAGGTACGCGACCACGATTGCCTGGATCTGCGGGTGTTCGTAACGGATGACGTCGGCGACGGCGCGCGGCTCCATCCATTTCAGACTGTCGAGGCCGCTGGTGTTGCCACCGAGCAGGATGCGGTCGATCAGGCCGTTGGCCTTGTCTTCGCCCAGGGCCTGAGTGAGCATCTTGCGCACGTAGTCGTCGGAACCGACGCCGAGGCTGGTCTGATCGCCGACGATGTCGACGAACTCGCTCATCACCTGCTCGACCTGCTCGCGGTGCACGTTGCCCATCTGCGCCATGGCCACGCCAACGCGCTGAACCTCTTTGGGGCCCATGTGGCGCAGCACTTGCGCGGCATCGGTCGAACCCAGGGACAGCAGCAGAATCGCGGCTTTGTCGACCTTGGTCAGTTTGACGGCGGCGGCTCGGTTATCACTCATCTGCGTTAATCCACTCTTTTACGACCTGAGCCACGCGACCCGGGTCTTCAGCTACCAGACTCTTGATTGCATTCAGCTGCGCGTCATAACCCTCGCTCGGGCTCGGCAACAGAATGCTCTGCGGACCACCGAGGCTCACGCGGTCGTTGGCCAGGTCGCCGTCCAGGCCGCCCATGCCACCGAGTTCCACGTCGCTGCCCAGACCGGCCAGCTCCTTGCCTTTGCCACCGCCGGTGATGTTGTTGAGCACCGGACGCAGCACACCAAACACCAGTACGAGGATGAACAGCACACCCAGCACTTGTTTGACGATGTCCCAGAACCATGGCTGGGAGTAGAACGGAATATCGGCAATCACTTCACCGCGCTCGGCGGAGAACGGCATGTTGATCACGCTGACGCTGTCACCACGGCTGGCGTCGAAACCGACGGCGTCCTGCACCAGACGCGTGAAGCGCGCCAATTCGTCGGCGCTCCACGGCGCACGGCTGGTTTCACCGTTGGCCGGGTTGATCTTGACCTGATCATCGACCACCACCGACACCGACAGGCGATTGAGACGGCCCTGTTGCTGTTTGGTGTGGCTGATCGAACGGTCGAGCTCAAAGTTCTTCGTCGATTGTTGACGCTTGTCGGCCGGATACGGCGCGAGCATCGGCTGGCCGGTGGCCGGGTCCATGATCTGCTGACCGTTGGCGTCAACCAGTGGCTGACCCGGCTGGATCATGCCGGCCGGTGCGGCGGTGCCACCGGTGGTCTGCGGCGCCGACGCTGGCGACGGTGGCTGATTGCTCAGGGCACCCGGCACACCTTGCGGGCCATTGCTGGCGGTGCGTTGTTCGTTGACCGACTGCTCGCTGCGCAACGCCGGTTGGTCCGGGTTGAACTGCTCGGCAGTCGATTCGACGGCATTGAAATCGATGTCGGCCGAGACCTCAGCCTTGTATCGATCATTGCCCAATACCGGCTGCAGAATGTTGTGCACGCGTTGGGTGAGCATGCTTTCCATGCGGCGGCTGTAATCGAACTGCTTGCCGGCCATGGTCATTTCCGAGTTCTCCGCCTGATCGGAGAGCAGATTGCCCTTCTGATCGACGACGGTGATCTGCGATTTGCTCAACTCGGGCACGGACGTCGCGACCAGGTTGATGATCGCTACCACCTGACCCGGCTCCAGCGAACGCCCGCTATACAGCTCGACCAGTACCGAAGCGCTCGGCTTGCGCTCGTCACGGACGAACACCGAGCTCTTCGGAATTGCCAGGTGCACGCGGGCACCCTTGACGTTGTTCAGGCTGGAGATGGTGCGCGCCAGTTCGCCTTCGAGGCCGCGACGATAACGGGTCGCTTCCATGAACTGGCTGGTGCCCAGACCCTGTTCCTTGTCGAGGATTTCGAAACCGATATTGCCGTCGCTGGGAGTGACACCAGAGGCGGCGAGTTTCATCCGCGCACGGGACAGGTCGTCGGCCTTGACCAGCAAGGCGCCGGAATTGGGTTCTACGTTGTAGGGGATGTCAGCGGCGGCCAGGGTTTCCATGACCTGCTTGGCGTCCAGGCCGGCAAGGCTGCCGTACAGTGGACGGTAATCCGGCTGCTGCGACCACAGCACCACGGCAAAGCCAATCGCCACGCTCGCAGCCAGGCCGACCAAGAGGCCGACCTGACGCAGCACGGTCATCTGGGAAAGGTTTTCCAGAAAGGACAGGCCGAACAGCGGCGGTTTGCCGTCGATCGGGGTGGCCTTGGCCGGAACGTTATCAGCGACTGCTTCTGCCATGACTTATTTCGCCCTTAAACCGGCATCTGCATGATGTCTTGGTAAGCCTGGACCAGCTTGTTGCGCACCTGGGTCAGAGCCTGGAACGACACGCTGGCTTTTTGCGATGCGATCATCACGTCGGTCAGGTCGACACCGCTCTTGCCGATCTCGAACGCATTGGCCAGTTGAGTCGACGCCTGCTGGGTATCGCTGACTTTATTGATCGCCTGACCGAGCATGTCGGAAAAGCTGCTGCCGGCAATTTCAGGGACAGCGGCAGTCGATTTACGCGCAGACATGGCATCCACTTTCATGGCCTGCATGTCCATCATCAACCGATTAAATTCAATACCTTGGCTCATGGTCTACTCTCTTGGGCGGCCCGCAATTTTTTGACACTCACTCGGCGGGTACACAGGTATTAGCAACAAGGGTGCCAGCTCATGGGCACCCTTCTGAGAAAAGCATCTGGAATGTTTTGCAGCTTCCGTCAGGTGGCAAACAGATAGCCTTCGACGTCCATCCCGGCGTCGCGCATTTGCGCCAGTTTGTAGCGCAGGGTGCGGGGGCTGATGCCGAGCTTTTCGGCAGCTTCCTTGCGGCGGCCACGCTCGGCGCGCAGGGTGTCGATGATCATCTGAAACTCCCGGCGGCGCAGGTCGTCGCCCAGGGCTCCGGTGGAATCCGCCTCGATTTCCACCTCGCGAATCACCGGTGCCGCGACCGGCAACGGGGCAAATGTCACCGCACCGCTCAGGCAGAAATCCTGCGGCTGAATCAAACCACCCTGCTGCAGAATCAGCGCGCGCTGAATGGCGTTATCCAGCTCACGCACGTTGCCCGGCCACGGGTACTCGGTCAGGCAGGCTTGTGCTTCGGGGGAAAGCTTCGCCGCAGCGTGCTTCATTTTATTGACGTGTTTGGCCAACAACTTTTCCGCCAGCGGCAGGATATCGGCAGTGCGCTCGCGAAGTGGACGCCAGGCCAGAGGAAAAACCGACAAGCGGTAAAACAGGTCTTCACGGAAGCGCCCCGCTGCCACTTCACCAGCCAGATCACGGTTGGTCGTGGCGACCACGCGGATATCCAGACTGATCGGCTTGCGTGCGCCCACGCGCTCGACTTCGCGCTCCTGCAGGACCCGCAACAGTTTGGCTTGCAGACCCAGCGGCATTTCGGAAATTTCATCGAGCAGAATGGTGCCACCGTCCGCTTGCTCGAACTTGCCGGCCTGCGAGGCGATAGCGCCGGTGAACGAACCCTTTTCGTGCCCGAACAGTGTCGCTTCGAGCATGTTGTCGGGAATCGCCGCACAGTTGATCGCAATAAATGGCTGACTGGCCCGCCGCGATTGCTGGTGAATGTAGCGCGCCAAAACTTCTTTACCGGTACCGGACTCGCCGGAGATCAGGACAGTCGAATCACTGCGCGCGACCCGCGCGGCCAGTTCAAGCAACTGCGCACTGGCCGGCTCGACAGCAACGGGGCCCTCCGCTTCGCCAGCATCAATGCTGCCCAACGCGTGCCGGGCCACCAGATCAAGCAACGCTTTGGGTTCGAACGGCTTGACCAGATAATCCGCCGCGCCCTGGCGCATGGCATCGACCGCACGCTCGATTGCGCCGTGGGCGGTCATCAGCAGCACCGGCAATTGCGGTTGGCGCGCGCGCAGCAGGGCAAGCAATTGATGGCCGTCCATGCCCGGCATGTTGACGTCGCTGACCACCAGACTGAAGGCTTGCTGCGCGACGGCCGTCAGTGCTTCTTCGGCGCTGCCGACGGCGTGATAGTCGTGGCCGGCGAGCAACAGCGTATCGGCCAGCGCTTCGCGCAACGAACGGTCATCCTCGACCAGCAACACCTTGATGCCCATGACGATCATTCAACTCCCTGTGCAGCGGAAAACAGCGGCAGGCTGACCTGCGCGCAGGTGCCGCGCCCGACCCGCGAACGCAGGGTCAATTCTCCCTGATGGGCACGCGCCACCGCTTTGACCACGGTCAGGCCAAGACCGGTCCCGGTGACTTTGGTAGTAAAAAAAGGCTCGCCGAGGCGCGCCAAAACTGTCGGCTCAATGCCGCTGCCGCTGTCGCTGACACACACGCGCAGGGTGTTGCCTCTGGTGTAGCAATGCACTTTCAAGCGCGCCTCGCCGGCGCTGGCCTGGATGGCGTTTTCAATCAGATTCAGCAGTGCGCCGACCAGCGTGTCACGGTTGCACAGCAGCTCACCGGCATGGCTGTCGCACTGCCAGCGGATTGGCAGATCCTGCACGTGGGTCAGCGCCGCGGCCTGCAGCGATTGCATCAAGGCATCGGGGGTCAGGCGATCGGTCAGGGGCAATTCACCACGGGCGAACACCAGCATGTCGCGCACTTGATGTTCGAGTTCGTGCAGACGCTCTTTCAGGCGTCCGGCAAAGCGCTGCTGGGTTTCCACCGGCAATTGCTGCTCAGTCAAATGACTGGCGTAAAGCAAAGCGGCGGACAGCGGCGTGCGAATCTGATGCGCCAGGGACGCAACCATGCGCCCCAGCGAAGACAACCGCTCGTGCCGTGCCAGTTGATCTTGCAGATGACGGGTTTCCGTCAAATCATTGAGCAGCACCAACTGCCCCGGCTCGGCGTCCAGCGAGCGGGTGGAAATCGACAGGCGTCGACCGTTTTTAAGAGAGATTTCATGACCGTCGTCTTCACGCGGAGCGAAGCAGCGTGCGATCACATGGCGCCAGAGTTCGCCTTCGAGTGGCGAGCCAAGCAGGTCGATGGCGGCCGGGTTGGCTTCGCGCACCAGGCCGTGGCCGTCGATAACGATCACGCCGCCGGGCAACAGGTCGAGGAGGTTTTGCAGGCGATTGGCCAGGCGTTCTTTTTCCGCCAGCTCCTGCATGCGCTGGGCGCTGACCACCGCCAGCTCACCCTTGAGCTCGGTGACTCGCGCTTCGAGCAGGCTGTAGGAGTCGGTCAGCTGGCTCGACATCTGGTTGAACAGCTGAAAGGCCTGCTCAAGTCCCTGACGACTTGCCTGCTCTACGGACGAGGGTTGCCCCACGATATTGGAGGCAGAAGAGATCTGGGCGGCTTGGGGCATTGGGCTCTCTCGCTTGGCTGACCGTCAGTGAAACGGAACGTTGCGAGGGCTATAGCAATACCCGTGCCTAAAAAAAACCGCTTATAAATGAAGCGGTTGAAAAACAGGCGTCAATCATCCGCCTGTTCATCTCCTCCAGCCCGGCTCATGCCGTACTTGCGCATCTTCTCGACCAGCGTGGTGCGACGAATACGCAGACGCTCAGCTGCACGGGCGACAATGCCATTGGCATCGTCCAGCGCCTGCTGAATCAGGCCCTGCTCCAGGCCACCGAGGTAGTCCTTGAGGTCGAGGCCTTCCGGCGGCAGCAGTGCGTTGGCGCTGAAATCCGGAGTATGGCCATTGATCGCCACGCGCTCTTCGAGATCGCTACGCAGACTGTCGACCATTTGCTCGTCTTCGTCGTCTACGTAGCGGAATTTCTTCGGCAGCTCGACCACGCCGATCACCCCGTACGGGTGCATGATCGCCATACGCTCAACGAGGTTGGCCAGTTCGCGGACGTTGCCCGGCCAGCCGTGACGGCACAGCGACATGATCGCCGCCGAGTTGAAACGGATCGAACCACGCTTCTCGTGCTCCATGCGCGAGATCAGTTCGTTCATCAACAGCGGGATATCTTCGACACGCTCGCGCAGCGGCGCCATCTCGATCGGGAACACGTTCAGGCGATAGTAGAGGTCTTCGCGGAACGAGCCGATCTCGATCATGCTTTCGAGATTCTTGTGGGTCGCGGCGATGATGCGCACGTCGACGCTCTGGGTCTTGTTGCTGCCCACGCGCTCGAAGGTGCGTTCCTGCAGCACGCGCAGCAGCTTGACCTGCATAGGCAGCGGCATGTCGCCGATTTCGTCGAGGAACAGCGTGCCGCCGTTGGCCAGTTCAAAGCGTCCGGCACGGCTGGTGATCGCACCGGTGAAGGCGCCCTTCTCGTGGCCGAACAGTTCGCTTTCCAGCAGCTCAGCAGGGATCGCCCCGCAGTTGACCGGCACGAACGGCGCGTCGCGGCGCTTGGAGTGGTAGTGCAGGTTGCGCGCGACCACTTCCTTGCCGGTGCCGGACTCGCCGAGGATCAGCACGCTCGCGTCGGTGTCGGCCACCTGCTGCATCATCTGACGGACGTGCTGAATCGCACGACTGGTGCCGACGAGGCTGCGGAAGAGATTGGGTTCGCGATGACGGCCGCGTTCACGGGCCTGGTCGTACATCTCGCGATAGACCTGAGCGCGGTGCAGCGAATCGAGCAATTTGCTGTAGCTGGGCGGCATTTCCAGGGTCGAAAGGACGCGGCGACGCTGGTCTTCAGGCAGGTCAACGGAAGAATTATCGCCCATTAACAAAACCGGAAGGAACTCATCCCAGGTTGCGAGTGTCTTTAGCAAGCCCAAAAGCGCGCCAGGAGCATTGACGGTCCCGATCAGTACGCAAATGACCTCACGACTAGACGACAAAGAGCCGACTGCCTGCTGCCAGTCATGGCTGCCGCAGGGTAAATTTTCTTCGCCAAGAAAATTCAAAATCACCGCCAGGTCGCGGCGGCGGACGCTATCGTCATCGATCAGCAGAATTTTGGTTTCACGCCACATGCAATAGCAACTTCCCTAGTCAACTCAATGCCCGAAAAATAAGGCAAGCGAGACGCTTGCAGGACACCATGTGCCTGTAGACGCCCTAAACCTGATAATAGCCACTAGTTAAGTCAAAAAACCGTGCACAGTCAAATTTATGGCGCACATCTCTGGTTCAACTGACGGTTAATCAACCAAACAGATGGTAAACCTTTGCAGCCTTTTGCGCTTGGGTGATCTGCGACATCTCGTTGGCTATCGCCTGCCGCTCGCCCATTGCCACCTCAAGAAGCTCTTTGTACACGAATAGCAGCTCTTCAAGGTTATCGCGCAACGCAACTTCGTCCAGCGAAGCTTCCGCCATGACGTCTTCCATGCAGGAACGGCAAGCCAGATCCAGCTCGCCAATGGCTTCCCAGTTTCGCTCGGCCAGAGCACCGACCAACGCTTCACGGGTATCGGCTATTCGCTGCAATACAAGACTCATGGTGATCTCCTTCAGAACTGCGGAGCCGGCACAGGCGCGATGGCGTCCCAGCCTTCTTTGACCGTTGTCAGCAGACCGGCTACTTCGTCGAGGACACGTGGATCGCTGCTGATATTTGCTTCGGCAAGGCGCTTCATCATGTAGATGTACAGGCCATCCAGATCGGCCAGTGCCTCTGCATTATTTTCGAGATCGAGACCTTCGCGCAGGCCACTGACGATGCCGATGGCCTTGCTGATCGCCGTACATTTGCCGGGAATGTCCTTGCGCTCGATGGCGCCTTTGGCCTGAGCAATACGGGCCAGGCCGCCTTCCATCAACATTTGCACCAGGCGGTGCGGGCTCGCTTCGGACGTCTGCGCATGGGCGCCGACTTTCTGGTACTGCCGAAGGGCTAACATCGGGTTCATGTTCTACCTCATTGCCACGTTGACTCGTATAACCAGTGTATCGCCAACCGGTCCGAAAACTTTAGATCAAAAGACAAAAACCCGGCGCACGCCGATAAAGCGTAGCCGGGTTTTTGTCGTGACTGACTGTTACTTCGCCGACTGCTGCGCGTTCAGCGAGCTGAAGAACGAGGTGATGTTGCTCGCCGTTGCCTTCATCTGCCCGACCAGCAAGTCCATGGCATTGTACTTGGCGGTCAATGTCTTGGTCAGGTTGGCGACACGCAGATCCAGCGCCAACTGCTGGTTGGTCAGATTGCGTGTGTTGTTATTCAGAATGGCGAGGCGCTGATCCAGCAAACCGGTTGTGACCTTGCCACCCACCGGCGCCTTAAGGTACGGATCAACCGCCTTGCTCATACGTGCCAACAGGCCGTTGGTATCGTTGGTCCCGGTAAACAACTGCTGAACCTGCCCCGTCATTCCGGGCTGATCCATGGTCTTGTTGAAGGCAGCGGTATCGAAGGTCAGGTTACCGCTGGTGCGGTCGGTCATTACACCCAATTGCGACAGCACAGACAGGGGGCCGCCTGCACCCGGAGCCGTCAGTTCAGCACGAATATCGGCTATCAGTGTCCGCGGCAGCGAATCGCCCGTGAATGCAGCCTGCACGGTCAGCTTGCCATCTTCATCCGGCGTCGCCTTGGACAGGGTATCGATGGTTTTCTTCAGCGTGTTGTAAGCGTCGACAAACGACTGGATCGATGTCTGCAACCCTTTGGTGTTGGCATCAACACTGACGACAGTAGGCGCGCCATTGGCTGGCGTGACCGAAGTGAGATTCAGGGTCAGCCCGCTGATTGCGCCGCTCACCGTATTACTCTTGCTGGTTACTGTCAGCCCGTCGATGGTCAGCTGGGCGTCTTGTGCTACGCCATTGACAGCACCCGAAGCGCCTGCCGCCGGACTGGTTCCCAGCGGCTGAGTGCCATCGATTTCCAGACCGGCAATACCGCTCACGGAAAGGTCAGACCCGGCGCCGGTTTTGCTCGAGCTGATTACCAGGCGTGAAGACCCGCTGCTGTCGGTAACAATGTTCGCAGAGATTCCGTTAGCGCCTTGAGCTTTGTTGATCGCGTCACGCGTGCTCTGCAAGGTCGCGCCAGCCGGGATATCGACGTTGTAATCAGTGCCATTCTGACTGATTTTCAGGGTACCACTCGGAATGGCACTGGCGGCACCGCCGGCGAAAGATGCACTGGCAATTTTCGAGCCCGTGGCCAGTTTGCTCACAACAACATTGTATTTGCCCGAAACTGCGGTGCTGTCGGACGTGGCGCTGAGGATATCCGCGTTACCCGAAGTCGCCGTGAAGCCGGCAAACGCAGGATTGGTTTTGCTGCTCAGGTTGGTCATCGCGGTCTGGAATGCGGTAAGCGCACTCTTCAACGACCCGACACCAGAAATTTTCAGGCTGTTGGTTTTGGTCGCAGAATCGATTTGCGTCTGCTTCGGCGATTTGTCGGCGTTGACCAGCGCGGTCACGATCGCGCCGATGTCCAGGCCGGAACCCAGTCCGGAACCCGGTAGAATTGGACTTGCCATGTGCATCTCCCTTCAGATTGTTGCCATTCTTTTGACCGTTGCAGGCGTCTTGAGAACGAACAAACACTATTCATGCCATTTATCAGACTTTGGCGTCGAACAACACGTGGCTTGCGTTGGCGAGGCTGTCCGCCAGTTTGAGGGCTTCAGCGGAAGGAATCTGTCGAACAACTTCACCCGTCTCGCTCGCAATCACCTTGACGATGACCTTGCCGGAATGCTCGTCAATCGAGAACTCCAGATTACGCTTGATCGACTGGACGAATTTTTCGATCTCTTGCACCGCCAGTTTCAACTTGGCGCCGTCCGAATCCTGATCCTTGGCAGCGACCGGCGCTTCAGTCTTTTGGACTTTAGGCAGCTCTGACGTTTTGTCAGCAACCGGTGGCACTGGCTTGGGAGCCGGATAAGACACGTTAAGCTTCACGCTCATGTCCATGCCCATCACCTCTTAACGAAAAAAAGCGAGAGAGCACGACCAGCGCACTCCCCCGCTCAAACCTGTTCCGAATTACTGAAGCAGTTTCAGTACAGCGGAAGGCAGTTGGTTGGCCTGGGCCAGAACCGAAGTGGAAGCTTGCTGCAGAGTTTGCTGCTTGGTCAGGTTAGCAGTTTCTGCGGCGAAGTCGGTGTCCTGTACACGACCCTGAGCAGCGGTGGTGTTTTCAGTGATGTTCTGCAGGTTGGAGATGGTGCTGGTCAGACGGTTCTGCGAAGCACCGAGGCTGGCACGGGTTGCACCGATTGCAGCGATAGCGGCGTCGATTGCAGTGATCGCGCTGTCAATGGCAACGGCTGCGTCAGACGGGCTGGCGCCGGTCAGGGCCAGAGTACCGCTACCAACCGACAGGCTGACGGCGTCGAACTTGGAGCTCAGTACCAGGTCGATGTGGTTAGCCGAACCAGTGTTTGCGCCCACTTGCAGAGTCACAGTACCAGCCGAACCGTCCAGCAGGTTCTTGCCGTTCAGGTTGGTCGAAGCGGAGATACGGGTGATCTCGTCCGACATCTGAGCGAATTCAGAGTTGGTAGCGGTCTGGTCAGCGGTGCCGTTGGTACCGTTACGGGCTTTAACAGCCAGTTCACGCATACGCTGCAGGATGTCGGTAGTGGCTTGCAGAGCGCCTTCAGCGGTCTGGGCAACGGAGATACCGTCGTTGGCGTTCTGGATGGCCTGGGTGTTACCGCGGATCTGCGAAGACATACGGTTGGAGATCTGCAGGCCAGCGGCGTCGTCTTTGGCGCTGTTGATTTTCAGGCCGGAAGACAGGCGCTGCATCGAGGTGGACAGAGCGTCGGAAGCGCGGTTCAGGTTTTTCTGAACGTTCAACGATGTGGTGTTGGTGTTTACTGTTAAAGCCATGACGAATTCCTCGTTGGTTGGGTACTGCGGCTTCCGGCCCTGGCAACCGCCGGGTATGGCCTAGAGAACCTTCGTAATAGTTATCGTCGGGTTTGCAGGTTGCTTGAGGGCTTTTTGAAAAAATTTTGCCATCACCACGCCACCCCCGATAAAACAATGACTTAGCTGTACTTCAACCGCATAAAAATGACGTCATAAAACTGCCTGTCACGCAAAGCCGCGGGCCAGTGCTGCGCAGCAGTTCAGCGCCTGGCACTTTCCAGCAATTCAACCAGTTCGTATTCCATAGAGTCGGCCAGTCCCAACCAGTCCTGGCGCTCCTGGCAATCGAGCATTTGCATGAGCACCTGCGCCCACGCCTGCTGGATCTCTATTGGGGCAGACGAAAGACATTGCTGGGCCTGTTCGAACACATCGACCATGGTCAACGCCGCTTCTACGTCACGCCCCAGACGAAACAATGCAGCGCATTGGCGACACTGATCCTGACTGTGATTCAGCGCACTCATTGCACGAACTCCGGATTGAAAGCGGTGCCGGCGATCAGCGCGCCGGCGCGGCTGCTGTTGAGAAATTCGACCTGTGGATGCGCGGCGATATAACGCTCGAGCACACACAGATAGCCGCGAAAATTCAGCTGGGTACTGACGCGCTGACCATGGCCATCGCGCACCCAATGCCGCGCCTGGGCCAGCGGCGGACCCAAATCGCCATCGCCCCACCCGGCGTGGGTCTTGTTCATCGGGAAGGCGAAGTCAGCGCCGAACAGAGTGATTCGACTCGCACCCATTTTTACCGCGAGATCCACTGCCGGATGAATCACGCTGCCGCCGACGTGCAGCTCGCCGCGTGGATACTGTTCTTTCAGCTCGGCATAGATCGGGCTGGCCGAATAGCCGCCATAGCGCTTGCCCTTCCATGCCTTCAATATCTGCGGATCGCTCATCGGCAGGTACACCAGCGTAATGCCGTCAGACTTCTCGAAGGGCAAATGCCGAAAGCCGATGCGTTGATCGATGCTTACCACCAGATCAGGCACGATGCCGTGTTCGCGCAACGGCCGATAAGCGGTATCAACACAGATGAACAACGGCCGCTCGGCAAGCTGACCAATCGCCGCCAGACGTTCGAAATGCTGCTCCAGTGTCGGCCCGGTGGCGATTACGTAGACTTCGCGGCCAGCGCAGCTGCCGAACAATTGCGCCACATCGGCATCGCCAAGCAACACCGGCAGACATTCCTGCAAGCGCTGCTGGATTTCCGGTGACTGCGGATCGAAATCGCGGTTATTGAATGTCAGGTGCACTTCATTGATCAGCCGGTCGCGAATCTTCGCATTGAAGTCATCGGCCAGCAGCATCTCGGCCGGCAGGGCAAAAACCGGCGTGAAGAAGTCCGGGTGATCGCCGGCGTAAAACAGTTCGACCCGAGGATCCTGCAGCCACTGGCGCTGATCGAGCAGTTGCAGCACCAGCGCGAACAGCGCGCCATTGAGGATGTGTACGTACAGGCGCTCGAGCCCCGCGCGCTCGAGCAGCACACCGGGCAAGTCGCCCAGGCCGGTGCCATAGACGTGCAGTTGCGGTTTTTCCGGCAGGCTCGCTGCCTGAATCTTCGCCTCATGCAGGCGATCATGGCGGCTGGTGAGCTGAATGCCGTCGACGCTCAGCGTCGAGCCCAGCCCTTGCACGAGTTCGGCCTGCACGGACGCACTGTCTTCAGCCATCAATCGCTCGAACAGCGCCGGCCAGCGCCGTTGCAACACCTCGGCATTGGCTTGGAAAAACTCGCTCATGGCGCCTCGCGCTCCTTCTCGGGCAAAAAAATAGCGTTCAAGGTTAACCTTGAACGCTATTTTTGTATCAGTGGTTTTTGCTGCAGTTTACGGACGATAGATGATCGCCGAGCCCCACGACAGGCCAACACCAAAACCGCTCAGCGCAACGCGCTGCCAGTCGGAGTCGAGCACGTGCTTTTCCAACAGCAGCGGAATGCTCGACGACACGGTGTTGCCGGTCTCGACCATGTCCTTGATGAATTTCTCCGGCTCGCCTTCGAAGCGTCGCGCCACGGCGTCGACAATCGCCGCGCTGCCCTGGTGAATGCAGAATGCATCGATGTCATCGGCTTTCAGCCCCGAATCGTCAAGCAGTTCATGCAAGTGCGCCGGGACTTTCAGCAATGCGAAATTGAAGACCTGACGACCGTTCATGAAGAACACGCCGTTGCTGACTTTAAGGTGCGGTGCCCCGGAACCGTCGGTGCCGAACTTGGCCTTGCCCAGCGCCCAGGTCGGGTTTTCGCCCATCCACGTGGCGGTGGCGGCATCGCCAAACAGCATGGTGGTGTTGCGGTCTTCCGGGTCAACGATTTTCGAATACGGGTCCGCGGTGATCAGCAGGCCGTTCTTCAGGCCGGCGGCTTCCATGAAGCCCTTGATCGCGTAAATGCCGTAGACATAACCGGAGCAGCCCAGGGAAATGTCGAACGCTGCAACATTGGTCGGCAGGCCGAGTTTGTCCTGGACGATGGCAGCGGTGTGCGGCAGACCTTCTTCGTCACCGTTCTGGGTGACGACGATCAGAGCATCGATGGATTCACGTTTCAGTTCAGGGTTGCTGGCAAACAGCGCATTGGCCGCTTCCACGCACAGATCGGAGGTTTCCTGCTCAGCGTCTTTGCGCGGCAGGAACGCCGAACCGATCTTGCCAAGGATGAATTCTTCATCCTTCTCGAATTTTGCACCTTGTGCGTAATTGTCCACGCCGGCTACAGGAACGTAGCTCGCAATGCTTTTTATGCCAATCATTACGGCTTCCCAATAAAAAACAGCCCAAAACCACCGCTCGCAAGGATTCGAGGGGCGCCGACAAACAGAAAACGGCCGCCACAACGGGCAGCCACGGGAAGCGCAAAGGGCTATCACTGGAACCGCAAAACGGGCCAGGCGCCATCTCCCCGGTCAATACAATACAGTGAAGATGCGCGTTATGACTCGCAGGTCACGCTATTTTGCCGAATCGATGGCAGATTGGCTTATTCGATCAGCGACCAATCCAGTGGCGTACCACGCTTGATCGCGGTGCGCGCGCGGCGTCCGAGAACGGCATCGGTGTGCTTGGGCGGCAGACCGAGGCCAGGACGGATGGCGCGCAGATTGTCCACGGTAAATGCTTCACCGGCGGCCATGTCAGCAGTGACGTACAGCGAACGGCGATAGACCAGCGACTTGCGCTCAGCCTCGGTCACGCCGTAATGCACCTGCCCCATGGCCTGCCAGGCACGTTCGGTTTCGACGACCAGACTGGCCAGTTCCGCCGGTTCCAGGGAAAAGCTCGCGTCGACGCCACCGGCCGAACGATCGAGGGTGAAGTGTTTCTCCACCACCGTCGCGCCCAGCGCCACCGCCGCCACCGATACGCCAACGCCCATCGAGTGGTCCGACAGCCCGACCTCGCAGCCAAACAACTCACGCAGATGCGGGATCGTGCGCACGTTGCTGTTGAGGGGCGTGGCCGGATAAGTGCTGGTGCACTTGAGCAGGACCAGATCCTTGCAGCCGGCCTCGCGGGCGGCGCGCACGGTTTCATCCAGTTCAGCAATGCTGGCCATGCCGGTGGAGATGATCAGCGGTTTACCGGTGGCGGCAACACGGCGGATCAACGGCAGATCGGTGTTTTCAAAACTGGCGATCTTGTACGCCGGCACCTCGAGGCTTTCGAGAAAATCCACCGCGCTGTCGTCGAACGGCGTCGAGAACGCGAGCATCCCCAACTCCTTGGCTCGAGCAAAAATCGGCGCGTGCCATTCCCACGGTGTGTGGGCTTTTTCATACAAATCGTAGAGCGAAGTGCCGGCCCACAGACTGCCGGGATCCTTGATGAAGAATTCGCCTTCGGCCAAATCCAGGGTCATGGTTTCGGCGGTGTAGGTTTGCAGCTTCAAGGCATGCGCACCAGCCCTCGCAGCAGCCTCGACGATTTGCAGGGCGACATCGAGAGACTGGTTATGATTGCCACTCATCTCGGCAATGATGAACGGCGGCGCGTCGGCACCAATCGTGCGGTGGCCAATCTTGAAACTAGACATGCGAGTGATCCTTCAAAACACGGCTGAACGCGCAGGTTTCCTGGATGAACCCGGCGTCGCGGAAGACTTTCAATGAAGACTGATTGGCGGGCATGACCCGGGCATTGATGCGCGTCAATTGCGGCCAGTGCGCAGCGACGAACGCTTCGCCACGGCTGAGCACTGCCCTGCCCCAACCGAGGCCGAAACGCCCTTCCAGCAGATAGATCGACACTTCCGCTTCGAATCCGCGCAAGTCGTAGCGCAGCACCCCGACCGGGCCGTCATCCGCCTCGGCGATCAACAGCAGCCGCTGCGGATTGCGCAAACTTGCCATCAACCAGTTCAGGTGCTGCGCCCAATCGATCACGCCGGATTCCAGCGACCAGCGCCGCACCGGCTCGGCATTGCGCCCATCGAACAGCAACTGCGCATCGTCCAGCGTCGCCGGGCGCAGTTTCAGTACCGCGCCGGCCAGCGCCGCCGCCACGCGTTCGGCACCGCGTCCGTCGACCAGTTGCCGCGAGCGCTCGGCAAGGCTCTGGCGCAGAAAATGATTGTCCATCACAAAGCCGACCGCATCGCGCAGTTGCTCGACGCTGACCTGCTCGCGCGCACCCATGAACACATGCGCGCCGGCCGCCGCCATGACTTCACCGTTGGCCTGCTGATTGTTTGCCACAGCGATGCAGATGGTCGGCAAGCCGAGCGCCGCACGTTCCCAACTGGTGCCGCCGCCGGCGCCGATAAACAGATCGGCTTCAGTCATGCGTTGATGGAAATCGCTGACGAAACTGTGCAGGCGCCAGTTCGGCCGTGTCTCGGCCAAGGCCTGCATCTGCGCCCACGCCGGGTTGTCGGCGCCCGCGACGAAATCAACCTGCAACTCAGTGAAATCAGCCAGCGCCAACATCGCGTGATGAGTCTGCATCGCCGCGTCGAAACCGCCGAAATTCACCAGCACCCGCCGCGCCTTCGGTTTGATCTCGATGGCTTCGCAGTTGAATTCTTCACGGAGCATGGCGTAGCGCGGGCCGAGCAAGGTGCGACAGCCCGGCGGCAGCAGCGGCGCGTAGTTTTGACTTAAGCCGGACAGGTTCTGATTGAGCAGCAGATCGACGCTGTAGCGCCGCGTCGCCAGATCATCCACTGCGGCGATTCGATGCGCCCAGCGCCGGGCAGCGGTTTGCCAGTGATGATCGAGGCCGTAATGGTCGGCGATGATCCAGTCAAACGGCGCCTGCCCGTCCAGCAGCAGGCCCAGTGCATCAATGTCGAACTGCCACGGCAACATCGATTCGATGGCCTGCAGCGGGTCTTCATCACGATAACGCTCGGGCAGCGCGAAGGTCTCGAAGCCTTCGGCATTCAAGGCTTCGAGTCGATGTCCCGGCAAGCGCCGACAGGCAAACGCAACATGACTGCCCTGCCCGCGCAACACTCGCGCCAGCGTCAGGCAGCGGGCGATATGGCCGCTGCCGATGGCCGGCGAAGCGTCGGCACGGATCAGCACTCTCATGGCAGTTCTCCGCCGGCCTTGAGCGCGGCGTACAGGTATTCGGCGCGTTGCCAATCTTCGGGGGTGTCGATGTCCTGGACCAGATGGCGCGGCAGGATCACCGGCAGGCTGGCTGGCGAGAACAGCGTCTCGCCGCGCAACCACGCTTCGCTGCGCCCCCAGTAAAACTGCCCGGCATCCTGAAACGCTTCGGGCAGATCCTGCGAACGGGTGGTGCGAAACTCCGGATAAAGCGACATCAGGGCGCCCTCCTCGTTGAGGGTCAGGGCGCGCTGCACGGGGAAACCGAAGCCGCACACCGAAAAGGCAAACGCCTTGTGCGGATGCTGCTTGAGCAATTCCAGGCCCTGACGCAGGTAGCGCACTTGCAACAGCGGTGCCGTCGCATACAGGCAACAGGCGTAATCGAATGCCGGCAGCTGCTGCAGGGCATGCACGATCACCGCAGCGGTACCGGTGAAATCATCCGCCAGATCGGCCGGTCGCATGAACGGCACTTCGGCGCCGTGCGCCCGTGCGACGTCGGCAATTTCCGCATCGTCGGTACTGACCACCACGGCGTCGAACAGCGCTGATTCCAGCGCCGTGCGAATCGAGCGGACGATCATCGGTACGCCGTCGAACGGTTTGAGATTCTTGCGCGGGATGCGCTTGCTGCCACCACGGGCGGGGATGATCGCGACGCAGCTCACGGTGCCTTACTCCTCAAGCAGCAGCCGACGCAGTTGCTCGACCACCTGATCCTGTTGTTCTTCGCTGAGCAAAGGGAACAGCGGCAAGCTGATCGCCTCGGCGTAATAGCGCTCGGCCTCGGGGAAATCGCCCTCGGCAAAACCCAGCTCGCGATAGTACGGCTGCAGATGCACCGGAATATAGTGCAGATTTACGCCGATGCCGGCGGCACGCAAACCTTCGAACACCTGGCGATGACTGAGATTGCAGCGCTCGGCCTGCAAACGCACCACGTACAAGTGCCACGCCGATTCGGCCTCCGGCTGCGCACTCGGCAAGGTCAGCGGCAGGTAGGCGAGCAACTGATCGTAACGCGCTGCGAGTTCGCGGCGCCGTGCGACAAATTCGTCGAGCTTGCGCAGTTGTGACAGACCCAGCGCCGCTTGCAGATCGGTGATCCGATAATTGAAACCCAGCTCGATCTGCTGGTAATACCACGGCCCGTGACTGGGCTCGGTCATCTGTTCTGCATCGCGGGTCATGCCATGGCTGCGCAGGCGTCGCAGACGTTCGGCCAGCGCCGGGCGATTGGTCAGGACCATGCCGCCCTCGGCGCTGGTGATGATTTTCACCGGATGAAAACTGAACACCGTCATCGCCGCGAATTCACCACAACCGACCGGACGCCCGGCGTAGCTCGCGCCCACTGCGTGGGAGGCGTCTTCGATCACGGTGAAGTTGTAGCGCACCGCCAGATCGGCGATCTTGCGCAGGTCACAGCTCTGCCCGGAGAAGGCAACGGCGACGAGGACTTTCGGCAGCGTGCCGTCGCGCTCGGCCTGTTCGAGCTTTGCTTCAAGCGCGAACGCATCGAGGTTCCAGGTCAGCGGATCGATGTCGACGAAATCCACCTCGGCGCCGCAGTAGCGCCCGCAATTGGCCGAGGCGAGAAAGGTATTAGGCGAAGTCCATAAGCGATCGCCCGGCCCCAGACCCGCCGCCAGACAGGCAATGTGCAGCGCCGCCGTGGCATTGCACACCGCCACGGCAAAATCCGCCTGACAGCGCTCGGCCATGGCCTGCTCGAAGCGTTCGATGGTCGGCCCCTGAGTCAGCCAGTCTGATTGCAACACCTCGACCACCGCATCGATGTCTGCCTGATCGAGGCTCTGCCGACCGTAAGGAATCATACCGACAGCTTCGCGTGCAGATCGGCGATCTGCCCGACCGAAAGAAAATGCGGGTTGGTATCCGAGCGATACTCGAAATCCTCGCCCACGGCACGGCCGCGTTCGCCAAGTTTATCGACGGCGAAATCGACATCGACGCTGGTAAAACGAATCGACGGCTGAATCGTGTAGTGGTCGTCAAACTCAAGGGTCATCCGCGCATCGTCCAGCGGCACCATCAGCTCATGCAGCTTCTCGCCGGGACGAATGCCGACGTTCTTGTGCGGCAGATGCTCAGCCATGCCGCGCGCCAGATCGACGATACGGATCGACGGAATTTTCGGCACGAATACTTCGCCACCGTGCATGCGCGCGAAGCTGTCGAGGACGAACTGCACGCCGTGATCGAGGGTGATCCAGAACCGCGTCATGCGCTCGTCGGTGATCGGCAATTCTTGCGCGCCTTCAGCGATCAGCTTGCTGAAAAACGGCACCACCGAACCGCGCGAGCCAGCGACGTTGCCGTAGCGCACCACAGCGAAACGGGTCTGCTGCTCGCCGGCAATGTTGTTGGCGGCGACAAACAATTTGTCCGAGAGCAACTTGGTCGCACCGTACAGATTGATCGGGCTGGCCGCCTTGTCGGTGGACAGCGCGACGACCTTCTTCACGCCATTGTCGATGGCGGCGGCGATGATGTTCTCCGCGCCATTGACGTTGGTGCGGATGCATTCGGTCGGGTTGTATTCCGCCGCCGGCACCTGCTTCAACGCAGCGGCATGGACGACGTAATCGATGCCGCGCATGGCCTGACGCAAGCGCTCGGCGTCACGCACGTCACCGATGAAATAACGCATGCATGGCGCGTTGAACGTCTGCTGCATCTCGTACTGCTTCAGCTCGTCGCGAGAGAACACCACGACGCGCTTGGGCTGGTATTGCTCGAGCAAGCGGCGAATGAAGTTACGGCCGAACGAGCCAGTGCCGCCGGAGATGAAAATCGATTGTCCGTTGAACATGTGGTGATTCCTGTCCGGCCTGCTCAGGCGAGCAACTGCGCCCAATTGATCGAGGCGTTTTCGCCAAGAGTGAAACCTTTGCCACTCAGGGCCAGGTTGGCGTTGTACGCCGGGTCCTGGGCAAAGGCGTCGGGCCATTTTTCACGCAGTGCCGCCAATGCCGCTGGCGCCAGTGGCAGCTCGCCGGTGTGCAGCACCTGCACCAGTGGCGTCCACACGGTGAGGTAACCGGCCTGACCGGCCTTGAGGCACAGATCGACATCGGCATAGCCCGCAGCGAAGGTCACCTCGTCCAGGCCGCCAAGGGCATTGAACATGTCCTTGCCAATCATCAGGCACACCTTGGACACCGCCGAGTAATTCTGCTCGACAGCCAGACGCTGCATGTAACCCTCGGCCTTGTGTTTCTCGCCGATGAAGGGCGAGCCGACGCCATCGTTGAGGCCGAGAATCAGACCGGCCTGGGCAACCTTGCCGTCACGATCGACGAGTTTGGCGCCGACGACGCCGACTTCCGGACGCTGGGCATGGTTGAGCAGCGAATCGATCCAGTTCGGGTTGACCACTTCGCTGTCGGCGGCCAGCAGCACCAGGTATTCACCCTGCGCCTGCTCGCTGGCGGCGTTGTACAACGCGACTTCGCCGAGCGGCTGATCGGCACGCAGTACGTTGACCTTGGCGTGGCGCAGCGTGCCTAGCCAATCGTTGACCTCGGCCGACTGATTGCCGTTGGCGGCCAGCAGCACTTCGTAGCGGCTGTAACGGGTGCGCAGCAGCACGCCTTCGAGGCAACGACGCAGTGCCGGCAGATCATCAATGACCGGCACAATGATCGACACCAGCGGTTGTTCGGTATGGCGATAATCGATCTGCCAGGTACCCGGCAGCGCCGAGGTGACCTTGGCTTTGTAACCGCGATTGCCCAAGTGACGCAGCAGCGCCAGACGCTCATGGGCGTTTTCTTCCAGAGGCGCCTGCTCGGTGATCAGCAGCGGCTCATCAAGATGCGCCAGGCCGTCGAGGCCGCCCTGTTCGATGATGCGCAGCAACAGATCGAATTCCAGCGCCTTGCTGAAGTCGGCCTGATAACCGCCGGCTTCAAGCAGGACTTCGCGGCGGATCAGCCAGTGCCGCGCCATCAGCGACGGCACGCTGTGCAGCAGATCAAGATTGAAACCGGGGCGGAATACGTCGACCAGTGCGCCTTCGGCAGTGCGCTGAATTTCATCAGTCGCTACTGCGCGAACACCGCTGGCCGCCATCAGTTCCAAACCGGCGCGCGCCAGGCCGGCCGGTGTGAATTCGTCGCCCACGTTCGCCAGCAGCAACCAGTCGCAAGGCGACTGCGCAGCGCTCTGGTTGAGCTTGTCGACGAGATTGCCCGGGGTAACCCGAACAAAGTGCAAGGTGTTTTGCGCGGTGGTCGCGGTCTGCGGTTCGCCAGTGGTGAAGACCACGATCTTGAACGCTTTGCTGACACCTTCGACGAGGCTGTCGAGGGTAATTTGCAGCTTCTCGACGCTGTCATCCAGGTCAAGCAGGAAAATACCGAACTGCGGTCCGCCGTTGCTGGCGGCCAGACGGGCAGCGATTGAAGCAGATTGTTCGGCGTCAGGCTTGCGCGCCGCCAGCCAATCGAGCAAACGCCCCGAGCGCATCTTGCCAAAGACCGGGTAGTGATCAAGGTTCGACACGGCTTGAAGACGCGCGCCCCACTCAAGCATTTCCTGCGCTGGAGCTTCCTCGCCAGCCGACTGCAGTTGCTCGGCCAGACGCTTGACCACGCGACGGTTGAACGCGTTGCTGTCATGGGCTTGCCACAGCCGGTCGATGACGCTTTCCGGAGTGTCGTTATTTCGCGCCTGCAACAGATACTCCTGCCGGGCCCAGACGCCTTCAAGCTTCTCAAGCTGAATACGCCCGGCGGGCATCGCATGCAGGAGGAATTCGAACTGGGTCAGCAAGTCGAAGAAGTGCTGGTTGTAAAACGGCATCTCGACGTATTGCCGTGGGCCGAATTTTCGCTCTGGCTCTTTGGTGACCTGATTCCAGGTCGACTCGAAAATCAGCTCGTTGGTCAATGCCCGCCCGGAGACCAGACTGTCGGTCATGGCTTCGAAGCTTTTCAGGACAAATGCCTTGCGCTGCGCCTGATCAAGGCCGGTAATAGCGGTCGGCAAGGACGCGAGGAATTCGGCGAAGGCCTCCCGCTCGGCCACCGACTTGGCGTCGGTATAAGACAGCGAGTGGTAGACATCGGTGTTGTGATCGGAGAAGCCGACGTTGATTTCGCGTACGACGTACGGGATCGGCAGGATCCGCGCCTTGGCGTTCGCCAGCAGATAATAGGTATGGCCGATTTCCTGCCACTGGAAACTGGTGCCCGCCGGCAAAGCGGCGTACCAGTCCTGAATGATCGAAGTACGGCACACGCCGTAAAAGGGCGGTACGTACTGATGCATGAAATCGAGGACGCGATCCTCGGCGCGCTCGGACGCGTAGTCTTCACAGATCTTCTTGTCGCGACGGTAGTAGCTGACGCTGCCCGCCAGCGCCAGGTACATCAGGCAGTAACCGTGGCACAGGCCGTAGTCACGGTTCGCTTCGAGGAACCTGACCGATTCGGCCAGCGACTCATGCAGGATGAAGTCGTCGTCGGCGGCAAACACCATGTACGGCGTGGTCAACTGCGCAACGCCGTAAGTCAGTTTGGCCTGCATGCCCCAGTAGGCAAATTGCGGCAAGTGCTGATAATCGACCGCCGAAAAATCACCTTCCGGGCGCTCGGGGGAAGAGTCCAGCACCAGCACCTTGCAAGGCAGGCTGCTGTAGTACTGCAGCGCTCGGCGCAAAAAAGCCGGGCGGTTGTGGGTGATCAGTACCACTGTCAGCAACTCGCTCAATGGCAGCGTGTTTTCAGAACCGTACTTGCCTTGCATAACTTCTCCTGCCGCGATCAAACCGTGCGAAAACGCTGTAATGAAAAAACTGTCAACGAACCCGACGCAGATAACCGTCCGAAGCAACGGTGATCAGCAACTTGTCCTGCATCTGCTGATCGATCTCAAAATCAGCGTTTTCCTTGAGATAAGCCCACACCGCAGTCTTCGGGTTGTCACCAGGGCCCCACGGACGATCCGGGAAAGCATCGGCCGGCATGTCCTCGACGACGGTGTCCATGACCACGCAATAGCTGTCCACCGACACCAACGGTGCGTAGAGACGCAGCTCTTCAAGGACGTGTTCGTGGGTATGGTTGGAGTCGAGCACCACGATGACTTTCTTGCCAGCAGACGCCTGACGAACCTGCTCGACCACCGCCGGGTCGAGGCTGGAACCTTCGATCATGCTGATGCGCTTGATCATCGGATGGCTTTCGATGGCCTCACGGTTGTGCGCGCGGATATCGCGATCAATGCCGAGCACTTCGCCATGGCCCTGCAGCTCCAGCAACGAAGCGTAGTAAATGATCGAACCGCCGTGGGCGATACCGCACTCGATGACCAAGTCCGGTTTGATCCGCCAGATCAGTTCCTGCATCGCCATCATGTCTTGCGGCAACTGAATGATCGGTCGGCCCATCCACGAGAAGTGATAGGTGTACTTGTGCTTGGCCGACTCGTTATAAAACTGCTGGGCCAACGCCTTGAGTTCCTGGTTCTGGCCTTGGGCAACCACTTCAGCCTGGCACTCTGCTTCGAAGGTCTTGATCAGGTTATCGCTCATTGTCCGGTCTCACTGAAAATTCATTGGGTTTGCACATGGCCAAAAGGCCTTCGCGGCAGGCGCATCAGTTGCTGCGCTGGGCCTCGAGTAATTGTTGTAACCGCTCCACCACAGCCCAGAACGCCATGGGCTCATGGGTCGGATAGGGGTAATGGCCGAGGTTCAAATCCAGCGTTGCGCCACGCTCACGCAAGCGCTGTTCGACCAGCGCACGCACCGACACTGGTTGGCCACTGGCGCAGTTGATAACGCCGTTGAAACCGCGTTCTTGCAGTATCGAGGCGAGGTATTGCGCCGCGTTTTCGATTGGCAAAAAATCGCGCAACTGCTCACCGGCCGACATGTTGAAGGTCGGCTCACCGCTATCGATCGCCCGGTCCAGCGCGGCTAGCAGGCTGTTGGGGTTCTGCCCTGCGCCATGCAGATAGAACAACCGCGCCCACTGCAAAGTGAACGGCCGCTCCTGCTGCAGGTTCTGCAAAAACAGGTGCAGCGTGTGCTTGGCCAGACCGTAAGGATTGCTCGGCCGTGGCTCGGTTGACTCGCTGAGCGGGCCGCTTTGCATGCCGTATTCGAAGCAGGTGCCGGTCACCAGAACCTGCTGCACGCCCGCCTCGACCGCCCTTTTGATAAAGCGGTAATCGGCCATCAGGTTGTGCTCGAAATGAAACAGCGCCCGATAGTTCGGCAGCCCCGGCCAGGCCAGATGCACGAGTGCGTCGATGCCTTCGGTCAGCGCGACGACATTCAGATCAGCAGCGTGAATATCCGCGCTGACGAACTCCACGTCATCGATCCACGGCATGCTTCGCGCCGTTTCTGCGTTGCGCGCCACTGCACGAATTTCGCAGCCGCGTTCAAGCAATACAGCAACCAGATGCCGACCGACGAAACCGGTAGCGCCGGTAACCAGAACCTTCACAGCACTTTCAACTCAGGCACGGCGATGACGAAGCGCCCGTCCCACTGACGCACCTGCGCCAGTTGCTGACTGACTTCTTGCAGCAGGTTCCACGGCAGCACCAGCACGTAGTCCGGTTTGTCGATTTCGATCTGCGCCGGCGCCACGATCGGAATGCGACTGCCCGGCAAGAATTTGCCCTGCTTGTGCGGATTGGCATCGGCCACCCAGGCCAGCAGATCAGCTTTGACGCCGGCGTAATTGAGCAAGGTATTGCCCTTGGCCGCCGCGCCGTATCCGACCACACGTTTGCCGTCGGCTTTGGCCTGCAACAGGAAGCGCAGCAGGTCATGTTTGATGCGTTCGGCAGCCGGCGCGAGGGTCGCGTAGTACTCGGCGGTTTTCACCCCGGCAGCAAGTTCGGCTTGCAGTTGTTGCTGCACTGCCGGAAGAACAGCACGACGCTGGCCGTCCTTGCGTTGCACGAATACGCGAAGCGATCCGCCGTGGGTGCTCAACTGGCTGACGTCGAACACTTCCAGGCCATTGCGCTCGCACAAGGTCTGCACGGCGGTCAGCGACAGGTAGGAATAGTGTTCGTGATACAGCGTGTCGAACTGCGCGCCAGCCATCAGCGTCAGCAGTTGCGGAAACTCGAAGGTGGCGACGCCGGTCGGCTTGAGCAACGTCGCGAAGCCGGCGAGGAAATCGTTGATGTCCGGCACATGGGCGAGCACGTTGTTGGCCGCCATCAGGTCAGCGCTCCAGCCTTCGCTGCGCAATTGCGTGGCGGTGTCGCGGCCGAAGAACAGCTCGCGAATTTCCAGGCCTTTTTCCCGTGCCGCTTGCGCGGTGCTGCGGGTCGGCTCGACACCCAGGCACGGGATGCCGCGCGCGGCGACGTATTGCAGCAGATAACCATCGTTGGCGGCGACTTCGACCACGCGACTGTCGGCGCTGAGACCGAAGCGCTCGCTCATCTCGGCGACATAGCGCTCGGCGTGATTCAGCCAAGTGCTGGAGAACGAGCTGAAATAGGCATATTCGGCGTCGAAAAGGCTGTCGGCACTGGTGTAGTCCTCGGTCTGCACCAGCCAGCATTGCTCGCACACGGCAACCTTCAACGGCACCCATTGCTCGGCCTGCTCCAGGCGATCGGCATGCACATAGGCGTTGGACGGCGGCGAAGTGCCGAGGTCGATCAGCGGCAGGCTCAGCGGTGCTGCGCACCCACGGCAATTCATAGACGCACTCCAGCAAAGTGTTGATCGAGCGCGGGATGGCTGGAATCACGCGCTGACAAATTATTGACAGGCAACGGCCAGGCAATCGCCAGTCGAGGATCGTTTACCGACAAGCCGCCCTCGTGTTCCGGCGCGTAATCGGCGCTGTGCAGATAGAGCAATTCGGCGTCGTCGGTGAGCGTCTGAAAGCCATGAGCGAAACCGGCCGGAATCAACAGGCTGCGGCCATCGCCCGCCTTCAAGTGCTCGGCGTGCCAGCGCAAAAAGGTTTCCGAGTCAGGACGCAGATCCACCGCGACATCCCAGACTTCACCGCGCAGGCAAGTGATCAGTTTGGCTTCCGGGGCGTCGGCATTCTGATAGTGCAGGCCACGCACACTGCCCTTCTCGCGAGTGCAGGAATGGTTGATCTGGCGGATGTGGAAAGCGCTGCCAAACGCACTCAGGCTGCCCTCGCAGAACAACCGGGCAAAGTGCCCGCGCTGATCTTCGAAGCGCTTGTGCTGAACGCAGAACAGACCGGCCAGCGGCAACGCCTTTAGGGATAACTCGCTCACAGCGCGCCTCGGTACAAATTCAATTGGCCCAGAGTTACGGCGCGCATGTCATCGCCGTTCTGCCACGCCAAGTGCCAATCGAGGGTCTGCGCCAGGCAAGCCTGCAACGACCAGCGCGGCTGCCAGCCGAGCACCTGCCGCGCGCGACTGCTGTCCAGACGCAGCAGACCGGCTTCGTGCAGTTCACTCGGTTCGATGCGCAAGCCACGGGCCAGCGGCCAGCGATTGGCGAGCAGTTCAACCACTTCACCGACGCTGCACATGTCTGCCTCACCGGGGCCGAAGTTCCACGCACCGGCGTATTCCGGGCCGTATTCGTACAGCGCGGCAGCCAGTTGCAGATATCCGGCCAGCGGCTCCAGCGCGTGCTGCCACGGGCGCACGGCTTGCGGGTAGCGCAGGGTCACCGGCTCGTCGGCGGTCCAGGCTTTCAGTACGTCGGGGATCAGTCGCTCCGGCGCAAAATCACCACCGCCCAGCACATTGCCGGCGCGTGCGGTAGCCAGGGCCAGCCCGTGTTCGGCATGTTTGTCCGCCGGGAAAAACGACGCGGCATAGGACTGCGCGAGCAATTCGCAGCAGGCCTTGCTGCTGCTGTAAGGATCGTGGCCACCGAGGGCTTCGTCTTCGCGGTACGGCCACAGCCATTCCTTGTTGGCATAGACCTTGTCGGTGGTCACCAGCACGCATGCCCGCACGCCGCCGACCTGACGGATCGCTTCGAGCAGATTCAGCGTGCCCATGACGTTGCTGGAATAGGTGCCGAGCGGATCGCGATAGCCCTCGCGCACCAAGGGCTGCGCCGCCAGATGCAGAACGATCTCCGGCTCGGTCTCGGCGATGATCTCGAGCAAGGCACCGAGGTCACGCAAATCGCCGCGCTGGTCGTTGATGCCTTCGTGTACGCGCGCCAGTTCGAACAGGCTCGGTTCGGTCGATGGGTCTAGCGAAAAACCGCTGACCTGCGCGCCGAGGCTTTGCAGCCACAGGGTCAGCCAACTGCCCTTGAAACCGGTGTGTCCGGTGACCAGCACGCGTTTGCCACGCCAGAAATCCGCATTCAGGCCCATTGCTTCCATGGGGCCTCCCCGGTCTGCCACAGCGCTTCGAGATGATTCTTGTCGCGCAGGGTGTCCATCGGTTGCCAGAAGCCGTCGTGTTCAAACGCTTTCAATTGCTCCTCGCGGGCCAGACGCGCCAATGGCTCGGCTTCCCAGGTCGTTTCATCGCCAGCGATGTAGGGCAAGACTTTCGGCGACAGGACGAAGAAGCCGCCATTGATCCAGCCGCCGTCGCCACGGGGTTTTTCAGTGAAGCCGAGGACCTGATCGCCTTGACGCTCAAGCGCACCGTAGCGCCCCGGTGGCTGCACGGCGGTGACGGTAGCCAAACGACCATGGCCCTTGTGGTAATCGACCAATTCACGGATGTTCAAATCGGAAACGCCATCGCCGTAGGTGAAGCAGAACGCCTCTTCATCCTGCAGATAACGGGCGGCGCGCAACAGACGGCCACCGGTCATGGTCTCCTCGCCGGTGTCGATGAGGGTGACGCTCCACGGCTCGCTGTAGTTCTGATGTACGTCCATGCGGTTCTCGCGCATGTTGAAAGTGACGTCGGAGGTGTGCAGGAAATAGTTGGCGAAGAAGTCCTTGATCGCGTAGCCCTTGTAGCCCAGGCAGATGACGAAGTCGTGGATCCCGTGGGCGGAATACTGCTTCATGATGTGCCAGAGAATTGGCTTGCCGCCGATCTCGATCATCGGCTTGGGCTTGAGGTGCGACTCTTCACTGATGCGCGTGCCGAGGCCACCCGCCAAAATAACTGCCTTCATCATCTCCCCTCTCGTACGTTCACCGCGCTGCGCACTGCTTTGTTGAGCGTTGCGGGCCTTCTCGCTGAACCTTCTGCCGATCCGGGCGCAGGAGGAATGACCGCGAGCGCTCGTTTTATGGCGATTTGAGGGGAGCCTGCAGGAAACGCGCCAGCTCGATGGCTTCCGTATTGGATGGGCCGTAGAGCAAAAAAAGGGATGAATCCTTTGGCGGATTCATCCCTTTCATTCAATTACTCAGACGAGTCGGAAAACTAGCCAAACATACTGAACCCATCATTGATTGGCAGAACATCGCCGTTGGCCGCCTCGAAGTACTCGATAGTGTTTTGGCCTGCGAACCAGTCCTGCAGCTTGACTCCCTGATCGGTTCTGCCGGAGTCATTAAGGATCAGGTCATCGCCCACCCTCGTCCTTTGCAATGACATGGCAGTACCCACCAGCGTATCCGCGCCGTTTGTTCCGTTTATGACCGCCAATTTTTCTTCCTTGCCTTGTTGTGAATCGGTACAGGTTCGTGTGGTGATCACAGGTCATTGCAGCGAACGTTGAAGACAGACGATTAGGTAAATACCGACAGCAAATGATTAAAGCTTTAGCCGTGAACAGAAATTCTTTCGAGAGAAGCGTAAATAACAAGCTAGAAAAAACAGGCGGCTTTTGTCAAAGGCGCCTGTTCGTATGGTCACGACTGCATTCCAATCAATCCGCCAACCACCCATATTCCCAATGCCGCAAGTTATCCCCCCGCAAGACATAGTCGCGCAGCACCACCTCACGCAATTCATCGCCCATGCGATAACTGGCATCCGGGTCAGCCAAATGCATGCGGATAGCCTGTAGCCATTCATCGGTCGTGTTTGTCTTGACCCGCGTACACGGCAGGTAGCCGCGATAAGCCTCGGTATCGGTACAGACCACCGGAAACCCGCAGGCGCCGTACTCGAGCAGCCTCAGGTTGCTTTTGCAGTCGTTGAAGATGTGGAACTCCAACGGCGCCAACGCCAGGTCCAGATTCAGACTGGCCAGTTTTGCCGGATAGACATCCAGCGCAATAACGCCATGAAACTCATGCATGTACGGCAGCAAATCATCCGGGCACATACCGAAGAACACCCAGTCCACCTCGTTGGCCAATTCCCGCACTACGTCGGCGATCACCGCCAGGTCACCATGGTGACTGGTGCCGCCGCCCCAGCCGACGCGCGGTTTTTTCGAGGTGCGACGCTGGCTGCGCAGGTGCCCCCACAAATCCTTGGCCAGCATGTTCGGCACCACACGAATGTCCTGGTGCATGTCCGCCAATGCGTTGGCCAGCGGCGCAGTCGAGACCACCACGCGATCACACAGGCCGATCGCCCGGCGCACCATGCGCTCCATGTCCACCTTGCCCGGCATATTGCGGATGTGTGCGTTGCGATGGGGAACGTCGATGACATAATCGTCGAGTTCGAAGATCCGTCGCGCGTTGAAAAACTTTTTCAGCGGCGGGATTTCATCGATGGTGTGCTCCGAGTAACGCCCCTGCAGAACGATCACATCGGGTGACTGCCGTTCGATATCGATGATCGACGGCAAGCCATAGCAGATGCGCCCTTCTACCCGATTGGCTGCTTCCAGCTCGATCATCGGCTGGCTGATCCGGTAGTGGCCGATGGCAGAAGCGTTGATCGGCACCGCGAGCACGTTAGGCAGCAGGGCCGTGGAGAAAGCGTTCCAGCCGGTGCGCAGACCCGGTTCCAGACTGAAATTGGTGGCGCCCACACCCTGCAACGTTAGGTTGACATTGTAAGCCGGGTCACGGGCAACCAGTGGCAACCAGCGCTGATAAAACGTGTCTTTTTCCTCGGCGTGCTGCGCTTCCTCTTGCGGGGTGGTCGCCGCACTTGGCCGTGCGCCAACGGCCAGCACGGCGTGCGGATTCATCACCACCAGATAACCATCGCGGCCGACGCGCAGACACAAGTCTGCGACATTCAGCGTTTGTTTGAGATCCTGCTCATCCAGGCCACCAGCGGCGTCGAACACCGACTTTCGAATCATCAGGCAATCACCGCCCACGGCACTCAGGTCATGCACTGCCTGTAAGCGGTACATGTAACCTTCCGACTGCATCGGCTGGCCATAGAACGGCAGCCCGACCGGCCCGTTCAATCCGAGAATCAGGCCGGCGTGCAATATACCGCCGTCCGGGTTGAACAGCTTGGCACCGACCACACCGACTTCCGGTCGTTGCCCATGATTGAGCAATTCATCGAGCCAGTCAGCCTGGGTGATCACAGCGAAGGCATTGAGCATCAGCACGTACTCACCGCGCGCCTGTTGCACGGCAAAATTGTGCACGGCAGCAGCATTGCCCTTTTGCCGATACCTCAGCACGCGAATGCGCTCACCACCCAATTGCGCCATGCCATCCAGCCAGGCCAACGCTTCGGCGCTTTCGCTGCCGTTGTCGACCAGCAGTAATTCGTACTCGCTGTAAGTGGTCTTTTCCAGCAACGTCTCGACGCAACGCTGCAAGGCTGCGGTCTGATCCTGGGTGACGATGATCACCGAAACCAAGGGGCGCCGTGGGTGATGGTAGTCGACACGGTTGAGCAGTTCCCGGCTGCCGCGGCGGATGTCGTGAGCAATTCCCAGACGCTGCAGATGCGCCTCGAGAATGCGCGGACTCTGTTCGACGACGCCCGGCTCAGTGAGCCATTGCGACAGGTCGAATTTCGATTCCAGCAACACCTCGGCGATATGCCCGACGACTTGCAGGCCATCGCTTTCGACCATCCGCCAGAGCACATCGTGGGGTGCCAGTTCGGCGAACGCCGGAGCAAAACCGCCGAGCGCCAGAAAGCGTTCACGCTGGAATGCCAGTGCACGGCCGACGTACGGATAGCTGCGCATCAGGTCGAGGTTGAAATCCGGCTTGAACGCCGGCTCCGCCGATTCGCCGTCGCGCAGACTGCCTTCGTCGCTGTACAGGCAGGTCAGCGACCGCGAATGCGCAATGCGGTCGGCCATCACCAGCAACGCCGGCGCCACCGGGCAATCACCCGGTTGCAGCAGATAGAACCAGTCGGCGCCTTCGAGTTGCGGCAGCAGCGTGTTGATCTGTTCCAGACCGTCATCCTGCAACGGCATATGGAACACCCTTTCCTGCAACTGCGCTTCGCTACAGGCCGCGGACAACACCAGCACCAGTTCCGGCGGATAGTCCTGGGCGGCGAGCGCGGCCAAGGTGCGCTCCAGAGCATCGCGACTGCCCTGCACGTCGATAATGATCGGTACGATTCGGGGTTGATGCGGCCAGCCGGCGAGGGTTTCTGGCAGCCATTTGCGCTGCGCCTCGGTGAGCACCCGACACGCCAGCCACTGCGCATAGAGCTCGCCGAAACTGAAGCTGTCGACACCCACGCCCAACTCCTGACGGCTCTGCTTGGTGCCAAGGGTACGGCTCAGCGGCAACTCTTCCCAAATACGCGGTGACTCGTCCGCCCTGGTCAGTCGCACAAAGCGAACCCAGCCTGGTGCGGGTGCCGACTCACCGCTGCGGACCTTGAGCATTTGCGAAATCCACTCGCGCTCGGTTTCCGCCGCGTCCTTCATCGCCTGCTGCGCACTCAGACGCTCAGGATAAAGTCGCTCGGCGCTCAGTACATTGTTGGAGGTGACCATGTTGCCGCGCCGCAGCAGGCAGACATACAAGGCAAAATCCAGAGTGGCGACGAAGCACGCGCCCTCTTCCGTCAGGGCCGGCAACAGCTCGGCAACGTCGGAACGGCGGAACAACGCGCTGCTGAAGCCGCCGAGGACGTTGACCGGAAATTTTTCGAAGATGCTCAGGAGATCGTCCCCCTTGAGCAACCCACTGACCGGCGACAACGAACTGTTTTCCAGACGCCCCGGCAGAATGATGTCGTTGGCGTCCCACAACAGCCGCTGCGCGATTACCAGACTGACTTCTTCGCGTTGCAGCTCATGGGCTTGCTGTTCGATACAGGCCGAATAAAGCAAGTCATCGTCACACAGAAACTTGATGAACTCGCCACGCGCCTGCTCGAGGCAGACCTTCAGATTGCCTACCAGCCCGAGCGTCTGAGGATTGCGCACATAACGCACCATCACGCCCGTCTGCTCCACGACCGCGTTGACGATGGACTCGATCTGGTCGCCACAGCTGTCATCGCACACGACGATATCCAGATGGCCGTAAGTCTGACTGACGGCGCTGCTCAGCGTCCGCTCGAAGAAGCGCGGATTGAAGGCAGGAATAGCGATGCTGACGAGAGGAAGTGAATTCACGGCGGGCTCACAGGCGGTACGAGCCCGCTCGGAAAAACGAGCCCTTGATACCGCAAAAAATCATTAACAGAGGGACAACGTTAGCGGGCGCTCACGCGCCCGCCAGGCATCAGATCTTGTTGAACAGACCCAACTGACTGATCTTGCTGAACGCCAGTTGCGCGGCTTGCAGCATGGTCTGTTGCAGCGTCAGACGGGTCATGACTTCAGCCGGATCGGAATCACGAATCGAACCCTGGGTCGTGCTGTTCGCCGTGGTCAGGCTGTCGTTGGTGATGGCCTGCATGTCCAGCGCCTGGCCGCGCGCACCAATGGTGGTGACTGCGGTGCCGATCTGATTGGCGGCGGCGTCAATGTTGCCGAGGCCTGCCTCCATCGCGCCCTGCAACTTCTGCTTGGCAACCGGATCGCCATCGACCGGCGTGTTCAGCGCGGAGATCATCTGGCCCAGGGTGTCGAGCACGTTCTGGGTCTGGTGATTGTTTGGCTGGATCGAGAACTGATCACCCGTTGCCGGCGTGTTGCCCAGGGCGAAAGTCACACCGGCAGCCGTCGCGTTACCGCCCACTACCGTGCCCGAGGAAACCGGCTTGCTGTCGGCCGTCACCGGCGCGGCATACAGATCGAAATCGGTGGCACTGGTGAACTTGAGCACCGCGCCGCCCTGCGGGAACGCTGCGTTATAGGCCGCCTGATCGGTGATGGTCGAACCAGTGATCACGCTGGTCGACGGGTTACCCGGATTGCGCGTGGTGGTGAACGAGTCCGGCGAGGCCGACAGCTGGAAGCTGTGCCCTGCGATAACCGCGTCCGGATTGGTATCGCCGGCCTTCAGGTTGACGTTCAGCTTGAGGTCTACGCCACGGAAGCTGACAGTCTGGTTGGCGCCGCTGCTGTTGCTGATCAGGCCATTCTGGCTGGCCTCGGCGGTCACGTCGTTGCCCAAGGCATCGGTGATCTTCAGCTGGGTGCTGCTGACGAAATCGACGGTGTACGGCTGCCCGGCAGTGAACTTGGCATCGTAGGTGGCAACAGTGCCGACGGTGCCGTTGGACAGCACGACACGGCCGTCATCGACGGCTGGCGCAGTCATTTTGGTGTTGGTGCGGCCGGTGTTGATGGTCTGCTGGAACGCGTCCCAACCGGTGGTATTGGTGCCCACGGTCATGCCGTCGCCGATGCCCAGATTGATGGTGGTCTGGTCGCCGTTGTAGGTGAATGTGCCGTCAGAATTCTTCGAGTAAGGCGCGGTATCGGTTTTCGAACCGGAGAACAGGTAATTACCATTGGCGTCCTTGGCGTTCATCAGGCCCAGCACTTGTTGCTGGATCTCGCCCATCTCCGAGGCGTAAGCCTGGCGATCCTTGTCGGTGATCGTGCCGTTGTTCGCGGCCAGCGCGAGTTCCTTGGCGCGGGCCAACGCCGTGGTGATCGAGTCCAGCGTGGACTCCTGCACATTCAACGCGCTTTTGGTGGTATCGACGTTGGTCTTGTACTGATCCAGCATCGCTGCCTGCTGACCCAGCTGCAGCAGACGTCCGGCGCCGATCGGGTCATCGGCGGCGGTGTTGATGCGCTGCAGGCTGCTCGCCTCGCTCGCGGTGGCGACGGCCTTGTTGAAGTTACGCTGATAATCCGAAGCTTGCGTTCCGTAATACTGGGCGGTGGAAATGCGCATGAATTACGACTCCTTAAAGGCTGTTGATCAGCGTGGCGAAAGTTTCCTGCGCAGCTTTGATGATCTGCGAAGACGCTGTGTAGTACTGCTGGTACTTGACCAGGTTGCCGGTTTCTTCATCCAGGTTGACCCCGGACAGCGAATCGCGGGCACCCTTGGCGTTCTCCAGAATCGCCGTGGTCGCGGCGCTGTCGGATTTGCCTTGGGCGGTCTTGGTACCGACGTTGGTCACCAGGGTGTTGTAGGCGTCGGTCAGGCTGATGCCCTTGCTCGCCGAACCGGTGTCCACGGTCTGTTTGGTTTGCAACGCGACCAGTGCCTGAGCGTTGCGGTTGTCCGAAGACGCCGCGCCGGTCAGGTTCATGGTGAAGGTCTCGCCGGATTTCGGCGTGCCGCCCACGGTGGTCTGCACGGTGAAGGTCTTCTGTACGTTCGGCGTGACGGTAGTGTCCATCACCGGGTTGCCGCTGGCATCGACGATGCCGACTTTCAGGTTCAGCGTGTTCGATTGGCCAGGCACGATGGTGCCGGTGCCGATGGTCGCGCCCTTGGCGTCGACCAAATTGTACGATTGGCTGCCACCGCTGGCTGCGCCGAACACCAGTTTGACCGGTGTCGAGTTCTTCAACGCCGCCTGCATGTCAGCCTGGGCGGTCGGGTTGTAGATGTCGATCTTGTCGCTGAGCGTCGGCTGGGTGTAATTGCCCAGGCCGTTGGCGCTGGCGACGCCGGTCAAGGGACCTGCCGCAGCGATTTTCTTCGGATCGCTGAGCACGGTCTGAATGCTCGCCGCCGCGTTGCGGGTCGGCGTGATCTTGAACGAGTCACCCGCGCTCAGCGCGCCGCCATTCAAGGCCAGGGTAAAGCCGTCGATCACTGGCGGCGGGTTGGTCGTGGTGCTGAACGCGCCCAGATCGGTGCCGTCGGAACGCTTGACGGTGTAATCGGTGGCGCTGGTGAAGGTCACCTGATAATCGCTGGTGGTCAGCTTGCCGGTGTCCTTGATGGTCACATCGAGGTTGCCCGAACCGGCGCTGTTGCCATCCTTCGCAATGCTGCGCTGACTGATCAGTGCGGCACTGTTGATGTTGTTGAAAATCGCCGCGCCGAAGTCACCGTTCTTGTCGATGCCCTGGGCTTGCTGGCTGTTGATCTGATCGGCAATCACCAGGGCCACGCGACCGAGCTCGTTGAGCGAAGGGTCGAGGACTTCCTTGCGATAGGTCAGCAGGCCACCGATTTCGCCACCGCTGATCACCGAGGTGATGTCGATGGTGCTCGAACCGCGATCCATCTGGATCGCCATGCGCGACGGGTCGGTCTTGCTCGCGACCATGCTCAGGCTGTTGGTCGTATTGCCGATGACCAGTGGCTGACCGCTGCCGACATAAATGTCGAAGCTGGTGCCGCGCTCGACGACCTGGGCGCCGGTCAGCTCGGACAGCTGACGCACCGCTTCGTTACGGCTGTCGAGCAGGTCGTTCGGCGCCCCGCCACTGGTGGAGATTTCGCCGATCTTCTGGTTGAGATTGGCGATCGCCGTGGCGAGTTTGTTCACCTGGGCGGTCATGTCGCCGAGGCTGCCGTTGATCGTGGTGTTCTGATCGTTGAGCTGCTTGGCCAGGGTATTGAAGCGGCTGGTCAGCGCCTGCGCACCGGTCAACACCGACTGACGCGAAGTGTCATCGGTGGCCGATGTCGATACACCCTGCATCGAGGTGAAGAATTTCTGCAGCACACCGGTCAGGCCGGTGTTGGTGTCCGACAGAATGGAATCCAGCGGCGTCGCCTGCTTGAGGAACGCGGCCGATTCGCTGTCCAGGGAAGTCGCGGTGTGCAGCTGCGACTCCAGGTACGAGTTGTACACCCGACGCACGTCGGCCAAGGTCGTGCCCGTGCCGATGAAAACGCTGCCGTACTGCTGCGAGGACTTGGTGCCCTGCACGGTTTGCTGACGTGAATAACCGGCGGTGTCGACGTTGGCAATGTTGTTGCCTGTCGTAGCCAGAGAGGACTGGCTGGCCGACAGTCCCGACATCCCGATATTGAGCAAACTCATGGTTCAGACCTTATTACCTGGTGCCTTATAAAGGCGTGGTGGAGACACCCGCCGCAGCGTAGTTTTCAAAACTGTTCATCTGCTTGGCAATTTGCGAAATCTTCGTCGCGTAGTTCGGGTCGGTGGCGTAACCAGCCTTCTGCAACTCGCGTACAAACTGTTCTGGGTTATCGGCAGACTTAAGCACTTCTTGATAGCGATTGTTGCTCTGCAGCAACGTCACCAGATCGTGGAAGCTGTCCTTGTACGAGGCATAGGAACGGAACTCCGCCGTCTCCTTGACCATCGCACCATTGCGGAACTCGCTGGTGATCGCGCGGGCCGAATCGCCCTTCCAGTTGCTGCTCGCCTTGATGCCGAACAGGTTGTGGCTGCTGCTGCCGTCCTGGGTGCGCATGACCGATTTGCCCCAGCCGGTTTCCAGTGCCGCTTGCGCCACCAGATAACGCGGATCGACGCCGATGCGGTCGGCGGCTTCCTTGGCCATCGGCAGCATGGTGTTGACGAATTCGTCGGTCGAACTGAAGGCCTTCTTCGCCGGTGCCAGCGGAATCTGCGCCATGGCGCGGCCGTAGACCTGCATCTGCCCGCCGGCGGCTTTCTGTTCTTCGGCACGGGCCAGCCAGTCGCCGTTGTACAACGCGCCGGAACCGCTGATGGCGGTGGTCGCAGCACGTTGCGGCAAGGCGTTGGTCGCCGCCGTCGTGGTGGTCGCAGTGGCAGCGCTCGGCGCCGACGGCACCAGGCCCGCGAGCAAGCGATCGGCCAGTTTCGGCGGCAGCGCCAGACGCCGCTGATTGATCAGCGCCATGTCGTTGCGATGGGAAATATCGGTGTTCGGCGCATGCACCGAGCGCGATGCCCACAACGGACGCTCGCCGTTGACGCGGGACAGCGGACCGGTGGCGACGGTGCCGGCGGCAATCGGCGTCGGCACGGCAGCGGCCTTGGCCAGCGCTTCCTGTTGCTTGGCGGCGGACGCAGCCGCAGCCTCGCCCGGCGCCATCGGTTTGTTCTTCGACATCTGCCGGATCAGCACGTCAGCCAGGCCGATACCACCGCCCTCGCGGGACATGGAAACCGCCAGTTGCTGGTCGTACATTTCCTGGTACTGCTTGGCCGCTGGCGTGTTCAGCGGGTTGTCCTGGCCGAGGGCTTCGGTGGCCGAACGCATCGACTTGAGCATTTCGCCAAGGAACAGCGACTCGAACTCCTGCGCCACCTTGCGCATGTTTTCGTCGCTGTTCTTGTCGCCGACCTTGAGCTGGTTCAGACGATTGAGGTCCGAGTAGGAACCCGAATCGCTGCTGCTGACCAGACCGCTTTTGCGCATATCCATGGTGGTCGGCCTCAGATCACGATCAGGTCGGCTTGCAATGCGCCGGCCTGCTTCAGAGCTTCGAGAATCGCCATCAGGTCACCCGGTGCTGCGCCGACCTGGTTCACCGCACGGACGATCTCGTCGAGAGTGGTGCCCGGGCCGAACTTGAACATCGGTTTGGCTTCCTGTTCAGCATTCACCCGCGAGCGCGGCACGACGGCGGTCTGGCCGTTGGACAGCGGGCCCGGCTGGCTGACGATCGGGTCTTCGGTGATGGTCACCGTCAGGCTGCCGTGGGTCACGGCGGCTGGCGACACTTTCACGTTCTGGCCGATGACGATGGTGCCGGTGCGCGAGTTGATGATGACCTTCGCCACCGCCTGACCCGGATCGATTTCGAGGTTTTCCAGGATCGACAGGTAGTCGACACGCTGGCTCGGATCCAGCGGCGCAGTCACGCGCACCGAACCGCCGTCAATGGCTTGGGCGACGCCAGGGCCGAGCATGTCGTTGACCTTGTCGACGATGCGCTTGGCGGTGGTGAAGTCGGAGCGGTTGAGGTTCAGCGTCAGGCTGTTGCCCTGGTTGAAACCGCTCGGCACCGCACGTTCCACCGACGCACCGCCAGGGATGCGACCGGCCGACGGAACGTTGACGGTGATCTTCGAACCGTCACGCCCTTCGGCATCGAAACCGCCGACCACGAGGTTGCCCTGAGCAATCGCATAGACGTTGCCGTCGATACCCTTGAGCGGGGTCAGCAACAAGGTGCCGCCACGCAGGCTCTTGGAGTTACCGATCGAGGACACGGTGATATCGACCTGCTGACCCGGTTTGGCAAACGCCGGCAGATCGGCACTCACCGACACCGCCGCGACGTTCTTCAACTGCACGTTGCCCGATCCCGGCGGTACCTTGATGCCGAACTGCGAAAGCATGTTGTTGAAGGTCTGCAGGGTGAACGGAGTCTGCGTCGTCTGGTCACCGGTGCCGTTAAGCCCGACCACCAGGCCGTAACCGATCAACTGGTTGGAGCGCACGCCGGAAATGCTGGCGATGTCTTTCAGCCGCTCGGCGTGTGCGGTGAAAGCCGCAGACATCAATAATGCGGCCACCATAAGGCTTTTCAGATTCAACGTAGCCACCTAGAAAGGGAACAGCGGGCTGAGGAAGAAACGGTCGAACCAGCCTGGCTGACTCGTATCGGCAAACGCGCCGGTACCCGAGTAGGTGATGCGTGCATCGGCGACGCGGGTCGACGACACGGTGTTGTCGGTCGCGATGTCATCGGCGCGAACCATGCCGGCGATGCGCACCAGTTCGTCACCGGTGTTGAGCGTCAGCCACTTCTCGCCACGCACGGCGATGATGCCGTTGGGCAGCACGTCGGCCACGGTCACGGTGATCGAGCCGGTCAGGCTGTTGCTCTGCCCGGACTTGGCGTCGCCCTTGGTCGAACGGTCGGCGCTGTAGCCGGCGTTGAGGCTCAGGTCGTTGCCACCGATCGGGTTGTTGGTCGTCAGGCTGGAGCCGAACAACGAGGTCAGACCGATCTTGTTGTCGCTGTTCTTGTCCATCTGCGAGTTGGCGTTCTTGCTCGCCTGGGTACGCTCGTTGAGGGTGATGGTGATGATGTCACCGACCCGGAACGCCTTGCGGTCGCTGTACAGGTTCTGCTCGAAGCCGGCCTGATAGATCGAGCCGTTATTGGCGGCCGCCGGCAACGGTGTGCGCGGCAACACCGGGGCGTAGTAAGGGTCATTGGGCTTGGGCGCCGGAGCGACGCAGCCCGCGAGCGAGACGACCCCACCCAATGCCAGAACAGATACAAAGCGCTTCATGACCCTACCTCACGGTGTTGCTGGCGACCTCAGGCCGCCCCATAGACTGGATTACAGATTCTGCGTTACGAACGAGAGCATCTGGTCGGCGGTGGAGATCACCTTGGAGTTCATCTCGTAGGCGCGCTGAGTGGTGATCATGTTGACCATCTCTTCAACGGTGCTGACGTTCGAGGTTTCCAGGGTGTTCTGCAGCGTGGTACCGAAACCGTTCAGGCCCGGAGTGCCGATTTGCGGCGCGCCGGAAGCAGCGGTTTCGAGGAACAGGTTGTTGCCCACGGCTTGCAGGCCGGCCGGGTTGATGAAGTCGGCGGTCTGCAGGTTGCCGATCACTTGCGAAGCCGGGTTGCCGGCGATGGTGATCGACACGGTGCCGTCACGGCCGACGGTGAAGGTCTGCGCATCGTTCGGGATGATGATCGCCGGCTCCAGAGCGAAACCGCTGGCGTTGACGATCTGGCCATTGGAGTCGAGGTGGAACGTACCGTCACGGGTGTAGGACGTGGTGCCATCCGGCTGCAGGATCTGGAAGAAACCGCGACCGTCGATGGCCATGTCCAGCGGCTGCTCGGTGGTTTGCAGGCTGCCGGCGGTGAAGTTCTTCTGGGTGCCGACAATGCGCACACCGGTACCCACTTGCAGACCCGACGGCAGTTCGCTGTCCTGGGTCGACTGAGCACCTGGCTGACGCTTGATCTGGTACAGCAGGTCCTGGAACTCGGCACGGTCACGTTTGAAACCCGTGGTCGAAACGTTCGCCAGGTTGTTGGAAATGGTGGTCAGGTTGGTGTCCTGGGCGGACAGACCGGTTTTGGCAACCCATAGAGCCGGAAGCATTCGATTCTCCTCGTGCGCCTGTTTTACGGCGCGACGTTCTGATAATTAGCTGATCTGCAAGACCCGAGCCATGGCCTGGTCGTCGTCTTTGGCGGTGTTCATCATCTTGACGTGCAACTCGAACTGCTTGGCCAGGGCCAGCACCGAGGTCATTTCTTCCACGGCATTGACGTTGCTCGACTCGAGGAAACCCGAGACCAGTTTGACGTTGGCGTCGGCTTGCGCCGGCTGGCCGTCCTTGGTGTAAATCGAACCGTCGAGACCTTTGTTCATGTTCTTGATGTCCGGGTTGACCAGCTTGATGCGGTCGACTTCGGCCATCACGCGCGGGCCTTCACCCATGGCGCGGATGCTGATGGTGCCGTCTTCACCGACTTCGACCTGCTGCTCGGGCGGCACAGCGATCGGGCCGCCGTTACCGATTACCGGCATGCCGTTGCCGGCGCGCAGCACGCCGAGGGCGTCGATGTTCAGGCTGCCGGTGCGCACGTAGCTTTCACCGCCACCGGGATTCTGCACGGCGATGAAACCGTTGCCGGATACCGCGACGTCGAGTTCACGACCGGTCTGCACCAGCGAGCCCGGGGTGAAATCGGTGGCAGGACGCTCGCTCATGGCAAACGCGCGCGCCGGAAAGCTGTCACCAAACACCGGCATCGACCGCGCCTGTTCGAGGTCGCGCTGAAAGCCGTTGGTGGAGATGTTCGCCAGGTTGTTGGCATGCGCCCGCTGCGCCAGTGCGTTCTGGCTGGCGCCGGTCATTGCCACATAAAGGTACTTGTCCACTGTGTTTCCTCTGCATGCCGGACGTTTGCCGCCCACCGCTGTACTGCTCAGCCATAAGCAATTTGCAGACCAACTTTTTATTGGCGGACGAAGGCCCGGTAAACAAGGGACTTGAGGGGGATGGAGGGGGAATTTGAAATGTGCAGAAGACGAAAAACCGGCGGTGTCATGCCGCTTCGCGGCAATCCCTGATTACGAGTGAAATCAGTCCCTGTGGCGAGGGAGCTTGCTCCCGCTCGGCTGCGAAGCAGTCGTAAACCCGGTGAGTGCGGTGTGCCTGACTCACCCGGCTGAATGGATTTGGGGCTGCTGCGCAACCCAGCGGGAGCAAGCTCCCTCGCCACAAGGTTATTCGGCCGCGTCTTTACCAACCTCATATTCACGCAGCTTGTTGGCAATCGTGGTGTGCGAAACCCCCAGCCGCTTGCCCAGTTGTCGACTGCTGGGATGCTCGGAATACAACCGCTCCAGCACCGCTTTCTCGAAGCGCCCGACGATCTCGTCGAGATTTCCGTCGAGGGAAAAATCGCCAAGCGGCTGACGCACGCCGTAATCCGGCAGGCGGATATGTTCGGCCTTGACCTTGCCGCCGTCGCACAACGAAACCGCTTGGAACAGCACGTTCTCCAGTTGCCGCACGTTGCCCGGCCAGTGGTAATGGCTGAGCCGCTCCATCGCCGCCGGGGCCAGTTTCGGCAGCGGGCAGCCGATCTGCCGACTGGCCTGATCGAGGAAGTGCTCGACCAGCGGCGTCAAACCGTCGAGGCATTCGCGCAGTGGCGGGATGTGCAGCGACAGCACATTCAAGCGGTGATACAGATCCTGGCGAAACTCGCCGCGCGCGCACAGTTCGGACAAATCCACCTGCGTCGCGCAGATTACCCGCACGTCGAGATAGACCTCTTCATCGCTGCCGACACGGCGGAAGCAACCGTCCTGGAGAAAGCGCAACAGCTTGACCTGCAAGCGCGGGCTCATCTCGCCAACGCCATCGAGAAACAGCGTGCCGCCAGCGGTCAACTCCAGCAGGCCGAGCTTGCCTTCGGCCCGCGCACCTTCGAAGGCGCCTGGGCCGTAGCCGAACAGTTCGGTCTCGGCCATCGACTCCGGCAACCCGGCGCAGTTGAGCGCCATCAAAGGCGACTGCCCACGCGGACTCGCGAGGTGGCAGGCGCGCGCGAGCAGTTCCTTGCCGGTGCCGGTTTCGCCTTCTATTAATAGCGGCGCATCCAGCGGCGCCATGCGTCGCGCTTCGCGGACCACGGCGGCCATGACTTTCGAGCTCTGGAAGATACTGTCGAAGCCCCGCAGTTCCTGTTTGCGCACATTGTAGATGCGCTCGCCGACGCGATCGGCGCGGTGCAGGGTCAGTACCGCGCCGGCCATGGCCTCGCTGTCGTCGTGCTCCGATTGCAGCGGCGCGATGTCGGCGAGAAAGATGTCGCCCTTGACCTTGACCCGCATGCCGTTGATCCGCGACTTGTTGGCGCGCACCAGCTCCGGCAGGTCGAAATCCTCGGCATAACGTGACAGCGGAATCCCCGGCACTTCATCGACGCGCACCCCGAGCAATTGCGCTGCCGCGCGGTTGGCCGCAACGATCGAGCCGCCCATGTCGATCGACAACACCGGAAACTCCAGCGCGCCGAGCAACGCATTCAATTCCATATGCCGGCGTTCGCTGGGCATCAGGCCGACACGCTTGACCCCGAACACTCCACCAATCGCCTCGAACTTCGGCCGCAGCGCCTGGAACTGGATGTTGATCAGGTTCGGGCAGTGCAGATAGATCGCATTGCCATGCTCACCACCCACCTCACCGCGGGCAACGTTGATCCCGTACGCCACCAGCAGATTGAGAATGTCGCGCAGGATGCCGATGCGGTTCTGGCAGTGGACTTTGATGCGCATAAAAAAAGGCCCGGTTGAACGAAGAGAAACCTGTAGGAGTGAGCCTGCTCGCGATAGCGGTCTATCAAGTTCATATTCATCGACTGACACACCGCTATCGCGAGCAGGCTCACTCCTACAGGGGAACGGCGCCCGATTTTCTGTCGAGGCACGCAGATAGTTGTCAAGATTATGTGACAGCCCCTGCCCTTTTCAAACCCACCAATCGCCGTAAATGCGCTCTAGCTGACAAACCGTAACGATAACTTTACGAAACAAGCAGAATTTTCCTACGCACCTGCGGGTCAACATGCTGCACGCCGTCACACTCTCGGGTATTCCTGTAGCCATCGCTGGACATAACAAAAACCAGATTCCCCTAGCAGGAGAGCAGCATGAAGCAGACGCAATACGTGGCTCGCGAGCCCGATGCGCAAGGTTTTATCGACTACCCCGCCGAAGAACATGCGGTGTGGAACACGCTGATCACTCGCCAGTTGAAGGTGATTGAAGGTCGTGCGTGCCAGGAATACCTGGACGGTATCGAAAAACTCGGTCTGCCCCACGACCGCATTCCGCAACTGGCCGAGATCAACAAAGTCCTTGGCGAGACCACAGGCTGGCAGGTCGCCCGGGTGCCGGCGCTGATTCCTTTCCAGACTTTTTTCGAATTGCTCGCCAGCAAGCAATTCCCCGTCGCTACCTTCATTCGTACCCGCGAAGAACTCGACTATCTGCAGGAGCCGGACATCTTTCACGAGATCTTTGGCCACTGCCCGCTGCTGACCAACCCGTATTTCGCCGAATTCACCCACACCTACGGCAAGCTCGGTCTGCAGGCGACCAAGGAAGAGCGCGTGTACCTGGCGCGGTTGTACTGGATGACCATCGAATTCGGTCTGGTTGACACCCCGCAGGGCAAGCGCATTTACGGTGGCGGGATTCTGTCCTCGCCGAAAGAAAGCGTTTACTGCCTGTCGGACGAGCCTGAGCATCAGTTGTTCGATCCGCTGGAAGCCATGCGCACGCCGTATCGCATCGACATCCTGCAACCGCTGTACTTCGTCTTGCCGAATCTCAAGCGCCTGTTCGATGTCGCCCATGAAGACATCATGGCCATGGTTCGCCAGGGCATGCAGTTGGGCTTGCACGCGCCGAAATTTCCGCCGAAACCGAAAGCCGCCTGAACCGCGACTTTTGCTGATAATTGCGTCTGTGCGTCGCCGCCGCTTTGCTTTAGCGTGACGGCAATGACGGCACATGCGCTTTAATAAACACACACTCGATTTCAGGAATACACCATGTCGACTCTGAACCAAGCCCACTGCGAAGCCTGCCGCGCCGATGCGCCACAAGTCAGCGATGAAGAACTGCCGATCCTGATCAAGCAGATCCCTGACTGGAACATCGAAGTACGCGACGGCATCATGCAGCTGGAGAAGGTTTTCCTGTTCAAGAACTTCAAACATGCGCTGGCCTTCACCAACGCCGTGGGCGAGATCTCCGAGGCCGAAGGTCACCACCCGGGCCTCTTGACCGAATGGGGCAAAGTCACCGTGACCTGGTGGAGCCATTCGATCAAAGGGCTGCACCGCAACGACTTCATCATGGCTGCGCGCACTGACGAAGTGGCGAAGACCGCAGAAGGACGCAAGTAATGCACTTCGACGCCATCGGCCGGGTCCCCGGCGACCCGATCCTCGGTTTGATGGAGGCTTATGCGCAGGATGCCAATCCGCGCAAATTCGACCTCGGCGTTGGTGTCTACAAGGATGCCCAGGGTCTGACGCCGATCCCGGAAGCGGTGAAGATCGCCGAAGCGCGGCTGGTCGAAAGCCAGGACACCAAGACCTACATCGGTGGCCACGGCAACCCGCTGTTCGGCAAGGTCATCAATGAGCTGGTACTGGGTGCCGACTCGCGGTTGATCGCCGAACAACGCGCCGGCGCCACCCAGACCCCGGGCGGCACCGGAGCCCTGCGTCTGGCTGCCGACTTCATCGCGCAATGCCTGCCGGGCAAAGGTGTGTGGTTGAGCAACCCGACCTGGCCGATCCACGAAACGATTTTCGCCGCAGCCAAGGTCAAGGTCAGCCACTACCCGTACGTCGGTAGCGACAACCGCCTCGACGTCGAAGCGATGCTTGCCGTGCTCAGGGAAGTGCCGAAGGGCGACGTGGTGCTGCTGCATGCCTGCTGCCACAATCCGACCGGTTTCGACCTGAACCATGACGACTGGAAGCGCGTGCTTGAAGTGGTGCGCAGCCGCGATTTGCTGCCGCTGATCGACTTCGCTTATCAGGGTTTTGGTGATGGCCTCGAACAGGACGCGTGGTCGACCCGGCTGTTCGCGTCACAGGTGCCGGAGCTGTTGATCACCAGTTCCTGCTCGAAGAACTTCGGCCTGTACCGCGACCGCACCGGTGCGCTGATCGTCTGCGCGACCAGCGCCGACAAGCTCACCGACATCCGCAGTCAACTGGCCAACATCGCCCGCAATCTGTGGTCGACGCCGCCGGATCACGGCGCGGCAGTGGTCGCGACCATCCTTGCCGATCCAGAGCTGAAAGCGCGCTGGGCCGACGAAGTGGAAGCCATGCGTCTGCGGATCGCGCAGCTGCGCAGCGGTCTGGTCGAAGCGCTGGAACCGCACGGTTTGCGCGAGCGTTTTGCGCACATCGGCGTGCAACGCGGGATGTTCTCCTACACCGGCCTGTCGCCGGAACAGGTGAAGCACCTGCGCGAGCGGCACAGCGTGTACATGGTCAGCTCCGGCCGGGCCAACGTCGCCGGCATCGACGCCACCCGCCTCACCTCGCTGGCCGACGCCATCGCCGACGCCTGCAAATAGTTACTGCAACACAAAACCCTGTGGGAGCGAGCCTGCTCGCGAAAGCGGCGTGTCATTCAACGAAAATGTTGCCTGACGCACTGCCTTCGCGAGCAGGCTCGCTCCCACATTTGTTTTGAGGTGACCTTTGGGGGTTGCCCTCCCCTGCGGCCATCTGTCGCATTAATTTGAATTAAAAGTCTGATTGTCATTTTTCCTGCTGTATCCTGCGCAGGCTTTGTAAAGCGCGGAGCACCTGATCTATCAACAGACTTAGCGAGGAGCGCAACCATGCACGAGATTCCCAATCTCCCCTTCCCGAGCCTGCACGTACCTGAGCAGACGACCCCGCAACACGCCGGCGCTGAAAAGCCCGAGCCGCAAGAAGCCGCTGACAGCCGCAAAGCCGACAGCGAAGAGTAAGACCCGCCGTACAGACCGTGTGGAAAGCGCTAACATGCGCTTTCCACACTGCCTGAACCCGAGCCCGCCATGACCGACGAATTCTCCGAAAGCCAAGCTGCCGTACTGATCGGCGCCACCGAGAAAATGATCGAGATCTGGAATCGCCTGTCGCCCGAGAAGCAAGCTGCCCTGCTCGAGCGTTTCGGCAGCGAAGAGAACGCCCTCGCCGCCCTCGTCACCACGCAACTGGTCGCCCCGGCAAAATCCTGAAAGCGCCGCCCGGCAAATAGTTTTACTTTTCCCCGCCCCTGAACGGTTCACGCCGGTATCATGAGCAGCCTATCCAATCTGCTGCTCCCGTGGATCGTTACCCATGTCGTCTATATCCGAGCCCCAGCGCCCGCTGGCGGTTACGCTGCAAGTGGTTTCCATCGTCCTCTTCACCTTCATCGGTTACCTGAACATCGGCATCCCGCTCGCCGTGTTGCCGGGTTACGTTCACAGTGACCTCGGTTTCGGCGCGGTGATCGCCGGGCTGGTGATCAGCGTGCAATACCTCGCCACCCTGCTCAGCCGTCCGTATGCCGGCAAGATCATCGACAATCAGGGCAGCAAGCGCGCGGTAATGATTGGCCTCGCGGGTTGTGGCTTGAGCGGTGTGTTCATGCTGATTTCCGCATGGACACCGAACCTGCCGCTGCTCAGCCTGATCAGCCTGTTGATCGGCCGCCTGGTACTGGGCAGCGCCGAGAGTCTGGTCGGTTCCGGCTCGATTGGCTGGGGCATCGGTCGCGTCGGCGCGGCGAATACCGCGAAAGTGATTTCCTGGAACGGCATCGCCAGTTACGGCGCTCTGGCGATCGGCGCGCCATTCGGCGTGTGGCTGGTGAGCCGCCTGGGTTTGTGGAGCATGGGCGTGAGCATCATCCTCCTCGCCTTGCTCGGTCTGGCGCTGGCATGGCCGAAGACCGCGGCGCCGATTGTCGCTGGTGAGCGTTTGCCGTTCATGCATGTGCTGGGCAAAGTCTTCCCTCACGGCTGCGGACTGGCGCTGGGCTCGATCGGCTTCGGCACCATCGCCACCTTCATCACCCTGTACTACGCGACCCAGCATTGGGATAACGCGGTGCTGTGCCTGAGCCTGTTCGGCGCGAGCTTCATCGGCGCGCGGCTGCTGTTCGGCAACCTGATCAACCGCCTCGGCGGTTTCCGCGTAGCGATCGCCTGCCTGTCGGTGGAAACGTTGGGGTTGTTGCTGCTCTGGATCGCGCCGGATGCGCACTGGGCCCTGGCCGGTGCGGCGCTCAGCGGCTTTGGCTTCTCGCTGGTGTTCCCGGCGCTGGGCGTCGAAGCGGTGAATCTGGTGCCGGCCTCCAGCCGTGGTGCGGCGGTCGGTGCCTATTCACTGTTCATTGATTTGTCGCTGGGGATCACCGGGCCATTGGCCGGGGCGATTGCCGCCGGGTTCGGCTTTGCTTCGATCTTCCTGTTCGCCGCATTCGCGGCGTTGAGCGGACTTGGCTTGAGCGTCTATCTGTACAAGCACACGGCGAAATACCGCGAGGCTTAAAAATCCACTTTGCCGCGTCCGGCCTTGATGCTGCCGCGCTTGGTTTTCGACTCCAGCCGACGCTTCTTCGAACCGAGGGTCGGCTTGGTCGGGCGGCGTTTCTTTTCGACTTTGGTGGCGCTGAGAATCAGCTCGACCAGCCGCTCCAGCGCATCGGCGCGGTTGGCTTCCTGGGTGCGATATTGCTGCGCCTTGATGATCAGCACGCCGTCGCTGGTGATGCGACTGTCGCGCAGTGCGAGCAGGCGTTCCTTGTAGAACTCCGGCAAGGACGAATTGGGAATGTCGAAGCGCAGGTGCATGGCGCTGGAAACCTTGTTGACGTTCTGCCCACCGGCGCCTTGCGCGCGGATGGCGGTCAACTCGATCTCGGCATCCGGCAGATGCACATTGTTGGAAATCACCAGCATGGAAAAGCGTCCGTAATCAGAGCGTGCAGGATAACCTGATTCACTCAACTCCTGTGGGAGCGAGCCTGCTCGCGAAGGCGGTGTGTCAGTCGGTAAATGTGGTTCTGGTATTGCGCCTTCGCGAGCAGGCTCGCTCCCACAGGGGAATATTTTTGGGACCTCTGGAAACAACAAACCCGGCACTCTGGCCGGGTTTGTCGTTTCTGCATGCGCTGTTATTTCGCCGTTGCAGCCACCACCGGCTGCACACTGCGCTTGTTCTTGATCAGGTAGCAGACCCACATGAACACCACCCACACCGGAATCGCGTACACCGAGATCTGAATCCCCGGGATCAGCAGCATCACGCCGAGGATGAACACCACGAACGCCAGGCAGACGAAGTTGCCGTACGGATACCACAACGCCTTGAACAGCGGCGTCTGTTTGCTTTGGTTCATGTGCTGACGGAACTTGACGTGCGAGTAGCTGATCATCGCCCAGTTGATCACCAGCGTTGCAACCACCAGCGACATCAGCAGTTCCAGCGCATGTTGCGGGATCAGGTAGTTGAGCAGCACCGCAACCAGGGTCACTGCCGCCGAAGCCAGAATCGAACGCACCGGCACGCCGCGCTTGTCGATTTTCGCCAGCGCTTTCGGCGCATCGCCCTGCTCGGCCATGCCCAGCAGCATGCGGCTGTTGCAGTAGGTGCCGCTGTTGTACACCGACAGTGCGGCGGTCAGCACGACGAAGTTGAGGATGTGCGCAGCGGTGTCGCTGCCGAGCATCGAGAACACCTGCACGAACGGGCTGCCGCTGTACGAATCGCCGGACGCGTTAAGGGTTGCCAGCAGGCTGTCCCATGGGGTCAGCGACAGCAGGATCACCAGTGCGCCGATGTAGAAAATCAGGATGCGGTAGATCACCTGGTTGATCGCTTTCGGGATCACGGTTTTCGGTTTGTCGGCTTCAGCCGCGGTAAAACCGAGCATTTCCAGACCACCGAAAGAGAACATGATGATCGCCATGGCCATGACCAGACCGCTCACCCCGTTGGGGAAGAAACCGCCGTGGGACCACAGGTTGCTCACCGAGGCCTGCGGGCCGCCGTGGCCGCTGACCAGCAGGTAGCTGCCAAGAGCGATCATGCCGACAATGGCCACAACCTTGATGATCGCGAACCAGAACTCGGCTTCACCGAAAACTTTGACGTTGGCCAGGTTGATCGCGTTGATCAGTACGAAAAACGCCGCAGCGGAGACCCAGGTCGGGATGTCCGGCGCCCAGTAATGGATGTATTTGCCGACCGCTGTCAGCTCGGACATGCCCACCAGAATGTACAGAATCCAGCAGTTCCAGCCCGAGAGGAAGCCGGCGAAACCGCCCCAGTATTTGTGCGCGAAGTGGCTGAAGGAACCGGCCACCGGCTCTTCAACGATCATCTCGCCGAGCTGGCGCATGATCATGAAGGCGATGAAGCCGCAGATGGCGTAGCCGAGGATCATCGACGGGCCGGCGGATTTCAGGACCCCGGCAGAACCAAGGAACAATCCGGTGCCGATCGCGCCACCGAGGGCGATTAGTTGAATATGGCGATTTTTCAGGCCGCGTTTAAGCTCGCCTGATTGCGAGGGTTGTCCACTCATGAAAAAGGTCTCACGCAAGGTTTGATGATGTTCAGTAGACGTTGCTGCAAGGTTGCGATTTCAGGCAGCCCCGATCAAACCCCAGCGCAGGCACCAGGAGTTCAGCTCATTTACAACGGTCATGCGTCACCTGTTTGTTTTTATCTGTGACGAAATCGAACCCGGCACGCTTGTGGCGCGGCGGAGTGAACAAGGCGGGTAGCCTCGAGATTTTTGCGATTACGCAGAGGGTCACAGTTAAAACGCGGCGCATTGTACACCGCTAACCCCCTGCTGCCAGACCCGCCTGATCAGCGTGTCGGTTGCCGGGATTGCGTGTGTCCGCCTCGATCGTCTCGAGCGGCTGCAAAATATGAGTCAGGCCTTTGCGGGCCATCGACGGGGACGAGGAAAAAACCGTCCCACGGGGAGAAGTGGAAATCAGTCGCGGCGTTCATTGCGCCTCCTTCTTGTTATTGGCCTGCACGACAGGCATGCCGCGCATCACACCTCGCCTGAACAACGGAAACAAGCGCCCCAGAGCCTCGCGCAGCACCAGATCGAACGGCGTACGGAAGCTTTTCCTTACAACCGCACGCAACGCGTGAAAGCACCGTATAGATCGCACCGAACCGTCAGCTTTTCTTTACAACCCGTAACGTAAATTTTCCGAATCAGAAATTTCTGAAGGATGTCTGCGTCTTGACGGTAGCTAGCTTGCTATCGGCCGGTGTTCGACGGACGGTTCGTGTTCTAAGAGCAGCTGCAAGCGGCAAGTTTCAAGCCGCAAGCGCAAAGCAAAATCAAGAGCAAAAAAAAACGCCAACCTCAAGGGTTGGCGTTTCTGCTTCAACTTGCAGCTTGCAGCTCGTAACTCCCAGCTGCCTTATTCCGGCTTCTTGCGTCCGAAACCCGGGCGCTGGCCCGAGCCGGCCGGTGCGCCGCGGCGCTTGCCCGATGGCTTGTCGCCGTCGACCAGTTTGATCCCCGGACGCTTCGGCGCCGGTTTGGCCGGGCGCTTGTTGGTGGTGTCGGCCGGGCGATCCGCTACTGGCGTACCGCGACCGGCAGGAGCGCCGCGTTCGCCACGTTCAGTACGGCCATTGGCTGGACGCGGTGCGCGCTCGCCGTCTCGGGCAACCGGTTTGCGACCTGGACGCTCGCCTTCAATCTGCGGCTCGCGGCCCGGGCGTGGCCCGGTCGATGCGCCAGCGGCTGGGCGCAAAGTGCGCACGCGCTCGGTCTTGGCCATTGGTCGCGACGATTTGCGCTGCATGCGCTCGAGCTTGTCCTTGCTCTTGGCGTTCAGCTGCGGCATCGCCACCGGGGTCAGGCCGACTTCGGCGCTGAGTACGTCGACTTCGTACTGGCTCATTTCGCGCCAGCGGCCCATCGGCAGGTCGGAGTTGAGGAACACCGGACCGAAACGCACGCGCTTCAAACGGCTGACCACCAGGCCTTGCGATTCCCACAGACGCCGAACCTCGCGGTTACGCCCCTCCATGACCACGCAGTGGTACCAGTGGTTGAAGCCCTCACCGCCCGGGGCCTGTTGAATGTCGGTGAAACGCGCCGGACCGTCTTCGAGCACCACGCCAGCTTTCAGGCGTTCGATCATCTCGTCGTCGACTTCACCGCGTACACGCACAGCGTACTCACGGTCCATCTCGTAGGACGGGTGCATCAGACGGTTGGCCAGCTCACCGTCGGTGGTGAACATCAGCAGACCGGTGGTGTTGATGTCGAGACGGCCGATGTTGATCCAGCGCCCCTCTTTCGGGCGCGGCAGCTTGTCGAACACGGTCGGACGGCCTTCCGGGTCGTCACGGGTGCAGATCTCGCCATCGGGCTTGTTGTACATGATCACGCGGCGCACCGATTCGGCGGCCTCTTCGCGCTTGATCACCTTGCCATCGATGGTGATGGCGTCGTGCATGTCGACACGCAGGCCAAGGGTGGCGTCTTTGCCATTGACCTTGATCCGGCCCTGGCTGATCCAGGCTTCGACGTCACGGCGCGAGCCGACGCCGATACGGGCGAGGACTTTCTGCAGCTTTTCGCCTGCTGGGCCGATTTCCTGGTCGTCTTTCTGATTGATGTCACTCATCTGGGCACCTCCCGGTGTGGTCTGTTCAGGCGGCGCCTGAAGCATTGAAATCTGGGTATTCGGCCGAAGGGATCGGCGAAGGGTCGCGAATCATACGCGGATGTGCGCCGTCGCGCATCAGAGACTAGCTGATCGATTGCCAGTTATTTCTTTTTCCGCCGACCGGCACCGCCGAGTTTGATCAGGCGCAGCGCGGCTTCGGCCAGCACAGTGCGCTTGTCGTCCTTGTCGAGCTTTTTCCAGGCCTTGATCTCGCGCTTGCTGCGGCCACAGCCGAGGCAGATGTCGTCGGAGAATTTGCAGAGGCTGATGCAGGGGTCTTTGGTGGAACTCATCACTCACTCCGAAGATGCACCGTTTCCTGTGGGAGCCTGCTCGCGAAAGAGCCCTGTCAGTCGACGTCATCGTTGTCTGACACACCGCATTCGCGAGCAGGCTCGCTCCCACAGTTGTTCGTAATCAATCGTCGAATTCGCGCCGTTCGGCTTCGATCGCTTCGGCCAGGGCGCGGGCTTCGGCTTCTTCTTCGCTGAGTTCGGGTTCCGGCTGCTCGAGGGCGGCGACAGCGGCCAGAAGTTTCTCGCGGGCCTCGGCGACACCGAGAATGTCTTCTTCCGGTTCGGCGTCAGGCGCGGTCTCAAGTTCCACTTCAATCGCGTGTTCGATGATCTCAGGCTCGGGCACCGGCGCTTCGCCATCCGCCGCATCGCGCAGCAAGTCGTCGAAGTCGGTCTTGATCCCCTCTTCCATGCTGTCCAGTTCCAGCAGCAGGGAATGGAAACTGGTTTCTTCCTTTTCCTCCTCGGGCTCGGCGCTGGCGTCGGCCAGTTCCTGCAGACTCTGCGGCACCGGCGCGTCGTCGAAATCGAGCACCGGCTCGGCTTCCATTTCGCGCAGTTCGGCCAGCGGCGGCAGGTCCTCGAGGTTTTTCAGGTTGAAGTGATCGAGAAACGCCTTGGTCGTGGCGAACATCGCCGGTTTGCCCGGCACGTCGCGGTAGCCGACGACGCGGATCCACTCACGCTCGAGCAAGGTCTTGACGATGTTGCTGTTGACCGCGACGCCACGCACGTCTTCGATTTCGCCACGGGTGATCGGTTGGCGATAGGCGATCAGCGCAATGGTTTCCAGCAAAGCACGGGAATAGCGCTGTGGGCGCTCTTCCCACAGCCGCCCGACCCACGGCGAAAACTTCTCGCGGATCTGCAAGCGATAGCCCGACGAGACTTCCTTGAGCTCAAACGCGCGGCCCTCGCAGGACTTGCCGAGCAGGGTCAGGGCTTTCTTGAAGACCGCCGGCTCCGGCCGCTCGCCTTCTTCGAACAGTTCAAACAGGCGCTCAAGGGATTGCGGCTTTCCCGAGGCCAACAGAAAGGCTTCAAGCAGGGGCGCCAGCTCGCGGGGTTCAGTCAGGTTCATGTAGGGACTCGTTATTCGGCTCGGGCTCGCACGTGGATCGCGGCGAACGGCTCATTCTGCACCAGCTCGACCAAGGATTCCTTGACCAGTTCAAGGACCGCCATAAAGGTCACCACTACACCCAGGCGACCTTCTTCAGCGGTAAACAGCTCGACAAACGGCACGAAGCCGCCGCCTTTGAGCCGTTCCAGCACATCGCTCATGCGCTCGCGGGTGGACAGCGCCTCGCGGCTGACCTGGTGGCTTTCGAACATGTCGCCACGGCGCAGCACTTCGGCCATGCACATCAGGATTTCTTCCAGCGCCACGTCCGGCAGCAGTTTACGCGCCCGTGCTTCCGGGGCATCGAGCTTGGGCACGATCACATCGCGACCGACCCGGCTCAGGCCATCGATACCTTCAGCGGCAGCCTTGAAGCGTTCGTATTCCTGCAAGCGGCGGATCAGTTCGGCGCGCGGGTCGTCTTCTTCGTCTTCGACGGTTTCCGCGCGCGGCAGGAGCATGCGCGACTTGATCTCGGCGAGCATCGCCGCCATCACCAGATACTCGGCGGCCAGTTCCAGACGCACCGACTGCATCAACTCGACATAGCCCATGTACTGGCGGGTGATTTCCGCCACCGGGATGTCGAGGATGTTGATGTTCTGTTTGCGGATCAGGTACAGCAGCAGGTCGAGCGGGCCTTCGAAGGCTTCAAGAAAGACTTCCAGCGCATCCGGCGGGATGTACAGGTCCAGCGGCATTTCCATGACTGCCTGGCCATAGACCATGGCAAATGGCAGTTCCTGCTGGGCGCCAGCCTGGGGATCGACCACGGTTTCCACTGCGGACATTCAGGCCTCGACCATGAACGGCGTCGGATCGCCGCAACCGACGCGGACCACTTCCGGGTCATCGCCGGTCAGGTCAATCACCGTCGACGCCTTGATGCCGCCGAAACCGCCGTCGATGATCAGATCGACCTGATGCTCAAGCAACTGGCGCATTTCGTACGGATCGCTCAGTGGGTCTTCGTCGCCGGGCATGATCAGCGTCACGCTCATCAGCGGCTCGCCGAGTTCGGCCAGCAGCGCCAGCGCAATCGGATGGCTGGGCACGCGCAGGCCGATGGTGCGTTTCTTCGGATGCAGCAACAGGCGCGGTACTTCGCGGGTGGCGTTGAGAATGAAGGTGTAAGGCCCCGGCAGATGCGCCTTGAGAATGCGGAAGGTGCCGGTGTCGATCTTGGCGTAGTTGCCCAGTTGCGACAGGTCGCTGCAGATCAGCGCGAAGTTGTGCTTTTCATCGAGCTGGCGCAGACGTCGCACACGCTCGATGGCGGTCTTGTCGCCGATCTGGCAACCGATGGCGTAGGACGAGTCCGTGGGATAAATCACCACCCCGCCCTTGCGGATGATCTCGACCGCCTGTTTGATCAGGCGCGCTTGCGGGTTTTCCGGATGTATCTGGAAAAATTGACTCACATTCTCTACCTGTTCAGACGGCGGCAATATCTGTGTCATGTTTGAACCGACACCACAGGGGTGGAAGGTCCTCGGGAACCGGCCGGTACTGGCCGATCTCGGACCAGCCGCCAGGGCCATGGAAGTCACTGCCGGCGCTGACCAGCAGACCGAACTCACGGGCAAGGATCGCCAGGCTGCCCACCTGTTCCGCGGGCTGGTGGCCATTGACCACCTCGATTGCATGCCCGCCTGCTTGAATATAGTCGGCAATCAGCTTTCGGCGTTTGCTGCGGGTGAAATCGTAGTGCCAGGGATGCGCCAGACTGACCCAGGCACCGGCGGCGCGCAGGGTGCCGACGGTGTCTTCCAGGGTCGGCCAGTGCAGCTTGACGTCGCCGAGCTTGCCGGCGCCGAGCCATTTGCGAAACGCCTCGGCGCGATCCTTCACAAAACCTTCACGCACCATCCAGTCGGCGAAATGCGGACGGGCCGGCGCGTTGCCGCTGTCGCCCAGTTCCTGCTGGATCTGTCGGGCGCCCTCAAGGGCGCCGGGCATGCCCTTGAGGGCGAGCTTGCGGCTTATTTCTTCGGACCGCAGCCAGCGACCATCGTGCAATTTGGCGATCGCTTCGACCAACGGCGCGGCGTTGACGTCGAAACCGTAGCCCAACACATGAATGGTCGCCCCGCCCCAGGTGCAGGACAATTCGACGCCGTTGACCAGTTGCATGCCCAACTCGGTGGCCGCCGTCCGCGCTTCGGCGAGGCCTTCGAGGGTGTCGTGGTCGGTCAACGCCAGGACCCGCACGCCGTTCTCGAACGCACGCGCAACCAGAACCGCAGGCGCCAAGGCGCCGTCGGAGGCCGTGCTGTGGCAGTGCAAATCAACATTCACGGGGAGTTGTAACCTCAAATCAGCTGGCGCTATCGCGCGCCCGTATGTTTGTTATTATGCCGCCACATCCAGCTTCTGGCTCTCACTGTGAAACAATTCATCGATTTCATCCCGCTTCTGCTGTTCTTCATCGTTTACAAACTTGATCCACGGGTCGTCGACATTGCCGGCCAGCAAGTGACCGTAGGCGGTATCTACAGCGCCACGGCGATGCTGATCATCAGCTCCCTGGTGGTGTACGGCGCGCTGTTCATCAAGCAGCGCAAGCTGGAAAAGAGCCAATGGCTGACGCTGATCGCCTGCCTGGTATTCGGTAGTTTGACGCTGGCCTTCCACAGCGAAACCTTCCTGAAATGGAAAGCGCCGGTGGTCAACTGGCTGTTCGCTGCGGCGTTCATCGGCAGCCACTTCATCGGTGATCGCCTGCTGATCAAACGCATCATGGGCCACGCGCTGACCTTGCCGGATCCTGTGTGGACCCGTCTGAACATCGCCTGGATCGCCTTCTTTCTGTTCTGCGGCGCCGCCAACCTGTTCGTCGCCTTCACCTTCCAGAGCATCTGGGTCGACTTCAAGGTGTTCGGCAGCCTGGGCATGACCGTGCTGTTCCTGGTTGCACAGGGCATCTACCTGTCGCGTCATCTGCATGACACCGATACCACAACGCCAAAAACCGAGGACTGACATGCTCTACGCCATCATTGCCACCGACGTTGCCAACTCGCTCGAAGCCCGCCTGTCCGCGCGCCCGGCGCATCTGGAACGCCTGCAAGCGCTCAAGGGCGAAGGCCGCATCGTGCTGGCCGGGCCGCATCCGGCCGTCGACAGCAATGATCCGGGCGCAGCGGGTTTCACCGGCAGCCTGATCGTCGCCGAGTTCGAGTCCCTCAGCGCTGCCCAGGCCTGGGCCGACGCCGATCCGTACATCGCCGCTGGCGTCTATGCCAATGTGACCGTCAAACCGTTCAAGCAAGTCCTGCCTTAAGAAGCAAGAGAAAACCTGTGGCAAGGGAGCAAGCTCCCTCGCCACAGTTTCAACATGTGCCATCCCTCGGCACTACTCGCGGCACTGAACCTTCTCGGTTCATCACGCTCTCAATCGCTCATTATTCTCGTTTGCCTGCCGACAACCTGCCCAATATCCATTTGGAAACAGGTGTCGCGATGCGCAAGGGTCCGTTGTGTCTGATGTTGCTCACGTTGTCGATCATGGCGCCCGCCCATGGTGAGGAAATCACCGAAAGCGGCAGCTCCACGCCATTGTCATTGAGCGCCGGCAGCCAGATCACCGAGCTGCAACAGCGGCTCAAGGCCAGTGAACAGCAGCGCGAAGAACTGAACAAACAACTGCAGAATGCCGACAACACCCGCGAAAGCGCCCAGCTTGCCCGGTTGCGCCAGGAGAACCAGCGTCTGAAGCTGCAACTCAAGGAAGCCCAGGCCAGCCCGCTGCCGCGTTTGCTGACCGATCAACAGCAGTGGTTCGTCACTGGCGCCGGGGTAGCGCTATTGGCGCTGCTCTGCGGTATCTTTGCCAGTGGTGCAAGCCGAAAACGTCGGCAATGGCTAAATTGAGTGAGTCATGAGCGAGCTGTTACTGATTGATGATGACCAGGAGTTGTGCGAACTCCTGAGTAGCTGGTTGAGCCAGGAAGGCTTCCAGGTGCGCGCCTGCCACGATGGCCAGAGCGCCCGCAAGGCGTTGGCCGAAACCGCCCCGGCGGCGGTGGTGCTGGACGTTATGCTGCCCGACGGCAGCGGTCTGGAACTGCTCAAGCAATTGCGCAACGACCATGCGGACCTGCCGGTGCTGATGCTGTCGGCGCGTGGCGAACCGCTGGACCGCATCCTCGGCCTCGAACTGGGTGCCGACGATTATCTGGCCAAACCCTGCGACCCACGCGAACTCACTGCACGCCTGCGCGCCGTGTTGCGCCGCAGCCACCCGGCGGCCGTATCGACGCAGCTTGAGCTGGGTGATCTGAGTTTCAGCCCGGTGCGCGGCGTGGTCAGCATCGACGAAAAAGAACTGACCCTCACCGTCTCCGAGAGCCGCCTGCTCGAAGCCCTGCTCAAGCAGCCCGGCGAGCCGCTGGACAAACAGGAACTGGCGCAACTGGCCCTCGGCCGCAAGCTGACCCTGTACGACCGCAGCCTCGACATGCACGTCAGCAACCTGCGCAAGAAAATCGGCCCCCACCCCGACGGCCGCCCGCGCATCGTTGCGCTGCGTAGCCGTGGTTACTACTACAGCCTATAAGACCTGCGCCTTGTAGGAGTGAGCCGCACGCGATGGCGGTGTGTCAGTCAACACATTCTTGTCTGGCACGCCGCCATCGCGAGCAGGCTCACTCCTACAGAGGGGTATCTGATCGTTTCCACGCTCTGTAGGGAATGCAGCCGTCGGTGACTTTGCAGTGGTTAATCGGGCATCGAACGAATAATGTCGGCCAAATCGTCCTTGGTTATCTCGTTGGCCTTAATGGCAGCGGCAATGTCTTTTTTGGAAAGTGGAAAACGCTTGAAAATTTCTTGCAAAGTATTCGCATCAACATTTGCCAGCCAGAGCGGATCAATGAAAGAACCGCCATACTCAGGCTTCATCGGTACTTTTTCGTGGGCAATCGTACCCTTATGGTTGAGATACACCACATAACGATCATGCCCTTCAGGAAAGCTTTTATCGTGATATAGCGTAGTACCCTGCGGCAGCACGTAGTAATTCTCGTCGCCGTTTGGACCCTCGATCAGCAACGGTTCTTTAGTTTTGATCATCTTCATATCGTGCCCCTGCGAACCATGATCAAAAATCAGGACTGCCAAAAAAATCGCATTGACCGATAAAGCTGCCATCAGCCATGGGCCGAGTTGCCTGGTAAACATGTTATTTGTCATAGGGGATCTCGGTATTCGCTTTGTTAAGGCACGCAGCCGCGGTTCTTTTGCTGAGCGACAATACCGTCTAAATGAGCGATCACAGCCTCGGCCCGTGCATTATCCAAGAGATCGCAGCTTCCGGTAGCTCCTAATAGGATATGTGTAAGGCCGGGCACGAAGCGTCTTTACCGAAGCTTTACGCTGCGCTGACCGCCGCTGACCTTGATCTGCGTAATCTGAACTCATCCGGAACGTACCGGGAACGAGACAAGGAGATACACCATGCGCAAGACTCTTATCGCTCTGATGTTCGCTGCCGCTCTGCCAACCGTGGCCATGGCCATGCCGCAGGATGGCGGTCCGCTGGGTGGTCCGCTTGATGGCCCGCGCCACGGTGGTCAGATGCACGACGGCATGCACGGTAAAGGCCCGTACAGCCAGCTCGACCTGACCCGCGAACAGCGCGAGCAGATTCGCAAGATCATGGGCGAGCAGATGCATGAGCGTAAGCAGGTGGTCGACAAGTACCTGGAAAAACTCTCGCCGGCCGACCAGAAAGCCATGAAGGACGAGATCGCGGCCAACCACAAGAAAGCCGAATCCGATGTCCGCGCACTGCTGAAACCCGAGCAACAGAAGCAGTTCGACGAGATCCAGAAAAAACGCGCCGAACGCCGCGCCGAATGGGCCGAGTTCAAGGCCTGGAAAGCGCAGCAGGCACAAAAGGCGCAATAATGGCTTGACCCTGGGCCCGACGACTCAAATCGTCGGGCCTGTTTCACTCAAATTGAATGTGGGAGCGAGCCTGCTCGCGAAAGCGGTGTATCAGCCAGCGACGGATTGACTGACACAACGCCTTCGCGAGTAGGCTCGCTCCCACATTTGAAGGATGTGTTTTTTGAGGAGTTTCTGTGCGTTCACTGTTCTGGCGGATTCTTGCGAGCTTCTGGCTGGCCATCGCTCTGGTAGCCGGGCTGTCGATCCTGCTTGGGCACATGCTCAATCAGGACGCGTGGATACTCAGCCGCCATCCCGGCCTCAACACACTGGCGGCAGAATGGACGCAGACTTACGAGGCCCAGGGCGAAGAAGCGGCGCAGGACATTCTTGAACAACGCAAACGCCAGTATCACATCGACGTTCAGGTGCTCAACGAAACCGGCGACCCGGTGGTGCGTGGCACCTTCCCGCGTCGCGCCGCAGCGTTCGAAGCGCGGCAGAACAACGACGATCGCCGTCTGCCGTGGCGGCGTCTGACCGACGAGATCACCAGTGAAAAAACCGGTGACACCTACCTGTTCATCTACCGCATCCCGCACCCGGAACTCGACGCCTGGCACCGCGAAAGCCTGCTCTGGCCGCTGAGTGCGCTGGGCATTGCACTGGTGGTGCTGACCCTGTTCAGTTTGCTCGTGACCTTCTCCATCACCCGCCCGCTCAGTCGCTTGCGCGGCGCGGTGCATGATCTGGGACAGACCACTTATCAGCAGAACAGCCTGGCAAAACTGGCCAACCGACGCGACGAATTCGGCGTGCTCGCCACCGATTTCAACCGCATGGGCGCACGTCTGCAAAGCCTGATCGGCAGTCAGCGGCAGCTGCTGCGCGATGTCTCCCATGAATTGCGCTCACCCCTGGCGCGCCTGCGTATTGCCTTGGCTTTGGCCGAGCGCGCCAATCCTGAAGAACGCGAGAAACTGTGGCCACGGCTGACCCGCGAATGCGATCGGCTGGAGGCGTTGATCAGTGAAATCCTGGTGCTGGCGCGGGTCGATGCCGACAACGCCAGCGCTGAAGACGTGGACCTCAATGCGCTGCTCGCCACGCTGCAAAAGGATGCGCAGTTGAGCTCGCCTGAACAGACCGTGCGCCTGCAAGCCGAGCCGCAGCTGAATCTCAAAGGCTGGCCAACGATGATCGAACGCGCCGTGGATAATCTGCTGCGCAACGCCCAGCGCTTCAACCCCAGCGATCAGCCGATCGAACTGCAGGCCTCGCGGCAGGGTGAACGGATTGTCATCAGCGTGCGCGACCACGGGCAGGGCGTGCAGGCGGAGCATCTGAGTCAGCTGGGCGAGCCGTTCTACCGAGCGCCGGGGCAGACGGCCGCCGGGCATGGCTTGGGACTGGCGATCGCCAAACGGGCGGCGGAACGGCATGGCGGCACGCTGACGCTGGCCAATCATGCGCAGGGCGGGTTTGTGGCGAGTCTGGAATTGCCCCTCGTACCGGGAGTCGTGGTCCAGCCCTGAAAAGCCCCTCACCCCAGCCCTCTCCCCGAGGGAGAGGGAGCTGACCGAGGTGTCTGGCGTGATGCATCGACGTGAAAGACCGGGTCGATTATGGATTCGCAGAAACACCACGTCCGGCATTTGAGGCGAATCTGGATCCAGCGAAGGCGGCTCAGGTCGGTGTAATTCCAAAGCATCCCCCAATCAGTTCCCTTTCCCTCCGGGAGAGGGCTAGGGTGAGGGGCTTTTGATCTTCAGGCCTGACCGGGCCAGGCGCTGACGAACTCGGCCAGATCGACCTTCTCTGCCACGCGCGGCTCTTTCTGCGGCGTACCAAGGTAGAGAAACGCAATGACTTCCTCGCCTTCCACCAGCCCCAAACCTTCTGCGACATGCTTCGAATACGCCAGATCCCCGGTGCGCCACACTGCACCAATCCCCTGGGCATACGCCGCCAGCAGAATGCCGTGGGCCGCGCAGCCCGCCGTGAGCAATTGCTCAGCCTTCGGATATTTCACGTGTTCCTGCAGTTTCGCGATCACCACAACCACCAGAGGCGCGCGCAACGGGCCATTGCGGGCCTTGTCGATCATCGCTTCAGTGACTTCGCCGCGCTGCTGGCGGGCCGCCTCGGCCAGCAGCTCGCCCATTTGTTCACGTGCCGCGCCTTCGACGGTCAAAAAGCGGTACGGCTGCAGATGCCCGTGATCCGGGGCGCGCAACGCTGCGCCGAACAGGGCTTCGCGCTGCTCGGCAGTGGGGGCCGGTTCGACCAGTCGGGGTACGGAAACACGGTTGAGCAACGCGTCGAGAGCCTGCATCGGCCACCTCCTTTGAAAAATGTGCGGCTATTCTAGCTGCAACTGCACAACGCCTGCCGGTTTACATGCCTTGCCTCGCAGGTAGAATGGCGCCCTTCTTCCACCAGCCCGAGCGGATTTCATGGCGTTGCCGACCTTACGGACCATTGGTTTCATCATCGGCATTTTCCTGATCACCCTGGCTGTGGCGATGGTCGTGCCGATGGCCACGCTGGTGATTTTCGAGCGCACCAGCGACCTGCCGTCCTTTCTTTGGGCGAGCATGATCACCTTCGTCGCCGGCCTCGCGCTGGTGATTCCCGGTCGACCGGAACACGTGCATCTGCGCCCGCGGGACATGTATCTGCTGACGGTCAGCAGCTGGTTGGTGGTGTGCATTTTCGCTGCGCTGCCGTTTCTGCTGACCCAGCACATCAGCTACACCGACTCGTTTTTCGAAAGCATGTCCGGCATCACCGCCACCGGTTCCACCGTGCTCAATCATCTGGACAGCATGTCCCCGGGCATCCTGATGTGGCGTTCGATGCTGCACTGGATCGGCGGCATCGGCTTTATCGGTATGGCGGTGGCGATTCTGCCGCTGCTGCGCATCGGTGGCATGCGCCTGTTCCAGACCGAATCTTCCGACCGCTCGGAAAAGGTCATGCCGCGTTCGCACATGGTGGCGCGGCTGATCGTGGCGGCCTATGTCGGCATCACCATTCTCGGCAGCCTGGCGTTCTGGTGGGCCGGGATGAGTCCGTTCGATGCGATCAACCACGCAATGTCGGCGATTTCCACCGGTGGTTTTTCGACCTCCGACCAGTCGCTGGCGAAGTGGACGCAACCGGCGGTGCACTGGGTGGCGATCGTCATCATGATTCTCGGCAGCCTGCCGTTCACCCTGTACGTCGCCACGCTGCGCGGCAATCGCAAGGCGTTGATCCGTGATCAACAAGTGCAGGGTTTACTGGCGATGTTGCTGGTGACCTGGCTGGTGCTCGGCACCTGGTACTGGTGGACCACCAAGCTGCATTGGCTGGAAGCACTGCGGCATGTGGCGCTGAACGTGACCTCGGTGGTCACCACCACTGGTTTTGCCCTGGGTGACTACAGCTTGTGGGGCAACTTCTCGCTGATGCTGTTTTTCTATCTGGGCTTTGTCGGCGGCTGCTCCGGCTCGACGGCAGGCGGAATCAAGATTTTCCGTTTCCAGGTCGCCTACATCCTGCTCAAGGCCAACCTTAATCAGCTGATCCACCCGCGCGCAGTGATCAAGCAGAAGTACAACGGTCACCGCCTCGACGAAGAAATCGTCCGCTCGATCCTGACCTTCTCGTTTTTCTTCGCCATCACCATCTGCGTGATCGCCCTGCTGCTGTCGCTCTTGGGTGTCGACTGGATGACCGCGCTGACCGGTGCCGCCAGCACCGTGTCCGGCGTAGGCCCGGGCTTGGGCGAAACCATCGGCCCGGCGGGCAACTTCGCTACCCTGCCGGATGCGGCCAAGTGGATTCTGTCGTTCGGCATGCTGCTCGGCCGACTGGAGATCATTACTGTGTTTGTGCTGTGTATTCCGGCGTTCTGGCGTCACTGACCGGGCTCGGTGCCTGAAGCAACCGCGCCCGGTAGTCGCCGGGCGTGGTGTCGAACCAGCGACGGAAAGCGCGGAAGAAATTGCTCGGATCGGCAAAGCCCAACAGGTAAGCAATCTCCAACAGGGTCATGCTCGGTTGCGCCAGATACTGCTCGGCGAGTTCGCGGCGAGTGTCATCGAGCAACTGCTGGAAACTGGTGCCCTCCTCCTGCAAACGACGCTGCAAAGTACGCTGCGACAGGTGCAAGGTCTGCGCCACGGTGTCGCGTTTGGGCTCGCCCTGAGGCAGCAAGCGGCACAGCACCTGCCGCGCCCGATGTGTCACGCGACTCTCGGAAAACCGCGCCAGATACTCCCCGGCAAACCGGTCATGCAACAGCGCCATGGCTTCGTTGGCGGTTGGCAGCGGCGCCTCCATATCGGCACGTTCGAAGATCAACGCATCGTAAGGCGCACCGAACACCAGTGGCGCGTGGAAGGCTTCTTTGTAAGGTTGCAGATTGGCAGGCTGATTGCCCTGGATCAGCACTTTGAGCGGATGCAGCGGGCGCCCGGTCAGCCAGCCGCACAGCGCCAGTGCGCAGGCCAGTGACGCTTCGGCACTCTGCCGGGTCGGCGGCAGATGATCGCCGTGCACGGTGAGGATCAGCGCGTACCCCTCATCGAGCAGGCGAAAACTCAGGTCGGCGCTTTCGGCAATGATGCGTTGATAGCGCACCAGGCGCTGGAAGCCTTCCGCCAGCGTATTGCTCGACATCAGTGCGTAGCCGGCGACATGAAACGAGGCCGGGCGCACCACTTTGCCCATGTTCAGGCCGATCGCCGGGTTGCCGGAGACCTCCACAGCGCGCTGCCAGAGCCGGGTCATGGAGTCCTGCGGGAAACGCGCATCCGGATCGTCGAGGGCACTGAAATCCAGCCCCAGTTGCTTGAACAGAACCCGGCAATCCAGGCCGTCCATTTCCAGTGCTTTGACTATCCCCATCGCCCAGCTTGCAGAGGTCGTTCGTTCGCTCATGGTTGTTATTCTTTTACATGACGGGCTGCAGGTGACCGCCCTATTTGCGAAGGATACTAAAGTGGCGCCGATTGTCACTGGCCCACGCCAATGATCACTCTAGACTCAAATAAGCTCCCCGCCGAACAACTTGTCGCCAGAATATTCACCACAGAGATAGCGGTCGTGGAAAACATCAAGCGGTTCAACAGCTTCGCCGAGTTCTACCCGTATTACCTCGCCGAGCACAGCAACAGCACCTGCCGTCGCCTGCATTTCATCGGCACCTCTCTGGTCATCTTCATTCTCGCCCTGAGCATCGCCAAGGGCGCGTGGCTGCTGTTGCTGGCGTTGCCGCTGGCCGGTTACAGCTTTGCCTGGATCGGCCATTTCTTTTTCGAGAAGAACCGCCCGGCGACCTTTCAGCACCCGCTGTACAGCCTGCTCGGCGATTTCGTCATGTACCGCGACATGATTCTCGGTCGCGTGGCGTTTTGATGAGGGTCTGCCAATGAATGCCCATGCTCGCTTCACCCATATGCAGGACGGCACCGAGGAAGACTGGGCGATCATCGCCGCCGATTTCAGTGCCTATGCCAAGCAACTGCCGTCGCGGATCCTCGCGCATTTGCAACTGCTCGAAGGCGACTTCGGCGGTTTCCCGGTGGATCGCCTGACCCACTCGCTGCAAACCGCGACCCGTGCCTTTCGCGACGGGCGTGATGAGGAATACGTGGTCTGTGCACTGTTGCATGACATTGGTGACACCCTCGGCTCGTACAATCATCCAGACATCGCCGCAGCGATTCTGAAGCCGTTCGTCAGTGCGGAAAACCTGTGGATGGTGGAGAAACACGGGATCTTTCAGGGCTATTACTTCTTTCATCACCTGGGCATGGATCGGCACCTGCGCGAGCAGTTCAAGGACCATCCGCAGTTCCACGCCACCGCCGAATTCTGCGCCAAATATGATGCCGCGGCGTTTGATCCGGGGTACGACACGTTGCCGCTGAGTTTCTTCGAGCCGATGATGGAAAGGCTGTTTGCGCAGCCAAAGAACTCGATTTACAAAGCCGCGATGCAAGAACATAGCCCAGCCTGAAAACAAATGTGGGAGCGAGCCTGCTCGCGAAAGCGCTGTATCAGGCACAGAAGTTTTGTCTGACACTACGCCTTCGCGAGCAGGCTCGCTCCCACAGGGTTTCTCTTTCGCTCAGGCGATCTCGGCAACTTTGGCAGCTTTCAATTCCGCCTCCCGCGCCTGGGCATCCGCCAGCCGATACAGCTCGATCGTGCCGTCCCAATGCTCGATCAACGCCGTGCACGATTCAACCCAATCGCCGCAATTGAGGTAATCCACCTCGCCGACCTTGCGAATCTCGGCATGATGGATATGTCCGCAGACCACGCCATGCAATTCGCGCTTCACACATTCGTGCGCAATGGCTTCTTCAAAGTCGCTGATGAAACTGACGGCGGTCTTCACCTTGTGCTTCAGATACGCCGACAGCGACCAGTAACCGTAGCCGTAACGCGCGCGCCAGTGGTTGAGCCAGCGGTTGAGGGTCAGGGTGAATTCGTAGGCCGAGTCACCGAGAAAGGCCAGCCAGCGGTGATAGCGAGTGATCACATCGAACTGATCGCCGTGAATCACCAGCAAATGCCGGCCATCGGCGGTGACATGCACCGCCTCGTCGACCAACTGGATATTGCCCAGAATCAGCTTCGAATAGCGCCGCAGAAATTCGTCATGGTTGCCGGTGACGTAAATCACCTCGGTGCCGCGCTTGCTCATGGTCAGCAGTCGGCGGATGACGTTGGTGTGCGCTTGCGGCCAGTACATGCCGCCGCGCAGTTTCCAGCCGTCGATAATGTCCCCGACCAGATAGATCTTGTCGGCGTGGTAGCCCTTGAGGAATTGCGACAAATGCTCGGCCTGACAATCCCGCGTGCCCAGGTGCACATCGGAGATCCACAGGGTTCGCACCCGTTGTTTGCGACTGGGTCTGGCGAGCTCGGCGCTGGTCATGGGCAACCCTCTGCGATGTTTTCGCCAGCTTGCGCGCGCACCGTTAATCGACCGTGACAGATGCGCGTCAGTCGTGTGACAGCAGTTGTCTTCAGCTGATTGACGAATCGGACGACAGACGCGACGGCGCCAGCCCTTTAGACTGGCGCTCTTTTGATGATCGTTCCCACGCTCCTGCGTGGGAACGATCGATTACAGAAAATTGTGTCTGGATTAAGGATTGCAATGACTCCGCGTACCGCCCTCGGCGCCCTGCATATCGGCGCTTTGATGTTCGGCCTGACCGGTGTGTTCGGCAAACTCGCTGCCGCGTCGCCGGCGGTCATCGTGTTCGGCCGCGCCGCTTTCGCCGTGCTTGCCCTGGCCTTTTTTGCTCGATTCGCCAGCCAGAGCGGCTGGCAAAAGCTGCAAGCGGTGGACTGGCGACGCCTGGCGCTGAGCGGCGTGTTGCTGGCCGGGCACTGGGTGAGCTTTTTCGTATCAGTGAAAGTCGCCGGGGTGGCCATCGCGACGTTGGGCTTTGCCAGTTTCCCGGCGTTCACGGTGATTCTCGAAGGGCTGATCTTCCGCGAGCGCATCCGCGCCAATGAAATTGTGCTGGTGGTCTTGGTCAGCGTCGGTCTGGTACTGGTGACCCCGGCGTTCGATCTGGGCAGCGGCGCGACCATCGGCTTGCTCTGGGCCGTGCTGTCCGGCCTGCTGTTTTCCCTATTGTCGTTGACCAACCGCGCCAGCTCCGGGCGAATCCCGGCGGTGCAGGCAGCGTTGTGTCAGAACGTCGTCGTGGCCTTGTGTCTGTTGCCGGTCGCGGCGCCGCAGCTAAGTGCGGTGCGCGCGCTGGACTGGCTGTGGATCGCCCTGCTCGGGGTGTTCTGCACGGGCGTGGCGCACAGCCTGTTCGTCGCCAGCCTGGCAGTGATCAAGGCGCGCACGGCGGCAGTGGTGTTCGCCATGGAGCCGGTCTACGGCATCACCATTGCCTGGCTGCTGTTCAGTGAAACCCCGACCCTGCGCATGCTCATCGGTGGCGCGCTGATCATCGTGGCGATCGTGGTGTCGGCGCGAATGTCAGGCGGCAGCGACAGGAAAACCGTCGCTGCCGAGGCAGCCTCTCACTGAATGCGATCGTTGTGGCCGAGGTCGCGGTCAGGATCGATCTGATCGCGCACCCGCTGCTTCAATACCTTGGCCTCCGGGAAGCCGCCGTCGGCCTTGCGCTCCCAGATCTGCACGCCCGCGCAGGTGATGTGAAACACCCCGCCGGTGCCCGGCACCAATGACACTTTGCCCAGGTCGTCAGCGAAAGTGCTGAGCAGTTCCTGGGCCAGCCACGCCGCGCGCAGCAGCCACTGGCATTGGGTGCAATAAGTGATGACAACTTCGGCTTTGGCAACGGTCATGATCGCTGAAACTCCTGAGACAGAGGGCGCCGCTATAATAGCCGGCTTTACCGCTTGCCCCGAGACTCACAATGCGCCGTTTGCTGTTCTGCCTGCTGCTTGGTTTCCTTCCCCTGCTGGTTCACGCCAGTGACGCGCCACGACCGAAAGTCGGCCTGGTGCTGTCCGGTGGCGCGGCGCGCGGGCTGGCGCACATCGGCGTGCTCAAGGCGCTGGAAGAACAAGGCATCAGGATCGATGCGATTGCCGGCACCAGCATGGGCGCGGTGGTCGGCGGCCTGTACGCCTCGGGTTACAAGATCGACGAGCTGGAAAAACTCGCCCTGGGCATCGACTGGCAGGCGGCACTGTCCGACGCGCCGCCGCGTGAGGACGTGCCATTCCGGCGCAAGCAGGATGACCGCGACTTTCTGGTGAAGCAGAAACTCAGCTTTCGCGACGACGGCAGCCTCGGCCTGCCGTTGGGCGTGATTCAGGGCCAGAACCTCGCGCTGTTGCTGGAAAGCCTGCTGGCCCACACCAGCGACACCCGCGACTTCGACAAGCTGCCGATCCCGTTTCGCGCCGTGACCACCGACATCGCCAATGGCGAAAAAGTGGTGTTTCGCAAAGGTCACCTGCCGCAGGTGATCCGCGCCAGCATGTCGATCCCGGCAGTGTTCGCCCCGGTCGAGCTCGACGGGCGCCTGCTGGTGGATGGCGGCATGACCGACAACATCCCGCTGGATGTCGCACGAGAAATGGGCGTCGACATCGCCATCGTCGTCGATATCGGCACGCCGCTGCGCAACCGCAAGCAGCTGACCACGGTGGTGGATGTACTCAACCAGTCGATCACCCTGATGACCCGGCGCAATTCCGAAGAGCAACTGGCGACTCTGCATGCCGATGACGTGTTGATTCAACCTGCGCTGGCAGCGTTTGGCGGGACCGATTTCGGCAAGGCTCAGGAGATGATCGATGCCGGCTACCGCGCCACGCGAATCCTCGACGCGCGGCTGGCGCAACTGAAGCCGGCGCAAACCCAGGACGCCGAACTCAACGCCGCCCGCCAGCCTGGTCAGCGCACGCCGATCATTACCGCAATCCGCGTCGAGAACGATTCGAAAGTCGATGATGACGTGATTCGCTATTACATCCGCCAGCCGATCGGCGAACCGCTGGATCTGGGGCGCCTGCACTCGGACATGGGCACGTTGTACGGCCTCGATTACTTCGACCAAGTGCGTTACCGCGTGGTGCACAAAGGCCAGGATCACACCCTGGTCATCAGCGCCAGCGGCAAGCGCAGCGGTACCGATTACTTGCGGGTCGGCCTCAATCTGTCGGACGACATGCGCGGCGACAGTGCTTTCAACCTCGGCGCCAGTTACCGCGTCAACGGCATCAATCGCCTCGGCGCGGAATGGCTGACCCGCGCGCAGATCGGCGACAAACAGGAGCTGTACAGCGAGTTCTATCAGCCGCTGGACGTCGGCTCGCGCTACTTCGTCGCGCCCTACGCGTCGTTCGAGGCGCAGAACGTTGACTCGGTGCTGGATAACGATCCGATCGCGCAGTATCGCGTCGAGCGTTACGGTTTCGGCCTCAACCTCGGCCGGCAGATCGGCAACAACGGCGAAGTGCGCTTCGGTGTCGGCCAGGCCTGGGGCAAGGCTGACGTGCGCATCGGTGATCAGGATCTGCCGAGTGAGAGCTTCAACGAAGGTTTCTATACCGTGAAGTATTCCTACGACTCGCTGGACAACGTGTACTTCCCGCACGAGGGCAAGGACGTCAGCCTGACGTTCGCCCAGTTCGAGCCAGGTCTGGGCTCAGACAACCGCTATCGCCAATGGGAAGCGAAGTTCGACAAGGCCATGAGCCACGGTCCCGACACACTGATTCTGGGCGGGCGCTATGGCCGCACACTGGACGATGCCAACGTAGTCACTTCAAGCTTCCTGCTCGGCGGCGCGCGGCAGTTGTCGGGGTTTCGTGAGGACGCGCTGTCCGGGCAGAACGTCAGCCTGATGCGCGCTGTGTATTACCGGCGCCTGACACCACGCTCCTATCTGCCATTGGACTTCCCGCTGTACGCCGGCGCTTCACTGGAACGCGGTCGGGCGTGGAACAACGACAATGAGTTCGACAGCGGCTACATCAATGCCGCGAGTGTGTTCATCGGCTTCGATACGCCGCTGGGACCGTTGAATTTCACTTATGGGTTGAATGATGCGGATGAGCAGGCGGTTTATCTGAATCTGGGGCAGACGTTCTGACCTGAAACCGGCGTTGGCCGATCTGGCGCCTTCGCGAGCAGGCTCGCTCCCACAGGTACAGCGAACTTCATTGTGGGAGCGAGCCTGCTCGCGAAAGCGCTCTTGGATGAACCGGTATTCGTCGACACTCAGCGAATCCCTGCCAACAACGTCCGTGCTGTCTGCTTCAACGGTTCATCCCCTTCCTTGAGCAATTCATTGAGCAGCGCGATCGCACTGTCGATGTCGCCGTCGTCGATGCAGGTTTGCGCCTGTTCGAGCTTGCCGGCGGCCTCCGTTTCGCTGGACTCGGGCAATTGCAGATCCAGAGGCTGCAACACCAGTGACGGCTCGGGATCGCCGAACTCGTTGAGGAAGTCATCGTCGAGCGGCTGAGCGTCGGGTTCAGGAATCCATTCAAGCTCGGCTTCTTCGGCAGACGCAGCCTGTGGCAGTTCGAAATCGACCGGCAGCACTGACAGGCTGGTGCCCAGCTGCGGATCGTTGATCGGCGGTGCGGCGGAATCAGTGCGGCTGTCGTTGAGATCCCAGTTCGAATCCATCGACAGCTCGCCCAGATTCAATTCGAAATCATCCTCGGGAGCGCTGAGCGTCGATGCAAGCGGCGCGGCTACAGTCGCTGCCGGGGCCGCGGGCAGCTCGGGCGCGTTTACCGTTGCTGCAAACGCCGCCGGTGCAACGCCTGCCAGTTTTGGGTGGCGAGCGCGGGCTTCCACCAGTGCGTGATCATCAACGCCGAGCGCGCGCAGATGGTTTTCCTGCTGCTCAAAAGCGGCGCTGTCACCCTGCCGCCCCAGTACTTCAAGGAGCTGCAAACCAAGATCGGTACGCTCGGGTTCCTTGTGCAACGCATCACGCAGCAACCCCGCAGCTTCGCTGAGTCGGCCGTAGGCCAGATAGATCCCCACGGCCTCCAGCACGTCGCCGGCAGCGGGTTCGTCGCGATGATCGGCGGCCGCGTGCGAACCAACGGCATGTGGCAATTCGGGCTCATCAACGTCGTCGGCACTCACAGGCAACAGCGGCAGCGGCGTGCCATCGACGGTCGAACGCTGCTGACGGCGGCGTATGAACACCGCGGCCAGCGCGCCCAGCAGCACTATCAGCCCGCCGAGCAGTGGCCAGTTCAGGCCGTCGTCGGTTGACTCGGCCGGGGCTGAAACAGCAACCGGAGCCGGCGCGACTACCGGCGGCGGCGCTTTCTGCAATTCGGCCAGACGGGTTTGCAAATCTTCCACCTGCTTCCTGCCGTCGGCTATTTGCACTTGCTGTTCTTGCAGTCTGAGGTTCTGTTCGTCGAGGGTCTTTTGCAGTTGCTGGGTCAGCAGCACGCTGGCCGCCAATTGCTCGGCCTGCGCGTCATTCGCAGGCGCGGCCGGCGCTGACGGCAAGGACGCCGCAGCGCGTTTGCCCTGAGGCGCCTGGGCCGGTGCGGTGACAGGTTCGACGGTCGGAAAAGCGGAGGATTGCGGGCGCGGATCCGGCTCGTCGGTGGCCGGCACGATGCCCGGCGAACCCGGCGGGTCGATCAGCACCGTGTATTCACGCAGCAGACGGCCGTTGGGCTGATCGAGCTGCACGAGGAAATTCAGGAAGGGTTCGTTGACCGGTTTGCCCGACGTCACCCGGATCATCTGGCGATTGCCACGCAGGATCGGGATGAACTTGAGGTCGTTGAGAAAGAACACCCGCTCGACGCCGGCGCGGCCGAATTCATCCGCCGAGGCCAGGCTGGCCGAGAGATCGTTTTGCGTCAACGTGCCGACATCGACCAGTGCGATGTCGGCCTTGAACGGCTGATTGAGGGCTGAGTGAACAGTGATTTCGCCCAACCCCAATGCCATCGACCAGGTCGAATAGCTGAATACACCGGCAGCGAGCAGCCATTTGGCGCCCCCGCGCAGCATGTGCCGACTTGCGAGCATGAGCATCCCTTAAATAAGCAAAACCGGTTTCTATGCGTTCGCACATCCGGTACGAACACGATATTGCCCAGTAGTTCTTATAGTCGGCTCAGCGCGATCTCTCAAAAAATCGCCGTCGGGATGTGCCTCAAGATTTTTCCAGATTGGCCAGAATGTGCCCGTGAACGCGCATGCACACCTTCAAATCCGCCTCGTCGACGCCTTCGAACAATTCGTGGCGCAGTTGTGTGGCAATGGTTTCGATTTGTTCGATCAGCGGCAGCGCAGGTGCGCAGAGAACGATTTTTTTCGCTCGACGGTCTTCCATCACCGACTGGCGTTGCACCAGTCCCTGGTTTTCCAGACTATCGAGCAAGCGCGCCAGAGTCGGGCCTTCGACGCCGACACTCTGCGCCAGTTCGCGCTGGGTCGGCGCTTCTTCAAAGCGCGCCAGATGCAGCAGTACCAGCCAGCGTGCCTGCGACAGGCCCAGCCCGGCAAGGCGGCGATCCAGTTCGGCACGCCAGCCACGGGACATCTGGGCCAGTTGCATACCAAAGCGATGTTGATCGGTTAACGGCATAAAACACTCACGGTCAGACTGAAAATACGGAAAATCTAATTATTAGTCAGCTAAGCATGGGTGGCAGTTATAGGCAAGAGTCGCTCTGTACTGAATCGTTACAACTGCGCAAAGATGAAAAGCCCCTCACCCTAGCCCTCTCCCAGAGGGAGAGGGAACTGAGTGGGGGATGCTTTTGAGATTCGCCAACGTCAAAGCGCTGTGCTGAATCCATAATCGACTCGATTTTGCGGGTCGACATATGACACCAGACCCCTCACCCCAGCCCTCTCCTCGGGGAGAGGGCTGGGGTGAGGGGGCGGGCCAGATTACATCTCGAATTCAGACTGCAAAGCCGCCCGCACACAATAAAGCACGCCTTCAGGAACTCGCCCGGCGAACAATTCGGCGACTTCGGCGACGGACGGCAACTCGCCCTCGCCATCGAGAAACGCGTCCTGCACTTCACCCATCAGCTCTTCTGGCAAATCCAGCGCCTGCTGCAGCGATAACTGCTGCTTGCCGATGGCTTCGGCGAGCATCGCGTAGACGTTCTTCTCCGAGCACTGCAGCTGCCCGGCGATCTGCAGCGGCGTCATGCCGGCGCGGGCCAGGGTGATCAGCTCGTGACGGACATCGGCCACCACCTTCGGCGCCTCGGCCTCGCCGCCGAGCACCTCGAGGAACGCTTCGCCATAACGTTCCAGCTTGCGTGCGCCGACCCCGCTGACCCGGGCCATTTCCGCCAGCGAGGTCGGCTGGCTGCGGAGCATTTCCAAAAGCGTGGAGTCGGGAAAGATGACGTACGGCGGTACGCCGTGTTCTTCGGCGAGCTTGCGCCGTAGTGCGCGCAAGGCTTCCCACTGTTCGCGTTCCTCGCCGCGCACCAGTTGGCTGGCCTGGCTCTTGCTGCCGGTCTTGGCGGTGACTTGCGGTTTCAGGTCGCGGCGCAGCTCCAGTTTCACTTCGCCTTTGAGCAATGGTCGGCAACTGTCATTCAAGCGCAGACCGCCATACCCCTCGTGATCGACATCAGCCAGCCCGCGCGCCACCAGCTGGCGGAACAGGGAGCGCCATTCGCTCTCGCTCAACGCCTTGCCAACGCCAAACACCGACAAATGCTGATGGCCGAAGCTGCGCACCTTTTCGTTGTCCTTGCCCAGCAACACGTCGACCAGATGACCGACGCCATATCGCTGACCGGTGCGGAAAATCGCCGACAAGGCCTGGCGTGCTGGCTCTGTTGCATCCCACGTCTGCACACCGTCGACACAGTTGTCGCAATGGCCGCACGGCTCGGGCATGTCCTCATCGAAATAGGCCAGCAACGCCTGACGCCGGCAGCGGGTCTCTTCACACAGCGAGAGCATGGCGTCGAGCTTGTGCTGCTCCAGACGTTTATGCCGTTCGTCGCCTTCGGAGTTCTGCAGCATTTGCTTGAGCATCACCACGTCTTGCAGACCGTAGGCCATCCACGCATCCGCCGGCAGACCATCACGGCCGCCACGCCCGGTTTCCTGGTAATACGCCTCAAGGGATTTCGGCAGATCGAGGTGCGCGACAAAGCGCACGTTGGGCTTGTCGATGCCCATGCCGAACGCCACTGTGGCGACCATGATCAGCCCTTCCTCATTGAGGAAGCGCTTCTGGTGATAGGCGCGCAGATCGTTGGGCAGACCGGCGTGGTACGGCAGCGCCGGGAAGCCCTGTTCACTGAGGAATGCCGCGACTTCCTCGACTTTCTTGCGCGACAGGCAATACACGATGCCGGCGTCGCTGCGCCGTTCGGCGAGGAACGCCAGCAACTGTTTGCGCGGCTGCTCCTTCGGGACGATGCGGTAGAAAATATTCGGACGGTCGAAGCTCGACAGGAAGCGTTCGGCGTTCTGCAGGTGCAGGCGATCGACGATCTCTTCACGGGTGCGCTTGTCGGCGGTCGCGGTGAGGGCAATGCGCGGAACGTGGGGGAACAGCTCTGCCAACTGGCCCAGTTGCAGGTATTCGCGGCGGAAATCGTGGCCCCATTGCGACACGCAATGCGCTTCGTCGATGGCGAACAGGGCAATTTCCAGGCTTTGCAGGAACGCCAGCATGCGCGGCTGCACCAGGCGTTCAGGGGCGAGATAGAGCATTTTCACTTCGCCGCGCTTGATCCGCAGGGCGAGATCACGCTGTTGCTCGGCGCTCAGCGTGGAGTTCAGAGCAGCAGCGGCGACGCCCAGTTCTTCAAGGGTTGCGACCTGATCGTCCATCAGTGCGATCAACGGCGATACCACTACGGCCAGGCCTTCGCGCAGCAGCGCCGGTACCTGAAAGCACAACGACTTGCCGCCACCGGTAGGCATCAGCACCAGCGCATCACCGCCGCTGGCCACGCGCTCAATGATCGCACCCTGACGGCCACGGAAACTGTCGTAGCCGAAGATGTCCTTGAGGACGCGTTGAGCCTGTTCGAGCATAAAAACTCCAAAAATCTACCGATACATCCCTGCTCAGGCTGGTTCAGAGCAGCCTCGGCTGCTTAAACAAAACGTAAGAACACATCGCATGACCAGCGCAGCGCCGGCAGGGATCGCAAAACGCGGCAGTATACCCGAGGCCTTCGCCGCAGAGGGTGCCGCTGAGAAGACACCTGATAAACCTGCCACACACAAAACCCTATGGGAGCGAGCCTGCTCGCGAAAGCGACCTGTCAGTCGATATGAAAGTGCCTGATACACCGCCTTCGCGAGCAGGCTCGCTCCCACAGGGTTATTCATCTTTCCAGCAAGGCCGGTAATATGGGCAAATCTGCCAAGCGGCTGGCTAGAGCGCGCAAGAAGGCCTAGAATTCCCGCATTGTTTATTCCCCAAGGTAGCCCCGTAATGTCCTTCGCTGAGCAACTGACCCGCCTGCAAGTCTTCCTCGACGCCGACGAGCTGCACGAAGAGGCGCTGGATTACGTCGCCGCCCACGGTTACCTGACCGCACTGTCGATCTGCTCCGAAGACGTCCCCGAGCGCGAGTGGATCGATGCGCTGTTCGCCGAAGAGCCGCATTACAGCGACGAAGCCCAGCGTGCCGAAATCGAAGCCACGCTGATCGGCCTCAAGGCCCACATCGCTCGTCAACTGGCCTCGGATGAAGAATTCGAATTGCCGTGCGAACTGGATCTGGGCGAAGAGCCGGACGATTCCGAACTGCGCGGCTGGTGCATTGGTTTCATGGAAGGCGTGTTCCTGCGCGAAGCGGCCTGGTTCGAAACCGCCGAAGAAGAAGTCAGCGAGATGCTCCTGCCGATCATGGTCGGTTCCGGCCTGTTCGACGAACAACCGGAGTTTGAAGACATCGCCAAGGACGCCAACCTGATGGACGACATGATCGTTCAGATTCCGGAAGCACTGACCGCGCTGTACCTGCTGTGCCAGGCGCCCGACGAAAAACCGGCGATCCTCAAGCCACGCCACCACTAAGACCTGGCCTATGGACAACCCCATAGGCAACCGCCCCCTGATGTTGCGTTACGTCCTGCTGGCCATCGGCTGGCTCAGTGTGGCATTGGGGGTGATCGGCATTTTCCTGCCGGTCCTGCCCACGACCCCCTTCCTCCTGCTCGCCGCGGCCTGCTTCGCGCGCAGCTCTCCGCGCTTCTATCGCTGGCTGGTCGAACATCCACGGCTGGGTCCATGGATTCGCGACTACCTCGAAGGCAATGGCATTCCACTCAAAGGCAAGGTCTACGCGATCGGGCTGATGTGGGTGAGCATTCTGTTTTCTTGTTATCTGGTGCCGCTGGTCTGGGCGCGAGGCTTCATGTTGACCAGTGCGGTGCTGGTGACGGTTTATATCTTGCGGCAGAAGACGCTGCACAAGCCTTGAACCGTTTTGAACGAGAGCGAAACAGGGCACCCCGTTAATACCACTCGTCGGATACCCCCACCCACCTGTCAGATCTGACAGGTGCGCTAACCCGTCAATGCAGGTTCAATCACTCCATCACCCGGCTGGAGTGCATTCCCGTGTCGTTAACCGTCTCAAGCCTGAATCTCACCTGATTCTCACCGAGTCCGACTGCACCGGTCGTCACCAGAAAACGCCTGAATTCGCTTACAGAGGACTTGCCTGATGCCTTCTCACAAGAACTTCCGCTTCCCTCCCCTCACCGAAGGCACTAACACACTGGCGCTGCGCCCCCTGCTGATTCCGGGGATGGTCGAGCCGGTGCAGGACGGCGATGGCGGGATCAGTATCCAGGTAGCCACCGACGACCCCGATGGCGTGCTGTGCGTCATCAATCCTTATCTGAGCCTCATGAGCGAGGGGGACAGGCTGGATATCTGGTGGAACAACGAGAAAGTGCTCGAACGCTTCGTGAAGGCCGACGAGGTCAATCAGCGGGTGTTCTTCTACTTGCCGACGCCTGAAGAGTCCGGCTGGGTCGAAAACTGCCATTATGTGCTGACCCGAGTGGGTGAAACCGAACCAGACCCGCCGTCGGCATCCTTGCGGGTGCTGATCAAACTGTACAAGCCGGGGAACTTTGACAGGGAACCTCATAAGGAGGACGGCCACTCAGAGTTGAACATCGTGCAACTGCCGCCCGAGCTGGTCGAACAGGGCGTGATAGACGCCGAATGGGCCAAAAATGGCGTGTTGGCGACGGTCCCTCATTATGTGTGTTGCACGCGCAACGACAAGGTCCGTTTACAGCTGGGCGAATACCGGCTTCCGGCGCACCGCATCACGCCGGAGCAAGCCGAAGGTCTGCAGCCGATCGAGATCCTTATTGATCAGGACGCCATTCTCGGCGCCGGTGACGGGCTCAAACGGGAAATCAGATACGACATCAATGACGAAGTCTGGAACTGGGCCGACCGCCACTCCAAACGCACCTACATCGACGTGGACGCCGGGGGCTGGCGCCTGGATCCACCGATCATCAAGGAAGCCGTCAACGGCGTCATTACCATCAGGGATTTGAACAAGCAGCCGGTGACTATTCAGATCTTCGTCAGCAGCCAGTACTTCGGCTTGGGCGACAGCGTGAAAATGACCTTCATCGGCACACCGCCGAATAACGGTGAACCGATCATCTGCAGTGAAACCCGCGACATCGACAACATCCCTTCCGTGCTGGACATCAACGTGCCCTATGAGTTGATCAGGGCCATCGCCCAAGGGCGCGCCGATGCGTCTTACATTCTCTACAAAAAAAACGGGGACGACCCGCTGTCTTCAAAGCGTGCCTTTGCAAGGGTAGAGGGCGACGTCAACATGCTCCCCGAGCCAAACATTCGTGAGCTGATCGGCGATACCCTCGAACCGGACGAGCCTTACGCTACGGTCGACGTGCGCTACGCGATGAAAAATGGCGACCTGATCTGCCTGAGGTGGTCTGGCATCAAGTCCGATGGCGACACCTATCTGCATGAGGTTTCCCATATCGTCAGCGCCAACGAAGCCAAGGACGGGCTGGTGACGTTCTACACCGACGCGGAGCACATCAAAGTGCTTGAAAACGGCACGCTCGACCTGTTCTACGTGGTGGCGAACGATGCACCTGGCCTCCTCGACATAAGAGAGTCGGAGCGGCTGCTGGCCAGGATTGAAAAGGTCCGCGCGACGCTGCCGGCCCCCGAAGTGGAAGAGGCCGATCCGCCGGGGGATGTGCTGGACCCGTCCAAGGTGTTCGATAAGGTGCATGTGTATATCAGCGAGGCGAAGACCCTCAGGGGCGATATTCTTACGTATTACTGGCGCAGTCCCAATCCCTTCGCCAGCACCAGCGACTGGCTGCCCATCACCACAGTGACTGAAGGTCAACCTGTACGTTTTCAGGTGGACGCTGAATTCGTGACGCCCAACATTGGCCAGTATCTGAAAGTGCGCTACTCGGTGTTGCGGGCGTCGAACAAACAATACGAGCACTCGGCCACGCTCAATTTGCTCATAGGCGAACTCGTCGGCGAATTGCCGCCGCCCGAGGTGGTACAGGCACCCGACAAGACGCTCAACCCAATGGATGGGTTGAATGGCGTAGACATCAACGCCAGTTACTCGAGCATGAACCCGGACCGGGACAAGATCCGTTTAAAGTGGTTAGGAGCGCCCGGCGCGGGAACCTCTGATGATCTGGAGCTGCCGGGCAGTCCCACTGGCACCGTGCAATTCCATTTACCCGCTTCAGTGGTTGGCGCCAATATTGCGAAAACGGTGTCGGTTGAATACGAAGTAACCCGCTATACCCTCACAACGCCCTCGCAAATGCTCGACCTGTATGTTTCAGACTTCCAGGACCCAGAAAACGAACTGCCCCACCCGCATGTGCCTCAGGCACAGAACAACGTCCTGGATCTGATGACATTCAGCGGCGATGCAAAAGCTGTCCTCACTATATGGCCGTACATTGCACTGAAACAGCGACTCTGGTTCTACCTGACAGGACAAACAAGTTCAGGCGCGTCCCATACGATCCCGCTAATCACCGGCCAGGAAATAACCCCGACCCAAGTCAGCAGCGGACTCAACGAAAGCTTGCTCAGAAGCGATCTGATGAAACTGGGCCACTCCACGCCCGCCAGGGTGATTTGCAAAGTGGCATTCGATGGCAGTGAAAACGAGGACACTGCCTGCGTATTTCCACAGTTGCCCCTGACCATCAGAACCCGCTACGACTACGTGCAACCGGTCATCACCGGTGTGACAGACTCGCGGGGCGAGGTGGAAGAAGGCGGCAAAACCCGTGACGAAAAAGTCACCGTCACCGGCACGGCCACGCGTGGCGAAACGGTTGAGCTGTTCGATGGAACGACGACATCAATGGGTACGGCGCAAGTGGACGCCGACAGCACCTGGAGCTGCGAGATCGGCCCATTGACCGAGAAGTCTTACCGCATCAGCGCCAAGGCTCTTTATGACGCCGACCCGGTGTCCAGCGAGCCGCGAACATTCACCGTGAAATTCGCACAGACCCCGGAAATTCTTGCGGTCAGCGATTCACGGGGGGACGTTGCCCATGGGGCAACGACCTATGACAACAGCGTGCTGGTGGCCGGCAGCGCGACGCCAAACCTGCAGGTCAAACTGCTGGAGAACAAACAGCCGCTCATTACCCTTGACGTCGACGATAAGGGTGACTGGAACCACCGCCTCAACGATCTGCAAGTTCGCAGCTACAGCCTCACTGCCGAGGCGTTGTACGAGATTGACCCTGCGACCAGTCCGCCGCGGGATTTCGTCGTGGCGCAAGCGGTCACACCGACGATCTCCCGTGTGAGTGACCTGCGCGGTGAAGTCGCCGCCAATGGTACGACCTACTACCGGACCGTCACCCTGACAGGCAAGGCCAGTCCAAACGAAAAGATCATTCTGCTCAATGCCGGTGCGGCCGTCGAAACGGTGAGTGTCAACAACAGCGGCGATTGGCAATATGTTTTCAGCAGCCTGAACCTGAGCACTTACCGCCTGACCGCGCGAGGCGATTACGGCAGCAATCCGGAGTCCAGCCCCCCTCGGGTCTTTACAGTTGCAGCCTTTATTTCACCGACGATTACCGCGGTCACCGACTCGGTCGGCACGGTGGGACCGAACGAAACGACCTACGACACCGCAGTGACCGTCAAAGGCGAAGCCACCCCGCGCGAGCAGATCCAGATGTACGACAATGGCGCCCCCGTTGGTACGCCGGTCACCGTCAATGCCGATAAACAATGGACAACGTCTGTCACCGGTCTGGCCATCCGCTCGCACAGCCTGACTGCCTTGGCCATGTATGACGTGGTTCCGGTAGAGAGCCCGGCGAGAGCCTTTAACGTCGCCGCCCACATCGCGCCGACGCTGACGTCCGTACATGATGGCGTCAGTGAAGTCGGTAACGGCGGAACAACCAAGAATACCTCGGTCACCTTGCGTGGCAAGGTTACGCCCAACCACGAGGTGCAGGTCTACGACAACAACAATCCTAAGCATACGGTGAGAGCGGTTGGTGACGCATGGAGCACAACGTTGGCAGTCGGTTTGGGGGCGCACTCCGTAAAAGTAAAAGCGGTCAGCACCGGGCAGGATTCAAATTCCCGCAGCTTCAATGTGATCTCTCCAATACCGCCACTGTACTTCAATACAAATCCCGTAACCTTGAACGGCAAGATCTATCTCATTCCGGGGAGCCCAGTATTGCCAGCCTTCGGCCCAGGCACTTCGGTGCAGCACCTGGCGAGTGGTGGCCAGACTCCTTACGTTTATAGTTCCAGTAATGGCAACGTTGCTGCCGTGGATTCGCAAAGTGGACTCGTCACTTCGCGAGGTGACGGCAGTGCAACGATTTCAGTAAGGGATAACGCGGGGCAAGTAAAAAGCTACACCGTGACCGTGAGAGGCGTCATACATTGTATCGGGCTGGGTGGAAATTGGTGGTCGCACATTATGGATGCTGCTCGTGCCCAGGGAGCGAGGGTGCCTTCGTTGGGCGAGTTACGGGAAATACACAGCGCTTATGGAGGTCGCTGGCCAATGGGCGATGGAATGTATTGGACGTGGGAGGAAAGGCCTGTGCCTATCAATCCCAACCCGTTTTATCACTGTAAAAATCTGGTAACCGGCGCGGAAAATCACCACATGGCTATCTCGACTCAACTTGGAATTGGTATCAAACCGTAAGCATCGCTGCTGGACACACTTGCGCAGAGAGTGTCCAGCAGCGTCAGGCAAAACCAATTCACAGAAATGACAAGGCCGCTGCTCATCGACAGAACAGCGGTCATTAAGGTATCTCGCTAATCACGAGATACATTCCCTGTACCAAACAATAGTTAAAAGCTGTACCGCCATCCCAGATTCACCCCGTAAGGCTGCTCAATATGCTCCCCTTTGGCATAGTCCAGATCGACATGCATCTGCCACCGCTCGGACATCGCCACAGCCACCCCCGCCCCAAACTCCGCCCGGGAGCCTGACAAATCGTTGTTGAACACGTTGTTGTTGACCTTCACTTCGTTGTTCGAAGCGAACTCATGAGCAATCGCCACACGTACATAAGGCTGGGCAACAGCACCGTCGGCGAAACCGAAGTTTCGCCCCACCGTGGCGCCGGCCTTGCCGAGCAGTGAGCGCATGCGATCGCCGTCGGCGTCCATGTCGTTGTCCAGCGTGTAGTGTTGGCCCTGGATCTGCACCGCCGACAGTTGCGCGAACGGTTCGACGAAGTAGTTGTCGGCCAGTTTGATATGCCGACCGAACTCGGCGGAACCGCCTACACCCCAGTTGTCGTAATCGCCTTTGGTGCGGCTGCCATCGCTCAGGTTGACTTTGGACTCGTTACGAAACCGGTTGAACTTGAGCACGCCGTCGAAGTAGTAACCGGTGTCACTGTCGAGCCACGTGACATAGGGACCGACGTAGTAACTTTTCACCGTACCCGAAGTTCCGCGATTCAGATCCAGATCGGATTCGCTCGTGCCGGCGAGCACCCCGACCAGCACCTGGCTTTCGCCCACCCGCGCATCGGCGCCGAGGGAGAATCCCTGTTGTGTTTGCTGATAACCGACACCTGACCCATCAGCGACGTCGTGTCTGTTGCTGTAAACACGACTCCACCCTCCGCCCTCGCCACCGTTCAAACGCAACTCACCCATACGGCTGCGCAACGACGACAGCTCGCCATACCAGACGGTTGGCGCAGTGTTGAACAAGGCCAGTACCGAGCGCGCGCCAGGACTGATGACTTCGGTGGTCGGGTCGAGAAACCACTCCTTCGCTCCCCCCTCGATTTCCCGGCTGGCCAGAGCGTAAGACCAGGTGCCGACGTCAACCCTCTGCTCGCCGGCCAGAGCAAAATTCGCAGCGTCGGTGGTGCCGGTACGTACCAGCGTCAACTGCTGCGGCGAGGCCGCATTCAGACCAGAGGCCGCGACAGCCAGGGCGAAGTCGCCGGAGGAAGCCCCGGCGACATTGAGAAAGTCACGCTCGCCGCTGGCGAAATCGCCCTTCATCGCAAAGGTCCCATTGCCGGAAAGTGAGCCGACATTGAGCGTGTAATACGTACCGGGGGCGTCCTGGGCGCCAAAGGTGACAGTGCCACCGTTCATGCCCAGTGCACCGATCGAATCATTGCCGGTCAGTGTCCAGTTGGAATTGCTGTTGACGTTCACGCTGTCGACCAGATCGAGACGACCGGTGAACTGCGAATGATTTTCCAATGTGACACCCGCCGTTGAGCTGCCATCGACGATGACATCACCTACCATGTGGCCGTGATTGAAAGTCAGATTGGCGAGGCTGTTATCGGTGACATTGATGTTGCCTTCCAACGTACTGTCAGCCACCGTCATCGTTGCGGTGGAAGCGCCTTGCACATCAAGGAGTACGCCGTTGCCGGCAAGCAAGCGCGTGAAATTCAGCACGTTGATCTGTGCCACAACCCCGCCATTGGCGAGGATGGCTGCACCCGCCACCCCTCGTACCTCAACGTTGTCCAGCGACACATTGGCACCGTTGCCGATGCCCTCGCCGTCGGGACGCAGGCGAATGCCGTTCATGCCTCCGGTCATGCTGCCGCCCTTGGCCCTGACCTCTGCACCGAACGAATTCAAACCAAAGCTGTTTGCTCCCGTACCGGTCAGATGCGTATCAGTCAATTGGATATCAGCGCCGCCACCGGTTTCGATTCCGGACGTCTGCCCGGTAATCCGGCTGCCGCTGATCACGGCAGTCGAACCTGTGGTCGTACCCGTCGCCCGGGCGATCGACATCCCCATTCGGGTACCGGTCACAATGGCGTCGCTCACATCGGCACGGGCATTGATGAGGGTAATCCCCGCGTTGCCCGAACGCCCGGCATAAGTCCCCCCCACCACATTCAATTGCGAACCGGTGGTGATCAAGACTTCATAGGTATTCGCAGCATTGGCGTTCAATACACCACCATCGCGGGCGCGATAGTTGTCTTGTTCGGTTGTGCTATCAATGGTCAATGTTTGACCCGCTTCGATGGAAGTGAGGGCAAAGGCCAGCGGGCTTGAGGAGAGGACTGGCGCCAGGGCGAACCAAGCCAGTTTTGTTTTTGATGCCTTCAATGGATAAAGAACCGTACAGATACCCATATGTACTCCTTCGACATTTAGCGGATGTATTTTCAACAAAAGTAGTTTCGTCCGCACGCACCGTACAGACATTACTTACCTCGTTCTGTAGGAAAGTTCCCTTTCTTCGATGGATATTTTTACCGTGTATGTCAAATAAAAGAAGGCGGGGATGTGTCCCCGCCTGCATTGACCGTTAATTAGGCATCCTGAGTTCCGGGACAGAATGTCCCTATATTATCAACCACAACCACTCTGACGTCGTGATCCGCGGAGTCATGAGTACGGCCATCAATCTCCGTTGTATATGAAATGACTCCGCGTCCGTCCCTGATAGGTCTGAGGGCAGCATTGAAGGGCAGGTAAACTTCAAAGCCCGCCGTATGTTCATTGCCCTGCAACGTCTTGCTGAACGTATAATCTGGAATATCATCCCCTCCTGAAAGCGGGGTTCCTTTCCATACGAAGTCCAGTTTCAAATCAGCAACAAGTGACCCGCCTCCCGCGACACGCACAACTGCGGCCTTACCTATCACAGGAATATCGCGTAGAGAAGAACAGTTCAGATACACCAAATTACCCGGATTCGTATAAAGATTCTGAATAACGGGCTCTGGCAATGTCACTGCAATAACATAAGCATCTACCGGAGTCGGCAATGATGGATTCGCGTTGCTGCCATTTGCCGGATTGGTGATGATGTAGCGGGCTATCTTTATCCCGTTTTTTGCGGCCACAAAAACATCAGACGGTAGCTTGAATGGAATCTTGAAATCATCGGCCTCACCGCCGACGACCTCATAACGACCTTCTGGAGGCGAAACTATTTTACCGTCGTACATCAAATCGAAAATATCACCGGGATCCAATGTCGTGGTATCAGGAATAGTCAAGTCAATGTCGATCAAGCTGCCAACATCATCCACCACCAAAGTGTCATCGCCTGTGGAGCCCTTGACGACCAAAGCAACCAGCTTCGGATTACCTTTGTCCGGATCAGGCTCAGGATTGGTTGGACCAGGGATCGACAGATCGACATTGATGGTCGCCCCTGTCGCTTCCGGAAACGGGTTGCCATTTCGAATGATCGCGTAATTCACCGTCACATCCTTCGGACCATCACCGCCTTCTGCGGCGTCCCTGAACGGTACGTCGACAATGACCGGAGCGGTGCCATCAGTCGGCTTGTCGGGTTGCAACTTTCCGTTGAAGGTGACTCGGGCCACATCGTTCGGCTGACCATTAGCGAATGCAGGAATGACCACGGCGACATCAGGGTAGGCATCTTTCAAGTCGACAACACCATCGGCGTTTTCCGGCACCTCAGGTGGTTGCAACCCGCTGGGTGCCGGTTTCAGCCGAACATCAAAATGAAAAGGGTCGGAAGAAGGCCCGACGTTACCGACGCGATCTGCATATTTGCAGTAAAAGATAAACAGTCCTTCTCCCAACGTTTCGATATGGGTCTTCTTGATAAACAGTTCAATTGGCGCACTCAAATCTTCATCGACAATAAAAGTGTCCACGGGTGCCGCTGGATCACTTTTCCCATAGTACGCCGTATAGATATCCCCCTGTTTGACATCGTCAGGCACCGGGATGATCATCTTTATATCACCCAGCGCATCAAGAATTTCTCGGGTCAACACGCCATCAATGATTTCGTCGGGCGGCGCCGCTTTACCTCCAGGTGCACCATGATTAGGTGCGACAATGTCGATGAAGAACTCAGAGGTATCAGAAGTATTTTTGTTGCCACCGTAATCAACTACATAAGTCAAGCGAAAAGGACCTGGCGTTGCGGTTTCCTTTGCAGGCAAAATCATTTCGAAAGTTGAAGGCGGGGGGAAAGGAACCACTATCCACTCCGTAACCACTACTGAATCTTTCTGCAATGCGATATATGTGTCACCTGGGGTTGACCCCGGCGGCACTACCATGGAGGTAATTATCACCTTGCAGTCTGTGCCCTGACGCGCCGCCTGAAGTTTCTTGACATTGTCACCCGGCAGGGGCGGGAGCAAGTCTTCAACTTCAGGAGGAGTACCCGAACGGGTACTCAGGGCTTGACGCAAATCAAAAACTTTTTTACGGGCAGCCTCTGCCTTGGACAGTACTTTCAAGTTACTCATTGTAAGCTCTCCTGTTTTATGAACGCACCGACCCTCCAACCCAATACAAACGTCCAGAGAAATGCCGGCAATTAACCACACTGCATAATTTGCTAATACTTCAGTTCTCTTCGCACAAATCATTGAGAGGTGAACATACTGCGCCACTGGGCAGGGTGCGATTGATGATCACAATCTCCTTTCTGGATATCCCCCGACCGCCCATGCTTTTTTTCAACCGGTAATAAACCAGCGCAGAACCGTAGTTGACCATGGGCGCAACCAACCGGTCGTAATCCTCGACGACAATATCGATGTCTTCACCCGGCGGCAGTGTTGTGAGCTCTTTTTCAATTTCCTCGTAAGTACCTTTGATGGGCTCGCTGCCATTGAGTCCGGTGCTGCCCTGCCAGCACACCGTCAGCGTGTCGCCCTGCTCGATAAGCGGGTCAGCTTTGACTCTTACCGTGACGCCCTTCCAGAGCCTGGGCCGACTGCAACAGTGCAATACGCCATCCCTGTTCGCATGCGGAAACACAACCTCCTTCAACCCCTCGATCACCACTATCGATACCGCCACCCGGGTCGGTAACGACTGTTGCTGGTTCACACCGTTGCTGGTGGTGTACCAAACCGGCAATGCCGGATTCTCCTTGTCGGTATCGATAACATTCCAGGGCACGGAAAACCTGACGGATTTGCCGGCAACATCGCCTGGTTTCACTTCATAAAACGCGACGACGCCGGGGTAGCTTCCCCAGTGCAGTTCCAGTAGCTGCCCCTGTTCGGGTGCATCGTACAGAGGCAGCAACACGCTGGCCGGCAGACCAAAATCGTCCGTCAGCAAAGTATTGCGGGTTTGACTTTCTTCGCCGTACACCTCAACCAGTGCAAGATCTTCGTTGATCAATGCCGGCGCCTTGGCATGATCCTGACCTGCCAGCGTCAGGTTCACTGCCACCGAAATGGTCGGCGAGGGTGGCCCGTAGGCTGTTCCCTGGCGAATCTTGTAATAGATCTTCGCCCGCAAAGGCCCATCGCCTTTTGCATGCAAGGTCGACCACGGCACAGGGACCGACAGCGGAAAAGCGGAGGGATCGATGGGGATTTCAGGCAGGGGCGTATCGTCCCAGAAAACCGCCAGCTTATGACCGGGATCGGCAAAGTCATATTCATCGACTTCCACGGCGACACCGTCACGGGCTTGTTGGCGATCGACCAGCCCCCGGGATGACAGCGGCACTCGGGGTGGCAGCAGTGCCCCCGGTGCAGGCGACAGATCAACTTCGATAGCCGAAAGAAAGGAGTTCGGTCCTTCGTTTCCGGCCCTGTCCCTCAGGTGGTAATAAAAATAACGCGTGCCAGAGCCCCACGATCGAATTTCATCCGCGTACACGGTGATGCTCAAGCGTTTGTCGCGGATATCTTCAGCGCTGAACTCCTGCTCGCGGATGGGTGTTTCAGAGTCTGGCGGGATGGCTTCGCTGGTCCAGTAATACGGCGCGCGATCCAGCGCCTCGGCATCGTCGTACCAAGGCACCAGCACACTGACCTCCCCCTCCTGAGCCAGGAAGGTTTCGGTGATGGTGCCATTCAGCTCGGGGGGGAACCCGGCCGCGCCCGGCTTGTTTCCGAAGTTGGGTTTGGTGGTATCGATGGTCAGCGTTTTGCGAGGGCCTTCATTCGGGTTGTTTCCGTAGATCGAGATCTGGATTGCGACTTCGTAGACACCCTCTGACAGTAAATCGCGAGGCACCTTCAGGGTTTGCGGGAACGCAATGGGATCATTGGTCGGATACCAGCGTTCATCGACCTTTCTGAACGTTCCACCTTTGGACATGAAGCCCAATTCGACCAGATCCAACTCGTCCGGCGCATCTCCTTGTTCAAAATCCATGAATGTGACGATAAGGTCATCACCCAACGCTTTTAGCGGCAAAAGACCTTTGGGATCGGTAGGATCAAGCACGGCCGGTACCGTCACTTCGACCGACCTGCCCCAGGAAACCGGGGTGTTCTGATCAGTCTGACCGACTGGGTTCTTTCGCTTGGCCATTCCAGCGCTCCTCGATAAGCGGCGGTACAGCGCCGTTCAAGCGCTGTCGGGATGGCTTCATTAGATGCGGATGGGATGAACCTGCCTACTGTCAGAAATTACAGGTATTGCTACCGTTTGTCGGAAGGCGATTTGCATGGGAAGGGTATTGGGCGGTGGATCGGGTGTCAGATAATCCGGAGTTGGTGCAGGTCGGCTGAATTATGCGCTGTTCAGGCCGCCCCCCTTCGCGAGCAGGCTCGCTCCCACCTTTCTGACCGTGTTCCAAGGGGCGAGCCTGCTCGCGAAGGCTGATTCACAGGCAACACACCTCTGCAGACAGACAAAACCCGCCGTCCCGAATCAACCGGGGCGGCGGGTTTTGTCGTTTCAGACCTCAGGTCAAACCGTATCCACCTTCAACGAATGATCGTTGAGCATGCCGCTGATGATCGTCGCCGTGTCGTGACCGCTGGCAATCATGCCGCCTGCGCCGGGGGTCACGCCGTAGTGGCTGGCGAGGTTGACGCCGGCAAGATCGATGGTCTGGTTCGGCGTGGCGCCGGCCATGGCGCTGATGTCGATGCTGGTCATCACCGAAGCACCACTGCCGCTGACGGTGAAGTGCAGGTAGTCGTCCAGGGACGCGGTGCTGGCGTTTTCGCCTTGCAGCAGTTGCGACAGGTCGAGTTTGTCGGTGCCGGGGGTGAAGTCGGTGATCAGGTCGTGGCCGCTGTTGCCCTTGAGCCACTGGAAGGTGTCGGCCCCTGCCCCGCCCGTCAGTGTATTGTTGCCCATGCCACCGATCAGCAAGTCATCGCCAGCGCCACCGTTGAGGAAGTCGTTGCCGAGGCCACCGTTGATCACGTTGTTGTTGCCGTCGCCGGTGAGGCTGTCGTTGAAGTTCGAGCCGAGCAGGTTTTCGATGCCGGTCAGCGTATCGGTACCGGCGCCGAGGGTGTTTTGCGCACCGAGCAGGCCGAGGTTGACGGTTACGGCGGCCGTGGCATGGGCGTAGCTGGCGGTGTCGCTGCCGGTGCCGCCGTCGAGCAGGTCATTGCCGGCGCCGCTGTAGAGCAAATCGTTGCCGGCGCCGCCGTGCATTTCGTTGTTGCCGGATCCGCCGCTGAGTACGTCGTTGCCATCGCCGGCATTGATCACGTTGTTGCCGCTGCCCGCCACCAGCACATCGTCGCCAGCCGTGCCGGTCAGGGTGTGGCCGTCCTGATAGCTGATGCTGACGTTGGCCGTGTCGCTGCCGCCGTGGTTGTCGTTGGCGGTGTAAGTGCCGTGATAGTCCGGCGTAATGTCATGGGCCCCGGCGTAGTTGAGGGTCATGGTCAGTTGATAGTTTTCCCCCGCATTCGGGTTGCCGGTGCCCGTAGGATTGGCAATGTCGGTGATGTGGATCTGATAGATACCATCGGCCGACGCGGTCAGGGTTTGCCCGTCCGCCAGCGCGATCCAGGCGCCGCCGTTGAGCGAGTACTCCATGCCGACATGACCGGCAGCGAGGTTGTGATCCAGATTGAGGGTTTCGCCCTGACGCAGGTGGACGGTGATGCGGTCTTCATCGTTGGCGTTGCTATTGCTCACCATGCCGAGATAACCGCTGACTACCAGCACGGCGGTCATGGTCGCGGCATTGGCGCTGAAGGCGCTGCGCACATTGGCCAGGTTCTGGTTGGCCGAGTTAATGGTCTGCCCGGTGAAGCCGATCAGGCCACTGCCGGTGAAGTCCGCCGCTTTCGACACCCACCCGGTGTTGAAACTGGTTGGCGTGGCGCTGAGGGCGTCGCCGTTCGGATCTTTGTCGTTGGCCAGCAACAGCTCGCCCGGCACCACGATGTTGCCCGAGAGCACGTTGGTGATGACGTGATCGTCCATCGCCACCGGCGGCGCGTTGGGAATCACTTTCACCGTCAGCGTGGAACTGGCGAGGTCGCCGTCGTTGTCGCTGACGGTGAAGCCGATGTTTTCGGTGATTACCACGGCGGTGGTTTTCTGCGAGGTGTAGTTGTATTCGCCGGTATCCAGGTTGATCACCAGCGTGCCGCTGTTGTTGGTGGCGATGCTGACGGTGTTGTTCGCCGTGTTGAAGGTGCCGTGGTTGGCGCCGCCGCTCGCGGTCAACGAACCCTGGCCACTGAGGGCTTTGGGATCGTAGGTGTAGGTGGTGCCGTCGACCATGATGGATTTGATGAAACCGCCATCGGCGCCGAACGAACCGCCCTCGCCCAGCAGCGAACCGGTGACCGGCGCGCCCTGCACGGTGCCGGACAATACCGAGTTGAGCTGGTTGAGATCGGTGACCACCACCGCATTGGTGTTGGTGTGGCTGATACCGTCGTAGGCCAGCGGATCGAGGTAGGCGTTGCTCACGCCGTTGCCCAAGCCAATGGCGTAGTTCTTGATGTTGTTGGCATCGAGGAAGTTTTTCAGCGCGGCTTCGTCAGCGCTGCCGATGTCGCCCTCGTTGGGCTTGCCGTCGGAGAAGAAGTAGCCGACGTTCTGCGCCCCGGTAAGTTTGCCTGAGGTGTTGAACGCGTTCTGCATCACCGCCACGGCAGCGTCGTAGTTGGTGCCGCCGCCGGCATTCAGACCCGCAAGCAGTGTCTTGGCGGTGGCGACATCGACCCACACCGTGGTGCGGTCGGCGGCATTGCTGCTGAATGTCACCAACTGCACTTTCACATCGCCCAGATCATCGTACTTGTCGAGCAGGGCACCAATGGCCTGCTTGGCCAGCGCCAGCCGCGACAGACCAGGTACACCGGAGGCATCGGCCATGCTGCCGGAGATGTCGAGGACGATGAGCACGTTGGAATCGATCTCCACCGCCGTCACCGAACGATCCGAGGCAACAGCTTTCGGCACATCGTCGACGATGTTCACCACGAGGGTGCTGGTGGTGGCGTTGCCCAGCGCATCGGTGGCTTTGTAGGTGAACGTTTCGCTGAGGGTGTTCGGCCCGTCGTTGGCGTTCGGCGCGGTTTTCGGCGCCGAGGTCAGCGTGTAGGTGTAGGTGCCGTCGGCGTTGAGCTGCAGTTGTCCGTAGCTGCCGGTGGCGTTGCCGACCAAGGTGTACGTGATCGCGCCGCTGCCGCCGCTGACCGAACCGACCAGCGTGCCGCTGGCGGTTTCGCCGGTATTGCCCGGATCACTGCCGGTGACTGTGCCGGGGGCGAGATCCAGGCCATCCTTGCTCAGGTCGAGGGCTTTTTCGTAGACGGTGACGTCGGTGTCGCTCACGGCAGTCAGGCAACTGTTGTGCACGTCGATGGTGATCGTCGTGGTGCTTTCGTCGCCATCGGCATCGCGCACGGTGTAGGTGAACACATCCACCGCGCCCGGGCCGTTCACCACATTGGGATTGCTGTGATAGACCGCGTTGCCGTTGGCATCCAGGGTCAGATAGCCGTAGGTGCCGTTGATCTGCGAATTGAGTCCGCCGATGGCCGACGTCGAGGTGTCGGCACCGGTGCGCACGCCGACCACTGCGCCTGTGGCCGCCGGGCCGTCAGCACCACCGATATCGTTGTTGAGCACATTGCCGCTGACGGTGCCGCCCTCCGTCACCGAAGCCGCGTCCGCGTGCGCCGTCGGTAGGTCATCGACGATATTGACGTTGATCTGACCGCTGGACGTGCTGCCATCGGTGTCCGTGGCGACCACGTCGAAGTTCTCGCTGAGGCTATTGGCACCGTTGGCGTTCGGATGGGCTTCGTTATCGGCGAGGGTGTAGCTGTAACTGACCACACCGGTAGCCGGGTCGTAACCTGTGATGGTGAAGGTGCTGCCCAGCGGCGAGACCACGGACTGCGGCAAACCGGCGGCGACGCCGTTGCTGATCACGGCAATACCACCGACCGTCAGGGTTTGCAGGCCATCGAGAGCGGTCACGGTGAAGCTGCCGCTCTGGGTCAGCGCCGAGGCATTGGGGGTGCTGCCGTCGCTGAGGTTTTTCTCGTAGACGCTGAGTTCGCCGCCCTTCACGTTGAGGCCGTCGAGGCACACCGGATCGTCGTTGTTGTGGATGTTCAGCACCAGGTTGGCGGTGCTGGTGTCACCGTCGGAGTCGGTGATGGTGTAGGCGAAGGTTTCCGTGCCGTTGCCGCCGCCGTGGAGGTTTTTGAAGTCAGCGTCGTTGGCATCCAGCGTGTAGGTGTAAGTGCCGTTGGCGTTGAGTACCAGCGTGCCGTAGGTGCCGGTGAAGGTGCCGGCGGTCACCGGGCCACTGGCGACGCGGTCGGCGCCTTGCACGTCGTTGTCGAGGACGTTGCCGCTCAGGGTCAACTGGGCTTCGGTCGCGTTATTGGCGTTGCTGTCGTTCAGCGCTTTTGGCACGTCATCGACGATGCTCACAACGATGCTGCTGGTGACGACGTTACCCAGCGAATCGGTCGCCTGATAGGTGAAGGTTTCGCTCAGGCTGTCGGCGCCGTCGTCGGCATGCGGCGTGGTCGTCGCGGGTGAAGTCAGGGTGTAGGTGTAAGTGCCATCGGCATTGAGAACGATCTGTCCGTAATTGCCGGTAGCGCTGCCGACCAGCGCATAGCTGATCGCGCCGACCGCGCCAGTGACCGAACCGACCAGCGTGCCGGAGGCGGTTTCACCAGTACTGTTCGGATCGCTGCCGACCACACTGCCCGCCGCCAGATCCTGGCCGTCCTTGTTCAGGTCGAGGGCTTTTTCGTAGACGGTGACGTCGGTGTCGCTGACCGCTTTCAGGCAGCTGTTGTAGACATCGATGGTGATCGTCGTAGTGCTTTCATCACCATCGGCATCGCGCACGGTGTAGGTGAATACGTCCACCGCGCCCGGGCCGTTCACCGTGTTGGGATTGCTGTGATAAACCGCGTTGCCGTTGGCATCCAGGGTGAGGTAGCCGTAGGTGCCGTTGATCTGCGAATTGAGTCCACCGATGGCCGACGTCGAGGTGTCGGCACCGGCGCGCACGCCGACCACTGCACCGGTGACCGCCGGGCCATCCGCGCCGCCGATATCGTTGTTGAGCACATTGCCGCTGACGGAGCCGCCCTCCGTCACCGAAGCCGCGTCCGCATGGGCGGTCGGCAAATCGTCGACGATGTTGACGTTGATCTGGCCACTGGCGGTGCTGCCATCGGTGTCGGTCGCGACGACGTCGAAGTTTTCGGTGAGGCTGTTGGCGCCGTTGGCGGTTGGATGGGCTTCGTTGTCAGCCAGGCTGTAGCTGTAACTGACCACGCCGGTCGCCGGGTCATAACCGGTGATGGTCAAGGTGCTGCCCAGCGGCGTGATCACCGATTGCGGGAAACCTGCGGCCACGCCATTAGTGATCACCGCGATGCCGCCGACCGTGAGGGTCTGCAGACCATCGAGGGCGCTGACGGTGAAGGTGCCATTCTGGGTCAGCGCGGGCGTGTCGGGGCTGGTGCCGTCGCCGAGATTTTTTTCGTAGACAGTGAGCTCGCCACCGTTGACGTCGAGGCCGTTGAGCAGCACCGGGTCGTCGTTGTTGTGGATGTTCAATACGAGATTGGCAGTGCTGGTGTCGCCATCGGCGTCAGTGATGATGTAGGCGAAAGTTTCCGTGCCGTTGCCACCGCCGTGCAGGTTTTTGAAATCGGCGTCGTTGGTATTCAGCGTGTAGGTGTAGGTGCCGTCAGCGTTCAGAACCAAAGTGCCGTAAGTGCCGGTGAAGGTGCCGGGCGTGACTGGGCCGGTGGGCACACGGTCAGCGCCTTGTATGTCATTGGTCAGGACATTGCCGGTCAGGGTCAGTTGGCTTTCTGAAGCGGTGCCGTTGCTGTCGTCGATGGCTTTCGGCAGGTCGTCGACGATGTTGACGTCGAGGGTGCCGGTGGCCGTCGTGCCGTTGTCATCGACTACCGTGACCGCGAACTGCTCAGGCAGATTGTTGGCACCGTTGGCGTTTGGATGCGCTTCGTTGTCGGCCAGGGTGTAGCTGTAACTGACCACACCGGTTGCCGCGTTGAAACCGGTGATGGTCAGCGTGCTGCCCAGTGGTGTGGTAATCGACTGCGGAAAGCCTGCGGCCACGCCGTTGGTAACCACGGCGATACCGCCGACGGTCAGCGTGGTGACGCCATCGAGTGCGGTGATGGTGAACGTGCCGTTTTGCGTCAGCGCACCAGCATCCGGACCGCTGCCGTCACTGAGGTTTTTCTCGTAGATCGTCAGCTCGCCGCCAGCGACGTTCAGGCCATCGATGGTCACCGGGTCGTCGTTGTTGTGAATCTGCAGAACCAGATTGGCGCTGCTGGTATCGCCATCGGCATCGGTGATGGTGTAGGCGAAAGTTTCCGTGCCGTTGCCACCGCCGTGCAGATTTTTGAAATCGGCATCGCTGATATTGAGCGTATAGGTGTAGGTGCCGTCGGCGTTGAGAACCAAAGTGCCGAAAGTACCGGTGAAGGTGCCGGGCGTGACCGGGCCGCCCGGTACGCGGTCGGCGCCTTGCACGTCATTGGTCAGGACATTGCCGGTCAGGGTCAGTTGGCTTTCTGAAGCGGTGCCGTTGCTGTCGTCGATGGCTTTCGGCAGGTCGTCGACGATGTTGACGTCGAGGGTGCCGGTGGCCGTCGTGCCGTTGTCATCGACTACCGTGACCGCGAACTGCTCAGGCAGATTGTTGGCACCGTTGGCGTTTGGATGCGCTTCGTTGTCGGCCAGGGTGTAGCTGTAACTGACCACACCGGTTGCCGCGTTGAAACCGGTGATGGTCAGCGTGCTGCCCAGTGGTGTGGTAATCGACTGCGGAAAGCCTGCGGCCACGCCGTTGGTAACCACGGCGATACCGCCGACGGTCAGCGTGGTGACGCCATCGAGTGCGGTGATGGTGAACGTGCCGTTTTGCGTCAGCGCACCAGCATCCGGACCGCTGCCGTCACTGAGGTTTTTCTCGTAGATCGTCAGCTCGCCGCCAGCGACGTTCAGGCCATCGATGGTCACCGGGTCGTCGTTGTTGTGAATCTGCAGAACCAGATTGGCGCTGCTGGTATCGCCGTCGGCATCGGTGATGGTGTAGGCGAAAGTCTCGGTGCCGTTGCCGCCGCCGTGCAGGTTTTTGAAATCGGCGTCGTTGGTATTGAGCGTATAGGTGTAGGTGCCGTCGGCGTTGAGAACCAAAGTGCCGTAAGTACCGGTGAAGGTGCCGGGCGTGACTGGGCCGGTGGGCACACGGTCAGCGCCTTGTATGTCATTGGTGAGGACATTGCCGGTCAGGGTCAGCAAGGTTTCCGAGGCAACGCCGTTGGCGTCATCAAACGCTTTGGGCACGTCGTCAGTGATGTTCACGTCCAGCGTGCCGGTGGCGCTGTCGCCATTGCTGTCGGTGGCGATCACGGTGAACTGTTCGCTGAGGTTGTTCACGCCATCGCCGGCCGCATGGGTTTCGTTGCCGGTGAGGGTGTAGCTGTAGCTGACCGTGCCGGTCGCCGGGTTGTAGCCGGTGATGGTCAGGGTGTTGCCGAGCTGCGTAGTGATCGATTGCGGAAAGGCTATCGGCACGCCGCCAACGATCACGTTGATGCCGCCGATGCTCAGGCTGTTCAAGCCATCCGGTGCCGAGACGGTGAAGCTGCCACTCTGGGTCAGAGCGCCCGGATTGGCCGCTGTACCGGCAGGCAGATTGGCTTCATTGAGGTTCAGCTCGCCGCCCGCTGCGTCAAGGCCATTGAGGATGACCGGATTGTTCACCGCTGGTGGTGGCACCACGATCGGCGCTAGGGTGTCGTCGCCAGTGTCGTTGTCCGCGTCGCGGCGATAATCGGGAAATTCGGGAATGCCATTGAAACCGGCAGTTGGGAAACCGATCACCGGATCGACCCGGCCGCCGACTTCGGTCAGCAGAACGAAGCTGTGCCCGCCGCCCAGTTCACCGGTATTGCCGGTGGGCGCGTTGGGGCCGGCAGCGGTGGCTTCGGCGGTTTTACTCGGATCTTCACCGGCGGCGATGGCTTTCTGGATCTGCTCGACATCGGTCAGTTGCGCCTGGCTCGGGGTCTGCGCTTCGTCGACGTTCACCGGCACAGCCTGATCGGCCAGCAGTTGCCCGGTCATAGTGATGCTGCTGCCACGGCCGAGGGTCAATTCCTCGCCATTTTGCAGTTTCACCGCCACCGCGCCTTCCGCGCCGGTGATCAGTTGATCGCCGGCGTACAAACGATCGCCTTCGAACAGCGGACGTTTGATGCCATCGCTCGCCTGAGCGAACACCTGACCAATGACTTTTGTGACCGTACCGATGAGCGTTGCCATGTGAAATCCTCCGCTGCCGACCACCGTCGGCACTCGTTCGCGAAGCAGCCCATGGCTCAATCGGGTTGCCGGGGGCGACGCTCGCACCCTCGACAGTTCGTTTCGCAGGCCCGTTTTGGAGAGAATTGTCAGCGCTATCAAGCACTTGCCAACCCTGTTCAATTCATCGACCCACTAGCGCTACGTAACGGCGGTGACTCACCCAAGTGACAAAAATCTGTCGCTCATTTGCCGCTACGCGTCCCTCCCCTTCAGCAGTACTTCGCAGTGTCTCGCAAAGTGAATGGAACTTTCCTCAAGCCTTATCGAGCTCCCTAAAGCGCATAAAACAAAGGCTTTCGAGCTGAACAATGTGCTGCTTTTGAAAAACCGCATAAGTTTTTTTTGGAATAAGCCTTATGAAAATTTTTTCTTAGCTACGCTCTAGGATGTTCTTAGCTCTGTTGTTACAAGAGTGAAACGCTTACACCCTAAATTTACGTCAAATATTTGGCGACGGTAACACAACATTGAGATCCAGGGAGATGCACCCATGCGCGTTTTAACCCCCCTCTGCAGCGCGGTTTTGCTGGCCATGGCTTGCACTTCCCAAGCCCAGGCGATGAACCTCACCGAGGCGATTCAAAGCACTATCGCCACCCACCCGGAACTGGCTTCGCGCGTGGACGCTCGCCTGTCGGCAGATGAACAGGTGAAAGTGGCCAAGGGCGGGTTCTATCCGTCGGTCGACTTGAACGCTGCCTACGGTCGCGGCTACAGCGACAACACCAACACCCGCGCCTTCGGTAATCACAACACCGAAATTCTCAATTACACCCAATCGGAGCTGCGCTTGCGGCAGATGATCTTCGACGGGTTCAACACCGCCAACGAGGTCGAGCGCACCAAGGGCGTGTCCAACTCCCGCGCCTATTACGCGCAAGGCACCGCACAGGATCTGGCCCTGCGCACCATTGAGGTCTACCTCGAAGTGCTCAAGCGTCGTGAGCTGGTGACGCTGGCCAAGAACAACCTGCAGGCGCACTTGCGGGTCAACGATCAGATCGGCCTGCGCACCGAGCGCGGCATTGGCAGCACCGCAGACTCCGATCAATCGGTCGCCCGTCGTGCGCTGGCGCAGAACAACCTCGACACCGCCGAGGTCGATCTGGCCGATGCCGAATCGAATTTCTACAGTGTGGTCGGACGCATGCCCGACGAGCTGGAAACCCCGGCCTCGACCCGTGGCGAACTGCCGCCGGACCTGCGTGAAGCGCAGCAGAGCATGGTCGACAACAACCCGTACCTGAAATCGGCCCAGGCTGACGTGCAGTCCGCCGAGAGCCAGTACGAAGTGGCCAAGTCGCCGTTCTATCCACGCTTTGACGCGGAAGCGGCAGTCGGCGCCAACAACAACGTGCAGGGCGATGAAGGCCACGACAACGAATGGCGGGTTGGCGTGGTGATGAACTACAACCTGTTCCGTGGCGGCAGCGACAAGGCACGTCTGGCCGCGAATGCCCACGACATCAACCAGGCGATGGACATCCGCAACAACGCCCTGCGTCAGCTCAACGAGAACATCCGTCTGGCCTGGAACGCCATGGAAAACGCCAAGAAGCAGACGCCGACCGCCCGCGAATACGCCGAGACCACCAAACGCGTACGCGCCGCTTATCAGGACCAGTTCGGCCTCGGCCAACGCACCCTGCTCGACCTGCTCGACAGCGAAAACGAGCTGTACAACGCCAACCGTCGCTACACCGAAATCCGCTACACCGAGGAATACTCGATGTACCGCGTCTTGGCGAACATGGGCCAACTGCTGAGCAAACAACGCGTAGTGCTGCCGGCTGATGCGATTGCCACCACCGAAGTGAAAAACCAGGCGCGCCTGCCCGAGTTGAAATAGCCCCGTGCAGGAGCTGCCGAAGGCTGCGATCTCTGATCGTTCCCACGCAGACCGTGGAAACGATCAATTGTGGCGAGGGAGCTTGCTCCCGCTTGAGTGCGCAGCGCTCATTCTTTGCGCATGACTGAAGTCTCGGGCTGCTGCGCAGCCCAGCGGGAGCAAGCTCCCTCGCCACAGAGTTATCGAGTCGTCTTCAGGAGAGGCAATCACTATGACCAGCATGGAACCCGGCGCCACCGGGGTCGATCCGCGCTTGAGCTTCGATGATCCGTTACTCGACGGTCTGCTGATCCTCTGCAAGCTGCACGGCGCCACGGTCAGTCGTGCCAGCCTGAGTGCCGGGCTGCCGTTGAACAAACAACGCCTGAGCCTGGATCTGCTACCCCGTGCGGCGGCGAGGGCCGGGTTGCAGGCGCGGTTATTACGGCGTGACTTGAAAGACATTTCGCCGCTGAACCTGCCGATCCTGTTGCTGCTCAACGATGGCCGCACCGCCGTGCTGCGCCGGTTTGGCGAGGACGGCAAAGCCCTGCTGCTGCCCAGTGAAGCCGATGGCGGCGAGCAATGGGTCAGCCGCGAAGAGCTCAACGAGCACTACAGCGGCCAGGCGTTGTTCGCCCGCCCGCGCCACGAACTCGAAGACCTGCGCGCGCCGCTGGTGCCACGGGTGCATGCGTGGTTTCGCGACACCCTGAAACTGTCGAAATGGCTGTACAGCGATGCGATCCTCGCCAGTTTCCTGATCAACCTGTTGGGCCTGATGGTGCCGTTGTTCGTCATGCAGACCTACGACCGCGTGGTACCGAATCAGGCGACCTCGACCTTGTGGGTGCTGTCGATCGGCTTGCTGATCGGCACCGGTTTCGAACTGGTGCTGCGCGTGGTGCGTGCACACCTGCTCGACACCGCCGGGAAAAAAACCGATGTGATCCTCTCGGCCACTTTGTTCGAGCGCATCACCGGCATGTCGATGAAAGCGCGGCCAGCGACCATCGGCGGATTCGCCCAAAGCATTCATGACTTTCAGGGCCTGCGTGAATTCCTCACCGCCGTGACTCTGACCAGCCTGATCGACTTGCCCTTCGTGGTGTTGATGCTGGTGGTGATCGGCCTGCTCGGCGGCTGGCTGGTGGTGATTCCGCTGCTGGCGTTTCCGATCACGATCATCTTCGCCATGGCGATTCAGGTGCGCCTGCGCGACACCGTGCAGAAAAGCCTGAGCCTCGGCGCCGAGCGTCAGGCGCTGCTGATCGAAACCCTCGGCGGCCTGGAAACCCTCAAGGCCTGCGGCGCCGAAAGCGAGCGCCAGCATAAATGGGAAAGCACCCACGGCGCCCTCACCCGCCTCGACAGCCACGCGCGCAACCTGTCGGCGCTGGCCACCAATGGCACCCTGTTCATTCAGCAGTTTTCCGGGATGGCGACGATTGTCGCCGGGGTCTACAGCATCATCGCCGGCAACCTCAGCGTCGGCGCACTGGTCGCCACCTACATGCTCGGCAGCCGTGTGCTGGCCCCGCTCGGCCAGATCGCCGGGCTGATCACCCGTTACCAGCAAGCGCAACTGACCATGAAAAGCACCGATGCGCTGATGGCCCTGCCGCAGGAACGCGACGGCAAACAACGGCCACTGGAGCGCACGCAGTTGCAGGGTGCGCTGGATGTCAGCGGCGTGACCTTTCATTACCACGGCCAGAATGCGCCAGCGCTGAGCGAGGTCAGCTTCAGCCTGAAACCCGGGGAGCGGGTCGGCATCATCGGCCGCAGCGGCTCGGGCAAAAGTACCCTGGCGCGGTTGGTCATGGGCTTCTACGAAGCGGAGGAAGGCCAACTTTTGCTAGACGGCCTCGACCTGCGCCAACTGGACGTGGCTGACCTGCGCCAGCAGATCGGTTATGTCGCCCACGACCTGCCGCTGCTGGCCGGGAGCCTGCGGGACAACCTGGCCCTCGGTGCGCGCTACATCAGCGATTCACGCATGCTCGAAGTCGCCGAACTGACCGGCGTCACCGAACTGGCCAGGCAACATCCGCAAGGCTTCGACCGGCCGGTGGGCGAACGCGGGCAACTGCTTTCCGGCGGCCAGCGCCAGGCAGTGTTGCTGGCCCGGGCATTACTGCTCGATCCGCCGATCATGCTGCTCGACGAACCCACCAGCGCCATGGACAACAGCAGCGAAGATGCGCTGCGGCAGAAACTGCATGGCTGGGTGCAAGGCAAAACCCTGCTGCTGGTGACGCACCGCACCTCGATGCTGAGCCTGGTGGACCGGTTGCTGGTGCTGGACAACGGCCGGGTCGTGGCTGACGGCCCGAAAGAAGCGGTCATCGATGCACTGCGCAAGGGCCGAGTCGGCTCGGCGGCGGTTTAGATACGTTTACTCGACTCATGATCTACACGCCCCTTGTGGCGAGGGAGCTTGCTCCCGCTGGGTTACGCAGCAGCCCCAAGGATTTTGTGGGCGCTACGCACCCAAGCGGGAGCAAGCTCCCTCGCCACGGAGTACTCAGTTTGACGATCTTTAAGAGGGGGACCGCCCCATGTCCGCTGCTTCAGAAAACCAGCCTCGCGGCTACTTCGACAGTTTCGGCAAAAGCGCCGAAGCCGAGTTCATGCCGGAAACCGCCGGCGCGGCGTTGCAGGATTCGCCGCGCAAATCGCGAATCACCGTGTGGCTAGCGGCGGCGCTGCTGATCGCCGCGCTGGTCTGGGCCAAATTCGCCGTGCTCGAAGAAGTGACCATGGGCGAAGGCAAGGCGATTCCGTCGAGCAAGGTTCAGGTGATCCAGAACCTGGAAGGCGGCATCGTCACCGAGATTTTCGTCCGCGAAGGTCAGATGGTCGGCAAGGGCGACACCCTCCTGCGTCTGGATGACACGCGCTTTCGCTCGAACAAGGGTGAAAGCGAAGCCGACCGTTACGCCCTGACGGCGCAGGTCGAACGCTTGTCAGCAGAGGCCGAAGGACGCCCCTTCAAGCTTTCTGCCGAAGTGATCGCCAAGGCACCGCAAGTCGCCGAGGACGAGCGCTCGCTGCACGAACAGCGTCAGCGCCGCTTGGCCAGCGAACAGCGCACCCTCAGCGAACAGCTGCGCCAGAAAACCCAGGAGCTGGCCGAATTTCGCTCCAAGCAGGGCCAGTTCAGCTCGAGCCTGGCGCTGCTGCAACAAGAGATGAACATGTCCGAACCGCTGGTGAAAACCGGCGCCGTGTCACCGGTGGAAATCCTCCGGCTGCGGCGCAGCGCGGTGGAGATCCGTGGTTCGCTGAACGCCACCACGCTGGCGATTCCCCGCGCCGAATCAGCCATCGCCGAGATCCGCAGCAAGATCGACGAATCCGAGCAAACCTTCCGTTCGGAAGCGGCAAAAGAGCTGAATGAGAAACGCACCGACCTGTCGAAAATCACCGCCTCGAGCATCGCCATCGACGACCGCGTCAGCCGTACTACGGTGACCTCGCCGGTACGCGGGGTGATCAAGCAGATGAAGGTCAACACCATTGGCGGCGTGGTTCAGCCGGGCAGCGACATGGTCGAAATCGTGCCGCTGGAAGACAACCTGCTGATCGAAGCCAAGGTCCGCCCGCAGGACGTCGCGTTCCTGCATCCGGGCCAGAAAGCCATGGTCAAGTTCAGTGCCTACGACTACACGATTTACGGCGGGCTGAGCGCCAAACTGGAGCTGATCGGCGCCGATACGATTACCGACGACAAGGGCAACAGCTTCTATCTGATTCAGGCGCGCACCGACAAGAATCACTTGGGCGGCGATGTGAAACCGCTGCTGATCATCCCGGGGATGGTGGCGACGGTGGACATTATTACCGGCGAGAAAAGCGTACTGGACTACCTGCTCAAACCGGTGTTGAAGGCGCGGACCGAGGCGATGCGGGAGCGCTAGTCATCTCCGGATTGCGGTGATTGATCTGGCGCTTTCGCGAGCAGGCTCGCTCCCACAATTGGAATGCATTCCCCCCGTGGGAGCGAGCCTGCTCGCGAAGAGGCCCGCACAGACAATGATCATCTGTCGCCATGGTTACGCTGGAAGGTCTCCTCCCCCATCGCCGCAATCTGCCCTTCAATCAACGCCTCAAACGGCTTGAGTAACGGCGCAAACGTCGTTGGCGCTTCAAGTGTTTCCAACGCCTGCACAATCGCCTCAATCGTCGACAATGCTCCCGGTCCCGGTGCCTTGCGCAAGCGATAGCGCGACACGCCACCTTCGGCCAACGTCACCCGTGGCAACGCCGCCAGCAGCGGATTGAGGTGCAACATCTTGCGCGCCTTGCGCCATGTTCCATCCGGAACTACCAGCAACAGTGGTTCATCGGACTCGCCATAAGCCTGCATCGGTTGCGCATCATCAGCCGGAAACAGCAATCGCGCCTGATAACCCGGCCGGTTCAGCAGCGTCGGCAAATCCTCGAACACTTCACCGACAATCAGCTCGGCATTGCTCAGGCCAAGCGCCGCCAGGCGCGCGGTATTAAGCGCGTGACTGACCTCGCTCGGGTGCTGCAGCAGCAATACCCGGGTGCGGCTGTCGAGGTGCGGAATCAACGGGCACAGGCAATGGGTCTTTGGGCGCAGGCAGCGCGGGCATTGGGGTCGGGACATGATGGGTTACGCCTGATTCAATTGCGCTTTGAGCAAATCACGGAAAGTCTGGATCAGCGGCTCGCGACTGCGACCGCGGCGCATGATCATCGAAAACGGTGCCTGATAACCGAAAGTTGCCGGCAGCAAGACACGCAGATCACCCTTGTCGGCCCAGGCCTGCGCGTAGTGTTCCGGCAGATATCCGATGTACGCGCCGGAGAGCACCAGAATCAGCTGCGCTTCCATGCTTTCCACGGTCGCGGCGCTGTGTTTGAAACCGTGCCGGGCCAGTTCCGCCTGACTCCAGTAACCGCGCCCGACCATCCGTTGCTGGGTGATGACCTGCTCGGGGATGCGCCGCTCGTTGAACAGCGGATGACGACTGCTGCAATACAGCCAGTGCTGCTCGCGGTACAACGGCATGTAGACCAGACCACTCATGCGCGTGGAAAACGCGCCGATGGCCAGATCGAGGCGATTGTCCTGCACGCCGAGTTGCAACTCATAGGGGCTCATCACCGACAGGTGCAAATGCACCGCCGGGTGTTCCTGACTGTAGGCGCCGATAGCCTCGGCGAACGGCAAGGCCTTGTCGCTGACCGTCGAGTCGATCACCCCGAGGTTGAGCGTGCCGCGCAGTTCGCCCTTGAGCGCGGCGGCGTATTGCTCGAAGCCTTCAAGCTCGGCAAGCAGGCGCAGGGTTTCCTGATGGAACAATTCGCCCTTGCTGGTCAGGCTGAACCCGCCGCGCCCACGATGGCACAGCACCAGACCGAGCGCGGCCTCGAGTTGGCTCATGTAGGTGCTGATCGCCGAGGTCGAGAGATTGAGTTCCTGCTGCGCATTGGCGAAACCCTGATGGCGTACGACGCTGACGAAGATGCGCAAGAGTTTCAGGTCGGGTAAAGCGTTGGCCATCAAAGACTCCACAAAAAGATCTGGAACACCACATCCCTTGTGGCGAGGGAGCTTGCTCCCGCTCGGCTGCGAAGCAGTCGCAAACCCGGTGAATACAGTTCAGCTGATGTACCGAGTCGAATGGTTTCGGGCCGGCTTCGCCGTCCAGCGGGAGCAAGCACCCTCGCCACAGGTTCATATACACATGGGCAACGAGTCTATCCCGCACCTCAGCATTAGTTTAGAAAAATCTGAACTAAGTTTTTGCCCGTAGCGATTCTTCCCCGCCACTGCATTTCGCATCATCGGCCCCACAGCGGCGTGCGACCTGTGCTCAACGGCGCGCCGACATAAATAAAACAACGACGATGAGGCCCTACCCGTGGACAAGATTCTTCACCAACCACTGGGCGGCAACGAAATGCCGCGCTTCGGCGGCATCGCCACCATGCTCCGACTTCCCCATGTACCGACCGCTGCCGGCCTCGACGCTGCCTTCGTTGGCGTGCCGCTGGACATCGGCACTTCGCTGCGCCCCGGCACCCGCTTTGGGCCGCGCGACATCCGCACCGAATCGGTGATGATCCGCCCGTACAACATGGCCACCGGAGCCGCGCCGTTCGACTCGCTGTCGGTTGCCGACATCGGTGACGTGGCGATCAACACCTTCAACCTGCTCGACGCCGTGCGCATCATCGAAGAAGCCTACGACAACATTCTCGAGCACAATGTTGTTCCGATGACGCTGGGTGGCGACCACACCATCACTCTGCCGATCCTGCGCGCGATCCATAAAAAGCACGGCAAGGTTGGCCTGGTGCACATTGATGCCCACGCTGACGTCAACGACCACATGTTCGGCGAGAAAATCGCCCACGGCACCACGTTCCGTCGCGCCGTCGAAGAAGGTCTGCTCGATTGCGAGCGCGTGGTGCAGATCGGTTTGCGTGCTCAGGGTTACACCGCTGACGACTTCAACTGGAGCCGCGATCAGGGCTTCCGCGTGGTCCAGGCCGAGGAGTGCTGGCACAAATCGCTGGCGCCGCTGATGGCCGAAGTGCGCGAAAAAGTCGGCGGCGGTCCGGTCTATTTGAGTTTTGACATCGATGGCATCGACCCGGCCTGGGCGCCCGGCACCGGCACCCCGGAAATCGGCGGCCTGACCACCATTCAGGCGATTGAAATCATCCGTGGCTGTCAGGGCCTCGACCTGATCGGTTGCGATCTGGTAGAAGTCTCGCCCGCTTACGACACCACCGGGAACACCTCGCTGCTGGCCGCCAACCTGCTGTACGAAATGCTCTGCGTACTGCCTGGCGTGGTTCATCGCTGAGGGTCGGGTCATGCACGCACGTGATCAGGTTCTGCAAGCGGCCGCCGATCTGGTGTCCGCCTTCGCCCGTAACGATCGCGAAGCTTATTTCGGCGCGTTCAGCGCCGATGCAAGTTTCGTTTTCTACACCCTCGATCAGCCATTGCTGTCGCGCGATGCCTATCAGGCCTTGTGGGATAGCTGGCGTGCCGAGGACGGTTTCGAGGTGCTGTCGTGCACCTCGAGCAACGCCTTCGTCAGCCTGCAGGGTGACGTGGCGGTTTTCATCCATGACGTGGCCACCGAGCTGCGCATGCAAGGGGAGCAACACTTCAGCCAGGAGCGCGAGACGATTGTTTTCAGAAAACAAGCGTCGAGCCTAGAACAACAAGGCCTATGGCTGGCCTGTCACGAACATTTGTCCGCAATGCCGGAAGGGCTGCCACCCCCTTAGCCAATGGTGACGCTCACGCACGATGAGCGCGCCTGATGATCGGAGCAGATCATGAATAACAACAACAACGAAAAAAGCCTTAGCAGCATTGAAACAAACGGGGTCGAACAGATCCCGGCTCATGAGCGCGACGCCGGACCCAGCGACTTGTTTCGCTTGATCTTCGGCGGCGCCAATACCTTCGCCACCGCGGTGCTCGGCAGTTTCCCGGTGCTGTTCGGCCTGTCGTTTCAGGCCGGCGTCTGGGCGATTGTCCTGGGTGTGCTGGTCGGTGCGCTGATCCTCGCGCCGATGGGCCTGTTCGGCCCGCTCAATGGCACCAACAATGCCGTTTCTTCCGGTGCGCACTTCGGCGTGCACGGGCGGATCGTCGGTTCGTTCCTGTCGTTGCTGACGGCGATCGCGTTCTTCTCGCTGTCGGTGTGGAGCTCCGGCGATGCGCTGGTCGGCGGCGCCAAACGCCTCGTCGACTTGCCGGAAACCGACCTGACCCTGGGCCTGGCTTACGGTCTGTTTGCGCTGCTGGTGCTGACCGTGTGCATCTACGGTTTCCGCATCATGCTGTGGGTCAACCGCATCGCCGTGTGGGCCGCGAGCCTGTTGTTCCTGCTCGGCATCTTCGCCTTCGCCCCTGCTTTCGACAGCCAGTACGCCGGCAGCGTGGCACTGGGTCAGGCGGGGTTCTGGGCGGCATTCATCGGCGCGGCGCTGGTGGCGATGAGCAACCCGATTTCCTTCGGTGCGTTCCTCGGCGACTGGTCGCGCTACATCCCGCGTGAGACACCGAAAGGCCGGATCATGCTGGCGGTGATCGCTGCGCAACTGGCAACGTTGATCCCGTTCCTGTTCGGCCTCGCCACCGCTACCATCGTGGCGATCAAGGCACCGGACTACATCGCCGCGAACAACTACGTCGGCGGCTTGCTGGCGGTGTCACCGAGCTGGTTCTTCCTGCCGGTGTGCCTGATTGCGGTGATCGGCGGCATGTCCACCGGCACCACGTCGCTGTATGGCACCGGACTGGACATGTCCAGCGTGTTCCCCCGCGTCCTCTCCCGCGTCAAAGCGACTTTGCTGATCGGCGTGCTGTCGATCGCCTTCATCTTCATCGGCCGGTTTGCGGCGAATCTGGTGCAGAGCGTGTCGACCTTCGCCGTGCTGATCATCACCTGCACCACCCCGTGGATGGTGATCATGATCATCGGCCTGCTGGTGCGGCGCGGCTTCTATTGCCCGGATGACCTGCAAGTGTTCACCCGCGGCGAACAGGGCGGACGCTACTGGTTCAACCACGGCTGGAACTGGCGCGGCCTGGGCGCGTGGATTCCGAGCGCACTGGTTGGGCTGTGCTTCGTCAACCTGCCGGGTCAGTTCGTCGGCCCGCTCGGCGAAATGGCCGGCGGCATCGACATCAGCCTGCCGGTGACGTTGGGCCTGGCCTCGGTGGTTTATCTGACATTGCTGCGCTTGTTCCCCGAACCTCGGGAAGTGTTTGGGCCCGGGGATGCGCGCAGCCAAGTCGTTGAAAGACCTGAATTGCGCCAGGCCGCCTGATCTGCACAGAAACTTGAAGGATTGGAGTTTTTGTGGCGAGGGAGCTTGCTCCCGCTCGACTGCGCAGCAGTCGCAGAACAGCAGTCGAGTTTCACTCAGGAAACTCGGCTGCAGGGATTGGGGGCCGCTTCGCAGCCCAGCGGGAGCAAGCTCCCTCGCCACAGAGAAACCTGATTCAGCGTTCCACATAAAAAAGACAATCGGAGACACGCCATCATGGCTTTGGATTTATTCGTCGTCCTCATCTACGCCGCCGGCATGCTCTTGCTCGGCTACTTCGGCATGCGCAAGGCCAAGACCAACGAGGACTTTCTCGTCGCCGGTCGTAACCTCGGTCCGAGCCTGTACATGGGCACCATGGCCGCCACCGTGCTGGGCGGTGCGTCGACCGTCGGCACCGTGCGTCTGGGCTACGTGCATGGGATTTCCGGTTTCTGGCTGTGTGCGGCACTGGGCTGCGGCATCGTTGCGCTGAACCTGTTCCTCGCCAAGCCGCTGCTGAAACTGAAGATCTACACCGTCACCCAGGTCCTGGAAAAGCGCTACAACCCGATGGCCCGCTCGGCGAGCGCGGCGATCATGCTGGCTTATGCGCTGATGATCGGCGTGACCTCCATCCTCGCGATCGGCACCGTGCTGCAAGTGCTGTTCGGCCTGCCGTTCTGGATTTCGGTACTGCTCGGCGGTGGCGTGGTGGTGATCTATTCGGCGATCGGCGGCATGTGGTCGCTGACCCTCACCGACATCGTCCAGTTCATCATCAAGACTGTCGGCCTGATGTTCATCCTGTTGCCGATCTGCCTGTACCGCGTCGGCGGCTGGGACGAACTGGTGCTGAAACTGCCGGCCACCGCGTTCAACTTCACCACGATCGGCTGGGACACGATCATCACCTACTTCATGATCTACTTCTTCGGCATCCTCATCGGTCAGGACATCTGGCAACGGGTGTTCACCGTCAAGACTGCAAAAGTCGCGCAATACGCCGGCAGCATCGCTGGCATCTACTGCATCGTTTACGGCCTGGCTTGCGCACTGATCGGCATGGCCGCGCACGTGCTGATTCCGGATCTGGACAACGTCAACAATGCCTTTGCGGCCATCGTCAAACTGTCGCTGCCGGACGGCATCCGTGGACTGGTTATCGCGGCTGCACTGGCCGCGATGATGTCCACCGCCAGCGCCGGCCTGCTCGCCGCAGCCACGACACTGACCGAAGATCTGCTGCCGAAACTGCGTGGCGGCAAACAGTCGAGCCTGGGCGTGAACCGCTTGTTCACTCTTCTGACTGGCGTCGTGGTTTTGGGAATCGCGCTGGTGGTGAATGACGTGATCAGCGCGCTCACCCTCGCCTACAACCTGTTGGTCGGTGGCATGCTGATTCCGCTGATCGGGGCGATTTTCTGGAAGCGCGCAACCACCGCCGGAGCGATCGCCAGCATGGGCCTGGGCTTTGCCACGGCGCTGCTGTTCATGTTCAAGGATGGTCTGGATGCCAACACGCCGATTTACTACAGCCTGGCTGTGGGTCTGGTGAGTTTTGTCGTGGTCAGCCTGATGTCCCGTCGCCCGGCAGTGGTAGCAACTGCGGTGTGAATCGGCGGTAACGCTTTGATGTTTTCTTCAGCGGGTATGGCGTCGGTGGCCATGCCCGTTTTTTTCGCCTGGCGAAAAGCAAAAGATCGCAGCCTTCGGCAGCTTCTACTCTTGTAGAAACCGCCGACGGCTGCGATCTTGAAATCTCTGATCGGAGGTATTAACGCCGACGTGGCTGGCGCCGACGCTGTTCGTCGTCCGTGCGAATCGGTACCGGTTGCAGAGGCGGTTCGATCAAACCGAGGGCAACTCCCAAATCGTGCAGCCAGTTCTGGATTTTCTCTTTCATCGTCATGCCCCCTTCAGGGTGGTGCTGAGCGGCCGGAATTCTGAGGCCGCTTCGCACTGATAATAGTCCGAAGTCCTACGCAATGCTCGGCCAAATCCGCAATGATCTGTTACTGAATTGAACAGGATCCGCGGCGATTGGTTCACGCTGTTTCACGCACTTCATCCAAAGCCACGGGATAGACCGCTTGCTGCACGTCGATCCAGGCGTTCAGGTTGGCCCCGGCCATGCCCTTGCGCCACATGAGCCACGTTGTCGCACCCGCGAACGGCTCGGCCAGCGGATGCACGGCGACGCTTTCGCGGCCCGGCAGGCTGGCGAGCATCGACTCGGCCATCAGTGCCACACCGCTGCCGGCGATCACACAGGCGAGCATGCCCTGATACGACTCGATTTCCATCGGCCGGCCCATCGCCGCATGGTAGTGAGAAAACCACGCCTCCAGGCGCATGCGGTAGGAGCAACCCTGACGGAAGGTGAACACCGCACGCCCTTCCACGTCCCGCGCGCTGCGCACCGGTGGATGGTCGATTTCGGTGATCAGCACCAAGCGTTCCTCGCACAGCGGCACGCCATCTAGCCCCGCCAGTTCCAGCGGCCCGTCAACCAATGCCGCGTCGAGGCGGCCGGTGAGCAAGCCTTCGAGCAATTCGCCGGTCGGCGCCGATTGCACCTGCAAATTCACCATCGGGTACTTCTTGTGATAACGCGCCAGCAACGCCGGCAGATGGATCGCCGCCGTGCTGTACATGGTGCCCAGCACGAAGTCACCGGCCGGTTGCCCGCCCATCACCGCCGCGCTGGCCTGATCGCGCAGGGCAAACAGTTTGCCGGTGTAGTCGAGCAAAACCTTGCCCGCCGGCGACAACTGCAGGCGCTGCCGCTCGCGGACGAACAGTTCGACACCCAGCTGCTCTTCAAGCTGTTTCAGCCGCGTCGACAGGTTCGATGGCACGCGATGCAGGCGCTCGGCAGCGCGGGTGATCGAGCCTTCTTCGGCGACTGCCTGAAAAATCCGCAACTGACTGAATTCCACCTGCTTTCTCCTGAACAGAACAAGTTACTCACTATTATTCAATTTTAAAGAAAGTCAATCAGTCCTAGCCTGACGGTCATTGTTCCTCAGACGGAAGCCCGACCATGTCGCCGTTGATACGTTTATCTGCCTGCTTCGTCGCCCTGATGCTGGCCATGGGCATCGGCCGTTTCGCCCTGACGCCCCAGATGCCGCACCTGCTCAGCGAAGGGCAGATCGACCTCACCGCCGCCGGTCTGATCGCAGCCGCCAACTATCTCGGCTATCTGCTCGGCGCACTTGATGCGATGTTCGCCCAGCGTCCTCGACAGGTGCAGCGACGGCTGCATGGCGGGCTGTGGCTGTGCGTGCTGCTGACACTGGCGTCTTTCTGGGCCAACGGTTTCTGGTCACACCTGCTGCTGCGCTTTGGTACCGGGGTGGCGAGTGCCTGGGTGGTGGTAATGATCACTTCGCTCAGCCAGCCGCTGGCGGCGGCAGCAGGTCGTCCGCGCTGGGGCGCTCTGGTTTTCGCAGGGCCGGGTCTGGGGATTTTTCTCACAGGATTGCTGGCACTGGTCTCACATCGGTTGCAGCAGACATCGGCGACGCTGTGGCTGATTTACGCAGCCGCCGCATTGCTGATGATGCTTGGCGTCTGGCGGTTGTTGCCGCAGCCCGCGGCGATAAAGGAGACGGCGATCGCCCCTGCGACATCAGCGAACCGAGGAATTGGCCGACTGGCACTGGTGTATGCGCTCTACGGCATCGGCTACATCATTCCGGCGACGTTTCTGGCACAGATGGCCAACGCGCAGTTTCATGGCCAGTGGCAGGCGGATCTGTTCTGGCCGTGCTTCGGCCTCGGCGCGGCGCTCGGTGTGTGGCTGGTTAGCCTGCGTCGGCATGATCCCGAGACCACGCGGCACTGGCTGATGGCGACGTTATGGCTGCAAGCGGCCGGCGTGTTCGCCTGTCTGCTGGGCAGCGGCCTCGGCCTGGCGTTGGGGGTGATCCTCTGCGGCACGCCGTTTCTGGCCTGCATGCAACTGGTGATGCAGCGCTCGCGGGAACTGGCACCCCACGCCACTCAACGCAATGCTGGAATGCTCACGGCGTGCTTCGCCGTCGGCCAGCTCAGCGGCCCGTTGCTGGCGGCGCTGAGCAGCCATTTCAGCGGCGGTTTGCAGCCGGCGCTGCTGATCGCCGGCGCAGGCCTGTTGGTGGCAGGCGCGCTGGCAATGCAGGTAAAAGCTACTGGCCCAGCGCCTTGCGCAAACGCCGACGCAGCCACTGCTCGGCGCTGACAAAAGTGATGCCGAGCAGCACCAGCACGGCGCCGATGACGAAGTTCAGGCTCAACGCTTCACCGAGCAACAGCACGCCGAAGGTCACGCCGAACAACGGCGTCATGAACGAGAACACAGCCAGGTTGGCCGCCAGATAACGACGCAGCAGCCAGAACCACACCAGGTAACTGAAAAACGACACCACCAGGCCCTGGAACAGCACGCTGGCTACCGCCACGGTGGTCAGACTGACGTGGGTGATCTGGCCGCTGAACAGCGCGATCAGCAGCAGGCCGATGAAACCGACCAGCAATTGATAAAACAGCGTCAATGTTACCGGCGCTTCCGACAATCGCGAGGCGCGCACCACTACAGTGGTCGCGCCCCAACAGGCGCCCGCGAGCACGCCGAAGGCATCGCCCAGGAGCATGCGGCGGTCGAGGTTGTCCCACGACACACCGCCGACGAAGGCAATCGCGATGCCGATGAAAGCCAGCAGAATCCCCAGCCATTGCAGCGGGCGCAGGCGTTCGCTGGCGAGGAGGAAATGCACGCCGAGTGCGGTGAAGATCGGCGCGGTATAGAGGAACACCGACATGTGCGCGGCAGTGGTCAGTTGCAGGCCCTCGGCGATGAACAGGAACTCCAGACCAAACAGGGCGCCGGCCAGCAGCCCGCCGCGCCAAGTACTGGGGACCTGATCCCAACCGCCCTTCCAGCAGATCAGCAAGCCGACCAGCAACGCGGAAATTCCCGAGCGCCCCGCCGCTTGCATGACCGGCGCGATGTCCGTCGCCGCCCACTTGATCAGGACTTGCTGGACACCCCAGATCAGGCACAGGCCGATCATCACTTGCAGGGCAAAACCGTCGGCATTGCGCCGCTCGGCACTCACCGTAACACCTCGAACACGCACAACATGGCAGGCCATCCATTGGTCAGAAAACAGTGTCGGGGATTATCAACCAGATGAGCAGAGAAAGGCGTCTGGAAAAGACATTCAGTTGGTCAGTGACGTCAGCGCTGAATGGTTGACGGCTGCGCCGTCATTCGCGAGCAGGCTCGCTCCCACAGAGGGTTCGGTGAACATGTAGGAGTGAGCCTGCTCGCGAAGAGGGTTCGGTGAACATGTGGGAGCGAGCCTGCTCGCGAAGAGGGTTCGGTGAACATGTGGGAGCGAGCCTGCTCGCGAAGAGGGTTCGGTGAACGTGTAGGAGTGAGCCTGCTCGCGAAGAGGGTTCGGTGAACATGTAGGAGTGAGCCTGCTCGCGAAGATGTCAGCACTGGCGATAAAGCTTTTGGATCAGTCAGGCGAATCGCTTCGCCACCAGATAACCCACCGTGCAGGCAACCGCCGTCGCCACTGTGCCCCACGCCCAATCCAGCAAACTCACCTGCGCCGACCAGCCGCGCAAGGTCGCCCAGTTGGTCAGGTCATAAGTGCCATAGGCCACCAGCCCCAGCAGCGCACCGAGCTTCGCCGCTCGCTGCCAGCGCAGCGCCGGCAACACCACGAATACCACGCAGCCGATCACGTACAGGCCATAAAAAACCGCTGCGGGGAACAGCAGCGGTTTTTCCAGCATCAGCGAACCGAGCAGTTCGCGATAGGTCGGCGCCATCAGCAGCCCGAGCCAGATGCCGTCGAGCAGCAGAAACGTCAGTAGCGTCGAGACGTATGCGATCAGCGCCTTTTTCATTGGCTCACCCCTTTAGATGTGGGAGCCGCCGATTTTCAAGATCAAGATCAAAAGATCACAGCCTTCGGCAGCTCCTACCATGGGCCTGCGGTGAGTCAGGTTAGTTCAATGCGATCGGCGTGGATGACGATCTTGCCTTCCTTGTACAGCGAGCCGATGGCTTTCTTGAAGTTGCCTTTGCTGACGCCGAACAGGCTGCTGATCAACGCCGGATCACTCTTGTCGCTGACCGCCAGGGTGCCGTCGTTTTCACGCAACTTGCCGAGGATCTTCGAGCTCAGGCTGCTGGCGGCTTCCTGGCCAACCGGTTGCAGGCTCAGGCTGATCTTGCCGTCGGCGCGCACTTCCTTGATGAAGCCTTTCTCGCGCATGCCCGAACGCATGAACTTGAAGATCTCGTTCTTGTGGATCAAGCCCCAGTGCTTGTTGTTGATGATCGCCTTGAAGCCCATGTCGGTGGCCTCGGCAACCAGCAGATCCACTTCCTGGCCCGGGCTGTAGGTGGCCGGGGTCTTGTCCAGATAACGATCGAGGCGCGCGGTGGCGGTAATGCGGCGCGTGTGTTTATCGAGGTAGACATGCACCACGCAATATTCGCCAGCGGTCATCTGGCGCTTTTCTTCCGAATACGGCAGCAACAGATCCTTCGGCAGGCCCCAGTCGAGGAACACGCCGATGCTGTTGACTTCAACCACTTTCAGGCTGGCAAATTCGCCGACCTGGACTTTGGGTTTTTCCGTGGTGGCGAGAAGTTTGTCTTCGCTGTCCAGATAGATGAATACGTTGAGCCAGTCTTCATCTTCGCTGGGAATATCTTTGGGGATATAACGGTTGGGCAAAAGAATTTCGCCATCGGCACCGCCGTCCAGATATAAACCGAAGTTAGTGTGTTTAACCACTTGCAAACTGTTGTAACGCCCGACTAAAGCCATTTCCGAAACCCTCAATACGTGGGCGGCATTCTACCCGTTTTTGCCGCGAACGTCGGGCGGCAGATCCTCGCAGCGGGAAATCTGCTTCAACGTGTTGATTTTGCTTGATCACCGCCCCGCGAGGTGCCACTCGTCAGTCCGGCGAGGCGGCTCACTGCCGTGCGCATCTGCCTCGGTCTGAGCAGATGTTCTTATTTAAAACAGCGGGTTAGCGACATATTAATAGTATCGACCCGGCATTAATGCGGCGCTGAGCCTGGTTATTCCCGGGGATATTTACCAAGCTATTGTCAAGTTATTCCTGTACGATGCCTGGCCGAGTTACTTTTCTACAGGTTAATGGCCGCCATGCGTGTAAAAGCATCCACCAGCAAAGCAAAGCCAGCTCCAGCCGTTGAAACCAGCGAATCGATCAACGATCAGATCGCAGCGTTCCTCAAGTCCGGCGGCGAGATCCAGCAAATTGCCAAAGGCGTCAGTGGCCAGACGTTCGGCCCGTCCAAGCAGATCAGCCTGGGCAAGAAGTAATACCGGTTTTACCCCGTCCAGAGGCGCTTTGAGCTTCGAAGCGCCTGGACTGGCACCGCCCCCCCCCCTTCGCTTTAAACAAAAATCCCCGAAAATCGACGAACGGCCATCAATGCCGAGCATTCGCCGGTATCCTTGCACGCGTCTAGATCAAGCGTTTCAGCAGGCATTCGCCCTGCGCTCGCGGTTCATGGAGTGACGCATGCGCCCATTTCCCGGTTTATTGTTCCTCAGCCTGCTCTCAGGCGCGACTGCGCACGCGCAGGTTTTTCAGGGTCAACTGGGCGACTTCGATCTCAAGCTCGGCACCACGCCCAGCCGCAGCATGGCCCAGGGACTGGTCAAACCGGCGGCGGTCGGCTCGTTCCATGGCGGCCTCGATCTGAGCCACGACAGCGGCGTGTATTTCGGCCAGTACGCGCCGAGCATGGGCATCACGCCGGGCAAAAACCTCGAGATCGATTCCTACGTCGGCTTCAAGCAACCTTTCGATCAGGTGCTCGGCTATGAAGTCGGGATGATTCACTACAGCTATCCCCGCGTCGACACGCTCGACAGCCAGGAGCTGTTTGGTGGCCTGACCCTGCTCGGCAGTCGCTTCGGCATCGCTCTAAGCAACGACCCGGATAAACAGAACAACACCTTGTTTGCCGATCTCAGTGGCAACCAGCCGTTCGGCATTGGCGTGAGCATGAAATACACCACTCACCAATTGAACAGCCCGGTGGCCGTGGACGGAGGCTACATCAGCAGTTTCACCGATTGGTCGGTCAAACTGTCGCGGCCGTTCATGGGCGTCGATCTCGATCTGATCTACAGCAATTCCAGCCTTAGTGGCAGCGATTGCTCGGCCTATTCCGGGCACAACAGCGAGTGCGACGGCCTGGTCACGCTCAAGGCCGTACGCACGTTCTATTGATCGGCTGAACTGCTGCGCGCATCCCGCATCACATAAGAATCAGATTTCCGACGCCAGGCTCTCGCAAGGATTTGCCCATGTCTCGCTGGTTCAAACAGATTGCCGCCCTGCTGATCTTCACCCTCGCCCTCGGCGCCTGCAGCCGCGTGGGCCTGGCCTACCGCAACCTCGACGTAATCATTCCGTGGTCGCTCGGCGACTACGTGGACATGAACGGCGAGCAGAAAGACTGGTTCAACGAACGACTGAAGGAACACCTGAGCTGGCACTGCACCACGCAGTTACCCGGTTACCTGGACTGGCTGGACCGTTTGCAGGCCATGGTCGAAAGCAACCAGGTCACCGATGCCGCTTTGCAGGAGCGCACCGCCGAAGCCAAACAGGCGATCGCCGAAACCGCCCGGGAGATCACCCCGTCGGCGATCGAACTGCTGCAGGGTCTGGACGATAAACAGGTGGCGGAAATGAATGACGCCTTCGCCAAGGATTTGCGCAAACGCCAGCAGGAATACGTGAAACCACCCTTGGCCCAGCAAATCAAGGAACGCGGCGAGCGTATGGAAAAGCGCTTGAACGATTGGCTGGGTCCGTTGAGCGACACGCAAAAACAACGCGTCGTGGCCTGGACCAACGCCTTGGGTGATCAGAACACCCAATGGATCGCCAACCGTGCGCATTGGCAGCAACAGTTCAGCGCCGCCGTTGCGCAACGCAAAAGTCCGGAATTCCCTCAACGCATCGAGACGCTTCTGGTCAATCGCGAGCGGTTATGGACAGCGGATTACCGTAAGGCCTACGCCAACACAGAAGCCCAAGCGCGCTCGTTGTTTGTGGACTTGATGGCGGAGAGCACGCCGCAACAACGTGAGCGCTTGCTGAAAAAGATCGAAGGCGTGCGCAAGGATTTCAATGACCTGAAATGCCTGAAGGCCGCGAAGAAACCGTGAATACTCCAATGGCCCATTGTGGGAGCGAGCCTGCTCGCGAAGACAGAGTGTCAGACAGCTCAAATGTCACTGACAGATCGTATTCGCGAGCAGGCTCGCTCCCACACGGCGGGTTTCGCTGACTCAGGCAATTTGGGCTTTTGAGGCGACTTCATCAAACGTCGCTTCATCCAGCGCATCTTCCTGCTCATCCAGCACTTGGCGCGGGTGGTCATTGCCGGGAATGCTGCTGTCGATCAGGCTCAGCAGGCTGGAGCCACGCGGTGTCAGACTGAAGTTATTGCCGGTACTGCCCTCATGCTCCGCACGCGGCTCGATGAATCCACGTTCCAGCAGGAGCTTCTCGTAATCGCAGGCCACGGTTTTAAGGTGATCAAGATTCTCGATCGGCTCGCCGGCGCTGGCTTTCTCGGCCGCATGGTCCTCGGCATAAGCGCGGGGAGCGAAGCTGTGGCCCGCACTGTTCTGCACTTCGTGCAGCAAACGTTCAATCAAATCCCAGTTATAAGTCGTCATCCTGATTCAACCTCCGGTGCGGGTGATTTGTGCCGTGTTCAAGGTTGTGACCCAAGCGCCGCGCAGCCGTTCAGCCGCATGTTGTCACGCCGACCGACCGGCGGAGTGTCGATTCCCCTGCCCGTTGAACGACTAGTCTCAAAACAGCCGGCTCATCCCGCAGGAGACATCGTCATGAACGTTGCAAATCACCCGGTGGTATCACGCGAAGAATGGCTCGCCGCCCGTCAACAGCATCTGGCTCACGAAAAAGCCTTTACCCGCGAACGCGACCGCCTCAGCGCCGAGCGCCGTGCCCTGCCCTGGGTAAAAATCGACAAGGACTATCATTTCCAGGGGCCGAACGGCGAGCTCAAGCTCAACGACCTGTTTGGCAACCACAGTCAGTTGATCATCTACCACTTCATGTTTGCCAAAGGCTGGAAGGAAGGCTGCCAGGGCTGCTCGTTCCTCAGCGATCACATCGACGGCGCCAATCAGCATCTGGCCCACCACGATGTCGCGGTGGTCGCCGTCTCCCACGCGCCGTTCCGCGAGTTTCAGGCGTTCAAACAACGCATGGGCTGGAAATTCGACTGGGTCTCGTCAGAAGGTTGCGATTTCAATTACGACTTCGGCGTCTGCGCCCGGGCTGAAGATGTCGCTGAGGGCAAGGCTACCTACAATTACGAAAAAACCGACAGCGCCGAGGAAGAAATGCCGGGGCTGAGCGTGTTCTATCGCAATGAACAAGGCGAGATCTTCCACACCCATTCCACATACGCACGCGGTCTGGACATGCTGGTTGGCGCTTACCACTATCTTGATCTGACGCCCAAGGGCAGGAACGAGGACGAGATCATGGGATGGGTGCGGCATCATGATCGGTATGAAGGTGCGACAAAGTCGAGTTGCTGTCATGCCGATTGAGCGCAACGCTGACCCCACAGTTTCTGAACTTTTGCCAGGCTTCAGCCCTCAACCGGTTAACCCGCCTTAACCGGAACTGAGGCCTGCCCATGAAGACCCTGATCAAGCTCTCCCTCGCCGCCACTCTCGCCTGCGCCCTGCCCGTCTGGGCCTGTACGCCAGAAGAGGCGACGATCAAACGCGAACAACTGGCCAAGGAAGTCTCGAAGCTCACCGAACAGAATCCGGAAAAGGCCAAGGAGATCAACGCCGAGTTGCAGAAAATGGATCTGGAGACGGCCAGCGCTAATGTGCCCGACAAGTGCCAGTTGATCGATCAGCGTTTGAAGGAACTGGGTTCGGCGGAGAAAAAGGCCGAAAGTTGAGGACGAAAAAAAACCGGACAATGTCCGGTTTTTTTATGCGCGTTCTAAAGCTTACTCAGCCGCAGGTTCAGCCGGCTTGCGACGCTTGAGCGGGGCCATGCCGTCGCTGCTCACCAGAGAATCCGGCTTCGGACGGTTGACGCTCTTGCGCTTGGTCGGCGTCTTGGCGGCGGTTTTCTTCTTGTCGCCCTTGGCGTCGGTCTTTTTCTTCTTCACGCCGACGGCTTTGCCCGAGGCCTTGACCTTTTTAGGGCCGCCGTAGGTGCCTTTGACTTCCTTGATGGTGCGGCGCTCGAAGCTCTGCTTGAGGTAGCGCTCGATACTCGACATCAGGTTCCAGTCGCCGTGGCAGATCAGCGAGATCGCCAGACCATCGTTGCCGGCACGGCCGGTACGACCGATGCGGTGCACGTACTCGTCGCCGCTGCGTGGCATGTCGAAGTTGATCACCAGATCCAGACCGTCGACGTCCAGACCACGGGCCGCAACGTCAGTGGCAACGAGGATCTTCACACCGCCCTGCTTCAGACGATCGATCGCCAGTTTGCGGTCCTTCTGGTCTTTCTCGCCGTGCAGCACGAACGCCTTGTATTCCTGAGCCACCAGGCGGCCGTAGATGCGATCGGCCATGGCGCGGGTGTTGGTGAAGACGATGGCCTTCTGGTAAGTCTCGTTGGCCAGCAACCAGTTCACAATCTGCTCTTTGTGCTGATTGTGGTCGGCGGTGATGATTTGCTGACGAGTCGTCGAGTTCAGTTGACTGACCGCATTGAGCTGCAAGTGCTCCGGGTTGTTCAGGACCTTGGCGATCATCTCGCGCAGGCCGGAACCGCCGGTGGTGGCGGAGAACAGCATGGTCTGCTGACGGTTCGGGCATTCATCGACCAGACGCTGCACGTCTTCGGCGAAACCCATGTCGAGCATGCGGTCGGCTTCGTCGAGCACCAGCACTTCGACTTCTTTGAGGTCGAGGTTGCCGGCGTTGAGCTGCTCGATCATCCGCCCCGGGGTGCCGATGAGGATGTCCGGCACTTTGCGCAGCATTGCGGCCTGTACCTTGAAGTCTTCACCGCCAGTGATCAGGCCGGACTTGATGAAAGTGAACTGCGCGAAGCGTTCAACTTCCTTCAAAGTCTGCTGGGCCAGTTCACGGGTCGGCAGCAGGATCAACGTCTTGATGCTGACGCGAATCTTCGCCGGGCCGATCAGGCGATTGAGGATTGGCAGAACGAAAGCAGCGGTTTTGCCGCTACCGGTTTGCGCCGTCACCCGCAGATCACGCCCCTGGAGCGCCAGCGGAATGGCCGCGGCTTGCACAGGCGTTGGCTCGACAAATTTCAGCTCGGCCACGGCTTTGAGCAGGCGTTCGTGCAGGGCGAATTGGGAAAACACGGGTGCTACCTCGAAGATATGCAAAAAAACAGCTGCATAGGTTACCGGTTTCGAGCGCTCAGGCCGAGTTTCTTTGTGCAAACGCCGACAATCAGTGGTTTTTTTGTTGCCCGATTTGTCACTCGCTGCAATACACAGCGTCTTAAATGCTCTAATCGGCCCTCGCGTCTTACAGAAGAAACGTTTCGCTCATGGATATCAAACAGCTCTGGCTCAAAGCCCAGGACCTCTGGGGCACACTCGAAGAGCACCCGCTGCTGCAATCGGGACTGGCACTGCTGGTGCTGCTGGTCATCGCGCTGGTACTCGGACGCGTGGCGCGTTATCTGATCCTGCACGCCAGCCGCATGCTCGGCCGCCAACCGGCGCTGCACTGGATCAACGACTTGCGCCACAACAAGGTGTTTCAACGACTGGCGCAAATGACGCCGTCGCTGGTGATCCAGTTCGGCCTGCACCTGGTGCCGGAACTGAGCAAGACCGCGATGAATTTTCTCGGCAACGTCGCGCTGGCCTTCACCATCCTCTTCCTGCTGCTCTCGGTCAGCGCCCTGCTCAATGCCTTGCTCGACATCTACGCGCGCACCGAGCATGCGCGCACGCGCTCGATCAAAGGCTACGTGCAACTGGCGAAGATGGTCTTGTACGTGTTCGGCGCGATCATCATCGTCGCTACATTGATCGACCGTTCGCCGCTGTTGCTGCTGTCGGGCCTGGGTGCGATGTCGGCGGTGATTCTGTTGGTCTACAAGGACACGCTGCTGTCGTTCGTTGCCAGCGTGCAACTGACCAGCAACGACATGCTGCGGGTCGGCGACTGGATCGAAATGCCGCAAGTCGGCGCCGATGGCGACGTGGTCGACATCACGTTGCACACGGTCAAGGTGCAGAACTTCGACAAAACCATCGTCTCGATCCCGACCTGGCGCTTGATGTCCGAGTCGTTCAAGAACTGGCGCGGCATGCAGCAGTCCGGCGGCAGGCGGATCAAGCGCAGCCTGTTCATCGACGCCAGCGGCGTGCGCTTCATCCGCGACGATGAGGAAGAAAAGCTCTCGCAAGTGCACCTGCTGACCGACTACATGGGCCGCAAGAAAGCCGAGCTCAAGGCCTGGAACGAAGCGCAGGGCAATGTCGCCGCAATGTCGGCCAACCGCCGCCGGATGACCAATATCGGCACCTTTCGCGCCTACGCTTTGGCGTATCTGAAGAGTCACCCGGAGATTCAGCCGAACATGACCTGCATGGTCAGGCAGATGCAGACCACCGCCCAGGGCATTCCACTGGAAATCTACTGCTTCACCCGCACCACGGTGTGGGCCGATTACGAGCGGATTCAGGGGGATATTTTCGATTATCTGCTGGCGGTGCTGCCGGAGTTTGGCTTGAGTCTGTATCAACAGCCAAGTGGCGGGGATTTGCGCGCGGGGTTGCTGCCGGCGGTGTTGGGCACGGCGAATATTCCGGAGCCGGAAAAACACCTGATGTAACCCACGAATCACATGTAGGAGCTGCCGAAGGCTGCGATCTTTTGACTTTCAAGATCAAAAGATCGCAGCCTTCGGCAGCTCCTACACGGGGTTATGCGGTGGCCTGGGATTTGCGAATACCCAACCGGCTGATCCACACCGCCATCAGAATCACACTGCCGCCGAGGAACAATCTCCCCAGTTCCTCATGCTGATTCCAGATCAGCAAATTCAACAACAACCCTACCGGTACATGCAGATTGTTCATCACCGCCAGCGTCCCGCCGTTGACCATGCACGCGCCCTTGTTCCACCAGTACAAGCCCAGCGCCGTCGACACCAGCCCGAGAAACAGCAACACCGCCCATTGCAGCGGTGCTTCCGGGAGAAAATTCGATTTGCCGAACAACAGAAACGCCGGCAGCACCACCGCCAATGCGCCGAGGTAGAAATAACCGAAGCGCCGGTAATGCGGCAGATCACTCGGGTGCCTGGCCACCAGATGCTTGTACAGGACCTGCCCGGCGGCGTAGGTGAAGTTGGCCAGTTGTAGCAGCAGGAAGCCCATGAAGAAGTCCGGACTGATGCTGTCGAACCGAATCACCGCCGCACCGCCGACTGCCACCAGCGCGGCAATCAGCGCCCACGGGTTGAAGCGACGGTTCAGCGCGTCTTCGATCAGCGTCACATGCAGCGGCGTGAGAATGGTGAACAGCAACACCTCCGGAACCGTCAGCACACGGAAACTCAGGTACAGGCAGACGTAAGTCACGCCAAACTGCAGCGCGCCGATCAGCAACATGCCCCGCATGAACGCCGGCTCCACCGAACGCCAGCGCGTCAACGGAATAAACACCAGCCCGGCCAACACCACACGGACCAGCACCGCAAAGTAACTGTCGACATGCCCGGCCAGGTACTCGCCGATCAAACTGAAGGAAAACGCCTGGATCAGCGTGACAAAAAGTAGATAGCCCATGCTCGCCTCGAAAATCGAATGGCGGCGACGATAGCGGTTTTTCGGATGGGCTCCAACAGTAAACGGCGCCGGAATCAAAAGCCCCTCACCCTGGCCCTCTCCCAGAGGGAGAGGGGACTGACCGAGGGGTTTGGTCGAGAAACGCCGACGTGGCATATCGAGCCGAATGCGGGTCCTGCAAAGATCAAAAGCCCCTCACCCTAGCCCTCTCCCGGAGGGACAGGGGACTGACCGAGGTGTTTGGGCAAGCTACGCACATGAAATACCGCATCGAATCCAAAAAAGCCAAAAACCGGCCCTCCACCACTCAACACAATGAGCGCAAGCTCGAGTACCGCTCTTGATCTTGATCCACCCGCCCCGTCGGCAGGCTGAGCGGAGGGATTGATCCGGGCGTGGGAGCGCAGCGACCGTACGACGCAGTCGTACACAGCGAGTGTAGGTGCAGCGAAGCAAACCGGAGCCGCTGCGCCCGGATCGATCCCGCAGCGAAGGAACCCCGAGCCCCAGCGAGCGGGCCGAACGTTGGGGCACAGCCTTTTGGTTACTTTTTGGCGTTTGAAAAAGTGACCCGCTGTAAGAGCGGAACCGCCAGCCGCAGCACCGCAAAAAACGGATATCCCCCCAAAACCCCAAGAACCTGGTCGGCCCAAAGGCCGCCAAGAAAACCCAGACAAAAAAAAGCCCGATCTCGCTAAAGCGTTCAATCGGGCTACAGCACTCAGGAGCAAAAGTGCAAAGGGAGGTTCGATGCGCGTGGAACCTTGAAGGGGTTGCGCCAGGTCACTAGACCATCCAGCGATTATCTGGCGATTAACCGATCAAGCAACCTGAGACAATTTGGCGTTGGCCTGATTCAGGCCCTTCTCCTGGAAATCACCGCCCAGGTTCATGCCCTCAGCATGGATAAAGGTCACGTCGTTGATCCCGATGAAACCCATCACCTGACGCAGATACGGTTCCTGATGATCCGCCGGACCACCGGCATACACACCACCGCGAGCGGTCAACACAAAGGCACGCTTGCCATTGAGCAAGCCTTGCGGCCCGGTCTCGGTGTACTTGAAGGTCACTCCGGCACGCAGTACATGGTCAAGCCAGGCCTTGAGCGTGCTCGGGATTGCAAAGTTGTACATCGGTGCAGCCATCACCAGCACGTCGGCGGCGAGCAGCTCATCAGTCAATTCGTTGGAACGATCCAGCGACGCTTGTTCGCTGTCGTTGCGCTGTTCGGCGGGTTTCATCCAGCCACCCAGCAAGTTGGCGTCCAGATGCGGCACCGGGTTCACGGCAAGGTCACGCACAGTGATCTGATCGGCAGGGTGCGCGGCTTTCCACTGAGCGATGAAGGTCTGGGTCAGTTGACGGGAAACCGAGTCTTGCTGGCGTGCACTGCTTTCGATGATCAGAACGCGGGACATGGTGTGTAGCCTCCATCCGAGAATGTTGTAAGTCGATGGAGTGAAGGTTAAACAGAGTCGAATCGATGAAAAAGCGCAAATATCCGCTGTAATCCATCGATAAATTCGTTTATAAGCTAAACCCACATCCCCCTGTGGGAGCGAGCCTGCTCGCGATAGCGGTGTATCAGATACACCCATGTCGACTGACACAGCGCTATCGCGAGCAGGCTCACTCCTACAAGTGGAAACCGTTATTTCGGAGTGCAGGTCAGTTTGATGCGCAGCTTGATGATCTCGCGGGTGAACTTGGCCGTGGCGTTTTTGTGCGTGCCGGCCGGCACATCGATGCTGCGCGTGCGTGGTGCTTCCGGGCCGTTGCTGAACACGGCCCGGCAGGTCGCGTCGACATCACCGTAGTTGGCCACCCGGATCGAGCCGATGTCGTTATCGGTGTCGAAGGTCTCGTAGTCGATCTTCATGCCGTTGAGATCCTTCTGCACATCGATCGGATAGGCAAACGCGGTCAACGGCAGCAGCGCCAGCACCACACAACAGAATTTTTTCATTCGGCAGTCTCCATGAGGGACGGCCAGCTTAGGACAAGAGGAGCTATTGATGAAAGCGCCCCGCGTGACCCTTGATCAATGGCGAACGTTGCAGGCCGTGGTCGACCACGGCGGATTCGCCCAGGCCGCCGAGGCCCTGCACCGTTCGCAGTCATCGGTGAGCTACACCGTCGCTCGCATGCAGGATCAGCTCGGCGTGCCGTTGCTGCGCATCGACGGCCGTAAAGCCGTGCTCACCGAGGCCGGCGGTGTGTTGCTGCGCCGTTCGCGGCAACTGGTGAAACAGGCCAGCCAGCTGGAAGACCTCGCCCATCACATGGAGCAAGGCTGGGAAGCCGAAGTGCGGCTGGTGGTCGATGCCGCCTACCCGAGTGCGCGGATCGTCCGCGCCCTGACCGCGTTCATGCCGCAGAGTCGCGGCTGCCGCGTGCGTCTGCGCGAAGAAGTATTGTCGGGCGTTGAGGAAGTGCTGCTCGAAGGCGTCGCGGATCTGGCCATCACCGGCCTGAGCATTCCGGGTTACCTCGGTGCGGAGTTGAGCGATGTCGAATTCGTCGCCGTCGCCCATCCTGATCACCCGCTGCATCGGCTCAATCGCGAGCTGAGCTTTCAGGATCTGGAAACCCAGATGCAAGTGGTGATCCGCGACTCCGGCCGCCAGCAGCCGCGCGATGTCGGCTGGCTCGGCGCCGAACAGCGCTGGACCGTCGGCAGCCTCGCCACCGCCGCGACCTTCGTCAGCAGCGGCCTGGGTTTTGCCTGGCTACCGCGACACATGATTGACCGGGAATTGAAGGATGGCTCGCTCAAGCTGCTACCGTTGGATCGGGGCGGCAGCCGCAACTCCAGTTTCTATCTGTATTCGAACAAGGACAAACCCCTGGGCCCGGCCACGCAAATCCTCATCGAGTTGTTGCGCACCTTCGACACCTTGCCGCTGGATGCCCCGTTCGCCGCCCCCGAGCAAGCCTGACACGGAGTTCACCGATGGCGTATTTCGAGCACGAAGGTTGCAACCTGCACTACGAGGAATATGGCCACGGTACGCCGTTGCTGCTGGTTCACGGGCTCGGCTCAAGCACGCTGGATTGGGAAATGCAGATCCCGGCGCTGGCCGCGCGGTACCGGGTGATCGTCCCGGACATTCGCGGCCACGGGCGCTCGGACAAACCCCGCGAGCGCTACAGCATCGCCGCATTCAGCGCCGACCTGCTGGCCTTGATCGAACACCTGCGCCTCGGCCCGGTGCACTACGTCGGGCTATCGATGGGCGGCATGATCGGCTTTCAGTTGGCCGTCGATCAGCCGCAAGCGCTCAAGAGCCTGACCATCGTCAACAGCGCGCCTCAAGTCAAATTGCGCAGCCGCGACGACTACTGGCAGTGGTTCAAACGCTGGAGCCTGATGCGCCTGCTTAGTCTGGAGACCATCGGCAAAGCCCTCGGCGGCAAACTTTTCCCCAAGCCGGAGCAGGCTGATCTGCGGCGGAAAATGGCTGAACGCTGGGCAAAAAACGACAAACGTGCTTATCTCGCCAGCTTCGATGCGATTGTAGGCTGGGGCGTTCAGGAACGACTTTCCCGGGTGTCCTGTCCAACGCTCGTCATCAGCGCCGACCGTGATTACACACCGGTGGCGTTAAAGGAAACCTATGTAAGACTGCTGCCGGATGCGCGGCTGGTGGTCATTGACGACTCGCGCCATGCCACCCCGCTCGATCAACCCGAACGCTTCAATCAAACGCTGCTGGATTTTCTCGCCACAGCCGACCTTCACTCTCAGGATCACTGACCCATGCTGAAAAAACTCGCCCTCGCCGCCGGCTCTGTACTGTTTGCCGCCAACCTGATGGCTGCCACCCCGGCCAAGGCGCCCCACGTGCTGCTGGACACCACCAACGGCCAGATCGAAATCGAACTGGACCCGGTCAAAGCGCCGATCAGCACCAAGAACTTCCTTGAATACGTCGACAGCGGCTTCTACAACAACACCATTTTCCACCGCGTGATCCCGGGCTTCATGGCTCAGGGCGGCGGTTTCACCCAGCAGATGCAACAGAAAGAAACCAAGGCGCCGATCAAGAACGAAGCCAGCAATGGCCTGCACAACGTTCGTGGCACCCTGTCGATGGCGCGCACTTCCAACCCTGATTCGGCGACCAGTCAGTTCTTCATCAACGTTGCCGACAACGCTTTCCTCGATCCGGGCCGTGACGCCGGTTACGCGGTGTTCGCCAAAGTGGTCAAGGGCATGGATGTCGTCGACATCATCGTCAACTCGCCGACCATCACCAAACAAGGCATGCAAAACGTGCCTTCCGACCCTGTGATCATCAAGTCGGCCAAGCGCATCGACTGAGTTTCGCCGGGCATACCGAGCGGCGCCGGGCTGAGCCTGCGCCGCTCGCATTGATAAAAGGAGAGCCCGTATCCCGGGCGGTTATCTGATGCTCTATCGCCGTTTCGAACAACTGATCGATATCTTCCGCGACGCCCCGACGGCGTCCCCGCCGGACCGCGTCTGGCCCTTCTATACCTATTACCTGAAGCAGGTCTGGCCGAGTTTCGCCGCCCTGCTCGTGGTTGGCCTGTTCGCCGCGTTGATCGAAGTAGCGCTGTTCAGTTACCTGAGCCGCATCATCGACCTTGCACAAGGCACGCCCAACCCGAATTTCTTCAGCGACCATGCCCTCGAATTGACCTGGATGCTGGTGGTCGCCCTGGTGCTGCGACCGATTTTCTTCGGTCTGCACGACTTGCTGGTGCACCAGACCCTGAGCCCCGGCATGACCAGCATGATCCGCTGGCAGAACCACAGCTACGTGCTCAAGCAGAGCCTGAATTTCTTCCAGAACGATTTCGCCGGGCGCATCGCCCAACGCATCATGCAGACCGGCAATTCACTGCGAGATTCTGCCGTGCAAGCGGTGGACGCGCTGTGGCACGTGGTGATCTACGCGATCAGTTCGCTGGTGCTGTTCGCCGAAGCTGACTGGCGCCTGATGATCCCGCTGCTGACCTGGATCGTCGCCTACATCGGCGCGCTGTACTACTTCGTGCCGCGGGTGAAAGAGCGTTCGGTGGAAGCCTCGGATGCGCGCTCGAAACTGATGGGGCGCATCGTCGACGGCTACACCAACATCGCCACGCTGAAGCTGTTCGCTCACACCAACTTCGAACAGCACTATGCCAAGGAAGCCATCGAAGAACAGACCGTCAAAGCACAGATGGCCGGTCGCGTGGTCACCAGCATGGACGTGGCGATTACCACCATGAACGGCCTGCTGATCGTCGGCACCACGGCGCTGGCGTTGTGGCTGTGGACGCAGTCGCTGATTACCGTCGGCGCGATTGCCCTGGCCACCGGTCTGGTGATCCGCATCGTCAACATGTCCGGCTGGATCATGTGGGTGGTCACCGGCATTTTCGAAAACATCGGCATGGTTCAGGACGGTCTGCGCACCATCTCGCAACCGGTCGGCGTCACCGACCGCGAGCAGGCCAAACCGCTGGCCGTGGCCTCGGGCGAAGTGCGTTTCGAACACGTGGATTTTCACTACGGCAAGAAGAAAGGCATCATCGGCGACCTCAACCTGACGATCAAACCGGGCGAGAAAATCGGCTTGATCGGCCCGTCCGGCGCCGGCAAATCGACTCTGGTCAACCTGTTGCTGCGCCTGTACGACGTAGAGGGTGGGCGGATCATGATCGACGGGCAGAACATCGCCGAAGTCGGCCAGGAAAGCCTGCGTGCGCGGATCGGCATGATCACTCAGGACACCTCGCTGCTGCACCGCTCGATCCGCGACAATCTGCTTTACGGCAAACCCGACGCCACCGACGCCGAACTGTGGGAGGCGGTGCACAAGGCCCGCGCCGATGAGTTCATCCCGCTGCTGTCCGACGCGGAAGGCCGCACCGGTTTCGATGCGCACGTCGGTGAGCGCGGGGTGAAACTGTCCGGCGGTCAGCGCCAGCGCATCGCGATTGCAAGGGTGCTGCTCAAGGACGCGCCGATCCTGATCATGGACGAAGCCACCTCGGCGCTGGACTCTGAGGTGGAAGCGGCGATTCAGGAAAGCCTCGAGACCTTGATGCAGGGCAAAACCGTGATCGCTATCGCGCATCGTCTCTCGACCATTGCGCGAATGGATCGCCTGGTGGTGCTGGAGAACGGCAAGATCGCCGAGAGCGGCACCCACGCCGAACTACTTGCGCATCGCGGTTTGTATGCGCGGTTGTGGGCGCACCAGACCGGAGGCTTTGTCGGCATCGACTAATGCACCACATTCCCCTGTAGGAGTGAGCCTGCTCGCGATGGCGGAGTGTCAGCATTGATAACATTGACTGACATACCGCTATCGCGAGCAGGCTCGCTCCCACAGAGGTCAGGTCTGGCGATAGGGCAACGCTGTTCTCGCCTCTTCGGCATAGGCCAGAACCCCGGCGCGCTCTTGCTGGAGGAAATCCTTCACCGCCGCTTTCAGCCCCGGATGGCGCAGGTAGTGCCAGGAATGGGTGATCACCGGTTCGAAGCCGCGAATCAACTTGTGCTCGCCCTGCGCCCCGGCATCGAAACGCTGGATGCCATGGGCAATCGCGTAATCCATGCCCTGATAAAAACACGTCTCGAAATGCAGCCGATCGAACTCGGCCAGGCAACCCCAATAACGCCCGTAGAAACTGTCGCCACCGACGAGACTGAAGGCCATTGCTACCGGCCGTGATCCCTGTTTGGCCAAGACCACGCGAATCGCCTCGGGCATGCGCTCGGCCAGCAGGCTGAAAAACTCGCGGGTCAGATACGGCGCCTGACGCCGCACCGCGTAGGTGTTGGCATAGCAGGCGTAGACAAAATCCCACTGCGCCTCGTCCAGTTCCCGCCCTTGCAGCCACTCGAAGTCAAAGCCCTGCCCCGCCACCTGCTCGCGTTCCTTGCGCATCTGCTTGCGCTTGCGTGAGCTGAGAGCGTCGAGGAAATCCTGAAAGTCGCGGTAACCACGGTTCTGCCAGTGATATTGACAGCCGATGCGTTGCAGCCAGCCCGGTTGTTCGGCCATCGCCGCGTCAGTGAACGGGTCGGTGAAATTGATGTGCGCGCTGGAAAGCCCTTCGATCTCCAGATAGCCGGGCAGGCTCTTGAGCAGTTCAAAACCGTCTTCGACACTGGCCGCCAGCAGGCGCGGGCCGCTCACCGGACTGAATGGCACAGCCGTCAAAAGCTTGGGGTAATAATCGATGCCGGCACGCGCACAGGCGTCGGCCCAGCCGTGATCGAACACGTACTCGCCGTAGGAATGCCACTTGCGATAACTGGGCAGCGCGGCGATCAGTCGATCATCCTCGATATGCAGCAAATGCTCGGGCTGCCAGCCGGTATGCGGGCCGACACTGCCGCCGTCTTCCAGCGCACTGAGGAAGGCGTGGCGCAGAAAAGGCTGGTTGTCAGGGACCAGCGCATCCCAAATGGCCGGGGCGATTTCTGACAGGTCTTGCAGGCGTTGCAACGGCATTCACTGGCACTCCACAGCTTGGCGACAAAGCCCGGCGAGTATCGCTGATCGCGACCCGGTTGCACACGCTCAATCGGCCGACAGCGCTCTAACTCGATAGTTCACGCCGGATATGCATCGTCATCAACCTGCCATCACTGTGCCACCGCTCTGTCATAAACCATCGCGATACTGGCGCCTGTTTTTAGAGCGCCGGGTTCTAACCCGGACACAGTTTTCCGGCCTTCGGGTCGGTTGTGCCCAGGATGGTTCAGCCATCCCCTTCATCTTCGGAGATTGCTATGCGTCTTGCTTCCACGAAAACTGCAGCGGCCCTGTGCGGCGGCTTGTTGCTGGCCATGAGCGTTCCGGCCAGTGCTGCAGTCGACGCCAAACTGCTCGACATGCTCAAGGCCAACGGGTCGATTTCCCAGGCGCAGTACATCGAGCTGCAAACAGAACTGGCCAAGGATCAGAAGGCTCAGCAAATCGCCCAACAGGCGCAGCAGGAAACCAACGAACAAGTGGCAGCGGTCGCGAAGAAGACCAACGAACAGAGCCTGTTCGACCAGAAACTGGCCTGGGCGGCCAAGACCCAGTTCAAGGGTGACGTGCGCATCCGTCAGGAAACCATCAAGATCGACGGCGAGCCGAACAATGGCGGCCGCGACAAGGATCGCCAGCGCATCCGTGCGCGTCTGGGCGCCTACACCGAGATCAACCCGCAGGTCGACACCGGCATCCGTATCGCCACCGGCGGCGGTGACGACGCGCGTTCGACCAACCAGGATCAGGACAACTACTTCGACAAGAAGCAGATCTGGCTCGACCTCGGCTACATCGACTACCACCCCGATCAGATCAAGAACCTGCACGTGATCGGCGGCAAGATGCTGCAACCGTGGGTGAGCATGGGCGACGTGATCTGGGACAGCGACATCAACCCGGAAGGTCTGGCCGTTACCTACAAGTACCCACTGGGCGGCAGCGCCGAACTGTTCGGCAGCCTGGGTAACTACAACCTCAAGGACAACGTTGACGGCGACGGCGTGCAATTCCGTCACGATCTGCGCCTGACCGCTGGCCAGCTGGGCAGCCGCTTCAACATCACCGATAACCTGAAGATGACTTTGGGCGGTAGCGTCTACGCCTACCAGAACGACGAAGACAGCCGCTGCACCGGCACCTCGACGCCGTGCGCGCTGGCAGTCAACGGCAACTCGGCGAACAACGAATTCCGTCTGTATGAAGGGTTCAGCCAGATCGACATTAGCGGCCTGCCAATGCCGCTGTCGTTCTACGGCCAGTACGTGAAGAATAACGATGCCGTGACCGATCAGGACACTGCGTGGTTGCTCGGTGCCAAGTCGAAAGTCTTCGGCTTCAACCTCGACTACAACTACCGTGACGTGCAGCGCAACGCCGTGGTCGGCGCCTTCACCGACTCCGACTTTGCCAACGGCACCACCGGTTCCCGCGGGCACAAGTTCAAGGTCGGTTACGACATCGACAAGAACTTCGCCGTCGGCGCCACGTACTTCCTGACCAAGGCCGACTTCGCCAGCCGCGGCCAGCGCGATGCAGATGCCAACACCCTGCAACTGGATGCTGAAGCGAAGTTCTAAGAAAACAGCTACAAGCTTCGAGCGACAAGCTGCAAGCCAAGAGTTGCGAGTGAATGCCTTTACTTGCAGCTTGAGGCTTGAGGCTTGAGGCTTGAAGCTGCCCCTGTAGGAGCTGCCGAAGGCTGCGATCTTTTGATCTTGATCTTGAAAACAAGATCAAAAGATCGCAGCCTCGTTTCACTCGACAGCTCCTACAGGGGGTTATCTTTTCGTCGTTGATCGGCGAGGCGTTCGGCCAACGCATCGACATGCTCGTCCGGTTGTTCCGGCAACGCCTTCAGCGTCGCCTGCATCAAGCGCATCTGCCGCAGGAAACGCCGGCAGTTGGGGCAGAACAACAGGTGATGACGCACCATCAGCGTCTCGCGAAAGCTCAGTTGGCCGTCGAGATAATCGCTGGATCGTGCCACTTGCTCCTTGCAGGTCAACATTCTCCCGTCTCCTCAAAATGTTCCACGGTCGCAAAAACCTTCAGGCGTGCCCGGTGCAGCAGCACGCGGACATTGGAGAGCGAGATCTCCAGAAGATTACAGATTTCTTCCAGCTCCAGGCCCTGGCGTTCGCGCAACAGCAGGACACTGCGCTGCAACTCGGAAAGACTCAGCAACGTATGTTCGAGGCATTCGCGCAGTTCGTTTTCGGTGAGCAGCGCTTCGGGGGTGTCCTGATGCCAGGCGAACGGCGCCACCAGCCAGTGACCGTCGCTTGATGAAAACCGATCGTCGCCGATGGTGCCGTGCGGCGATGGCAGGTCATCGAGCAGGACTTCCCGGCGATTGAGCTTGTAGCGACTTTTGGCCGAGTTGGCGGTGATGGTCAGCAACCAGGTCTTCAGGCTGGAACGGCCCTCGAAGCTGCCCAGATGGCGCACCACCGACAGCCACGCATCCTGCACGACTTCCTCGACATGACGCTGGCCGACAATCGCGTAAGCCACCGCGCGCATGGCGCTCTGATAGGTAGTAACCAGTTCCTTGAAAGCTTTTTGCTCCCCCGCCAGCAAGCGCGCGAGCAGTTGGGTGTCATCAGCCGCCATCCATCAATCCCCTTGTCCGGACTTCGAAAATGAACGCGGCAGGTATTCACCTGCCGCGACGTCCGAAAAATTACAGCGTTTCACTCGCTTCGAATGTAGGAAAGATCGACGCGATTAAGGGGAAATTAACCTGTTTCAGCGTTTGCGCAGCAACACACTACCAATCGAGTAACCGGCACCGAACGAACTCAATACCGCCAGCGAACCCGAGGCCAGGTCATCCTGGTATTTGTGGAAGGCAATGACCGAACCGGCCGAGCTGGTGTTGGCATAGCTGTCGAGAATCACCGGCGCTTCTTCTTCGCTGGCTTCGCGGCCGAGCAGCTTGCGCACGATCAGGTGGTTCATGCTCAGGTTGGCCTGGTGCAGCCAGAAGCGTTTCACGTCGCCGACGTTGAGCTGGTTCTCTTCCAGGTGCTCGCCGATCAGCTCGGCAACCATCGGGCAGACATCCTTGAACACCTTGCGGCCTTCCTGCACGAACAGCTTGTCGCGGGCGCCCACACCCTCCTCGGCAGCGCGATTGAGGAAGCCGAAGTTGTTGCGGATGTTGTTGGAGAACTTGGTCAGCAATTTGGTGCTGACCACGTCGAACTGGTACGGCGAGGTCGCCAGATCCGCGCGTTCGATGATCACCGCAGTCGCGGCATCGCCGAAGATGAAATGGCTGTCGCGGTCACGGAAGTTCAGGTGCCCGGTGCAGACTTCCGGGTTGACCATCAGGATCGCCCGCGCCTGGCCCAGTTGCACGCTGTTGGTGGCGGCCTGGATGCCGAAGGTGGCCGAAGAACAAGCGACGTTCATGTCGAAACCGAAACCTTCGATGCCCAGTGCTTCCTGGACTTCGATGGCGATGGCCGGATAAGCGCGTTGCAGGTTCGAGCAGGCAACGATCACGCCGTCGATGTCGGCTGCGGTTTTGCCGGCTCGTTGCAGGGCTTGTTCAGCCGCACCGACGGCCATTTGGCAGAGCACCGACCATTCGTCGTTGGAACGCTCCGGCAGGCGCGGGGCCATGCGTTGCGGATCGAGGATGCCGTCCTTGTCCATGACGAAGCGACTCTTGATGCCCGAGGCTTTTTCGATGAATGCGGCGCTGGATTCGGTCAGGGCCTGGACTTCACCGCTGGCAATGGCCTCGGCGTGATCGGCGTTGAACTGGGCGACGTAGGTATTGAAAGACTGCACCAGCTCTTCGTTGGAGATGCTGTTGGCCGGTGTGTACAGGCCGGTGCCGCTGATGACGACGTTATGCATGGTCGTTTCTCTAATCTGTTCAGGCAGAAAGTGCTGGAACCGTCGTACCAACACGCAAAGGGTCTATTCCCATCCGGGGGACGCAAACCTGGCATCGTTTTATTCCGCAGCGCGACACGGCCGAAGGCTCTGGGTCGCGAAACGGCGGGTTATGGGGGCGAAGTTTGCCATAAACCTTGGCTTTTGGCGCCATTCCCGACATTCCGCCATTCCCGATGTGGGAGCGAGCCTGCTCGCGAAGACGGTGTGTCAGTCACACAAAGGGTGCCAGACATGACGCTTTCGCGAGCAGGCTCGCTCCCACAAGGGATTACACAAACTCTGAAGGTCAGGGTTCGACCTGACTCCACTGTTTGCTCAGGCGCTTGTCGGAGATCGGCACTTTCGTGCCCAACTGCTGGGCAAACAGCGAGACGCGGTATTCCTCCAGCCACCAGCGGTACAACTCCAGTTGCGGGTCGCGCTTGCCTTCCTGCGCATGCTTGGCCGCGCGGCTCTGGTATTGCGCCCACAGGCCCGCGAGTTCGCCGCTCCAGACCCGATCCTTCTGCACCTGCGCGCCGAGTTTCTCGAAACGCTGCTCGACCGCTTTCAGGTAACGCGGCAACTCCTTGAGCCATTGCATCGGCGTTTCACGGACGAAGCCCGGATAGACCAGATTGCCGATCTGCTGCTTGATGTCATTCAACGCTACGGCCTGGGCCAGATCGATCTTGCCCTTGAAGCGTTTTTGCAGACCGTGCCAGATCTTCAGGATTTCCAGGGTCAGCCGCGCCACGCGCTCGGCGTGCTCGGTCCAGTTGCCCCGTTTGCGCTCGGCCAATGCCGCCAACCCGGCACCATCCCGGGGCAGCGGGTCTTCGCCTTCGAGAATGCAACTGTCGAGGCTGGCCAGCAGAATGTCTTCCACCAGCGCATCGACGCGGCCCAGCTCACGATAAAGCAAGCCCAGTTCAGTCTGCCCCGGCAACTTGCCGCGCAGGAACTTGGCCGGCTCGGCCAGTTGCTGCATCAACAAGCGCTGCAAGGCGCGACGATGCTGGAACTCGGCTTCGGCCGGAGTCGAGAACCGCCCTTCCTTGACCGTGCCGCCCTCTTCCACCAACGCTGGGTAAACCGTCATCGACAGCCCGGCGATCTTCTGCTGGGTCTTTTCCGCCACCGGCGCGAAAACCTTCGCCTCGACCGGTTGCTGGCTTTTCGCACTCTGCGGCACCGCCAGCGCGGCCTGACTGGCCTCGGCAAAGCGTGCGGTCAGCTCAGCCAGATCGCGACCTTCGCCAAGAAACTTGCCTTGGCCGTCGACGATCTCCAGGTTCATGCGCAAATGGCTTTCGACCTGTTGCGCGGCTTCCGCCCACGCCTCATCACTGACCCGTGCGCCAGTCATGCGCAGCAGTTCGCGACCGAGCGCTTGCGGCAGCGAACCTTCGGCGAACGTCATGCGCTGCAGCGCGGCTTTGATGAAGTCCGGCACCGGCACGAAATTCTTGCGCAGGGCTTTCGGCAGGTTCCGCACCAAGGCAATGCACTTGGCCTCGATCAGGCCCGGCACCAGCCATTCCAGACGCTCCGGTGGCAGCATCGGCAGCAGCGGCGCCGGCACGCGCAAGGTCACGCCATCGCGCGGGTGATTCGGTTCGAAATGGTAAGTGAGCGCCAGCTCCAGATCGCCGATGTGCAGGGTGTCCGGGTAATCACGGGCGGTGACTTCACTGGCCTCGCGGGCCAGCACGTCTTCTTCGCGCATGATCAAAAGTTGCGGGTCTTTCTGGCTGTTGACCTTGTACCAACTGTCGAACGTCGCGGTCTGGTGGATGTCCGCCGGCAGACGCGCATCGTAGAAGGCGTAGAGGGTTTCCTCGTCGGCGAGAATATCGCGACGGCGCGCCTTGGCCTCGAGTTCGTCGAGCTGCTCGAGCAGTTTCTGATTGGCGCTCAGGCATTTGGCCCGCGACTGAATCTCGCCGCGCACCAACCCTTCGCGGATAAACAGCTCACGGGAGACCACCGGATCGACCGGGCCGTAATGCACCGGGCGGCGACCGACGACGATCAGGCCGAACAGGGTGATCTGCTCGTAGGCCACGACCTGGCCGCGCTTCTTTTCCCAATGCGGTTCGAAGTGGTTCTTCTTGATCAGGTGCCCGGCCAGCGGCTCGATCCAGTCGGCGTCGATCTTGGCGACCATGCGCGCGTAAAGCTTGGTGGTTTCCACCAGTTCGGCGGTCATCAGCCACTGCGGGCGCTTCTTGCCGATGCCCGACGACGGATGAATCCAGAAGCGCCGTTGCCGCGCGCCAAGGTAATCGCCGTCTTCGGTTTTCTGGCCGATCTGGCTGAGCAAGCCGACCAGCACCGCTTTGTGCAGTTTCGGATAATCCGCCGGCTCTTTGTTCAGGCTCAGCTGCATGTCGCGGCAGATCAGGCTCAACTGCCGATGGGAATCTCGCCACTCGCGCAAGCGCAGGTAGTTGAGGAAATTCTTCCGGCACCAGTTACGCAGCGGGTTGGCGGTCAGCGCCTGGCGCTGCTCTTCAAAACCCCGCCACAGATTGACCAGTCCGGCGAAGTCCGAATCCGGATCCTTCCATTGCGCATGGGCCTGATCCGCCGCTTGCTGACGCTCCGGCGGACGCTCGCGCGGGTCCTGAATCGACATCGCACTGGCGACAATCAGCACTTCCTGCAGGCTGCCGAGTTTGGCCGCTTCGAGCAGCATGCGGCCCATGCGCGGGTCGACCGGCAAGCGCGCCAGCTGTCGACCGAGCGGCGTCAGCTGGCTGTTGCGATCGACTGCGGAAAGCTCTTGCAGCAGGTTGAAACCGTCGCTGATGGCCTTGCCGTCCGGCGGTTCGATAAACGGGAACGCGGTGATTTCGCCGAGACGCAGATGGAGCATCTGCAAAATAACGGCGGCGAGGTTGGTGCGCAGAATTTCCGGGTCGGTAAATTCCGGACGACCGAGGAAATCCTCTTCGCTGTACAAACGCACACAGATACCCGGCTCGACTCGCCCGCAACGTCCTTTGCGTTGATTGGCGCTGGCCTGGGAAATCGCTTCGATCGGCAAGCGCTGGACCTTGGCCCGATAGCTGTAGCGACTGATGCGCGCGGTGCCGCTGTCGATCACATAGCGAATACCCGGAACGGTCAGCGAGGTTTCGGCGACGTTGGTCGCCAGCACCACACGACGGCCCGGGTGCGACTGGAAAATCCGCTGCTGTTCGGCCGGCGACAGACGCGCGTACAGCGGCAGGATTTCGGTGTGCTTGAGCTGGGCCTTGCGCAGCATGTCCGCGGCATCACGAATCTCGCGCTCACCGGGCAGGAACACCAGCACATCACCCGGACTGCGGCGTTCGCTGCGCTCGTAGGCGGCGATTTCGTCGAGGGTGGCGAGGATCGCCTGATCGACGGTAAGGTCGTCCTCGACCCGGTTGCCCTCCTCGTCCTGCTCCAGCGTCAGCGGGCGATACCAGGTGTCCACCGGGAACGTGCGACCGGACACTTCAACAATCGGCGCATCATCGAAATGCTTGGAGAAACGCTCAAGATCGATGGTCGCCGAGGTGATGATGACTTTCAGATCCGGGCGACGCGGCAGCAGGGTTTTCAGGTAACCGAGGAGGAAGTCGATGTTGAGGCTGCGTTCGTGCGCCTCGTCGACGATGATCGTGTCGTAGCGTTCGAGATAACGATCGTTCTGGGTTTCCGCCAGCAGAATGCCGTCGGTCATCAGCTTGATCAGGGTGTTGGCATCGCTCTGATCTTCGAAGCGCACCTGATAGCCGACCAGTGCACCGAGGGGCGTGCCGAGTTCTTCGGCGACGCGGCTGGCGACGCTGCGCGCGGCGATCCGACGCGGCTGGGTATGGCCGATCAGACCGTGCTGGCCGCGACCGATTTCCAGACAGATTTTCGGCAACTGAGTGGTTTTGCCCGAGCCGGTTTCGCCAGCGATGATCAGCACCTGATGTTGCTCCAGGGCCTTTTTGATCTCGTCGCGTTTGGCCGCGATCGGCAAACTGTCGTCGTAGCGAATCACCGGCAGGCTGGCACGGCGCGCCAGCACCTGATCACAGGACGCCTGCATCCGCGCCACCCACTGGGCCAGCTTGGCCTCGTCGGGTTTCTTGCGCAGCTCAAGCAACTGCCGCCGCAGCCGGTGACGGTCGGCGAGCATGGCGTGATCGAGGTTTTTCAGCAGTTTGTCGATGGAGGGCGATTCGTCGGTCATCGGGTAGGCAATTCGGTCGTCTATTTATGCAGGGGGCGGATTGTCGCAGAAAAGCAGCTGCAAGCGCCAAGCTACAAGCCGCAAGTCACTGCGGCTTTCAACTTGCAGCTTGAAGCTTGCCGCTTGCAGCTGCGTCTTGTTATTCGTTATCGCGCCCCTTGCGCCGATATGGGAAGACGTCAATCACCTTCCCCGCCCGAATCGCCTCCTGCAGGCTCTTCCAGTAATCGGCGTCATACAACTCGCCGTGCAACTGATCGAACAATTTGCGTTGCCCGGCATCGGCGAACAGAAACGGCGGAAACTCCTCGGGAAACACGTCCAGCGGGCCGATCGAGTACCAGGGTTCGGAGGCCATTTCGTCCTCCGGCGTGCGCGGTGCCGGGATGTGGCGGAAATTGGCTTCAGTCAGAAAGCAGATTTCGTCATAGTCATAAAACACCACCCGCCCATGCCGGGTGACGCCAAAATTCTTCAGCAACATGTCACCGGGAAAGATGTTCGCCGCGGCCAATTGCTTGATCGCCAGGCCGTAATCCTCCAGCGCTTCACGTACCTGGGCGTCGTTGGCATTTTCCAGATAGAGATTGAGCGGGGTCATCCGGCGCTCGGTCCAGCAGTGGCGGATCAGCACGGTTTCGCCGTCGACCGACACCGTGGACGGCGCGACTTCTAGCAATTCCTCCAGACACGCCGGATCGAACTTGCTCAGCGGAAAACGGAAATCGGCAAACTCCTGGGTATCGGCCATGCGCCCGACCCGATCGACGCTTTTCACCAGCCGATACTTTTCGATCACCGTGGCGCGGTCGACGTTTTTCGACGGTGAGAAACGGTCCTTGATGATTTTGAACACGGTGTTGAAACCCGGCAGGGTGAACACGCTCATGACCATGCCGCGCACGCCCGGGGCCATGATGAACTGGTCGTCAGTGTTGGCCAGGTGATTGATCAGCGCGCGGTAGAACTCGGATTTGCCGTGCTTGTAGAAGCCGATCGAGGTGTACAACTCGGCGATGTGCTTGCCCGGCAGGATGCGCCGCAGAAAACCGATGAACTCCGCCGGCACCGGCACATCGACCATGAAATAGGAGCGGGTGAAAGAGAAGATGATCGACACATCGGCCTCGTCGGTAATCAACGCGTCGATCTGAATGCCGCGACCTTCGCGGTGCAGCAGCGGAATCACCAGCGGCCATTGCTCATCGCGGGTGTAGATGCGCCCGACCAGATAGGCGCCCTTGTTGCGGTAAAGCACCGAGGAAAACAGCTCGACGCCCAGCTCCGGATCCTTGCACACCCAGTCCGGCAGGTTTTCGCGCAACTGCGCTTCGAGCCGCAGCAAGTCGCCGGGCAGATCGGCGTAATCCTCGCTGAAGCGGTAATCGGCAAAAATGCTCGCGAGCATGGCGGACAACTGGCCCTGCGGCTTATACGTGCGGGTTTGCGCAGCGCGGGCTCGGCGCAGGCTTGGGCGCGTGGTGTGGATGAACATGCAGCCGTCGCTGATCAGGTCGTGGCTGAACAGCCCGCAGAAAATCGAGTTGTACCAGGTTTCGGAAAGCTCATCGTCGAAGCGCAGATCGATAACACTGATATAGGCGCTTTTCACCAGCGGCCAGCAGCTGACGTTCATCAGCGGTTCTTCGTCGAAATACTCGCGCAGGCGAGCAACGGTTTCGCCGACCTTTTCCTCATACAGACTGATCCGCGCCGCCGAGGCGGCCTGCGCCTCCTGCCAGCGCGCCTGCTCGAAGCGCTCCCGCGCGCCATCGGTGATGCGACGGAAATGCTCGCGGTAATCGTCGAAGCCGGCGAGGATCATCCGGGCGATCTCGGTGGCTGGCCATTGCTGCGACATAGAGGAAACCTCGGCGGGAATTCGATTCGTCTGAGCTTAGTCACGGAACGGCTCGCAGGAAAAGCGCAATTTCTGCCAAAACCGATACAGGGCTGACCGTTGACGCGCTTTCTCGAGCCGATGCATCGGCAGGCAAAATTAAAAGCCCGAATAGCGGTTGCCATGATCCGGACGCTCGGCAACACTCTCGTCCCGATCAAGGAAGGAGCCCGCCGTGAGCCCTGTCGATATTTTCCGTATGTTGTCGCTGGCCGCTATCTGGGGCGCGAGCTTTCTGTTCATGCGCATCATTGCGCCGGTGATCGGCACGATCCCGACCGGGTTCTTTCGCGTGTCGATTGCGGCCGCCGGGCTGCTGGTGATCCTTGGGCTGATGCGCATCAGCTGGGATTTCAAGGGCAAGCTGAAAACCGTGATGCTGCTGGGGGTGATCAACTCGGGGATCCCGGCGACGCTGTATTCGGTGGCGGCGCAAGTGCTACCGGCCGGCTATTCGGCGATTTTCAATGCCACCACGCCACTGATGGGCGTGTTGATTGGCGGCCTGTTCTTCAGCGAAAAACTCACGATTGCGAAGCTGGGCGGCGTATTCCTCGGCCTGTTCGGCGTCGGCGTGCTGACGCGGGCGGGTCCCGTGGCCTTCGACCTGCAACTGCTGATGGGCGCGGTTGCCTGCCTGCTGGCAACCACTTGTTATGGCTTTGCCGGATTTCTCGCGCGGCGCTGGCTGGATCAGGCCGGTGGGCTGGACAGCCGTTTGTCGGCACTGGGCAGCATGCTCGGGGCGACGTTGTTCTTGCTGCCGCTGTTCGCCTACAGCGTGATCACTGCGCCGCCGGTCAGTTGGGGCGGTTGGCACGTCTGGCTGTCGCTACTTGGCTTGGGTCTGGGTTGCACGGCGTTTGCCTACATCATCTATTTCCGCCTGCTCAGCTCGATCGGCCCGGTGAAATCGATGACCGTCACCTTCATGATCCCGCCGTTCGGCGTGTTGTGGGGGGCGTTGTTGCTGGATGAGCCGTTGTCGATGGCGCACATTTATGGCGGGTTGCTGATTGCAGCGGCGTTGTGGCTGGTGTTGAAGCCGGCGGTGGTGAAGCCTGCAAAGGTGTGAGTCCGTTAGATTGTTTGTGTCGCACAATATTCGCGAGCAGGCTCGCTCCCACAATGGCAATACTTTCATCTGTGGGAGCGAGCCTGCTCGCGAAAGGCGGCGCAACAAGCGCCGCCTGCCCTTCTTCTAACGGGCCTTACGGAACACAAAAGCCAATCCAATAATGATCAGCAGCATCCCCAGCACACTCAGCGCGGCCAACCGATTACCGAAAATCAGATAATCCATCACCGCTGTCACCGCCGGCACCAGATAGAACAGGCTGGTGACGTTTACCAGATTGCCCCGCGCGATCAGCCGATACAGCAACAACGTCGCCAGCACCGAGACCACCAGGCCCATCCACAACACCGGCACGATGAAACCTGTGCTGTGCTCGAAGTGGAACGGCTGGAACGGCACGAAGATCGCACACAGCAACAGCCCCGCCAGATACTGCACGGGCAGCGTGCCGAGAGGATTGTCGGTGATGCGTTTTTGCATGATCGAGCCCAGGGTCATGCTCGCCAGCGCGAGCAAGCCGAACAACATGCCAGCCCAGGACATTCCGGCCAGACCGATGCCCTGATAAACCACCATGATCAACCCGGCCAGCCCCAGCGCCAGGCCGAACAGACGGCTCGCCGACCGCTGACGCTCCATGAGCACCACCGTGAGGATCGGCTGTACCCCCATCAGAGTCGCCATCACCCCCGGCGTGACTTTGCAGTCGAGCGCCAACAGATAAAAAATCTGATACGCCCCGAGCAACACCAACCCCGTGGTGATCGCAAACAGCATCGGTTTGCCGCCCTTGGGCAACTTCAACTCGAGCAGCGGCGCCAGCAGCAACAGCCCGCACAGGGCGATGGCGAAGCGAATCAACAGAAAGGCAAAGGGCGAAGCGTGGGCCAGGCCCCATTTGGAGAAAATCGCCCCGCTGCTCCACAGCAGAACGAACAGGCTCGTGGACGCCGCCGCGAGCACGGATTGTTTCGAAAGGACAAACATGAATACCACCTGTAGTCAGGCAAGAAGCCAATTCAGCCGAAGCTGAAATCCAGTAGTTTTTTCTGGCGGGCGCAGGGGTCAGCAGAAACTGCCGATCAGCCCCGAACACCAACGCCCGGCGGCGATACAACTGCGCACACCGGCGTGCTACTGACAGGTGGAGGGTAATGACTGATCTGCACAGGCTGCTGATTCCCGCACGGCACGACGCCAGCGTTGACCGCTGAATCGACTACCGCATTGATGAGGGATGCAGGCATGGAGGCAGATCTTTATTGAGGAAATGAAAGCGTGAGCACGGCGCTCAAGCGGTCTGACTATAACCAGCCCGGGACACAGATTGCAATGACTTGGGCAAAGGGCCTGTAGCGACAGTTTGGGGCGGGATGATTAGGGTGATTGGCGGTGGCAATGGATTGTCAGGAGACATGGAATGCAAGAGATCATATGCCAAGGGAACGGACGTATTTGCGGTATCAGGTTTATCGGTCAGAGGCGAGGAAGCGGGCGGGTGTGGCGACTGCGCAGATGCGATCCATTTCGGAAGCCGACATGTCAGAAGTCCGCTTCGAGCCTATTGATGCTCAAGCACTCGCAGTTTTTCAGTCTTGGGAAGATCCGGTTTTCTCTTGGGAAGACGTCGTCGCTTGGAAAGCTCGAGAACCTCTATCTCTGGATATCGCTATCTGGTTTGAACAAGAGCTCTGCGGGCTATGCTTCGCAAATCCGAACAATAGCCGCCGGCGGATTCGTATCGTGCGACTGGAGGGCAAACCCGGAAAGGTCCACCCGCTGAAAAACCGAATCGGCGCGTTGGCATTGCTCGCCATCGACGAATTCGCCCGAATCATTGGCAGCCACGTCATCGAAGTTCAGGAACCTATGCCGGGAGCAATTCCGGTTTATCGACAACTCGGCTTCACATTTGATGTGCAAGGTCGCCTTGTTCTACCAGTGGAGAGTGAAGTATCGTGACATCTGCTCATTTATTGACCAGCGAGGGAGAGAGTATGCGCAAAGTCGTAAGAAAATCCCCAATCAAGAAAGAGGTGCGCGAGCCGGTGGAGAAGCTTGAACGACTGGAGCTATCCGCGAATCAACGCCGGTTTCTGCAGGTCCTTGAAACCGGAACCGACGTGAACGAGCCCAGCCTGCTCGCCGGCCGTCCTTGAGCCTTCAATGAAAAAACCGCTCCAAGAGAGCGGTTTTTCATTGCCTGATCCAGCCTCAACCAAACAGCCAATACCCCAACAATGTCAGCACCAGCACCGCCAGCACCGGGCGCATGACGCGGTAGGCCTTGGGATGCCGGCGTTTCCACTGTTTGACCACGCCGCTGAAACGGTCGCTGAAGTTCTTGCTCCAGGCATAAGCCTGGTTGATGCCGCCGACGCGTTCATCATCAAGGTTCTGCGGGGCAGTGGCGCGGCCGAGCCAGCCGCTGATGAAGCGATTGATGCGGGTCATCAGGCGATTGCTCAGTGGGCGTTCGATGTCGCAGAACAGAATGACGCGAGTCTGATCGGTTTCATTCTTGACCCAGTGCACGTAGGTCTCGTCGAACATCACGTCATCGCCGTCGCGCCAGGCGTAAACCTGACCGTCGACGAAGATCCGGCAATCGTCAGAGTTGGGTGTCGACAGACCCAGGTGATAACGCAGGGAGCCGGCAAACGGGTCACGATGCGGATTGAGGTGACTGCCGCCCGGCAGCAGCGCGAACATCGCGCCCTTGACGTTGGGAATGGCACTGACCAGTGCCACGGTTTTCGGGCACAGGGCTTCGGCCGATGGCAGCGGTTTGTCGTACCACTTCAGATAGAAGCGCTTCCAGCCCTTCTTGAAGAACGAGCCAAAACCGGCGTCGTTGTTCTTTTCGGCGGCGCGAATATAGCCCTCGTCAAACAGATGCATGGCTTCGTCGCGGATGGTTTCCCAGTTATCGCGCAGCACATCCAGTTCCGGAAACTTGCTGCGATCCAGATACGGTCTGGACGGCACTGCGGAGAACAGGTACATCAAAGCGTTGTACGGGGCGAACAGCGCCGAGTGGTTGACGAACTGGCGCAATACCGGCAAACGCGCCTTGCCGCGCAAATGCACATAGAGCGTGCTGCCCAGAAACAGCAACAGCACAAACGCCTTGGCGGCAAACGAAACGGTCATCAACGACTCCTTGAATAAAGACAACGCTGCGCAATGCCCTTTTCCCGGCATGGCAGCCGGCCATGATAAACACTACCGGCTCCGGGAAAAACCCGCCTGATACAAGATTCAGTGTTATGCATCGCGCAACAAAGCCTTTATTAACATGCAGCGCCTGAACCTCGGCTGACCTGAATCAACAGGATTACTGCTGGTTCTCCTGCTCGGTGAACAGGTCACTGAACAACATGCTCGACAGATAACGCTCACCCGAATCCGGCAGCACCACGACGATGGTTTTGCCCTGCATCTCCGGGGTTTCCGCCAGACGCACTGCCACCGCCATGGCGGCACCGCAGGAAATACCACACAGAATCCCCTCTTCCTGCATCAGGCGCAAAGCCATGGCCTTGGATTCTTCGTCAGTCACCTGCTCGACACGATCGACCATCGACAGATCCAGGTTCTTCGGCACAAAACCGGCGCCAATGCCCTGAATCTTGTGCGGGCTAGGCTTGATCTCGTCACCGGCCAGCGCCTGGGTGATGACCGGCGAAGATGCAGGCTCCACAGCCACCGACAGAATCGGTTTGCCGGCGGTGTTCTTGATATACCGCGAGACGCCGGTGATGGTTCCGCCGGTGCCGACGCCAGCCACCAGCACGTCGACGGCCCCATCGGTGTCATTCCAGATTTCCGGACCGGTGGTCTTTTCGTGAATCGCCGGGTTGGCCGGGTTATCGAATTGCGCCGGCATGAAATATTTGTCGGCATCACTGGCGACGATTTCCGCGGCTTTCTCGATGGCGCCCTTCATGCCCTTGGCCGGCTCGGTCAACACCAGTTCCGCCCCAAGGGCCTTGAGGACCTTGCGGCGCTCGATGCTCATCGACGCCGGCATGGTCAGCATCAGTTTGTAGCCACGTGCAGCAGCGACGAAGGCCAGGCCGATGCCGGTGTTACCGGAGGTGGGCTCGACAATGGTCATGCCCGGTTTGAGTTTGCCGCTGCTTTCGGCGTCCCAGATCATGTTGGCGCCGATCCGGCACTTGACCGAGTAACCGGGGTTGCGCCCTTCGATCTTGGCCAGGATCGTGACCCCGCGCGGCGCGATGCGGTTGATCTGGACCAGCGGCGTATTGCCGATGGAGTGGGCGTTGTCAGCGTAGATACGGCTCATGGCTGGGTCCTTATGCAGCGTTGAATTCAGCCTTTCAAGGTAAGCCTGTTACCGATCACAGTCCAGTCGGGGCGAACGTCTGCGAACGCACGCAGTCAATCGCTTTGAATCGTCAAGGCACACTCTTGAAGGAACAATGGCATGAAACGTCGTTACAGCTGGCCGCTCTGGACCCTGGCGGGTGTCGTGGTGCTGCTGGTCGCTCTGCACTTCGCCCTGCCCTATCTGGTACGCGACTACCTCAATGACAAGCTCGCGGACATGGGTGATTACCGTGGCCAGATCACCGATGTCGACCTCGCACTGTGGCGCGGCGCGTACAAAATCAACGGTCTGAAAATCGTCAAGGTCGACGGCAAGGTGCCGGTGCCGTTCGTCGATGCGCCGTTGATCGACCTCTCGGTGAGCTGGCATTCGCTGTGGTACGACCATGCCGTGGTTGCGCAGGTGCAGTTCCTCAATCCCGAAATCAACTTTGTCGACGGCGGCCCCAACAAGCAGAACTCGCAGACCGGTCAGGGCACCGACTGGCGCGAGCAACTGGGCAAGCTGCTGCCGATCACCCTCGATGAAGTGCAGATCAACGACGGCCGTATCACTTTCCGCAACTTCAATTCCAAGCCGCCGGTGAACATGAATGCCAGCAACGTCAACGCCAGCATCTACAACCTGACCAACGTGGTCGACAAGGAAGGCAAGCGCGACGCCCGCTTCGAAGGCAAGGCGCTGCTGCTGGGCCACGCGCCACTGGAAACCACCGCCACCTTCGATCCGTTGAGCAACTTCGAAGACTTCGAATTCCGCCTGCGTGCCCGCGACATCGAGCTCAAACGCATGAACGACTTCGCCTCGGCCTATGGCAAGTTCGACTTCAACGCCGGCCACGGCGATGTGGTCATCGAAGCCAAGGCAGAGAAAGCCCGACTCACCGGCTACATCAAACCCCTGCTGCGCGACGTCGACGTTTTCAACTGGCAGCAGGACGTCGAGAACAAGAACAAAGGCCTGTTCCGCTCGGTCTGGGAGGCGTTGGTCGGCGGCACCGAGACCGTTCTGAAAAACCAGAACAAAAACCAGTTCGCCACCCGGGTTCAACTCAGTGGCAATGTGCACCAGCAGAACGTCAACGCGTTCGAGGCGTTTTTGCAGATTTTGCGCAATGGATTTATTCAGGCCTTCAATGCGCGGTATGAAAGGCCGAAGCCGGATGAGGGTTAAGTTTTGCGGTTGACGACATATCTACCAGTGTCTTCGGCCGCGATCGATGAGCGCTGTTGCAGCGAATCCCAGCCGAGACAGGCCAACGCCAAAGAACGTGGCACTGCCTCACGCCCATTGCTGTAACGGCTGATGCTCCGAGCGCTCACACCCAGCGCCTCGGCCGCCTCACTGAGCGAAAGTCCCGTACGGGCGCGCCAGTCGATAAAAATGCGTGTGTTCTCGTCATGGGCATTTTGCGCCAGCGCATCCATGTACAAGGTGTCTGCGCCAATCTGTATGTCGGGCTCTAGCCATTCGACGATCCAGCCATCGTCACTGACTACGGCAGTCGCGAACACTTCGGGATCAAGCAACGGTCGCAGTCCAGGATAAGCGTGAAGATCCAGGGCCAAATCAACCGTCAGGTCCTGACCATCAATAAAAGTCAATGCCAACCTGAAATCCGGCAGGACGTGCGCAGATCGCAGACGCGGCCGTTTCATGGGTAACATCGATTTTCTGCCTTTTTACTAACCAAGTAAGAAAGGCTATCGCCAATCGGCGATACCGGAATACTGGCCATCCGCCGAGACTGGGTCAACATGTGACGCCCCATTCAGAGACTGAATAAGCCGTCTGCGTTCACAGTCGACCGGCGTGCGCGTTATAGTCGGGGCATCCGATTATTCGCCCCCGCCCTGCCCGCAAGGTCGGCGTTACCGTTCGAGGATTTGCAGATGAAGTTCGAAGGCACCCAGGCCTACGTCGCCACCGATGACCTGAAGCTGGCGGTCAACGCCGCCATCACCCTGGAGCGGCCACTGCTGGTCAAGGGTGAGCCGGGCACCGGCAAGACCATGCTCGCCGAGCAACTGGCCGAGTCGTTCGGTGCCAAGCTGATCACCTGGCACATCAAGTCCACCACCAAGGCCCATCAGGGTCTTTACGAGTACGACGCGGTCAGCCGTTTGCGCGACTCGCAGTTGGGCAATGAAAAAGTCCACGACGTGCGCAATTACCTGAAGAAAGGCAAGCTCTGGGAAGCGTTCGAGTCCGAGGAGCGGGTGATTCTGCTGATCGACGAAATCGACAAGGCTGACATCGAGTTCCCCAATGACTTGCTGCAAGAACTCGACAAGATGGAGTTCTACGTTTACGAGATCGACGAGACCATCAAGGCCAAGAAGCGCCCGATCATCATCATTACCTCCAACAACGAGAAAGAGCTGCCGGACGCCTTCCTGCGCCGCTGCTTCTTCCACTACATCGCTTTCCCCGACCGCACTACCCTGCAGAAAATCGTCGACGTGCACTACCCGGACATCAAGAAGGATCTGGTCAGCGAAGCGCTCGACGTGTTCTTTGACGTGCGCAAGGTACCGGGCCTGAAGAAAAAACCTTCGACGTCGGAACTGGTCGACTGGCTGAAACTGCTGATGGCCGACAACATCGGCGAAGCCGTGCTGCGCGAGCGCGATCCGACCAAGGCCATCCCGCCGCTGGCCGGTGCGCTGGTGAAGAACGAACAGGACGTGCAACTGCTTGAGCGCCTGGCGTTCATGAGCCGTCGCGGCACCCGCTAAGAGACTGCTGCCATGCTGCTCAACCTGTTCAATGAAATGCGTGCAGCCAAGGTACCGGTGTCGGTGCGTGAGCTGCTCGACCTGATCAACGCGCTGAAACAGCGCGTGACCTTCGCCGACATGGACGAGTTCTATTATTTGTCGCGGGCGATTCTGGTGAAGGACGAACGTCATTTCGACAAGTTCGACCGTGCATTCGGCGCTTACTTCAATGGCCTCGAAAAACTCGACGACCACTTGCAGGCGCTGATTCCCGAAGACTGGCTGCGCAAGGAGTTCGAGCGCTCGCTGACTGATGAAGAACGCGCGCAGATCCAGTCTCTTGGCGGGCTGGACAAGCTCATCGAGGAGTTCAAGAAGCGTCTGGAAGAACAGAAGGAACGTCACGCCGGCGGCAACAAATGGATCGGCACCGGCGGCACCAGCCCGTTCGGCTCCGGCGGTTTCAACCCGGAGGGCATCCGGGTTGGCGATGCCGGCAAGCGTCAGGGCAAGGCAGTCAAGGTCTGGGATCAGCGCGAGTACAAGAACCTCGACGATTCAGTGGAACTGGGCACCCGCAATATCAAGGTCGCCTTGCGTCGTCTGCGCAAGTTCGCTCGACAGGGCGCGGCAGAAGAACTGGACATCGATGGCACCATCGACCACACCGCCAAGGATGCCGGCCTGCTGAATATCCAGATGCGCCCGGAACGGCGCAACACGGTGAAGCTGCTGCTGTTGTTCGATATCGGCGGCTCGATGGATGCGCACGTGAAGATCTGCGAGGAATTGTTTTCGGCGTGCAAGACCGAGTTCAAGCATCTGGAATACTTCTATTTCCACAACTTCATTTATGAATCGGTGTGGAAGAACAACATGCGCCGCACTTCCGAGCGCACCTCGACCCAGGATCTGCTGCACAAGTACGGTGCCGACTACAAAGTGATTTTCATCGGTGACGCCGCCATGGCGCCCTACGAAATCACCCAGGCTGGCGGCAGTGTCGAGCACTGGAACGAAGAGCCGGGCTACGTGTGGATGCAGCGCTTCATGGAGAAATACAAGAAACTCATCTGGATCAACCCGTATCCGAAGGACACGTGGGGCTATACCTCGTCGACCAACATTGTCCGCGACCTGATCGAGGATCAGATGTATCCGTTGACGTTGCGCGGGCTTGAGGAAGGGATGCGGTTTCTTTCCAAATAATCTTTAACCCGACGAACGCCTTCGCGAGCAGGCTCGCTCCCACAATGGAATGCTTTTACCTGTGGGAGCGAGCCTGCTCGCGAAGCTTTTAGCGATCTTTAAAGCGCTGCAAATACTCGACATGCTCGCGGTGCGCGACGTCCTGCACCACCGGCCGCAATCTCACCTTCGCTCCCGGCAAGCACTGCGCCAGCCGCGCCAGTGCCAACGGCGTCAGCGCCCCCAGCCTTGGGTAGCCACCAATGGTCTGGCGATCATTGAGCAACACGATCGGCTGTCCGTCCGGTGGCACTTGCACCGCGCCCAAGGGAATCCCTTCGGAAATCATCGCCGCGCCCTGATAGTGCAACGTCGCGCCCTGCAGGCGGATGCCCATGCGGTCGGCGCGGCTGTCGATTGTCCAGGTGCTGTTGAAGACATCAAACAGACTTTGCCCGCTGAACTGGCCGATCTGTGCACCAATCACCAGATCCAGCGGTTTAACCGAGCGCAGGTCCGGTTGCTGCGTCTGTGGTACGTCACGCACCGGGCGGGGTTCGCCGTGATAACTCAGGATCGCTCCTTTTGTCAGCGGCACGCCCAGACCATCAAGCCCTCCGAGCTCTTCGCGCACGACCGTCGCGCAACTGCCCAACACGGACGGCGCGGCAAAACCGCCGGGAGCCGCCAGATAAGCCCGGGCGCCAAGCAAGGGTTGGGTGAATTGCAGTTTCTGTCCTTTATTCAATTTGAAACTGCGCCACGGCGCCAGCGCCTGTCCATCGATCTGCGCGCCGAGATCCGCTCCGGCCAGCGCCAGCAGGCAATCCTCTTCAGCCACCACGGCAAACCCGCCGAGGGTGATTTCAACCACCGCAGCATCCAGCTCATTGCCAAGCAGCCAATTGGCCCAGCTCATGGAACACCAATCCGCCGCGCCGCCTTGGGTTACGCCCAGGTGTCGCACACCGAAGCGCCCGGCATCCTGCACCAGGCACAGCGGTGTGCTGGCTTCGATCGTCAGTCGACTCATGCCAGCGCCTCCAGTGGTGTGTCGTCGCCGCCCAGACGAATGAATTCAGCGTGATCGACCGCTTCGAAGCGTACCGTGTCACCGGGCTGCATCAGGCTGTAGCCGTCGCGGTGGCGATCGAACAGTTTCGCCGGGGTGCGGCCGATCAGGTTCCAGCCGCCGGGTGAAACGACCGGATAAGCCGCGGTCTGCCGCTCGGCGATACCGACGCTGCCGGCGGCGACTTTTTTGCGCGGTGTGCTCAAGCGCGGCGTGGCGAGAATCTCTTCGACCAGGCCCATGAAGGCAAAGCCCGGCGCAAAACCAAGGGCGAATACCTGATACTCCCGTGCGCTGTGCCGACGGATCACCTCCTCCACCGCTAGCCCGCTACGTTCAGCCAGCAGGCTCAGTTCCGGGCCGACACTGAGGTCGTACCAGACCGGCAAGACGTGACACTGTCCGGCACTGCGCGCATTCGGCGACAGGTCGACCAGCGCTTCGGCGATCAATTCGCGCGCCTGAGCCGGACTCAGCAGCGTCAGATCGTAATGCACCATCAACGTCGTATAGGACGGCACCAGATCGATCAGTTGGGCGCCAAACGCGGTGCGCAAACGCTCGGTGGCGGCGAGCATCCACGGCATGTTGGCTTCGGCGATTTCATCGAACAGACGCAGCATCAGGCAATCGAGCGCCACCACTTCAATCCGTGGATTCATGACGCACTCGACTGCTGCAAGGCTTGGCGAATGCGCTGCACGGCGGCCACGGAACTGGCGTTGTCGCCGTGTACGCACAAGGTGTTGGCGCGCAGGATCAAGGCGCTGCCGTCGCTAGCGGTGAGCTCGCCGCCATGGGCGATGGTCAGCGCTTGCTCGATGATTTTCTCGGGATCGTGATGCACCGCACCCGGCAACTGCCGTGAGACCAGCCGGCCGGCGCTGTCGTAAGCGCGATCGGCGAAAGCTTCGAACCACAGCGTCACGCCATATTCATCGCCGACTTGCTGCGCCGCAGCGTTGTCGCGGGTCGCCATGAGCATCAGCGGAAGATTGCGGTCATACGCGGCCACGGCCTGCACTACCGCATGCAGTTGCGCCGGGTTGGCCATCATGTCGTTGTACATCGCGCCGTGGGGTTTGACGTAGCTGACCCGCCCGCCCTGCGCCTTGCAGATGCCATCGAGCGCACCGATCTGGTAATGCAGAATGTCTTGCAGCTCCTGCGCGGAATAGGCCATGGAGCGCCGGCCGAATCCGACCAGATCCTGATAGGCCGGATGCGCGCCAATCTGCACGCTGTGTTCGAGGGCCAGCGCCACGGTCTTGCGCATGATGCTCGGGTCGCCGGCATGGAAACCGCAGGCAACGTTGGCGCAATCGATGAAGGGCATGACCTCGGCGTCCAGACCCATGGTCCAGCTGCCAAAGCTCTCGCCAATGTCGCAATTCAATAGCAGGCGGCTCACGGTGAACACTCCTGTAGCTGCTCGTCTTTTTATCTGTAGAACACTGCCCAGCAGGTTATCAGTTACTGCGCGTCGAGTTGTTTGCCGCGGGTTTCCGGCAGGCTCAACGCCGCAATAATCACCACGCCGTAGGACACCGCCGCGAAGGCACCGATGCCCACGCTCAATGGCACTTTCTGGCTGAGCAGGCCGATCAGCAGCGGGAACAACGCCGCCAGTGCGCGGCCGATGTTGTAGCAGAAACCCTGGCCCGAGCCGCGAATCCGCGTGGGGAACAATTCAGTGAGAAACGCACCCATGCCGCTGAAAATCCCCGAGGCAAAGAAGCCCAGCGGAAACCCCAGCCACAGCATCACGCCATTGCTGACCGGCATCTGCGTGTACAGTAGAACGATGGTGAACGAGCCGACCGCGAACAAAATGAAATTCTTTTTCCGCCCCAGCAGATCGGTCAGATAAGCGCTGATCACGTAACCGACGTAGGAACCGACGATCACCATCGCCAGATAACCACCGGTGCCAAGCACGCTCAAACCGCGTTCGTTCTTGAGGAAGGTCGGCAGCCAGGAGGTGATTGCGTAATAACCGCCCAGCGCACCGGTGGTCAGCAACGACGCTCGAAACGTGGTGAAGAGCATGCCCGGAGCAAAAATCTCGTAGAACTTCGCCGGGTTGTCCGGGGTTTGCGCGGCTTTGGCTTCGCGATAGATTTCCGGATCTTTCACCAGGCGTCGGACAAAAATCACGAATATCGCCGGCACGATGCCGAGGATGAACAGCGCACGCCAGGCGTCTTCCGGTGGCAACACCGAGAACAGCAGCGCATACAGAATCGCCGTCAGCCCCCAGCCCAGCGCCCAACCGGATTGCACCATGCCCACCGCTTTGCCGCGATCCTGGGCGCGGATCACCTCGCCGATCAGTACTGCACCGGCGGTCCACTCACCACCGAAACCGAAGCCCATCAGGGTGCGGGCGATCAACAGTTGTTCATAGTTTTGCGCGAAACCGCAAAGAAAAGTGAAGAAGGCGAACCACAGCACCGTCAGTTGCAGGGTGCGCACGCGGCCGATGCGGTCGGAGAGAATCCCGGCGACCCAGCCGCCGATCGCCGACGCGATCAGGGTGCTGGTGTGAATCAGCCCCGCTTCGCCAGTGGTAATGCCCCACATCGCGATCAGCGTCGGCACGACGAAGCTGAGCATCTGCGTGTCCATGCCATCCAGACCGTAACCGATCTTGCAGCTCCAGAACGTGCGGCGCTCCTGCTGGTTGATGTTGCGATACCAGTCGAACGGTCCGGGACGCGCCGCAGGCTTGGATAACGGGAGGGTGTCGGGAGCACTCATGGCAAATCTCCGCAGGGCTTTTATTGGTCTTGTTCGAAGCTCCGACGACGCCTATCGTGGGAACCGGATGCGCCGATTTTTCGTCGCCCTGCCCCGCGCCGTCCAACGAATAAAAACCCGCCTTAGGCATAAGAAAAATTTGTCAGCCGAGCCTTGCCCATGAACCTGAAGTTTCTCGAGACCTTTGTCTGGGTCGCGCGCCTGAAAAGTTTTCGCCTGACCGCCGACAAGCTGTTCACCACTCAGGCGTCGATTTCCAGCCGCATCGCAGTGCTCGAAGGCGAGCTGGGAGTGAAGCTGTTTCTGCGCGACTCACGCGGCGTCAGCCTGACCCCGGAAGGTCTGAAGGTGCTCGATTATGCCGAACAGATGCTCGACACCATGGCGGCGCTGAGACAGTCGATCGAGACTCGTTCGAGCAAGGTCGGCCGGGTGCGTATCGGCGTGATGGATACGGTGATCCATACCTGGCTGAGCCCACTGGTGGCGCAGATGACCGATCTGTACCCGCGAGTGGAAATCGAGCTGGTCGCGGATACGGCGCTGAATCTCTGCGATCAGCTGCAAAAAGGCTTCCTCGATCTGGTTCTGCAAACCGATCTGGTCCGTCACGAAAGCGTGCGTAGCCTGGAGTTGGCCAGCCATCCGTTGGGCTGGATCGTCGCGAGCAATTCGATCTACAACCGCGACTACGCCGACCTCGCCGAACTGGCGCAGGAGCGGATCGTCACTTACTCGAAAAACTCACGACCGCATCAGGATATCGTCGCGCTGATGCAGGCCAACGGGGTCATGGCGCCACGTTTGAATTGCGTGAACTCGGTGTCAGCGATCACCCGGTTGTTGCGTGACGGCTTCGGTATCGGCGCGCTGCCACCGGTGCTGGTGGCCGAGGAACTGGCACGCGGCGAACTGACCCTGCTCGACATCGCGCAGCGGCCGGCGAATCTGCCGGTGGTGGTGTCGTGGCGGGTCGGGGTTGAGTGGGTCGAGGAGATAGTGACGTTGTGTCAGCAGGTCTTGGCGGGGTATGCGCAAAAGGTGGGCAAGGACTGCATCACCCTCACTGACTGAGCACACTTGTGGCGAGGGAGCTTGCTCCCGCTCGGCTGCGCAGCAGTCGTAAAATCGTTACCTGCGCTCGTTCAGAATAAATGGACGGGAGCGCTTCGCACTCCAGCGGGAGCAAGCTCCCTCGCCACAGGGGAAATGAGCGATCTCAAAGGCCTCGTACGTCGCGATCTTCGATCGGCCGGCTCTGGCGCAGACGGCGGCCGCCGAGTACTACCCAATCGATCAGGCGGAACAGGCATTCGATGCCGAACGACAGCAGCAACGCCCCGCTCATGCCCCAGACCATTGCCTCTGGCGTCAGCAGGATCTGATAACTGTAGCCATTCCAGGTTTCCTTGCGAATGTCCGGGTCGGCGGCCAGCACCACTTGCAGGAAGCGCACGTACCACGGGCCTTGCATCGCCTGGAATTGTTTATCCAGCGCGACCTGGCGAGTGAGCAAGGTGTTCAGGCTGTCGGCATCGCTACGAAAAATCGGGTCTTCGCTGGCCCGGTAATGCGCGACCAGCGCCTGCATGTCGCCTTTGAAAAACTGATCGGCGGTGCCCTGAAAACCACGCAGGCCGGTCTGCGCTTCGATCAGATGCGCTTCGACCCGCTGGGCGTAATCGTTGATGAACCCCGGCACCTGGACACCGATCAACAGGCCCGCCGCAAACAACACCAGCCGTACATAACTGAGCAACATGGGTGCAAATCCTTATTCGGTCTTGCCCTGGCTGACGCATTCGCCGCGTCGCCACAGGCTCCATTGGCCCGGTTCGTAGCGGGTCCAGGTTTCGTTTTCGGTCAAAGGCTCGGTGGCGATCACCGTGACCACGTCGTTGGGCGTGGTTTCGGCCTGGAAGTCGACAATCACGTCGACATCCTTGAGCCGTGCGGGGCCGAAAGGTGCGCGCCGGGTGATCTGGGCGAGTTTGGTCGAGCAATAACAGAACAGCCAGTCGCCGTCGCTGAGCAGGCAATTGAACACGCCTTTGCTGCGGTATTCGGCGCAGGCGGCGACCAGATCCGGCAGCAGCACTTCGATATCCACCGGTTCCGGAAAGGCTGCGCGCACACGGTTGAGCAAATCGCAGAACGCCGCTTCGCTGTCGGTATCGCCGACCGGGCGGTAGAAACTCTTGATCGGGGTGAAGTCGGCGAGCTGCCCGTTGTGCGCGAAACACCAGTTGCGCCCCCACAGTTCGCGGACGAACGGGTGGGTGTTGGACAGGCAGACCTTGCCGACGTTGGCCTGGCGAATATGGCCGATGACCACTTCGCTCTTGATCGGATAACGCTGCACCAGATTGGCGACTTCCGACTCGCTGCTCGCCGCCGGGTCCTGGAACAGCCGCAAGCCCCGGCCCTCATAGAAGGCAATGCCCCAGCCGTCGCGGTGCGGGCCGGTGCGGCCGCCGCGCTGCATCAGGCCAGTGAAGCTGAACACGATGTCGGTCGGCACGTTGGCACTCATGCCCAGTAATTCACACATGTGCGGACTCTCGGGTTACAGACGCGGCTCGACCCGCATGCGCTGCGGATTGTTCGGCACGGGCGGGCGACCGTAGCGGTCGTCACCGGCGCCGCCGAACGGCTGATCATCGTCGCGTTCTTCGGCACGGGCCGCAGCCTTGGCGGCCTCGGCGCGTTCGCGTCGGGCTGTCGAAGCACGCTCGATCGGCATACGGATCAAGACGAAAACCAGATAAATCCCGAAGGCGATCATGCCGTACATGAACAGATCGGAAACCGCGCGCCAGGCGTTGTTGCCGACCTTGAAGAGCGTGTCCAGTGCGGTGATGGCGATGGCCGGCGCAACCTTGGCTTTCACTGGATCGACGATGGTCGGGCTGAACAGCAACACCGCCATCAGCACACGCAGCGGCTCGCGCAGCCAGCGCCACATCCAGGTGGTCAGGCGCATCCATACCAGCAGGCAGCCTACGGCGGCAAAGGCGTAAAGGCCCCAGGCGATCAGATAGTCGTTCTCGGTCATGGTGTCCATGGCAAGGCAGGCAAAGAGGCGCTTATAGTAACGACTTTTCGCCCATGCGGCTTGTCCCAATACCAGACGGCCAGCAGCCGACCCTGTGGGAGCGAGCCTGCTCGCGAATGCAGACTGGCAGTTGCAACAGCGTTGCCTGACACACCGCTTTCGCGAGCAGGCTCGCTCCCACAAGGGCTGCGGCGCCTTCAAGACCTGCGAAAAACCCAATTCCGAATAATGTCCGAGAGCCTTCCATGCCCCAATCCGCCAATGTCATCCCAGCCCCGATTGCCCACCGGGCGCCCGGCGCCGACCCGTATGCCTGGCTGCAGGAGCGCGATACCGACGCGGTGCTCGACTACCTCAAGGCCGAAAACGCTTATCAGGAAGCGCAAACCGCTGATCAGGCCGAACTGCGCGAAAGCCTGTTCAACGAGATCAAGGGCCGGATTCTGGAAACCGACCTGTCCCTGCCCTCGCCCTGGGGCCCGTATCTGTATTACACGCGCACCACCGCCGGTGACGAATACGCCCGGCACTACCGCTGCCCGCGTCCGGCGGACGACAGCCTGACGCTCGACGAAAGCCGCGAACAGCTACTGCTCGATCCGAATGCGCTGGCCAATGGCGGCTTCTTCTCGCTCGGTGCTTTCAGCATCAGCCCCGATCACCAGCGCCTGGCTTACAGCGTCGATGCCTCGGGCGATGAGATCTACACGCTGTTCGTCAAGGAACTGTCCAACGACAAGGTCAGCGAACTCGAATTCGCAGACTGCGACGGCAGCATGACCTGGGCCAACGACAGTCTGACCCTGTTTTTCGGCGTACTCGACGACACCCATCGTCCGCACAAACTGTTCCGCTATCGACTCGATGGCACCGCCGCCGAAGAGGTTTTTCACGAGCCGGACGGGCGTTTCTTCCTGCATTGCTACCGCGCCAGCTCCGAGCAGCAATTGCTGCTGTCGCTGGGCAGCAAGACCACCAGCGAGGTCTGGGCGCTGGACGCCAATCAGCCGCACCTGCCGTTCGCCTGTCTGGCGCCGCGGGTCGAAGATCACGAATACGACGTCGACCACGGCCTGCTCGATGGCGTGTGGACGTGGTTCATCCGCACCAACCGCGACGGCATCAACTTCGCCCTGTATCAGGCTGCGGATACCGGCGTACCGCCGAGCGAGGCCGACTGGCAGAATTTGATCCCGCACAGCGATGAAGTGATGCTCGACGGCGTCAGCCTCAACACCGAGGCGGTGACCTTGAGCCTGCGTGAAGGGGGTCTGCCGATCATCGAAGTTCATCCGCAGGGCCAAGCGTCATATCGCGTGCAATTGCCCGACGCGGCCTACAGCCTCCATGTGCAAAACAGCCTGGAGTTCGAGAGCGATCGCATTCGGCTGCGCTACGAAGCGTTGAACCGCCCGGCCCAGGTGCGCCAGTTGATTCTCGCCACGGGCGAGCAAACGGTGCTCAAGGAAACCCCGGTGCTCGGCCCGTTCGATGCCGACGCCTATGTCAGTCAGCGCCTGTGGGCCACCGCCCCGGACGGCACGCAGGTGCCGATCAGTCTGGTGATGAAGCGCGAGATGGTCGGCAAACCCGTGCCGCTGTATCTGTACGGTTACGGTGCCTACGGCTCCAGTCTGGATCCGTGGTTTTCCCACGCGCGCCTGAGCCTGCTCGATCGCGGCATGGCCTTCGCCATCGCCCACGTACGCGGCGGCGGCGAGCTGGGCGAAGCCTGGTATCGCGCCGGCAAGCAGGAACACAAACCCAACACCTTCAGCGACTTCATCGCCTGCGCTGAGTTTCTGGTGCTCAACGGCATCACCACGGCGGACAAACTGGCGATCAGCGGTGGCAGCGCCGGTGGCCTGTTGATCGGCGCGGTGCTTAACCAGCGTCCGGACCTGTTCGGCGTGGCGATTGCCGAAGTGCCGTTCGTCGACGTACTCAACACCATGCTCGACCCAGAACTGCCGCTGACCGTCACCGAATACGACGAATGGGGCAACCCGGAAGAACCGGACGTCTATGATCGGATCAAGGCTTATGCGCCGTACGAAAACGTCACTGCGCAGGCTTATCCACCACTGCTGGTAATCGCCGGCTACAACGACAGCCGTGTGCAATATTGGGAAGCAGCCAAGTGGGTAGCGAAATTGCGCGCGACCAAGACCGACGACAACCCGCTGCTGCTCAAGACCGAACTGGGCGCGGGGCATGGCGGTATGAGCGGACGCTATCAGGGATTACGTGACGTAGCACTCGAATATGCGTTTGTGTTCAAGGTTTTGCAGATTGCCTGAGGAACTCTGCGGGTGGCCTGGGTCTTAACAGCAGACCGCGCAGGCCGATACACCGGAAATCTCCCTGTGGGAGCGAGCCTGCTCGCGAATGCGATCTGTCATTCACATAATCGGTGTCAGACCAACCGCTTTCGCGAGCAGGCTCGCTCCCACAGGGGATGGGTGTAACCCTTGAAATGTGATAACAAAAAGACCGCATCGACATGTCCGAACCGACCTTCCTGAACAACGAAATCCGCGACTGGCTGATGGACTGTGGCCTGTTCGATCAATTGCAGCTGGGCGACTTCGCGGCAGCTTCCGGCTACTTCAGCATCAGCACCGTGGCTGAAGGCGAAGCGATTTTTCGCGAGGGCGATGCCGGCAGTTTCATGTGCATCATCCACACCGGCCAGGTCGCCGTGCAGAAAACCGGCGTCGACGGTCAGGTCATCACCATGGCCACCCTGCGCAGCGGCCGTGCCTTCGGTGAAATGGCCGTGCTCGATGGCGAACGGCGTTCGGCCACGTGCATTGCGGCAAGCAACTGTCAGTTGCTGAACCTGGGCAAGGACTCGCTGGAAAAAATGCTCAACGACGCACCGAAAATCGCCGCAAAGATCATCCGCGCCCTCGCCGTCTCGCTGTCCAAACGCCTGCGCATGGCCGACGGCCAACTCGCCGCGCAACAGGTTTAACCGCCGGGGGATTTCGCCTTGTTGCCGTTCGGCTCGATACCCGGCACCGGTTGATCCTTGCTCGGCGGGCTGGGCATTTCGATTGGCACCAGCGGCGGGCTGCCACTGCCGGCGCCCGACTTGGGCAGGGTAATCGGGGTGATCTGCGGATACGGCGTCGGCGTCGCGGTGCCGGGCGAGCCGGGTTGCGGCGTCGGACTGACCGGAATGCTCTGCTGGGCCTGGGCTGCAGTAATCGCGAGCGCGGCCAGGGTAATGACCGTTAGAATGGTGCGCTTCATCAAGGGCTCCGTTTGGCCTTTAGTCTGTGCTCAGGCTACTCCCAACGCGCCTGCTTGCCTTCCCCCCTTCAGAGATTTCCATGAAACGTTTCGTTCTGCTCGACACCACCCCGATCCCCGAAAACGGCGGTGCCCTGTGCCTGTTCGAGTATGGCGAGGACTTCGTCATCAAGATTCAGGGCGGCGACGGCGGGCAATTGATGAACACGCGCATGCACGGTTCCGAAGACGCATTGGCCGAGATTCCCTGCCGCAAGGTCGCCGGCCGGCCGAATTCACGCGTGCTGATCGGTGGCCTGGGCATGGGCTTCACCCTCGCCTCGGCACTCAAGCATTTGGGCAAGGCCGCCGAAGTGGTGGTCGCTGAGCTGGTGCCCGGCGTGGTCGAGTGGAATCGCGGCCCGCTCGGAGAAAAGTCCGGCCGGCCATTGCTCGATCCGCGAACGGTGATCCGCATGGAAGACGTCGCCAAGGTGCTGCAAAGCGAGCCGAACGGGTTCGACGCGATCATGCTTGATGTCGACAACGGCCCTGAAGGCCTGACCCAGAAAGCCAACAGTTGGTTGTACTCGGCCGCTGGTCTGAATGCCTGCGCCAAGGCCCTGCGCCCCAAAGGCGTGCTGGCGGTGTGGTCGGCCAGCGCTGATCGGCAGTTTTCCGACAAATTGAAGAAGGCGGGTTTCAAGGCCGAAGAAGTCCAGGTCTTCGCCCACGGCAACAAGGGCACCCGCCACACGATCTGGATTGCCGAGAAGCTCAAGGGCTGAGCTAAACTCTGCGCATAACCGTCATCAGTCTTTTACAAAGGTGAACCCATGAGTTCGTCCACCCCCACCAACACGTCGAAGCTGGACCGCATCCTCGCCGACAACCAGCGCGACAAGGAAATGGGCTACCGCGACAAAGCCCTGAAGATGTACCCGCACGTCTGCGGCCGCTGCGCCCGCGAGTTTTCCGGCAAGCGCCTGAGCGAACTGACCGTGCACCACCGCGACCACAATCACGACAACAACCCGCAGGACGGCTCGAACTGGGAGCTGTTGTGCCTGTATTGCCACGACAACGAGCATTCGCGTTACACCGACCAGCAGTATTTCGGCGACGGCTCGCTGAGCACACCGAAAATCGCCAAGGCCACGCATAATCCGTTTGCGGCCCTGGCTGGCCTGATGAAAAAAGAAGACTGAAGATCTTCATCGCCTGAGCTGGCCCTTTCGCGAGCAGGCTCGCTCCCACAGGGGATGTGGGAGCGAGCCTGCTCGCGAAAGCGGCCTGCCAGACACCACAAGTCTCGAATCTGCCCGCCCTCCCCCAATCCCCGTATAATCGCCCTCTTTTTCCCGAAGGCACCCCGCTCGTGGCAGACAAACGGTACAGCTGCATTGGTTTGTATAACCCCAAATCACCGGAGAACGTCGGTTCGGTGATGCGCGCCGCAGGCTGTTATGGCGTGGCCTCGGTGTTCTACACCGGCAAGCGTTATGAACGCGCCGCCGATTTCGTCACCGACACCAAGCGCGTGCACTACGACATCCCGCTGATCGGCATCGACGACCTGAAAAAAATCCTCCCGCTCAACTGCGTGCCCGTCGCTGTGGAACTGGTGGAAGGCGCCCGCCCATTGCCGGAATACACCCACCCCGACCGCGCGCTGTACATCTTCGGTCCGGAAGACGGTTCGCTGGATAAAGAGATTCGCGACTGGTGCGAAGACGTCGTGTACATCCCGACCACCGGCTGCATGAACCTCGCCGCTACGGTCAACGTCGTGCTTTACGACCGCATGGCCAAAGGCCTGAACACCCGCTCCGGGCCGAAATTCCGCTGAAGCGTCGCACATTCGATGGAACAAGCTGACCGCCGCGGCAGTCAGCTTATCTATCAATCGCACCCTGCCTGGAGATAGATCATGAGCGAGCTCAAACGCGTAGAACGCATCGAATCCACCCCGTTCCAGTCGCCTTCGCACAAGAACGTGCACGGCTGGGAACGCGTCGGCTCGTTGACCGGCGGCGTGCTGATGGTCGGCAAGGGCCTGCGCCGTGGCGGCGTGTTCGGCCTGATTCAAGTGGCGCTCGGCGGCATGGCCGTGGCCCGCGGCATCACCGGCCATTGCTCGGCGAAAAGCCTGTTGGAGAAAGGTCGTCAGGACATGAACAACGTACGGGCGAAGATCGAACGCGCCGGGGAAGAACTGAGCAAGCTGAAGACCAACGCCGAAGTTGCCACGGAAACGGCGACCGTTACCGGCAATGATTCGCTGACCTCGCCGAAAGCCGGCGTTTGATCCAAATAATGCGTTGAGGCGAATTACGCCATCGCGAGCAGGCTCACTCCTACAATTGAAACGCGTTCACCTGTAGGAGTGAGCCTGCTCGCGATAGCGGTTTCGAATCGCTTCACCATCAGCCCGCGCGAAAAATCAGGTGATCTTCCCAGTCATCCTCCGGCACGCTGCCTTCGGCGAGCATGCGTCCGGATTGGGAAATTCGCTCGTGGTGCACTGCATCCCGGTCACCGCACACCAGGTGATGCCACAACGGCAGATCCTTGCCCTCGCTGACCAGACGATAACCGCAGGTCGGCGGCAGCCACTTGAACTCTTCCGCCTGCCCCGGGGTGAGCTGGATGCAGTCAGGCACAAACTTGATACGGTTCGGATAATCGCTGCACTGACAGGTCTTCAGATCCAGCAGTTTGCAGGCGATGCGCGTGTAATAGACGCTGTTGTCTTCCTCATCCTCGAGCTTTTGCAGGCAGCACAGGCCGCAGCCGTCGCACAGCGATTCCCATTCCTCGTGATCGAGTTGATCGAGGGTTTTGCGTTTCCAGAACGGTTCGACAATGGCGGCCATGGTTCAAGCATCAACATCAAGGTGGTGAAAAGGCCGCCAGTCTAGTGCCAGCGGGCGCGGTGGCCAAGCGCTGGCGACTGTCGGTAAATCCGCTTGTCAGCCCCAGCGCCGCCCAGTAGGGTTTTGCAACGAACTTCTCCCCATCCGTTGCAAGGAATCCGTGCATGAGTGCCAACCCTCGCGTTGCCGATTACGCCATTCACCCGCAGTTCACCGAGCGCTGGTCGCCCCGCGCTTTTAACGGCGAAGCGATCCCTGAAGAGACCTTGCTGAGCTTCTTCGAAGCCGCACGCTGGGCGCCGTCGGCGTACAACTCGCAACCGTGGCGTTTTCTCTATGCACGCCGCGATACACCGAACTGGCAGCGTTATCTGGGTCTGCTCAACGAATTCAACCGCAGCTGGGCGCAGCATGCTTCAGCGCTGGTGATCGTGATTTCGAAGACCACTTTCGTGGCACCGGGCGCTACCGAGGAAACCCCGGCGCTTTGGAGCACGTTCGATACCGGCTCGGCGTGGGGCCATCTGGCGCTGCAGGCGAGCCTCAGCGGCTGGCACACCCACGGCATGGCCGGTTTCGATCAGGAATTGACCCGCAAGGAACTGAACATTCCTGAGGAATATGCCCTGCATGCGGCGGTGGCGGTGGGCAAGCTCGGTGACAAGGCAACCCTGGCCGAGTACCTGCAAGCCCGCGAAACACCGAGCCCGCGTCGTCCGCTGAGCGAGCTGGTGGCCGAAGGCGATTTCACCCTTTAAAAGCCTGCACAAAAACAAAGTGGGAGCGAGCCTGCTCGCGAAAGCGATGCGTCAGACAACAATGATGTTGGCTGACACGCCCTCTTCGCGAGCAGGCTCGCTCCCACCTTTTTACCGGGAAACACTCAATATCCGCGGGTGAAATCCACTTCCCCACGCAACGCCTCACCCGCCTCATACGCCTTCAGGTTCTGGACAAACAAATCCACCATCAGCGCCGGCGACGTTGGTGCCGAGCTGTGCCCGGTCAGCAGCAAGCCCCACGCGGTCCAGAATGGATGGCGTTGCGGCAATGGCTCCTGACGGCAGACGTCAATCACCGCACCGGCCAGGTGCCCTTCCTTCAAGGCCTCGACCAGATCGGCATCGACCACCGCGACACCGCGCCCGGCGTTGATGAACAACCCGGTCGGCTTGAATTGCTTGAACAGCGCCGCGTCGTAGATATCGTGGGTGTGTTCGGTGTTCGGCAGCAGGTTGACCACGTAATCCACCTCGCCCACCAGACGCGGAAGATCGGCCAGCGCGCCGACTTCGACGAACGGCGCCTGTTCGCGGGCGCTGCTGGCGATGCCGTACAACTCGACGCCGAATGGCAGGAGAAATTGCGCGACACTCTGGCCGATGTCACCGGTGCCGACGATCAGTACCTTGCGCCCGACCAGACTCTGGCCGCTGCGGTTGTCCCACTTGCGCTCGACCTGGCTGACCAGCCGCGCCAGCACTTCGCGCTCATGGCCGAGGATGTAGGTCAGCACGTATTCGGCCATGACCTGACCGAAAATCCCCACCGCCCGGGTCAGGCGATAATCGCGGCGCAAGCCGTCGGCGAGCAGCGGCGTGATACCGGCCCAGGTCGATTGCAGCCATTGCGGTTGATGGCCCTGGCGCAGCAGGGTCGCCAACAGGTCCGGCTGGCCCAGCCAGACCGGGCAATCGGCGGCCTGACGCGCCAGTTCGGCGGAGTCGCCGCTGGTCAGGACTTCAAGCTCGGGCAGTGCCTGACGCAGCAGTCGGGCGTATATCGCGTGGTCGTGTTCGGCAATCAGAACGCGCATCTTCAAACCTTTCGCAAACCGTGCAGACGGCCGCCGGGATCGGGCCGGCCATCGCGGTAAAAACAGTTCCAGGGTTAACCGAGGCCCAGGACAGGGCCTCGCGGGTCAGACCGGGTCGTTGCGTCGCAGCAACTCTTCGGGCAAGTGCTCGATGTACTCGTCCTCGGCCGGTGGCATTTGCAGGTGATAGCCCTGCTTGTCGAGGTTTTCCAGGACTACGGTGATGTCTTCGCTGGCCAGCTTGCGCTCAGGCGACAGCACCAGGTCGAAGGAATGCTTCGCTTTGCCGAAAGCCGTCATCAGCGCTTCCGGCACGCGCTCGAGCGCATCGCTCTTGAGCACATACAGATACATGCCGCTGCGCTTGGAGCTTTGGTAGATGGAGCAAATACGTTTCAAGGCTGTTCTCCGGCGGTGGACAGGCTGTCGAGCAGCTTCTGACCGAGCAATTCGCGGCGCCAGCCACGCAGCGAATCGGGCAATTGGTAAGGCCCCTCGGGGAAGCCGCTTTTGACCAGGGCTTCGAGGGTTTTCTTGCGCAGCATCAGCTCCGGGGCGATCCCGAGGCGTTCGGCCTCGGCCTGACCCAGCGCGCGCAGTTGCTTGATCAACGCAGCAGCTTCGATCGGCAACGGCTCCGGCACTGCCGGTGGCCATTGATCAGGGCCCACACTGCCAGAGCGCTTGATCAGATCAAGCAGAAACTGACCGTCCTGACGCACGGTACGTGGGTGCATGTCTTCGATCTTGCCCAGCGCCGCGAGGTTATCCGGCTGCGTGCGGGCCAAGGGCCACAGCGAGTGTTCACGGACAATGCGGTTACGCGGCAAGTCTCGGGCGCGGGCTTCTTTTTCGCGCCAGGCGCACAGCTCACGCAGCACGGCCAGTTGCGCGCGGGACAGCTTCCACGCCAGTTTCGCCTCGCGATAGACCTCGTAAGGATCGGTTTCGCGGCGCAGGTTGGCGACCAGTTCGGCGCCATCTTCCAGCACCCAGGCGAACTTGTCGTCGGACAGCTTGGGCCGCAACTCGACGAACACCTCGGCCAGATGCACAGCGTCTTCGGCGGCATAGCTGATCTGGGTTTCCGACAACGGACGCTGCAACCAGTCGGAGCGGGTTTCACCCTTGGGCAGGTCGATGCCGAGCACTTCCTGCACCAATCGCGAGTAGCCCATGGAAAAACCGAGGTTCAGGTAAGCGGCGGCCAGTTGCGTGTCGAACAACGGCGCCGGCAGGCTGCCGGTCAGGCGCAACAGCACTTCGAGGTCTTCGCTGCAGGCGTGCAGGACTTTGAGGACCGCCGGGTTTTCCAGCAACGCGGCCAGCGGTTGCCAGGCGTTGATGGTCAGCGGATCGATCAGGTAGGCGCGTTTGCCGTCGCCGATCTGCAACAGGCCGGCAATCGGGTAGAAGGTGTCGACCCGCATGAATTCGGTGTCGAGGGCAACGAACGGCAGTTGCTGCCACTCGGCGCAAAACTGCGCGAGGCTTTCGTTGTCGCGAATCCAGTGAATATCGATAGCCACACGGCTCTCCCTTGAAGAATGGCGCGCAGTATATATCGCCACTGGCGATTTACGCGCCTTTGAAGGGCAAGAGCTGTAAGGAAATGTCTTGCCTGACAGCAAGAATAGTCTGACAGCGGAAACAGAAAGGCCCGTCGCATCAGCGCGACGGGCAGGAAACGCCTCACTGCTTGGCCAGTACGCCGTCGATCACCGCGCCGCGACAGCCGGCAAACATGTCCAGCGCCGGCTGGTACACGCTGCTGCGCACCTCGAGCAGGCCGAGCATGGAGTGGAACAGGTTGTCCTGACTCAGCGGCTTGTCGCGGCTCAGTTGCAGGCAATGCGTATCGACCGAGTAGGCTTTCTGATAGCTGTCGGAGAACCACGCCAGCATCGCTACATGCTTCTGCTGCTCGGGCGCCAGCATGTACGGCGTGCCGTGCAGAAACAGGTTGTATTCGCCCAGCGATTCACCGTGATCCGACAGATAGAGCATGGCGGTGTCGACTTTGTCCTGATTGCTGCGCAGCACATCGATCAGGCTCGCCAGCACATGGTCGGTGTAGACCAGCGTGTTGTCGTAACCGTTGACGATACTTTCGCGGCTGCAATTATTCAGCGCGTTACTCTCACAGACCGGGGTGAAGTGTTCGTACTCCTTGGGATAACGCTTGAAGTAATCCGGGCCGTGACTGCCCATCTGGTGCAGAACCAGCACCGTGTCTTTATCCAGGTGATCGATAAAGCTCTGCAAACCCTGCAGGAGGATTTCATCGCGGCATTCGCTGTTGGCGCACAACGCCGGGTCCTGCAATTTGCTGACATCCTGCACCGTGACCCGGTCGCAAGTGCCTTTGCAGCCGGACTGGTTATCGCGCCAGATCACATCGATGCCGGCGCGCTTGAGCACATCGAGCAAACCCTCTTCATTCTTGGCCTTGCTGGCGTTGTAATCCTTGCGGCCCATGTTGGAGAACATGCATGGCACCGAGACCGCGGTCTCCGTGCCGCAGGAATGCACATCGGTAAAGGCGATCAGCCCCGCCTCTTTGTCCAGTTGCGGCGTGGTGTCCCGGTCGTAACCGAGAATGCCGAAGTTCTGCGCCCGCGCACTTTCCCCGACCACCAGCACGGTCAGCGATTTGCGGGGCTGGAATTGCAAGTCGGGATTGCGCTGGGCATCTACGCCAATCTTGATGAACGGCTGCTGTGCCGAGACGACTTGCTCTTGCAGGTAGCCGAGGGACGCGCCGATGTAATTGCTCGGCACCAGCATCAGGCGAATTTCATGATGGTTGCGAAACAACGAAGACAACCCCTGATAGTTGGCCAGTGCCACGACACCGATCACCGCCGCAGAGGCGACATTGACAATAACTTTGCTGAACAACTCATGATGCCAGCGCCGATAAGTGACCGGCACTTTCCATAACACCAAACACGGCAAAATACCCAGCAAGACAATATAGGCAAACAACTTCATTGAAAGCAGATCACGCACTTCCGTCGCATTGGTTTCAGCGAAGTTTCGCAACATGCCGGCATCGATCATCACGCCGTATTGGCTCATGAAATAAGCCACGCCAGCGCTGATTAAAAACAACAGGGTCAATAACGGTTTGAGCAGGGGGCGGAAAGCGAACAACGTCAGGACAATATTGAACGCGGCGAAGATCATCACGCCGAACGCCAGGCGCAGGACGCTGCCCTTGCCATCGGCGGCGGTTATCTCGAACAGATGTTGCCAGAGCACCAGGTTGAAACCGAGCAACAAAAAGGCGCTGGCGAACAACGTCACCCATTCCGGGCGCACGGCTTTTAACTTCAACATGATGAATGACTGTTCCTGAAAGAAGAGCCTCGTCACTTGTGAAAATTTCATTCACCGAGGCATGACAAACTTTAGGCAGCCATGGATCAATTTTTCGTGAAAAAGATGCTAATGATTAGTTGCCTTCGGGCATTGTTGTGGAAGTTTGCGCGTATTTGCGAATGGTTCAGGTTTCATTCAGTTTCAGGCATTTCGCAATTTCCTATGTGGGAGCGAGCCTGCTCGCGAAAGCGCAGTGTCAGCAAATGAATGCTTGTCTGGAGTAACGCATTCGCGAGCAGGCTCGCTCCCACAGCGGAACATGGGTGTTATCGAGTTTCCAGGTCTGGCGCGGGATTTTCTGATTTGCCGATCTGCGCGACGCGACGCCTAATCATCAGCTTCCGCAATCGAAGGCCTACTGATGAATCATCACCGCCCCGCCGCTTGGCTGATGTTCGCGATCATCCTTGTCGCACTTAATCTGCGCCCATCAATGGCCGCCGTGGGACCGTTGCTGTCGGCGATCCGTGGCGATATCCCGTTGAGCTTCAGCGCTGCCTCCCTGCTGACGATGTTGCCGGTCATGGCCATGGGGCTGGCGATGTTCTTCGGCCTGAGCGTCAGCCAGCGCTTGGGCGAACAGCGCACGGTGCTGCTGTCGTTGCTGATCATCGGGCTGGCGACGCTGTCGCGGTTGTTTATCGATTCAGCTCTTGCGCTGATCCTCAGCGCCATAGTGGCCGGCATCGGCATCGCCATGATTCAAGCGTTGATGCCGGCGCTGATCAAGTCGCGCTTTCCCGACAAAGTAGCGTTATGCATGGGCGTCTACGTGACGTCGATCATGGGCGGCGCGGCGATTGCCGCATCATTGGCGCCACTGGTGATGGTGCAGACCGGCAACTGGCGCGCAGGGCTGGCCGTTTGGGCCGGGCTGGCGGTGCTCGCCTTGCTGGTCTGGTGTCTACAGCCCGCGCGTGCCATATCAAGAGGGATCAAGCGGGAGTCTGTTATCACCCGCCGTCGCGCCTGGTTGCTGGCGATTTTCTTTGGCCTCGGTACGGCGTCCTACACCTGTGTCCTCGCCTGGCTCGCCCCGTACTACGTGGAAAAGGGCTGGAGCGAACAACACGCCGGGCTGCTGTTGGGTTTTCTCACAGCGATGGAGGTCATTTCCGGCCTGGCGGTGCCTGCGATTGCCAACCGAAGCCGTGATCGACGCGCAATATTGGCGGCTCTGCTGTTACTGATCATCGGCGGTTTCTGCGGGCTGATTCTCGCCCCGGCGCAGCTGGCCCTGCTCTGGCCGTGTCTGTTGGGACTGGGTATTGGCGGTCTGTTTCCGATGAGCCTGATCGTCGCGCTCGATCATTGCGACGACCCGCAGCAGGCCGGTGGCCTCACTGCATTTGTGCAGGGTATCGGTTACCTGATCGCTGGCCTCTCGCCGCTATTGGCAGGGACAATTCGTGATCGGCTGGGCAGTTTTGAAGGCGCGTGGTGGGCGCTGACTGCGGTGATGGTGAGCATGTTGCTGATGGTCGTGCGCTTCCATCCTCGCCATTACACACGGCACTTGCCTTGCCCGGGCTAGAGGCCTCTGGCCATCTTTTCCGCACAAGATTGGCAACGTCGTGTTACTAAAAGTTTCTGTCCCACATGTGTCCGTGAAATGTCCTACGATGGTTTCTCCTGGCACCATCGTTCCGCTAGGATCGTACGCACACGTTTGCGCGAATTCGGCGCAAGGGGCACAGCGAGACGGAACTCATGCTGAACAGTAATTTGCTTCGCAAGCTCGATATGCAGGATTTGATGGTATTTGTTGCTGTGTATGAGCAGAGCAGTGTCACCGATGTCTCGGAAACCCTGTTTGTCAGTCAGTCCACTGTCAGTTATTGCCTGAAGAAACTGCGCACCAGTTTCGAAGACGAATTGTTCATCAACACCCGTACGGGCATGCGCCCGACTTACAAGGCCTGCAGCATGTACGGCCATGTGCAGAAGATCCTCGAAAGCATCAACCTCTGCCACGCCGGAGCACCGGCCTTCGACCCGAGCCGGCAGGCGGTGACCTTCAATATCTGCGCCCCGGAATATTTCGAGCAGTTGATCCTGCCGCGCCTGTTGAAGCGCTTCGACTTCGACGACTTGCCGGTGATGGTCAACATGCACAAGTTCGAAACCGATGTACCCGCCGATGAGTTACGCGACGGCTCACTCGACCTGGTGATCAGTTTCGGCCCGCACTTTCATCGCCAGCATGCGGATCTGAAATCACGGATGTTGCTTGAAGATGACCTGGTCTGCGTCTTCGACAATCGTGCCACGCCACTGGAACCGCGTTTGAGCCTTCAAGCATTTACCGAGCGACGGCATGTGTTCCCGACGCCGTGGACATCGAGCACCAACATGGTCGACGGCTGGCTGGCGCGCCAGGCGCAGAAACGCCAGATCGTCGCGCGATCGAACAGCTACAGCGCCGCGTTGAAGATGATCACCGGCACTGACTTCATCCTCACCCTGCCCCGGCGCATCCAGCGTTTGCTGACCAATGACGCGGTATTCAAACACTGCGAGGCACCCAACGGTTTGCCGGGCTTCACCCTCGATATGCAGTGGAGCCAGAACGTCGATCAGGACAGCGCCAATGTCTGGCTGCGCGAGCAGGTGATTCAGGTGTGCAGCGAGCTGGAAAGCGCCTGAGCCTCAGATGCCGATCGCGGCCTTGCTGTAGGACTCGCGATCGATGTCGAGCAGTTCGACGCACAGTTGCACTTCAAGCCCGGCCGGCCATTCGCAGAGCTCCTGCAACACCGCCAGCAGGCTTTGCGACAACTGCTTCTTGATTTCTGCCGAGCGCCCGCTGAGCAAGGCCAGCTTCACATGGACGAAGGCACGCTCGCCGAGAGCCGTGCCGACCTTGAAGTGTTCGACCTTGATCGCGCGGCTCTTGATATCGAACTCCGCCCCGAACTGACCGGAACCGACCAGGGTGTTGTTGAGCCTGATCAGGGCAATGTCGGCGTTCAACTGCGTCAGGTTGGCGGTGTATTCCATGTGCAGGTGTGGCATTGCGGATCTCCAGTCGGGGGGGGCGGGGGCGTACGTATAACACATGCGAATCAGCGGACTTTCTGATGGAACTGTCGAGTGGAACGAGGCTGCGAGCTTTTGATCCTTCATTTGAAGATCAAAATCAAAAGATCGCAGCCTCGTTTCACTCGACAGCTCCTACAAGGGATCGTGGCGCTCAGTTGGCCGTTCGCTCATGAATGCTTCCAGTCGCGAACGCAGCCAGCGTTCGGCCGGGTCGCTGTCGACATGGCTGAGCCAGACCATCGACAGGTCCAGCGTCGGCGTCTTGAACGGAAACGGTTCCTGGAATAGCGCCCCGGACGCCGCCATCGCCGCTGCGGTGTAGTCCGGCAGGCTGGCGATCAGGTCGGTGCCCGCCAGCAGCGCCGGCAGCGCGCTGTACTGCGGCACCGACAACACCACCTGGCGCGTCCGGCCCAGCTCCGCCAGCCATTCATCGGCATAGCCACTGACGTTGGCCGTGTGCGACACCAGTACATGCGGGCGAGCGCAATATTCGTCGAGAGTCAGCGGCGTATCAGAGGCGTCGGCGCGCAGGATGCTCGGCTGGATATGCCGCAGCAGTTTGCGTTTGGCGTTGGCCGGCAGGCCACGGGTCTGGCTGATGCCGACGGTGATATCGCCAGCCGCGAGAAGATCGGGAATCCGCCAGTAATCGACATGCTGCACGACGAACACCACGTTCGGTGCTTCCTGGCGCAGAGCACGCAACAGCGGCGGCAGGAGGCCGAATTCGACGTCATCGGACAGGCCGATGCGAAAGGTCATGGTGCTGGTGGCGGGGTCGAAATCGCGGGTCAGGCTCAGCGCCGCCGACAGCGAGTCGAGTGCTGGTTTGAGATGGCGGTAAATATCTTCGGCACGGGCCGTCGGTTCCATGCGATGACCGACGCGGATGAACAGCGGGTCGTTGAGCATCGTGCGCAAACGGTTGAGCGCCGAGCTGATGGTCGGCTGGCCGAGGAACAGCTTCTCCGCCGCGCGGGTCACGTTGCGTTCGAGCATCAGAGTCTCGAACACCACCATCAGGTTGATGTCGGCCTTGCGAAGTTCATTGCGGTTCATCCATTGCCCCTGCTCCCCGGAATAGCGGCAGTGTAGAAAGGCCTTGGGCATTGCGTCCATAAACGTTTCCGAGACAGCGTTGCAGAAACATCCGCGAACGATTGGAAACAAATCCGCGATAGCCAAAAAAACCCTCTGCGCTAGGCTTGCGTCGATGCGCCACACAGGCTGGCGCGCCTATCGATCGCAGGGAGCGAACCGTATGTATTTCGAAATCTACCGACAAACCCGAGGCACCCCGAGCACCGGCAAAGGCCAATGGCGCTGGCGCCTGCGTGCGCGCAACCACGAGACGGTGGCCAGTGGTGAGTCGTACGTGAACAAGGCCGATTGCCTGCATGTGATCAACCTGATCAAAGCCGTACAGGGCGAGACGCCGATCAAGGAGATTTGAGCCAGGCGACCGTCCTTGTTGGAAAGGCGGGCCGTTGGTCGCCATTCAGAACGGTTGCTTGAATACTCATCCGCTATGCTCATCAAAGGTGCATGTGCTGCAATTGCTGCTGCCATGCACCTGACCGTCCATTGATCCCGCAGAGGTTACGCGCGATGAAATCACTTGCCGCAATCTGCCTTGCAATACTGGTCCTGAGCGCCCAGCCCGGCCACGCGGACACCCTCGATGCTTTCGTCGAAGAAGCGGCCCAGCAGAGCCTGTTCCAGAACAACAGCGCACATATCGCGCTGGAAAAGGCCACCCTGCCCGAGGTCAAAGCGTTCGCCAGACACATGATTGCCGACCATGAGCGTTTCGATAAACAGCTCCGGCAGCTGGGGGAGAGCCAACGCATGGCGGTGCCGACGGAACCTTCGGTAGCCTCGAAAGCCAAGCAACTGCGCCTCGAGTCTCGGGACGATTCCTTCGATCGCATCTACATCGACAGCCAGGCCGAAACCCTCGAGCAAAAACTGATGCTGTTCAAGAAAGAAGCCATGTCGTCGCAAGATCCGCAGCTCAAGGCCTTCGCTCAAGCAGCCTTGCCGGGCATTGAAAAACAGGCGAAAACTGCTCGGGATCTGCAGGAAAAACTCAAACCGTCAGCGGGCGCGCTGAAGTCCGTCAACCCTTGAGCGAACCGCGGAACGATCAAAACTGCAAAAGAACCACACCCACCAATACGGCGATTACCGCAGATACCGCCATCACTTGGGTCGAGGTGAACGCCAGCGCCGCCTCCTTGGAACGGCCGATGAAGCGGCCACGAATCTGATGTAAACCTGGCTGCGCTTCGAACAGGTTGTCCGGGTGCTCGTTGTCCTCAGGTTCACTGGTCTGCTGACCGGTCCAGGCGCTGCGCGCCAGCAAACGATCCAGCAAACCTGGCATGACCGACTGGCCGATGATCGCCTTGATCGTCGACCATCCCAGCCACAACTCTCGCGGCGGGTGTTTGACCACGCTGAAAATCGCTCGCGCTGCCACGTCCGGGTCATGGATCGGCGGCACAGGTTGCGGGCGTCTGGGCAATTTGTTGCGTGCCCAGTCGAACTGCGGCGTGTTGATCGCCGGCAGTTGCACCATGCACACGCGGATACGGCTGCGCTCATGCAGTAACTCGCAGCGCAACGCGTCGGTAAAACCGCGCACGGCGAATTTTGCCCCGCAGTAAGCGGCCTGCAACGGAATGGCGCGATATGCCAGCGCCGAGCCGACCTGAATGATCAGCCCTTTGTTGCGCGGGCGCATCAACGACAGCGCTGCCAACGTGCCGTGGACGGTGCCGAGATAGGTCACCTGGGTGACGCGCTCAATCTCGGCGGCGGACAATTGCTCTATCGGCGAGAGCACTGTGACCATCGCCGCATTGATCCACACCGTCAAAGGCCCGAGCCTGGCTTCCATCTGCTGGGCGGCCTCCTGCACGGCAAGCGCATCGGCAACGTCGACGCTGACGGCAGCCACCTCGACCCCATACATTTCCAGCTCCTGTTGCGTAGCGGCCAATCCTGCGGGATCGCGCGCCAGCAAGCCGATGCTATACCCGCCAGCGGCAAACCGATGCGCCACCGCGCGCCCGACGCCAGCACTGGCGCCGCTTATCACCACCAAAGGTTGCTCCTGCATGAACCGTCCTCGTTGACGCTCAGTCAATCGGCCCGATATTGATCATCAGGTCGTCACCCAGCCCTTGCACCTTGGCCAGCACATCCACCGGCGTTTCGCTGGAAAAATGCACGACATAGCCCATGCCGCTGCCGTCCTCTTCGATCGCGCTGACCCACAGCTCGACCTCGTCGGCGTCCAGCCCCAGCGCCTGGCCAAACTGACGGTTGCGGTGATCGGAATCGGTTTCGTCCATCGGGTAATCGCTCATGACCAACATCTCCTCGGGGATCAGTCCCCTCACTGGTTGCTCAATGGGGTTTTAAGGATGGACGCCTGCCGCGCGACGACAGTTCGTTTTTTTAATCGAGTATCGAACGCAGCTTGCGCAACAGGTCCACCGGCGCGTAGGGCTTGGCGATCAATTCGAATTCATTGTCAGTCAGCTCATCCGGCGTCGACTCGTCCGCGCAGTACCCGGTCGTGAGCAGGATTTTAATGGCCGGATAGCGTTGGCTGACCTCCCGCGCCAGTGCCAGCCCGTTCATCTCGCCGGGCATGACCAGGTCGGTGAATACCAGGTCGTATTCGCTACTCTGCAACACGGCCAGTGCCTCGCTCGCATCAGCAACGAGGTCAGTGTGATAACCCTGTTCGGACAATACAAAGCGCGCCAGTTCAGCGACTTCGGCGCGGTCCTCGACGATCAGGATGCGCTCGGTGCCCTTGAGGTTTTCCTCGGTTACAGGCGAGCCGGTTGCCGACAGCTGACTGTCATCTGCGGGGAAGAACAGGCGCACCGTAGTGCCGAGTCCCGGCGTCGATTCGATTTTGACCACGCCGCCGGATTGCTTGACGAAGCCGTAGACCATCGAAAGCCCGAGACCGGCACCGTTGCCTTCTTCTTTGGTGGTGAAAAAAGGCTCCATCACTTTGTCGAGATCGTCGGCGGCTATGCCCACACCGTTATCAGCAACCGCGATGCAGACGTAACGCCCCGCCGCCAGTCCGCCCTGATGCGGATCCGTCGGATCCGGTACATCGACGTTGCGGGTCTGCACGGTGATCGCAGGTTGCTGTTGGTCAACCAGCGCATCGCAGGCGTTGGATAGCAAATGGTTCAGCGCCATCTCCGCCTGCGCCGGGTCGAGGCGGCAATTCCACAAATCCTCGGCCAACTCGAATTGCGGCTCCAGATCGCAGGATTCCGGTGCCGGCAGCGTTGACCGCTCGAGCAAGGCATTGAGATTGATCACCCGGCCCTCAAGCCGTTGCCGCCGGGAAAACGCCAGCAGATGCTGAGTCAGCAGACGGGCTTTTTCCGCCGCCGCACGGGCGTGACCGGCGCCGACCACGATGCGCTGCGGGTCGATGCTCGGGCGTTTGGCGGTGTGCTGGATCAGCTCGATGTAGCCGATCATCACTTGCAGCAGGTTGTTGAAATCGTGGGCGATGCCACCGGTCAACTGCCCCAGTGCTTCCATGTTCTCGCTGTAACGCAAACCGTCCTCGGCGTCACGGCGTCGGCTGACGTCCATTTGCGAGGCGAAGAAATACACCAGTTGCCCGCGCTCGTTGAATAACGGCGCGATAAACAGCTCGTTCCAGAACGATGAACCGTCCTTGCGATAGTTGAGCACTTCCACGCAGGTTTCGTGGTGATGTTTCAACGCTTGTTTGACCTGTTGCAACACGGCGCGATCGGTCTGCTCGCCTTGCAGAAATCGGCAGTTGCGCCCGAGCACCTCTTCCCGCTCGTAGCCACTGAGTTCAAGAAAGGCATTGTTGGCAAAAATAATGGGATCATCGGCCTGCGCAGGATCGGTGACGATCATGGCCATGCGGCTGACCTGCACCGCCGCGAAGAACACATCTTTGCGCTCTTGCGAAAGGACCGCCACATCGGCTCGGTCGACGATCGGCCTGGAATTTCTAGGCAAGTTGACCTCCGCTGAGTTACTTCCGTTTCGCTGAGACCACCATCACCGATCGGAGTGCCGCGATCGAACGCCGGCAGCACAGGTGTCCGATGAGTTGCCGCAGACTGTCGAGGGATCCGAAGCGTGTCGCTGATTGTCGAAAGCACACCGAGCACTGCACGCGGTTATCACGTTCGGCAGCCTGCATAGTCAAATCCGAACCGCTAGGGAGAACCACCGTGGATTTGTTGTTTCTGGGCACGTCAGCCGGCGTGCCGACCCGCCAGCGCAATGTCAGCGCCACGGCATTGATCGCGTCTGCGGGCAAGGGCTGGTACCTGATCGATTGCGGTGAAGGCACCCAGCATCAGGTTTTGCGCACACCGCTGTCGCTGAGCGAGCTGCGGGGGATTTTCATCACTCACGTGCACGCCGATCACTGCCTCGGCCTGCCGGGGTTGCTGGCGAGCACGGGCATGTCGGGGCGCACGCGGCCGCTGGATATTGTGCTGCCGACAGCGCTGCATCCGTGGCTGAAAATGAGCCTTGAGGTGACGCAATCGCACCTGCCCTTTGAGATCAACCTGCACGCCGTGGAAACGCTCACAGAGTGGCGCAACGTCAACGTTCAAGTGCAGACCGTCGAGCTGTCCCACCGTGTGCCGTGTCATGGTTATGTATTTACCGAGTCCGATCCGGAGCCGCGTCTGGACGTGCAGCGCCTCGAGGCCGAAGGCATAGAGCGCGGCCCGCTTTGGGGTCAGCTGGCCCATGGTCAGGACGTAGAGCACAACGGGCAGTTGTTGCATGCGCGGGATTACTTGCTCAGCTCAAGACCTGATCGGCGCATCATTGTCTGCGGCGATAACGATCGCCCGGCACTGCTGGCCGAAGTGGCGCAATCGGCAGATGTGCTGGTGCATGAAGCGACATTCGTGCAAGCAGCGATCGACCGCGCTCGCGCCAGTTACGGCCACAGCAGCGCCGCCGCTGTCGCCGGTTTTGCCGAGTCCGCCGGCGTACGCAACCTGGTGCTGACGCATTTCAGCGCGCGCTATCAGGCCAATCCGGCTTTGAGTCCGTCGATCGAAGATGTGCGTAGTGAAGCGGCGTCGCTGTATCACGGCCAGCTGATTCTGGCGCGTGACCTGCAGCGTTATCACCTGGATCGGTCGGGACATTTGCAGCCGGTGGCGACTGAGCGCAAACCGCTGCAGGTCGCGCCATAATCCGCTACCGCGTCCGCCCGGCTGACAGGCGGACGCTGGCACGCGGGTTTACTTCTTGGCTTCCTTGTCCGGATCCGCCGAGCGTTCGAGAAACGCTTCGGTTAGTTGCGGCAGGTGCTTTAGCAGCCATTCGGACATGGCCACTTCCTGCGGCAGAATCTTTTCGCAGGCCTTCTGTGTCTGCTTGTCCCCCGCCGCTTTCGCCGCTGCAATAAGCACGGTGTAACTGGCGATTTCCATGTTTTCGAATACATAACCGGCCATGGCGCCCTTGATCACCTCGTCGCTCATCAAGGAGCCGCCGACGGCCTGACCGAACGCCATCAGCTTGCCGCCCAGGTCTTTGATCGTCGACGAATCCCCGCCCAGACGTTGCAGGCATTCATCGATGAGTTTCTGCTGGCCGAGGGTTTCTTCGATGTGCTGATCAATGCGCGCCTTGAGCTTCGGGTAATGCTCCAGACGCTTGGACTGCGCCTTGAGCATCTGCTCGGCCTGTTGCTCCATGGCGTGGGCGTCACGCAGCCAGTCGAGCAGATTTTCCTGTGGAGTAGCCATTGTCGAGTCCTCTTCTTGATGATTCCCAATGATCAACCGGGGCGCGCCGTGAAATGTCAGGCGCGCCCCACGTGCCTCACAACCCAGGCTTGGCTTGCGCGCCGGAGCCCAGATCCGCTCCAGTGACCGGCTCGCTGTTGGGGTCGGACATGGTGCGCATCTTCATGTTTTCCAGCAGCGCTTCGTCGGCGCTGTCCAGTTGCACGGTGGCCAGACCATCGCCGCCGTCGACTGCTGGCGTCGGGTCTTCGACAAACTCCCAATCGTCGCCCTGGTTCCACGGACCGCGCATGCTTTCGGTGCCTTGCGACATGTTGAAGTACACGTTGGTGAACTCCGGCATGCCCGGCAGCTTGCCTTGGGGGAAGTTGGGCTGGATCGAGTGCAGGGCTTTTTCGAAGGACAACTGGTGGGCAATCTCGCGGGTCATCAGAAAGCCCAGCGCCTCTTTTACGCCGGGATCATCGGTCACGTTCATCAAGCGCTCATAGACGATCTTCGCCCGAGCTTCGGCGGCGATGTTGGAGCGCATGTCGGCAGTGGGCTCGCCAATGGTATCGACGTACGCCGCTGTCCACGGCACGCCGGCCGAGTTGGTCAACGGCGAACCGGCACCGTACAGCAGGCTGGTGATGTGCGAGTCATTGCCGTTGCCATTGAGCGAGCGATACAACTCGCCCTCCTGCTCGACGCCTTCGGCCATCCGGCCTTTTGCGCCTTTGTTGAGCATGACGATGATCGAGCCAATGATCTCCAGGTGACTGAGTTCTTCAGTGGCGATGTCCATCAGCAAGTCTTTGCGTCCCGGATCTTCCTCGGCCAGGGCTTGCGTGAAATAGCGCGAAGCCGCCGCCAGTTCACCTTGTGCGCCGCCAAATTGCTCGAGCAACAGATTGGCCAGCCCCGGATTAGGCTCGGCAACACGAACGGTGTATTGAAGTCGCTTGTTATGTAGAAACATGACAAATCTCCTCAGTCGGATAAGCGTGGCAAGTCGTCGGGTGAAAGCCTGCCTACCCTTTTTGTGAAGCATTGTCTTTGCGGAAATTTCAAAAAATTTGCGGTAACAGGACAAATGGTTTGAACCGTATGGGCAAGTGAAACGGCGGCTTGCCGCTGGTACGACTCGCACTTGGTTAAATGGAACCAATGACAAGAGATCGGGTTGTCAGTCCGCGATTCGAACTGGCTGGGCCCACCTGGGTCAACGCAGCAAATGCACCAGCAACCCGATCAGCGCACAGCCCAGCAGCACCTGAATCACCCCGCGCTTGAAGCTAAACAGCGCAATGGCCGCGGCAATTGCAATCAATGCCGACGGCCAATCCAGGCGGCCGCTGAAGCCCTGCGGCCAGAGCACGTGGTAGCCGAAGAAACACGCCAAGTTGAGAATCACCCCAACCAGCGCGGCGGTGATCGCGGTCAGCGGTGCAGTGAATTTGAGTTCATCGTGGGTCGACTCCACCAACGGACCGCCGGCGAGGATGAACAGAAATGAGGGCAGAAAGGTGAACCACGTCACCAGCGCAGCGGCGACCGCGCCGGCGAGAAACACCTGATCGGCGCCAAACACCTGCGACACATAAGCCCCGACAAACCCGACAAACGCCACTACCATGATCAGCGGTCCGGGGGTGGTTTCGCCCAGCGCCAGGCCGTCGATCATCTGCGTCGGCGTCAGCCAGCCGTAGTGACCGACGGCGCCCTGATAGACATAGGGCAGCACCGCATACGCCCCGCCAAAGGTAAGCAGCGCAGCTTTGGTGAAGAACCAGCTCATCTGCGTCAGCGTGCCATGCCAGCCAAACAGCGCAGTCAACACGCCCATCGGCAATGCCCATAGCGCGGCGCCGATCACGGCGAGCATCGCCAGTTTCGTCCAACTGAAGCGGGCATGTGCTGGCGATGGCGTGTCGTCATCGATCAATGCCGGGCCGAAAGACTTGTTCGCCGCGCTATGCCCGCCGACCCTGAACTTCTCAGGCGCCAGTCGACCGCCGAAGTAGCCGATCACCGCCGCGCCCAGCACGATCAGCGGGAACGGCACATTGAGCGCAAAAATCGCGGTAAACGACGCCGCCGCAATCGCCCACAGCCAATTGTTCTTCAGCGCCCGCGAACCGATGCGATGCGCCGCCTGCACAACAATGGCCGTTACCGCAGGCTTGATCCCATAAAACAAACCGGCCACCACCGGTACTTCACCGAAAGCGATGTACAGCCAAGAAAGGAAAATAAGGATGAACAGCGACGGCAACACAAACAACGCACCGGCCACAATCCCGCCCCAGCTTCGGTGCATCAACCAGCCAATGTAGGTCGCCAACTGCTGCGCCTCCGGCCCGGGCAGCAACATGCAGTAGTTCAACGCGTGCAGAAAACGCCGCTCGGAAATCCACCGTCGCCGCTCGACCAACTCCTGGTGCATGATCGAAATCTGCCCGGCCGGCCCGCCGAAACTGATAAAGCCCAGCTTCAACCAGAACCAGAACGCCTCGCGCAAACTCACGACCTGCGGCTTCACCTCGCCACCACCCGCCAACGGCTGAACTTCACTCATCGAGCTGTCCTTTTGTGCAGTCGGCAGGTTGTACCCGAAAAGCGTCGCGAACAAAACGCCAGAAACGAAAAAGCCCCCGTAATCAGCAATGATTACGGGGGCTTTGTCTTGTTCAATAATGGCGGAGAGATAGGGATTCGAACCCTAGGTACCGGTGAAGGTACAACGGATTTCGAATCCGTCCCATTCGGCCACTCTGGCATCTCTCCAACGGCGCGCATCATAACAACACTTTCGTTGGTTGCGAACCCCCCAAACGAAATTTTTTCCGTGCTATCAGATGCTTGCGTCGATTAAAGCGGTACGCCCAGACGAGCGGCGACTTCTTCGTAGGCTTCGATGACGTCACCGAGGCCCTGACGGAAGCGGTCCTTGTCCATCTTCTTCTTGGTGTCCTTGTCCCACAGACGGCAGCCGTCCGGGCTGAACTCGTCGCCGAGGACGATGGAGCCGTCGCTGAACACGCCGAATTCAAGCTTGAAGTCGACCAGCAGCAGGCCGGCGTCGTCGAACAGTTTGCTCAGGACTTCGTTGACCTTGAGCGACAGTTCCTTCATGCGCGCCAGTTGCTCGGCGGTGCCCCAGCCGAACGCCACGACGTGGGATTCGTTGATGAACGGGTCGCCTTTGGCGTCGTCCTTGAGGAACAGTTCGAAGGTGTACGGGTTGAGCTTCATGCCCTCCTCGACGCCCAGACGCTTGACCAGGCTGCCGGCGGCGTAGTTACGCACGACGCATTCGACCGGGATCATGTCGAGCTTCTTCACCAGGCATTCGTTGTCGCCCAGCAGTTTGTCGAACTGGGTCGGTACGCCGGCCGCTTCGAGTTTCTGCATGATGAAGGCGTTGAACTTGTTGTTCACCATACCTTTGCGATCAAGCTGTTCGATGCGCTTGCCATCGAACGCCGAAGTGTCGTTGCGAAACAGCAGGATCAAGCGGTCAGCGTCGTCGGTCTTGTAAACCGATTTGGCTTTGCCGCGGTAGAGTTCTTCACGTTTTTCCATGATGGGCTCCGCTTGCTAAGTAGGTGGGCTAGGCGATGTGGCGCCAGTCGAGCCCTGAATCTTGATCGGCCAGTTGCAGCCAGTCCGGGTCGCACCCGAGGGTGTCGACAAAACATTGCCGGGCCAGCTGCGGCAGGTTGTTCTTGCTGCTCAGATGGGCCAGGACCAGGTGTTGCAGGCCTTGCCAGCCCAACTCGGCCACCAGGAATGCCGCCTGATGGTTGTTCAAATGTCCCAGCTCGCCGCCCACCCGCTGCTTGAGAAAGTACGGGTAATGACCACGGGCCAGCATGTCGCGACAGTGATTGGACTCGATCATCAACGCATCGAGGTCCCGATAACCGTCCAGCACCCGCTCGCAGTAAGAGCCCAGGTCAGTCAGCAGGCCGAAGCGCCGCTCACCGTCACTGAACACGTACTGGGTCGGTTCCTGCGCATCATGGGCCACGGCAATGACCCCGATGTTCAGAGCACCGATCTGCAGTTGCTCGCCACCGGTCACGAAACCGGCAGGTTCAATCGGTTTGCGCATCCCGCGCAGTGTGCCGCGACTGAGGTAGACAGGCAGATTGTAGCGCCGAGACAGCAAACCCACGCCATGCACGTGGTCGGCATGTTCGTGGGTTACGAGTATCGCGCTCAGTTGCGCCGGGTTCACACCCAGGCGCAACAGGCGTTTTTCGGTTTCCCGCAGGGAAAAACCACAATCCACCAGCACATACGTATCAGCACTGGCGATCAGCGTGCCGTTCCCTTGGCTACCGCTGCCGAGAACGGCAAAACGCATTGGATCAGCCCAGGTTGTCCTGAATCACGCTCAACACTTTGCGAGCCACATCGGCCGGCGCAACGGTGTTGATGTTTTTCTCGACGGTCACCTGAACGTTCTCGCCGACCTTGCTCAGGCGAACCTGATAACGCTCGGCGCGAGCTTCAACTTCTTCCTTGGTCGGCGCGCTGCCGAACAGGCTGCTGAAGAAACCAGGCTTCTCGTCTTTCTTCTCGGCCTTTTCGGACAAGTTGATGTAGTAGAGACCCAGGCTGCGGTTGATGTCTTCAACGCGCCATTCGCCCTGTTCCAGCGCACGACCGACGCTCGACCAGGCACGATCCAGGTCCGTACCGACGTTCAGTACCGGGTTGCCGCTGCCGTCTTCACTCAGGCTGACACGGCTCGGGGTATCGAAATCACGCGAAGCCAGCATCGACACCGAACCACCCTTCTCGGAGGTACGGCTCATGCTTGCGAGCATGTCGTCGACCAGCGCAGCGTCCAGGCCAGTGTTGACCGAACGGTTAGTGAAATCGACATTGGCGGTGCTGCCGGCAGGACGCTCGGCGCTGACCACATAGACTTCACTGGTGTTGCGCTGCACGCCTGGCTCGATGCGCACCCGCACGCGGGTTTCGCTGTCCGTGCTGACGCCGGCGGCGCTCAGGCGCTTGGCCATGGCGGCGGACAGTTCGTCGGAATGCTGCCAGGTAGTGGTGAATTCGCCGGTTTGCGGGCGCTGTTCATCCAGACGGAAACCGTTGTCCTGGAAGTACTGCACCGCCACTGGCCAGACTTCGGCCGGTGGGTGCTGGGCCATGACCCAACGCGAATCACCGCTCTTCTGCAGCGAGTAGTCGCTGGCGTCGGCAACGGTCGACAGCGGTTGAGGGCGCGGAACGATGTATTCACCCTTGGCGGTGTCGTCGGCCACGTTGCGCGGGATCGGCAGCAGCGGATCCAGGCGCTTGGAGGTGCTGACATCCGGTGGCAGTTGCATCGGTGCAGTCTGTTGCGCTTCCAGGTAATCGCTACCACGGTCACGGAAATAACCTTCCGGGCCCCAGACCCATCCGCAGCCACTGGTGCTGGAGATAATCAAGGCAAGTGCGGAAAGTCCGGCCATTCGCTTCATGCGTTGTACTTCCTCAATTAAACCAGGACGCTGCACTGGCGCAGGGCCGAGCGCAGCGTTTCATGACAAGGAGTGCTCAGCCAGGTCAGTGGCAGGCGGATGCCTTCGTGCATCAGGCCCATTTCGACCAAAGCCCACTTCACCGGAATCGGGTTGGCTTCGATGAACAGGTCCTTGTGCAGCGGCATCAGTTTTTCGTTGATTGCGCGTGCGGTGTCAGCGTCGCCTTTCAGCGCGGCCTCGCACAGGTCAGCCATTTCGCGCGGGGCGACGTTGGCGGTGACCGAGATGTTGCCCTTACCGCCGAGCAGGATCAGCTCGACTGCGGTCGGATCATCGCCGGACAACACGATGAAATCCTTGCTCACGCCATCGATGATCGCCTTGGCGCGTTTCAGATCGCCGGTGGCTTCCTTGATGCCGATGATGTTCGGCACGCTGGACAGGCGAATCACGGTCTCGGCCTGCATGTCGCAGGAGGTGCGGCCGGGAACGTTGTAGAGAATCTGCGGAATGTCGACCGCTTCAGCGATGTGCTTGAAGTGCTGGTACAGTCCTTCCTGGGTCGGCTTGTTGTAATAAGGAACCACCAGCAGGCAGGCATCGGCACCGGCGGCCTTGGCGTTGCGGGTCAGTTCGACGGCTTCGCGGGTCGAGTTGGCGCCGGTGCCGGCGATGACCGGAATGCGCCCGGCAACCTGTTTGACCACGGCTTTGATGACGGCGATGTGCTCTTCTACATCAAGGGTGGCCGACTCGCCGGTAGTCCCGACGGCGACGATGGCATGGGTGCCGTTCTTGAGGTGGAAGTCCACGAGTTTGCTGAGGCTGTCCCAGTCAAGACGCCCTTGTGCATCCATGGGAGTGACCAGTGCCACCATACTGCCCGCAATCATGAAACCGCTCCTGCCGGAAAAAGAGAGCGGTAATGGTACTGGCGCCAAGATGCTTGCACAAGCGAAGTACTGCGCCGCCGCCATTCCCCTTGGCGCCGCTTTTCGCTACCCTTCAGACTTTGATCGGTACAGATCAGCTTGTACGCCGGGTTTCAGCCTCCCTTTTCGGCCTCCCAGGCCCCGTTCCAGCGTCGCATCGACGCGCTCCCGCACAGTGGAGCGAGCCGCGAGCGCAGGCCGGGTCTCTTTATATGGACCGCCAGAACAGGCACTCCCGACCAGCAACGCCCGTCAACCTACCGACCGCTCATCGCTTTAGGAATGCTGCATGTCCACCCCCACAGTTCGCGAACAATTCCTTGTCATCAGTGCCCTCGGCGCCAACCCCATGGAGCTGACCAACGTCCTGTGCCGCGCCAGCCATGAAAACCGCTGCGCCGTCGTCACCTCCCGCCTGACCCGCCACGGCGAGTGCAGCGCCCTGGTGCTGGAAGTTTCCGGTAGCTGGGACGCCCTGGCGCGCCTCGAAGGCAGCCTGCCGCTGCTGGCCAAGCGTCATGCGTTCACCGTCAACGTGGTGCGCAGCGCGGCCCTGGAAAATCGTCCGCAGGCCCTGCCTTACGTGGCGTACGTCAGCTCGGCCTATCGCCCGGACATCATCAATGAGCTGTGCCAGTTCTTCATGGACCACAACGTCGAGCTGGAAAACCTCACCTGCGACACCTACCAGGCGCCCCAGACCGGCGGCACCATGCTCAACGCCACGTTCACCGTGACCCTGCCGGCCGGCACCCAGATCAGTTGGCTGCGCGATCAGTTCCTCGACTTCGCCGACGCAATGAACCTGGATGCCCTGATCGAGCCTTGGCGCCCACAAAACCCAATGTAAGGAAGCTTTCATGGCCGTTGTCATCGACCAACCGGTTGCGGATTTCACCGCGCCTGCGACCAGCGGGCAGACCGTCAGCCTGTCCGGACTCAAGGGCAAGCAAGTGGTGATCTACTTCTACCCGAAGGACAGCACCCCGGGCTGCACCACTCAGGGTCAGGGCTTTCGTGATCAATATGCGGCTTTCAAGGCTGCCAACACCGAAGTCTTCGGCATTTCCCGCGATAGCTTGAAGTCGCACGAAAACTTCAAAGGCAAACAGGAATTCCCCTTCGAGCTGATCAGCGACAAGGACGAGGCGGTTTGCCAGTTGTTCGACGTGATCAAGCTGAAGAAGCTGTATGGCAAGGAATACCTGGGCGTCGATCGCAGCACATTCCTGATTGATAAGGACGGCGTGCTGCGTCAGGAATGGCGTGGCGTGAAAGTGCCGGGGCATGTTGATGCCGTGCTGGCGGCAGCGGAAGCTCTGAATAAAGCCTGATGTTTCTGTGGCGTCTTTGAAGACGCCTTCGCGAGCAGGCTCGCTCCCACAGTTGGAATGCAATCAACTGTGGGAGCGAGCCTGCTCGCGAATAGCCTCTCTGCAAAATCCGGATCAACCGCTAAAGCAACGGCGCCACCACCGGCTCCTTGCGCGGCCATGCATCCAGCACAGCCTTGAACAGCGTCGCCAGCGGGATCGCAAAGAACACGCCCCAGAATCCCCACAACCCGCCAAACAACAACACCGCACAGATAATCGCCACCGGATGCAGGTTGACCGCTTCCGAGAACAACAGCGGCACCAGCACGTTGCCGTCCAGCGTCTGAATGATTCCGTAGACCGCCATCAGATAAATGAACTGATCGCTCCAGCCCCACTGGAACAGCGCAATCAGCAGCACGGGCACGGTCACCACTACGGCGCCGACATACGGCACCACCACCGACAAGCCGACCAGCAACGCCAGCAGTGCCGCATAGTTCAGACCCAGCGCGATAAAAGCGATGTAGGTCACGCCGCCGCAAATCACGATCTCGATGCCTTTACCACGGATGTAATTGGCGATCTGCCGGTTCATTTCCTGCGCTACGCGGGTGATCAACGCGCGCTCGCGGGGCAGATAGCCGCGCACCCACTCGCCGATCATCGCCCGATCCTTCAGGAAGAAAAACACCAGAATCGGCACCAGCACCAGGTAGATCATGATGTTCACCAGCAGCGGCAAACTCGACAGCGAGAACGTCAGCGCCCACTGGCCAAACTTGCCGATCTCGCCCCGCGCCGCTTCGATCGCTTGCAAGACTTGCTCGTCGGACACCAGATGCGGATAGCGCTCCGGCAATAGAAGCAGCAACGACTGCCACTTGGCGAGCATGCCTGGCAGTTCGTTGAACAGCGTGATCAACTGGTGCCACAACAGCGGCAGGACCACGACGATAAACAGCATCAGCGCGCCCATGAACAGCGCGAACACCAGCCCCACCGCCACGCCGCCGGGCACGCGCAGCCGCTCGAGCGTGACCACCAGGCCTTGCATCAGATACGCCAGCACCATGCCGGCGAGCACCGGGGCGAGCATGCCACCGAGGGTGAGCACGGCGGTGAAGGCGAGAACCAGCAGCACCGCCAGCACCACGGCTTCTTCATCGGAGAAGTAGCGCTGAATCCAGTCGCGTAACACTTTGAACATCAATAATCCCTTCGATTGTTAACGCGGTCGCTTCAGGCCTTTTTCAACCAGTAACGGTAGATCCCGGCCTCGTCCTCTTCACGCAGCAGCGCATGACCGGCCAGTTTGGCAAAGGTACGGAAGTCGCGCTGCGAACCGGCGTCCGTGGCGATCACCTTGAGCACGGCACCACTTGGCAGTTTATTGAGTTCCATTTTTGCCTTGAGCAACGGCAACGGACAGTTCAGGCCACTGGCGTCCAGTTCCACGTCATGGTCTACAGCGTCAGTCATTGCGTCACTCCGTTCGGGTTATCGAGCTGCCTAGAATATCTGGTCGCGGCTTCGGTGTCCGGCTACAGTAAGGTCTTTGTCCTTCAAGGCTTTGTGCATGACTTTTCTGCGCCCTACCCTGCTGACGCTCGCTTGCCTGCTCGCCTCACCAGGCTTTGCCGACGATCTGCCGTCACTTGGCGACGCCAGTTCTGCCATCGTCTCGCCGCAACAGGAATACCAGCTCGGCCGCGCCTGGCTGGCCATGCTGCGCAGTCAGGTTTCCCAGCTCAACGATCCACAACTCAAGGATTACGTTGAATCCAGCGTGTACAAGCTCGTCGAGACCAGCCAGGTCTCCGACCGACGCCTGGAATTCATCCTGATCAACAGCCCGCAACTCAACGCCTTCGCCGCACCGGGCGGCGTGGTCGGGGTCAATGGCGGCCTGTTCCTCAACGCCCAGACCGAAGGCGAATACGCCTCGGTGCTCGCTCACGAATTGGCGCACTTGTCGCAACGTCACTTTGCTCGCGGAGTGGAAGCCTCACAACGCATGCAGGTGCCGATGATGGCCGCGCTGCTGGCCGGCATTGTCATTGCGGCGGCCGGTGGTGGGGATGCCGGCATCGCTACCATCGCCGGCACTCAGGCTGCGGCGCTGCAGGAACAACGGCGCTTCTCGCGGCAGAATGAACAGGAAGCCGACCGCATCGGCATTCTCAACCTGGAGAAGGCAGGTTACGACCCGCGCTCGATGCCGACCATGTTCGAACGCCTGATGCGCCAGTACCGCTTCGACGCCAAGCCGCCGGAATTCCTCCTGACTCACCCGGTTACCGAATCGCGGATCGCCGACACCCGCAACCGCGCCGAACAGGCGAAACCGGGCGGCATCGAAGACAGCATGCGCTACCAGTTGATCCGCGCGCGGGTGCAGTTGATCTACGAGGAAACCCCGGGCCTGGGTGCCAAGCGGTTCCGCGCCCTGCTCGATGAGAATCCGAAAAACGATGTCGCCCGTTACGGCCTGGCCATCGCCCAGATCAAGGGTGGCCAACTCAACGAAGCACGGGAGAACCTCAAGCAGTTGTTGACCAAATCGCCGAACGAGATCATCTACAACCTCGCGCAGGTCGATCTGGACATCACCAACAATCGTCTGCCCGATGCGCAGTCGCGGGTCGACCGCATGCTCACGCAATACCCGGGCAACTATCCGCTGAACCAGGTGCGCGTCGATCTGCTGCTGAAACAGAATCGCGCCGCCGATGCCGAGAAGGCGCTCGACAGTCTGCTCAAGTCACGCCCGGATGATCCGGACGTCTGGTATCAGGTTGCCGAAACCCGCGGCCTGTCGGGCAACATCATCGGCCTGCATCAGGCGCGGGCCGAATACTTTGCGCTGGTCGGCGACTATCGGCAGGCCATTCAGCAACTGGACTTCGCCAAGCGCAAGGCCGGCAGCAACTTCCCGCTGTCCTCGCGCATCGATGCCCGCCAGCGCGAGCTGATGGAGCAGGAGCGCATGGTCAAGGACATGATGGGCTGAGTCTTCCCGCAAGACATAAAGTGCAGACACAAAAAAACCGCCTCTTACGAGGCGGTTTCTTTTTACCCTTTTGCGGGCTTATTCAGCCAGTTTGAAGGTGATGAAGCTGGCACGCCCCTGACGCAGTACGCGCATCGACACCGACCGGTTCTTCGGCAACGCCTTGGCGATGTCGGTGAACTCCTTCGCCGAGCCAATGGCCTGGTTGTTCAGGTGGGTGATCACGTCACCCGGCTGCAGACCGATCAGGGCCGCAGGACCGTCCTGCACTTCCTTGATTACCACACCACCTTTGAGGTCGTAGGTTTTCTTCTGCTCGGCGGTCAATTCACCGACCGCAACACCGAGGCGGTTGCTGCTGCTTTCAGCGCCGGACTTCGGCAACGCGTTCAGCTCTTTGTCTTCGTCCGGGATCGCGCCGACAGTCAACTCGACGTTCTTGCGCTTGCCTTCACGAATCACTTCCAGATTGGCCTTGGCGCCAGCCTTCAGCGCGCCGACCAGATGCGGCAGATCAGCCGACATGACGATCGGCTGACCGTTCATGCTCAGGATCACGTCGCCAACCTGCAGGCCGCCCTTGGCAGCAGGGCCGTCATCCTGGATCTGCGCAACGAGGGCGCCGGCCGGCTTGTCCAGACCGAACGACTCGGCCAGATCCTTGTTCACTTCCTGAATGACCACGCCCAGCCAGCCGCGGCTGACTTTGCCACCACTCTTGAGCTGGTTGGAAACGTCCATCGCCACGTCGATCGGGATCGCGAACGACACACCCATGAATCCGCCGGAGCGGGTGTAGATCTGCGAGTTGATACCGACCACTTCACCGTTCAGGTTGAACAGCGGACCACCGGAGTTGCCCGGGTTGATCGGCACGTCGGTCTGAATGAATGGCACATAGTTTTCGTTCGGCAGGCTGCGACCGACGGCGCTGACGATGCCTTGGGTCACGGTGTGGTCAAAGCCGAACGGCGAACCGATCGCGACGACCCACTGGCCGGCTTTCAGGTCCTGGGATTTGCCGAGTTTGAGCACCGGCAGATCCTTGCCTTCGATTTTCAGCAATGCCACGTCGGAACGTGGATCAGTGCCGATCAGCTTGGCCTTCATCTCACTGCGGTCAGCCAGACGGACGAGGATTTCGTCGGCATCGGCGATCACGTGGTTGTTGGTGAGAATGTAGCCATCCGGCGAAATGATGAAACCCGAGCCCAGCGATTGCGCTTCACGCTGGCGCCCGTCGCCACGTGGCGAGCGCTGCTGAGGCGGCATGCCGCGCTCGAAGAATTCGCGCAACATCGGTGGCAGGCCTTCCAGATCCGGCATCTGCTGATTGACGCGGCGGTCCGGCAGCTTCTGCGTGGTACTGATGTTCACCACCGCTGGCGAAGCTTGTTCGACCAACTGGGTGAAATCAGGCAGATCGGCCGCTTGCGCAGCAGGGACCGCCTGACCGAGCAACAGCACAGTGGCGAAGATGGAAAGGTAAGACTTCAAACTAGGTATCGACATACAGCTCCCGTTACGACGAGCAGGGTTAAGCGATATGGAGCAAAGGAACACCGGAAACCACAGACCGGCATTTTTGTTCCGGGAACAACAAACAAGGCCAGAGCCGTGAGGCTCTGACCTATAAAAAATTTTCAGGGGTTTTGCAAATGAAAATGCTCAGCAAACATTTCGACGTCTCGACGACGAAGTGGAAATGACTGAAATCAGCTCACTGCTTGCTGGTCGCAGCGCCATCGTCGTTACGCATCGATAGAGCGATTCGTTCGGCAGTACCAATCGGGATTTCGCCCACCACCGTGACCATCATTTCACCTTTCGGCGTGGTCAGGCGACGCGACACCGCGACGGTCGGACCCAGCTGAGTGCGGGTGTCGGTGACGGTTGCACCGTTCAACGGCTCAAGAAACACCGAGAACCGCGCCAGGCCATCGTCGTACATCAGGCTGCTGACCTGGGTCTTGGTCTGCGCATCCTTGTGCGAACTGCTGCTGGTCAGCTCGAAGCCTGGCGGCAGCCAGTCCGAACGCCAGTTCTGCACGGTCTTCGCTGCGGAAGCCTTGTCATTGCCGATATTGATCGGCTTGCAATCGGCGTCTGCCAGCAATTCCTTGTCAGAAGGGACTTCATCAGTGTCGAGACTGGTGAACTGGAAACGTTCGAGCAACTGACCTTTATCGTTCAACATCAACGACTTGAGCGGCAGCGCGGTTTTCTTGTCCAGATGCAGTTCGAAACCGTAACGGTGCTGATCACGAGGGGTCAGCGACACGATCACCGCGTCACGGCCGGCAACGCGCGACTTGCCGATAACCGCAAGGTCATACCAGTTCTTCAGCTTCTTGGGATCCAGCGCACGGGCGGCAGCGTTGGGTGAATCACCCAATCCCGCAATCAGGGTGCCGCTAACGCATTGAGTACGGCCATCAATGCGCACGACTTCCTGAGCCGAGCCGTCGAGCTGCAACAACCGCTCGCGGACCTGACCATTCTGGACACGATGCCAGATGTTGTGCGTGGAAAAACTGCCGTTGCGCTCGTAAACGAAAGTACCGTTGAAGCTTTGCTGCTGCTCGGCCTGGCCCAGACGGGTCAACCAATCCTGGGCCTCATCAGCGTGGGCTGGAACAACGAACCAGCCACTGAGCAGAAGCGAAAGTAGAGGGATGGCGCGCATGATCCTCCTTAACGGTTTTCCAGGCTTGCAGCACGTGCGTATGGCAGCGCGCTTTCAGTTCCCTTGAGTGCAGCCTGCTGAGCGTGCTGACGCAGATAGCCTGGCAGACGCTGATCATGCCAGCCTGGCTGACCTTGGAGAACGCCATTGGCCATCGGGCCAGTCGCTTCCGAGCTTTCGCTGTAACCAGCCAGAACTGCCGGACCCTTGACCTGTGGAGTGGCCAGAGTTGGTTGATTCGACTGCTGCGCCAATTCGACGCCAGCGATTTCGTCCTGGTTGTACAGGCGAACACCGGCCAGTACGGCCACGGTCACCGAAGCGGCAACAGCGAGGCGGCCCAGGTTACGCCATGGGCTGCGGGATACTTTGGCCGGAGCCGTTTCGTCTTCCAGCGCAGCAGACACTGCCGCAGCGATATCCAGACGCGGAAGCAGCAGATCCTTGTGCATGGCTGCCCGAGCGATCTGGTAACGGGCCCAGGTCTCACGGGTATCAACATCATCCAGTGCGCTGAGCACTCGACGCAATTCCAGTTCGTCCGCTTCGTTATCCATCACTGCGGACAGCGATTCCTGCAGGGCTTCACGACTCATGGCGTTCCTCTCTTGGCTGTCGCCGCTGTCTCAGTTTTCCTGCAACAACGGTTGCAGGGCTTTGTCGATGGCCTCCCGAGCGCGGAAAATCCGGGAGCGCACGGTACCCACCGGACACTGCATGACGCTCGCAATGTCCTCGTAACTCAGACCATCGAATTCACGTAAAGTTAAAGCCGTACGCAAATCCTCTGGCAGTTGCTGGATGGTCCGATGGACAGTGCCTTCGATCTCATCCCGCAGCAACGCACGTTCTGGTGATTCGAGATCCTTGAGGCCGTGATCGCCATCGTAGAACTCTGCATCCTCCGAACTTACATCGCTATCCGGCGGCCGACGGCCGCGGGAAACCAGGTAGTTCTTCGCCGTGTTAATGGCAATACGGTACAGCCACGTATAAAACGCACTGTCACCGCGGAAATTTCCAAGTGCCCGATACGCCTTGATAAAGGCTTCCTGAGCAACGTCCTGGGCTTCATGGGTGTCGTGCACAAAACGCACGATCAACCCGAGAATTTTGTGCTGATATTTCAGCACCAGCAGATCGAAAGCTCGCTTGTCGCCACGCTGAACGCGTTCGACCAGCTGCTGATCCTCTTCCTGGGTTAGCATGAACACTCCTCGATAAGCCCGGAGGAGACTTGCATTACTAAACGACCAGACTTGCAAACATAGACTCGGGCTTTTCGCAAAAGTTCTCCCCCTCCAAGCAAGTTTCCTGCGGGCTCTGATTTGGCACGCACGAAAAACGCAGCGCGGGATAAACCGGCTGCGCGAATAATCTTGTTATCGGTTTCGCCGGCAGGAATCCAAACGCAGATTCCGCACTGAAGCCGACACTGTCCGTGGTTTCTGGCACCGTCTATTGATCTTGGGCCTTTGGCAAAAGTTCCAATTATTTATAGCCGGACCCACCTGATATTGCGCAACCGTGGGCGGAAAAGTCTGTTTCAGCGCCGATACAGGTGTCTTTTCCCACACACTGGGAAAAAATCTTCCGACGAAGCACAGCGCTTTTTACCCCGCTGTAGTCTCACAATGCCATCTGGGCCCGGCTATTGTGCCGTCCAACCCCTCTATATACTAGTGGGCTGTGTGGCTGTCTTGACTCGCCGATCCAGCTGTCTTGCGCCAACCCCGATCCGGGTCGCTTTGAGCGGAATCCTGAAATGAGCCAACAGTTCCAACACGATGTTCTGGTGATTGGCAGCGGTGCTGCCGGTTTGAGTCTCGCGCTGACCTTGCCCGGTCATCTGCGCATTGCCGTATTGAGCAAGGGCGATCTCGCCAACGGCTCGACCTTTTGGGCTCAAGGTGGGGTCGCCGCTGTGCTCGACGACACTGACACTGTCGAATCCCACGTCGACGACACCCTTAATGCCGGCGGCGGTTTGTGCCACGAAGATGCCGTGCGCTTCACCGTCGAGCACAGCCGCGAAGCCATTCAATGGCTGATCGACCAGGGCGTGCCGTTTACCCGTGACGAAAAGTCCGGCACAGAGGATGGCGGTTTCGAATTTCACCTGACCCGCGAAGGCGGCCACAGCCATCGGCGGATCATCCACGCGGCCGACGCCACCGGCGCTGCGATCTTCAAGACCTTGTTGGCGCGGGCCAAAGAGCGCGCGAACATCGAATTGCTGGAACAGCGTGTCGCCGTCGATCTGATCACCGAGCGCCGTCTGGGCCTGCAAGGCGAGCGGTGTCTCGGCGCCTACGTGCTGAACCGCGCCACCGGCGAAGTCGATACTTACGGCGCACGCTTCGTGATCCTCGCCTCGGGCGGCGCCGCCAAAGTCTACCTTTATACCAGCAACCCGGACGGCGCCTGCGGTGACGGCATCGCCATGGCCTGGCGCTCCGGCTGCCGGGTGGCCAATCTGGAATTCAACCAGTTCCACCCGACCTGCCTCTATCACCCGCAAGCCAAAAGCTTCCTGATCACCGAAGCCCTGCGTGGCGAAGGTGCGCATTTGAAGCTGCCCAACGGCGAGCGCTTCATGCACCGCTTCGACAAACGCGCCGAGCTGGCGCCGCGTGACATCGTCGCGCGGGCCATCGACCATGAAATGAAGCGCCTGGGCATCGACTGCGTTTATCTCGACATCAGTCACAAGCCCGAATCGTTCGTCAAAAGCCACTTCCCGACTGTTTATGAGCGCTGCCTGGGCTTCGGCATCGACATCACCAGACAACCGATCCCGGTGGTTCCCGCAGCGCACTACACCTGTGGCGGTGTGATGGTTGATCAGCACGGTCGCACCGACGTGCCCGGGCTCTACGCCATCGGCGAAACCAGCTTCACCGGTCTGCACGGCGCCAACCGCATGGCCAGCAACTCGCTTCTGGAATGCTTCGTCTATGCCCGTTCGGCAGCGACAGACATTCTCGCGCAGCTGGATCATGTTGCGGCGCCGAGCACCCTGCCCGTCTGGGACGCCAGCCAGGTCACCGACTCGGACGAAGACGTGATCATCGCGCACAACTGGGACGAATTGCGTCGATTCATGTGGGACTACGTCGGCATCGTGCGCACCAACAAGCGCCTGCAACGGGCACAGCATCGGGTGCGCTTGCTACTGGACGAGATCGACGAGTTCTACAGCAACTATAAAGTCAGCCGTGACCTGATCGAGCTGCGCAATCTGGCGCAGGTGGCTGAGTTGATGATCAGCTCGGCCATGGAACGCAAGGAAAGTCGCGGCCTGCATTACACCCTCGACTACCCGGACCTGCTGCCGGAAGCGCTCGACACTATTCTGGTGCCGCCCACCTACGCCGGCTGAACTTGAGCCGCACTCGCAGGCGTCGGTGCAGATCCGCCGCCTGCGAATCCCGTGGCACGCAGATCGATCTGACCCGCCATTCCCCGCGCAAGCGAAAACGCAGCACCACGATCAGCGGCAGCGCCAGGCTGTCCGGTCGTAACTGCGCGGCCTGCCAACCGCACGCCCGATTCCAGACCTGCCAGCCATCGCCGTCGCGTCGCAATCCGCAAAATGCATTCGGATGACTCAGCAGAATCTGCCGGGGCATCACCCAAAAGCCATGCAACAGACAGCCGGAAACACCGGCCAGACTGGCCCACAGCGGAATCGACAGTAGACACAACGAGCCCACGGCGAACGCCTGGGCCAACAGATACGCCGCCAGCAACTGCCGTGAGGCATGCCAGCGGCATTCGAACGTATTACTTGGGCTGAACACGATCCAGAATCATCCGGACCATGCGTTGCAGCTCAGGGTCTTCCGACTCGCTGCGCTCCATGAACCAGCCGAACATGTCCTGATCCTCACAGGTCAGCAGACGCACATACAGATCACGATCCACTTGATTGAGGTGCGGATAAACCTCATGCACGAACGGCACCAGCAACACGTCAAGCTCAAGCATCCCGCGACGGCTGTGCCAAAAGAGGCGATTCAGTTCAACTTGTTCGACCATGGAGCCCTCCTCGAATTTGCCGGGCAGTATACAGCCCCGGCGCGGGCCGCACAGTCGGCTTTGGTCGGGCACCCTTGATCCTTTATCAACTACCCATTTCAACCCTGCCCCCTTATGATGTGCCCCAGTCTATTTACCCTGCGATGACCCATGGCCGATTCTGCTTTTTTCTGCACCCTGTCTCATGAAGGCGTACTCGCGGTTCGCGGTGCGGACGCCGGAAAATTCCTGCAAGGCCAGTTGACCTGCAATATCAATTACCTGAGTGACACCCGCGCCAGCCTCGGCGCCCGCTGCACGCAGAAAGGCCGGATGCAGTCGAGCTTCCGTATCCTGCTGGAAGGTGACGGTGTGGTGATGGCGATGGCCAGCGAGCTGCTCGAGCCACAACTGGCCGACCTGAAAAAATACGCGGTGTTCTCCAAATCGAAACTGACCGATGAAAGCGCCGCCTGGGTGCGTTTCGGCCTGGAGCATGGCGACGCAGCCTTGACCAGCCTCGGTCTGGCACTGTCGGCCGAAACCGATAGCGTCGTGCGCCACGAAAGCCTGATTGCGATTCGCGTCTCGCCCGAGCGCGCCGAACTCTGGGTGCCCGCCGTCCAGGCGCAGAACATCCAGAGCCAATTGTCCTCGACGCTGCCCGAGGGCGATCTGAATCAATGGCTGCTCGGCCAGATCCGCGCCGGTATTGGTCAGGTCATGCCGAGCACTCGCGAGCTGTTCATCCCGCAGATGCTCAATCTGCAGGCGGTCGGCGGCGTGAGTTTCAAGAAAGGCTGCTACACCGGCCAGGAAATCGTTGCGCGCATGCAGTACCTGGGCAAGCTCAAGCGTCGCCTGTATCGCTTGAGTCTTGACGCGGCTGAGCTGCCGGAGCCCGGCACTCAGTTGTTTGCCCCAAGCCACAACAGCTCGATCGGCGAAGTGGTGCTGGCGGCCAATGCCGAGGGAAACATTGAACTCCTGGCCGTGTTGCAGGCCGAAGCTGCCGAAGCCGGTGACTTGCATCTGGGCGCGCTCGAAGGCCCCGCGCTGCACCTGCTCGACCTGCCTTACGAACTGGATCGCGACCGCGAAATCCAGCGCTGATCGCAGCATTGTTGCGACACCCTAGAGAGTCCAAATGAGCGAACTGGCGGAAAAGGTCCAACAGGATTTGGTTGCGGCCATCGATAACGATGACCTGGTTCTGCCAACGTTGCCGGAAGTGGCCCTGCAAATCCGCAAGGCCGCCGAGGATCCGGAAATCAGCGTCAGCGATCTGAGCAAAGTCATCGGCCGTGACACTGCGCTGTCGGCGCGCCTGATCAAAGTGGTCAACAGCCCGCTGCTACGCGCCGCGCAGGAAGTCACTGACCTGCACACCGCCATCACCCGCCTGGGCATCAACTACAGCAGCAACCTGGCGATCGGTCTGGTCATGGAGCAGATCTTCAACGCCCGCTCCGAAGTGGTCGAACAGAAGATGCGCGAAGTCTGGCGCAGCAGCCTGGAGATCGCCGGTGTGAGTTATGCGCTGTGTCGTCGTCACACTCAGCTCAAGCCGGATCAGGCGGCGCTCGGCGGCCTGGTGCATCAGATTGGTGTGTTGCCGATTTTGACGTACGCCGAGGACCACAACGAGTTGCTCTCGGATGCGGTCAGCCTCACCCATGTGATCGAGCAGATTCATCCATTGCTGGGCGAGAAGTTGCTGCGGGTCTGGGAGTTTCCCGAACGGCTGGTGCAATTGCCATTGCTGTACGAGGACTTTCAGCGCGACTCGGCCAAAATCGATTACGTCGATTTGGTGCAAGTAGCGAACCTGTATTGCCGCAAGGGTACCGACCATCCTTTCGCGCGGATTGATCCGCTGAGTGTTCCAGCGTTCAGAAAGCTGGGGATTGATCCGGAGAACAAACAGTTTTGCGCGGATCTGGAAGAGTCGCGGTCGATGTTTTACTGATCCGGGACCGAGGCGCGGCTTTCGCGAGCAGGCTCGCTCCCACAGGAAAAATGCATTTTCAATGTGGGAGCGAGCCTGCTCGCAAAGAAGATCACCCAGCGATAAAACTCACCCGCACCTTCAACCCCGCCTGCTCACCGTCATGCAAGGTGATCTGCGCCAGATGCGCCCGGCAGATCTCGCCGACAATCGCCAGGCCCAGGCCTGATCCGGCGACCTGCTGATTACGCCGGTAAAACCGCTCGAACACGCGATCGCGCTCTTCCTGCGGAATGCCTGGCCCGTCGTCTTCTACCTCAAGCACCGCCGGTGCCGTCACCCGCAAAATCACATTGCCACCCTGCGGGGTATGCGCCAGTGCGTTATCGACCAGATTGCTCAACAGTTCGTTAAGCAAGGTCGGTTCGCCACGCAGCCACACCGGCTCATCCGCCTCCAAGGCCAGCGCTACGCCGCGCTTGTGCGCCAGAGGCGCCATGGCCATACCCAGCTCGCGCGCCAATTGGCTCAGATCGAGCAGTTGCGCGCCGCCCTCGGCGATCGCCCGCGCACCGTTTTCGACGCGGGCCAGCGACAGCAGCTGATTGGCCAGATGCGTCAGGCGATCGGTGCTTTGTGCGGATGACTCGAGGGTTGTGCGCCAGGTCTCCGGCTCATTTGAACGCAGGCCCAATTCCAGCCGAGCTTTCAGCGCCGCCAGCGGCGTACGCAATTCGTGGGCAGCATCGGCGATGAACTGCGCTTGGCGCTCGAACTGGCCGCGCAGGCGCTCGGTGAAATGATTGAGCGCGCGAACCAATGGCCCGAGTTCATGCTGTACTTCGACCAGCGGCAGAGGCCGCAAGTCGTCGGGCTGGCGCTCTTCGACGGCGGTGCGCAAGCGCTCCAGCGGACGCAATGCCGCACTGACCGCAAACCACACCAGCAACAATGCACCCACGGCCAGCATGCCCAGGCGCAGCAAGGTATCCGCCGCCAGACTGCGCGCCATGCTGACGCGCGCTTCGTCGGTTTCGGCCACGCGAATCTCCGCCATGCCGTTCATGTTCGGCTCACTCACGGCTTTGAGCAGGCTGACCACGCGTACGTTCTGGCCGTTGTACTTGGCGTTATAGAAGCGGGCGAGCGCCGGATAGCTATCCGTGCGCGGCGTGCCGGGCGGTGGCCCGGGCAGATTCTCGTAGCCGGAAATCAGCTTCTGGTGAATGTCGTTGACCTGATAATAGATGCGCCCGGCGCTGTCGTAGGCGAAGGTGTCCAGTGCCACGTAAGGCACGTCGGCGCTGAGGCTGCCATCGCGCTGCGACAACCCCGCCGCAATGGTCCGCGCCGAGGCCAGCAGTGTGCGGTCATACGCGGTGTCGGCGGCTTCGCGACCATTCCAGTAAGCGCTCAAGCCACTGGCGAGCATCAGCACCACCAGCAACCATCCGAGGTTCCACAGCAACCGCCAGCGCAGGCTGCTGGGCTTATGCATCGCGGCTTTCCAGCAGGTAGCCGAGGCCGCGGAAAGTCACGATGGCCACGGGCTGGCCGTCGAGCTTCTTGCGCAAGCGGTGCACGTAGATTTCGATCGCGTCGGGGCTGGCTTCTTCGTCGAGGCCGAATACCTGGGCGGCGAGCTGTTCCTTGCTCATCACTCGCCCCGGCCGCGCGATCAGCGCTTCGAGAACGGCTTGCTCGCGCGACGTCAGGGTCAGCAATTCTTCGCCGAGGGTGAAGCGCCGGGTGTCGAGGTCATAGGCCAGCACGCCACAGCGCTGCTGACGCTCGCCGCCCAGGACACTGCGGCGCAGCAAGGCTTTGACCCGCGCTTCCAGTTCCGTCAGTTCAAACGGCTTGGCCAGATAATCGTCAGCACCGAGATTGAGGCCATGTACGCGGTCCTTCACGTCACTGCGCGCCGTCAGCATCAGGACGGGCAGGTTCTTGCCGCGGGCACGCAGACGGGCCAGTACCTCGAAACCGTCCATGCGCGGCAGGCCGACGTCGAGAATCGCCACGGCGTATTCCTCACTGCCGAGCGCCAGGTCGGCAGCCACGCCATCGTGCAACACATCCACGGTCAGACCGGTGCTCTTGAGCGCCTGAGCCACGCTTTCGGCCAGTTGCAGATGGTCTTCGACGAGCAGGACACGCATGGATTGTTACCTCGTTCAGGGTCGGCCGACGCCGCGCTTTGCCGCGGAGTTTACAGCCGCAACCGCCGCTGTGAAGCCTGAAAACCGTGAAAGACAACTGAAAGGTTGCTGAAAGGTTAGCCGGTTAGAGTCGGCCCACGGACAGTTTCGACTGTCGCCGCTGCTGCCACACAGCGCAACGCAAAACGCCACGAAGCGTTTTCGACCAATAAGAACAATAATCGGAGTACCCCGCATGTCGTCCATGCACACCCGGGCTTTCTCACAGGCCGACACCCTTCGCTGCAACCCCGCCCTCGCCGGTTTTTCCGTGACGGGCTACGCCGTTTTTCCTTCCGATATTCCAGTCAATGCGTCCGCGCAACGAACACCTGCGCCCGCTGCTGAGCAAAGCGTTGCCCTTTGGTAATTCTGCACGTCCATAACAACAACTCCCAAGGAGACTCAGATGAACTTATCACTGCGTAAAATTGCGCTCGCCGCTGGCGCGATGCTGTTTGCCGGGCAACTGCTGGCCGAGCCGAAACGGCCTGAATGCATCGCCCCCGCCTCCCCCGGCGGTGGTTTCGACCTGACCTGCAAACTGGTGCAGAGCGCGCTGGTCAACCAGAAGCTGCTGAGCAAGCCGATGCGCGTGACCTACATGCCCGGCGGTGTCGGTGCGGTGGCGTACAACGCGGTGGTTGCGCAACGTCCGGCGGATGCCGGCACGCTGGTCGCCTGGTCGAGCGGTTCGCTGTTGAACCTGGCTCAGGGCAAGTTCGGTCGCTTCGATGAAACCAACGTGCGCTGGCTCGCGGCGGTCGGCACCAGCTATGGCGCCATCGCGGTGAAAAGCGATTCGCCCTACAAGACCCTCGACGATCTCGTGCAGGCATTGAAGAAAGATCCAGGCTCGGTGGTCATCGGCTCCGGCGGCACCGTCGGCAGCCAGGACTGGATGCAAACTGCATTGATCGCCAAGGCCGCCGGGATCAATCCCCGTGAGCTGCGTTACGTGGCACTCGAAGGCGGCGGCGAAATCGCCACTGCTCTGCTCGGCGGTCACATCCAGGTCGGCAGTACCGACATCTCCGACTCCATGCCGCACATCCAGAGCGGTGACATGCGTCTGCTCGCGGTGTTCGCCGACAAGCGTCTCGACGAGCCGGAAATGAAAGACATCCCGACCGCCCGCGAGCAGGGCTACGACATCGTCTGGCCGGTGGTGCGCGGCTTCTACCTCGGGCCGAAAGTCAGCGATGAAGACTACGCCTGGTGGAAAGACGCGTTCGACAAACTGCTGGCCTCCGACGAGTTCGCCACCCTGCGCGATCAGCGTGAACTGTTCCCGTTCGCCATGACTGGCGCGGAACTGGACACCTATGTGAAGAAGCAGGTAGCCGACTACAAAGTGCTGGCCAAAGAGTTCGGCCTGATCCAGTGATCGTCTCTGTCTAGTGGCCGCGCTCCCCGCTTCGGGGGCGCGGCACAGGAGTTCTCATGCTTATTCAACGCATTTTCGCCTCGGTGTTGCTGCTGGTTTGCGCCGGTCTGGCACTGATGGCGTGGCCGTACCAGGCGGCTTTTTCCTACGAACCGGTCGGCCCGCGCGCCTTCCCGCTGCTGATGCTTGGCCTGATGGGCCTGGCGCTGCTGTACATGGTGTTCCGCCCGGCGCCGATCAAACACAGTGAAGACGAGCCGCCGCTGGACCGCGAAACCCTGACCAAGATTGCAATCTGCGTCGCACTGTTGCTGGTGTTCGCCGGCCTGTTCGAACCGCTGGGTTTCATCCTCAGCAGCATCGTGATCGGCATTCCGATGGCACGCCTGTACGGCGGGCGCTGGGTGCCGAGCATCGTCGTCACCACGCTGATGGCCATTGGTCTGTACCTGTTGTTCGATCGGGTGATGGAAGTCCCGCTGCCCCTTGGCCTGCTCGACGTGCTGGAGAACTGATATGGATACCCTCGGTTATTTGGGTCAAGGCTTCGGCGTCGCGCTGAGCCCGTACAACCTGGTCACGGCGCTGACCGGCACCTTGATCGGCACCGTCGTCGGCCTGCTGCCGGGCCTCGGCCCGATCAACGGCGTGGCGCTGCTGATCCCGATCGCGTTCGCGCTCGGTTTGCCGCCGGAGTCAGCGCTGATCCTGCTCGCGGCGGTGTATCTGGGCTGCGAATACGGCGGCCGCATCAGCTCGATCCTGCTGAACATTCCCGGCGAAGCATCCACTGTAATGACCACCCTCGACGGCTACCCGATGGCCCGCCAAGGCATGGCCGGTGTGGCGTTGTCGCTGTCGGCGTGGAGTTCGTTCATCGGCGCGTTCATCGCCACGTGCGGGATGGTGTTGTTTGCGCCCTTGCTGGCGAAGTGGGCGATTGCTTTCGGACCGGCGGAATACTTCGTGTTGATGGTGTTTGCGATCGTCTGTCTCGGCGGCATGGCCGGTGATCGACCATTGAAGACCTTTATCGCGGCATTGATCGGCCTGTTCCTGTCCAGCGTCGGCATCGACGCGAACAGCGGCGTGTACCGTTTTACCGGCGACAACATTCACCTGACCGACGGCATTCAATTCGTGGTGCTGGTGCTGGGTCTGTTCTCGATCAGCGAAATCCTCTTGCTGCTGGAAAAAACCCATCGCGGCCAGGAAGCGGTAAAAGCGACCGGGCGCATGATGTTCAACTTCAAGGAAGCGGCTTCGGTGTTCGTGGTGAACATTCGTTGCGGCCTGCTCGGTTTCATCATGGGCGTGTTGCCGGGTGCGGGCGCGACATTGGCCAGCGCCGTGGCCTACATGACCGAGAAACGCATCGCCGGTGCGAGCGGCAAGTTCGGCCAGGGCGATGCCCGTGGCCTGGCTGCACCGGAAACGGCGATCGGTGCTTCGGCCTGCGGCGCGCTGGTGCCGATGCTGACACTGGGCGTACCGGGTTCGGGCACCACGGCGGTGATGATCGGCGCGCTGTCGCTGTATAACATCACCCCAGGCCCGCTGCTGTTCCAGCAACAACCGGATATCGTCTGGGGCCTGATCGCGTCGTTGTTCATCGCCAACATCATGCTGGTGATCCTCAACATCCCGATGATCCGCATTTTCACGCGCATCCTCGCCGTGCCGAACTGGGCACTGGTGCCGGTCATCGCGATCATCACCGGGATCGGCGTCTACGCGGTTCACGCCACCACTTTCGACCTGTTCCTGATGGTCGGCATCGGCATCTTCGGGTACATCCTGCGCAAGCTCGACTTCCCGTTGTCGCCGGTATTGCTGGGCTTCATCCTCGGCGGTCTGATGGAGCAGAACCTGCGTCGCGCGCTGTCGATTTCCAACGGTGCGCTGGAAATCCTCTGGTCGAGCCCGATCACTTTCGGTGTGTGGGTGCTGACCGCGCTGATGCTGCTGTTCCCGCTGATTCGCATCTGGCGCAAACGCGCGGTCGCTCGCCGCGCTATCGCCGATGTCTGATCGCTCGTCCCTGAAAGCCTGGTGGGGCACCCCGCTGGTCGGTCTGCTGGGCGGTTTCATCGCCAGTCAGATCGGCTGGCCACTGCCGTGGATGGTCGGCTCATTGCTGGCGATCATCCTCGTGCGCTGCCTGACCCCGTGGCAACTGGCGGAAATCCCTGGCGGGCGCAAGTGCGGCCAGTGGATCGTCGGCATCGGTATCGGCCTGCACTTCACCCCGCTGGTGATGGAGCAGGTGCTCAGTCATTTCGGTCTGATCTTCTTCGGTGCGCTGGTCACTAGCCTGTCGGCGGTGGTCGGGGTGTGGCTGATGCGCCGCACCGGCGAGGATCGCGCCACCGCATTTTTCTCGAGCATGCCCGGCGGTTCCGGAGAGATGGTCAACCTCGGCGCGCGCAACGGTGCTTTGCTCAGCCATGTCGCGGCGGGGCAAAGTCTGCGGGTACTGGTGGTGGTGTTGTGCGTGCCGGCGGCGTTCAAGTATCTGCTCGGTGACGGCACGCCGATTTCTCATGCCGGCAGCGTCGATTGGCGCTGGTTGGCGATTCTGTTTCCGGCGGGTGCCCTGCTCGCCTGGCTCTGGCAGCGTCTGCGCCAACCCAATCCGTGGCTGTTCGGGCCTTTGCTGGTCAGCGCAGCGGTGAGCATCACCTGGGATTTGCACATCGGTTTGCCCAACGGCGGCAGCCAGATCGGCCAATGGCTGATCGGCAGCGGCCTGGGCTGTCACTTCAATCGGCAATTCTTCCGACGGGCGCCGTCGTTCATGGGCCGGACATTGATCGGCACGGCGCTGACCATGTTGATCGCGTCACTGGCGGCGTTGGGCTTGAGTGCGCTGACCCATCTGGATCTGCGTTCGCTGACTCTGGGCATGATGCCGGGGGGGATTGCCGAGATGAGCCTGACGGCAGAGACCCTGCAATTGTCGGTGCCACTGGTGACGGCGATGCAGGTGATGCGGCTGCTGTTTGTGCTGTTTCTGGCGGAGCCGTTGTTCAGGTACTGGAATCGCATGCCGCATGAGTCTTAAGACCGAGTCGCCTCAATCGCGAGCAGGCTCACTCCTACAGGGGAATGTATTGCAAAGTAGGAGTGAGCCTGCTCGCGATGCTTTTAGATTGGTGGAAGGCGCCAGTCGATCGGCGTCTCGCCATTCTGTTCGAGGAACTTGTTGGTCCGGCTGAAATGCCCACAGCCCAAAAACCCTCGATAGGCCGACAAAGGTGATGGATGCACCGAGGTCAGCACCAGGTGCTTGGTGGCGTCGATCAGCTTCTGCTTGCTCTGCGCATGGGCGCCCCAGAGCATGAACACCAGATGCGGCTGCCGTTCGCTGACCACCTCGATGATGCGGTCGGTGAAGTGTTGCCAGCCCTTGTCCTTGTGCGCATTGGCGTTGGCGCGTTCGACGGTCATGGTGGTGTTGAGCAGCAGCACGCCCTGATCGGCCCAGCTCTGCAGGTAGCCGTGGTTGGGAATGTCGATGTTGAGGTCGCGCTTCAGCTCTTTATAGATGTTGACCAATGATGGCGGCGCCGGCACGCCCGGTTGCACCGAGAAGCACAGACCGTGGGCCTGGCCCGGGCCGTGATAGGGATCCTGACCGAGAATCACCACTTTCACCTTGTCCAGCGGCGTCGAGTTCAGCGCATTGAAAATCAATGGCCCAGGCGGGTAGATCTCCTTGCCGGCCGCCCGCTCCTGCTGCAGAAAGCTGCGCAACTCTGCCATGTAAGGCTGGTCGAACTCAGCACGCAGTGCCTCCTTCCAGCTCGGTTCGAGTTTGATACGGTCGTCAGCAGTCATGGTCATTTCCGGCAAAAACAATGGGGCGAACCCTAGGAAAGCCGGCCACGCTTGTCAATTGATCTGACGCAGATCCGGCACTTTCCCCCACAGCGATCATACTGATCGCTCAAATTTCCGATCGAGGTCACGATGAATCTGCACTTCGAAGAACGCACCGGCACCGACGGCGCCCGCATCGGCATCGCCAGCCTGGATGCCGAAAAGTCGCTGAACGCGCTGTCCCTGCCGATGATCAACGCCCTCAGCGACAAATTGAAAGTATGGGCCGATGATCCGCAAATCGTCTGCGTATTGCTGCGCGGCAACGGTGCCAAGGCCTTCTGCGCCGGAGGCGAGGTGCGCAGCCTGGTCGAAGCCTGCCGTGCTCATCCCGGCGAAGTGCCGCCACTGGCCGCGCAGTTTTTCAGCGCGGAATATCGCCTGGATTACAGCCTGCACACCTATCCCAAACCGCTGATCTGCTGGGGCCACGGCTACGTGCTGGGCGGCGGCATGGGCCTGTTGCAGGGCGCCAGCACGCGGATCGTCACGCCGAGCAGCCGTCTGGCGATGCCGGAAATCAGCATTGGCCTGTATCCGGATGTTGGCGCCAGCTGGTTTCTCACACGGTTGCCGGGCAGGCTCGGCTTGTTCCTCGGGCTGACCGGCGCGCACATCAACGGTCGCGATGCGCTGGATCTGGATCTGGCCGACCGCTTCCTGCTCGACGAACAGCAACCGCAACTGATCGAAGGCCTGCTGCAATTGAACTGGCAGGAGCAGACCGCCATGCAGCTCAACAGCCTGCTCAAGGCTCTGCAGCAGGAGGCTCTTGAGCAAATGCCCGAAGCGCAATGGCTGCCGCGTCGCCAGCAGATCGACGAATTGCTCGACGTCAGCGACGTCACCTGTGCGTGGAAAGCCATCAGCCTGCACCGTGACAGCGGCGATCCGTTGATTGCCCGCGCGGCGAAAACCATGGCCGAAGGCTCGCCGCTGACCGCGCATCTGGTCTGGCAACAGATCCTTCGCGCGCGGCATATGTCGCTGGCCGAAGTATTCCAGATGGAATACACCCTGAGCCTCAACTGCTGCCGGCACCCGGAATTCAGCGAAGGCGTGCGCGCACGTTTGATCGATAAGGATCAGAAGCCGCACTGGCACTGGCCGGATATCAATAACGTGCCGGATGCGGTGGTCGAGGCGCACTTCCATAAAGTCTGGGAGGGGCGACATCCCTTGGCAGATCTGACCCAGTATTGAGCTGACGCGTTGCTCGCGATGGCGACTGGCTTTCCATCGCGAGCGGGCTCAATCGGGCGCCATACGACTCAGACATTCAGCTCGTAAAACTGGATGATTTCCATCATCGCCCGCTGCGCTTCATCGTCGCCCTTTATCAAAATGTCTTCGACATCCCTCAATGGCGGAAGCGGGTGCACACGTTCAGCAATTTGCCCTGCGGTGTAGTCCTGAATCGTCGCTCCTTGGCTGACTCTTATGAAGCCGATAGCGCTTTCACCCGCGGCAAAATGATTGGAAACCCGGATTTTCGGTGCCATGCCGTAATCCACCACGATCACCAGATCATCGCGATCACGGTGAAATTTCAGGTTGTCGATAGTCAGCCTGCGCTCGGAAAAATCGATTCCATCCAGGCCACCTCCGCTGTTGATGATCACATCTCTGCCGAGGCCATCGTATCGGTAGATATCATTTCCAGCGCCGCCGGACAGCGTGTCGTTGCCCGGCCCCCCCAGCAGCAGATCATCAGCGGGGCTGCCCGTGAGCAGGTCATCACCCTGCATGCCGCGAATCTCTCCGGCGCCGGTTATCGTGTCGTTGCCACGACCGCCCACCAAGGGAAGCGCTCGTCCGTCTCGCAAGGCAGTGAAACGCGTGGGATTGCTGACGATGACGCCAGTATGAGAAGTGTCGGGCGCGGGGCTCAGCTGACTTGATTCCAAGAGTTGCTTCACACTTACGACCGACCCATCGCCGAACTTTACGAGCTCAATCCCGGCCCCCTCAAGTTCACCGTTGAGGGGCAAGACGATGCGGACTTTCTGCGTCCCGCCCCATTGGATATCGAGAGTCGGATGGAGCATTTTCGCCCTCGGCGGATTGCGGTAAGCCGCGCGACCTGGGTTGGGCTCCAGCTCGACATGGGTGGTTTCTATCAACGCAGCACCCCAGCTCAAGTGCAGTGCATCGCGCTGTGCATCTGCTGGCAGAACGACCGTGTCCTGATCGATCAATCCGAACTCGTCTTTCCACCCCGCTGCGCCAACTTCTGCTCGGTGGAAAACCGGGTTCGGTACATCCGCAATCGTGGTGGTCGCTCCGGCGTGCGCTTGGACGATGTAGGTGTCGGCGCCGTCTTCGCCGTAGAGCCAATCGTCACCTGAGCCGCTGAGCAGATAGTCGGCGCCCTCGGAGCCCAGCAAGGTATCGTCCCCTGCCCCTGCGGATAAATACGCGCCCGGTGTTCTGTCACCGACAGTGCCGTAGTCGAGTGGGGAGCCTGCATAAGCGACGATCAGATCATCTCCCGCACCGCCGTGAAAAACGTTCTCCACTTCGATATTGACTCGCCCACCGACGTCGTCGCCTTGGACGATTTTGTTTTTGATCGTTGTGCTCTCGGCATCCCAACGGAATTCCCTGCGCACGGTTTCGCTCGAACTGAAACTTGCCGCCGGATAAACGTACCAGCCTTCAAGGGCGCCGGACTCCTGCCGGTCTTCAACCAATACATCTGCGATATTGAATGAAAAACCGCTGGCAGAACCGGATCGATAATAGCGAGGCGCCTGGCTTGAGGAGGGCATTGTTCCCTCGGCTTTCACCTGTTTATGTTCGACCCGCGTTGTGGTTTTCGACTGCCTTTCACTGACCACGGCTCGCCCGCCATCAGCTTTCATCCACTGCGGCGTTACAGACAGTGAACCTGCTTCGACGCTGTGATCGATCAGCTCAGTGTGGGTGGTGTAACCGGTGCCGCTGGTGGTGATATGACTGCGAACCCAGACCCCTTGTTCATTCAGGGTAAAACCAGTGGCGTGTCTGCGGGCGGAGCGTTTTGAATTGATTTGCGCGAGGAATTCATCGGTCCAGTCAACCGCTCGAACAGATGCCACTGGGCGTGGCTTCGGAGCAGTTACATCGTCTGACTGAAGCGGGTCCTCAACTCTGCTTTCAACGGTTCCTGGGGCGGTTACACCTTCCGGTACGGGTAACTCAGGCACCTCCATCTGCGGCAATGTTTTGTGCAAGACATCGTCATAACCCAGTACCACGCCGTCGCTGAAACTGAATGTGGAGTCCTTCCACTTCTCGTGATTCTTGATGAGTATCGCGTCGCCCGTGCCATTGGCCAGTCGCAACACCGTGCCGACGGTAACTTCGATAATGTCGGCTTGCAGACTCTGCGCGGAAAACCCTGCGCCGAACCTGATGATGTTGCGGCCACCAGAATCGGTAACAACATCCAGGCCATCGCCAGTGCCGAAATAATAAATGTCAGCACCCTCCAGCCCGTCCAACACGTCGTGACCGGGACCGCCATCAAACACGTTGTCGCCGGAATCACCGCGAAGGTAGTCCGTGCCTTCTGCGCCCAGCAACGTGTCGTTGCCGGCGCCACCGAGCAACGTGTCGTTACCTGAGCCACCGTCCAGATAATCGGCATTCAGCTCGGTTTCAGCGCTATTTTCGTAATCGCCGGCAAGAATGTCGTCGCCCGCGCCGCCGTACAGTGTGTCGGCACCGAAGCCACCCTGTAAGGTATCGTTTCCATCGCCGCCCTGAAGCAGGTCATTGTTGCTTCCGCCCGGTTGCAGGTCGGACACGTCGCCATCCAGAAAATCGGCCCCTGCGCCACCCGCCAGCGTGTCCGAGCCCCCCATGCCACGCAGTGTGTCGTCCCCCGCACCGCCATCGAGGAAGTCGTTACCCTGATAACGAACAGGATGGTCAGGGCTATCGCCGATCAGATCGTCATTGCCTTCGCCGCCGAAGAGCAGATCATCGCCACCGCCGCCCCAGAGCCTGTCGTCACCGGGACCACCGTCTAGCAGATCATCGCCAAAAAAATCTGCGGCGTTACCGTTGACGCCGTCGATTACGTCGTCATCACCCTGCAAAGTGTCGTTGCCAAGGCCGCCATACAACGCGTCGCTGCCACCGTTACCGGCGAGCAAGTCATCACCGCTACCGCCGTCCAGCACATCGTTGCCATGATGCTTGCTGGGAAGACCACCGCCCCAATCGAGATTGTCACCGAGCATCGTGTCATCGCCGCTGCCACCGGCCAGGGTGTCGTTCCCTTGCTCGCCTTCGAGCAAATCGTCGTCAGCCCCGCCGTCGAGCAGGTCCTGACCCCAGCCGCCGCTGATGAAGTCCTTGCCACCCTGCCCATACAGCACGTCATCACCGCCCTCTGAGGCGCTGTTTGTCGAGGCCTTTGAATAGACCGTTCGATGACTGGTGACACCGCCAGCTATGGGGACGTCAGCGCGCTTGACCGCCCAACCCTGCTCCAGCGCACCGGTGGTTTCGTCTCCGGATAAAACGTCGTCGCCAGCGCCACCGATCAAGGTATCCCGGTCATTGCCACCGAGTAGAACGTCTCGCGATGCCGTCCCGATAAGCAAATCGTCGCCTTGCCCGCCGTCGAGCCAGTCGCCGCGACTTGCCTTGCCCTTGGCGTCACCGTCGGCCATGGCCTTTTCGATTGTCGTCTCTTTGTCGCCGAATAATCGATCGTCTCCAGCCTTGCCGAACAATCGATCAGAACCTCCCAGGCCGAGAATAACGTCGTCTGCAGCGGAACCGTAAAGTACGTCGGCCTTGTTGCGCTGTTTTACCTTGGGCAGCAGCACAACGTTGCCCAGCTCATCAAAGGAGGGTTGATCGCCGGGGGTAGTGGGATCAGCGTCTTTGGCTTTCCAGTCGCCCTGAAGTGTCAGATCTGCAACGGTGACCGGCTGCCGCTCATGGTCGGGGAGTCGGATGCCAAGCATCCCGGGCTGGAAGTTCTTGATCACCACCAGATCGCTCTGGCCGTATTTGATGTTGAGCGTGTCTTCAATGAGCGTCAGGGTGATTGCCTGATCCTCGGTAGACCAAATGTTGCTCGAAGGTGTGCGGCGCTTTAGCGTGGGGATCGGCACACCGTTGATCCACAGCTGCCCATTGGCATTGGCATCGAAAATCTCATCAATGCCATCGCCGCTGAAGAACTCGTAGCGGTCACTGCCCTCGCCTCCGATCAAAGTGTCGTTGCCCTTACCTCCGATCAGCACATCATCACCGCCCATTGCGTACAGCGCATCATTGCCATCGCCTCCGCTTAGCGAGTCATTGCCGCGGCCTCCTTCAATGACATCGTTACCCGCCAATCCGGCGATCGAGTCATTTCCCACGCCGCCATACAGATGATCGGCATTGCTGCCGCCGGCGAAAGATCGCCCATCGTCATCACCGAACGTAACCAGCGGGTTCAACACACCGGTGGTCATCGGCGCCTGTTTGCCTGAGGCGAGATCGGAGTAGGAATACTTCTGCGGCGTGTGTTCCCCAAACGAGCCTTGGGTCCGGGCAATCAACCGCGCCAGCATCTGCGCACGATCCGCCAGCCACTGCGCGGTGATAAAACCTTCGCCGGTCAACGGATCGTAGAGTTCAAGTTTGCGGCCGGGATAACCGTCGGTTCGCTCTATGACGACTTCACTGAGTTGCTGTAAGGAATTGCGCAACGCCAGGCCGAGCGGTGTCTCCTCGCCTGCCAGTTTCGCCCATGCACTCGCATTGCCAAACTCGCCGATTGTTCGGGTAACGATGCTTTGCGACTGCTCTGGGGAGAATGCCGAGAAGAATGCGTAAGCGTTGCTGGCGAAGGTCTCGTTGGAGGTGGGTGAAGCAGCAGAATCGCCGTCGTAAGTGCGCCTGAATGTGTCGAGAAATTCGTTCTGGCCGTAGCGCAAGATCAGATCGACCACGGCGGCGACAGGTGTGCCTTTCACTACATGCTGGATCAGTGGATTCACACTGCCACTGGCTAGAGCAATGTTGATCTGCTCCGGCACCACTGAAAGCAGACTTTGCAGCGGGTTGATGCCGAAATTGCTGATCGCCGCTCGCAGGCCGACGCTGTAGGAATCGATGGCGAAGAGAATGTTTTTATAGTCGTCGAGCCGGTTGGCCTTTGCCTGAATGGGTGGGCCGTCATCTTCCGCATCCTGTTCGCCGGCAGAGATCAATCTCCACGTCTCATAGGGAGGTTTACCGCCCAACAGGCTGAAGCCGACCGTTCCGGACCAGCCGGCGTTTCGCTTGACGGCCGTATCGTCCTCCCCACAAACCTCCTTGAACAGTGCCTCGCCAATCGCGCTGGCATCGATTTCTGCGATCTGGCTGATTGACGGAACGGTCCACGGCGCCAGTTGACCGGCGAGGGATCCGTTGATCAGGGTATTGATGAAATTGACGGCAACCTGGTTGGATGAAAGCTGCATCAGGTCTTCACTGAAAATTGTATTCAGTCTGAGTTCACCTTGCCGCGAGGTGTAACCACGAATCAGCGCCGAGTAGGCACCGTTTCCACCGTTGGCATCAATAGCCACGGCCAGCCAGAGCCTGGCGTTTTTCAGCACTTCTCCAGCCTCTTTATCGACAGCGAAAACCTCAGACACTTTTTCGCCAATAATATCGAACAGCTTTTGGTACAGAGGTGCGCAGCTAGCTCCTGCTAGTTTCAGCGCGTCGTACTGAATTTGTTTTGAGCGCAGCCTCATTCCTTTGCAAATATTGGCTGCGTTGAAAATTTCTGTTTTTTCCATATCGCTAAAAACATAACTCATTGTTACTTCCTTGTAATAACAGAGCGTGAAAGATAATCACTGAGATACTTGAGCATCTCAGGTGCTTCGCGTAATGACGCTAGTCCGAGACCTACGCTCCCGTGTCCCCCAGCGAAGTCGAAGTTATCCAGATTGATAGTGCAGAAAAAATTCAATTTTCCGAAATCAAGGTTTTCCAATTCAGCTCTGCTGAACCGTGCCAGTTTTTCGTCAGTCAGTTGTTCCTCCGAAGCCGGACGAATCAAGCCATCACAGTTGATCAACCGAGGGGTTCCATCTCGCCGCGGCCAGCCAGTAATGACAAACGTTCTGACCGAATCTTCATTCTTGAAATGCGGCGGAGGTGCGTCCAGCCAAATCTCCAGCCCCGGATAATTTTTCAATTTCACAATCAACTCATCCGGCCAGTTGACGTGCCGATAACCGCGCTCATGAGGCTCGGTGGTTTCTTTTCTGGTAAAAAGTCCGGCATTCAATTTATAAAGCCGCCAACTTTTGGGTATCGGCTCCAGGCGCAGATCCTGGTAACGGTGCAGTCCCGCGCCGGTCCACCAGAAAAACCCCTTCAGAGCAATTGCCAGGCAAGCCTTCTTATTCACCATTTCAGGCATGCCAACGTAAAACTCCGGGACCAGCGTCTTATCCACATAGGCACCGCCTAATATCGGCACCTGCTTCATGCTCGCCAGCTTGTTCTGACAGGCTTTCTCGTTTGCCTGGTGAATAGCCGCCGACTCGGCGGATTGCTCTTTTTGAATATAAAATTCCGCTACGCAGTAACAGACATACACCAACAGGCCATACTTCAATAACCTTTTGAACCACTTGATCGCCTGCTTACGCCACTTCCTGGACATTTCAACCCTCCCGCTCAAACTGCGGAACGGTTGATATATCGTCATGTCCGGACATCGCCCTTTCAAAAATTTCAAAGTATTGGCTCACGCCTGATTTCACACTGAACCGACTTGCCGCCAACTTCGCAGCGCTGGCAAGACCATCGTACTCACCCATCGATTTCAAAACCTTGCATACATTTTTGGCAATCTCTTGATGATCGAAGAAATCCACCAGCACTCCATTAATCCCATCAACGATCACTTCCTTTACCGGGGCCGTATCCGACGCAATGACCACGCAACCAGACGCCATCGCCTCCAGTAACGACCACGACAAAACAAACGGATACGTCAAATAGACATGAACTTTCGAACACTGCAGAACCGCCCGGTAAGTCTGGTAAGAAAGCTTTCCTGTGAAATGCACTCTGGAGTGATCAAAACTTACTTCCGCCTCCATCCTGCGGCGCCAGTTTGCATACCCAACCGGCTTACTCCCATAACTGACGCTATCGCCGCCAACCACGATGACTTGCGCACCCGGGCACTCAGCCTGAATACGCGGGATCGCTCGCATAAAGCTGTGAAAGCCGCGATAAGGCTCAAGGTTTCTTGCGACAAAGGTAACGATCGGCTGCCCGGCTCTGAGCTCGATTCCGTCAGGCAACCTGACGGCCCCGACTTTCGCCCCATCAGAACCTTGTATGACACCCTCGTGAATGACCCGAATAGCCGACCGGTAAGCGGCCGGAAAAAGGCTGCGCTGCCACTGCGTAGGCGAAATTGCGATATCACATTGTTCAAGATTCAAAAGATGCAGCGAATTGAGCACCCGCAGCCGTGACGATTCCGCCGTGGCCCGCGCAAACTCGGGGTCGAAGCCGGAATCGGCGCCCTGCGCTCGATAGTAGTACTCGCAATAGTGGATAAGCGGCGTATCGGGATAGACGTCCTTGGCGAACAACGTCTCTCCCCATCCGGGATGAGCGAGAATCGCGTCTGGTCGATAACCCGACCGTTTCAACCTGCTCAGGATTGCGAAAACTTGCTGCCCATCCATCACGGCTTGTTCGTAGCGAATCAGATAGGGGTGTGTATTACCGGGCGCTCGGCTGGTCGCTCGATAGCGATAGATTTTCACCCCGGCAATGCCCGGCGCCGTGTCCCGGCCTATTGCCACAACCTCGTCATGCCGGGCCATCGCCGCCAGCACCACATGGCGGAACTGACCCGGAAAATTTTGGTGAACAACCAGAAGCTTCATAGCGCTAACGTCCATTTTTCGCCGCTATTGAGCTGAGGATCTCTCGCGTCGTTCGGCATCCACAAACGCTAACAAATGCCACGAAATGAAACTGTAGGACGCTTCCGGGAATCCTTTGGGAGAAGGCGAATGAAACGACTTTTCGACGGGCAAAAAAAAGCGGCGCCTGATGCGCCGCTTGTTTGTTTACGGTTAATTACCAGCGGTTGCCACGGCCGTTGTAGTCACGGCGACCGCTGTGGCGATCGTAGCTGCCGCGGCCACGGTGGTCGTTGTCCCAACCGCCGCGACGGTGGCCGTCCCAACGTCCGCGATCATTGCCGTGCCAGCGACGGCTTTCGTAATAGCGTGGGGCCGGTTGGTAGTGACGCGGGGCCTGGTAATAACGCGGTTGCTGGTAGTACCGCGGCGCTGGCTGGTAATAGCGCGGCTGGGTGTAATAGGTGCCGCCGCTACGGTAATAGGAGCCGCCACCGCTGTAATAGGCCGGTGCGGGTGATGTGTAGACCTCTGACCTGTAGTAGCTGTCTCCGTATGAATATGGGACGCATCCGCCAAGGGAAAAAAGCATCACGGCAAGCAGTACGATTCGGCGATACATGGCGGCCTCCTGGACCGCGGGTTGGCCACACCAGCGACGCTGGCAGGCGACAGTCAACAATTCTGTGACTGTCGAAAAATCAGACAGCGTTTTCCGAATCTGGTGCGTTCCTGCAACAAGTTGAAACAAGTGATTATGAAATCCTGTTTATCTGACGCAGATGAGTTTCAGAGGCGATCATTTGACTGATACCGAGCCGATCAGCAATTTCGCCATCACCACAATCAGCCTCTCCCTCCGGTAGAGCGATGCGATTTCCCTGACAGACCGCTGAGTCATATCCCCCGCCATTTCAGGCACAAATCCCGCAGTGTTTTCCCGACCATCCCACTAGAATGCATCCCATCGGGCCACTGCCAACGGATCTGCCATGCCGCTTCGTTCTCCCTTGTACTCGCAACGTTCACTGGTGTTCACCTTGGTCGCCCTGCTCGGCGCCGGGTTTCTCGCCACCTCGCTGTTGAGCTATTTCGCGTCCCGCGCGTCGATCCGCGACAACATCGTCAACACCGAACTGCCGTTGACCTCCGACACGGTCTATTCGGAAATCCAGAAAGATCTGGTCCGGCCGATCCTGATTTCTTCGATGATGTCCCGCGACACGTTCATGCGCGACTGGGTGGTCAACGGCGAACAGAACCCCGAGCAGATGACCCGTTACCTCGACGAAGTCATGACCCATTACGGCGCCTACACCGCATTCTTCGTTTCCAATGCCACGCTCACCTACTACCACGCCAAAGGCGTGCTCAAGCAGGTCAAAATCGAAGAGCCGCGCGATGCCTGGTATTTCCGCGTACGCGACATGCGGGACCCGTACGAGATCAACGTCGACCCGGATCTGGCCAACAAGGACAACCTGACGTTCTTCATCAACTACAAGGTCTACGACTACCACAACCGCTTCATCGGCGCCGCGGGCGTGGGCCTGACCGTGGACGCGGTGATCAAGCTGATCGACAAGTATCAACAGCGCTATCAACGCAGCGTGTACTTCGTCGACACCTTCGGCCGTCTCGTGTTGACTGGTGCCGAGGGCGGCCCGGAAGGCGCGCACATCGGCCAGGGCCTCGGCGAACTGGAAAGCATGAAAAGTCTTGTCAGCCAGTTGCCCAAGCCGCACAGCGGCAGTTACGAATACTCCACCCACGGCCAGGGACATTTTCTCAACGTGCGGTTTATCCCCGAGTTGAACTGGTACCTGTTCGTCGATAAACGCGAGGACGGCGCGCTGAGCGAAATCCGCCAGTCGCTGTATCTCAATCTGCTGATCTGCCTGCTGGTGACGCTGATAGTGCTGGCGCTGCTCAATCGGGTGATCAAACGCTTCCAGGCGAAGATTCAGGCACATGCCACCCTCGACAGCCTCACCGAACTGCCGAATCGACGCGGCTTCGACATTCTTGCCGCGCAGGCACTGCACGAGGCTCTACGCGAAACCCGGCCGCTGACCGCTTTGCTGCTTGACCTCGACCACTTCAAGACGTTGAACGACACTTACGGGCACATGGCCGGCGATCAGGTGTTGATCGGGTTCGCCCGCGATCTGCAAAGTTGCCTGCGCCACGCCGATATCGTCTGCCGCTGGGGCGGTGAAGAATTCATCGTTCTGTTGAAAGACACCGACGGCGAGACCGCGCAGAAAATCGCCGAAAAAATCCGTCAGCACGTCGAGCAACACGAATATGCCTACGACGGCCACAGCCTGCATCTGACGGTGAGCATCGGCGCCACCACCGTGCAACGCGATGACACCTTGCACAGCCTGCTGTCCCGGGCCGATCATGCGATGTACCGCGCCAAGCAATCCGGGCGCAACCGCACCTGCATGGAAATGCCGCACTCGACTTATGCCTGATCTCAACGTCAAACCCGACCACTGCCCTGCGTGTGGCGCCCGCAACGACTGCAGCCTCGCCGACCCGCGCACCGCCGACCGCGAATGCTGGTGTTACGGCGTAACCATCGATCCGGCACTGCTCGAGGCGCTGCCGGTCGAGCTGCGCAATCAAGCCTGCCTGTGCCCGCGCTGCGCGCAGGTCGAAGCGCAACTGCAAGCAGGCCGGCGGCCGATCCCGTAAGATGCGCGACCCTTTTTCCGTTGAATTCTGACCATGCGCGTCGACCGTTTCCTCAGCAATCTGCCCCGCTACAACCGTCAGCAGGTTCGCCTGTTGCTGGTGGAAAAGCGCGTGCGGATTGACGGAAAAATCGTCAGCGACCCGCACAGTGAGGTACTGGAATTCAGCCGGGTCGAAATCGACGATGAGGTGCTGCAAAGCGGCAAACCGGCGCGCTATTTCATGCTGCACAAACCGCCGGGTTGCGTCAGCGCCACCCGCGATCCGCAGCATGCGACCGTACTCGACCTGCTCGATGAACCGGACAAGGAAGAGCTGCACATCGCCGGGCGTCTGGACTTCAATACCACCGGGCTGATGCTGATCACCAACGACGGCGCCTGGTCGCGGCGACTGACGCAGCCGCAAACCAGACTGCCGAAGGTCTATTACGTCGAAACCGAGCAGGACATCGACGCAGGCTACGCGCTGAAATTTGCCGAGGGCATCTACTTCGCTTTCGAGGATCTGACCACGCAACCGGCGCATCTGGAGCTGCTCGGTCCACGCTCGGCGCGGCTGAGCATCGTTGAAGGCCGCTACCATCAGGTCAAGCGCATGTTTGGTTTCTTCAACAACAAAGTGCTGCGCCTGCATCGCGAATCCATCGGTGAACTGGCCCTCGACCACGCGCTAAAACCGGGCGAGTACCGCGTTTTACGCACCGAAGAGATCCATTTGTTCTAAGCCCGCTACCGCTCAGCCGAAGTTGTCGAACAATTTACCAACCGCACTTGCGTGATCCTGGGTCCCCTGCTTGAATCAGGACGTCGGCCGAAATGTGACCGATGAGTCACCACATACTTCCAAGAAACTTTTTGTCGGTCGTCTGCCCTTAGGGGCTGCGCCTCAGCCGGCAATCTGCCCGCCAATAACAACACCCGTCGACCTGCCGTACCGGATCGACATGGGCCAGCACATTCCAGGCGTATGCCTACCTGTCACAAAGCTCGTGCAATCTCGATTGCGCGCATACCCGCTTGCTTGCCAGGAGTCTTATGACATGAGGCCAGAAATCGCTGTGCTGGATATACAGGGTCAGTATCGGGTTTACACGGAGTTCTATCGCGCAGACGCCGCAGAAAAGACCATCATCCTGGTCAACGGCTCGATGGCCACGACTGCGTCGTTTGCACAGACCGTGAAAAACCTGCACCCGCAATTCAACGTGGTCTGCTACGACCAGCCCTACGCGGGCCGGTCAAAAGCCCACAACCGGCATGAGAAACATCTGACGAAGGAAGTCGAAGGGCAGATTCTTCTGGAGCTGATCGACCACTTCGCTGCCGAGCACGTGCTGTCCTTCTCCTGGGGTGGTGCGGCAACACTGGTCGCCCTCGCCCAGCAACCCCGGCGTATCGAAAAAGCCGTGATCAGCTCGTTTTCACCGGTGATCAATGCACACATGCTCGATTACCTCGAGCGCGGCGTCGACTACCTCGGCAGCCGCGACGGCGACCGGGTCGGCCATCTGGTCAACAACACCATCGGCAAACACCTGCCGTCTCTTTTCAAGCGCTTCAACTATCGCCACGTCAGCAGCCTAGCCGAGCATGAATACGGGCAGATGCACTTTCACATCAACGACGTACTGCACAGCGATCGACAGTGCTATCTGAACGCGGCGAAAAAAATCAACGTGCCGGTGTTGTTTCTCAACGGCGAATGGGACGAATACACCGCCGCTGAGGATGCGCGCCTGTTTGGCAATCACGTCGCCCACAGCAGCTTCACCACCCTGCAAGCCACCGGGCACTTCCTCGACATGGAGCACAAAGCCGCCTGCCGCGACAGCCAGAACGCCCTGCTCAGCTTTCTGAAACCCGCGCCGCAAGCCAGCCGAATGCGCTACTCGTTTGTGCAGGATCAACATGCACTGGCCATTTGAAACCGCGTCATCGCGGGCAAGGCTGCAAGCCTGAGGTGCCTTACTGCACCGACGCACCACTTGCTCGCGATCGACCGATTTCTGCGTGGCAAAGCCATGACGAAGAAAAGAAAACTTCAAATCCGTGGCCGAGTCTGGTACAAAGTCAGCCGCTCTGAGCGGGTATAGTTTAGTGGTAGAACGAAAGCTTCCCAAGCTTTAGATGAGGGTTCGATTCCCTCTACCCGCTCCACCGAATATTGATCTCGCGTTGGGTTGTCTGACGGGGGATGCAGGAATAGAAAAACCGGCCTTGATGGCCGGTTTTTTTTGCGCGGGATTTCACGCATATCCGCGGCAAAGACTTTCGTGGAAAGTGTGAGCCCTACCTCTTGGGTTTACTTCTCGAAATCCTGATGCAGCTTCGCCAGTACGTTAAAGATCGGTTCCCCGGCTTTGTGTGGGACATTCAGTCGAGTGAATACCTTCCTCCAGTCGGCGAGCGCAGCGAGAGTCTGCTCGATGTATTCTCCGGCCTTGAGGTATTTGTAATCCCTGCAGATCTCCATGATCCGCTTGCGCGAAGGCTTGCCGGGAGTGCGGCCACCGAAGTCAGCGGCCCGCGACTTTAATCAGCTCACCAACCTTGGCGCCGTCTTTCAAAACATTCAGCGCTTCTGTTTGTTTGAACGGCTTGATCATCAGCGCATCCCTCTCTTGCGCCTGGCATTCTTCAGCTCATCCAGCGAGCCCGGGTGCTCAGGTTTGAACAGTTTGGTCACAGCGTCGAGTTCATCAAGCGCAGTGGCGATCAGGATCAAAGCCTCCAACGTCACGAGCCCGGTCGCTTCGAATCGCTTGATGGTGGATTCGGAAACCCCGCCTTTTCTGCGAGCGTCTTGCGAGCGTCCTCAAGGGAGCCAGGGTGGTATTCAATATCGGCGGGAATAAATATCGAGTGATTCTGGCGATCGACTACCAACGGCAACTCGGCTTTATCCGCTTCGTTGGGACTCACGCTCAATACGACCAGATCAACGCGGAGACCGTTTAATGAACATCAGACCCATTCGTAGCCCGGAAGACCTGAGCGCAGCATTGCTGCGCATGGAACAGCTGTGGGGTGCAGAAATCGACTCGCCGGAGGGCGATGAGTTGGAAATTCTCGCTCTGCTGATCGAAAAGTATGAGGAGCAGCATTTTCCGGTGCCGCCTTCTGATCCCATTGAAGCCATCAAATTTCGTATGGATCAGCAAGGTTTGACACCGCGGGATCTTGAGCCCTTTATTGGCACAAGTGGCCGCGTTTCGGAGGTGCTGAACCGCAAACGCAAGCTGAGTCTGGCGATGATCAAACGTCTGCACGATGGCTTGCGTATTCCTTATGAATGCCTGCTCGCCAGTGTCTGAAGAAAATATATCGCACGAAAAACCGGTCGCAACGACCGGTTTCTTTTTACCCGGAAATCAACGCCGGCTAACCCACCGGCACCACATTATCCAAAACCTGATTCACCGCCAGTTCGCCCAGCATGACGACCTGGGCGATGCCGAGCAGGGTTTTGCGCTGGCTGCCGTCGAGCAAGGCAGCGAAATCGCCGAGCATGACGCTGGCCGAGCCGAGGGATTCGCTGGCATTGACCAATAGCGACTCGGTGTCGGTGCTCGGGTTGACCTGGAACATGCTGCTGGTCTGGTACGGCGGTGAAGTGGTTTTCGGCGGGATGAGATAGTGGTCGAGGGCGCGTTCGGCGGCTTCGTGGAGTTTTTTTGAGTCGAGGGACTCGTACGGAGAGGCCGGGTCGGTTTCCGGCGGATTTGGCGTTACCTTGAACATGGAATCTTCCTGTAGTGGTAACTGCGACCATCCCGCTGCTATACGAAAGGGTGGCAGCTGTACGCAAGTTAGCAGACCGGTAGGAAGTCCAAAACCCGGCGCACCCGAGGGTGCCATGCGCACAGCCACCATCAAGTGCAGGCGAAGCCTGACTGGAAGGTACATGTGCAACCGTTGGTCAATCCTGGCCGGGCTGCTAAACCCGATCACTGGAAATCAGTGACGCGAACCAAGTTACCGACCGCCCTCCCGGCGCACAAGCCGGCGGATTCTGGCGTACCGGTAGGCAGCGGCGCAAGGATTTGTAGGCATCGGGACGTAACGCGATTCGACTTTAAACAGCCATGGCGCACCACGTGTAAAAGCGCTGGGAAAAGAGAAATTTCTCCGACACATTCAACGCAAACGGATTGAAAGGACACCGTCAACATGACGCAAAACATCTACGATGATCCCGAGTTCTTCCACGGCTACAGCCAGATGAATCGCTCGATCGGCGGCCTCGATGCAGCCCCGGAATGGCCAGCTCTCAAGGCATTGCTGCCGGTCATGCACGGTCTGAATGTGGTTGATCTGGGGTGCGGGTATGGCTGGTTCAGCCGCTGGGCAGTCGAGCAAGGCGCGGCCAGCGTGCTGGGGCTGGACGTCTCCGAGAGGATGCTCGACCGCGCACGGCAATCGACGACCGTCGCGAATGTGCGCTATGAACGCGCCGACCTCGAACACCTCGACTTGCCCGCCTGCAGTTTCGACCTGGCGTACAGCTCGCTAGCACTGCACTACATAAAAGATCTCCCAGGGTTGTTCGCGCAACTGTATGCCGCACTCAAACCGGGTTCGCATTTTGTCTTTTCAATTGAACATCCGATTTTCATGGCGCCACGCAATCCGGGTTGGCTGATCGACAACGAAGGTCGCAAGCGCTGGCCGCTGGAAAGCTATCAGATGGAAGGCGAGCGGGTGACGAATTGGTTGGCCGACGGCGTGATCAAGCAGCATCGGACCGTGGGCACGTTGCTCAATACGTTGATCGCAGCGGGTTTCAATATTCGTCACGTCAATGAGTGGGGACCGAGTGACGAAGAGGTTGCAGCGCAACCGGCGTTGGCCGAAGAACGCGAGCGGCCGATGATGATGCTGGTGGCAGTGCAGCGATGATCGGGTTTCATGCTCCGAAAGGCCCCTCACCCTAACCCTCTCCCGAGGGAGAGGGAACCGACCGGGTTGCTTTCGAGAGATGCGCCGACCTGAGATAACGTGGCGAACTCAAGAAACTTAGAGGCGTGATTCAGCGAGTCGCAACAATAAACAAACGCGGAAACGGCAACAGCACCGAGCCGTCGGCCAATGCCGGGTAAGCCTTTGCAACCTCCGCCAGGTATCTCCGCAGATACTGCGCGCGCTCTTCCTCGGTCAACGGGCTCAGAAACGGAATCAAACCACTGCCCTTGAACCACTCAACCACCCCCGCCGCTCCGTCCGCCAGTGGATGATGATAAGTCGTGCGCCACACATCGACCCGCGTGCAGTGCGGACGAAGGATCGAGAAATACTCGCTGGCACTTGCCATGTCAGTACGCTGCCCCGCAGCGTCTGCAAGCTTGCTTGCCCATGGCCCATCCGCGGCGATTTCGCGCATCAAGCGGTGGGACGGTTCGTTGAGGTTGTCCGGCATCTGGATCGCCAGGCTGCCGCCGTCTGAGAGCTTGCTCGCCAGGGCTGGCAGCAACGAATGGTGATCAGGCACCCACTGCAACACCGCATTGGCGAAGATCACATCGAACGGACCTTGGTCAGCCCATTTGTCGATCTCGGCCACCTGAAACTGCAAATCTGGCAAGCGCTTGCGCGCGGCGGCAATCATGTCTGCCGAACTGTCGAGGCCACTGACCCTTGCCTCAGGAAACCGCTGCACCAGCAACCCGGTGGAATTGCCCGGCCCGCAACCAATGTCCACCACCGCCCGCGCCTGCGCCGTGGGTATTGCCGCCAGCAGATCACAGGCCGGGCGGGTGCGTTCATCTTCGAAAGCGACGTATTGCTTGGCAGACCAACTCATTGCGTTCTCCTGTCGGGGCATGGCTTGCAATCGGGAAATGCAGCTCGCCATACCATACAGCGATCAGGCCAATGAGCTTGCTTCGCGTTCAGCGTCCGGTCCCGTTATTTGTAATTAGAATTTTCAGCGCAACGCCGATGTCTGAATTTCAGGCTCCCAAAACAAGGACTTCCATCATGAAATTCGCCAAGATTGCCCAGAAACTTGCCCTGTGGGCCGGTAGCCCGAAGACGTTCATGGGGGCGTTGATTCTGATCGGGTTGTGGGGGTTGAGCGGGCCGATTTTTGGTTACAACGACACTTGGCAGCTGATCATCAATACCTCTACGACGATCATCACGTTCCTCATGGTGTTCCTGATTCAGAACACGCAGAACCGCGATACCGACATTCTGCATTTGAAACTCGATGAGCTGCTGCGTGTGAACAAGGAGGCGCAGAACGCGATGCTCGGGCTGGAGGCGCTGGATCTGAAACAGCTGGAAGCGCTGCGCCGGCATTACCGCGCACTGGGTGAGAATCAGGTGTTTGATCTAGAGGGGCTGGGTGACAAGAGCAAGCCCAAGCAGGATTTGAACGAGTGCTGAACAAATCCAGGGTGTAAACACACTTGTGGGAGCGAGCCTGCTCGCGAAGATGGATGGTCAGTCAAAACCTCATTGACTGACACACAACTTTCGCGAGCAGGCTCGCTCCCACTGGGCACGCATCGCATTTCAACTGAAGGTCTCGGTCGCGTTGCAATAATACAGCGAACTCAGCGACTGGCCTGCAACGCGCGGGCCTTCTCCAGATGACTTTGCAGTTTCGGCAAGGTCTCATCGGCAAACGCTTTGATCTCAGGCACGTCGGTGGTCTGTGCCTGTTGTTCGATCTGAGTAATCGCCTCTTCGGTGGCTTTGACCTGACTGGCGGCGTAGGCCTGATCGAAGGTTGCGCCGTCCTTCACTTCCGGCATCAGCTCTTTGGCCTTGTCGGCGAGTTCTTCGCGGGGCGCAACCGGCAGGTCGAGTTTCTTGGCGATTTTCGCCAGGTGCTGGTTGGCCGTGGTGCGGTCGTTGATGACGACGATGGTGTAATCCTTGACCTCTTTCGATTCGGTCTTGCCGTGTGCCAGACGGCTGGCTTCGATGTCGGCCATGCCTTTGGCGGAGGCATCGTTGATGAATTCGGCAGGCGACTGGGCGAATGCAGTGCTGGCGCACAGGCCCAGCAGGGTTGCAAAACTGACGTTACGTAAACGGGTGGCCATCCGGCTCATGGTCGCGCCCTCCTTCGTTGAAAATTCAAGCGGGCCGTGGTTCACCCGCTGCTCAAAATATCGCGGCGGACAAGCGTCCGCCTCAGTTAGGAATGCTTTGACGGTCAAAGGTTTAGAAAAACCGCCCGGGGCGCGACGAACGGTGCTTGCTCAGCATCAGCCCTTGTTCGGCATCAACCCCGGGAGCGCGTGCACCAGCGCATTGATGGCAAAACCGATAAACATCACGCCGCACAAACGGGTGATCAGCAGTTCGTGACGCTGATACACCGTACGCACTCGTTGCGCGCCAACCACACCGATAAGAATGGCGTAAGCCAGCGCACCGCCGATGAAACTCAGGGCGATCAGCGCCGGCAGCATTGACCAGTTGAGCAATTCGGCGCGGCTCGACAGCAGCGCGGTGAAGGTCGCCACCGCTACCGGGTACGCCTTGGGATTGGTCAGGCCGAAGACGATGCCGTGCCAAAACGGCTGGCGCGCCGCGCCTTGCGCTTCGTCGCCATTGCGACGCTGGGCACGCACCGCACGCCAGCCGAGCCAGAACAGGTACACCGCACTAAGCACGCCGAGCACATCAAATGCAGTGCTGCCGATTTCCCGCGCGCCAACAATCGCCACCAGCGCGGTGCTGCACCAGATCACATCGCCGAGCAGGTGCCCACAGAGAAACCCCGCCCCGGCCCGCCGCCCGTGCGCCGCGCCAATCCCGAACACCGCCAGCACACCCGGCCCCGGCGTGATCCCGTAGATGAAACCCGAAGCCAGAACGGCCAACAGCAATGATGGAGTCATGGAAAACCTGCAAGCGCCAGAATACGTGGCGCAAAGTCTATATCAGCCGATCACGTCCGATCACTGCGCGTCGTGAAAACGCCAGTCACATGCCCTTGAAACCTTGCGGCAACACGTACGTTTTGCCGTCGTAGCTCAACGTGGTCAGCACTGGCTTTTCGTGGGTGGTCTTCAATTCGCAGCTGTCAGGTGGTCCCTCGCCGGCCAGGCCCGTGGTGACTGAGCGGACAATGATATCGGCATAACCATGGGCACCGGTTTTGCCCATCTCGAGCGTGCGCACCGTCTCCGAGCGCTCGCCCGCGCAGTTGCCATCCCATTCGCCGCTGAAGCTGTAGACGACCAAGCGATCCAGCACCGGGCGCAACTTGTCGCCCTCTTTCACATAGAGCGACAGCAACGTTTCATCCAGCGGATTGACGCGTGAGGAGCCTTTGAAATGGGCGCGTACGCCGAATGCACGCAGGTCGGGCGTGAGTTTATAGCGCGCGGTATCCAGTTCCAGACTCTCCAGCGCGATGGCATCGGAGAGAAACGCCGACGGCTGATGATAGGTCGCCAGCGGTTGGGCACTGCCTGCCGAGATGACGGCCAAATCGAGATTGTATGAACCCACCCTGCCGCCGTCGGCATAGACGGGATCGGGCACGAACGTCGATAGCGCGGTAATCGTCAACTGCGAATAAGCCGGCCAGTCCTTGCACAGAGAAAAATCCGCTTCCCCGGTGATCGCAGGCGGCGGGCAATCGGCCCACGCCTGCCCAGTCATTAACCATCCGTAGAGCACCGCAGCGCTGATCCACATGGACTTCATTGTCAATTCCTGCTCCTTGAAGATATTTCCAGGCGAGCACTATCCCTTTCTGCATCGGAGGATTCAACAGATCAGGCCAGCCAGTCTTCTCATGCGTCTGAAGTCGGAATTCGCGAGCAGGCTCGCTCCCACAGGAGAGCGCATTCCAAATGTGGGAGCGAGCCGACTGGCGAAGGCGTCATCACAGACGCCGCCAATCTCAATACTTGTCCAGCGTCCGCAACTTCTGCGGCAAGCCCCACAGCAGCAATGCTGCAGCGATCAGCGCGGCGACGCCGATGACGTACAGCGCCGGGGTGGTGCTGCCGGTGAGGTCCTTGATGCGTCCGACCATGACCGGGCTGACGATCCCGCCGAACTGCCCCAGGGTATTGATCACCGCGATCCCGCCTGCCGCGCCGGCACCGGCACCTGCGAGCAACTTCGGTGGTAGGGTCCAGAAGCTCGGGATCGAAGCGATGATGCCCGCACCGAGAAGCCCGAGCGCGACGATCAGGAATGTCGTGTGGCTGGCGAAGATCCCCGCGCTGAAGAAGCCGATCGCGCCGACGATCACCAGCCCGGCGACGAACTTGCGCCGCTCACCGGTGGCGTCTGACAAGCGTCCGATCACGACCATGCTGATCGCCCCGCAGATGTAGGGAATGGCGGTCAGCAGGCCGATCATCACCGGGCTTTCGGTGCCGGCGCTGCGGATCAATTGTGGCGCCCAGAAATTCAGGCCGTAGGACGCGACCTGGATCAGGAAGTAAATCAAACCCAACGTCAGGAAACCGGGGATTTTCAGCGCCGCGAGCAACGAGCCGCCGCTTTTGTGCGGCTCGTGATGGGCGATGCGGCTGGAAAGCAATTTCTTCTCGTCAGCGGTCAGCCAGTGCGCATCCTCGATGCGGTCTTTGAGCTGGGTGAGCACGAGAAAACCGAGCGCGATGCACGGCACGCCACCGAGCAGGAACAGCCAGTGCCAGCCGCGCATCTGCAATACGCCGTCGAGGTGTTGCAGCACCAGCCCGGAGAACGGCGCGCCGACCAGTCCGGCGAATGCCGAGGCGAGAAACAGCATCGACGTGATGCGGCCACGGAAGTGCTGTGGAAACCAGAGTGTCAGGTAATACAGCACGCCGGGGGCGAATCCGGCTTCCATCGCGCCGATGACAAAGCGCAGCGCATAGAACTGCCATTCGCTGTTGACGAAGACCATTGCCGCCGTTGCCACGCCCCACGACATCATGATCCGCGCAATCCAGCGCCGTGCGCCGACCTTGTACAGCATCATGTTGCTCGGCACTTCGAACAGCACGTAACCGACCACGAACAGGCCGGCGCCGAGACCGTAGGCGGTGTCGCTCAGGCTCAGGTCGGTCTGCAACTGGAATTTGGCGAAGCTGATGTTGATGCGATCGAAAAAGGCGAACAGGTAGCAGACCATGATCAGCGGCATCAGGCGCCAGGCGACTTTGCTGACCAGGGCTTTCTCGGCGTCGTGATCGACGGACGGACTCACGCCCGCCTCCATTACATTGAGGCTCATAGCTTTTCTCCAGGCGGACTGCCGATGGGCGTCCGATTGTTTTTGTTGTCTGGTTGTGACGCTCACTGTGGAGCTTTTTTTGTGGGAGCGAGCCTGCTCGCGAAAGCGGTGTGTCATTCAGCATTGATATCGATTGATCCGACGCATTCGCGAGCAGGCTCGCTCCCACAAGGGTTTTGGGTATTCAGGTCGGGATCGGGTGCAGGTCGCAGTTGCGCCCGGCCTTGGCCAGTTGGCCGGGGACTTCGTGGCCTAACAGATCTGGCAAGCCACGCGAGAGTTTCAGCAGCAACGGCAAATCGATCCCGGTGGGAATGCCGACTTCCTCGCACAGATTCACCAGGTCTTCAGTGCAGATATTGCCCGACGCCCCCGGCGCAAACGGGCAACCACCAAGACCACCGAGCGCCGCATCGAAGCGCCGTGCGCCGGCCTCGTAAGCGGCCAGCACGTTGCACAAACCGAGGCCACGGGTGTTATGGAAATGCAGGGTCAGATCGGCCGGCGAAACCCGCTGCAGAACACGCCGTACCAAACGATCCACCTGACGCGGATTGGCCATGCCGGTGGTGTCGGCGAGGCTGATGCCCTGAATGCCGAGCTCCTGATAAGCGTCGACGATCTGCAGCACGCGATCCTCGTCAATCTTGCCTTCGAACGGGCAGCCGAAGGTGGTGGCGATGCTGCCGTTGAGGCGTACACCCGAGCCGCAGACAAACGCGACGATGTCAGCGAACGCTGCCAGCGAATCCTCGCAACGCATGCGCATATTCGCGAGGTTGTGGGTCTGGCTGGCGGACATCACCAGATTCAACTCATCGGCCTTCGCCGCCACTGCCCGTTGTGCGCCTTTCAGATTGGGGATCAGCGCCACGTAGATCACCCCCGGCTGGCGCTGAATGCCGGTGAACACCTGCTCGCCGTCACGCAGGGCCGGGATGGCTTTGGGCGAGACGAACGAGCCGGCTTCGATGCGGCTGAAACCGGCCTGCGACAGTTGATCGATCAGGGCGATCTTGTCAGCGGTTTCCACCCAGGTCGGCTCGATCTGCAAACCGTCGCGGGGCGAGACTTCCTGGACGATCAGCTGGTGCGAATAGTCAGTGATCATTGCACCACCCCTTGGCCTTTCAGGCGTTCGATATCGAGTTCAGTCAGGCCCAGCCCGGCCAGAATAGCGTCGGTGTGCTGGCCCAGTTTCGGCCCGGACCAGTTCACCCCGCCGGGGGTCTCCGAGAGCTTGGGGACGATGCCGGGCATCTTCACCGTTGCGCCGCCGGGCAGCTCGGCATTGAGCAGCATGTCCCGCGCCTGATAGTGCGGATCGGCGACGATGTCGGCCACCGAGTAGATGCGCCCGGCCGGCACTTCGGCGGCTTCGAGGGCAGCCAGAACTTCGTCGATCGGCAGGCTGCTGGTCCAGTGGGTGATGGCCGCATCGAGCAATCCGCTCTTGGCGGCGCGGCCGTCGTTGTGGGCGAATTCTTCTGCGTCGGCCAGATCGGCGCGGCCGATGGTGTGCATCAAGCGCTTGTAGATCGGGTCGCTGTTGCCGGCGATCACCACGTAGGCACCGTCGGCGGTGAGGTAAGTGTTGGAGGGCGCGATACCCGGCAAGGCGCCGCCGCTGCGTTCGCGGACATGGCCGAGCATGTCGTATTCCGGCACCAGACTCTCCATGACGTTGAACACGCTTTCGGCCAGCGACACATCGACAATCTGCCCGCCGCCCTGCCCGGTCTTGACCCGCAACAACGACATCAGCGCGCCGATCACCGCGTGCAGCGAGGCGAGCGAATCGCCGAGGCTGACGCCGACCCGCGCCGGTGGCGAATCGGGATTGCCGGTGGTGTAGCGAATGCCGCCCATGGCCTCGCCAATCGCGCCGAAACCGGGACGGTCGCGGTACGGGCCGGTCTGGCCGTAGCCGGAGATACGCACCAGGGTCAGGTTCGGATTCAAGGCATGCAGCACGTCCCAGCCCAGACCGAGTTTTTCCAGCGCGCCGGGGCGCAGATTTTCGATGATCACGTCGGCGTCGCCGGCCAGTTGCTTGACCAGTTCGATGCCTTCAGTAGATTTGAGGTTGAGTGCCAGGGATTTCTTGTTGCGCGATTGCAGGTACCACCACAGCGACGTGCCTTCGTGCAGCTTGCGCCATTTGCGCAGCGGGTCGCCCTGGCCCATGGCTTCGATCTTGATCACCTCGGCGCCGAACTCGGCAAGCATGCGCGCGGCAAACGGCGCGGCGATCAGGGTGCCGATCTCGATCACTTTGATCGCACTCAAAGGGGCAGTCATCGCGGGGTACCTCTTGTTCTTGGAATAGGTGGCCAAGGCTAGAGGAACGATGATTGGACAATCCAGCCGTCTCTCGGCAATGAGCGTTCGCGAAATGCGAATGCTCCAGAGTTCCATGGCGGATTCACGGCCGCCTTCGCGAGCAGGCTCGCTCCCACGGTGGATCTGTGTTGAACGCAGAATTTGTAGCCGCCACCAGCCTCTGTGGGAGCGAGCCTGCTCGCGAAGAGGCCATCAGCCGCAATGAAGTTCTACGGCGCACGCAAATGCTCAAACAACATTCGGCTCACCGGCGACAACCCCGCTTCATCGCGCACCACCACAATCAATGTGCGATCCGACCACTGATCAGTCAGTGGCACCGCCCACAAGCCCAGCGCCTGACCAAACAACTCATAGGCTCGCTGCGGCAGAATGCCGATGCCCATGTTCGCCTGCACCATCCGGCACACCGCATCGAATCCCGGCATATGAATGCGGATGCGCAGAACTTTGCCGGCCTGTCGCGCCGCCGCGTGGGTACGCATGTTGATCGAGCTGGCCGCGTGCAAACCGACGTAGTCACTGTCGAGAGTTTCGTGGAAGGTCACCGATTCGCGCGTCGCCAATGGATGCTCCGGGAGCATCACCACCACCAGTTTGTCCTGGCGGTACAACACGCTGTGCAGGCCTTTGGTATCGCTGTCATCGGAGCAGATGCCGAGGTCCGCGACGCCATCGAGCACGCCCTGAATCACCCCGGCGCTGGGCCGTTCTTCGAGGTCGGTCTTGACCTGCGGATGCTGCGCAGAGAAGTCACGCAAGTCTTCGGGCAGAAACTGAATGATTGCTGAAAGATTGGCCAGCATGCGCACGTAACCGCGCACCCCGTGGCTGTGCTCACCCAGCTCAAGGCCCATTTTTTCCACGTTGAAAAGCATCTGTCGCGCATGGTGCAACAGGGTTTCACCGGCCGCGGTGAGGACCATGCCTTTGGCCTGGCGCACGAACAGTGCGATGCCCAGCGCCTCCTCCAATTCCATCAGACGCTTGCTCGCCGCCGACACCGCAATGGCTTCGCGCGCGGCCGCACGGGTCAGTGTGCCTTCCTCGTGGACGGCGACAAAAAGTTGCAGGGTGATCAGGTCGAGGCGGCGAATCAGGCTTTTTTGCAGCATGGGAGACTCGAAGACAGGTTCATTCGAGTCGGCAGGATAGCCCGGTTTTACCTGTGCCTGCTCAAAGGCCAGTGCTGTCACGGCGTTTCGTCGCAGAGGCGGTCAGCAAGCGGACCAACTGTGCGCTGTCGTCCTTGCGACCCAATACCAGGATCGAAGAGCCTTGCGCACAGGCATCGATGGCGGGCCACGAAATATCCTTCGCGCCGTCGACATCGAAACAATCATCCTCCGCGCCGTCAACCAGAAAGCCCGCCGTCAGCAAGCCACGCGTGCTGCCCGAGGTCTGTCCGACCGCAACGATTCGTTGGCCATCGATATCGTCCAGCGCGAAACCCGCTTGCCATTGCCTGAGGTCCAGAGCCCCTGTCGCTGGGGTGATCACAGGATTTTTGCGATTGAACGTTTCATCCATCGCACCGGTGTAAGTGATACCGCTGATGAACGCATGTTGAAGTTTCTCACCTTCAGATGACTCGACCACCGAACCAAGCAGGAGCAGGCGCGCTGCCGTTTGTACAACAATCTCCGCCACGCTGCTTTCAAGCGGCTTGCCATCCCGTTGGATATTCAGCAGCAAAATCCCATCGTCGCCGAATGCTTTTGCGAGGTTGCCGCTGTGATCGAACGCCATGACCAACCCCTGGTTGGTTATTTCTGTCTTGCCGTGCACAAGAATCAGCCCACTGCCGAGCTGGACGATCCCGAGCAAGGAAATGGCCACCCTCGGCAAGGTCAGGGACATCCAGCCGTTGGCAGCGAACGTCAAATCGTCCGAGCCGTCGAAATGCAGCCGCGTGAGCAAGCCACTGCCCTTTTGCGATGTGACAAACAGCAGTCTGTCCGGCTCGGTCACCTGTGGAACAGATTTCGCCAGAATCAGATGCCCATGCGTGGCACCGGCCAGCGATGGAATACGCATGGGCACAATCCGATAGCCGCTTCCGTCGCCGCCGAACTCGATGTCCGGCGAGCCGTCGGGGGAAAACCGGGCGATGACTTGCTGGTATTCCAAAGCCTTGTCTGTGACCACGCCAACCACACCGCACATCCAGATCCGTCCGAGCGCATCAACGATCAAGGATCCGCCTTGCGATAGCAGGCCGGTGCCGAACTGGCCGCAGAGATAGCCGCCATCACCAAAGGCCGGATCTGGATTTCCATCGCCATCCAGACGCGCGAGGCCGTAGTACGAATGGCCCGACTGCTCGACCGTTGCGCTGACCATGATCCGCCCCGACGGGGTGATCGCCACGCCTCTGCCAATGGTTTTGCTCGCTCCGGGAAATTCGAGCGTTCGCTGGCCAAACAGCTCATCGAGCTCCCCGGCTGACTGCGCGTTTGGTGAGTTTGCCGCGGCGGAGTTCGACATGTTCGTATGCTCTTGAAGAGATCGACTCGATCCCCTTGTCCGGAGCATTCGACCTGAAGAAGCCATTGCGGACAACTGACATAAATGACAGTTTTTCAGAAGAAAACGAAATTACTCACCGATCAAAAAAGCCTGAAGAACTGGTAGTTCTTACAGGTTCTAAGTCAGGCACGTCATGCCAACCTCAGCGTTCATATCCGCCGTAGACGAGAAGAACGATGAGCACTCGCGACGAGCAAATTTCACAACCGCCACCGGCCCCGACCATCACCTATCCAGAACAGGGCAGCACGACCGGGCCTGCAACACTGTTGCTCGGCAGCGGCATACCCGATGCGCTTGTGCAGGTCTGGAACATTGAAAATACCCATTCGCTCGGCGCAGGAAAGGTCAGCGCAAATGGACGATGGGCATTCAGCATCAGCGGCGCTCAGGCTCAGGGCCAGCAAAGGATTCACGCCCACCAGACGTACGCAGGCAACACGTCGCAATGGAGTGACGAGCGCGCATATGAGGTGCGACTGCGGCCCGCCATCGACGTCCCGCTCGTTCTCGAACCGATAGAGGGAGCACAGGTTGACGCGCCTCCGGTGTTCTCGGGAGATGTCACACGGGCCGAAGGTTTCGTCAGTATTTTCGATCTGGACACCGGCCTGGAGATTGCCCGGGCCGGGGTCGAAAGCGACCGAAAATGGGCAACCCCGGCTGAGCACCGCTTGCCGGTCGGGCAGTACCGGATATCCGCTGTTCACAACATAGCCGGCGAAACTTCAGATTGGGGCCGTGTGCGGACATTTACCGTCGCGGCACGAACAGGCGATGAACTGCTCGGCGTCGCTCGCCTTCGCGCCCTCACTCAAAACGCATTACGGAAAATCTCTTCGATCTGGCGTTGATCCGCCGCTCGCGGATTGGTCAGTCCGCAGGCGTCTTTCAAGGCATTGGCGGCGAGCACCGGGATGTCGCTGAGCTTCGCGCCCAGCTCACGCAGTCCGCCGGGAATCTCGACGTCTTTGGCGAGGCTGCGAATGGCATGGATCGCCGCTTGCGCACCCTCCTCCGCGCTGAAACCACGAATATCCGCGCCCATGGCGTGAGCGACATCCCTGAGTCGATCAGCACAGACCAGCGCATTGAAGCTCTGCACATGCGGCAACAGTACGGCGTTGCACACGCCGTGGGGCAAGTCGTAGTAGCCGCCCAGTTGATGCGCCATGGCGTGGACGAAACCCAGCGACGCATTATTGAACGCCATACCGGCGAGAAATTGCGCGTAAGCCATGTTCTCCCGCGCCGCCAGGTCGCTGCGGTCGCGCACGGCCAGGCGCAGGTTGCTGCTGATCAGGCTCATGGCCTTCAGCGCGCAAGCGTCGGTGATCGGGTTGGCGGCGGTCGAAACGTAGGCTTCGATGGCGTGGGTCAGTGCGTCCATGCCAGTGGCGGCGGTCAGCCCCTTGGGCATCGCGACCATCAACTCCGGGTCGTTGACCGACAGCAGCGGCGTGACGTTGCGGTCGACGATGGCCATTTTCACGTGGCGCGATTCGTCGGTAATGATGCAGAAGCGGGTCATCTCGCTAGCCGTACCCGCGGTGGTGTTGATGGCGATCAGCGGCAGTTGCGGTTTGCTGGAGCGGTCGACGCCCTCGTAATCGCCGATCTGCCCGCCATTGGTCGCGCACAGGGCAATGCCCTTGGCGCAATCGTGCGGCGAGCCGCCGCCCAGTGACACGACAAAATCACAGTGGCTTTCCTTCAACAGCCCCAGCCCCGATTCGACATTGGCCGTGCTCGGGTTCGGTCTGGCGCCATCGAAGATCACCGAATCGATGTCCTGCATCGCCAGTTTCTCGGCGATCATTGCGGCCACGCCGGCCTTGGCCAGCCCGCTGTCGGTGACGATCAGCGCCTTGCGAAAGCCATAATTGCGAATCGCGAGCATCGCTTCATCGAGGCAGCCGCTGCCCATGATGTTGACCGCCGGAATGAAGAAGGTGCTGCTCATCGTGTGTCTCCTGACTGGAGCCGGATCGACTGCCTCGATTCGGCGGGTGCACACAGGATCGACCGATCGGTCACCAGCAATGTTGATCTGGCTCAATGTCCGCTCGTGATAAAGTCGCCGTCCATCTGCCCTTTGTTTTGAGACCGCCCACGCAATGACCGATTTTCTCAATGTCGACGCCACCCTCGAAGACTGGAATGCCCTGCGCACCACGACCGCTTTCAGCGGTTTGCTGGTGGGCAACGGCGCCAGTCGCGCGGTATGGGATGACTTCGGCTACGACTCGCTGTTCGAAAATGCCCGTACGGTCGAAGAGAAACCGCTGAGCCCATCGGAACTGGCAGTATTCGACGCGCTGCAAACCCGCAGCTTCGAGCAAGTGCTGGGCGCCCTGAAAACCACCAGCCGGGTCAACAAGGCCCTGGCGGTCAGCTCGGCGGCGCCGCGCAATCGCTATTACGCGATCAAGGAAGCGCTGATCAACACCGTGCACGCGGTGCACATCCCGTGGCGGCTGGTGCAGCCTTCGACGCTGACGGTGCTGAATGCAGAACTGGCGCGCTATCGCACGGTGTTCACCACCAACTACGACCTGCTCAATTACTGGGCGCTGCAACATCCGGGCGAAGCCATCGACGATCTGTTCAACGGCGCGGACGCGAGTTTCGATCTGAGCCAGAGCGCCACCGACAAACCACGTCTGCTGTACCTGCACGGTGGTCTGCATCTGGTGCGCAATCAGGACGGCACCGCGCGCAAACTGACTTCGACCGAGGGCACTCTGCTCGGCAGTTTCGCGATCAACAATACGATCAAGACGCTGGATGACGTGCCGCTGTTCGTCACCGAAGGACCGAGCGCCGACAAGCTCAAGACTATTCGCAGCTCGGATTATCTGTCGTTCTGCTATGAGCAATTACTCGCCCATGGCGACAGCCTGTGCATCTTCGGCCATGCCCTGGGCGAGCAGGATGCGCATCTGGTACGCGCGCTGCGGTTGGCTAACCCGAAGTGCGTGGCGATCTCGATTTATCCGCGCAGCGCGGCGTTCATCCAGCATCAGAAGCGTCACTACGCCAAGGTGTTTGAAGGTACCGGGGTTGAGTTGCGGTTTTTTGATGCCAAGAGCCATGCCCTCGGTGATCCGAAATTGTCGGTACCGGTTGAGGTTTGATATTGGCCGGGCTGACGCGTTCGCGAGCAGGCTCGCTCCCACAATGGAATGTATTCCAACTGTAGGAGTGAGCCTGCTCGCGATAGCGGTCCGACAGGCGACATCTGAGTTGGATCTGATCGCCTCATCGCGAGCAGGCTCACTCCTACAAGGGAATTCAATGCCCTCAGAGAACAGGCAGGGTCTTGTCCTTGATGACTTTGGTCGGGCCGTTGGCCTTCACGCTGGCGATGCCCTTGTCACAGGCGCCATCCGATGAATACGACTCGCTGCTGCCGATGATCTGGTGATTGGCCGCCTTGAGATTGAAGTAGGGATGGCCATCCCTGGTCGACTTTTTCTCGTAGCGCTCATCCAGCGGGCTGTTGCTCTGAACCGCAGCAATGCCGCCGTCGGCACCGGCGCGGGTGCTGTAGAGCTCGCTGGTCAGAATCGTTTCGGCATTCGCCGCTTTCAACACGAACCTGAATTGGCCGTTGCTGCTTTTGCTCACTTCGTACCATCCGGACATGCCTGTTCCTCCTTGGGGGCGATTGCGAGATCTCGCGCTTCAGAGTAAAGACCAGCACCTGCGATCTGTCGCCTGAGCCGACTGCAAGCTGCAAGCTGCAAGCTGCAAGCTGCAAGCTGCAAGAAAAAGCAGGATCACCCAAATCAGGCACACCAGCGTCATGCTTCAACTTGCAGCTTGCCGCTTGAAGCTTGCAGCTGCCTCTCAAGGCATATAGCCGTCGGCGCGCAGCAGAGTTTCCAGGCAGTGTTCGCTGATGTGGTAGAAGGCTTTGAGCTCTTCGATCTTCGCCAACAGCTGCGACGGATCGACCGGCTCGGTGCGTTTCACCGCGAGAATCATCTTGTTCTTGTTGGTGTGTTCCAGCGAGATGAACTCGAAGACCTTGGTCTCGTAACCACAGGCTTCGAGGAACAGCGCGCGCAGGCTGTCGGTGACCATTTCCGCCTGCTGGCCGAGGTGCAGACCGTATTGCAGCATCGGCTTGAGCAGCGCCGGGCTCTGGATCTGCAGGCGGATCTGTTTGTGGCAGCACGGCGAGCACATGATGATCGACGCGCCCGAGCGGATGCCGGTGTGGATCGCGTAATCGGTGGCGATGTCGCACGCATGCAGGGCGATCATCACGTCCAGCTCGCTCGGCGCCACTGTGCGCACGTCACCGCATTTGAACACCAGCCCCGGATGCTCGAGCTTCGCCGCTGCGGCATTGCACAGGTTGACCATTTCTTCGCGCAGCTCGACGCCGGTGACTTCGCCCTCGGCCTTCAGGGTGTTGCGCAGGTAGTCGTGGATGGCGAACGTCAGGTAGCCCTTGCCCGAACCGAAATCGGCGACCCGCACCGGTTTGTCCAGCGCCAGCGGCGAGGAGGTCAAGGCGTGACTGAACACTTCGATGAACTTGTTGATCTGCTTCCACTTGCGCGACATCGCCGGGATCAGTTCATGCTGAGCGTTGGTCACGCCCAGGTCCTTGAGGAACGGGCGGCTCAATTCGAGGAAGCGGTTTTTCTCGCGGTTGTGCTCGGCGGACGGCGCTTCGCGCAATTGCTGAGGCTTGCTCTTGAACAGCGAACTCTTGCCTTTTTTGCTGTATTCCAGCTGCGCTTCGTCGGTCAGCGCCAGCAAGTGGGCATTTTTGAACGAGGTCGGCAGCAGCCCGGCAATCAGCGCCACGCCCTCGCTCAGCGGCAGGTTCTTGGTGATGTCGCGGGTCTTGTAGCGATAAACGAACGACAGGCACGGCTGCGCCTTGACCGTCACCGGCTTGATGATGACCCGCTGCAGATCCGCCTCTTCACCGACGTACTTGGCCAGCACCAGTTTGATGAAGCCGTTGTCGTCGAGGCTGGTTTGCAGCAGCTCGATGAACTGGGCGTGGTGATCTGGGGCCGGTCTGGCGGACGGCGCGGAAGGTGCGGTAACGGACATGGACAAACGGCCTCGGACGGGCGGAATCGGGAATGGCGGGTATTTTAGGGGGGATGGGGATTGGGGACACCCTCTTATTTACCCAACGGTCCAGAAGCCCCTCACCCCAGCCCTCTCCCGGAGGGAGAGGGGGCCGATCGAGGTGTCTTGCGCTCGACATCGACCTGAACGACCGAGTCGACTATGGCTGTCAGGATTTGAGTTCGACTCGGCATTTCAGGTCGGCGGAACTCGACAGAACACCTCGGTCGGCTCCCTCTCCCTCTGGGAGAGGGCTGGGGTGAGGGTCTGGATCTCAAGCGAGAAGGAATATCAGCCCAGAACCACCAACCGATTCGGCAACTCGTTCCGCACCTGCGTCACCGGCACATGCACCTTCAACAACTCGCCACAGGCCTCTACGCAGGTGACAAACCCCTCCAGCGTGCGGCCCTGGCGGACCTGTTCGGTAAATGCTGCGACGATCGCATCCCAGTTGCTGTTATCCAGCCGTTTGGAAATCCCCTCGTCCACCAGAATCTCCACATAGCGCTCAGCCTCGCAGACGAAAATCAGCATGCCCGTACTGCCCAAGGTGTGGTGCAGGTTCTGCTCTAGAAACTGCCGCCGCGCCAGGTTGGAGGCGCGCCAGTGGCGCACGCGGCGCGGCACCAGATGGGTGGTGATCTTTGGCAGGCGAAACAGCAGGCAGAGGACGATGAACATGCCCCATTGCACCAGCAACAGACTGCGCAGGGTGAGCCAGCCCGTGAGGTAGTGAACGATGCCCGGCAACACCAGCGCCAGCAGACTGGCCCAGAGCAGCGGGATGTACGCGTAATCGTCGGCGCGGGCAGCGAGCACCGTGACCAGCTCGGCGTCGGTCTCGCGTTCGACCCGGGCAATGGCCTCGGCGACTTTGCGTTGTTCGTGTTCAGTCAGTAATGCCATGTCGAAAAGTGCCTGCTCATTATTCTTTTGATCTCACCAGCCGCCGGACGAACCGCCGCCGCCGAAACTGCCCCCGCCACCGCTGAAGCCACCGCCGCCGCCACCGCCGCCAAAGCCGCCGCCACCGCCGAAACCGCCCCCTCCTCCGGAGCCGCCCCGACCGGCAGGCAGGATACCGAGCATCTGGCAGACAAACACCGTCAGGATGAACAACATCACCAGAAACATGAACAGCGCCGGATGCCGCGAGATGAAATCATCCGCCGGGTCGCCGCTGGATTCGTACACCGTGGACGGCTCATCGAGCGGATTGCCGCCCAATACCACCAGCATCGCCGCAACGCCATCGCTGATGCCTTTGCTGAAGTTGCCGGTCTTGAACGCCGGGGTGATGACCTGATGGATGATCACCGACGACTGCGCATCGGTCAGGCGATCTTCCAGGCCATAGCCGACTTCGATGCGCAGTTTGCGCTCGTCACGGGCGACGATCAGCAGCGCACCGTTGTTCTTGTCCTTCTGGCCGATGCCCCAGTGCCGACCGAGCTGAACGCCGAAATCCTCGATGGTGGTGCCCTGCAGGTCCGGCAGCGTGACCACCACCAATTGCTCGCCAGTGGCCTGTTCGTGCGCCTGCAATTGCTGGCTGAGTTGCGCGCGCACCGTTGGCTCGAGCATTTGTGCCTGATCGACCACGCGTCCGCTCAGCGGCGGAAACGTCAATTCGGCCCGGGCGCTGACGGCGAACAGCCACAGCATCAGCACCAGGCCCAGTTTCAACACACGCATGGGCAACCTCGAATCAGAATTTCACTTCCGGGGCCTTTTCCGCGCCGGGCGTGGTGGCTTCGAAGGTTTCGCGCATCGGCAGATCGCTGTACATCACGCTGTGCCACAGGCGACCGGGGAAGGTACGGATCTCGGTGTTGTATTTCTGCACCGCCAGAATGAAATCGCGACGCGCCACGGCAATCCGGTTTTCCGTGCCTTCGAGTTGCGATTGCAGGGCGAGGAAATTCTGGTTGGCCTTCAGATCCGGGTAGCGCTCGGAGACCACCATCAGACGACTCAACGCGCCGGTCAGTTGATCCTGCGCCTGCTGGAACTGCTTGAGCTTCTCGGGATTGTCGAGGGTGCTGGCATCGACCTGAATCGACGTTGCCTTGGCCCGTGCCTCGATCACTGCAGTCAGGGTTTCCTGTTCGTGGGCCGCGTAGCCCTTGACGGTTTCCACCAGATTGGGAATCAGGTCGGCGCGGCGCTGGTACTGGTTCTGCACCTGGCCCCAGGCGGCTTTCGCCTGTTCATCGAGGGTCGGGATATTGTTGATGCCGCACGCGGTCAACAGCGTGGCGAACACCAGCAACGTGGCGATCTGTAGCCGTGAACGAGAGGTTGGGCTGATATTCATTGCAGTGATGCTCCATGACACATTTGATTTAAAAACCGAGCGCTGGGCATTCCCGGCCAGCGGTTGGGGCATAATCGGCGCCGCCACTGGCATGCGACGGGTTAATCGGCTAAAAAGTGCCCTTCGTGTTCACATTGCCGCGGTCGGCTGCGGTTTTCCGGCTCAGGGTTTTGCGCCGGTACCCGAACAACAATAGTCGCTCCCTACATTTTGGCTGGCCGGTGTTGCCTCACCGTTTGGGCCCTTGAGAAAAAATTCATGAAGAAGCTGTGTTTGCTGGGTCTGTTCGTCAGCCTGGCCAGTCATCAGGTACTGGCCGCCACGACCCCGGTGCCCCTGGAGAACAAGGACGCTTTCATCAGCAACCTGATGAAACAAATGACCCTCGACGAGAAGATCGGCCAGTTGCGCCTGATCAGCATCGGCCCGGAAATGCCCCGCGAGCTGATCCGCAAGGAGATCGCCGCCGGCAACATCGGCGGGACCTTCAACTCGATCACCCGCGCGGAAAACCGTCCGATGCAGGACGCTGCCATGCGCAGTCGCCTGAAGATTCCGATGTTTTTCGCGTACGACGTGATCCACGGTCACCGTACGATTTTCCCGATTCCGCTGGCCCTCGCGTCGAGCTGGGACATGGACGCCATCGGTCAGTCCGGGCGTGTTGCGGCGAAAGAAGCCGCCGCTGACAGTCTCGACATCACCTTTGCGCCGATGGTCGATATCTCCCGCGACCCGCGCTGGGGCCGCAGTTCCGAAGGTTTCGGTGAAGACACCTACCTGACTTCGCGCATCGCCAAAGTCATGGTCAAGGCCTATCAGGGCGAAACCCCGAGCGCTGCCGACAGCATCATGGCCAGCGTCAAGCATTTCGCCCTGTACGGCGCGGTCGAGGGCGGGCGCGACTACAACACCGTCGACATGAGCCCGGTGAAGATGTACCAGGATTACCTGCCGCCCTACCGCGCGGCGATCGATGCCGGTGCTGGCGGTGTGATGGTGGCGTTGAACTCGATCAACGGCATTCCGGCCACGGCCAACACCTGGCTGATGAACGATCTGCTGCGCAAGGATTGGGGCTTCAAGGGCCTGGCGGTCAGCGACCACGGCGCGATCTTCGAACTGATCAAGCACGGCGTCGCCCGCGACGGTCGTGAAGCGGCGAAGCTGGCGATCAAGGCCGGCATCGACATGAGCATGAACGACACCCTCTACGGCAAAGAGCTGCCGGGGCTGCTCAAGTCCGGCGAGATCGAACAGAAGGACGTCGACAACGCTGTGCGCGAAGTGCTCGCGGCCAAGTACGACATGGGCCTGTTCAAGGATCCGTACCTGCGCATCGGCAAGGCTGAAGATGACCCGGCCGACACCTACGCCGAAAACCGCCTGCACCGCGCCGAGGCCCGTGAGGTGGCGCGTCGCAGTCTGGTGCTGCTGAAGAATCAGAGCGAAACCCTGCCGCTGAAGAAAGACGCGAAAATCGCCCTGGTCGGCCCGCTGGCCAAGGCGCCGATCGACATGATGGGCAGTTGGGCCGCCGCCGGGCGTCCGGCGCAATCGGTCACCTTGTTCGATGGCATGAGTGCGGTGATTGGCGACAAGGCCAACCTGATCTACGCCCGTGGCGCCAATATCACAGGCGACAAGAAGGTCCTCGATTACCTCAACTTCCTCAACTTCGATGCCCCGGAAGTGGTCGATGACCCGCGCCCGGCCAATGTGCTGATCGACGAAGCGCTGAAAGCGGCGAAGGATGCTGACGTGATCGTCGCGGCTGTCGGTGAGTCCCGTGGCATGTCCCACGAATCCTCGAGCCGCACTGACCTGAACATCCCGGAAACCCAGCGCGAATTGATCCGCGCGCTGAAAGCCACTGGCAAACCGCTGGTGCTGGTGTTGATGAACGGCCGTCCACTGACGATTCTCGAAGAGAACCAGTCGGCCGACGCGATTCTGGAAACCTGGTTCAGCGGCACCGAGGGCGGCAACGCCATCGCCGACGTGCTGTTCGGCGACTACAACCCGTCGGGCAAACTGCCGGTTACTTTCCCGCGCTCCGTGGGCCAGATCCCGACCTACTACAACCACCTGAGCATCGGCCGGCCGTTCACGCCGGGCAAACCGGGCAACTACACCTCGCAGTATTTCGATGACACCACCGGCCCGCTGTTTCCGTTTGGTTACGGCCTGAGCTACACCACGTTTGCCCTGAGCGACATGGCGCTGTCGTCGACCACGCTGAACGCCACTGGCAAGCTCGACGCCAGCGTCATGGTCAAGAACACCGGCAAGCGTGATGGCGAAACCGTGGTGCAGTTGTACATCCAGGACGTCACGGGCTCGATGATCCGCCCGGTGAAAGAACTGAAGAACTTCCAGAAGATCATGCTCAAGGCCGGCGAACAGAAAGTCGTGCACTTCACCATCACCGAGGACGACCTGAAGTTCTACAACGCCCAGCTCAAATACGCAGCTGAGCCTGGCAAGTTCAACGTACAGATCGGCCTGGATTCGCAGGCGGTGACGCAGCAGAGCTTTGAACTGCTGTAACAGCAGCAACACTGCAAAACACTGTGGGAGCGAGCCTGCTCGCGAAAGCGATCATTCAGACAAAAAATTGCTGACTGACACACCGCTTTCGCGAGCAGGCTCGCTCCCACATTGGATTCTGGGTGTATTCGAAATCGTGGTTATCCGCGGCGGTCGAGGATATTCACCACCAACCGATCCACCCAGCCCCACACCCGCTGCTTCACCCGCCGCCACAACGGCCGGCGCTGCCATTGCTCCAGGCTCACCAACTGACTCAAGCCGAAGTCCTTCACAAAGCTCGCCTCCACCGCTGCCGTCAGCGCCGGATCCAGTGCCTCCAGATTCGCCTCCAGATTGAAACGCAGATTCCAGTGATCGAAGTTGCACGAGCCGATGCTCACCCAATCGTCCACCAGAACCATTTTCAGGTGCAGGAAGCACGGCTGGTATTCGAAGATCTGCACCCCGGCCTTGAGCAGGCGCGGGTAGTAGCGATGCCCGGCGTAGCGCACCGAAGGGTGATCAGTCCGCGGCCCGGTCAGCAACAGACGCACATCGACACCGCGTGCCGCGGCCTTGCGCAGGGAGCGGCGGATTTGCCAGGTTGGCAGAAAGTACGGCGTGGCCATCCAGATGCGTTGCTGGCCGCTGTTCAAGGCGCGGAACAGTGATTGCAGAATGTCGCGGTGCTGACGGGCATCGGCGTAAGCCACACGGCCCATGCCCTCGCCCTTGTCTGGTACGCGGGGCAGACGCGGCAAACCGAAATGAGCGGCCGGGCGCCAGGCGCGGCGGTAACGGTTGGCAATCCACTGCCGATCGAAGAGCAATTGCCAATCGAGTACCAACGGGCCACTGATCTCGACCATGACTTCGTGCCACTCGCTGACATCATGGCCCGGCGTCCAGAATTCATCGGTCACGCCCGTGCCGCCGACCACCGCGAGGCATTGATCGACCAGCAGCAATTTACGGTGATCGCGGTAGAAGTTGCCGACCCAGCGCCGCCAGCTCAGGCGATTGTAGAAGCGCAACTCGACGCCCGCCTCGGTCAGGCGCTGACGCAGTGTCAGGGTAAACGCGAGACTGCCGTAATCATCGAACAGGCACCGGACGCGCACACCGCGCTCGGCCGCCGCGACCAGAGCCTGGACGATGGCTTCGGCGCAGGCGCCGGCCTCGACCAGATACAGCTCCAGTTCGATCTGCTCTTTGGCGAGGGCAATATGCTCGAGCATGCGCGGAAAGAATTGCGGGCCGTCGATCAACAGTTCGAAACGGTTGCCGTCACGCCAGGGGAACACCGCACCGCGCATGTCAGCGCGCCGTGAAGATCAGCACCGCACCCACCGGCACCGACAGACTGATCGCCGACAGGTCGGCGAGTTTGCGCAGGTTTTCCAGGCCCGGCGCCAGATCGAAATCCTCGGCGTTGATCACCAGCGGCTCCAGGGTCACCACCTGAAAGCGTCGATCATCGAGACGCGTGGCGAGCAACTCGGCCGGGTATTCGTGCTGCTTGCCGTGCAGGCTGACGGTCAGCGGCAGGCGTAATTCCAGCTGCGCGCCGGGGGCCAGATCGTTGATCGGGCGCAGGTCGATCTGCGTGGTGATGGTCGCTGCGGGGAATTGCTCGATCTGGAACAGCTCTTTGCGCATGCGTTCATCACGCAGGGGAATGCCACTGTTGATCGATTCGAGCTCGACTTCGACTTCGGCGCGACCGTTGGGATCGACCTTGCCGTGCAGCACCAGAAAGCGCTGCACTTCCGACACGCTGGCATTTTTGGTGCTGACGAACGACAGCCGCGACGATTCGCCGTCCAGATACCAATTGGCCTGGGCCGGCAGTGCAGCGGCGGTCAACAGCAGACTGGCGAAGACTGTATAGAGGGAGCGGTTGAACATTGAACACTCGTGGGGGCGATAAACCTGCACGAACCTTAACCGCCCGCCAAGTTATTGCAAGCCCTGTGGGAGCGAGCCTGCTCGCGAAAGCAATGCTCGCCGCACGGCATGTATTGCGGCTGGCGACGATTTCGCGAGCAGGCTCGCTCCCACAGGGATGATCAGATAATTCAGGGATTCAGGCGGCAGCCCTGGCGTTCGCTCAGCCATTGCGCACTGTTGCTGCGGCCCATGCCGCTGACGGTAATGGTTTTGCTAGACGGGTCATCGGTAAAACCGCTGGTTGGCAGCCACTGCTTCACATACCCGCGGCAATACCCGGCATCGTTGTTCATCACATACCGGCACGAGCAATATTCCTTGGCGGTGTAGGCGCTGATGATGTCCGCAAACGCCCAGAGATTCTCGCGTTCATACCAGCCCCAGCCGAGCAGTAACAACAGCAGCACCAGCAAAAAACGCTTCATGGCCGCACCGCCTGCAACACAAGTTTGAGCAGTTCGTTGTGCCGGTAGCTGCCATCGCGGTCATCGCCGTAACGCACGATCACCAGCTTCCGGCTGGGCATCACGTACAGCGCCTGGCCCCAGTGGCCGAGGGCGGCGAAGGTGTCGGGCGGGGCGTCGGGCCACGGTGATGCTGCGCCATCGACAGGACGATTGAGCCACCAATGGCCGCCCGGCACGGCTTCGTCCTGATGCGCCTTGTAGCCGGCAAACGGTGTGAGGTTGAACGCGAGCCAATCCTCGGGCAGCAACTGCCCATCGTTCCAGCGCCCGCCGCGCGCCATCAGCAGACCGACCCGCGCCAGATCCCGTGCAGTGAGATAAGCATAGGACGAGGCGACAAAGGTGCCGCGGGCATCGCTTTCCCACACGGCATGGCGGATGCCCAAGGGTTCGAACAGTGCTGTCCACGGATAGTCGGCATAACGCTGCGGCCCCACGATAGTTTTCAGCGCGGCGGCGAGCAGATTGCTGTCGCCGCTGGAATAACGGAAAGCCTGACCCGGTGCGGCATAAGCGTCGTGGTTCGCAGTGAATGCCATGTCGCGATGGCCCCGGGTATAGAGCATCGCTACCACCGAAGATTTCAGCGGGGCGTATTCGTAGTCTTCCTGCCAGTCCAGACCGGACGCCCAGTTGAGCAGATGGCCGAGGCTGATCGCCGGGTGTTTTTCCAGCGCCGGGTAGAACTTCAGCGCCGGATCGTCGAGCTTGAACCGGCCTTTGCCGTAGGCCACACCGAGCACCGTAGCCAGCAGGCTTTTGCTGATCGACCAGGTCAAATGCGGGCTCTGAGCGGTGGTCGGGCCGGCGTAGCGTTCGTAGACGATCTGGCCGTCGCGGATGATCAACAAGGCGTCGGTGCGGATGCCCTTACGGGTGGCGTCGTCACGGGGCGGGAAGGCGTAACTTTCCAGTGCCTCGACGGCGGGGCCCGCGATCGGCGAGCCGATTGGCCATTGCTCATTCGGCCATTGTTCGGCGTGAGCAGTGAGGCTGATCAGCAGCAGGAACAGGGACAGGCCTTTGAACATGGTTGAGGCTCTGGGGTTGGTCTGCTGAGATTAGGTGGCGTTGATGACAGATGTGTGTGTTTTTGAGGCCGCCTTCGCGAGCAGGCTCGCTCCCACATTTCGACAGTGTTTCAACTGAAGAAACACGGTCCCCCTGTGGGAGCGAGCCTGCTCGCGAAAGGGCCAGTCAGACGTGCGCCAGAGCCTTGGCCAAGCGCTTCGCCTTCGCCCCCGCCCGCCACCGCCAATTCGAACGGCGTGACGTTGCCCAGCGCCTGCGACAACGTTGCAAAACCTTCGGCCAGATCAGCAGCGGCGGACAGGCGTTCACGGCGGTGCAACAGTTCTGTCCAGGGCACGGACGCCTCCTTGTGGGCTGTCATATAAGCATCACCGAACGTTCATGGCGATGACACCGGGGCTACATAGCCTGACTTTGCACAACACGGCTGCATAAAGAAAGTCGATCGGCTGCAACCCACGACGGGTTAAAGGCCCGTACGGAGATTCACATGACGCAAATCGCCCGCATCAGCGACACCGGCAATGAACGCCGCCTGCAAGCCGAACGCCTGGTCGGCGCCGAAGCCTTGCAGCAAGCCCAGGCCCTGCGCTTCGCCGTCTTTAGCGGCGAGTTCAACGCCAAATTGAAAGGCGCGGAACTGGGTCTGGACATGGATGATTATGATGTTCACTGCAGCCACATCGGCGTGCGTGATCTGAACACCGGGCGCCTGGTCGCGACCACGCGTTTGCTCGATCACACCGCCGCCAGCAGCCTCGGCAAGTTCTACAGCGAAGAAGAATTCAGCCTGCATGGGCTCGCGCATCTGCAAGGTCCGATCCTGGAAATCGGCCGCACCTGTGTCGACCCGGCCTATCGCAACGGTGGCACCATCGCCGTGCTCTGGGGCGAATTGGCCGAAGTGCTCAATCAGGGCGGCTACAGCTACCTGATGGGTTGCGCGAGCATTCCGATGCAGGACGGCGGCATTCAGGCCCACGCAATCATGCAGCGTTTGCGCGAACGTTATCTGTGCACCGAACACCTGCGGGCCGAGCCGAAAAATCCGCTGCCGACGCTGGATATCCCCTCCAACGTCATCGCCGAAATGCCGCCGCTGCTCAAGGCTTACATGCGCCTCGGTGCGAAGATCTGCGGCGAGCCGTGCTGGGACGAAGACTTCCAGGTCGCCGACGTGTTCATCCTGCTCAAGCGCGACGAACTCTGCCCGCGCTACGCCAGGCACTTCAAGGCGGCGGTGTGATGAGCCGGTTGCGGGTGTACGCGCGAATCGCGCGAGTGCTGCTGGTGGTGACGCTGGGATTGACCATGGCCAGCGTCTTCGGCGTGTTCGAACGCATCGGTCTGGCCCATTCGATGGAGCGGCGCCAGCGCTGGTCGCGCTTCTTCATGGCGCGGCTGAGCAACGCCCTGCCCTTTCGCGTGAGCGTGCACGGTGAGCTGCCGAAACAGCCGATGCTGTGGGTCAGCAATCACGTGTCGTGGACCGATATTCCGCTGCTGGGCATGCTCACGCCGCTGTCATTTCTGTCCAAGGCCGAAGTGCGCACCTGGCCGGTGGCCGGTTGGCTCGCGGCCAAGGCCGGCAGCCTGTTCATCCGCCGTGGTTCGGGCGACAGCCAGTTGATCCGCAAACAGATGACCCGTCATTTGCAAACCGAACATTCACTGCTGATGTTCCCTGAAGGCACTACCACCGACGGCCGTTCGCTGCGCACTTTCCATGGTCGCCTGCTGTCGGCGGCGATCGATTCGCAGGTGATGCTGCAACCGGTGGCGATCCGTTACCTGCGTGATGGTGAGATCGATGCGCTGGCGCCGTTCATTGGTGACGATGATCTGCTCTCGCACTTGATGCGCCTGTTCAGCCATGACTGCGGCGATGTCGAAGTGCATCTGCTCAAGCCGATTGCCTGTCAGGGCCGCGAGCGCGCGGCGCTGGCGTTCGAAGCCCAGCAGGCGGTGCAGAAGGTGTTGTTTGGCGAGGTCACAAAACCTGCAGAACCGCGTCGCACAGGCGACCTGATAGCCGCCTGAATTAATAAAAATCCCCTGTGGGAGCGAGCCTGCTCGCGAAGGCGGCGTGTCATTCAGCATCTATATTGGCTGACACACCGCATTCGCGAGCAGGCTCGCTCCCACATCAGATCTTCAGTGGATCAGGGTTTTGGGCAAAATCCTGCAGCTGCGGGTAGAACAGGCTGAAGTCTTCGCTGAGCGGCTCATACAATCGTCGCAACTCCTGCATCGCTCCCGCCAACTCTTCAGGCCTCGTCAACCGCCGCGAGATCCCGCGCAGGACCTGCTCCAGCACGGCAAATTCGCGATACGAACCCAGCCAGTCATTGGCAACCATGTGCGGCGCGATCTTCGCCAGCCGTTCCGGCAATTGCCGTTCGCGGGACAGCACCCGATAGACGTCTGCGGTGAACTGTTCCAGCGGTTGATCGGCATACAAACGCCAGTCCCGCGCCAGGCAGTGATCGAAAAACACATCGAGGACGATCCCGGCGTAGCGCCGCCGCGTTTCGGTAAACCGCCCCAAGGCAATGTCCACCAGCGGATGCCGATCAGTGAACACGTCGATCCGCCGATGCAGCGCAATCGCCGCTTCAACCTCCGGGTCGAACTGGCCCTGCAGGCGACCTTTGACGAAGTCGCCATACAGGCTGCCGAGTAACTGACCGGGGCGCTGGCCGCCGAGATGCAAATGCGCGAGATAGTTCATGGGCGCAGCTTAGCACTGGGTTCGAACATTCAGCACCCTTGTATCGTTATAACCCGATATAGCGATTTACAAGATGTTCAGACCGTTTTCATATTGGTATATCGCGATCCAACGATTTAAAGTTCGCTCCATCGCGATATATCGCCACTGCCCCCACGAGCCCACGCCATGAACCTCGACCTCGACGAAATAATAAAAGCCCTGGCGCACCCAGTACGGCGAGACATCCTCAACTGGCTGAAAGACCCGAAAAACGAATTCCCCGAGCAGTTGCACAACCACGAATACGGGATTTGCGCCGGGCAGATCGATCAGCGTTGCGGCCTGTCGCAATCGACTGTGTCGGCACACCTGGCGACCCTGCAACGGGCCGGGCTGATCAGCAGCCAGAAGGCCGGGCAGTGGCATTTCTTCAAACGTAACGAGGACGTCATCCAGGCGTTTCTCAGCACCCTCAGTAAAGAGCTCTGACCCTTAACGTCAGCCAGCCGACAAGGAAACCTGCATGCCCCTTTCGCTCCTCATCCTCGCCCTGAGCGCCTTCGCCATCGGCACCACCGAGTTCGTCATCATGGGCCTGCTGCCCGACGTGGCGGCGGACCTCGGCGTATCGATTCCCGGTGCCGGCTGGCTGGTCACCGGTTACGCCCTGGGCGTGGCAATCGGTGCACCGTTCATGGCGCTGGCCACCGCGAAGCTGCCGCGCAAGGCCGCGCTGGTGGCGTTGATGGGCATCTTTATTGTCGGCAACCTGCTCTGCGCCATCGCCAGCGACTACAACGTGCTGATGTTTGCCCGGGTGGTCACGGCGCTGTGTCACGGTGCGTTCTTCGGCATCGGTTCAGTGGTGGCCGCCGGTCTGGTCGCGCCGAACAAACGTGCCTCGGCGGTGGCGTTGATGTTCACCGGTCTGACCCTGGCCAACGTGTTGGGCGTGCCGCTGGGCACCGCATTGGGTCAGGAAGCCGGCTGGCGTTCGACCTTCTGGGCGGTGACCGTCATCGGGGTGATCGCGCTGATCGGCCTGATCCGCTTCCTGCCGGCCAAGCGTGACGAAGAGAAACTCGACATGCGCGCTGAACTCGCCGCGCTCAAGGGCGCCGGCATCTGGCTGTCGCTGAGCATGACCGCACTGTTCGCCGCCTCGGTGTTCACCCTGTTCACCTACGTCGCCCCATTGCTCGGCGAAGTCACCGGCGTGTCGCCGCGTGGCGTGACCTGGACGCTCATGCTCATCGGTCTGGGCCTGACCGTCGGCAACATCATCGGCGGCAAACTCGCCGACAAAGGCATGGCCGCCACGCTGATCGGCGTGTTCATCAGCATGGCCGTGGTTTCCACGGTGCTGAGCTGGACCAGCGTTGCGCTGATCCCGACCGAGATCACCCTTTTCCTCTGGGCCACCGTCTGTTTCGCCGCTGTGCCGGCGCTGCAAGTCAATGTGGTGACCTTCGGCAAGGCTGCGCCAAATCTGGTCTCGACCCTGAACATCGGCGCCTTCAACGTCGGCAACGCCCTCGGCGCCTGGGTCGGCGGCAGCGTCATCGCCCACGGCTACGGCCTGACCAGCGTGCCACTGGCCGCCGCCGCACTCGCCGTACTGGCCCTGCTGGTGACCCTGATTACTTTCCGCCAGAACGGCAATGCCGAGCTGGCCGCTGCTTCCCACTGATCAACTTCCTTATCAAGAGAGACTTTTAGACATGGCGACTATTTTCGACCCGATCAAACTTGGCGACATCGAGCTGAACAACCGCATCATCATGGCCCCGCTGACCCGCTGCCGCGCCGACGAAGGTCGTGTGCCGAACGCGCTGATGGCCGAATACTACGTGCAACGCGCCTCCGCCGGCCTGATCCTCAGCGAAGCCACTTCGGTAACGCCGATGGGCGTTGGCTACCCGGACACCCCGGGCATCTGGTCCAACGATCAAGTGCGTGGCTGGGCCAATGTGACCAAGGCGATTCACGGCGCCGGCGGCAAGATCTTCCTGCAACTGTGGCACGTTGGCCGCATCTCTCACCCTTCGTACTTGAACGGTGAAGCGCCGGTGGCACCAAGCGCCATCCAGCCAAAGGGCCACGTCAGCCTGGTGCGCCCACTGGCCGACTACCCAACCCCGCGCGCCCTGGAAACCGCTGAAATCGCCGACATCGTCGACGCCTACCGCACCGGTGCAGAAAACGCCAAAGCCGCCGGTTTCGACGGCGTGGAAATCCATGGCGCCAACGGTTACCTGCTCGACCAGTTCCTGCAAAGCAGCACCAACCAGCGCACCGATCAGTACGGTGGCTCGCTGGAAAACCGTGCGCGCCTCTTGCTGGAAGTAACCGATGCCGCGATCGACGTCTGGGGCGCCGGCCGCGTGGGTGTGCACCTGGCACCGCGTGCCGACTCCCACGACATGGGCGATGACAACCTCGCGGAGACCTTCACCTATGTCGCTCGTGAACTGGGCAAGCGCGGCATCGCGTTCATCTGCTCACGGGAAAAAGAAGGCGCCGACAGCCTCGGCCCGCAACTGAAAGAAGCTTTCGGTGGCCCGTACATCGCCAACGAAAAATTCACCAAGGAAAGTGCCAACGAGTGGCTGGCCAGCGGTAAGGCTGACGCGGTGGCGTTCGGCGTGCCGTTCATTGCCAACCCGGATCTGCCCGCCCGTTTGCAGGCTGATGCGCCGTTGAACGAGCCGCATCCGGAAACTTTCTATGGCAAGGGTCCGGTGGGTTACATCGACTATCCGACGTTGTAACCAAGCGGTAGCGCAGAAATGAAGAAGCCCCTGACTCGTGAGAGTCAGGGGCTTTTTGTTGTTCGGCTTCAGATTTGTTGCGTGGCATGACGCGTAGCCCCTCACCCCAGCCCTCTCCCGAGGGAGAGGGAGCCGATTGGTGTCGGTTTCGAAATCGGCGTCCGACGGGATTTTCAGGTTGGCGTAACTCGAAAGAGCAGCTCGGTCGATCCCCTCTCCCTCTGGGAGAGGGCCAGGGTGAGGGGAAAAGCAGCCAACACGATTTAACAACAGCGACACAATTTCCCTACAAAATGCACGGCTCGCTGCGTTTAAACTCCCCGCCGCGATCATCAGCCATGGCGGCTGATTGACATCTCCCCGGGCAATTGCGCATTTTGTTTCATTTGCGCAGGCTCGGGCTCAGGCGCAGCATGTCCAGCCCGGTGTCGACCCAGCGTTCAGCCTCGGCGTGCAATTCGAAGCTGTCCGGGGCCAGCAGCCAGCCGTACAGCAGGCCGTCGATGTAGGCATGAATGCTGATGGCCGCGCGGGCAGTGTCGAGATCTTCCGGCAACTGGCCGCGATTCACCGCATTACGCAGGGTCAGGCCGATGCGCAGGTTGCAATCGAGACTGGCCGTCCGGCGCTGCTGGCGCAGATCGCACATTTCATCGGTGAACTCGCACTTATGAAACAGAATTTCGTTGATGCGCCGGGTTTTCGGGTCCAGTGCAACTTGATGAAACAAATGAATCAGCAATTGCCGCATGCAACCGAGCGGGTCTGGCTCGTCTTCGCTTTCACTGGCCTTGGCCAGTTCATCCAGCGGTTCGTGCAGGCTGTCGAGCATGGCCTGGACCAGATCGGCCTTGTTGCTGAAATGCCAGTAGATGGCGCCACGCGTCACGCCGGCGAGGGTCGCGATGTCCGCCAGGGTGGTGCGGGCAACCCCCCTTTCATAGAAGGCTTTCTCGGCCGCTTCCAGAATCTGGCTGCGGGTTTCCTGAGCTTCCTCTTTGGTACGACGGACCATGGCAGTAAAACCTCAAACAGGATGTTTCAGGGATGGCTGAATATCCGCTGAATAAAGAGGGGGCGATCTCTCGTGAATCGACTCCCCGGCCTACAATTTCAAACCTTGCGACGACTTTTGTAACAGGGTGGATACGCGGCGCAGGTGTTTACAAACAACCATGAACGTAAGTATATTACTTAGCAAGCTACTTATCCACCCGGTGCCCGATTTTTACTCTTTCACACTTCTTGTGCGCTTCTTGCGCGCCTGACCCGAGGATCTTCATGCAATTCAAGCCAGCTGTTACCGCTCTGGTCACTGCCGTCGCCCTGGCATCGCTGCTCAGCGGATGTAAAAAGGAAGAAGCGGCCCCTGCCGCTCCGCCCCCTCAGGTCGGCGTCGTCACTCTGCAACCACAAGCCTTTACCCTCACCTCCGAGCTGCCGGGCCGCACCAGTGCGTTCCGCATCGCCGAAGTCCGGCCGCAGGTCAACGGCATCATTCTCAAGCGTCTGTTCAAGGAAGGCGCCGACGTCAAGGCCGGCCAGCAGCTGTATCAGATCGATCCGTCGGTCTATGAAGCGACGCTGAAAAGCGCCGAAGCCGAGCTGCGTTCGACCAAGTCGATCTCCGACCGCTACAAGCAACTGGTCGATGAGCAGGCCGTCAGCCGTCAGGAATACGACACTGCGCTGGCCAACCGCTTGCAATCGGAAGCGTCCCTTCAGAGCGCGCAGATCAACGTGCGTTACACCAAGGTCTATGCGCCGATCTCCGGCCGTATCGGCCGTTCTTCGGTGACCGAAGGCGCACTGGTCAGCAATGGTCAGGCCGACGCGATGGCGGTGATTCAACAGCTCGATCCGATCTACGTCGACGTCACCCAGTCGTCGGTGGAACTGCTGGAGCTGCGCCGCGAACTGGAAAGCGGCCGTCTGCAGAAGGCCGGCGACAACGCCGCGGCAGTCAAGCTGACCCTGGAAGACGGCAGCCAGTACAAGCTCGACGGCAAGCTGGAATTCTCCGAAGTCTCCGTTGACCAGACCACTGGCTCGGTGACCCTGCGCGCGGTGTTCCCGAACCCGGATCACACCCTGCTGCCAGGCATGTTCGTTCACGCCCAGCTGCAGGCCGGCGTCAACAGCGCAGCGATTCTCGCGCCGCAGCAAGGCGTGACCCGCGACCTCAAAGGCACCCCGACGGCACTGGTGGTCGGCGCTGACAACAAGGTCGAGCTGCGTCAGCTCAAGGCCAGCCGCACCGTCGGCAGCCAGTGGCTGATCGAAGACGGCCTGAAAGCCGGCGATCGTCTGATCACCGAAGGGCTGCAGTACGTCAAACCGGGCGTCGAGGTCAAAGCGACCGAGGCGACTAACGTCGGCACCAAGAACCCGGCCCCCGCACAGGCAGCTGACAAAGCCGCCGGCGGCAAAGGGGAGTAACCCATGTCAAAATTCTTCATCGACCGTCCGATTTTCGCCTGGGTGATCGCCCTGGTGATCATGCTGGTCGGGGCACTTTCGATCCTGAAATTGCCGATCAACCAATACCCGAGCATTGCGCCACCGGCCATTGCGATCCAGGTGACCTACCCAGGTGCGTCCGCACAAACCGTGCAGGACACCGTGGTCCAGGTCATCGAGCAACAGCTCAACGGTATCGACAACCTGCGTTATGTGTCGTCGGAAAGTAACTCCGACGGCAGCATGACCATCACCGCGACCTTCGAGCAAGGCACCAACTCCGACACCGCGCAGGTTCAGGTCCAGAACAAGCTGAACCTGGCCACCCCGCTGCTGCCGCAGGAAGTGCAGCAACAGGGTATCCGCGTGACCAAGGCAGTGAAGAACTTCCTGCTGGTGATCGGCGTGGTGTCGCGTGACGGCAGCATGACCAAGGACGACCTGTCCAACTACATCGTGTCGAACATGCAGGACCCGATCTCGCGAACTGCCGGTGTCGGTGACTTCCAGGTCTTCGGTGCGCAGTACGCGATGCGTATCTGGCTCGACCCGGCCAAGTTGAACAACTTCAACCTGACCCCGGTCGACGTGAAAAACGCCATTGCCGCGCAGAACGTTCAGGTTTCGTCCGGTCAGCTCGGTGGCTTGCCTGCCGTGCAGGGCCAGCAACTGAACGCGACGATCATCGGCAAGACCCGTCTGCAGACCGCTGAGCAGTTCAAGGAAATCCTCCTCAAGGTCAACAAGGACGGCTCGCAGGTTCGCCTCAAAGACGTCGCTGAAGTCGGTCTTGGCGGTGAGAACTACGCGATCAGCGCCCAGTTCAACGGCAGCCCGGCGTCCGGTCTGGCGGTGAAACTGGCCAACGGCGCCAACGCCCTCGACACCGCCAAAGCACTGCGCAACACCATCGACAGCCTCAAGCCGTTCTTCCCGCAAGGCATGGAAGTGGTGTTCCCGTACGACACCACCCCGGTAGTGACCGAGTCGATCAAAGGCGTGGTGCACACGCTGGTCGAAGCGATCGCGCTGGTGTTCCTGGTGATGTTCCTGTTCCTGCAGAACTTCCGCGCCACCGTCATCACCACGATGACCGTGCCAGTGGTACTGCTCGGTACGTTCGGCATCCTCGCCGCCGCCGGCTTCAGCATCAACACCCTGACCATGTTCGGCATGGTGCTGGCCATCGGTCTGCTGGTGGACGACGCCATCGTCGTGGTGGAAAACGTCGAGCGGGTGATGAGCGAAGAAGGCCTGTCACCGAAGGAAGCGACGAAGAAGTCCATGGGCCAGATCCAGGGCGCGCTGGTCGGTATCGCCCTCGTGCTCTCGGCGGTACTGCTGCCGATGGCATTCTTCAGCGGCTCCACCGGTGTGATCTACAAGCAGTTCTCGATCACCATCGTGTCGGCCATGGCCCTGTCGGTACTGGTTGCCCTGATCTTCACCCCGGCGCTGTGCGCGACCATGCTCAAGCCGATTCCGAAAGGCGAGCACGGTACCCCGAAGAAAGGTTTCTTCGGCTGGTTCAACCGCAACTTCGACCGTGGCGTGCGCAGCTACGAGCGCGGCGTCGGCAACATGCTGACCCGCAAGGCTCCGTACCTGCTGGCGTACCTGCTGATCGTCGTGGGCATGATCTGGCTGTTCACCCGCATCCCGACCGCGTTCCTGCCGGAAGAAGACCAGGGCGTTCTGTTCGCTCAGGTGCAGACCCCGGCCGGTTCCAGTGCCCAGCGCACACAAGTGGTCGTGGACGAAATGCGTGAGTACCTGCTGCGTCCCAACAAGGACGGCGGTGAGGCGGACGCGGTGGCTTCGGTGTTCACCGTGACCGGCTTCAACTTCGCTGGCCGTGGGCAGAGCTCGGGTATGGCGTTCATCATGCTCAAACCGTGGGGCGAACGTAACGCCGATAACAGCGTGTTCAATCTCGCTGCGCGTGCCCAGCAACACTTCTTCAGCTTCCGCGACGCGATGGTGTTTGCCTTCGCCCCGCCAGCGGTTCTGGAATTGGGTAACGCCACCGGTTTCGACGTGTTCCTGCAGGACCGTGCCGGTATCGGTCACGAAAAACTGATGGAAGCGCGTAATCAGTTCCTCGGCATGGCGGCGCAAAGCAAGGTGCTGACCCAGGTGCGTCCGAACGGCCTGAACGATGAGCCGCAGTTCCAGCTGGAAATCGATGACGAGAAGGCCAGTGCCCTCGGCATCACCATCAGCGACATCAACAATACCCTGTCGATCGCGCTGGGCAGTAGCTACGTCAACGACTTCATCGACCGTGGTCGGGTGAAGAAAGTCTACGTGCAGGGCCAACCGGACTCGCGCATGAGCCCGGAAGACCTGAAGAAGTGGTACGTGCGCAACGCCGAAGGCACCATGGTTCCGTTCTCGGCATTCGCCAAGGGCGAGTGGGTCTACGGTTCGCCGAAACTGGCGCGCTACAACGGTGTGGAAGCGGTCGAGGTCCTCGGGGCTCCGGCGCCGGGCTACTCCACCGGTGAAGCGATGGCCGAAGTCGAAGCGATTGCCAAGAAGCTGCCGTCCGGTGTCGGTATCTCCTGGACCGGCCTGTCCTACGAGGAACGTCTGTCCGGCTCGCAAGCGCCAGCGCTGTACGCCCTGTCGCTGCTGATGGTGTTCCTGTGTCTGGCGGCGCTGTATGAAAGCTGGTCGATTCCGATCGCGGTCATGCTCGTGGTACCGCTGGGGATCATCGGTGCACTGATGGCGACCAGTCTGCGCGGTCTGTCCAACGACGTGTACTTCCAGGTAGGCCTGTTGACGACCATCGGTCTGGCGGCTAAAAACGCCATTCTGATCGTCGAATTCGCCAAGGAACTGCATGAACAGGGACGCACCCTGCGTGAAGCGGCAATCGAAGCCTGCCGCATGCGTCTGCGCCCGATCATCATGACCTCGCTGGCCTTCGTCCTCGGCGTGGTACCGCTGGCGATTTCCACCGGCGCAGGTTCAGGCAGTCAACATGCGATCGGTACCGGCGTGATTGGCGGTATGCTCACGGCCACGATCCTGGCGATCTTCTGGGTCCCACTGTTCTTCGTTACTGTGTCGTCGATCGGTCAGCGCAAAAAGACCGACGCGGATGAGACTACTGAAACTCCTAAAGAGGCTGGCCAATGAGCAAGTCGCTACTCTCCATCGCAGTCGCCGCCTTCGTGCTGAGCGGTTGCTCGCTGATACCTGACTATCAGCAGCCTGAGGCTCCGGTCGCAGGCCAGTACCCGCAGGGGCCGGCGTATTCGCCGGCCCAGGCTCCGGCGCAAGCCGCGGCCGAACAGGGCTGGAAGCAGTTTTTCCATGACCCTGCCCTGCAACAGCTGATCCAGGTCGCCCTGGAAAACAACCGCGACCTGCGGGTCGCGGCGCTGAACATCGACGCTTACGCGGCGCAGTACCGCATCCAGCGCGCCGACCTGTTCCCGGCGGTGTCGGCCACTGCCGCCGGCAGCCGCCAGCGTCTGCCGGCCCGTGCCTCGCAGACCGGCGAGTCGACTATCAGCAGCTCCTACTCGGCCACGGTCGGGGTCAGCGCCTACGAACTCGACCTGTTCGGTCGAGTGCGCAGCCTGAGCGAGCAAGCGCTGCAACAATACTTCGCCACCGAAGAAGCACGTCGCAGCACACAGATCAGTCTGGTGGCCAACGTCGCCAATGCTTACCTGACGTGGCAGGCGGACAAGGAACTGCTCAAGCTGACTCAGGACACCCTCGGTGCCTTCGAAGAAAGCTACAAGCTGACCAGCCGCAGCAACGAAGTCGGTGTGGCTTCGGCGCTGGATCTGGCGCAGTCGCGCACTTCCGTGGAAAACGCCCGGGCACAATTGGCGCGTTACACCCGCCAGGTCGCGCAGGACGAAAACAGCCTGACCCTGCTGCTCGGGACCGGTATTCCGGCCAATCTGCAAGCGGCCAAACCGCTGGCCGACGACCTGCTCAGCGACGTGCCGGCCGGTCTGCCTTCGGATCTGCTGCAACGTCGTCCGGACATTCTGCAGGCCGAGTACAACCTGAAGGCGGCCAACGCCAACATCGGCGCGGCCCGTGCAGCGTTTTTCCCGAGCATCAGCCTGACCGCCAACGCGGGTAGCCTGAGCCCGGATCTGTCCGGCCTGTTCAAGGGTGGCTCGGGGACGTGGCTGTTCCAGCCGCAGATCAACCTGCCGATCTTCAACGCCGGCAGCCTGCGCGCCAGCCTCGACTACGCCAAGATCCAGAAGGACATTGGCGTGGCGAATTACGAGAAGTCGATTCAGACAGCCTTCCAGGAAGTCGCCGACGGCCTCGCCGCCCGCCAGACATACACCGAGCAGTTGCAAGCGCAGCGTGACTTCGTTCAGGCCAACCAGGATTACTACCGCCTGGCCGAACGTCGCTACCGCATCGGCGTCGACAGCAACCTGACCTTTCTCGATGCCCAGCGTCAGTTGTTCAGCGCGCAACAGGCACTGATCACCGACCGCCTCGCGCAGCTGACCAGTGCGGTCAACCTGTACAAGGCCTTGGGCGGTGGCTGGAATGCGCAGACCGCGCAGAACGAACCGCTGAAAGAAGAAGCGCCGAAGATGAAGCTGTTCTGATCATCGGCTGAATACATCAAGCCCACCTTATTGGTGGGCTTTTTGTTGCCTGTCGGAAAGGTTTGACGGCCGAACTGGCCTCTTCGAGAGCAGGCTCGCTCCCACAGGGAAACGCATTCCAATTGTGGGAGCGAGCCTGCTCGCGAAGAGGACCTCACACCCACCACCTAATCCGGAGGAATCTTGCGTTCGATAACCGCCCAAAACCCGCTTTTCCTAATTGAATCCAATCATCCGCGCCCTTCACCATTCGACCCAGAAAACCAATAACAACAAGGTTCGACACCATGCTCCAGCGCCCTGCCCCGCCCGGCTGACCGCCACCGCTTAACCTCAGACACGCATCACTTTGCCTGCGCCGCACCTGCCGCGACAGCGCAGCCGTTCGCCCTAAAAAAACAAGAGAGACCCAAGTCCATGACAGTTTTCCCTGTGCCTTATGCATTGCCCGGTGTGATCGCCCTGGCCGTCGCCGGTCTGGCCCTGCCAGCCAGCGCCGAAGAAGGTGGCTTCGTCGAAGGCGCCAAGGTCAACCTCAACCTGCGCAACTTCTACATCAACCGCAATTTCACCAATCCGACCAAGGCCCAGGGCAAGGCTGAGGAGTGGACGCAGAGTTTTATCCTCGACGCGAAATCCGGCTTCACCCAAGGCACCGTCGGTTTCGGCATGGACGTGCTCGGGCTGTATTCGGTCAAGCTTGATGGCGGCAAAGGCACGGGCGGTACGCAGTTGTTGCCACTGGACCATGACGGTCGCCCGGCGGACAACTTCGGTCGCACCAACGTAGCGTTCAAGGCCAGACTCTCGCAGACCGAGGTCAAGGTCGGCGAATGGATGCCAGTGCTGCCGATCCTGCGCTCGGACGACGGTCGTTCGTTGCCGCAGACCTTTCGTGGCGGCCAGATCACTTCGAAGGAAATCGCTGGCCTGACCCTCTATGGCGGCCAGTTCCGCGCCAACAGCCCGCGCGACGACAGCAGCATGAGCGACATGTCGATGACCGGCAAAGCCGCGTTCACTTCTGATCGTTTCAACTTCCAGGGCGGCGAATACCTGTTCAACGACAAGCGCACGCAGATCGGCTTATGGAACGCGCAGCTCAAGGACATCTACAGCCAGCAGTACCTCAACGTGCTGCATAGCCAGCCGCTCGGCGACTGGACGCTGGGCGCCAATCTCGGCTTTTTCTATGGCAAGGAAGATGGCAGCGCCCGCGCCGGCGATCTCGACAACAAGACCTGGTACGGGATGTTTTCCGCCAAATACGGCGGCAACACGTTCTACGTCGGCCTGCAGAAACTGACCGGCGACAGCGCGTGGATGCGGGTCAACGGCACCAGCGGCGGCACCCTGGCCAACGACAGCTACAACGCCAGTTATGACAACGCTCAGGAACGCTCCTGGCAACTGCGCCACGACTACAATTTCGCCGCCATGGGCATCCCCGGTCTGACCCTGATGAACCGCTACATCAGTGGCGACAACGTGCACACCGGGACGATTACCGACGGCAAGGAATGGGGTCGCGAATCGGAACTGGGTTACACGGTGCAGAGCGGCACGTTGAAAGACTTGAACGTCAGATGGCGCAACTCGACCATGCGCCGGGATTTCAGCAATAACGAGTTTGATGAGAACCGCTTGATCGTCAGCTACCCTATCAGCCTGCTCTAACTACCGGCCCTTGTAGGAGCTGCCGAAGGCCGCGATCTTTTGATTTTGATTTTTTAAAAACAAGATCAAAAGATCGCGGCCTTCGGCAGCTCCTACACGGGTACGCATTCCAACTGTGGGAGCGAGCCTGCTCGCGAAGGCGATGGCTCAGGCAACATCAATCCCGGGATTCAACACCCAATTCATCCCAAACCGATTCCGCCAGATGAAACGTCGCATTCGCCGCCGGAATCCCGCAGTAGATCGCGCTCTGCATGATCACTTCCTTGATCTCGCTACGGCTGACGCCATTATTGGCCGCGGCGCGCAGGTGAAGTTTCAGTTCGCCTTCGCGGTTCATGCCGATCAGCATGGCGATGGTGATCAGGCTGCGTGTGTGCCGGGGCAGGCCCGGGCGGGTCCAGATGTCGCCCCAGGCGTGGCGGGTGATCATCTCCTGGAATTCCGAGTTGAACTCGGTCAGCGTAGTCAGGCTGCGATCGACGTGGGCATCACCCAGCACCGCGCGGCGCACTTGCATGCCATCGTCGTAACGTTGTTTCTCGTCCACAAAATCTTCCTCACTGAGCTCGCAAAAACGCCAGCACCCGGTCGCTGAAGTCGGCGCCGGCCTGCACGTTGGACAAATGCGCCGCATAGAACTCGGCGTACTCGGCGCCGCGCACATGGTCGCGGATGAAATGCCCGCCGGACGGCGGCGTCACCGCATCTTCGCTACCGGCAATCACCAGCAACGGCACATTGATCGAAGCCAGTTGTTCACGGAAATCGGCATCGCGCACCGCCGCGCAATTGGCCGCATAGCCCTGCGGATTGGTCGCGGCGAGCATGTCGGTAATCTTCTTTGCCGCCTCGGGATGCGCCGCCGAAAAGTCCGGAGTAAACCAGCGCGCGATCGAGGCATCACGCAGCGCGACCATCGCCGCCGGGCCGTCGCGCAACACGGTTTCGATGCGTGGATTCCACACCGACGGATCACCGATCTTCGCTGCGGTGTTGCAGACGATCAGCTTGTGCAAACGATGCCCGGCGTTAATACCCAGCCACTGACCGATCAGCCCGCCCATCGACAATCCGCAAAAATGCGCGCGCTCGATGTGCAGCGCATCCAGCAGACCGAGCACGTCGTGGCCCAGTTGCTCGATGCTGTACGGCCCTTCGGTGACCAGCGATTGTCCGTGGCCGCGCGTGTCGAAACGCAGCACGCGAAAATGCTCGGTGAACGCCGGTATCTGCGCGTCCCACATGTGCAGGTCGGTGCCCAGCGAGTTGGACAGAACCAGCACCGGCGCATCGGCCGGGCCTTCTATTTGATAATGCAGTTCGCCATCGGCGAGTTGAACGAAAGCCACAGCCCTCTCCTTCAGACAGTCAAAGCGTTGTGTTCGGCCACCGCGCGCTCGACCCAGACTTGCGCCTGACCGAGGTAATGCGCCGGGTTCAGAAGATCATCGAGTTCAGCACCGCTGAGTTCGGCGGTGACTTGCGGCTCGTCACCGAGTACGGCGCGCAAATGGCGTTGTTCGGCCACCGCGCGCTTGCAGCATTGTTCGAGCAGATGATGCGCGGTGTCGCGGCCCACTCGTTGCGCGAGGACGATACTCACCGCTTCGGCCAGCACCAGGCCTTGAGTCAGTTCAAGATTGCGGGCCATGCGTGCGGCGTCGACCTCCAGGCCATCGGCGAGCAAACGCGCCTGCTGCAGCGAACCGGACACCAGGCAGCAGATTTCCGGCAGGGTTTCCCATTCGGCGTGCCACAAACCGAGGCTGCGCTCGTGTTCCTGGGGCATGGCGCTGAACAGTGTCGATACCAGCCCCGGCACCCGCGTTGCCGCGCCGATCAGCACCGCCGCTCCGACCGGGTTGCGCTTGTGCGGCATGGTCGACGAACCGCCCTTGCCCGGTGCGGCGGGTTCGAACACTTCCGCCGCCTCGGTCTGCATCAACAGGCTGGTGTCGCGACCGAATTTGCCGAGGCTGCCGGCAATCAAGCCAAGCACCGCGCCGAACTCGACGATGCGATCGCGCTGGGTGTGCCACGGTTGCTCGGGCAGGCGCAGTTGAAGTTCTTCGGCCAGCGCTTGAGCAATCGGCAACGCCTGCTCGCCCAGCGCCGCGAGCGTCCCCGACGCGCCACCGAATTGCAGCACCAGCAGCCGTGGCTTGAGTTCTCGCAGACGCTGGCGGCTGCGCGTCACAGCGCCCAGCCAACCGGCGATCTTCATGCCCAGCGTCACTGGCGTCGCATGTTGCAGCCAGGTGCGCCCGGCCAACGGTGTGGTGGCGAAACGTTGTGCCTGACCGGCAAGTGAGTCGGCCAGATGCGTCAGTTGGTCTTCGATCAGCGCCAGCGCCTGGCGCAATTGCAGGACCAGCCCGGAATCCATCACGTCCTGACTGGTCGCGCCCAGATGCACATAGCGCTCGGCTTCGGCCTCGCTCGAGGCGATCTGTTTGCCCAACGCCTTGACCAGCGGAATCGCCGAATTGCCGGCCGTGGCAATCGCCTCACCCAATGCGGCGAAGTCATACAGGCGCGCATCGCACGCCGCGGCGATCGGTGCCACGGCAGAAGAAGGAATCAGCCCGACCCGCGCTTCGGCCCGGGCCAGCGCCGCTTCGAAATCGAGCATCGCCTGCACCCGGCCCTGATCGCAGAACACCTCGCGCATATCGCGGGCGGTGAAGTAGGCATCGAACAATTGATTGCCCGGTCGCTGAGTCATAAACAGTCCTTGCCGGCGCGGGCCAGAACGGCCCGCGCACTTCGGGTTAGAGATCGTGGTGCAAATACTTCGCCTGCTTGGGCAACCGCAAGCTGAACAGGAAGGCCACCGCCATCATCGCCGTGACGTACCAGTAGAAGGCGTTTTCCATACCGCCGGCCTTGAGGCTCAGGGCGACGAATTCCGCCGAGCCGCCGAAGATTGCATTGGCCACCGCGTAAGCCAGGCCGACACCCAGGGCGCGCACTTCCGGCGGGAACATCTCGGCTTTCACCAGACCGCTGATCGAGGTGTAGAAACTGACGATCGCCAGCGCCAGGGTGATCAGCACGAAGGCGAGGAACGGACTGCTGATGCTTTTCAGGCTGAGCAGGATCGGCACGGTGAACAACGTGCCGAGGGCGCCGAACCAGAGCATCGAGTTGCGCCGGCCGATCTTGTCGGCAAGCATGCCGAACAGCGGCTGCATGCACATATACAGGAACAGCGCGCCGGTCATGATGTAGCTGGCGGTCTTGGCGTGCATGCCGGCGGTGTTCACCAGGTATTTCTGCATGTAGGTGGTGAAGGTGTAGAAAATCAGCGAGCCGCCAGCGGTGTAGCCGAGCACGGTGATGAACGCCGCCTTGTGATCGCGGAACAGTGCGGTGATGCTCCCGGCATCCTTGTGTGCACGGGTTTCTTCGTTGGTGGTTTCCTTCAGCGAACGACGCAGGAACAGCGAAATCAGCGCCGCCACCGCACCGACCACGAACGGAATGCGCCAGCCGTAGGCGCGCAGATCTTCTTCAGTGAGGAACTGTTGCAGCACCACCACCAGCGACACCGCCAGCAGTTGCCCGCCGATCAGCGTCACGTACTGGAACGAAGCGAAGAAACCACGCTGGCCCTTGAGCGCGACTTCGCTCATGTAGGTCGCGGTGGTGCCGTACTCGCCGCCGACCGACAGGCCTTGCAGCAAGCGCGCAAACAACAACAGCACCGGCGCCCAGACGCCGATGTCCTTGTAGGTTGGCAAGCAGGCGATCAGCAACGAGCCGAAGCACATCATCAGGATCGAGATGAGCATCGAATTCTTGCGCCCGTGCTTGTCAGCAACGCGGCCGAAAATCCAGCCACCAATCGGCCGCATCAGGAACCCGGCAGCGAACACGCCAGCGGTGTTGACCAGTTGCACGGTAGGGTTATCGGAGGGGAAAAACGCCGGGGCGAAATAGATCGCGCAGAAGGCGTAGACGTAGAAGTCGAACCATTCGACGAGATTGCCGGACGAAGCGCCGACAATGGCGAAGATGCGCTTGCTGCGCTCTTCACCGGTGTAATGGGAGGTGGGCATTGTCATTGTTTTTTCACTCGATAGGGACAGTCACAGTCTAGACATACTTTGCAACAGTCCCGTTCCACATCCGGTATTGATCGTTCCCCTGTGGGAGCGAGCCTGCTCGCGAAGAGGGAGCGCCAGACGACATGTGTGCTGGCTGACCCACCGCTTTCGCGAGCAGGCTCGCTCCCACAGGGGATGGACGGTGTTCTTCAATAATCGAAGAACACCGTCTCGGCATCAGTGCCCTGCAGAATCACGTTCCACTGGTAAACACCGGACGCATCCTGCTTCGCCAGCAACGTATCGCGGCGTTCAGCCGGGACGCATTCGAGCAGTGGATCATCGACGTTCGCCGGTTCACCCTCAAAATAAATCCGCGTCAGCAAGTGCTTGACCAGACCACGGGCAAACACCAGCACCACCAGATGCGGCGCCTGGGTCGAGCCTTTCAGGCCGGGCACGGTGCCGGGTTTGATCGTGGTGAAACGGAAGCGTCCTTCGGCATCCACCGGCACCCGGCCGAAGCCTTCGAAATTCGGATCGAGCGGTTTGTCCTGCTGGTCTTCCGGGTGGTCATATTTGCCGACGGCGTTGGCCTGCCAGACTTCCAGCATGGCGTCGTTGACGACATCGCCATTGCCGTCGACCACCTGGCCGGTGATCGCCACGCGCTCGCCGAGGGTCAGCTCGTTGGCCAGGGTTTCGCGGTTCAGCCAGGTCAGGCCGATGTGGTAATACGGCCCGACGGTGTGGGACGTGGTCGCGTAGAGGGTCATCTTATTTCTCCATCGGCGTGGCTTCACGCCCGCGCAGCACGATGTCCCAACGGTAACCGAGGGCGTAGGACGGAATGGTTTTTTCCAGATCGAAGCTGGCGATCAGGCGTTCCTTGGCCGAAGTGTCCGGCACGCAGTTGTAGATCGGGTCATACGCCAGCAACGGATCGCCGGGGAAGTACATCTGCGTGACCAGACGCGTAAGGATGCTCGGCCCGAACAGCGAAAAGTGGATGTGCGCCGGGCGCCAGGCGTTGTGGTGGTTGCCCCACGGGTAAGCCCCGGGCTTGATGGTCTGGAACTGGTACCACCCGTCGGCATCGGTGACGGTGCGGCCGGTGCCGGTGAAGTTCGGGTCCAGCGGCGCGTCGTGCAGGTCGCGGGCGTGGTTGTAGCGACCGGCGGCGTTGGCCTGCCAGATCTCCACGAGAATCCCCGGCACCGGCAGACCGTCTTCATCGAGCACACGGCCGTGAATAATGATGCGCTCGCCCAACGGCTCGCCGGCGTGCTGCGCGGTCAGGTCGTTGTCTTTCTCGGCAACGTACTCGGCACCGATGGTCGGCCCGGTGATTTCCGAGAGTGAATGGGGCAGGTACACCAAAGGCTTGGACGGCGAGCGCAGGTTGGTGGATTGATACGTCGGGTGCAGGTAGTCAGGCTGAGTGCCTGCCTGTGGGCGACGGTAACCAGGCTTGTCAGACATTTCGCTTTCCTCAATTCTTGTAAGTGCCGCAGCGCGTCAGACGCGTTCGATGGCCAAGGCCAGACCCTGGCCAACACCGACGCACATGGTCGCCAGGCCTTTCTTGCCAGCGGTCTTTTCCAACTGATGCAGGGCGGTCAGTACCAGTCGCGCCCCGCTCATGCCCAACGGGTGACCGAGAGCGATCGCGCCGCCATTGGGATTGACCTGCGGCGCATCGTCGGCCAGGCCCAACTCGCGCAGCACCGCCAGGCCCTGGCTGGCAAACGCCTCGTTGAGTTCGATCACGTCGAAATCGCTGACCGCGACGCCCAGGCGCTCGGTCAGTTTGCGCACCGCCGGCACCGGGCCGATGCCCATTACCCGCGGTGCGACACCGGCGCTGGCCATGCCGAGCACTTTCGCGCGGGCGGTCAGGCCGTGTTTTTTCACCGCTTCAGCCGAGGCAAGTATCAGCGCCGCGGCGCCATCGTTAACGCCAGAGGCATTGCCGGCGGTGACGGTTTTGTCCGCGCCGTTGACCGGTTTCAGTCTGGCCAGCGCTTCAATTGTGGTGTCGGCGCGCGGATGCTCGTCCTGGCTGACCACGGTTTCGCCCTTTTTATGAGCGATGCGCACTTCGACGATTTCTTCAGCGAAGTAACCCGCGGCCTGAGCGGCAGCGGTACGTTGCTGACTGCGCAGGGCAAAGGCGTCCTGATCTTCGCGCGAAACCTGGTAGTCGTCGGCGACGTTGTCAGCGGTTTGCGGCATGGCATCGACGCCGTACTGCGCCTTCATCAGCGGGTTGATGAAACGCCAGCCGATGGTGGTGTCTTCCAGTTTCATGTTGCGCGAGAACGCCGCATCAGCCTTGCCCATCACGAACGGTGCGCGGGACATTGACTCGACGCCGCCGGCAATTGCCAGCTCCATTTCGCCGCTGGCAATCGCACGAAACGCAGTGCCGATGGCGTCCATGCCCGAGGCGCAAAGACGATTGAGGGTCACGCCGGGCACGCTGTCCGGCAGACCGGCGAGCAGCAGCGCCATGCGTGCAACGTTGCGGTTGTCTTCGCCGGCTTGGTTGGCGCAGCCGAGGAACACCTCATCGACTGCATTCCAGTCCACCGATGGATTGCGCTCCATCAAGGCTTTGATCGGCACGGCGGCCAGGTCATCGGCGCGAACGGCAGACAGTGCGCCGCCGAAACGGCCGATGGGGGTGCGAATCGCGTCGCAGATATACACGTCACGCATCATGCTTCTCCCGGTGCCTGACCATGGGCGGCGGCGGTGCGCGCTTCAAGATCACGCAGCGCGGTCAGCTCGACCTCGGTCGGCTCAGCAGTGGTTTCAACGGAGTCGGCAAAACGGATCGCCCAACCGGTGGCGGCGACCACTTGCTCGCGGGTCACGCCCGGATGCAACGCGGTGACCACGAACTCGTTAGTGCCCTCCTCCGGTTCCATGATGCACAAGTCGGTGATGATCCCCACCGGCCCGGCACCCGGCAGGCCCAGACGTTTGCGCGAATCGCCACCCTCGCCGTGACCGACCGAGGTGATGAAATCGAGTTTTTCGACAAACGAGCGCGCCGACTGTTTAAGGATGATCAGCACGCTTTTCGCCGAGCCGGCAATCTCCGGCGCGCCACCGGCACCCGGCAGACGCACTTTCGGCGCGTGGTAGTCGCCGACCACGGTGGTGTTGATGTTGCCGAAACGGTCGACCTGCGCGGCGCCGAGAAAACCGACGTCGATGCGCCCGCCCTGCAGCCAATAGCGAAAAATCTCACCGGTCGGTACGACGGTGTCGGCGGTTTCGGCCAGCTCGCCGTCACCGATGGACAGTGGCAGCACGCTCGGCTTGGCGCCAATCGGGCCGGATTCGTAGATCAGCACCACGTCCGGCGATGAAGTCAGACGCGCAAGGTTGGCGGCTTTCGACGGCAGGCCGATGCCGACGAAGCACACCGAGCCGTTCTTCAGGCGCCGGGCCGCCGCGACGGTCATCATTTCATTGGTGGTGTAAGTCATTACTTGGCCTCCGAAGCAGCGGCCAACTTGGCCTGGAATTCGCTGAAGTCAGCGCAGCCATGGATGTATTCATTGATCCACGCGGTAAACGTCTCACGGTCACGGGCGATCGGATCCCACGCCTGATAGAAACGATTGTCACGCTCGGTGTAACCGTGGGCGTAGGACGGATGCGCGCCACCCGGTACATGGCAGACCGCGCTCAAGGCCCAGGTCGGCAGTACACAGGCGTTCATCGGTGCGTTGAGGTCGTCGACGATTTCTTCCACGGTGACGATGCAGCGTTTGGCCGCCAGCGCGGCTTCTTTCTGCACGCCAAGAATGCCCCAGAGCAGCACGTTGCCTTTGCGGTCGGCCTTCTGCGCATGAATCACGGTGACGTCGGGGCGTACCGATGGCACTGCCGCCAGCACTTCGCCGGTGAACGGGCAGGTCACGGTTTTGATCAGCGGATTGACCTTCGGCAGGTCGGAACCGGCGTAGGCACGCAGCACCGCGAACGGCAGGCCGGACGCGCCAGCGACATAGGCATTGGCGAGGTCGGCATGGCTGTGCTCTTCGATTTCCAGGGCGTGCGGCCATTGCTTCTCGACCGCGTCACGCAGACGGTGCAGCGAGCCCACACCCGGGTTGCCGCCCCAGGAGAAAATCAGTTTGCGTGCGCAACCGGCGCCGATCAGTTGGTCATAGATCAGGTCCGGCGTCATCCGCACCAGCGTCAGATCTTTCTTGCCCTGACGAATGATTTCATGACCCGCTGCCGTAGGAATCAGGTGAGTGAAGCCTTCGAGGGCGACGGTATCGCCGTCGTTGACGAATTGCTTCACCGCGTCGTGCAGCGAAAGGATCTCAGCCATGGAGCGGGCTCCTGTTCTTTTGTAAGGAATCGCCAGTGATAAAAAGGCGCGAGGTTCAGCGCCGGAGTCACTGAAGATTAAGCCTGGGAAAATCGCCAAACAATCCGATAATCGACTGAGTGTTCGTTTATCGAACGGATTGTTGTTCACCTAACAATCAGATCAAAAGCTTCGCGAGCAGGCTCGCTCCCACAGGGAAATGCATTCCAGAGTGGGAGCGAGCCTGCTCGCGAATAGGTCGGCATATTCAATAAAGATTCATGCCCGGTCAGGTCGCATCGGCGTGACTAACCACGCCCTTGATCAGCACCGCCGCCGTTGCCAGGCCGGCCGGGATCACCAGTGCGGTCAGCACCTGCTCGAAATTCCAGCCGAGGCCGAGCAAGGTCGCGCCCATCCACGCGCCGAGGATCGCGCCAAAGCGGCCAATGCCGAGCATCCACGACACCCCGGTCGCGCGGCCCTGAGTCGGGTAGAAGCGGGCTGCCAGCGACGGCATCGCCGATTGCGCGCCGTTCACACACATACCCGCCACCAGCACCAGCGTCGCCAGCAAGGTGATGTTGCCCAGGCTCTGCCCTACCGCGTAGGCAAATACCCCGGCCAGCAGGTAGAAAATGCCGATGACCTTGTGCGGATTGAAGCGGTCCATCGCCCAGCCCACCGCGACCGCACTCAACACGCCGCCGAACTGGAACAACGCACCGATAAACGCGGCCTGCTCCATGCTCGCGCCGCTGTCGCGCATCAGCGTCGGCAGCCAACTGGTCAGCAGGTAGACGATCACCAGGCCCATGAAATAGGTCAGCCACAACAGCAGCGTGCCAGTGCTGTAAGTACCGGAGAAAATCACCGCGAAGACATTGCGCGCCTTGACGGTTTTCTGTTCCGGCACACTGAAGCTCGAAGCCTGAGCGACGGTGATCGGATCGATCGGTGCCAGGGTCTTGCGCACTTTGTCGGTGCCACGGTTGCGCACCACCAGGTAACGCGCCGATTCCGGCAGCCAGAACAGCAGCACAACCGCGAGGATCAGCGGCAGGATCCCGCCAATCATCAGCAAGGCGTGCCAGCCAAACGCCGGGATCAGTTTTGCCGAGATGAAACCACCGCCGGCCATGCCGAGGTTGAAGCCGCAGAACATGCTCGTCACCAGCAGCGACTTCTTGCGCTCCGGGGTGTATTCCGAGAGCAGCGTGGTGGCGTTGGGCATGCCCGCACCGAGACCGAGCCCGGTCAGGAAGCGCAACACCAGCAGTTGTTCGACGTTGGTGCTGTACGCCGAGGCCAGACTGAAGCCGCCGAACAGAACCACCGCGCCAACGAGTACGACTTTTCGTCCGAAGCGGTCAGCCAGAGGGCCGGAGCCGAGGGCACCGAAGACCATGCCGATCAGCGCGGCACTCATCACCGGGCCGAGGCTGGCGCGATCGATACCCCAGTCCTGCGACAGCGCCGGGGCGATGAAGCCCATGGCGGCAGTGTCGAGACCATCGAGAAATACGATCAGGAAACACAGGATCACCACCCGCCACTGATAGCGCGAGATCGGTTGGTCGTTGATGAAGGTCTGCACATCGAGGCACTTACCCACAGCGGACTGAGGCTGGTTCATTATTTTTATTCCACGCAAAAAACGCAGTCGAACGGCGGCCGGCCAGAGCACGGCACGGTCACAAGAATAGAAGGTTGTAATCAGGCGTTGCGCGGGACCCGGCAACAACGGGTGAAACACAGACAGACGGGGATCGGGCGCATGGTGAGTTGCCTCTTGTCATTATTATCGTGGTCGACAGTCCGGCGGGCTCATACACGTCAGCACCGGATGACGCTGCCGCGACATTAATGATCCGAGGGTTTTAGCGTCAATTCGATAAACGCAACACTGTGCGTTTATCGAACAGCTTCCTCAGGCGAACAACTGCGCACTAAGGTCGCGACTGGCGCTGAGCAGGCCCGGCAGAAAGCGCTGCTCCAACTCGGCGCGACTGACGCGGCCGGCGTGGGTGCTGACATTCAGCGCCGCGACCACTTGCCCGGAGGCGTCGTATACCGGCACGGCGATCGAGCGCAGGCCCTGTTCCAGTTCCTGATCGACAATGCACCAGCCCTGCTGACGTACTTGCTGCAAACATTCAAGCAAAGCGTCGGGCGTATGAATGGTGCGGCTGGTCTTGGCGACGAGTTCAGCGTGGTCGAGGTATTCGCCCAGCGACGTGTCATCCAGCGCTGCCAACAGAATCCGGCCCATCGACGTGCAATACGCAGGGAGACGCCCGCCGACCGAAAGGTCTACCGAGATCAACCGCTGCGTGGTCGCCGAGCGGGCAATGTAGAGAATGTCATCGCCCTCCAGCGTCGCCATGTTGCAGGCTTCGTGCAGTTGCTCGCTCATGCGGTCGAGATAGGGCTGGGCGGAAACGGCGAGCGGCGTCGAGGACAAATAGGCGTGGCCGAGGGTCAGCACCTTCGGCAGCAACGAATAGGTGCGGCCGTCGGTGGTGGCGTAGCCGAGCTTGATCAGCGTGTGCAGGCAACGGCGCACGGCGGCGCGGGGAATTTCCGTGCGATGGCTGATCTGTGCAATGGTCAGGTGACGCTTGCGTTCCTGAAATGCCTGCACCACCGCCAGGCCACGGGCCAGCGAGGTCATGAAATCCGGATCACCGGTCAGCGCCTGAATGCGCTTGGCCGGCGAGGCGACGATGGGCGGCGCCACCGACGTGAAGGAGTTGCGCATTTGATCGTTCATTTCTTGTCCTTGTCCGGCACGCATCAATGCCTAGTCAAACGGCTCGCCGAGCGATGCACAAGCACCGGGGCATCAACATTGGGCGATTATCGAACCGCCGACCGATAATCGCAATCCAGCGCAGCGCCCCTTTCCATTGCCCTGAGTCGCCTTTATCGATTCTGCTCACAACTTGGTTGTTCTAGTTAATGGCGCCAAAAACAGAACGCCTGTTTCTATAACGCTGTCGTTACACTCAACTATGGGCAAAAGTTGCCAGCAACAAACCCGTCACACATTCAGAACCGTTTTTAACTTGGCAAAGATAGTCATTCCCGAATCGACCGCTATAATGCACCCTAGTCGCGGCGCTTTAATCCAAAGCCCGCGACTTGCTGAACGAGGCCCTTCGTCTCAGCCCCGGCCAGCGCCCGGCGCCCATTACACATGCAACGCCAGCGCTCGCTGAAACAGGAAACTGATGCTGCGTCAGTTTTTATCTGGTGCCGTAGCCGCCTGTAACACGGAAGTCTTGATCGCCTCTCCAATGTCACCCTGCCTGATCGGGCTGTGGATGACTGACGGGTTCGCTCAATTGACTCGTTGCAGTGTGTTTCACCGGATATTCAATTCAACTCATACAGGTAACACCGTGACGAAAGACGAACTGCGCGCGGAACTAGAGCGCCAGGAACAACGTTACAAGGAAGTTTACGGCGGGGAAGTCACCACCTACGCCGCTCAGCCGGAACCGGAACGCAAGGCATGGCGCAAGCGCCCTACCGTTCAGGATCAGGTGTTCAAGCAGGAAATCGAAAAAATCGAGAAGGAACTCAAAGCCGAAGAGCCATGAGCCACGGCTGCTGAACATTCCAAAGTCGGCGTCCACCCGAGCATCAGCGCGGTGGCAAGACGACACCTCGCGCGCCCGCTACCCGCGGGCAGCGGCTGCATCGCTATTGTGTGGCTCAAGAACGAACGTCCCACAGGTTTCAGAGATATTTCAGACAAACGTTTGAGACGCCAAAGCGCCGGAAAAACAGTCTTGAAAATCAATTTTCCCTAGAAAAATCAAATAGTTGAAAAACCCTTCGTGACGCCTGGTTTTCACGCCCTGCAACAAATTAAATCGAACAAGGGTGAGACCAGTGAGCAGACGGGGCATCGATTTCCTGTCTTTTCTGGCATAATCGCGCCCCCTTACGACCGGGTCAGAAAACCTTCATGATCGATTTATTCAGCGGACTGGATGCTTGGGTGCTTGTGAGCCTCTTGCTCGCCCTGACGTTTGTCCTCGCCTTCGAGTTCATCAATGGATTTCATGACACCGCTAACGCGGTAGCCACTGTTATCTACACCAAAGCCATGCCGCCGCACCTGGCGGTGTTCTTTTCCGGTGTGTTCAATTTCCTCGGCGTGCTGCTGGGCGGCGTGGGTGTGGCGTATGCCATTGTCCATCTGCTGCCGGTTGAGCTGCTGATCAATGTGAACACCGGCCATGGCCTGGCGATGGTGTTCTCGTTGCTCGCCGCGGCAATCGCCTGGAATTTGGGCACCTGGTACTTCGGTATCCCGGCTTCCAGCTCGCACACCCTGATCGGCTCGATCCTCGGTGTCGGCCTGGCCAACGCGCTGATCAACGACATCCCGTTGGCCGATGGCGTGAACTGGCAGAAAGCGATCGACATCGGCGCTTCGCTGGTGTTCTCGCCGATGGCCGGCTTCCTCATCGCCGCGCTGGTGCTGATCGGCCTGAAGTGGTGGCGCCCGCTGTCGAAGATGCACAAGACGCCGGAACAGCGCCGCAAGATCGACGACAAGAAACACCCGCCGTTCTGGAACCGTCTGGTCCTGGTGATCTCGGCCATGGCCGTGAGCTTCGTGCACGGTTCCAATGACGGCCAGAAAGGCATCGGCCTGATCATGCTGGTGCTGATCGGTATCGTACCGGCGCAGTTCGTGCTCGATCTGAACAGCACCACCTACCAGATCGAACGCACCCGCGACGCGACCCTGCACCTGAGCCAGTTCTACCAGCGCAACGCCGATTCGCTGGGTGAGTTCCTGGCCCTGGGCAAGAGCGTGGAAGGCGACCTGCCGGAGAAATTCCGCTGCAACCCGCAGCAGACCGAACCGACCATCACCGCTCTGCTGCACACGCTTAAAGGCGTAGCGGACTACCATTCGCTGTCGTCGGAAAGCCGCATCGAAGTGCGTCGCTACCTGCTCTGCCTGGACGACACGGCGAAGAAAGTCGGCAAATTGCCTGGCCTGGAAGCCCGTGAAAAGGCTGACCTCGACAAGCTGCGCAAGGACCTGACCACCACCACCGAATACGCGCCGTTCTGGGTGATTCTGGCGGTCGCCTTGGCGCTGGGCCTGGGCACCATGGTGGGCTGGAAGCGCGTGGTGCTGACCATTGGCGAGAAGATCGGCAAGCAGGGCATGACCTATTCGCAGGGCATGTCGGCGCAGATCACCACGGCCAGTCTGATCGGCATGGCCAATATTTTCAGCCTGCCGGTGTCGACCACTCACGTGCTGTCTTCGGGTGTCGCCGGGACCATGGTTGCCAATAAAAGCGGCCTGCAGGGTGGCACGGTGAAGACTATTCTGCTGGCCTGGGTGTTGACCCTGCCGGCGACTGTGGCGCTGTCGGCCGGGTTGTTCTGGTTGGCTTCGAAGGCTTTGGGTAGTTGATCGATTGCTGCTTGTGAAGGAGGCGCGATTCTTTGGAATCGCGCCTTTTTTTGGTTTTGAGTTTGTGTGTATATCCGTTGCTGCGGTAACGGCTTCTTATGGTTTCGCTCTTACAGCGAGTCACCTTTTCCAAACGCCGAAAAGGTAACCCAAAAGGCTTTGCCCCGGCGTACGGCCCGCTCGCTGGGGCTCGGGGTACCTTCGTTACGGGATCGATCCGGGCGCAGCGGCTCCGGTTGGCTTCGCTGCACCTACACTCGCTGTGTACGACTGCGTCGTACGGTCGCTGCGCTCCCACCCCCGGATCAATCCCGTAACGAAGCCTGCCGAAGGGGCAAAAGATCAAGAGCAAGAGCAAGAGCCAAAGCCAAAGCCAAAGCCAAAGCCAAATCGAGAGTCCCTCACCCTAGCCCTCTCCCAGAGGGAGAGGGGACTGACCGAGGTGTTTGGACGAGGTACGGCGACTCGACATATCCAGTCGGATGCAAACTCTAAAATCCCGCAAGTCGGCCCCCTCTCCCTCGGGAGAGGGCTGGGGTGAGGGGCGAATCCACCGAAAATCCCAAGCCATGCGACGCTTCTAACCACTCAACAATGAGCGTCAGCTCGAGTGCTCTTGATCTTGATCCACGGGCGACTTCGGAAGGCTGAGCGGAGGGATTGATCCGGGCGTGGGAGCGCAGCGACCGTCTGGCGCAGCCAGACACAGCGGAAGGAGGTGCAGCGAAGCAAACCGGAGCCGCTGCGCCCGGATCGATCCCGCAGCGAAGGAACCCGAGCCTGCGAGGGCCGAACGCAGGAGCAAGCCTTTTTGGGTACTTTTTCGGCGTCTGGAAAAAGTGCCTCGCCGTAAGGGCGAAACCGCCAGCCGCCGCAGCGAAACATCCGGATATTCACCCAAACCAACCAGAGCCTGGTCGGCCCACAGGCCGCCACGACCAAAAAAAAGGGGCAACCGAAGTCGCCCCAAAATGCCTTGCGTGCCCATCAAATCCAGAAGAACTCACTTGCGCCGCTTATGCGCATCCTTCCAGATAAAAAATCCAAACCCTGCAAAAAACAGCACCATGAGCCCCACCGTCAGAACTCCGGCAAACACCACGTTATCGAAAAACATGACTGGCCTCCTGGCCCTGCTTTGCTGCGATGGGTTCAAATTAGCAAACACACAGGCGCGCACATTGACCAGGATCAATATCCGCAAGGAAGGGAATCAAAGGAGGGGAAATAACTGACCTGCATCAATGGATGCGGCGGGAGATCAACGCTTTTTCGGTTTGTTCTTCGACTTTTTCTTGGTTTTTCCCAACGGCATCGCCTGCTCGAAGGCGTTGCGCACTTCGTTCAGGCGCTTTTCGTTGAGGTCATGCACACGCTTGGCGCGTTCGGTGTTGAGGTCGATCAGTTTGTCGTCTTGGCTCATGGCGTTCGGCACATCGCAAAAGAGATCACAGCTGCCGATCACCGGCAGGATTGCGCCAATCATGCCGCGTGGCGCTGGCGCTGACCAGTGACAGCTCAAATCTCGATGTCGACCCACAGCCCCTGACGCGGCTGATCGTCAATCAGCGGCACCACTGGCACGGTATTGTCAGCGTTCAGCTCAGTGCCCGGCACGGCCAGATGCTCTTCAGGATCTTCGTCCGCCTCGCGGCGCCGACGATCACGTTCCTGTTGGCGACGTTGTTCTTCGCGGGCCAGCAGCCGATCCTCTTCCGGATCACGCTTCTGCAGATCGATCGTGCTTTCGTTGGAGCTTTCCTGCACCGGCACCACCGGCGGAATGTCCGGCCGCTGGCGGATCGGATCCTGCTGGGAAGTGATCGGCACAGCGCTCAAGGGGAGCATCGGTGGCAACATATAAAGGTCTCCTGTCTGCAGGCTATCGGCTGGGGGGCAGGCGCCTTGAGCCGCCTGTCGCAAACTTGTGACCCGGTTGACACTGACTGGTGCCCTGCCGCTTGAAAAAAGCGACACATGACGCCTCGGCTTCAGCTTGCAGCTCGAAGCTAAAAGCTTGCCGCTGCTCCTATTCCTTTGGCCCTGAAGCCGTCATTCCGTTAAGATAGCCCGCTTTTTCAAGGTGGGAGTCAGGCAGCATGGCGCAGCAGTATCAACCGGGGCAACGCTGGATCAGTGACAGCGAAGCAGAGCTTGGTTTAGGCACCGTTCTGGCACAGGACGGCCGCTTGTTGACCGTGCTTTACCCGGCCACTGGCGAGACCCGCCAGTACGCGCTACGGAATGCGCCCCTGACCCGCGTGCGGTTCTCGCCCGGCGACTCCATCACCCACTTCGAAGGCTGGAAGATGACTGTGCAGCAGGTCGACGACGTCGACGGGCTGATGGTCTATCACGGCCTCAACGGGCAGAACGAAGTCGTCACTCTGCCGGAAACCCAGCTGTCGAACTTCATTCAGTTCCGCCTGGCCAGCGACCGTCTGTTCGCCGGGCAGATCGATCCGCTGCCGTGGTTCTCCCTGCGCTACAACACCCTTGAACACACCAGCCGCCAGTTGCAGTCCTCGCTGTGGGGCCTGGGCGGCGTGCGGGCGCAGCCGATCGCGCACCAGTTGCACATCGCCCGTGAAGTCGCCGACCGTATCGCCCCGCGTGTACTGCTGGCGGACGAAGTGGGTCTGGGCAAAACCATCGAAGCCGGTCTGGTCATCCACCGCCAGTTGCTCTCGGGCCGCGCCAATCGCGTGCTGATCCTGGTCCCGGAAAACCTCCAGCATCAATGGCTGGTGGAGATGCGCCGCCGTTTCAACCTGCAGGTCGCGCTGTTCGACGAAGAGCGCTTCATCGAGAGCGATGCCACCAACCCGTTCGAAGACACGCAACTGGCGCTGGTCGCGCTGGAATGGCTGGTCGATGACGAGAAGGCGCAGGACGCCTTGTTCGCCGCCGGTTGGGATCTGATGGTGGTCGATGAAGCGCATCATCTCGTGTGGCACGAAGACAAGGCCAGCGCGGAATACTCGCTGGTCGAACAACTGGCCGAAGTGATCCCCGGCGTGCTGCTGCTCACCGCGACCCCGGAACAACTCGGTCAGGACAGCCACTTCGCCCGTCTGCGCCTGCTCGACCCGAACCGTTTCCACGACCTGGCCGCTTTCCGCGCCGAGAGCGAGAACTATCGCCCGGTGGCCGAAGCCGTGCAGGAACTGCTCGACAAGGGCCGTCTCTCGGCCGAAGCGCACAAAACCATTCACGGTTTCCTCGGCAACGAAGGCGAAGCGCTGCTGACCGCGGTCAACGATGGCGACACAGAAGCCAGTGCACGCCTGGTCCGTGAACTGCTTGATCGCCATGGCACCGGCCGCGTGCTGTTCCGCAACACCCGTGCCGCGGTGCAGGGTTTCCCGGAGCGCAAACTGCATCCGTACCCGCTGCCGTGCCCGGCCGAATACCTCGAACTGCCACTGGGCGAACACGCCGAGCTGTATCCGGAAGTCAGCTTCCAGGCGCAGCCGGACGCCAGTGAAGAAGAGCGCTGGTGGAAATTCGATCCGCGCGTCGAGTGGCTGATCGATCAACTGAAAATGCTCAAGCGCACCAAAGTGCTGGTGATCTGCGCCCACGCCGAAACCGCGATGGACCTGGAAGACGCCCTGCGCGTGCGTTCCGGCATCCCGGCCACGGTGTTCCACGAAGGCATGAACATCCTCGAGCGTGACCGCGCCGCCGCCTACTTCGCCGACGAAGAGTTCGGCGCACAGGTGCTGATCTGCTCGGAAATCGGCAGTGAAGGTCGCAACTTCCAGTTCGCTCACCACCTGGTGCTGTTCGATCTGCCGTCGCACCCGGACCTGCTCGAGCAGCGCATCGGTCGTCTCGACCGGATCGGCCAGAAGCACATCATCGAACTGCACGTGCCGTACCTGGAAACCAGTCCGCAACAGCGTCTGTTCCAGTGGTACCACGAAGCGCTCAACGCGTTCCTCAACACCTGCCCGACCGGCAACGCCTTGCAGCATCAGTTCGGCCCGCGCCTGCTGCCGCTGCTCGAAGAAGCGGACGACGGCGAGTGGCAAGCGCTGATCGACGAAGCGCGTGCCGAGCGTGAACGTCTCGAAGCCGAGCTGCACACCGGCCGCGACCGTCTGCTGGAACTCAATTCCGGCGGCGCTGGCGAAGGTGAAGCGCTGGTCGAGGCGATCCTTGAACAGGACGACCAGTTCGCCCTGCCGATCTACATGGAAACCCTGTTCGACGCGTTCGGCATCGACAGCGAAGACCATTCGGAAAACGCCCTGATCCTCAAGCCGAGCGAGAAGATGCTCGACGCCAGTTTCCCGCTGGGCGACGACGAAGGCGTGACCATCACCTACGATCGCAACCAGGCGCTGTCGCGCGAGGACATGCAGTTCATCACCTGGGAACACCCGATGGTACAGGGCGGCATGGACCTGGTGCTGTCCGGCTCGATGGGTAACACCGCTGTCGCGCTGATCAAGAACAAGGCGCTGAAACCGGGCACCGTGTTGCTGGAATTGCTCTACGTCAGCGAAGTGGTCGCACCGCGTTCGCTGCAACTGGGGCGCTACCTGCCACCGGCGGCACTGCGCTGCCTGCTCGACGCCAACGGCAATGACCTGTCGCCACGGGTCTCCTTCGAAACCCTCAACGACCAGCTGGAAAGCGTGCCGCGCGCCAGCGCCAACAAGTTCATCCAGGCCCAGCGCGATCAGCTGACACCTCGGATCAACGCCGGCGAAGAAAAGATCGCCCCGCGTCACGCCGAACGTGTGGCCGAAGCGCGCCGCCGTCTGGCCGCCGACACCGACGAAGAACTGGCGCGCCTGACCGCGTTGCAAGCGGTCAACCCGACCGTGCGCGACAGCGAACTGGAAGCCTTGCGCACTCAGCGTGAGCAGGGTCTGGCGATGCTGGACAAAGCGGCGTTGCGCCTGGAAGCGATTCGGGTGCTGGTGGCGGGCTAACCGCCTGCTCCACCGCTGAAAACAAACAGGCCCGCAGTGATGCGGGCCTTTTTTATTTCAGAAGCAAAAAGCAAAAGATCGCAGCCTTCGGCAGCTCCTACAGGGAGAATGCGTTCCTCCTGTAGGAGCTGCCGAAGGCTGCGATCTTTTGATCTTAAGCAGTCGCCGCAGAAATTTCTGGCTCAACCACCGCCACCAACCCGTCCTTCATCCGCTGCGCATCCCGCACGAAACAGCGCGATGCCAGAAACAGAAAGACCATGGTCAAAAACAGCGCCACCGGGATCAGGTACATCGCGTCATGCAGACCGACTGCCTTGAACGCTTCGGTCATCTGCTCAGCGCCCGCCGACAGCATCGCCGTGTGCGCGAAGTGATCCGACAGCCCACCGACGACTACCGGCCCCAACCCGCCCCCCAGCAAATACAGACCGGCAAAGAACAACGCCATCGCAGTCGCCCGCAGGCGCGGTTCGACCACGTCCTGAATCGCCGTGTACACGCAGGTGTAGAAGTTGTAGGCGAACAGCCAGCCGACGCTGAACACCGCAACGAACACGCCGATCTCGACGCGTCCGGCATGCAGCGCCCACGCCGTGCACAAGGTCGAGATGATCAGACTGAACGCCGCAAACAACAGGCGCCCACTGGCGAAGCGCTGATGAATCTTGTCGGCGATCCAGCCGCCGAGGGTCAGCCCGACCAGCCCGGTGACGCCGACGATAAATCCGGTGGCCACCGCCGCCTCCTGCAACGGCATGAGGAAATAGCGCTGCAGCATCGGCACCAGAAACGAGTTGCAGGCATAGGTGGCGAAGTTGAAGCACAGCCCGGCCATCACCAGCCACAGGAAGGTCGGCACGGCGAGGACACGACGGATCGGCTTGTCGACTCTTTCTTGCGAGACCTGCACGGTTTCAGCCGCGCCGCGTTTCGGCTCCTTGATGAAGAACATGAAAACCGCGAGGATCAGCCCCGGCACGGCGGCAATGAAGAACGGCGCGCGCCAGCTGTCGAAGGCCTTGACCATCGCGCCGATGGTGAAGAACGCCAGCAGCAGCCCCAGCGGCAGGCCAAGCATGAAGATACCCATCGCCCGTGCCCGACGGTGTGCGGGAAACAGGTCACCGATCAGCGAGTTCGCCGCTGGTGCGTAACTGGCCTCACCGATGCCGATGCCCATGCGCACGATCAGGAAGCTCCAGAAACTGCCGACCAGACCGTTGACGGCGGTCAGCGCGCTCCACGTCGCCAGGCCCCAGCCCATCAGTTTGCTGCGCGAACCGGTGTCGGCCATGCGCCCCAGCGGCAGGCCGGCAATCGCATAAACCACGGTGAACGCGGTGCCGATGATGCCCAGCTGAAAGTCGCTGAGGTGCCATTCCATGCGGATCGGTTCGATGATGATCGCCGGGATGGTGCGGTCGAAGAAATTGAACAGGTTGGCGAGGAACAGCAGGAACAGAATGCGCCAGGCATTCGCCGCTTGGGTCGAGTTCTGCATGGGTCCGTCTCTTTATTGTTATGAGGGCTTCACTGCCAGCGCGTCGAGCCCGGAACCTGCAATCTAGTCAGGCGCGCGGGGGCTGTCTGTCATCATTCGTCAGCCTGATATCGGCCCATCGCACTGTAACGAAACGTAAGCCCTTGATAAGTCTGGAATCCCCCGCCATACGGGGCCTTTCCGGCAAAATCCGGCGACAAAAAAATAGTTTCGCGCCCCCCTTCCCAACGCCATGGCAACGCCTAGAATGGCCGCCGGATCCGTCCGGATCTTCCGATCAATCCCTTTGATACCCCCGCCCATGTCCGAAGCCAGTCCGTGTCTGAATTGCGGTGCCTGCTGTTCCCATTTTCGCGTGTCTTTTTTCTGGGGTGAGTGCTCATCCGCTGGCGGGACGGTGCCCGATGAACTGGTCGCGCAAATCACCCCTAGCCGAGTGGCGATGATCGGCACCGACCGCAAGCCGGCGCGTTGTACGTCTCTGGCGGGTGAGGTCGGCAGCGCTGTGGCCTGCACGATCTATGACAAACGCTCGAGCACCTGCCGCGAGTTCGAGGCGTCATGGGAGAACGGCGAACACAACCCCGACTGCGACAAGGCCCGCGCCGCCCACGGCTTGCCACCCTTGCCGCCACACTGGAACGACCTGCCGCTGGAGCGCATTGCCTGAGCCTTAGCGCGAATCGCTATGAGGCTAATGGCAAAATCGTTACCACCAATGTGCCACTACGCCTTGCAGCTTGGAAACCGCCTCTATACTCCTTGCATTCGCCTGCGTTGGATTGACGCACGGGCCAGATGAATCCGAGACGGGGCACGCTATGGAGTGGCTTGGTTTGCAGTTTGTTGCCGAGCTGCCGGCGAGCGGGCAGATACTCCTCGATTGCAGTCACAATCCCTTGCTGGTGCTGGTGGCCTATCTGGTCGCCTGCGCGGCGAGCTTCGCCACCCTCGACATGGCTGAGCGCGTCGTGCATGCCGAAGATCCGGGATCGCGGCGGATCTGGCGCTGGATCGGCGCGACGTGCCTGGCCGGCGGCATCTGGGCCATGCACTTCATTGGCATGCTGGCTTTTCAGACACCGATCGACATTCAGTACGACCTCGGCATCACCCTTTTCTCTTTGCTGATCGCCCTGCTCGCCTCATGGCTGGCCATGCACACCCTGAGCGAGGTCCAGCCAAGCGCATTGCATTGTCTCAAAACGGCGTTTGTCATCGGCTTGGGCATCGCGGGGATGCATTACGTCGGCATGGCAGCGATGAAGTCGAGCGCCACCGCCTACTATCAGCCAGGACTGTTCGCGCTGTCGGTGCTGATTGCCATCGGCGCCAGTTTCGCCGCGCTGTGGGTGGCGCGTTATCTGAGCGAAGGCAGCGGCGTCGCGCATCAATTGCTCAAGTACAGCGCGGCGCTGATCCTCGGTGCCGGCATCATCAGCATGCACTTCACCGGCATGGCTGCCCTGGATCTGGTGCTTCCCGAAGGCGCTCTGGCAGCGAGCGGCGCCGAAACCGGGCATCTGCAACTGGGCCTGACCGTGGCGCTGATCATCCTGTTGATCCTCGGCAGTGCGATCAGCGCCGCTCTCGCCGACAAGAAACTGCAAAACAAGGACAACGATCTGCGCCGGGTCAACGCGTTGCTCAGCCAGCTCGATCAGGCGCGCATGTCCCTGCAGCAAGCGGCCAATTACGACGCGCTGACCAACCTGATCAACCGCCGTGGCTTCAACCAGATGTTCGCCGAGAAGCTCAGCCAGAAAACCAGCGAAGGTGGCATGCTCGCGGTGATGTTTCTCGACATCGACCATTTCAAGCGCATCAACGACAGCCTCGGCCATGATGCTGGGGATGCGCTGCTCAAAGTCATCGCCCAACACATCAAGAGCTCGGTGCGCAGCCACGAAGACGTGGTCGCGCGGTTCGGCGGCGATGAGTTCTGCATCCTTATCAGCCTGCGCGACCGCGAAGAGGCGCGCGGCATGGCGCAGCGCATCATGCACAAGATGAAAGAGCCGATCGAACTGGCGGGGCGGCGCATGGTGATGACCACCAGCATCGGCATCAGCCTGTTTCCCGAAGACGGCACCACCTGCGAAGAGCTGCTCAAGCACGCCGACCTGGCGCTGTACCAATCCAAGGGCGCCGGGCGCAATGGCTTGCATTTCTTCAATTCCAGCCTGAAGACCCGCGCCAGTTGTGAGCTGCAACTGGAAGAAGAACTGCGCGGCGCGCTACGGGAAGACAACGCGCTGATGCTTTACTACCAGCCGATCTTCGAACTGAAAACCGGGCGCGTGACCAAGCTCGAAGCGCTGATCCGCTGGCAGCATCCGCTTCACGGCTTGCTCACGCCCGATCGCTTTATCGGTATCGCCGAGAACAACGGTCTGATCGCCGAACTGGACAACTGGGTGCTGCGCCGCGCCTGCAAGGATCTTGGCGAACTGTCGCGGCATGGTTGTGCAGAATTGAAAATCGCCTGGAACTGCTCGCCGTTGAATCTGGCGCGGGAAGAGCTGGCCGAGGAGATCGAACACGTGTTGCGCACCGCCGGGGTAGCGCCGGAACGCCTTGAACTGGAGGTTACCGAAAACGCTTTGATGGGCAATATCGCCAACACCCTGGTACTGCTGCGGCAGATCCGTGCCCTCGGCGTGTCGCTGTCGATCGATGATTTCGGCACCGGCTATTCATCGCTGGCCTACCTCAAGCGCCTGCCGCTGAATACTCTGAAGATCGATCGCTCGTTCATCCTCGATATTCCCACCGCCACGGCGGACATGGAGATCGTCCAGGCGATCATCGTCATGGCGCACACCCTGCATCTGCAAGTGGTCACAGAAGGTGTCGAAAGCCTGGAGCAATATGAGTTTCTCGAGCGTTCGGGCTGCGATTTCATTCAGGGCTATCTGCTCAGCCGCCCGGTGCCGCTGGACGAACTGCGCGCGGTGCTCGATGAAATCAACCAGCGCAAACCCGTGCTCGGGGTCAATCCTCTGAGTCTGGCCCGCGATACATTTGCACCAGTGTCGCTGGATCCTGCGCTAAAAAGCCTTGCGCCCCATGCAGGCGCATCAATTGTGCGGCCAATCCGCTGATTGGCGTGGCCGAACCCTGTTCGCGGGAAAATTTCACCGCCGTGTCGAGATCCTTGAGCAGCGTGCGCACGTGCCATTTGATCGGCTCGAAACGGCTCTCGGCCATTTGCGGGGCGAGGATCTGCAACGGCTTCGAATCGGCGAAACCACCGGCCAGCGCTTCGGCGATCAGACGGGCATCGACCCCGGCCTGCTCGGCCAACGCCACCACTTCGGCGATCACCAGCGCATTGCAGGCGACGATCATCTGGTTGCACGCCTTGGTCACCTGCCCGGCGCCGATGCCGCCCATGTGCGTGACGCGCTGACCCAGGTTGAGTAGCACCGGGCGTACCCGTTCGAGATCCGCCGGCGCACCGCCGACCATGATCGCCAGACTGCCGGCCTCGGCCCCCGCCACGCCGCCGGACACCGGTGAATCGAGCCAGGCCATGGCGGTTTTCTCGGCCAGCGCTGCGGCCATCTCGCGAGTCGCGGTCGGTTCAAGGCTGGAGAAATCCACCAATAGCTGGCCGTTTTTCGCACCTTCGGCGATACCGCCAGCGCCAAACACCACGTCACGCACCACGGCAGTATCGGCCAGACACAGCATGACGATGTCAGCGTGCGCACACAGTTCGGCGGGGCTCGTCACTTGCCGGGCGCCGACCGCAACCAGCGGTGCGCACTTGTCCGGGTTGCGGTTCCACACCGTCAGCGGATAACCCGCCGCCAGCAAACGCTGGCACATCGGCAGGCCCATCAGGCCGATTCCGGCAAACCCCAACGAAGGTAGCGTTGACATCATTTTGCCTCTTTTCCATTAAAGATCACCGAATCATGGCCGATTCATCAACGATCAGGAAAGGATTCCGCCCGGCGACCAAAGCAGCCAGCACCACGACGCCCGGGCCGTATTCGCGCACACAAGACGCGAGATCTTATTCCGTGAGGTTCGCCGGCACTGTGCGGCGAGCCAACCCAGTCCAGGTAAATGGCGCACCATGACCTCCAAAAACAATCCCGCCAGTGCAACAGCCGATCTGACCCTGAGCCCCGCCGCGAACAGCGCGTCACTGTCCCGACCCGCGCAGCCTTCGCGCCCGCTGTCGACCCAGCAATACCTGTACTTCACCGAAACCAACACCGACCGCATCCTCGATAACCTCGACGGTCTGCGCGACTCGGTATTCCCGCGCCCGGCGCATCTGGAAGGCGACAACGAGCAGCACAGCGACCAGGAATTTCCTTCGGTGTGCCTGATCGGCCTCGGTCGCTGCGGCTCCAACATCGCCCTCGACGTGGCGGAGCTGGTGTACAACGCGCGCAAGTTCTACCTCAACGAATTCAACAACGAAGACCGCCCGGCTGACCGGCGTCTGGCCGACAAGGGCTACAGCCCGGCGCAGTGGATCAAGAACAACCTGCGCATCGGCACCAGCAAATCGACCAAACCGGTATTCCTGGTCGAACCGCTGGTGATGCTCGGCGATCTCGACAAGGACATCGCCGGGCGCATCCGTTTCTCGCGCAAGGGCGAGAAAAGCGGCTTCCTGCGCGACTACAGCAAAATGAAGATCATGGACTTGTCCGAAGTCCACGCCGGCGGCGCTGGTAACGCGCCGATCCTCGGCCAGTACCTGGCGAAGATCATCCTCAACAAGGACACCCAGCGCTTCTCCAGCCCGGACTGGAAAATGATCCACTCGTACCTGATCGACAGCTGCGGGATCAAGGCCAACCAGTCGCGCCTGTACTTCTCGATCTTCAGTGCCGGCGGCGGTACCGGTTCCGGCATGGCCTCGGAGTTCGGTCTGGCCCAGCAGCACTCGTACATGAACAAGACCTTCGACACCAAGCCGATGGATGAGCACGACGGCAAGAGCGGCCATTCGTTTGTGTTCGAACCGATCTTCACCAGCGGCATTTGCGTGCTGCCGAACATTTCCGATCACCGCAGCGAAATGTCCGAAGCCCTGCACATCAACGCCGGGCGCCTGCTGTGCAAATACCTGTCGGAGGAATGGGATTTCTCCTACAACTTCGCCAACGAGGACAGCAGCGAAGCCAGCGTCATGGGGCGTATCCGCCCGTGGAACGCGATGATGCTGATCTCCAACGACATCATGCGTTACGCCGAAGAAAGCGATGACGGCAATATCCAGAACATTGATGTCAATGCCATGGAGAAGCACGCCAACCAGTACATCTCGCAGCAGATCTTCAACATTCTGACGGCGCAGGCAGTCACCACGGACTACGACCAGAACTACTTCCGCCGCGCCGGCATCGACATCGGCGAAACCATCCGCCTGGATGCCAATGACCTGTTCATGAGTCTGGCCGGCCCGGTGGCGATTGCCTACGCCGAATCGGTGGTCCCGGAAACGCCGCCGCCGAGCAGCGACAAGTTCAAGGTCTTCGATAAAGAGCCGCAGCGCCTGAACATCGACGACCTGTTCTTCCGCTCGATCGACCTGCCGCACTTCAACAAGGTCACCCAGGCGATCGAAGGCATCAGTCTGTTGCCGATCGAGTCCAAGCGTTATCGCGCTTCGCTGGAGCAGTACAAGAACTCCGGTTACGACGCGGCAGCGCTGCACGATCTGCACTTCTTCAAGAACTGCTCGTCGGTGGTCTCGATCGTCTCGCTGCCGAAAGACTACAAGCTGTCGTACATGGACCTGAACCGGTTGAAGACCCACCTCAACAGCCTGTTCCCCAACACCACGCTCAAGCGCTACGCACTGGTGATCGGCGCTTCGGCCAACCTGTCGCTGACCACGCTGATCGCCAAGAGCCCATGCCTGTCGGACGATTTCCTGACCTTGATCGTGGCGTTCATCAAGCGCTGTTTCGCGAAGAACCCGTATCGTTTCGACGAGACGCTGGACAACTCGATTCTCGACTTCATCATTCAGGAAGATTTCGACGAAGCGCGTATCGACGACCTGCTCAACGAATTCGAAAACCCGGCGAAGATCCTCGACACCAATTGGTACGCGATCAAACCGATGTACGAGAAAAAGTATCGCGAGCTGATCAACGACAAAGACAAGTTCGTCTCGATCAATGACATCCGCCTGTCGCGTGATTGCGTGAAGAAGTCGATCAAGTATTTGCGCGAGATCTACCGCCACCGGATTGGCAAGACCAAGGTGATTTCGCTGAATAACCATACCGGGAAGACTTACTCGGTCTGATCCAGCAGCGAGTTGACCCCATTCGCGAGCAGGCTCGCTCCCACAGGAAAGTGCATTCCAATGTGGGAGCGAGCCTGCTCGCGAAGGCGCCCTCAAGTTCACCGACAAATTCCAGCTTTGCGAACATCCAGAAACAATTAAGCGACCGTCCGGCCGCTCAATAAACTGTTCCCGTTACGTTTACGTCACCGTGAGGCGTGGCATTTCTCCACGGCAAGGTGCCATCACGCTACTCCGCTACACACTTGGGGCGCGGCGATAGAAGCACTAAAACGGTGCAACCAATCAAATCGCCGCCCTTTCCTGGATCAGAATCCACGGCGAAACCACCACGGCCCACAGCTGCGGATCACGCTCGAAAATATCCAGCGCCCGCGTTTCAGACAGCTTGGCGACCTTGTCCTCGGCCAGCCAGGCCGCGACTTTCTCGCCCTCGTCCGATGCTACGGCCTCGGCGGCAGCGATCAAATCAAGGTCGGGGTCGACCCACAATAGGGCACCCTTGGCGAAGAACGGCTCCAGCTCTTTCCAGGTAATTGATGCCGTTTCACCAAGCAGCTTGGCATAGAGGGTGCTAGGTTCTTGATTCATGGGAGCTGTCCGGAAAAGAAATCGACGCGAATGATAACGTCGGTGGTCCGTCAGAAAAACCCGGTTGCAAATGGCTTCACCGAACGAAAAAAGCAGGAAGGCCAGGGAATGCTGCCTTTTGGGATATATGCCCCCGATTGCCCCGCCGCAATTCTGTCTCTTTCATTCAAAAATGCGACACCCTCAAGTTTTGCCCCGTGGCGCCTGCTTCCCAGTTGATCAAGCGGCGCTCTACACTGTACCGGTACAGTTGCCGGGGCATTTTCCGGAGGGTATCGCAAAGATATCTGACCCGGTTCTGCTGCTACGGCGCCAGAACTCTAAAAAATACAACAGTAAGAGTGGAGCACTATGACTAAGGCTACTAAGCAGATTTCCAAACTGTTTGCCGCTATGGTTCTGGCCGGGGTTGCCAGCCATTCATTCGCAGCTGACACCATCAAAATCGGTATCGCCGGCCCCAAGACCGGTCCAGTAGCCCAGTACGGCGACATGCAGTTCAGTGGCGCAAAAATGGCCATCGAGCAGATCAACGCCAAGGGCGGCGTCGACGGCAAGCAACTGCAAGCCGTTGAATACGACGATGCCTGCGACCCGAAACAAGCGGTAGCGGTAGCGAACAAGGTCGTCAACGACGGCGTCAAGTTCGTGGTCGGTCACCTGTGCTCCAGCTCCACCCAGCCAGCTTCGGACATTTACGAAGACGAAGGCGTGATCATGATCACCCCGGCTGCCACCAGCCCGGACATCACCGCCCGTGGCTACAAAATGATCTTCCGTACCATCGGTCTCGACAGCGCCCAGGGCCCTGCCGCCGGCAACTACATCGCCGATTACGTGAAACCTAAAGTGGTTGGCGTGCTGCACGACAAACAGCAGTACGGTGAAGGTATCGCCACCGCCGTCAAATCGACCCTCGAGAAGAAAGGCACCAAGGTTGCCGTCTTCGAAGGCGTCAACGCTGGTGACAAGGACTTCTCCGCAATCATCGCCAAGCTCAAGCAAGCCAACGTCGACTTCGTCTACTACGGCGGCTACCACCCGGAGCTGGGCCTGATTCTGCGTCAGGCTCAGGAAAAAGGCCTGAAAGCCAAGTTCATGGGTCCGGAAGGCGTGGGTAACGACTCGATCACCCAGATCGCCAAGGACGCCTCCGAAGGCCTGCTGGTGACCCTGCCGAAGTCCTTCGACCAGGATCCGGCCAACGTTGCTCTGGCTGACGCCTTCAAAGCCAAGAAGGAAGATCCGAGCGGTCCGTTCGTGTTCCCGTCCTACTCGGCGGTGACCGTGATTGCCGAAGGCATCAAGGCGGCCAAGTCCGAAGACGCGGCCAAAGTCGCTGAAGCCATCCACGCCGGTTCGTTCAAGACCCCGACCGGCGACCTGAGCTTCGACGACAAGGGCGACCTGAAGGACTTCAAATTTGTCGTGTACGAGTGGCACAACGGCAAACCTAAAACCGAAGTTTCGCCTCAGTAAGGCCTTGCCCGACTGACTGCCAATAAAGCCCACGGCGTGCCGTGGGCTTTGTTTTGCGAATGTAAGGGCCGCGCTGGCGTGATCCGCCAGTCTGCCCACCTGAAAATCTCAAAACCGTCATCAGCGGTTCGCTGGCAAAACCCGGATTCGAAGTGGATAGAGATCCACGGGGCCGGGCGGGAAAATGACTCCACCAGTGAAATGCGTACAGGTTTTTAGGAGCGCTGTAATGCCTGACCTCTATCACTTCTTCCAACAGCTGGTTAACGGCCTCAACGTTGGCAGCATGTATGCCCTGATCGCCATCGGCTACACGATGGTCTACGGCATCATTGGAATGATCAACTTCGCCCACGGCGAGGTGTACATGATCGGTTCCTACGTGGCGTTCATCGCCATCGCCGGGCTGACCATGATGGGACTCGAAAGCGTCCCGCTGTTGATGACCGTGGCGTTCATCGCCAGCATCGTCGTCACCAGCTCCTACGGTTACAGCATCGAACGCATTGCCTACCGCCCGTTGCGCGGCAGCAACCGTCTGATCCCGCTGATTTCCGCGATCGGTATGTCGATCTTCCTGCAGAACACGGTTCTGCTGGCGCAAGACTCCAAGGACAAAGCAATCCCCAACCTGATTCCGGGCAACTTCGCCTTCGGCCCAGGTGGCGCACATGAAGTGCTGATTTCCTACATGCAAATCGTGGTGTTCGTGGTGACCCTGATCGCCATGCTCGGCCTCACGCTGTTCATCTCCCGCTCTCGCCTGGGCCGCGCCTGCCGCGCCTGCGCCGAAGACATCAAGATGGCCAACCTGCTGGGCATCAACACCAACAACATCATCGCCCTGACCTTCGTCATCGGTGCTGCGCTGGCGGCCGTCGCGGCCGTGCTGCTGAGCATGCAATACGGCGTGATCAACCCGAACGCCGGTTTCCTCGTCGGCCTCAAGGCCTTCACCGCCGCGGTACTGGGCGGGATCGGCAGCATCCCGGGCGCCATGCTCGGCGGGCTGGTGCTCGGGGTGGCGGAAGCCTTTGGCGCCGATATCTTCGGCGACCAGTACAAGGATGTCGTGGCTTTCGGCTTATTGGTTCTGGTGCTGTTGTTCCGTCCGACCGGCATTCTGGGCCGTCCGGAGGTTGAGAAAGTATGACTAGGAATCTTAAACAGGCGCTGTTCAGCGCCTTGCTGGTCTGGGCCGTGGCCTATCCGGTACTGGGTCTGAAACTGACCATCGTCGGTGTCAACCTGGAAGTGCACAACACCAGCCCGGCCATTCTGGCGACCATCGCCATCTGCTCGGTGCTGATGTTCCTGCGGGTGCTGTTCAACCAGCAGATCAGCAAGGCGTGGCGCTCGTCGCCAGGCATGCCGCTGATTCCGGCCAAGGCCAGCAACTTCCTGACCCTGCCGACCACCCAACGCTACTTCATCATCGCGCTGATCATCGGAGCGCTGGTGTGGCCGTTCTTCGGCTCCCGTGGCGCGGTGGACATCGCGACGCTGATCCTGATCTACGTGATGCTCGGCCTCGGCCTGAACATCGTGGTCGGTCTGGCCGGTCTGCTCGACCTGGGTTACGTCGGCTTCTACGCCGTCGGCGCCTACAGCTACGCGCTGCTGTCGCACTACTACGGCCTGAGCTTCTGGATCTGCCTGCCGATTGCCGGCCTGATGGCGGCGACGTTCGGCTTCCTGCTCGGCTTCCCGGTGTTACGTCTGCGCGGCGACTACCTGGCGATCGTGACCCTGGGCTTCGGGGAAATCATCCGCCTGTTCCTGCGTAACCTGACTGACATCACCGGCGGCCCGAACGGTATCAGCAACATCGAGAAACCGACGTTCTTCGGCCTGACCTTCGAACGTAAAGCCGCAGAAGGGATGCAAACCTTCCACGAGTATTTCGGCCTGCAGTACAACTCGATCAACAAGGTGATCTTCCTCTACCTGGTTGCTCTGTTGCTGGCACTGGCGGCGCTGTTCGTGATCAACCGCCTGCTGCGCATGCCGATCGGCCGTGCGTGGGAAGCGCTGCGTGAAGACGAAATTGCCTGCCGTGCGCTGGGCCTCAACCCGACCGTGATCAAGCTCTCGGCGTTCACCCTCGGCGCGGCATTTGCCGGTTTCGCCGGCAGCTTCTTCGCCGCCCGTCAGGGTCTGGTAACGCCGGAATCGTTCACCTTCATCGAGTCGGCGATCATCCTCGCCATCGTGGTGCTGGGTGGCATGGGCTCGCAGCTGGGCGTGATTCTCGCGGCCGTGGTGATGATCCTGTTGCCGGAAATGATGCGTGAGTTCAGTGAGTACCGCATGTTGATGTTCGGCGCCCTGATGGTGCTGATGATGATCTGGCGACCTCAAGGTCTGCTGCCCATGCAACGTCCTCACATGGAGCTGCGCAAATGAGCCGCGAGATCCTGAAAGTCGAAAATCTGAGCATGCGCTTCGGCGGCCTGCTGGCGGTCAACGGCGTGGCCCTGACCGTGAAGGAAAAACAGGTGGTGGCACTGATCGGGCCGAACGGCGCGGGCAAGACCACCGTGTTCAACTGCCTGACCGGTTTCTACCAGCCATCGGGCGGCAGCATCCTGCTGGACGGCGAGCCGATTCACGGCCTGCCGGGCCACAAGATCGCCCTCAAAGGCGTGGTGCGCACCTTCCAGAACGTGCGGTTGTTCAAGGACATGACGGCGGTCGAGAACCTGTTGATCGCCCAGCACCGTCACCTGAACACCAACTTCCTGTCCGGCCTGTTCAAGACCCCGGCGTTTCGCAAGAGCGAGCGCGAGGCCATGGAGTTCGCCGAGTACTGGCTGGAAAAGGTCAACCTGAAAGAGTTCGCCAACCGCCCCGCCGGCACCCTGGCCTACGGTCAGCAGCGCCGTCTGGAAATCGCCCGCTGCATGATGACCCGTCCGCGGATCCTCATGCTCGACGAGCCGGCCGCCGGCCTGAACCCGAAGGAAACCGAAGACCTCAAGGCGCTGATCAGCGTGCTGCGTGAAGAGCACAACGTGACGGTGCTGCTGATCGAACACGACATGAAACTGGTCATGAGCATTTCCGACCATATCGTCGTAATCAACCAGGGCACGCCCCTGGCCGACGGCACGCCGGAACAGATCCGCGACAATCCTGAAGTGATCAAAGCCTACCTGGGGGAAGCGTAAATGCTGCAGTTCGAAAACGTTTCCACCTTCTACGGCAAGATCCAGGCCCTGCACAGCGTTAACGTCGAAGTCCGTCAGGGCGAGATCGTGACGCTGATCGGCGCCAACGGTGCCGGCAAATCCACGCTGCTGATGACGCTGTGCGGTTCGCCGCAGGCGCACAGCGGCAGCATCCGCTACATGGGTGAGGAACTGGTCGGCCAGGACTCGTCGCAGATCATGCGCAAGAGCATCGCCGTGGTCCCGGAAGGTCGTCGGGTATTTGCCCGCCTGACCGTGGAAGAAAACCTGTCCATGGGCGGATTCTTCACCGACAAGGGCGACTATCAGGAACAGATGGACAAGGTTCTCGGACTTTTCCCACGCCTGAAAGAGCGCTTCAACCAGCGCGGCGGCACCATGTCCGGCGGCGAACAGCAGATGCTCGCCATCGGCCGGGCGCTGATGAGCAAGCCCAAGCTGCTGCTGCTTGACGAGCCGTCGCTGGGCCTGGCACCGATCATCATCCAGCAGATCTTCGACATCATCGAACAGCTGCGCAAGGACGGGGTGACGGTGTTCCTGGTCGAGCAGAACGCCAACCAGGCGCTGAAAATTGCCGACCGCGCCTACGTGCTGGAGAACGGCCGTGTGGTCATGCAAGGCACCGGTGAAGCGCTGCTGACCGACCCGAAAGTACGCGAGGCGTACCTCGGCGGTTGAATGTTATCGCTGGACAAAAAAACGGCCTTCGGGCCGTTTTTTTATTTCCTGAGTATCACCAAGCTAACCCTGTGGGAGCGAGCCTGCTCGCGAAAGCGGTGTGACATTCAACATTATGGGGTGCCTGACACACCGCCTTCGCGAGCAGGCTCGCTCCCACAGGGATACAGCTGAATCCGAAATTTTTTATAAATTTCTCGCCCCGCGTGTAACGCATCCCGCCACCCGTTCTCTAGAGGGACAAGCAAGCGCAGACCGCTTGCAGAAACCCTGATAAAAAACTGGAGAAACATCATGACTGCTACTACCCGCACCCTGTCCGCCACCGCCCTGGTTCTGGCCCTCGGTTCCGCTCTGAGCATCGCCACTGTCTCCACCGCCCAGGCCGCCGATGCCAACATGGAAAAATGCTTCGGCGTGGCCCTCAAAGGCAAGAACGATTGCGCTGCAGGTGCCGGCACCACCTGCGCTGGCACGGCGAAAACGGACTATCAGGCCAACGCCTGGAAACTCGTTCCTAAAGGCACCTGCGCTACCACCGAAAGCAAAACCTCGCCGACTGGCTTCGGCCAGCTCGAAGCCTTCAAAGCCAAGTCCTGATTCAAGGCCTGCCTGAGTGACGCCCATGTTCAGTCATCACGAACCGTCCCTGCCGCGCACTCAGGCCGCTCGCACCGAGCTTCCTGCCCGCGCCGGGCTGGGGCTCAAGACCGGGCACTTCCTCGAAGTGCTCGGCTCCGTACCGGACCTCGGTTTCTTCGAAGTCCACGCCGAAAACTACATGGTGGCCGGCGGCCCGTTTCATCATTTTCTTGGTCTGATTCGCGAACAGTACCCGCTGTCCTTGCATGGCGTCGGACTGTCGATCGGAGGCGAAGGCCCGCTGGACAGCCAGCACCTCAAACGCCTTGCCGAGCTGATCGAGCGCTATCAACCACAAGCCTTTTCCGAACATCTGGCGTGGTCCAGCCATGGCCCGGTGTTCCTCAATGATCTGCTGCCACTGGCCTACGACACGCCGACCCTGAACCGCGTCTGTGCGCATATCGATCAAGTACAGAACACCTTGAAACGAACAATGCTGCTGGAAAACCCGGCGACCTATCTGGCGTTTCAGCATTCGACGATCGACGAGGCCGAGTTCATCGCCGAAGTGATCCGCCGCAGCGGTTGCGGCTTGTTGCTCGACGTCAACAATGTCTACGTGTCATGCATCAATCATCAGCGCGATCCACTGGCCTATCTCGATGCGTTACCGCTGCACGCAGTCGGCGAGATTCATCTGGCCGGCTTCGCTGAAGATCGCGACAATCTCGGCGATCGCTTGCTGATCGACGATCATGGCGCGCCGATTGATCAGGCTGTCTGGGATCTGTACCGGCAAGTGCTGCGTCGGATCGGCCCGGTGGCGACGCTGATCGAACGTGACAATCACCTGCCGGCCTTCGACGTATTGCTTGCCGAAGCGCAGCACGCCGATACGCTGTTGCGCCGAGCGGAGCGTGCGGCATGAGCACGCAAGCGGACTTCGCCGCCGCCCTGCTCGATGTGCAACTGCCGTACCCCAAGGGCCTGTGCAGCCGCAACGGCGCCGATCCGTCACGGCGTTTCGCGGTCTATCGCAACAACGTGCAGAGCTCGCTGATCAATGCCCTGGCCGACAGTTATCCGGTGGTGCAGCAATTGGTCGGTGAGGAATTTTTCCGCGCCATGGCGGCGATTTTCGTACGCAGTCAGCCGCCACAGAGTCCGTTGATGAGCCGCTACGGCGAGGGCTTCGCTGACTTCATCGGGCAATTCGAACCCATCGCCGGCGTGCCTTATGTGGCCGATGTCGCGCGACTCGAATATTTGCGCACCCTCGCCTATCACGCCGCCGATGCGCAGCCGATCCGGCCGGAGCAAGTCAGCGCCGCGCTGGCCGATCCGCAGTCGCTGAGCGAGCTGTGTTTCGAATTACATCCTTCGTTGCATTTGCTCGACTCCGCCTACGCGGTGGTTGCGATCTGGGCCGCGCATCAGCAGGAGCAAAGTCTGGCGGGCATTGGCCTGAATCAGGGCCAACACGCTCTGGTGCTGCGCAACGGTCTCGATGTTGAAGTGTTTGCCCTCGAGCCCGCGGCGAGCGTGTTTATTCGTCACCTTGCCGGAGGGCGACCACTGCTGGTAGCAGCAGAGAAAAGTCCGCCGTTCGATCTCGCCCAAACCCTCGCGCTGTTGATTGCGCATAACGCGATCACCCGGCTCAATTACAAGGAGTTGCCATGAACAGCCTGATCCTGCGCGTCATCGCGTCGTTCGAAAAAATCCCTCTCAGTCTGATTGCCTTCATCGCGCGTTTTTCCATCGCCGCCGTGTTCTGGAAATCCGGGCAAACCAAGATCGAAGGGCTGGCCGTCGACTTGTTTGACGGCACATTTGAACTGGGCTGGCCGCGCTTGGCTGATTCGACGGTTCCGCTGTTTCAGAGCGAGTACAGCCTGCCGCTGTTGTCGCCGGAGATTGCCGCACACATGGCGGCGTTTGCCGAGCATGTGTTCCCGCTGCTGATCCTGCTCGGCTTCGCCACACGGTTTTCGGCGCTGGCTTTGCTCGGCATGACCCTGACCATTCAACTGTTTGTCTACCCGGATGCCTACCCGACCCACGGCACCTGGGCGGCGGTGCTGCTGTACCTGATGGCGACCGGCCCGGGCAAGTTGTCGATTGATCACCTGATTGCTCGCCGTTTCGCATAATAAGATCATCCCCGTGGGAGCGAGCCTGCTCGCGAAAGCGGTGTGTCATTCAACATGGGTATCGACTGAACTGACGCATTCGCGAGCAGGCTCGCTCCCACAGGGGAAATCACACCAGCTGCAGTCGATCCAGCGCCTCGCCACTGCGCTTGAACCAGCCCATCAGATAATCCGCCAACACCTGCGTGCGTTTCGGTAATCCGCCCTGATACGGGTGCACCAGGTACATCGGCATCCGTCGGGTCTGATAATCGCGCAGCAGCCAGCGCAAGCGGCCGTCAGCCAGTTCGGATTGCAGCAGATACGACGGCAAACGGGCGATGCCGGCGCCGGACAGCGCGGCTTTTTTCAGCAGGCTGTAATGGTTGCTGGCGAACGGGCCTGACACCCGCACCCGCAATAACTCATGCTGCTGGTGATACAACCACTCTTCGCGCCCGCTGTAATGGCTGTTGAGCAAGCAGCGATGCTCGGCCAAGGCCTGCGGCGCTGCCGGTTCGCCGAAGCGCTCAAGGTAGGCCGGGCTGGCGCAGGTCATTTCGTGCCACGCCAACAGCGGCTTGGCCACCAGCCGCTCGTCATTGGCGACTTCGGCGCGAATCGCCAGATCAAAACCGTCGCGGGACAGATCGCGATAACTGTTGTTCAGTTCCAGCTCGATCTGCACCTCGGGGTATTGCCCGGAAAACTCCAGCAGCAAGCCATCGAAGAAGGTCTCGCCGAGCGACACCGGAACGGTCATGCGCACGGGGCCAGCCATGTCGTCCTTCAACCGCGCCAAAGCCTGCCGTGCGCGTTCAACCTGAACCACCAGTGCCTGCGCTTGCGGCAGCAGCGCCGCCCCCGCCGCCGTCAGGCTCAAACGGCGGGTGGTGCGTTGCAGCAACACCACACCGAACTGCGCTTCCAGCTGGCTGATGCGCTTGGACAACTGGCCCTTGCTGCAGCCCAACTGCTGCGCCGCGAGGGTGAAACTGCCGGCCTCGATCAGTACGGCGAATGCGGCGAGGTCATCCATTTCGCTCATGGATTGTTTCCAATTGAAAACCAAAGGTTGCCCATTAGTGCGCTTATCCACGGAAAAAACCACCCTAGACTGAAACCTCATTCACTCACTTGGGGTACAGCTCGATGAAGATTCTGTTGATAGGCGCCGGCGGCACCATCGGTTCGGCGGTGGACAAAGAATTGTCGCAACGCCACGAAGTCATCCGTATCGGTCGTAACAGCGGTGACTTGCAAGTGGATATCAGCGACAGCGCGTCGATCCGCAAGCTGTTCGAACAGACCGGCAAGTTCGATGCGCTGATCTGCGCAGCGGGCAACGTGACGTTCGCAGCGCTGGACGAGATGACTGCAGACAGCTTCGCCCTTGGCCTGAAAGACAAACTGATGGGCCAGGTCAACCTGCTGCTGATCGGTCGCGAGTACGCCAATGACGGCGCCTCGTTCACCTTCACCACCGGCGTGCTCAGCCACGACCCGATTCGCAGCGGCGCCTCGGCAGCACTGGTCAACGGCGCCCTCGACAGCTTCGTCCGCGCCGCCGCCATCGAACTGCCGCGGGGCCTGCGGGTGAACTCGGTGAGCCCGACCGTCCTGACCGAAGCCCTGGGCAAATACGCGCCCTATTTCCGTGGCTTCAAGTCGGTTCCTGCAGCGGACGTCGCATTGGCCTACGCGAAAAGTGTCGAGGGATTGCAAACAGGGCAGACGTTTCACGTCGGTTAAGAGCAAAAGATCGCAGCCTTCGGCAGCTCCTGCACAGGACTTTATGGTTCCCTGCAGAAACTGCCGCGGGCTGCGATCTTTTGCATTTGGGGGTCAGGCTGCGTAACGTGGCAGCACTTGTCTGGAGAGCCAAAGATGCGTGTTGCCCGTTCGTTCGTCCTCGTTGCCCTGCTGCCGTTGTTTGCCGCCTGCCAGTTGTTCGACGGCCAGCGTGCAAGTGTGTCCCATGCCGGGCAGACGCGGATGCAGGGGCAACTGACCGCCGCCGACGGCAAACTGGTGTTCCAGCCGTGTCAGGAGCAGCGGCAACTGGTGGTCAATGACATCGGCGGCACCAGCGTCCTGCAAGAGGCCGCCACCCTCGCCGACGAGCAAGGCAAGCTGTTTGCCGATGTGCGCGGCAAGGTCTCCGGCGATCGCCTCGACCTGGGCCAGTTGTATCGCGTCGAACGCTCGGGCACAGCCTGCGATGACCCGAATTTCAAACTGTTGATCCTGCGCGCCGCCGGCCATGGCCCGGAGTGGAACGCCAAGGTCAGCGGCAAAGGCATGGTCATCGAGCGCGACGGCCAGCCCCCGCTCGCCGTGCCCTATGTGGAAGAGCAACTGGGCGACGGCCGCTTCAATCTCAGCAGCGAAGCCAACAACCAGCGCATCGAATTATGGGTCGCGCCGCAGCGCTGCGTCGACAGCAGTACCGGCAGCGTGCAGCACATGAGCGCCGAGTTGCGCATCGACGGTCAGGTCCAGCGCGGCTGCGGCTATTTCGGCGGCGCGCGCAACGACTGATCGTTTTTCCCCACGGATCCGCTCGCGGCGGCTTATAATCGCCGCCTTCAAACGCCCTGGCGCAGTTGTGCGCCCCGCGAATCCGGATCCCGCCATGTTACGAATCACCGAACTCAAGCTGCCAATCGACCATCCCGAAGAAGACCTGCGCGCCGCCATCGTGCAGCGTCTGGGCATCGCCAGCGATGATCTGCTCGATTTCACCTTGTTCAAGCGCAGCTATGACGCGCGCAAAAAGTCCTCCGAACTGTGCTTCATCTACACCATCGACCTCAACGTACGCGATGAGGCCCGGGTGTTGGCCAAGTTCGCCGACGACCGTAACGTCAACGTGGCGCCGGATGTCAGCTACAAATTCGTCGGCCAGGCCCCGAGCGATCTCGGCCAGCGGCCGATCGTCGTCGGTTTCGGCCCGTGCGGTATCTTCGCCGGTCTGCTGCTGGCGCAAATGGGCTTCAAACCGATCATTCTCGAGCGCGGCACCGAAGTCCGTCAGCGCACCAAGGACACCTGGGGCCTGTGGCGTAAAAGCGTGCTCAATCCCGAGTCCAACGTGCAGTTCGGCGAAGGCGGCGCGGGTACATTCTCCGACGGCAAACTCTACAGCCAGATCAAGGACCCGAAATTCCTCGGGCGCAAGGTTCTGCATGAGTTCGTCAAGGCCGGCGCGCCGGAAGAAATCCTCTACGTCAGCAAGCCGCACATCGGTACGTTCCGCCTGACCGGCATGGTCGAAAACATGCGCGAGCAGATCCGTGAACTGGGCGGTGAAGTGCGCTTTCAGGAGCGTGTTTCCGACGTGCTGATCGAAGACGGCCAACTGCTCGGCGTGCAACTGGCCAGCGGCGAAACCCTGCATTCCAAACACGTGGTTCTCGCCCTCGGTCACAGTGCCCGCGACACCTTCCGCATGCTCCATGGCCGTGGCGTGTTCATGGAAGCCAAGCCGTTCTCGGTGGGTTTCCGCATCGAGCACCCGCAATCGCTGATCGACCGTGCACGTCTGGGCAAATACGCCGGCCACCCGAAACTCGGCGCTGCCGATTACAAGCTGGTACACCACGCCAGGAATGGCCGTTCGGTCTACAGCTTCTGCATGTGCCCGGGCGGCACCGTGGTCGCGGCGACGTCCGAGCCCAATCGTGTGGTCACCAACGGCATGAGCCAATACTCGCGTAACGAGCGCAATGCCAACTCCGGCATCGTCGTCGGCATCACCCCGGAAGTCGATTACCCTGGCGGCCCGCTCGCCGGTATCGAGTTGCAGGAACGCCTCGAATCCCACGCGTTCATCCTTGGCGGCAGCGACTACAAGGCCCCGGCGCAACTGGTTGGCGATTTCATCAACGGCAAGCCTTCCACCGAACTGGGCGAAGTCGAGCCGTCGTACAAGCCGGGGGTGGCGCTGGGCGATCTGGCTCTGGCACTACCGGATTTTGCCATTGAAGCAATCCGTGAGGCTTTGCCGGCGTTCGAAAAGCAGATTCGCGGTTATTCGCTGCACGACGCCGTGCTGACCGGGATCGAGACACGTACTTCGTCGCCGCTGCGCATCACCCGCAACGAGTCGCTGCAGAGCATGAACGTCAAGGGCCTGTTCCCGGCCGGGGAAGGCGCGGGCTATGCCGGCGGGATTCTCTCGGCGGGCGTCGACGGGATTCGCATTGCCGAGGCCGTGGCTCGCGATATCCTCGGCCTGGAAGCCTGATCCGCATAAGCTGACACAACACAAAACCCTGTGGGAGCGAGCCTGCTCGCGAAAGCTGTTTTTCAGTCGACGATGATGTTGAAAGAAAAAATGCCTTCGCGAGCAGGCTCGCTCCCACGGTGGTTTCTGCGTTCAGCTTTAGATATTGGCGCGCAACACCGAGGTCGGCAGCGCCTCTCCGCGCTCGGCACTCGCCGCCACCGCTGCAATCAAATCACCCAAGTCATACCCCTGCGCTTTCAGCCAATCCTGATCGTAGTACGTGTCGGCATACCGCTCGCCGCCATCGCAAAGAATCGCCACGATTGACCCAGAATGCCCCGCCGCTTTCATCTGCTGCGCCGCCATCAGGGCGCCGATCAGATTGGTCCCGCTCGAGCCGCCGACATGCCGCCCCAAACGCTGCGCCAGATAATGCATGGCGGCCAGCGACAAGGCGTCCGGCACCTTGACCATCGCATCAATTGGGCAGAAACGATGCTTCCACCCGAGGCCGGCCAATGCCTTCGATGCGCGAGCCGCAGTCCAGGCGCAGGCTCGCATCACCACTCTGGTAAAAATCGAAGAACACCGAACGCTCGGCATCGGCACACAACACGCGGGTGCAGTGCTGGCGATAGCGCACGTAACGCCCGAGGGTCGCGGTGGTGCCGCCAGTGCCGGGGCTGGAAATCAGCCAAGTCGGCTCAGGGTGTTTTTCGAAACGCATCTGCTGGAAGATCGACTCGGCGATGTTGTTGTTCGCCCGCCAGTCGGTGGCACGTTCGGCGTAGGTGAACTGGTCGATGAAGTGACCGCCATGCTCGCGGGCCAGACGCTCGGATTCGGCGTATATCTGCGTCGGATCCTGCACCAGATGGCTCTGGCCACCGTAGAAGGCAATCTGGGCAATCTTCTCTTTCGAAGTGGTCGCGGGCATCACCGCGATAAACGGCAAACCGAGCATGCGCGCGAAATACGCTTCGGAAATCGCCGTCGAGCCGCTGGACGCTTCGATCACCGGCGCGCCGGGTTTCAGCCAGCCGTTACACAGCGCGTAAAGGAACAGCGAACGGGCCAGGCGATGCTTGAGGCTGCCGGTCGGGTGGCTGGATTCGTCCTTGAAATACAACTCGATGCCGGCAAAACCGGGCAGCGGCAAAGGGATCAGGTGGGTGTCGGCGCTGCGCTGGAAATCCGCCTCGATGATGCGGATGGCTTCGCGGGCCCACTGTCGGTTGTCGCTCATGGTCTCGTTTCTCATGGAATCGGACAGGAGATGGGTCTCCTGAAAAAGGTCTTGCGCAAGCTTAGGAAATATCCCGCAGACGGCAAAGATACAGCTGAGTCTCAATGTGTCAGACAACTGCTAGGCTCAATGCTTCCGAGCCAGACAGCCTGTAACGCCATATAACAAAAAAGAATATAACTTTTGTTTTAACAACTAACGGTACAGGTTAGGGTAGCCCACCTTTTTCACCAATCGATGGAGAGCGACCTTGCCTCTGCGTAGCACTTTCACGCGTTTCTTTCAGTTGGAAGCTGCCAGCGGTCTGTTACTGATCGCCGCAGCCATTCTCGCCTTGATCATCAACAACTCGCCGCTGTCGTGGCTGTACACCGGCCTGCTCGACACCCCGGTGGTGGCGCAGATCGGCGCGTTAAAAATCGCCAAACCCCTGCTGCTGTGGATCAACGACGGCCTGATGGCGCTGTTCTTCCTGCTGATCGGTCTGGAAGTCAAACGCGAAGTGCTCGACGGTCAGTTGTCCAGGCCCTCGCAGATAGTCCTGCCCGGCGCTGCGGCGATCGGCGGCATGCTGGTGCCGGCGCTGATCTACTGGTTCCTCAACCACGACAACCCCGCCGCCCTGAGTGGCTGGGCCATTCCGACCGCCACCGACATCGCTTTCGCCCTCGGCGTATTGGCGCTGCTCGGCAAGCGCGTGCCGGTCTCGCTGAAATTGTTCCTGATGACCCTGGCAATCATCGATGACCTCGGCGCCATCGTCATCATCGCGATTTTCTACTCTGGCGAACTGTCGACCCTTTCGCTGGGCCTGGCGGCGGCCTGCATTGCCGCGCTGGTGGCGATGAACCGGCTCGGCGTGGTCAAGCTCGGGCCGTACATGATCATCGGCCTGATCCTCTGGGTCTGCGTGCTCAAGAGCGGTGTCCACGCCACATTGGCCGGTGTGACCCTGGCTTTCTGCATCCCATTGCGGACGAAAAATGCCGAGCCGTCGCCACTGCTGACCCTCGAACACGCGCTGCACCCGTGGGTCGCCTACGGCATCCTGCCGCTGTTCGCTTTCGCCAACGCCGGCCTGTCGCTGAGCGGCGTCACCGTCGAAAGCTTCACCCACGACGTACCGATGGGCATCGCCATCGGCTTGCTGCTGGGCAAGACCGTCGGCGTGTTCGGCCTGACCTGGCTGGCGGTCAAGATCGGCATCGCCGCCCTGCCCCAAGGCGCCAACTGGGGCCAGGTCCTCGGCGTCGCGATCCTCTGCGGCATCGGCTTCACTATGAGCCTGTTCGTCGGCTCGCTGGCCTTCGAACCCGGCGTGAGTGATTACGCAGGAATGGATCGGATGGGCATCCTCACCGGCTCGATTCTCGCGGCGCTGATTGGTTATGCAGTGACGGCGGCGGCGAGTCGCAAGAATTCACAACTGCAATAACCCTTGCTCCCGCTGAACTGCGCAGCACGCCCACTTCTTGGGGGCGCTTCGCACCCCAGCGGGAGCAAGCTCCCTCGCCACAGATTCTTCGCCTCTCAGTTAAGCAGCGAACAATCCCCACGTCTTTAGCGACGCGTCCTACAGCCGCGCTTTCCCCGCTTCGATAACGTCGTGCAACTCCTTTCGAGGGGCTGTCGATGGTGAACGAAGGGACGATCAGTGGCGCGGTACAAGGACATTCCCCGGGTGCAAAACCCACCGGAGGGCGACGGACATCACGTTACCTGGCGCTATATGACGGCGGCTGAACTGGCCGAGCGCGAAGCCGGGCAAAATGCCTACGATGCGATGCTGGCGCGGCAGGAGGCTTTCGAGCGCAGCCGGGAAGTGGCGGCGAAAAAACCTGAAGCTGTGCGTGCCGGGTGCGTATTCGCCAAGTCGTGCAAGTTGCCGGATGCGATCATCGATTACAGCAATCCTTCCGGCATGGTCCCGACCGACAGCCTGAAGGATTACGGCGAGCTGATCCTGCTCGGCGCTCGCGAAGCCGACGCAAGCGGCGGCATTCCACTCAAGAAAATCAGCGCCAATGCGATCCCGATCGGGTTTGGCAGTCTGGCCTTGGCAGGCTCGGCTTTTGAAGCGCTGCCGGCGCTCGTCTCCAGTTCGGTGGCTGCGCCCTTGGTCGGGCTGGTTGCGCTGCTGATCCCGTCAAGCGTGGGCGACAGCGCGCTCTACACCGATGAGCAACTGAGCACACTCAAACAAGCCAGAACACGCGTACGCCTGCGCGTCGAGCAACAGGCCAATGGCAGCCTCAAGGGTTACGGCTTCTACACCGGCAAGAACCGCGATTGGGAAATGGTCGATGTCGTGCAGTTCACTGCTCGCGGCGACCGGTTCGTTGCCGATCTGGGTGAAGGCGTCGAACTGCTCTGGACCCCGGCGGTGGATGGCTCGGACATCCTCGGCATTCCGGCGCTGGAGGCTGCCCCGCAGGCACCGCATATCTGGGTGTATCCACCGACGAAAGCGGCGGACGGGATTCTGGTGAATCCGGTTTATCCGCCGGAGTATCGGGATTTTATTTTGGTGTTTCCGGCAGATTCTGGCGTGAGGCCGATCTACGTTGTGCTCAGCCGTGCTCGCGACCATGCTTATTACGGCCATCCAAAAACGCTGCCCGCATTCCCTGATGCAGTCAAAGTGAAATCGAAGTCGTCAGTACAAGGTGGTGGAAAACAGCGAGCACGTTGGGTAGACCGCAAAGGTCGAATTTACGAATGGGATTACAAAAGCAACGCCGTAGAAAAATACGACAAATTAGGAACGACTCATTTAGGTGAGTTCAATCACTTGACAGGTGAACAAACGGGACCCGCCGATCCAAAACGAAAAACCTCCAGAAATTAAGGATTGAAACATGCGCTTTCTTTCGATTACCGGATTCTTCCCTGACGAAGTTCAAGATGACTCCTTGCAGTTCGAGCTGGATATCACAGGCAGCGAGATGAATGAAAGAGTCGCCCAGCTCATTGAATCCAAGCCCTTGGGTGAGGTGGAACCCGGCGAGTTGTTGTTGACTCAGGATCAGGTAACCGCACTGGAAAATCTGCTCAGCGTCAGTTTCCCAAAGGGCCTCGAATACTTCATGGGGACCTGCGTCAAATACTGACTGACCCACTCACAAGCAAAGAAAAACCCCGACCAGTCACCTGATCGGGGTTTTCTTTACCCGGCTTCCCGCTTAGTGCGAAACGCGGCTGGTCCCGCCAACGGTGGAAATCCGTACCCGCTCGCCAACGCGGAACACTTCATTCTCCTGAACCTGCTGCACATAGGCGCGCATGCTGCCGTCGTCTTCGCGGACAGTAATTTCCACGCCCTGGGTGCGGGTCAGGCCTTCTTCGGTGGCCGAGCCCAGCAGGCCGCCGGCCACTGCGCCAATGACCGCAGCAACGATGCTGCCCTTGCCGCCGCCGATGGCGCTGCCGCCGACGCCGCCGACCACTGCGCCTGCTGCGCCGCCGATCGGGGTTTTGGTGCCTTCGATTTTCACCGGTCGCAGGGATTCGATGGTGCCCATGCGAATCGTCTGCACACGACGCGCTTCGTCACGGGAGTAGGAGTCGCCGGTGAGGCTCGATTGGCAGCCGGTCAGCAACATCGCCATCGTGGAAAAGGAAGCAACCAGCAGAACAGACTTACGCATAGCATCAACTCCAAAAGAACATGTGTTCATTAAACTCCGTGGCCTGGCGTCTGTCACGACACCCTCCGGATAAAATTGGCTTCCATTCAGGCTGGGTACAGATGCCGCGAGCGTTCACTTAAAGTAGCGTGAAATCACCGATCCGCCATCGCCCTTCATCCCGCTCGGTAGACTGCTCAGGGTGCCAGACGTTCAAGAATCCACTCGGCGCCCTGCAGTCGGTAGTTGAGGCGATCATGCAGGCGGCTCGAACGGCCCTGCCAGAACTCGATGCGCTCGGGCAACAAACGGTAACCGCCCCAGTGTTCCGGGCAGTGCGGCTGACTGTCGCTGAAGCGCTGCTCGGTGGCCTTGAGCAAATCTTCCAGCTCGCCACGACCGTTGATGACGCGGCTCTGCGGTGACGCCCAGGCGCCCAGGCGGCTGCCCAATGGCCGCACCTGATAATAGGCATCGGACTCTTGCGGCGTGACCTTCACCACCCGCCCTTCGATGCGCACCTGGCGCTCCAGGGTTGGCCAGAAGAACGTCATGGCGGCAAACGGGTTGGCCGCCAGATGCTGGCCCTTGGCGCTGTCGTAGTTAGTGAAAAAGGTGAAGCCCTGCTCGTCCAGGCCCTTGAGCAACAGAACGCGGCAATGCGGACGACCGCCGGCATCGACCGTAGCCAGGGTCATGGCATTGGCTTCCACCGGCGCCTGCTCGGTTTTCACCGCATCGGCGAACCACTGATGAAACAACGCAAACGGCTCGGCCGGGGCTTGCGCCTCGGTCAAACCGTCACGGGTGTAATCGCGACGCATATCGGCCAGAGCCTGGGTCATGGCGGATTCCTTTTCGTTAGCGGATCACTTCTTCGCGGCGTCGGCTGCGGCGACTTTCTTGTCGGTCGCGGCGGCTTTGGCTGGCGCAGTCTTTTTCGCCGCAGCTTTGGCCGGAGCCTTTTTCGCTGGAGCCTTGGCGGCAGCTTTCTTGGCTGGTGCCTTTTTCGCCGCCGGGACAGCGGCTTTTTTCGCAGCAGGCGCCGGGGCAGCCGGCTTGGCCACTGGTTTGACGTCTTGCGCAGCGACCATCGTTACCGGCTTCGGCGCTGGCATGTTGTATTTGCTCAGCAGTGCCACCATGGTGTTTTGCGGAGTCACCAACAGTTCGACACGGCGGTTCAAGGCCCGGCCTTCAACGCTGTCGTTGGCCGCACGCGGCGCTTCCGAACCCATGCCGCGCAGCATCAGGCGGTCACGCTGCAAGCCGCTGAGACGGAAGATCGCTGCCACCGATTGCGCACGTTCCTGGCTCAGCTTGACGTTGGCCGGCGCAGCGCCGCTGGTGTCGCTGTGACCGAGCACCAGCACCGCCGTTTTCGGGTCGGCTTCAAGGATTTTCGCCACGCGAGTAAAAGGGCCGAGGGTGACCGGCAGCAGCATCGCCGGACGGTCCGGGTTGAACGAGCCTTCTACCGGCGCCGTCACTACCAGCACGTTGTCGCGACGTTCGAGTTGCAGGTTGCTGTCCTTCACCGCTTCACGCAGACGCGGTTCGTAGTCGTCGAGCCAGGCTTGAGTCACCTTCGGATCCGGCATCGGCACGGCTTTGGCGGTTGGCTGATCCTTACCGCCGAACGGCCACCACCATTTGCCACTGGACTCGGCCTCGGCCTTGGCCACCTCGACCGGTTTGGCTTCAGGTTTGACCTCGGCTTTCAGATCAGCTTTTACCGCTTCATCGCTGGAACCGAACGGCCAGTACCACGGGTTGCTGCTCTCGGCTTTGGCCACTGGCGCGGTCGCCGCCGGTTTCAACGGAGCTGGGGCCTGAGCCGGATCTTTGGCCGCGACTTTGTCGGAAGAACCGAACGGCCACCAGCTGCCGCCGTCCGCGTCGTTTTTCGGGTTCTGTGCGCAACCGGTGATCGCTACACACAGGGCCAGGGCGAGGGTCTTTTTAGATGACATTGAAAATCCACAAAATGAAGTAATGAAAAATCAGAGCACTTTCGCCCGGATAAACAGCCGTTTTGAAACGAAAATCCCTTCGAGGTTCCGATCCTGGAACCTCAGTCGAAGCTTTACAGACAAGTGGCAAGCACCCGCGCCAGCTTTTGCGCGCGCGGATCCATCAAAACGTAAGGCCCCAAAGTATTGGTCACGAAACCGAAGGCGACATCGCGCTCGGGATCAGCAAAACCGATCGAGCCGCCCGCCCCCGGATGGCCGAACGCGCGCGGGCCGAGGCCGTAGGTGGCGTTGGCCACGTCCGGCTGATCGAGCATGCAGCCGAGGCCGAAACGGGTGCGGGTGAGCAAGGTTTTGTCGTCGCCGAGGCTGTGCTCGCGGGTCAGCTCTTCCAGCATCTCGCTTTCGAGCAGACTGCCGTCGAGCAGGCCGGCGTAAAACCCGGCGAGGCTGCGCGCATTGCCGTGGCCGTTGGCCGCAGGCTGCTGCATCCGGCGCCATTCCGGCTTGTTGGTGCTGGTCAGCACCGACGGCGGATTGGTGAAGGCGCGGGTAGTCATGGCAGTCGGTTCGCGCATGGTCACTTGCAGCAGGCGCTGCGCCGCGGCGTCGCCGGCATTGCCCTTGCCACGGGCGATGTGCGCCACGCGATGAAACTCTTCGTCGGCCAGGCCCACATGGAAATCCAGCCCCAACGGCTTGGCAACCCGAGCGACGATCGACTCGCCCGGCCCTCGCCCGTCGGCGCGGCGCAGCAATTCGCCGACCAGCCAACCGTAGGTGATCGCGGCATAACCGTGACCGGTGCCCGGCGTCCACCACGGCGCTTCGGCCGCAAGGGCGTCGACCATGGTTTGCCAGTCGTACAGGGCTTCAGGGGCGAGCAGTTCGCGCAGCGCTGGCAGGCCGGCCTGATGGCAGAGCAATTGGCGCAGGGTCACCGATTCTTTGCCAGCGGCGGCGAATTCCGGCCAGTAGCGGGCAACCGGGGCATCGAGTTGCAACTTGCCTTCGGCGACCAGTTGCAGCGCGGTGACGGCGGTGAAGGTCTTGGTGCAGGAAAACAGATTGGCGATGGTGTCGCTGTGCCAGGCTTCGGTGCCATCCTTGTCGGCGGTACCAGACCAGAGGTCGAGGACGGTTTCTCCACCGACCTTGATGCACAGGGCTGCGCCGCGTTCCTGGGGATCGTCGAAGAGTGCGGCGAAAGCCTCGCGCACCGCTTCGAATTGAAGCTCGTAATGTCCCTGAATCTGCACCCGCAACTCCCCCGCGAAAACGCTCTACAAAGTGGTCCGCATTGTTCCAGCCCTTGAGGGATTTGGGAACAGGCGCGGGCCAGACGGTTGATCGGCAATTTGTGTTGATCCCTTCGCGAGCAGGCTCGCTCCCACACTGGATCTCAACAGCAGCGGAGATCCCCTGTGGGAGCGAGCCTGCTCGCGAAGAACGATAACGCGGTCTGAAACCTAGTGACCATTCCCCGAATGCCCGCCCGCTTGCGCAGCCCCCGCCGCTTTGCCAGCCTCGGCCTTGCGCCCGCCTTCAGCCTCGGTATCCGGCGTTTTCTGCGCCTCCTTGCCCAACTGCTCCAGCGCTTGCAGATTGCTTTTGCGCACTGCCTCGACAAATCCCTGATACGGCAGATCGGTGACGCCGACCAGTCCGAAATGGCCATTCTCGCCGTCGAGCAACCGGCCAGTCACCGGTTGGTCGAGATACTGGAACCAGTGCACGCCGACAATCGACGGCTCGCTCAGCGCCTGTTTGATGAAGTTGGCATAGGCCGGGCCGCGATCCTCTTCTTTGGCCAATTGCGTCACGCCGCCCCAGAACGGGCCGCGGTCAGCCGAGCCGAAGTTGAATTCGGTGATCAGCACCGGTTTGTCCAGCGCTGCCAGCGCGGCGAAGTCGTAACCGTCCTGCGGCTTGAGCGTGTACATGTTGAAGCTCAACACATCGCAATACTGCGCGCAGGACGCCACGGCCTCAGGCGTGCTGATAGCGAAGCGACCGCCCAGCAGCATCTGGTTCGGCGCGTGCCATTTCAGCGAATCAGAGATGGTCTTGAAATAGGTGTCGGCGAAGACCTTCTGGAAGTATTTGAAATCCGCTTCGATCTCCGGATGCTCAGGATTGGGCAGCGGCGGCACGAAGCCCGGGTCTTCCATCAACTCCCACGCCGGCAGCTCGATGCCCCACGCCTTGGACAGTCCGGCCTGATTGCGGTATTTATCGCGCAATTGCTTGAGAAAGGCGCGTTTGGCCGGCACGTCCGTGGTCATTTTCAAGGTGCCGTAAGCCAGCGCGTAGCGAGCCTTCGGATCGTCACCGGGGCCGGCCCAGGCCAGCTCGTTGTCGGCGTAATAACCGATTAGCCACGGATCGTCGCGGTGATCGCGGGCGGCAATGGCTACGGCGCGCTCGGTGGCCATGGCGAAACGCGGATCGAACGGGTCCGGCATGCCGCCCCACCAGTCGCTACCGGTGCTGATGCTGGCGTAATCGCCGACGATCGACAGCGGCAAGGTGTACGGCACGCGCTCAGCGTCCGCTAGCGACGGCACGCTCCAGTTGCCAACCGTATTGAAACCCCAGGCTTGCAGGCGGTCGAGGGTATGCCGAGCCCAGCGTTCCTCATCAATCGTGGCTGTACACGGAGCGGCTTGCGCGCTGGACGTTTGCACCGCGTCGGTCTGCGCCGCTTCGGCGATACCTGACTTCGGCTCGGCGGGCGCCGCCACAGACTCAGCCGCCTGCACCGAACTGGCCTCAGCGGCACCCGCCTTCGCCGCTTCGGCGATCCCGGCCTTGTTGTCGCTGTCCGGTTGGCACGGCTCGCCGTACAGGCGTTGCAGGTTGGCGCCATAGAAGTCGTACCAGCGGCCGTTGCCGTAGCCACGCCCCTGATCGGCGCCGTTGCCGCCACGGTTGTCGCCCTCGCCAAAATGCACAGCCAGCGGGTCGCCGTTCTTCGGCAGTGATTCGAACATGTATTCGCGACCCGCTACGTAGGTCTGGTTGACCTGCGGGCTGACGGTGTTGACGCCAAGCGAGTAGAACGGATGGCCCTCGGGGGTCACCAGATACCAGCGGCCATCGCGTTTTTCCGTGCGGAAGAAACCGCTGGACTTGAACGCCGGGCCCTTGTTCCAGCCGCCGAATTTGTCCAGCGAGGACTTTTCGCGCTCGGCCAGCCAACTGTTCAGTTGTTGCTGTTCTTTGCTGGCGGCGCTTTTCAGTTGCTCGTCGCTGCTGACTTTTTCCGGCCATTTGCTGCGGGTCGACTGCCCGTAAGCATCGAGCAGATTGCCGTACACCGCCTGCGTCACCGACTCGCCATCCTGCACGCCGAAACGCTCGAGCAACAGGCTCTGCGCAACTTTCGGCTGATCCATCGACAGGCTCACCGAAACCACTTGGCTGCGGTCGATCTCGCCCGTGCTGCTGGCCAGCAGGATGCGCTGGCCGTCAACGGTCATCGGCATCGGCGGCCCGGCTTTCATGCCCTGACTCAGCGGCGTCGAAGCCACCAACGGCACCAGCAAGGTTTGCGCGGGGCCGGCCGGCAGATCGACGCGGCTGAGCAAAGTGCGGCCATCGTTGCTCTGGATCTGCACATAAACCGTCACCGCCCAGTTCATCGCACTCTGCAGGCGCAGGGTCATCATCCCGGACTGCGACCAGTCCCAGGCGCCGGTCTGCGGTGTCAGGCGCAAGGTCGGCTTGGCGACCGGGTTGAACGTCACCCGACGCAGCACTTCGCCTTCGGCGGTCTGTTCGGCATTGGCCTGCGGCAGGTCGGCGTTTTCCGTGGCGACCTTGACCACGTCGGCCGGGCGCACGAAGTTGAACAGCGTCTGCTGACCGGCGGGCGCGGCCAGCAACGGCGCGGCAAAGATCAAGGCGAAAACAGCGGGCAACGAACGGCGGATCATAAGAACGGAGTTCTCCCTAACGACCAGTCAAGGCCAGTGGAAAGTGCTGGCAGAGAGATAGACAACGCGGCGGGCCAATCGGCCCACCCGTGTCTCAGGATATTTCACGACGGAAAGGCGGCAACGCATTGAGGATCGCCTTGCCGTAGCGCTGGGTGACCAGACGCCGGTCGAGCAAGGTGATGGTGCCGCGATCTTCTTCGGTACGCAGCAGACGGCCACAGGCCTGAACCAGTTTCAGCGAGGCATCGGGCACGGAGATTTCCATGAACGGATTGCCGCCGCGCGCTTCGATCCACTCCGACAACGCGGCTTCGACCGGATCGTCCGGCACCGAGAACGGAATCTTGGCGATCACCACGTGCTCACAATAAGCCCCCGGCAAATCGACACCCTCGGCGAAACTGGCCAGCCCGAACAGCACGCTGGAATCACCGCCATCGACCCGCGCCTTGTGCTTGTTGAGGGTTTCCTGTTTCGACAGGTTGCCCTGAATGAACACTTGTTTGCGCCAGTCGCGGTCGAGGCCGTCAAAGACGTCCTGCATCTGCTTGCGCGAGGAGAACAGCACGAGGGTGCCGCGCGAACCTTCGACCAGATCCGGCAGTTCGCGAATGATCGCCGCGGTATGGGCGGCGGCGTCGCGCGGATCGGCCTTGAGATCCGGCACGCGCAACACGCCGGCATCGGCATGATGAAACGGGCTCGGCACCACCGCCGTGACGGCTTTTTTCGGCAGGCCGGCGCGCATGCGGAAACGATCGAAAGTGCCCAGCGCCGTCAGCGTTGCCGAAGTCACCAGACAGCCGTAAGCGACGTTCCACAAACTGCGCCGCAAGGTTTCCGCCGCCAGAATAGGGCTGGCGTTGACCTCGATGTCGAACAGCGAGCCGCTTTCGGCCAGGGTCAGCCAGCGCGCCATGGGCGGACTGTCTTCCGGGTCTTCGGCGGTGAACGCGGTCCACAATTCCCAGTTGCCGGAAGCACGGGACAGCAGGCTGCCGAACAGCGGATACCATTCTTCGGCCTGATTGCTGGCGATGCCGATATTGACCTCGCCGTCCATGCCTTCCTTGAGCAGGTCGGTCAGACGTTGGAACAGGTCGTTGAGGCGCGAATAGCCTTTTTTCAGCTCGATGCCCATCTCGCGCATGTCCTCGGGAATCACCCCGCCGACGAAGCGGTGACGCGGGCGCTCGCGGCCTTCGACATCTTCGCCGGGTTTGAAATCGGCGATCTGCTCGCACGCGGTGAACATGAACTGCTGCTGGGTCTTGATCTCCCGTGCCAGCTCCGGCACCTGCTCGATGAGCTTGCCGAGATCGCCCGGCAACGGGTGCTGGGCAAGCAGTTTGGTGAGGTTCTTGGCGGTGGTTTCCAGCCAGTCGGCGGTGGAGCGCAGGCGCGTGTAATGGGCGAAGTGGCCGATGGCCTTGTCCGGCAGGTGGTGGCCTTCGTCGAACACGTAAATGGTGTCGCGCGGATCCGGCAGCACGGCGCCGCCGCCCAGAGCCAGGTCAGCCAGGACCATGTCGTGGTTGGTGACGATCACGTCAACCTTGCCCATGCCTTCGCGGGCCTTGTAGAAGGCGCACTGGCCGAAGTTCGGGCAATGCCGGTTGGTGCACTGGCTGTGATCGGTGGTCAGGCGCGCCCAGTCGGCGTCTTCCAGCGCGTTCGGCCAGCTGTCACGGTCGCCGTCCCACTTATTGCCGGCAAGCTTCTCAATCATGCTGGTGAACAGCTTCTGGCTGGCCTCGTCGACTTCGATCTTGAAGCCTTCTTCCTCGAACAGCTGCGCGGTGGCGGTCTGCGCGTGGCCTTCCTGCAGCAGCATGTCGAGTTTGGACAGGCACATGTAGCGGCCACGGCCCTTGGCCAGGGCGAAACTGAAATTCAGCCCGCTGTTGCGCATCAGGTCGGGCAAATCCTTGTAGACGATCTGCTCTTGCAGGGCGACGGTCGCGGTGGCAATCACCAGACGCTTGCCCGCCAGTTTCGCCGTGGGGATCGCCGCCAGGCTGTAGGCCACCGTCTTGCCGGTACCGGTGCCGGCTTCCACCGCGACAATCGCGGGGTCGCCACTGCGCCGGCCTTCATCGTCGGTGTCGATATCGCCGAGTACCTTGGCGATTTCGGCGATCATCAGGCGCTGGCCATAACGCGGCTTGAGGCTCTTGGCCTCTAGAAAACGCGAATAGGCGCCCTGGATCGTGGTTTTGAGTTCAGTGCTGATCATTGAGTGTCGGGCGCAAAACGCTGGATAAATTTTCAGTAGTTTGGTTCGGCGGCTATCATACCCCGCTAATCGATCCCGCGCAGAACGGAGTGACCCAATGACACCTTTTAGCCTCGTTTATCCCCTGCATGTCCTCGCCGCTCTGGTGTGGGTTGGCGGCATGTTTTTCGCCTGGATGGTCTTGCGCCCCGCGGCTGTGAAGGCTCTCGCGGGCCCCGCTCGCCTGACCCTGTGGGTGGAAGTGTTTCAAGGTTTTTTCCGCTGGGTCTGGGTCGCGGTGATTCTGTTGCCGATCAGCGGCGTAGGCATGTTGCACTTGCAGCAGGTCGGCTTTGAGACCGCACCGAAGTATGTGCAGGTGATGATCGGTTTGTATGTGGTGATGACGGCGCTGTTCATCCGCATTCAGGGGTTGATGCTGCCGGAGTTGCGCAAGGCGGTCGAGGCAAAGGACTGGCCGGCGGGTGCGGCGGTGCTGGGGCGGATTCGGCGGGTGGTGGGGCTTAATCTGCTGGTCGGGTTGGTGCTGGTGGCGGTGGCTGCGGCTCGGCCGATGTTCTGACAATCTGCGACTCAAAGATCAAAAGCCCCTCACCCTAGCCCTCTCCCAGAGGGAGAGGGGACTGATTGGGGGATATTGAGGAGTTACGTCGACTTGGAAGATTTTCGCTGAATCCATAATCGACCTGGCCTTCCAGGTCGATGGATGGCGACAGACACCTCGGTCGGCCCCCTCTCCCAGAGGGAGAGGGACTGATTGGGGGATATTGAGGAGTTACGCCGACTTGGAAGATTTTCGCTGAATCCATAATCGACCTGGTCTTTCAGGTCGATGGATAGCGACAGACACCTCGATCGGCTCCCTCTCCCTCTGGGAGAGGGCTGGGGTGAGGGCTTGCCTTTAGAGACGCTGCACGGTTACGGCACCCGCCGCCCCTGTCGGCCCAGGCTGCCCATCAGCCCCGGCCTTGCCGTTCTTGCCGCCATCGGCGCGATACACCAGGCAGCCCTTGGACTTGCCGCCCTTCCCGGCTTTACCACCGACACCCGCCGGGCCGCCGGCACCGCCAGCCACGTTGACCTTGATCAGCTCGGCCGGGAAATCCCGTGGCACGGCAAGGCGCACCAGCGCACCCGGCGCGCCCGGCTGGCCATCGCTGCCGTCACTGCCATCGGCGCCGTGGCCAGCCGAACCATAGGTGCAGCCCGGATCTTCACCGTTGCCGCCGTCGAGGCCGACGAAACCCGGTGCGCCGGTGCCGCCACGGGCATCGACGGTCAGTTGCGGCGCGCTCAGGGCCTGAAATTGCAGGTTCAGATTGCGCCCGGCCCGGGCAGCCTTTTCATAAGTGCCGGGGGCGCCGCGTGCGGTGATCTGGCTGCCATCGCTCAACTCGGCGCGCTTGACCTTCAGCTCCAGCGCCTGCTCGGCCGGCACGATGGCGATGCGCGCTTCATGGCCAAGGCGCAGTTCATCGATGTTCAATTCGGTCACGTTGGAGGGGATCAGCAAGGTGCCGTAATCGGCAACTTCCAGCTTCTCCAGTTGCAGGGTGCTGGTGGTGTTGGGCAAGCGCATCAGCGAATTGCTTTGCACGTTGACCACCTGGGCGCAGGCCAGTGGACTGATGAATGCAGCGAGCAGGCAGAGTTTACGCATGGGAAGAAGCCTCCGGAGCGGCCGGGGCCGGGATGGTTTGCAGATGGAAAACGCCGAACAACAGAATGCGCCCACGATCACGCCAAGGATGCGGACGCCCCTTGAGACTGCGATTGCACAGCAGCACTTCGAGTACGTGAATCAGCAACAACAGAGCGCCAGCCAGATTGACCAGCAGATGCAGCGGATGGACGAACGGCACCAGTTGATTGGCCAGCACCACGCAGCAGAACAGCAGGGTCAGCAAACGCCCCAGCCCCCAGAACACCTTCATACGCTCCCCCGTGTTGCGAATTATTCTTTGCACGCACAGTACCGGCTTCTGCGGGGGATAAGCCAGAGGGAAAAATGAAATTTCTACAAACAGTGGGTAAAAGGCTGCCGAGCCGATGATTTCGGCCCGGCAGCTCTAGCCTGCGGACTACAGACCTTTCCTAACGATTGATGTGCAGCTCGACGCGGCGGTTTTCTGCGCGACCTTCATCGCTGGCGTTATCGGCCACCGGTTCACTCTCGCCTCGCCCTTCGCTGGTGAGCTTGTTCGGCGCCAGGCCCTGACTCAGCAGGTACGCAGCGACACTGCTCGCGCGGCGTTCCGACAATGCCTGGTTATAGGCGTCGGAGCCTTTACTGTCGGTATGCCCGATGACTTTGATGCTGACCACATCGGCATTGCGCAGCTTCTCCATCAAGGTGTCGAGCTGGGCTTTTGCCGCAGGGGTCAGATCGGATTTGTCGAAATCGAACAACACGTTGCCGGCATCGCTCAGGGTGATCACTTCGGTTTGCGGCGCCGGCTCGACCGGTTTTACTGCGACCGGATATTGCGGCCGCGGGCAACCGCGGTGATCGACTTCGGTGTTTTCCGGCGTGTCCGGGCAGCGGTCGCGGCGGTCGAACACGCCGTCGCTGTCTTCGTCGCCATCCTGGGCATAACAGATCAGGCCACCGGTGACGATGCCCAATGCCGCGCCGCCACCGGCCCAGCCGGCGCTTTCAATGGCACCAAGACCGCCGCCGACCAGGCCGCCAAGCAGGCTGCAGATCGGCCACGTACGTTGATTGAGGGGGGCGGTGCCATCGCTGTGAGTGGCACAACCGGTGAGCAAGCTGCCAAGCAGCAGCACCGGCAAGACGGACCTTGAGAAAACACGCATTTGTGAACGCTCCTGTGTACCGGCCCATACCGGTTACACAGGAGTAAAGACCCGCATCAGCGACTGCACAAGCCGCGGATGCGAGAGGGGCTAGCGGACGATTTTGATTTCGGTGCGACGGTTCTGCGCGCGACCATCGGCCGACTTGTTGTCAGCGACAGGCTGGCTTTCACCAAGGCCCGACACCGAAACGAAGCTGGCACGCGGTACGCCCTGCTGGATCAGGTATTCCACCACCGAGTGCGCACGCCGATCCGAGAGTTTCTTGTTGTAGGCATCGCTGCCGACACTGTCGGTGTGACCGGTCACGGTCAGTTGCGCGGTGGAGGACTCCTGTTTCAGGCGATCGGCGACTTTGTCGAGCACTTGCTTGTCAGGGCCGGTCAGCGTGGCTTTGTCGAACTCGAAGTGCACATCACGAATGACGATGGTTTCCTCCTTGACCACAACCGCTTCTTCGACCACTGGCGCAGGCGTCGGTGGTGGGCAACCGTCAGCATCGACCTGCACACCTTTTGGCGTGCCCGGGCACTTGTCGCGACTGTCCGGCACGCCGTCGCCGTCCTCATCGCCATCACCGTGCACCCAGCAATAAGCCGCCGCAGTGCCGCCAACCAGCAGCGCACCATAACCGGCCCACGAAGCGCTTTCCGTCGCGCCGAGACCGGCACCGACCACACCACCGACCGCCGCACAGGTCGGCCAGTCGGTTTTCTGCAAACCTGCACAACCAGTCAACACACTGGTTAGCAGAACCAAGGGTAATGCTGTCCGAACTATGCTCATCTAGTTTTCTCCTGAGGGATCGGCTTGAAACCGATTCAGGGATTAAAGACCGGAGTTTTAATCTCCGCCAGCAATAGGCCACCGCTGTTTGCGACCGTGTTCACAGGGGTTTGCCACTTTTAAGGAAAACCACGCAACCGGGCGCTTTGCCGCCGCAGTCTGGCAGGCTAGTCTTGGCGGTCTGACTGAGGAGCTTCGATGAACGTCGCCATTTCTTCGCGCACGCCGCAACAGGCGCTGGCCGCTTTGCTGGATCGCTACGCCCCGGCTCGTCTGCTGCTGATCGGCGCCAGCGCATTTCCAGCCCTGGACGCCTTCAAGCAGGCGCACCCTGACACCTTGGTGGCCCACGCCGCGCCCGGCGCATTGCCTGCCGAACTGGCCGCGCAACGCTTCGATCTGGCGCTGGTAGTCGATTGCCTGGAACATTTGCCCAAGCGCGACGGCCTGAACCTGTTGGGCGGCATCCGCAATCTCAACGCCAGTCGCATCGCGGTGCTGGCTGATCTCGCGGCCAGTGGCTGGCAGGAAACCGATTTCTATTCGCTGGCACTGCAGGCCAGCGAGCGTTTCCAGCGCGACGAGCAGGTGCTGACCCTCTTCACTTACGATCTGCTTGACTACAAACAAGTCCCCGACTGGCTCAATTCACGCTTCTGGGCCAATCCGGAAAATTTCGGGAAATACTGGTGGTAATGCAATGAGTACAGCCATTTGCCCATGCGGCAGCGGCAACCTGCTGGATGCCTGCTGCGGCCCTTATCATGACGGCCACCCGGCACCGTGCGCCGAAGCCTTGATGCGCTCGCGCTACAGCGCGTATGTGCTGGGGCTGATCGACTATCTGGTCGCGACCACCCTGCCCGCCCAGCAAGCGGGATTGAACCGACAATCGATCAGCGACTGGAGTGCGCAAAGCACCTGGCTCGGCCTTGAGGTCGAAAGCTCGGAAGTCTTCGGCGGTCAGCCGGAACATGCTTTCGTCACCTTCACTGCGCGCTGGCACGACACCCAGGGCGAGCACAGCCACCGCGAGCGCTCCTCGTTTGTGCAGAACGCCGGGCGCTGGTATTTCATCGATCCGACGGTGCAGATGAAATTGGGGCGCAATGACGGCTGCCCTTGCGGCAGCGGGCAGAAGTTCAAGAAGTGCTGTGCGGGTTATTTCGGCGCTTGAGCTGAAGATCAAAAGATCGCAGCCTTCGGCAGCTCCTACACAGGATTTGCGTTCATTCTGTAGGAGCTGCCGAAGGCTGCGATCTTTTAGCGTCTAGACTGGCAACAAAGGGAGTACAACCATGCTCGGTCGCCGGCGCACATTAAATTTTCTGCTGTTGATGCTGATCGTAAACCTCGGCGGCTGTGCCTCGTGGTTCAGTGATGACAGCGTCGAACCCGCCGTGCATCTGGTGAAAGTCGAGGTGGTGCGGGCCAAACTGCACGAGCAGAAATTCATCCTGCACTTTCGCGTCGACAATCCCAACGACAGCGACCTGACCGTACGCGGTCTGGAATACCGCATCCATCTGGCCGACATGCTGCTCACCGAGGGCGAGCATGAGCACTGGTTTACCGTCGGACCGAAGCGCAGCGCCTATTTCAAAGTGCCGATCCGCACCAACCTGTGGCCGAAGATCAAACAGGTGGTGAAACTGCTGAAAAATCCGAATCAGCAGATTCCCTATCGATTGCAGGGGGAAATGGAAACCGGTTTATTCATCGCCCACTACGTGCACCTTGAGCGCAATGGCGTGATAATCCCCGCCGATCTAACTCCGGAGTGACCTCGATGACCCAGCAACCTCATGTCCATGGCCCTGACTGCAACCACGATCATGACCACCATCACGATCACGACCATGGCCATGTCCACGGCCCGAACTGCGGCCACGCCCACCAGGAACCGGTGCGCAACGCCCTGAAAGACGTCGGCCGCAACGACCCTTGCCCGTGCGGCAACGGCAAGAAATTCAAGAAGTGCCACGGCGCTTGATGTCACTGGCGAAGATCTTCTTCGCCTGACACACCGCCTTCGCGAGCAGGCTCGCTCCCACAGTGACCGCGTACCGATCTCCTGTAGGAGTGAGCCTGCTCGCGATGGGGCCGGCACATTCAACATTATTGGCGCCTGACACGCCGCTTTCGCGAGCAGGCTCGCTCCCACAGTGAATTGCATTCCTTCTGACGAAATGCGGTCGAGTGTGGGAGCGAGCCTGCTCGCGAAGGCGGCGGCGCCTCCACTACAAAACTTCAGCCCGCCGCCAGAATCTGCGAAGAGCCGACCACCGTCGCATACTCCCCATGCAGGTTCCCCAGCGACATCCCGTGCACCTCTTCAGCGGTACGCAACGTGCCGAAATAATCAGCCTTGTCGAAGGTGAAGCACGCATCCTCCGCCACAAACGTATCGAACCCCAAATTGCCCGCAGTGCGCGCCGTCGCCTCAACAGAGTTATTGGTCGCCACACCAACGATGATCAGTTGCCCGATCCCAGCCTCACGCAACTGCGCCTCCAGCCCACTGGCACAAAACGCGTCAGGCACCTGTTTCTGGATCAGCCATTCACCGTTCTGCGGCGCAAAGCGTGGCTGGAACTCCACCCCGGACTGCTCCGGCCAGAACACCGAGTCAGGTGAGCGCGACAAATGCTGCACGTGAATCACCGGGCGCCCGCGCAGGCGCCACAGCGCCAATAACTCAAGCATTCGCTCTTCGGCCTGAGGATTATTCCGCCGCCCCAGACGCGGATGCAGAATGCCTTTCTGCTGGTCGATGATGATCAGCGCAGCGTTGCTTTGAAGCGCCATAGCGATCTTTCTCCTGACAGGTCTCGGGACTTATTCCGTAGTTCAACATCAGCGCTTTCCCACAAGCAACTCTCACGCCTGTGACCGATCAGCCGACAACTGCACAAATAACCACTCGCCCCGCTTGCGCGGCCCTCGCGCCCTCACTAACGTAGCGGCTTTATTGCGCCCCCAGCCTTATACCCCCGCAGGAGCTTCGCCATGGCCTCGCCAGCCCTTACACATTTTCTTCCCCGGTTCGGCGTTGCCGCAGCAGTGGCCGGTGTTCTCGGTTTGTCCGGTTGCCAGACCTGGAACGCCCAGGACAGCCTGCCGCCGACCTCCGGCGTGCAACCGCTCAAGGGCCTGGCGCAGAACGTGTCGGTGCGGCGCAATGCGATGGGCATGCCGTTGATCGAGAGCAACAGCTTCCATGACGCGCTGTTCAGCCTCGGCTATGTCCACGCCAGCGACCGCATCAATCAGATGGTCACCCTGCGCCTGTTAGCCCAGGGGCGGCTGGCGGAAATGTCCGGCGCGGCTATGCTCGATGCCGACCGCTACATGCGCGCGGTCAATCTGAAGAAGAGCGCCGGCGAGCTCTACAAGGCCTCGTCGCCACGCCTCAAACGCTTCTTCGAGGTATACGCACGGGGCGTCAACGCCTACCTGTTCCGCTACGCCGACAAGTTGCCGGGCGACCTCGCCGCCAGCGGATACAAGCCGGAATACTGGAAACCGGAAGATTCAGCGCTGATCTTTGCCCTGCTGAATTTCAGCCAGTCGGCCAACCTGCCGGAGGAAATCCAGTCACTGGTGCTTGCGCAAACCGTGACCACTGACAAACTCGCCTGGCTGAGCCCGTCGGCGCCCGATGAAAATCTACCGGTGGCCGAAGCCGACAAGCTGCAAGGCCTCAAGCTCAACGGGCAGATTCCGGGCCTGACCGAACTGAGCAGCGCCAGCCAGCAGCTGTCGGCGCTGAACCTGCTCGCCACACCGACTGCGAACAACTGGGCGATCGCCCCGCAACGCAGCCGCAGCGGCAAGAGTCTGCTGGCCAGCGACGCGCACGGGCCGCTCGCCGCGCCGTCGTTGTGGAGTTTCGTGCAGATCCGCGCGCCGAAATATCAGGCCGCTGGCGTCACGGTTGCCGGCCTGCCGATGGTGCTCGGCGGCTTCAATGGCAAAGTGGCGTGGAGCATGACCAGCGTGCTCGGCGACAATCAGGACCTGTTCCTCGAGAAAATCCGCCGTCAGGGCAGCAGCCTGACTTATGAGGTCAACGGCAAATGGCAGCCGTTAGGCGTGCGCAACGAGACCTACTTCGTCAAAGGCCAGCGACCGATTCGCGAAGCCGTTTACGAAACCCGCCACGGCGCGCTGCTCAACAGTGCCCAGGCAGCGGCGCAAGGCAGCGGCTTCGGCCTCGCGTTGCAGACACCGAATTTCACCGACGACAAAACCCTGGATGCCTTCTTCGATCTGACCCGCGCGCAAAACGTCGAGCGCGCTTCGGACGCCAGCCGCGAAATCCGCGCCATTACCCTGAATCTGGTATTCGCCGATGCGAGCAATATCGGCTGGCAGGTCACCGGCCGCTTCCCCAACCGCCGCGAAGGCGAAGGCCTGCTGCCCTCGCCGGGCTGGGACGGTCGCTACGACTGGGACGGTTACGCCGACCCGATGTTGCACCCCTACGATCAGGACCCGGCACAAGGCTGGCTCGGCACCGCCAACCAGCGTGTGATTCCCGACGGCTACGGCATGCAGTTGTCGAAATCCTGGGCGGCACCGGAGCGCGGCGAACGCCTGGCGGAAATGGCGGGAAGCGGCAAGCACGACAGCCGCAGCGTGATCGCCATGCAGTACGACCAGACCACCACCTTCGCCGCCAAGCTGAAAAAAGTCTTCGAAGCACCGGGCATGAAGCAACCGCTGAAACAGGCGATCGACGCCCAGCCGGAAGCCGAACGCAGCAAGGCCCGCGAAGCCTTCACGCGCTTGATGGCCTTCGACGGCAAGCTCAGCCCGACCTCGGCGGATGCAGCGATTTATGAGTTGTTTCTGCAGGAAAGCATGAAGCAGATTTTCCTCGACGAATTGGGGCCTGAATCCAGCCCGGCGTGGAAAGCATTTATGACCAGCGGCGAATTGTCCTACGCGGCGCAGGCCGATCATCTGCTGGGGCGTGAGGACAGTCCGTTCTGGGACGATGTCCGTACGCCGCAGAAGGAAGACAAGAGCGTGATTCTCGCCCGTGGCCTCGCTGCGGCCATCACTGCCGGTGACAGTCAATTGGGCGGCGACCACCGCGTCTGGCAATGGGGCAAATTGCACAGCTATGCGTGGAAGAACAGCAATGGCCAGACCGTTCGCGGGCCGTTGGCGGCGGGCGGCGATCACACCACGCTGAACACTTCGGCGTTTGCCTGGGGCCAGGACTTCGTCACGACCCGTGCGCCGGCGATGCGTTTTATCGTCGACTTCGGCCAGAGCGAACCGCTGATGGCGCAGAACGGCACTGGGCAGTCGGGCAATCCGCTGAGTCCGAATTATCTGAACGGGATCGATGCGTGGCTCAAGGGTCAGTACATCGGACTGCCGATGCAGCCGCAGAACTTTGACCGGGTGTATGGCAAGGCCCGTTTGACCCTGACTCCCGGCAAGTAAAGCAAAGATCAACAGCCCCTCACCCTAGCCCTCTCCCGGAGGGAGAGGGGACTGATTGGGGGATGCTTGGGTCTTTCGCCGACCTGAAAGAGAGACGGTGAATCCAACATTGGATCAGGCTCAAGGCTGTGCCGGATCCATAGTCAACTCGGTCTCCCAGGTCGATGTACGTCGCCAGACACTTCGGCCGGCCCCCTCTCCTTCCGGGAGAGGGCTGGGGTGAGGGTAGCGCTTTAAAGCCAATCGAACTTCCAGCCTGACACCCGCCTCATAGCTAACAAGCCCCCCATTCCGGTCACGACATGGATCTTGTTATTGCCCGACCTGAAGGTCTCTACTGCCCCGCCGGGGATTTCTATATCGATCCCTGGCGACCGGTCGAGCGTTCGGTGATCACCCATGCCCATGGCGATCACGCGCGCACCGGTAATCAGCATTACCTGTCGAGCAGCGCCAGCGCCGGGATTCTGCGCGCGCGCCTCGGTCAGGATATCCAGTTGCAAACCCTCGATTACGGCCAACGCCTGACTCACCACGGGGTCACTCTGAGCTTTCATCCCGCCGGGCATGTCCTCGGTTCGGCGCAGGTGCGTCTGGAATATGGCGGCGAAGTCTGGGTCGCGTCGGGCGATTACAAGGTTGAGCCGGACGGCACCTGCGCCCCGTTCGAACCGGTGCGCTGCCACACGTTCATTACCGAATCGACCTTCGGCCTGCCGATCTATCGCTGGCAGCCGCAGGCGCAGATTTTCGACGAGATCAATCAGTGGTGGGCGGCCAATATCGCCGCCGGCAAGGCCAGCGTGCTGTTCTGCTATTCCTTCGGCAAGGCCCAGCGGATTCTCCACGGGATCGACGAAACCCTCGGGCCGATCCTCAGCCACGGTGCAGTCGAACCGTTGAACCGCGTCTACCGCGACGCTGGCGTGTACCTGCCGCCGACGATCTACGCGGGCGACGTGAAAAAAAGCGATCCGATCATGCGTCAGGCGCTGGTCATCGCTCCGCCGTCGGCGGGCGGCAGCACGTGGATGCGCCGTTTCGGCGATTTCAGCGATGCCTTTGCCAGCGGCTGGATGCGCCTGCGCGGCACTCGACGTCGGCGTGGTGTAGATCGTGGTTTCGTCCTGTCCGACCACGCTGACTGGCCCGGCCTGCTCTGGGCGATCAACCAGACCTGCGCCGAACGGGTCATGGTCACCCACGGCTCGATCGGCGTGCTCGTGCGCCATTTGCGCGAACAGGGCCTCGATGCCCAAGGCTTCACCACTGAATACGGCGATGACGAAGAAGACATCGCCGTCGAACCCACCGTTGCCGAGACTTCCCCATGAAAGCCTTCGCCGAGTTATATGCCGAACTCGATGCGACCACGTCGAGCAACGCCAAGCTGGCGGCGATGCAGGCCTACTTCGCGCAGGCCGCGCCGGAAGATGCCGCATGGGCGGTGTATTTCCTTTCCGGGGGACGGCCGCGACAACTGGTTCCGGTGCGCATCCTCCGTGAGCTGGCGGTGGAAGTTTCGGGGCTGGAGCCGTGGTTGTTCGAAGAGAGCTATCAAGCCGTCGGCGATCTGGCCGAGACCATTTCTCTGGTGCTGCCGGAAAATTCGCACAGCTCCGAGGCCGGTCTCGCCGAATGGATCGAAGGCAAGCTGCTGCCATTGCGCGGTGAAACGCCAGAGTACCTGGCGCGGCAACTGCCAATGTTATGGGCGGAGCTGGATCGGGCGAGCCTGATGCTCTGCATCAAGTTGATCACTGGCAGTTTCCGTGTCGGCGTGTCGAAGTTGCTGGTCACCCGCGCCCTCGCCTCGATGGCCGGGCTCGACAGCAAACGCGTGGCCCAGCGTCTGGTCGGGTACACCGATCTGTCGAACCGGCCGAACGCCGCCAGCTATCTGAAACTGATCGCCCCCGAATCCGCTGATGAGCACGCCCAGCGCGGCGGCCAGCCCTACCCGTTTTTTCTCGCCCACGCCTTGGCGCAACCGGTCGAGGAATTCGAAGCACTGCTCGGTCCGGCCAGCGACTGGCAGGTGGAATGGAAGTGGGACGGCATCCGCGCGCAAGTGGTCAAGCGTGACGGCAAGCTGTGGGTGTGGTCCCGCGGCGAGGAACTGGTGACCGAGCGCTTTCCCGAATTCGATGTGCTGGTGCACGGCTTGCCCGACGGCACGGTGATCGACGGTGAAATCGTCGTGTGGAAGAGCACTCATCCGACCACCGGAGACGCCTTCGATCCGCAATCCGATGAGCCGCCGGCCGTGCAACCGTTCGCCTTGTTGCAACAACGCATCGGTCGCAAAACGCTCGACAAGAAGATTCTCGAAGAAGTGCCGGTGGTGGTGCTCGCCTACGACCTGCTGGAATGGCAGGGCGAGGACTGGCGTAATCAGCCGCAAGCCAAGCGCCGTGCGCAACTAGAGGAAGTGATAGCGCGCTGCAACAGCCCGGTGCTGCTGCCCTCCCCTGTCCTGACCGGCGAAGACTGGTTCGATCTCGGGCGCCAGCGCGAGGCATCACGCAAACTCGGCGTCGAAGGCATGATGCTCAAGGCCCGCGATTCGTTGTATGGCGTCGGTCGGACCAAGGACATGGGCGTGTGGTGGAAATGGAAGGTCGACCCGTTCAGCGTCGATGCCGTGCTGATTTACGCTCAGCGCGGACACGGCCGCCGCGCCAGTCTGTACAGCGATTACACCTTCGCCGTGTGGGACGGTCCACCCGAATCCAGCCAGCGCTCGCTGGTGCCGTTCGCCAAGGCCTATTCGGGGCTGACCGATGAAGAGATGCGCCAGGTCGACAGCATCGTGCGCAAGACCACGGTGGAGAAATTCGGCCCGGTGAGCAGCGTCAAACCGAGTCTGGTGTTCGAACTCGGCTTCGAGGGCATCGCCCTGTCGCGCCGCCACAAGAGCGGCATCGCCGTGCGCTTCCCGCGCATGCTGCGCTGGCGCAAGGACAAGACCGTCGAAGAAGCCGACAGCCTCGCTACCCTCCAGGATCTGCTCGCCTGAGCGAAACCCTGTGGCGAGGGAGCTTGCTTCCGCCCGGCTGCGCAGCAGTCGCAAAGCCTGCACCGCAGATTTCTCAGGCAAAGCGCCGGGGAGTGCTTCGCCCTCCAGCGGGAGCAAGCTCCCTCGCCACAGGTAATGGCTGCCACCAACTCAACGTGCGCTCGCAAACGGTGCAGGAAAAACGCCGCGCCCGTTTCCGGGCATCCGGTTGCCCTTGCCCCTCCTTAATGAACCTTTTAAAACACCTGTTCGGCACTCTGGTTCGGAAATTGCTACTTTCTATAGGTCGTAAGCGTTGCAGTAACAATAATTCTGCGCCACAAGCGCTCATATTGGTTCTTAGGGATTGAATAATGAAAAAAGCATTGCTGACCCTTTCTGCACTGGCGTTGTGCATGGCCGCCGGCTCCGCGCTGGCCAAGGAATACAAAGAGCTGCGCTTTGGCGTTGACCCTTCGTACGCACCGTTCGAGTCGAAAGCGGCCGACGGCAGCCTGGTCGGGTTCGATATCGACCTGGGCAACGCGATCTGCGCCGAACTGAAGGTCAAGTGCAAGTGGGTCGAAAGCGATTTCGACGGCATGATTCCGGGCCTCAAGGCCAACAAGTTCGACGGTGTGATCTCGTCGATGACCGTGACCCCGGCGCGCGAGAAGGTCATCGACTTCTCCAGCGAACTGTTTTCCGGCCCGACCGCTTACGTGTTCAAAAAGGGTTCCGGCATCACCGCCGACGTCGCTTCGCTCAAGGGCAAAACCGTTGGCTATGAGCAAGGCACGATTCAGGAAGCCTACGCCAAAGCCGTACTGGACAAGGCTGGCGTGAAAACCCAGGCCTATCAGAACCAGGATCAGGTGTACTCCGACCTGACCTCCGGCCGTCTCGACGCCGGTATCCAGGACATGCTGCAAGCCGAACTGGGCTTTCTGAAGTCGCCGAAAGGCGCCGATTACGAAATCAGCCAGCCGGTCGACAGCGAATTGCTGCCAGCGAAAACGGCTGTCGGTATCAAGAAAGGTAACACTGAGCTGAAGGCGCTTTTGGATAAAGGTATCAAAGCGTTACACGACGACGGCAAATACGCCGAGATTCAAAAGAAACACTTTGGCGACCTGAATCTGTACAGCGGCAAATAATGCCCCGGCGCCCATCCTCGATGGGCGCCTTTTCCATCCGCTCAGGTTGCTGATTTATGTTTGAAACCCTCCTGCAAAATCTGGGGCTGGCCTCGTTCAGTCTGCAGGGCTTCGGCCCGTTGCTGCTGCAAGGCACCTGGATGACCATCAAATTATCGGCGATGTCGCTGCTGGTGGCCGTGTTGCTCGGCCTGCTCGGCGCCAGTGCCAAACTGTCGAAAGTCAAACTGGTGCGCCTGCCCGCGCAGCTCTACACCACGCTGATTCGCGGCGTGCCGGACCTGGTGCTGATGCTGTTGATCTTCTACAGCCTGCAAACCTGGCTGACCACGCTGACCGACTACATGGAATGGGAATACATCGAGATCGACCCGTTCAGCGCCGGCGTGCTGACGCTGGGCTTCATTTATGGCGCGTATTTCACCGAGACCTTCCGGGGCGCGATCCTCGCGGTGCCGCGTGGTCAGGTCGAAGCCGCCACCGCGTATGGCCTCAAACGCGGCCAGCGGTTTCGCTACGTGGTGTTTCCGCAGATGATGCGTTTCGCCCTGCCGGGCATCGGCAACAACTGGATGGTCATGCTCAAGGCCACCGCACTGGTGTCGATCATCGGCCTCGCCGATCTGGTCAAGGCCGCCCAGGACGCCGGTAAAAGCACCTATCAACTGTTCTACTTCCTGGTTCTCGCCGCCTTGATCTATCTGCTGATCACCAGTGCTTCGAACTTCATCCTGCGCTGGCTCGAACGCCGCTACGCCGCCGGTGCCCGGGAGGCCGTACGATGATCGAACTCCTGCAGGAATACTGGAAAGCCTTCCTATATACCGACGGCCAGAACATCACCGGGCTGGCGATGACGATGTGGCTGCTCACCGCGTCGAGCGGCATCGGCTTCATCGTCTCGATTCCACTGTCGATTGCACGGGTATCGCCGCACTTCTACATCCGCTGGCCGGTGCAGTTCTACACCTACCTGTTCCGCGGCACGCCGCTGTATATCCAGTTGCTGATCTGCTACACCGGCATCTACAGCCTCGCCGCCGTGCGCGAACAGCCGATCCTCGACAGTTTCTTTCGCGATGCGATGAACTGCACGATCCTCGCCTTCGCCCTCAACACCTGCGCGTACACCACGGAGATTTTCGCCGGGGCGATTCGCAGCATGAACCACGGCGAAGTCGAAGCGGCCAAGGCTTATGGCCTGACCGGCTGGAAGCTGTATGCCTACGTGATCATGCCGTCGGCACTGCGCCGTTCGTTGCCTTACTACAGCAACGAAGTGATCCTGATGCTGCACTCGACCACGGTGGCGTTCACCGCGACCATTCCCGATATCCTGAAAGTCGCACGGGACGCCAACTCGGCAACGTTCCTGACTTTCCAGTCGTTCGGCATTGCCGCGTTGATCTACCTGACCATCACCTTTGCGCTGGTCGGCCTGTTTCGCCTCGCCGAACGCCGTTGGCTGGCCTTCCTCGGGCCGACCCACTAGCACCGGTTTGACAATAAAGAGATAACAATGCGCCACCAGATACATGACCTGCTGGCCCCGCTGCCGGGGACCGCACGGCAGATTCACAGCTTCCACTTCGGCCCACAGCAGGCCAAGGGCAAGGTTTACATTCAGGCGTCGCTGCACGCCGATGAACTGCCGGGCATGCTGGTCGCCTGGCACCTCAAGCAGCGTCTGGCGGAGCTGGAAGCCGCCGGTCGCCTGCGCAGCGAAATCGTTCTGGTGCCGGTGGCCAACCCGGTCGGCCTCGAACAAGTGCTGATGGACGTGCCGCTGGGCCGTTATGAACTGGAGAGCGGACAGAATTTCAATCGCTGGTTCGTCGACCTCAGCGAAGAAATCGGCAACGCCATCGAAGGCCAACTCAACGATGATGCGCAGCACAACCTTGAACTGATCCGGGCCAGCCTGCGCAACGCCCTCGCCCGTCAGACGCCGACCACGCAACTGCAATCCCAGCGTCTGACCCTGCAACGCCTGGCTTGCGATGCCGACATGGTGCTGGACTTGCACTGCGACTTCGAATCGGTGGTGCACCTGTACACCACGCCCGAGGCGTGGCCGCAGGTCGAGCCGCTGGCGCGCTATATCGAAGCCCAGGCCAGCCTGCTCGCTACCGACTCCGGCGGCCAGTCGTTCGACGAATGCTTCACCCTGCTCTGGTGGCAATTGCGCGAGCGCTTCGGCGAGCACGTCGAGATTCCCCTGGGCAGTTTCTCGGTGACCGTCGAGTTGCGCGGCCAGGGCGACGTCAATCACCCGCTGGCCAGCCGCGACTGTCAGGCGCTGATCGATTACCTGATCCAGTTCGACGCCATCGTCGGCGAAACCAAGCCGCAACCGCCGCTGCCGTACCCGGCCACGCCGCTGGCCGGAGTCGAACCGGTGACCACGCCCGTCGGCGGCCTGCTGGTGTACTGCGCAACGCCCGGCCAATATCTGGAAGCCGGGCAGCAGATCGCCGAAATCATCGACCCGATCCACGACAAGGTCACCCCCATTCATTGCACCGCCGCCGGCCTGCTGTACGCGCGCTCGCTGCGACGCATGGCCACCGCCGGCATGGTCATCGCCCACGTCGCGGGCGCCGAAGCCTATCGCAGCGGCTACCTACTTTCGCCTTGAGGATGCTCGTCCATGTACAAACTGACCGTTGAAGGCCTGCACAAAAGCTATGGCGATCATCAGGTGCTCAAAGGCGTTTCGCTCAAGGCCAGGACCGGCGACGTGATCAGCCTGATCGGCGCCAGCGGCTCGGGCAAAAGCACCTTTTTGCGCTGCATTAATTTTCTTGAACAACCGAATGACGGCGCCATGAGCCTCGATGGCCAGGCGATCCGCATGGTCACCGACCGCCACGGCATGCACGTCGCCGACGCCAATGAACTGCAACGCCTGCGCACACGGCTGGCGATGGTGTTCCAGCATTTCAACCTGTGGAGCCACATGACCGTGCTGGAAAACATCACCATGGCCCCGCGCCGGGTGCTGGGCTGCAGCAAACAGGAAGCCGAGGATCGCGCCCGACGTTATCTGGACAAAGTCGGCTTGCCGGCGCGAGTCGCCGATCAGTACCCGGCGTTTCTCTCCGGCGGCCAGCAACAGCGCGTGGCGATCGCCCGGGCGCTGGCGATGGAGCCGGAAGTGATGCTGTTCGACGAACCGACCTCGGCACTCGACCCGGAACTGGTCGGTGAGGTGTTGAAAGTGATTCAGGGTCTGGCCGAAGAAGGCCGGACGATGATCATGGTCACCCACGAAATGAGTTTTGCGCGCAAGGTGTCGAATCAGGTGCTGTTTCTGCATCAGGGTCTGGTGGAAGAAGAAGGCGCGCCGGAAGAGGTGCTGGGCAATCCCAAGAGTGAACGCCTTAAGCAGTTCCTCAGCGGTAACCTCAAATAAGGTTGGCACCCGACCCTGTGTGGGAGCGAGCCTGCTCGCGAAAGCGGTTTATCACTCAACATCATTGTTGAATGTGCAATCGCATTCGCGAGCAGGCTCGCTCCCACAGGGAGAATTCCATCGACCGACAAAGTTAAACTTGTCGCCACGCTTCGCTGTCTCTGAAACAACACCTCCAGAGCGCACGCAGCCGGCATGGCGAAATCCCCCGACTTTGCAAAAACCTGGTTCAGCGCTCGCGCCTGGAAGCCGTTCGCCTTTCAGAAACAGGTGTGGGCGGCGGTAAAAAACGGCGAATCCGGCTTGCTCCACGCCAGCACCGGCGCCGGCAAAACCTATGCGGTGTGGTTTGCCGCGCTCAATCGCTTCGCCCGCTTGCAGCCGCCCGTGGCCACGCCACGCAAACGCAAACCGCCGGCTGAACCGCTGACGGTACTGTGGATCACGCCGATGCGCGCCCTCGCCGCCGACACTGCCCGCGCACTGCAAAGCCCGGTGGATGATTTGCAGATTCCGTGGAGCATCGGTCTGCGCACTGGCGACACCAGCAGCAGCGAACGCGCTCGTCAGGGCCGGCGCCTGCCGACCACCCTGATTACCACACCTGAAAGCCTGACCCTGCTGCTCGCCCGCGCCGACGCGCGCACGGCGTTGTCGACCCTGCGCATGATCGTCGTTGATGAATGGCACGAGTTGCTCGGCAACAAACGCGGCGTGCAGCTGCAACTGGCCCTCGCCCGTCTGCGTCACTGGCAGCCGGAACTGATCGTCTGGGGCGTTTCCGCCACCCTCGGTAATCAGTCTCACGCCGAGCAAGTGCTGATCCCACAGGGCGGCGGCGTCAGCGTCCAGGGTAAAAGCGAAAAAACCCTGCAGGTCGATACCCTGCTCCCACCGGCCACCGAGCGTTTTCCGTGGGCCGGACACATCGGTCTGAAGATGCTGCCGCAAGTGGTGGCCGAACTCGACGCCTGCGCCAGCAGCCTGGTGTTCACCAACACCCGCGCGCAGTCGGAGATCTGGTATCAGGCGCTGCTGGAATCGCGGCCGGACTGGGCCGGGTTGATCGCGTTGCACCACAGTTCACTGTCCCGCGACACCCGCGACTGGGTCGAGCAGGCGTTGAAGAATGGCCAATTGAAAGCCGTGGTGTGCACCTCAAGCCTGGATCTGGGCGTGGATTTTCTTCCGGTCGAGCGCGTGCTGCAGATCGGCTCGGCGAAAGGGGTCGCGCGGTTGATGCAACGTGCCGGGCGCTCCGGCCACGCACCGGGGCGCACCTCGCGGGTGACGCTGGTGCCGACCCACAGCCTTGAACTGATCGAAGCGGTCGCCGCCCGCGATGCCGTCGAGCAACGGCGCATCGAGCCACGCCTGTCGCCGCACAAGCCGTTGGATGTGCTGGTCCAGCATTTGGTCAGCATGGCCCTCGGCGGTGGCTTTATTCCTGAGGATCTGTACGAAGAAGTCCGCGGCGCCTGGGCTTATCGCGACCTGACACCGGCGGACTGGGCCTGGGCATTGGCTTTCGTACGCCACGGCGGGATGTCTCTTACAGCGTACCCGGACTACCGCCGGGTCGAGCCGGACGAACACGGCGTCTGGCGTGTGCCGGATGCACGTCTGGCGCGGCGCCATCGCATGAGCATCGGCACCATCGTCAGCGACGCGAGCATCAACCTGAAATTCTGGAGCAAGGGTGGCGGCGGCAAACAGTTGGGCAGCGTCGAGGAAGGCTTTATCGCGCGACTGAAACCCGGCGATGGTTTCCTCTTCGCCGGCCGCTTGCTGGAGCTGGTGCGGGTAGAAAACATGACCGCCTACGTTAAACGCAGCACCGCGAAAAAAGCCGCCGTGCCACGCTGGAATGGCGGGCGCATGCCGTTATCCAACGAACTGGCCGAAGCGGTAGTGGCGCGTTTCAGCGCCGCTGCTCAAGGTCATTTCAACGGCCCGGAGATGCACGCGCTGCGGCCGCTACTGGAAACGCAGATACGCTGGTCTGGGTTGCCCACCACGGAAAATCTGCTGGCCGAAGTGCTGAAATCCCGCGAAGGCTGGCACCTTTTCCTCTATCCATTCGCCGGGCGCCAAGTGCATCTGGGGCTGGCGAGCCTGCTGGCGTGGCGCGTCAGTCAGCGCCAGCCTGTGACCTTCTCGATCGCGGTGAATGACTACGGCCTGGAATTGCTCAGCGCCACGCCGGTGGACTGGGCCACCCATCTCGACGCACACCTGTTCAATGCCGATGACCTGTTGCTGGACGTGCTGGCCAGTCTCAATGCCGGCGAACTGGCGTTGCGCCGCTTCCGTGAAATCGCGCGGATCGCCGGGCTGGTGTTCGCCGGGTATCCGGGCGCACCGAAGAGTACGCGCCAGGTCCAGGCGTCGAGTGGCTTGTTTTTCCAGGTGTTCAAACAATACGACGCCGACAATCTGCTCTTGGCCCAGGCCGGGGAAGAAGTCCTGCGCGAAGAACTGGATATTCGCCGGCTGGAACAGACACTGGCGCGCATCAATCAGATGAAACTCGACGTGCATCAGGTTAAACGTCCTACACCGCTGGGCTTTCCGCTGCTGGTGGAGCGGATGCGCGAGAGCATGAGTTCGGAAAAACTGGCTGACAGGATCAGAAGAATGGTCGGTGACCTGGAAAAAACTGCTGATAACGGTAAATCGTCGTGAGCGCCTACCCGGTGCGCCTGGCCGGCGAAGAATTGTGGTTACTGCCGGAGAAAGCCCTGTACTGGCCCGCGCAGGAGGCGCTGCTGATCGCCGACGTGCATTTCGGCAAAGCGGCGGCATATCGCAGCCTCGGCCAGCCGGTGCCGCATGGCACCACGGCTAGCAACATCGAAGTGATCGACGCGCTGCTGGCGCGACTGCCGTGTCGCCAATTGATCTTCCTCGGCGATTTTCTGCATGGGCCTGGCTCCCATGTCCCGACCACACTGAATGCGCTGGGAGAATGGCGCGCGCGGCACGCAGACCTGCCGATGACGCTGATTCGCGGCAACCACGACAAACGCGCTGGCGACCCACCGCCCTCGCTGAATATCCGCGTGGTACCCGAGCCGCTATTGCTCGGGCCATTCGCCTTGCAACATGAACCCGATCCGCATCCCGAACGGCACGTGCTCGCGGGACACGTTCATCCAGTTTATCGATTGCACGGCAGAGGCCGGCAGAGCTTGCGCCTGGCATGTTTCAGATTGGGTGAGCGCATCAGCCTGATGCCGGCGTTCGGTGCGTTTACCGGCGGCTATCAGGTCGAGCGCGACGACAGCTGTAAAGTCTTCGTGATCGGCGACAACGAAATATGGCCCGTCAACTAGATCGCAGATCGATCGGGTTGACGGGCCATATTCATGAGTAGGGTCAGGCAACTGGCGCCGGAGGCGGTTCGTCCGGCAGCGTTGGTTCGCCTGGCTCGGTCGGTTGTTCGTTGGGAGTATCGGGATCGGGCTGACCGGGCACGCCGCCGGACAGGCTCAACGACGGATTAGCCAATAGCGACCAGGCCAGTACGCCTATCTGATTGGGCTCAAGCCTTGCCAGTTCAGCGCTGATTCGCGGGTCGATCTTCATAGGGCACTCCTCAGTGAAGGCCCGAATTTGTGTGTAACAAAAACGGGCAGTACACCCCATAGAGTGTCTGCCCGCCAAAGAATTCCCGACATCCGTCGGATGGTCGATCAGGTACGCGGCAAGGTCACGCCACGCTGGCCCTGATACTTGCCGCCGCGATCCTTGTAGGAAACTTCACATTCCTCGTCGGATTCAAGGAAGAGCATCTGCGCCACGCCTTCGTTGGCGTAGATTTTCGCCGGCAGGTTGGTGGTGTTGGAGAATTCCAGGGTCACGTGACCTTCCCACTCAGGCTCGAGCGGAGTGACGTTGACGATGATGCCGCAGCGCGCGTAGGTACTCTTGCCCAGGCAAATGGTCAGCACATTGCGCGGAATACGGAAGTATTCGACGGTGCTGGCCAGGGCGAAGGAGTTCGGCGGGATGATGCAGACGTCGCTGTGGATGTCGACGAAGCTGCCGGCGTCGAAGTTCTTCGGGTCGACGATCGCCGAGTTGATGTTGGTGAACACCTTGAAGTGGTTGGTGCAACGTACGTCGTAACCGTAGCTCGACACGCCGTAGGAAATCACCCGGCTGTCGTCGCTGCCGCGCATCTGGCGCTCGACGAACGGTTCGATCATGCCGTGTTCCTGCGCCATGCGGCGAATCCACTTGTCCGATTTGATGCTCATGGCGGGGTTGTCCTGAATAGCGAGGTGGAAAAATTCTGTCCGGCATCTTACCGGGCGCGTCGCCGCGATCAAAGTGCGCAACGCAATTCTCGGCGAACACCCCGTATTTACGAGATGTGGCGACGAACAGCCGCACCGCCGATCCCTAAAACACAGAATCCTTTGCAAGAAACATTGGCACGTTCCGGAAAAAGGGTTAAGGTGGCGTCACTGTGTTGCTTGTGTCACTGAGAATCTCTACACGATATGTTGAATTTCGATCCAACCATCTACAAGAATTTTTCCTGCTCTTTGCACTCAGTCTCGGCCAGGGTTCTTCCTGAGTCGCAGTTATCTTTGTTCA